>Ga0265327_10000058_pt1 | contig 237043 bp, 253 predicted proteins | sample 41621metaG_FD_202089 | JGI IMG/M metagenome (GOLD analysis project Ga0265327, IMG submission 202089) | Rhizosphere microbial communities from Carex aquatilis grown in University of Washington, Seatle, WA, United States - 4-16-21 metaG | ecosystem: Host-associated > Plants > Roots >... | reverse complement strand
GTCATCAAGGAACGTGATGCTATACCCAGTAGCTCCAAAGGACGTTGCGCAAAAAAATAATGAAGCCAAAGAAGTTAAAACTGGCTTAATTTTAGTGAAGTACATTTAGATCCCTGTTAAATTTGGCTGATAGGTAAGTTTTATTCTATGTCTAAGGCTTATTCTGTCGCGATCCTACTTTGGAGGGGCTGAAGTTGACTTTGGCCCGTGTGCTTTTGGATGCATGTGCCCCCCCTGAGCTTTTGCGCCTCCTTATCGTCGCGCAGCCCAACTGAGAGCGGACGCGCTAGCTAACTTGATAGCTATTGAGACACGCATGTCCCATAACTGATCTTGTTTGGACAGGTTGCGCTGCTTCTTGACGTCATCTTGTACGTGCATCTCACCAACCTCCCCAGTTGTTCATTGATGCTTGTTCAACAAACTATAGCCGCACCCTCCCAAGCAAGAAACGCCTGTTTGCAGGTACTGCATAGCTGTCACAAGCAAACCCCAGCGCCAGCGGCCTGAAAGGGCCTCTGTGTCGCTGAGGAGCGGAGGGCTCACCTGGTTCGGCCCGCAGGGCCGATGGGTAAGCTGTTTGAGCCGCCGCAGGACGGCGAGTTTGCGCACCCAAAGGTGAGCCTGAGCACCGCAAGGGAGTCGGTGCCGCAGGCGCCGACCGGCACAGTGAACCGCTCAGGCCGCTGGGGCTGGGGTTTGCTTGCTCGGTCCTCGCATGAGAAAGAAAACCTCGGCAAAATCAAGTGTTCACAATGTCAACATTGTGTGCTTAAATCCACCCCATACACCGCCACCACCCATGGGGAGCCCCACATGAGCCACGCCAAAGCCGACAAAGCCAACTGCCCCCGCATCGGCACCCGCTACCGCGACTGGCGCCTCAACGGCCCTTATGACGCGCTCATCATCGGCTCCGGCATGGGCGGCCTCACCACCGCGGCCTTCCTGTCTGAACTGGGTTGGAAGGTGGCCGTGCTCGAGCAGCACTACACCGCCGGCGGCTACACCCACAGCTACGAGCGCGAAGGCTATGAATGGGACGTCGGCCTGCACTACGTGGGTGACATGGGCGCGCCCACCATGCCGCGCAAGCTGATGGACTTCCTCACCGGGGGGCGCCTGCAATGGGCCGCCATGGCCCAGGCTTATGACCGCTTCTTCATCGGGGACAAGGTGTTTGACGCCCTGGCCGGCAAGCAGGCCTATCGCGACGAGCTCGTGCGCCGCTTTCCGCAGGAGGCCAAGGCCATCGACACCTACCTGGCCCGCCTGGCCGAGGTCAAGAAGTACGTGCCGCTGTTCACCATGGCCCGCCTGCTCAAGCCCTGGCAACGCAAGCTGGCCCAGCCCCTGCTCAACATGCTGCTGCCCCGCAGCTTCAGCATGACCACGGGCGCCGTGCTGGCCGAACTCACGCGCGACCCCGATCTGCTCGCCGTGCTCACGGGCCAGTGGGGGGACTATGGCATGTCACCCAATCAGTCGTCCTTCATCATCCATGCGCTGGTGGCCAGCCACTACATGCATGGCGGCTACTACCCCGTGGGTGGCAGCTGGCGCATTGCCGAAGCCATCCTGCCCAAGATCCGCGCGGCCGGTGGCGAGGTGTTCACCTATGCCCGCGTCAAGCAGATCGTGGCCGAGCAGGGCCAGGTCAAAGGCGTGTTGATGGAAGACGGCACCCGCATCGATTGCGCCTGCGTGGTCTCCAGTGCCGGTGTCTTCAACACCTTCGAGCACCTGCTGCCCCCGGCCGAGGTCAAGCGCGCCGGTTATGACAAGCTGCTGCCCAAGGTCAAGCCCAGTGCGGCCCACCTGGGTGTCTACATCGGTCTCAAGCAGACGGCCGAGGAGCTGGGCCTGCCCAAGACCAATTTCTGGGTCTACCCCGGCAACGATTTCGATGGCATCACCCAGCGCTTCACGGATGACCCGGATGCGCCGTTCCCCGTGGTCTACATCTCCTTCCCCTCGGCCAAGGACCCGGACTTTGCGCGGCGCTACCCCGGTAAGGCCACCATCGAGATCGTGGCCCCGACCAACTACGCCTGGTTCGAGAAGTGGGAAGACACCATCTGGGGCAAGCGCGGCCAGGACTACGAAGCCGTGAAGGCCCAGTGGGGCGAGCGCCTGATGGCCGTGCTGTACGACAAGCTGCCGCAACTGCGTGGCAAGGTGGATTACTTCGAGGTGTCCACCCCCTTGTCGACCAATTGGTTTGGTGGCTACCAGCGCGGCGAGCTGTATGGCCTGGACCATGACCCGCAGCGCTTCCAGCAAGAGTGGCTGAGCCCGCGCACCCGCATCAAGGGCCTGTGGCTGACGGGGCAGGATGTGCTGTCTTGCGGGATTGTGGGCGCCATGATGGGCGGGGTGCTGACGGCCACGGCCGTGGCGGGCCTGCGCCAGATGGGGCCGGTGCTCAAGGGCATCATGCAGGCCAAGGCGCTTGCCCCTGGCGAGGTGGCGGTGGACCACATTGGCGCGCATTGACCACTTTTCAAGGGTTTTGTTGCGCCTGATGGCCTGCAAATCGTGCTTTTGCGTGCAATTTCTCCGCATTCATATCCAGCTCGCCTACTAAGATCAGGGTGACGTAATGGGTTCGAGCGGCCCGCTGCCTGGGCGGCTGCTTGCATCTCTGGAGGGACACTCTTGGAGCTGGACGCGGCATCGGCAGACAACCAGGCGCTGGTCGATCAGACTTTGGCGGATGGGTTTCGCTGGCTGCGGTTTCCGGCGAAGCTGGAGCGCGCCTTTGTCGAGCACCATGGTGAAGAGCGTGCGGTCAAGCTCAGCCTGGCCGCGCTGAGTTCCTTCATCGTGTATGGCGGCGTCCTGATCTCTGATTACCTGATGTACCGCCCGGACATGGGCTTTGCACTGGCCCTGCGCGTTGGGGTGTACGTGCCCTTTGTGCTGATCGTGCTGGCGGTGTTGCGCCAGCTGAACCGCGCCGCGCTCAATGAATGGGTGGTGCCGCTGGTGGCCGGGGTGGCCTGCGTCATCTCCGGGCTGATCGCGCTGACGGGCTCCCACCCCATGGTCTATACCAAGGTGGTCGAGCTGCTGCTGATCGTTTGTTATGCCACGGTGTTTGCACGTTTCAGGCCCATGGTGGCGCTCAGCGTGGGCGCGGCCCTGGTGCACACGACCGTCATCTTCACGGCGGTGGACACGCTGGGCACGCTCAGGCTGGGCGCCAGCTTCCTGCTGCTCACCACCGTGTCGTTTGCGCTGTATGCCTGTTATGTGCGCGAGCACAACGACCGGTTGGCTTACCTGCTGGATGTGCGTGAGCAGGGCTTGCGTTCGTCCTTGAAGGCCACCAACGAGCGGCTTGAAACCGCGGCCCTCACGGATGCGCTCACGGGCACCGCCAACCGCCGCGCTTTTGACGAGTTCCTGACCCAGAGCTGGGCGCGCTGCCACGCCGAGAGCCAGCCGCTGTCTTTGTTGATGGTGGACGTGGACCACTTCAAGGCCTTCAACGACCGCTATGGCCACCAGGCCGGTGACCGTTGCCTGCAGACCGTGGCCGAAGCCATTGGCACGTGCCTGCGCCGGCCGGTGGACTTGCTGGCACGCTGGGGTGGCGAAGAGTTTGCCGTGGTGATCACCGATGCCGATGCGCAGGCCGTGGCCCAGGTGGCGCAGCGCATCCGCCAGGCGGTGGAGGCCTGCGCTTTGCCGCATGCGGCCTCCAGCTGCGCGAGCGTGGTCACGGTCAGCATCGGGTTGGCGTCGATGCGGCCAGCTGAGGGGGACCAACCCCAGGCCCTGGCGCGCCAGGCCGATCAAGCGCTCTACAAGGCCAAGGCGGGTGGCCGCAATCGGGTCTGCGTGGGCGATGAGCCGGTGGCGCAGGCTGTGGGCAGCGAAGCGGGGCAGCGCGAGGTAGCCGCATGAGCGGGGCCAGCGCCCAGCCCATCACGCTGCTGTCGGCCTTGCGCGAGATGCGCGCGCTCTACATGCGGGGCCTGCGTTTCGAGCCCGAGCTGGAGGCGCGTTTCAACCAGGCCAGTGCCCCGGGCCGCATGCTGCACATGCAGATCACCGCGGCCACGGCATTGCTCCTGTTCAACCTGTTCCTGGTGTCGGACTGGTACATGATCCCCGATGCCTTCATGCTGTCGGTGAAGCTGCGCCTGTTCACGCTGACACCGCTCGTGCTGGCGCTGGTCATCTTTGGCTTCGTCGTGCGTGACTGGTGGCTGAGCCATACACCACCCTGGTTGACGGATGTGATCGCCATGGTGGGCACCATGCTGGTGGCGGGCTGCCTGGGTGTGGTGCTGATGGCCAGCAGCAGCCCACAGGTCTCGATCTACCGGGCTGGCCTGATCCCGGTGCTGATCTTTGGCAACCTGGTGCAGCGCTTGCGCTTTCCACGTGCGCTGGCGGTATCGGCTTTCATCTTGGGCCTGTTCATTTACACGACCGTGGCGCGCCAGGGCGAGTACCGGCCCTACGCGATCATCGAGGCCCCCATGGGTTTGCTGATCATCGTGGTGACGCTCTACACGCTGATCTCGAACTTCAACCTGGAGCTGGACGAGCGGCAGCGCTTTTTGCAGAACGAACGCGGGCAGTCACTTCGCTCAGAGCTGGAGCAGATGAAGCGCGGCCTGGAGGACCTGTCCAACCTGGATCCGCTCACCGGCCTGCCGAACCGGCGCTGTTTTGATGGTTACCTCAAGGAGCTGCCCTTGCAAGACGGGGCGACCACCGCAGGGCAGGGCATGGCGCTCTTGCTGATCGACGTGGACCATTTCAAGGCCTTCAACGACCGCTACGGCCACCCGGCTGGCGACCAGTGCCTGCGCCAGGTGGCGCGGGCCATGCGCTCGCGCCTGGGTGAAGGGCGTGGGTTGCTGGCCCGCTGGGGCGGCGAAGAGTTCGTGGTGGTGCTGCCCGGCGCCACGCCCCAGGCGGCCATGGCCGTGGCCGAGGACTTGCGCCAGGCCGTGGCCGCGCTGGCCATGCGGCATGAGGCGTCCACCACCTCGGAGCACGTGAGCATCAGCGTGGGCGTGGCAGACCCCAGCCAGGCCGGCGCCGATGAGCGGCCGCTGGTGGACCGGCTGGTCAGCCGCGCTGACGAGGCGCTGTACCGGGCCAAGCAGGACGGGCGCAACCGCTGCGTGCTGGCCGGAGTGGCCTGATCTATTTTGAGCTGATCGCGCACTTTCCTTGTCACCTTTCCTGGGCTGCTCACGTCTAATGACAAGACAAGCCGCAAACAGGAAGATCGACACCATGCCAACCCCGGACATCAGCATCACATTGCCCGAGCCCCCACTGAGTCAGGTGGACCAGCTGGTGGACAGCGAGCTGGTCCGGCTGGCGACACAAGGTGACCCGCTGGCCTTCACGGCCATCATGCGCAAGTACAACCGCCTGATGTTCCGCAGCGTGCGTGGCGTGGTCCATGACGATGCCGAGGCGCAGGACGTGGTCCAGGAGGCCTATCTGCGCGTGTTCACCTCGATTCGCCAGTTCAAGGCCGATGCCGCATTGGGGACCTGGCTGGTGCGCATTGCCATCAACGCTGCGCTGGATGGGCAGCGCAAACGCGGGCGCTACATCCGCATCGACGACATGGCCGAGCCGGAGCGCCTGTCGCTGGATGAACGCATGGCGGCCCAGCCCGATGCGATGAGCCAACCCGATGCCCTGGCCGAACGGGGCCAGATCGCCGTCTTGTTGCAGCGGGCCGTAGACAGCCTGCCACCCATCTACCGCAGCGTGTTTGTGCTGCGTGCGGTGGAGGACATGAGTGTGGAAGACACCGCCGCCTGCCTGCAGGTCAGCGAGGCGGTGGTCAAGACGCGTTACCTCAGGGCACGCGCCATGTTGCGCGATGCACTGGGCGCCCAGCTGGAGCCGCACATCCCCGGCGTGTATGCCTTTGCAGGTGCACGTTGCGAGGCTGTGGTGCGCCACGTGCTGGGGCAACTGAAGCGGCTGGGTCGGCTTGCGCCACCCATCTGACGCTGCATGACGTGGCTGACGGCCGCGTTTTCAACTTTCGTTTTTTCAACCAAGCAAGGAGATGGCCATGAGCGGTCAGAGCAAACTGTTGTCTGAAATTTTGTCGCCCCTGTCACGCCGCATGGCGCTCAAGGGCTCGGGGGCGGTGCTGTCTGCCGGGGCCGTGGCCCTGCTGGGCGGGCGTGATGCGCTGGCCGCCTGCACCAAAGGCCAGCCGGGTGATGCGGGCAGTGATGTGCGCATCCTCAACACCGCCCTGGGCGCCGAGCTGGAGGCCGTGGCGGCTTACCAGGTGGGGGCCGAGAGCGGCTTGCTGAGCAAGGACGTGCTGGCACTGGCGCTGGCCTTCCAGGGCCACCACAAGGAGCATGCCGAGGCCCTGGCCGCCACCGTGCGCAAGCTGGGCGGGCAGGCGCTGGAGCCCAAGGCCAAGTACAGCTTCCCGGTGGACAAGCTCAAGAACCAGGCCGACGTGCTGCGCTTTGCAGCCGGGCTGGAAAAGGGCGCCATCTCGGCTTACCTGGGCGCGGTGCCCTTGTTTGGCGACAAGGCCCTGGCCCAGGTGGCTGCCAGCATCCTGGGTGACGAGGCCATGCACTGGGCGGTGCTGCGTCAGGCACTGGGTGAGGCCCCGGTGCCAGCGGCCTTCATGTCATGAGCGCCCGCCTGATTGGCCTGCTGGTGGCTGGCTTGTCCACGTGGTCGATGGCCGCCCGCGCGGCTGATCAGGCCGAGTGGATGCAACGCGGGCAAGCGGTGTACGAACGCTGCCAGGCCTGCCATGCCATCGAGCAGCATCGCACGGGGCCTGCGCACTGCGGGCTGTTTGGCCGCAAGGCTGGCTCGGCACCGGGCTTTGAGGGCTACTCGGCAGCCATGCGCCAGTCCGGCTGGGTGTGGACGCCCGCCACGCTGGACCGTTTCCTGAAAGCACCGATGCAGGCCATGCCCGGCACCAGCATGGGCTATGCCGGGGTGAAGGACGATACCGAGCGCGCCGCCTTGATCGCCTGGCTCAAGCTGGCCACCCAGCCCGGGCGCAGTTGCCAACTGCCCCGGCCGTGAACGAACGGGGATCAGGCGCTGGCCCCTTTGATCAGGGCTTCGATCACCTCGGAGCCCGTGCCGCCTTGCGGGTCCAGCTCCTGCACCTTGCTCAGATAGGCCCGGGCTGATTCAGGGTCCTTACGGCGCAGCCGGATGAAGGCCAGCGCCTTGAGCGTGAAGGCCCAGAAGCGGGCAGGGCCCGGCGTGAGGAAGTCGGCCATGTCCGGCGTGACGATGCGCCAGTCATCCGGCAGGCCGGCTTGTTCGGCGGCCACCTCCAGCCCTTTTAGCGCGGCCAGCTCGGCCTGTTCAAAGTCCGCATGCCGTGCATGGAACTTGTAGAGCAGGTAGTACAGCGAGGGGCAGTTGGGCGCGCAGACCTGCGCTGTCCACAGCAGGGCCAGCGCGCGCTCGGGCGTCTCGGCCGTGCGCGCCTGTTCGACCAGGGACTTGACCTGCGGTGGCACATCGCCACCAAACAGGTCCGTCGATGATTCGCCGGTGAGGATGTTCACCACGACCCAGCCGAGGCCGCCAGGCGTGTCACCACTTCGCCACCCAAGAGGTGCTTCTCGAAAATCTCGGGCACGTCTTCGGGCTTGACGCGGCTGTAGAGCACGCTGTCGGGGAAGACGACGACGTTGACGCCGCCATCACAAGGGCCCAGGCAGCCGGAGTAGGTCACGCCGACCTGTTCATAGGCATTGCGCACCTGCAGCTCCTTCCAGAAGGCCTGCAGCACGGCCTGGCTGCCCTGTGCGGCGCAGCAGCCCCGAGGGTGCCCGGGCGGGCGTTGTTGAGAGCACACGAAGACACTGCGTTCGGGGCGGGACATTGGGGGTTTCCTTTCAACCGAACTTGAACAAAATGCCGTGGCCGCCGCGCGGGTACTCCCACGCCACATTGCTGTGCTCGGAACAAATGATGCGGCAGCTGCCGCATTCCAGGCAGCCGTCGGTGATGAGCGTCACCGCGCCGTTGCCTTCGGTCTTGTAGCAGGAGGCGGGGCACACGAAGGTGCAGGAGCGGTCCTTGCATTCGCTGCGGCAGACCTCGGCATCCTTGATCTGGATGTGGGGGCGGCCGGCGTCGACCTTGTAGCGGTTCTGGAAGAGTTTTTCTTCCACGTTCACATTGATGGGGATCATGGTGTCACTCCTGAGTCAAGGGGTGGAAGGGCCGTGCGGACCAGCTTCAACGGAACGCGCGCCAAAGCTTGAAGGCGTCGCCCACCAAGCCGCTGAAGGTCCGGGCTGTCTTGAAGCTGGAGAAGATCTCGCGCTCCTTGGTCTTCTTGTCGATGTTGTCCACCGTGACCATGGTGCGGGCGGCTTTGTTGAGCAGCTCGGGGTAGGTGGTGAAGAACTGCGGGTTCTCGTGGAAGACCTTGGGCATATCGCGGTACTTCTTGAGGTCCTTCATCACGAAGGACTCGTCCAGCGCCTTCTGGTAAGCCTTGAGCGTGGATTCGTTGAACTCCTTGCCGGCGGCCTTGGCATTGATCACCGTCTCGGCAGCCAGGCGGCCCGTGGTCATGGCCAGGTTGGAGCCCTCGCGGTGCACGGCGTTGACGAAGCCACCCGAGTCCCCCACGATCATCCAGCCGTTGCCATACACCTTGGGCACCGCGAAGAAGCCGCCTTCGGGGATCAGGTGGGCGCAGTACTCCTTCATCTCGCCACCCTGGATCAGCGGGGCCACGGAGGGGTGCTGCTTGAGCTGCTCCAGCAAGGTGTAGGGTGAGGTCTTGTTCTCGTTCTTCTTGAAGTCCGACAACATGCAGCCGATGCCGATGGTGAGCGAATCCTTGTTGGTGTAGAGGAAGCCCGTGCCCATCATGCCGTCGGTGATCTTGCCCACCATCTCGATGACCACGCCTTCTTCGTCCTTGATGTTGAAGCGCTGCTGGATCAGCTCTTCGGGCATGAAGAGGATTTCCTTGACGGCCAGGGCCACGTTATTGGCCTTGATCTCGCCATGGAAGCCCGCCTTGCGGGCCAGCGTGCTGTTGACGCCATCGGCCAGGATGACCACATCGGCGAACACATCACCGGCTTCGCGGTCGCAGCGCACGCCCACCACCTCGCTGCCGTCCATGATCAGCTCTTGCACGGTGGTCTCGCAGATCAGCAAGGCGCCGGCTTCGCGTACCTTGGAGCTGAACCACTTGTCGAACTGCGCGCGGATGATGGTGTAGCGGTTGTAGGGCGGCTTGTTGTAGTCCTCGCTGCGGAAGTGGCTGCCCACGAACGACGCGTCATCGAGCACCCACATGCGCTGCTCGATGATGTGGCGCTCCAGCGGCGCATCGTCGCGGAAGTCGGGGATGATGCGCTCCAGCGCGTCGGCATACAGGATGGCGCCTTGCACGTTCTTGGATCCGGGGTATTCGCCCCGCTCGATCTGCAGGACCTTCAGGCCGGCCTTGGCCGCTGTGTAGGCCGCCGCGTTGCCAGAAGGGCCTGCGCCCACGACGATCACGTCAAAATCTTTCTTGCTCATGTCAGTGCTCCTGATCGGTCCGTGGGGAGGGTCAAGCCACGCGCTTGATGCGCTGGTCGATGTGGGCCTGGAATGCTTGGGTCAGCGCGGGCAGCACCTGCATGGCGTTGCCCACGATGCCGTAGTGCGCAAAATCAAAGATGGGGGCGTTGGGGTCGGTGTTGATGGCCACGATCACGTCCGAGGCCTCCATGCCCACACGGTGCTGGATGGCGCCCGAGATACCCGCCGCGATGTACAGCTTGGGGCGCACCGTCTTGCCCGTCTGGCCCACTTGGCGATCGGCCTCGACCCAGCCGGCCTGGACGCAGGGCCGTGTGGCGCCTACCTCGCCACCCAGCACCCGCGCCAGGTCGAACACCAGCTTGAAGTTGTCGGGGTTCTTCAAGCCCTTGCCACCGCTGACGATCACGTCGGCATAAGGCAGGTTGATCTTGTTGGAATTGGCATCCGCGATGAAGTCCAGCAGCTTGGTGACGATGTTGGTCTCGATCAGGCCCAGCGCGTCTTCGCTGACGGTGCCGGTGCGCTCGGCATCGGCGCGGGGCATGGCCATCACGCGGGGCCGGATGGTGGCCATCTGCGGGCGGTAGGCCAGGGTCATGATCGTGCACAGCAGCGAGCCACCAAAGGTGGGGCGGGTGGCGGCCAGGGCGCGGGTGTTGGGGTCGATGGCCAGCTCGGTGCAGTCTGCGGTCAGGCCCGTCAGCAAGGTGGTGGCCACGGAGCCTGCCAGGTCACGGCCTTGCGACGTGGCGCCCAGCAGCACGATCTCCGGCTTGTACTTGTTGACCAGGTCGGTCAGGCCCTTGGTGAAGGGCTCGTTGCGGTAGCCGTTGAGCACGGTGTCGCGCATGATGTAGACGTGGTCGGCGCCAAAGGTGTGAGCCTCCTTGGCGAACTCGTCCAGGTTCTCGTCGGGGCCACCCAGCACCACGCCGCACAAGGGCGAGCCCAATTGGTCAGCCAGCTTGCGGCCTTCGCCCAGCAGTTCCCATGACACGCTGTGCGCGTGGCCGCGCTCGTGCTCGATGAACACCCACACGCCCTTGTAGGCCTTGAGTTCTTCAGACAGTTCCAGATTGCGACCGCGTCCGGCGGGTTTCAAGGCAGGTTTGGCTTCACTCATGATGATGCTCCGGGGTAGGTGATGACAGCGTGGTGGACGGGGCTTGTATGAGGGGGCGCATGCGTCAGGCGCTGAACTTCTCGACCAGGTCCTGCTCCAGCGTGGGGTGGACCGTGAAGATGGACTGCAAGAGGTTGAGCGAGATGTCGCGCAGGCTGGAGGCTTCGAGGTTCACCATCTCGGCCTTCTCGGAGCGCGGGGTGGGGCCGAAGACGCGGCTCACCACCGTGGGCGAGCCCTTGAGGCCGATCTTGCTGATGTCCTCGATGCCGGCATCGTCCTTGTTCCACTTGCGCACCTGGTAGGCGGCGGCGTGGATCATCGATGGCAGCGAGGCAAAGCGCATCTCGTTGGTGTTCTCCAGCATGGTGATCAGGCAGGGCAGCGCCGTCTTGAGGATCTGCACACCACCTTCACCACGACGCTCCACCGTGATCGTGCCGGCCTCCAGATCGGTCTCGACAATGCGAGACACATAGGTCAGCAGTTGCAAGCCCATGCGCTTGGCGATGCCGGGGCCCACTTGCGCCGTGTCGCCGTCGATGGTTTGCTTGCCTGTGAAGACCATGTCCACCTTCTGCTCGCTGTTGAGCTTGCGGATGGCGGCAGCCAGCGCGTAAGACGTGGCCAGCGTGTCGGCGCCGGCAAAGGCGCGGTCGGTCACCAGCACCGCGTCATCGGCCCCGAAGGACACGCACTTGCGCAAGGCCTCTTCGGCTTGCGGTGGGCCCATGCAGATCACGGTGACCTTGCCGCCGAACTTGTCCTTCAGACGCAGGGCTTCTTCCAGCGAGAACAGGTCATACGGGTTGACGATGGCCGGCACACCCTGGCGCATGATGGTGTTGGTGACCGGGTGCACGCGGATCTGGGCCGAGTCCGGGACCTGTTTGATGCAGACGACGATGTGCATGGTGCTCTCCTGCGAGGCGGGCTTGTGTTGTTGTGGTGATCAGGCGGCGTGCGGCGCGGCGGGCACGGCAGGCACGGTGTACGACGGCACGGAGCCGCCTTGCGATGGCAGCGTGGCCTTGAGGTTCTGCAGCGTCACGTGCTGGTGGCCATCCACATCCTGGAAGACCTTGAACACCTTCTCTTGCGCCGGTGTGGACTTGACGAAGTCGCCATAGGCCTTGATCAGCAGGGTGCGGTAGCACTGGTAGAGCGCCTGCTCGTTGTCTTCGGGCAGATTGGGCTCTTGCCGGATGTACTGGTAAAAGCGCTTGAGGATGTGCAGGCGGCTGACGTTGACGACGGCCTTGTCGTGGGGCACGCCAAAGAATTGCAGGAAGTCATCAGCTGAGGAGAGCTGACGCAGTTGGGCGGCAAAGGTGTCGGTCATGATCAGGCTCCGTTCGTGGGTCTGGGGGACAGGCTGAAGGTGGGTTGCGAGCAGGTGTCGTCGCATGTATGGCAAACGGACTCCACAGCGGCATCCTTGGCGGCAAGGCCCTTGATGAGCTTGAGTTCGTGTTCAAGGTCGCTGATGCGGTCCAGCAGGCAGCCAATGGCCTTGCCAACCGGATCGGGGATGAGGTGGTGGTCGAGGTTGATGTCGCGGCCGGCCTTGCTGGTGCTGGCGGGCGCCTGGCGCACCACCACGCGGCCGGGGATGCCCACCACGGTGGCGGCATCGGGCACGTCGTCGATGACCACGGAGTTGGCGGCCACACGGGCGCGTTCGCCCACAGTAATGGCGCCCAGGATCTTGGCGCCGGCGCCCACGACCACGCCATTGCCCAGCGTGGGGTGGCGCTTGCCGGGCCGCCAGGTGGTGCCGCCCAGCGTGACGCCGTGATAAAGCGTGACGTCGTCACCGATCTCGGCCGTCTCGCCGATCACGACGCCAGCGCCATGGTCGATGAAGAAGCGGCGGCCAATGCGCGCGCCGGGGTGGATGTCGACATTGGTGAAGCCACGGGCCATGAAGGACAACCAGCGTGGCAGGTAGCGCCAGCCGCGCGCCCACAGCGCATGGGCCATGCGGTGCAACGCGACAGCCTGCACGCCGGGGTAGATGGTCCAGACCTCGAAGCGGCTGCGCGCGGCCGGGTCACGTGCCAGAACGCAGGCCACGTCCTCTTTGAGGCAGGCCCACCAGGAGGACTGGGGGGGCGCGATGGAGGGCTGGAGGGCGGTCATGGCTTGAAGCGCTTCCAATGCGGGGTCTTCGCGCTTCATGATGGCTGCCCCTGCGCGGCCGAGGCTTCCAGGAAGAAGCGCTGCAGGTCATCAGACGTGGGCGCCTGCTTGGTGTTGACGGCGTGTGTGCGGATGCGCTCCAGCAGCGAGGGCACTTGCGGGTCGATCACCGGCAGGCCCAGCGCCTGGTAAGCCACGCGCACCGCCCGTGAGCCCGAGTGCTTGCCCAGCACCGTGCGGCGCTCGCGGCCCACCTCGGCAGGGTCGAAACCTTCGTAGTTGCTGGGGTTCTTGAGCAGGCCGTCCACATGGATGCCCGATTCATGGGTGAACACGGCCTCGCCCACGATGCTCTTGTTGGCGGCCACCGGGCGCCCCGATGCACGCGCCACCAGTTGCGAGATCGCGACCAGGTCGGTGGTGCGCACGCCGCAGTCCAGCCCGTGCAGGTGGCGCAGGCTCATCACCACTTCTTCCAGCGCGGCGTTGCCGGCACGCTCACCCAGGCCGTTGACGGTGGTGTTGGCGTGCGTGGCGCCGGCACGCAGGGCTGCCAGTGTGTTGGCGGTGGCCAGGCCCAGGTCATTGTGGGCATGGATCTCGATCTCGATGTCCACCACGGCGCGCAGGCGGGCGATGGCCTCATACGTGGAGAACGGGTCCAGCACGCCGAGCGTGTCCGCAAAGCGGATGCGGCGAGCGCCCGCGCGTTGAGCCTGCACGGCCAGTTGCGCAAGGAAGAGGGGGTCAGCGCGGGAGGCATCTTCAAAGCCCACCGAGACCTCATGGCCCGCTTCATGCACGGCGCTCACGTAGTAGGCAACTTGATCCAGCGCCCACTCGCGGGGCTGTTGCAGCTTGTGTTGCAGGTGGATGTCGGACGCGGGGATGGACAGGTGGATGATGTCCACATCACATTCGAGTGCGGCGGCAATGTCAGCCTCGCACATGCGGCCCCACACCATCAGGCGGCTGCTCAGGCCCATGGCCGCGATGCAGTTGATGGTCTCGATCTCGGCCTGGCCCATGGTCGGGATGCCGACCTCCAGTTCGGGCACGCCAGCGTCTGACAAGGCCTTGGCGATGGCGCACTTCTCGGCCACGGTGAAGGCCACGCCAGCGGTTTGTTCGCCGTCGCGCAGTGTCGTGTCATTGATGATCGCGCTGTGCATGGTGGGTGTCGCTGGCTGGGTGGAGGGCAACTTGTCTGATGCTTGAACTGCAAGCGGTGTGCCAGCGCATTTGGCGGCGCCAGAAAGCGCCAAGCCTTTGATTTGATTCAGATTTTGCGTGCGTTTGGAATGTCCGGGTGGCGCGTTTGGGGCTGTCGGGTTTACGCCATTTCCCACACAGCGCCTGGTTGGGCGCCGCGGCCAAGGCGGGGCATGGGCAGCCTCTGTCACACTGCCGAACCTTCAAACGCCTGCCCTTGCCACATGAACCCCGAAGACTTGCAGAAGCTGGCCACCATGACCATGCCGTTTGGCAAACACAAGGGTGTGCTTCTGGCCGACCTACCCGGTAACTACCTTGGCTGGTTTGCGCGTGAGGGCTTCCCCAAGGGCGAGATGGGGCGACTGCTGGCGCTGATGTATGAGCTGGACCACAACGGGTTGCGTGAGTTGTTGAGGCCGTTGCGAGGTGGCAGGTAGTGCGGATCAAGTTGGTGGGGCGTTCTGCTCCGCTCATGTCCCCCGGCATTGGCCGAAAGCCAATGCCTCCTCCTTGACTTCGCTATGCAGAACGCCCCACCAACTTGATCTTGCGTGGCGGCGTGGGTTGCGTGACTCATTGCGGCGTCAAACGAGTCTCATTCAGCGCAGCCTTCTTCAGCTTGTTGATGCAAGCTTGATTCTCGTCAAATGTGCAATATGCACATGCATTTTGGTCGGCAGGATTTGTCGCTAGGATCGCTCGTCAGCGGTGGATCTGAGGCGGTGTTGCCTTGGTCCGGCCGCCACGGCGAACCACGCGATCCATCACTGAGGACCAAGACATGTCACACCCCCAATTTCTGCTCCTGGCATCGGCCACGTTCATGGCTGCGACCGGGTTGAGCGCCTCGGCGTTGGCGGCCACCACCGTGCAAATCGGCAGCAGTGGCAAGACCTTCGCCTCAACGGCTGCCCAGTGCGCCATCAGCCCGGCTACCGGCTTGAATGCGCCCAAGGTGCAAGCTGGTCTGTTCAACCCCACGGTGCGTACTGAGGCCGATGTGCTGCTCAATGGCGTCAAGATCAATCACGTTCTGGCTGCCGCGCCGGTGGCCGATGTGTGGCTTGCCGATGGCAGTAACGCGGTTTCGGTGGTGTTGAGCAAGAAGGTTGCCGACACCTATGTCTTTTCGGTGACCACTGGCCAGTGCAGCCAGCCAGCTACCTCGGGCAACTACTTCAGCACGGACGGCACACTGGAATACGCCGCAAGCGGCAAGTCGTACATGACCGTGACGCCTGGCTGCGCGCTGAATGGGGCTACGGGCCTGACGCAACCGTTTGTGAACCTGTTCGACAACGGCAGCTTCCTGCTCAATGTGTCGGTCAACGGCGTACCGCTGACCCAGCTGAGCGCGCTCAGGCCGCACACACCCGTCTTCCTGCGCGCGGGGCAGAACATCATCACCGCCGCCAATGGCACCTTGTCGACAGACACCTATGTCCGCGATGGTGGCACCGGCAGTTGCGTTTTGCCTTGAACCTGGAAGTAAGGTGCGTCCAGATCAAGCTACCATCTTGCCAGCGGCTGGTGCGCCAACTCACTGCGCCGCCAAGTTTCACAAGGTGTCGCCTGATGAAAATGGACGCAAGGCCGTATCTCCTGCTCGCACTCGGCATCCTGGGTGGCTGTGCCGGCACGCCGCCGCCTGACAAGCCTTCCACCCAAGAGCGCTGCTACAGCCATGGCGAGATCCGGACCTGCACGGCCTACCCGGCGCCATCTCGCCAGCAAATCGCCGAGGTGAAGAAGCTGCGCCCACCGCCGGTTGGTGTCAGCCGCCTGGTCCTGGTTCGCAATGATTGGCGTGACGCCTACGGGCAAGCCCAGCTTGTGCTGGATGGCACGAATTTGCCCACCCTCATTCCCTGCTCGGTCGTGGGTGTGGACGTCAAACCGGGAGAGCACCAACTGCAGATGGGCTACATGGCTGCCGCAGCATCACCGCTGCGTGTCACGTTGAAGCCGCGAGAGGTGGCCGTGGTCAGCGTGAAGCGCATGCCGCCTGGTACCGGGCCTCGTGGCTTCAGCCTGCTGCCCCTTGAGCGGGCCGACGCCATGGCCTTGATTCAGGAATGCGCCGTGGTGGGCTTTCTTGATCAGATGGCCACTGGGGGAGGTGAGGCGCGATGATGAAGCCGCTTCAACTGAGCAAAGCCTTTACCCTGCTGGAGCCGGGCCCGGTCGTGCTGGTAACCACGCGCAGCGCGCAAGGCTGCAACGTCATGACCATCTCCTGGACCATGGTCATGGACTTCACGCCGCGGTTCGCCCTGACCACAGGCCCCTGGAACCACTCCTATGCCGCGCTCAAGAAATCGAAGGAGTGCGTGATCGCCATCCCCACTGTCGACCAGATCGATCAGGTTGTGGGCATCGGTACGTGCACTGGCGCCGACACGGACAAGTTCAAACAGTTCGGTTTGACCCCGCTTGAAGGGCAGATCGTCAAAGCCCCTTTGATCAAGGAATGCCTGGCCAACATCGAATGCAAGGTGGTCGACATCGTGAGCAAGCACAACATCGTCGTGCTCGAAGGCGTGGCAGCCTACCTGGACACCACCCGCAAGGAAAAGCGAACGCTTCACGCCGTTGGCGATGGCACCTTCATCGTGGACGGCGAACGCATCAACCGCAAACGCCTGATGCGCAGCAAGCTGCCGCCCGGCGTCTAGCCTTGAAAACGGTCTTCCCCGACCACCACCGTCCCCAGACAGGGCACTTGGGTGTTCAGCGCAGCGAAGTAGAGGAGGAGGGGCCAGCGCAGCTGGACACGGGGGACATGAGCGAAGTTGAGCACCCAAGTGCCCTGTCCCGCTCAACCCTCAGCGCTCCCGCGCATGGTTCCGGCTGAACTTGGGAAGCTCCACAGTGATGTCTCCGCCCTTCACCCGCACACTGCAAGCCAGCCGCGAGCAAGGCTCCAGCCCCCAGGCATTGTCCAGCTGATCGTTCTCATCATCATCCGGCTCATCCAAGCTCTCAGAACCAGCCCGAACCAGCACATGGCAGGTGGCACAAGCCGCCACCATGTCACACGCATGCTCAATGGCCACGCCATGCTTGAGCAGCGCTTCACACAGCGAAGCACCCTTCTTGACGTCAAACTGCTGGCCCTCTGGGCACAGCTCATGGTGGGGCAGGACAGTGACCAGGGGCATGGCAACAACTCGGTGAAGACAAGAAATCAGATCAGGAAATGGTGTCCAGCACACGCCCCGTGAGCGCCTTGCGGATGCTGGCGTCCATGCGGCGGGCCGCGAAGCTCGACGTGATCACATTCAGGGTCTGGCACACCGCCTTGACCGTCTCGGTATCGGCCTCGGTCTCCAGCGCATCGGCCACCAGGTTCATCGCATCCTGAATGTGCGCACGCTCGGCGGGCGACAACAATTCCTGCCCATCTTCCGCCAAGGCTGCCTCGGTCGCATCCAGCAAGCGCCGTGCATCCACCTGGGCTTCGCGCAGCATCCGCAACTGCATGTCTGCCTGCGCGCGCCCCACGCTGTCTGTCAGCATCTGGGCGATCTGGTCGTCGCTCAAACCGTAGGAGGGCTTGACCTCGATGTGTGCCTGCACGCCCGTGCTCTGCTCACTGGCCCACACCGACAACAAGCCATCCGCATCAATCTGGAACGTGACCCGGATGCGCGCCGCACCGGCCACCATGGGCGGGATGCCCCTCAAGTCAAAGCGCGCCAGCGAGCGGCAATCATTGACCGCTTCACGCTCGCCCTGCACCACATGGAAGGACATGGCCGTCTGCCCGTCCTTGAAAGTGGTGAAGTCCTGCGCGCGGGAGGTGGGCAAGGTCGAGTTGCGCGGGATGATCTTTTCGACCAGGCCGCCCATGGTCTCGATGCCCAGGGACAGCGGCGACACGTCCAGCAGCAGCCACTGCCCGTCGCTGCCGGCATTGCCTGCCAGCACATCGGCCTGCATGGCCGCGCCCAGCGCCACCACCTCGTCCGGGTTGATGTCCGTCAGCGGCTGTTTGCCAAAGAACTGCGCCACGGCGTCACGGGCCACAGGCATGCGGGTGGAGCCGCCCACCATGACCACGCCGTCTACCTCGTCAATGCTCAGGCCGGCATCTTTCAGGGCACGGCGCGTGGCCGACATGGTTCGCTGCACAAGGGCCTGCGTACATTGGGCAAACACCTCACGCGTCACCGTGACACCTGCCACATCCACCGCATCAAAGCTGGACAGCGCTTCCTTGCCGGCACGCGCCGATGTCAGCAGGTGCTGTTGCTCGGTGGGGTTCAGTGCAGACCAGATTTGCTGGGTCTGCTCGGCCAGCCACAAGGCCAGGGCACGGTCGAAGTCATCACCGCCCAGGGCCGAGTCACCGCCGGTGGACAGCACCTCGAACACCCCGCGCGACAAGCGCAGGATGGAGATGTCGAAGGTGCCGCCACCGAGGTCGTACACGGCAAATACGCCTTCTGCAGCCTTGTCAAGGCCATACGCAATGGCGGCAGCCGTGGGCTCGTTGAGCAGGCGCAGCACGTGCAGGCCGGCCAGGCGCGCGGCATCCTTGGTGGCCTGACGCTGGGCGTCGTCAAAGTAGGCCGGTACGGTGATGACCACGCCGGTCAACTCACCACCCAGCGAGGCCTCGGCGCGGGCCTTCAAGGCGCGCAGGATGTCGGCCGAGACCTCCACCGGGCTCTTGACGCCGGCCACCGTGTCCACCGACACCATGCCGGGGCCGTCCACCAGCTTGTAGGGCGGCGAGCCCGCCTTGAGTGCATCGGCCATGGACCGGCCCATCAGGCGCTTGACGGAGGCAATCGTGTTGAGCGGGTCTTGCGCCTGCAGGGCCAGGGCAGGGTAGCCCACCAGGGGCGGCTCGCTGGTATCGGCGGTGTAGTGCACCACGGAAGGCAGCAGCACCTGATCGGACATGTCCACCAGGGCACGCGGCACGGCGCTTTGCACGCTGGCAATCAGCGAGTTGGTGGTGCCCAGGTCGATCCCCGCCGCCAGCCTGTGCTGGTGGGGGACCGCGCTTTGCCCGGGTTCGGCAATCTGCAGCAGTGCCATGGTGGGCCTCTTTCAGCTAAGGGGAGCTCACGAACATCAATCAGACAGCAAAGCTTTCGCCGCAACCACACTCGGCCTTCGAGTTCGGGTTGTTGAACTTGAAGCCCTCGTTGAGGCCTTCGCGCACGAAGTCCAGTTGCGTGCCATCCAGAAAAGGCAGGCTCTTCTGGTCGACCAGCAACTGCAGGCCATGGGTCTCAAAGGCGATGTCTTCGGGCGAGGTTTCGTCGGCGAACTCGATCGCGTAGGACAAGCCCGAGCAGCCGCTGGTCTTCACGGCCAGACGCAGCCCCACGCCCTTGCCGCGCTTGTTGATGGACTTCTGAACATGGCGGGCCGCCGCCTCGGTCATCGTGATCGCCATGGCGGGCCTCACATCGAGAAGGAGCTGCCGCAACCGCAGGTGGTCTGCGCATTGGGGTTGTGGATCACGAAGCGCGAGCCTTCCAGACCGTCTTCATAGTCGATGTCGGCGCCCATCAGGTACTGCAGGCTCATGGCGTCCACGACCATGGTCACGCCGTCGCGGTCGATGCGGGTGTCGTCTTCGTTGAGCTGGTCGTCAAAGGCAAAGCCATACGAGAAGCCCGAGCAGCCGCCGCCGGTCACATACAGGCGCAGCTTGAGGTTGGGGTTGCCTTCGTCGGCGATCAACTCGCTGACCTTGGCTGCAGCGGTGGCGCTGAAGCTCAGGGGGGCGGGTGGGGGCATATCGTGGCCCACAGAGGCGGTCATGGTCGATTCCATCTTCTTGCTCCTTGTGCGGTTGACAATGAAAAGCGGGTCGGTTCGGTGCGATCAATTCGGCGCGCATACCGGCTGGTCGGCCAGCGTGGTGGAGGCGGTTTCGCCTTGTGCGTGCTTGTTCTGGTAGTCAGCCACCGCAGCCTTGATGGCGTCTTCAGCCAGGATGGAGCAGTGGATCTTCACGGGCGGCAGCGCCAGCTCTTCGGCGATCTGTGTGTTCTTGATCGACAGGGCTTCGTCCAGCGTCTTGCCTCGCACCCATTCGGTGACCAGCGAGCTCGATGCAATGGCCGAGCCGCAGCCATAGGTCTTGAAGCGGGCGTCTTCGATCACGCCGGTGGCGGGGTTGACCTTGATCTGCAGCTTCATCACGTCGCCGCAGGCGGGCGCGCCCACCATGCCGGTGGCCACACCCTCTTCGTCGGCCGCAAAGGCGCCAACGTTGCGCGGGTTTTCGTAGTGGTCAATCACCTTGTCGCTGTATGCCATCTTGCTTCTCCAGTTTCAGTTAGCGAGGGCGGGGTCAGCGCCGGGTCGCCCCAAGCGTCCGGCCCCGCACCCCCGTGGGGGGGGCTGCGGTACCCCGCAGCCGGGGGCGCCATTAATGCGCGGCCCATTGAATGCTGTCGAGATCGATACCGGCCTGGACCATGTCCCACAAGGGACTGAGTTCACGCAGTCGGTTGACGACTTCGGTCACGCGGGCGATCGCAAAGTCGATCTCTTCCAGTGTGGTGAAGCGGCCGATCGTGAAGCGCACCGAGCTGTGGGCCAGTTCGTCGCTGCGGCCCATGGCGCGCAGGACATAGCTGGGCTCCAGGCTGGCCGAGGTGCAGGCCGAGCCTGAGGACACGGCGATGTCCTTCATGCCCATCAGCAGCGATTCGCCTTCGACGTAGTTGAAGCTCACATTGAGGTGGTTGGGCGTGCGGCGCTCCAGGTCGCCATTGAGGTGGACCTGGTCAATGCGCGACAGGCCGGACCACAGGTGGTCGCGCAGGCTGCGGATGCGCTCCAGCTCGGGGCCCATCTCCTTGGCGGCCAGGTGGTAGGCCTCGCCCATGCCGACGATCTGGTGGGTGGGCAGGGTGCCCGAGCGCATGCCGCGCTCGTGGCCACCACCGTGCATCAGGGCCTCGATGCGCACGCGCGGCTTGCGGCGCACATACAGGGCGCCCACGCCCTTGGGGCCGTAGCTCTTGTGGGCGGACATGGACATCAGGTCGATGGGCATCACGCTCAGGTCGATGTGCACCTTGCCGGTCGCTTGCGCCGCGTCCACATGGAAGAACACACCCTTGCTGCGGCAGATGTTGCCCAGGGCCTCGATGTCCTGGATGACACCGGTTTCGTTGTTGACGAACATGACCGATGCCAGCACGGTGTCAGGGCGGATGGCGGCCTTGAACAACTCGATGTCGACCAGGCCGTTGTCCATCACGGGCAGCACGGTGACCTCCCAGCCCTCGCGCTCCATTTCGCGCATGGTGTCCAGCACGGCCTTGTGCTCGGTGGCCAGCGTGATGAGGTGGCGGCCCTTGGTCTTGTAGAAGGTCGCGGCGCCCTTGATGGCGAGGTTGTTGCTCTCGGTGGCACCCGAGGTCCACACAATTTCACGCGGGTCGGCGCCAATCAGCAAGGCCACTTGTTCGCGGGCCAGTTCAACCGCTTCTTCGGCAGCCCAGCCATAGGCATGCGAGCGGCTGGCAGGGTTGCCGAAGCGTTCGCTCAGGTAGGGAATCATCTTGGCGGCCACGCGCTGGTCCACGGGCGTGGTGGCTGCGTAGTCCAGGTAGACGGGCCGGTTGGGCTGCACGATCAACGTCGTCATGAGGGCTCCTTGTTCTGCGCGGTCGGTATCGACTGAGGCGTCGCTTGCAAGGGCTCATTGCAACTTGGGTGCCAACTTCCAGGCTTTTCTTAAGTGCTTGATTTCATTTGACAAATGTCAAAGTGACCCTTGTCGCTGTAGTGAAATCGTCGCGACAAGGCCATGTGGTTTTTGTCGGATTTGTTGTGAGCGTGGAGGCTGCCCATTCGCGCTCATCCTGCGGTGGTCTGGCCGATGTCCAGCCGTGGTACCGAGGGCATTGATCTTGCAAAGTGCTCAGGTATTGAGTGAAACAGGGTCGCCTTGTCGACAACACGCCATGCCCATCTACGAATACCACTGCCCCGCTTGCGACAAGCACTTCGAGCTGCTCGTGCGCAGCAGCACCGTCCCGGCTTGCCCGCAATGTGGCTCGACCATGCTGGACAAATGTGTGAGTGCGCCGCAGCCACCCGGCAAGAGCGCCGGCATCATCAAGCGCGCGCGAGCACGAGCGGCTGCGGAAGGCCACATGAGCAACTACAGCCAGGCCGAGCGCAGCAAGCTCACGTCGTAGCCAGCCTGAGTCGCCTGGCGGTGTGACGGGCCTTGCGCTTGCGGGCCCAGATGAGCACACCGGTCAGGCTCAGCGCAGCGATGCACAGGCCCAGCGCCGACATCAGCACCCGGCCGGGCAAGCCGATGATGCGGCCCGAGTGCAAAGGGAACATGGCCTGCATGAAGACGTCGCCTGCCGAGCCGGTGCCGGGCACCTCCTGGCCAAGGAGGGCGCCTGTTTGTGCGTCCACATACAGCCAGGTGTTGCCCAGGCCACCGTCACCATGGCTGGCGCCAGGCTTGAACAGGCCCACGCCCCATGCGGCCTGCTGCGGCAGGTGGAACAGGCCGCCCAGCGGCGTGCGCCAGCCCTGGCGACGGGCTTCCTGGCTGGCCACATCCAGCACGGCTTGCCGCGAGATGCCCGCGGTCACATGGCCCTTCACGTGGCCCTGATCTGCGGCGGCGCGGCCCTCCAGCGGGGGCGGCGTCAAGGAGGACAGGCTGTTGACCAGGGGCTTCATGACCGGCTCGCGCAGGTTCATGGCCACCGAGGTGATGGCCACCATCAGCACCAGCAGCCACAGCCAGACCCCACCTGATCGATGCAGATCGAACACGAGCCTGGGGCCGCCTGCCTGCCAGCGAAAGGCCAGCGAGCGGCGCCATTGCCGGGGGGCGGGAAAGGAGATCCACAAGGCGATGAGGCAGTCCAGTACCCAGGCCATGGCCAGCAGGCCCATCAGCCAGATGCCCAGGTCCACCCCGCCTACCTGGGGCAGGTGCAGCGAGTAGTGGAGCTTGTAGATGAAGGGCATCAGGTTCTGTGGTGCGAGCGAGAAGGCCCCCCATTGCCGGCAGCCCTGTACGGCACCCGTGACCGGGTCCAGGGCGACCTGGTCATAGCCCAGCTCAAAGGGCCGGCCGGTGGCCGGATCGACACGGGGCCGCACGCCAAGCAGCAAGGCGTCACCGGTTTCGATGGCCAGCGGCAGCCAGGTCACCATCAGGCGTGGCTCGGCGCGCTCCAGGCCTTCGGCCAGGGCCAGGCTGCTCAGGGGCTGACCTGGTGTCTGTGCACGGTAGAGCTGTGGGCTGATCAAGGCGTCCAGCTCGTGGTCCCAGGAGATCAGGGCACCAGTCAGGCCGGCCATGAACAGGAAGGCCGCTGCGCTCAGGCCGAACCAGCGGTGCAGGCGAACAAGAAGGGCGCGCATGGTCAGAAGGTCCAGCTCAGGCTGACTTCGCCATGGCGAGGGGCACCGTAGTAGGCCTGATCCCAATACAGGCTGTTGATGTACTTCTGGTTGCCCAGGTTGCGGATCTGGGCCGATGCCTTCCAGTGCGGGCTCAATGCGTAGCTGGCGCCCACGTCCAGCAGTGCATAGGCCGCCTGGCGAGCCACGGCACCGTTGCTGCTTGAGTAGATGGCCGATTGCCAGCGCAGGCTGGCTGTGGTGCTCAGGCGGTCGGTGGGTTTGTAGCGCAGCCCAACGCGGACGGTGTCGCGTGGCACGAAGGTGCGGGCCTGCTGGCCATCGGCGGCCTTGAGCGACAGGTGGGTGATGCTGCTGGTGATCTCCAGCCGTTCATGCGCCTGGCCCGTCAGCTCCAGCTCGATACCCCTGCTGCGCGTGTCCACACCCTCGTAGGCGGTGTAGCCAGGCTGGGAGCCGGAAGGCGCGACATAGCTTGCATTGCCTGCCAGGCCATTCTGGCGTGTGTCGAACACGGCCAGTTGGGCCGCCAGCGCCTTGTTCAGCAGGTCGGCCTTGATGCCCAGTTCCGTGTTGCGGCCCTGGATGGGGGCCAATACCTGGTGCTGGGCGTCGAGTTCGGTCTGCGGCTTGAAGATCCGGGTGGCACTGCCATACAGGCTCACGTTCGCGCCCAGATCCCAGACTGCGCCGATGTAAGGCGTGGTCTGGCTGTGGCTGTAGGTGTGGTCCGAGCCGTAGTTCTGGCCTTGCGAGCTGATGTGAGTAAAGCGGCCCCCGGCCAGCAACTTGAAGGTGTCGCTCAGGTTCAGGCGCGTGCCGCCATAGACGGCCATGCTGTTGGTGCGGAAGTCCGATCCGTTGTAGGACGCGTTGAATGCAGGCTTGGTGATCTGGCCGTTCCAGTTACTCAGGCTGAACCCCAGTGGCTGGCCTGTGATGCTGCTGTAGCCGGACTGCTCCCAGGCGTCTTCATGGGCCCAGCTCGCACCCAGGGTCAGTTCATGCTGGCGCCCGGCCAGCGAGTAGGGGCCGCTGGCCTGCACATTGAGCATGTCCTGCACATAATGCCCAGCGAAGGCCGACGGGTAGATGAACAGGCCTTGCCCCGTGTCCCGGTCGGGCGTGCCATACAGGTAGAACAGTTCGGAGTCTGTGTTCATTTCCCGGTGGGTGAGCACGGTGCGCAGATCCCAGCCATTGGTGAAGGCGTGTTGCAACTCGGCGTGCACACGCTGGTCACGGTTGTTCCACCAGGCCCAGTCTGCTGCGGTGCTGGTCGACGCGTCGTAGTTGGTCTGTGAGCCGTCGGTGTAGTTCATGGGCAGGGCGCCCCACAGCGGGCTGCGCGCGCGCGTCTCCTGTGTCAGCAGGCCCAGCGACAGCATGGTGGCCTCACCCAGGTCCATGTCCACCACGCCATACAGCGTCTGCCTGGCTCGGCCGTATCGGTCCAGATAGCTGTCCTTGTCCTCGACCGCACCCACGAGCCTGGCACGCACGGAGGCATCGGCATTGAGCGCACCGGAGACGTCGGCCTGCGCGCGCTTGAGATTCCAGGAGCCCAGGGTGAGCTCGGCAGAAGACTGGAATTTAGCCGTGGGTTTCTTGCGCACGAAGTTGACCGTGGCCGAGGGTTGGCCGGTGCCGGTCATCAGGCCATTGGCGCCGCGCAGCACATCGATGCGGTCATAGATCACCGTGTCCAGATCGCCCCATTGCGCACCGTTGGTGAAGGGCATGCCGATGCCATCAAGCTGGAAGTTGTCGATGTCCAGGCCGCGTGAGGCGTAGTAGGTGCGGTCGGTCTCGACCTTCTCGACGGTGACGCCCGGTGCCATGGCCAGCGCGTCGTTGACCGAGGTCAGCCTGAAGTCCTGAAGCTGGCTGTGGGTGATGGTGCTGATGGCTTGTGGTGTTTCGCGCGGTTTGAGCGCCAGCCCGGTGGCGGTGCTGCTGCGCTGGGCCTTGTAGCTTGGACGGCCTTCGCTGGGGTCTGCTGTGGGCAGCGTGTCGGTCACGGTGACGTCGGGCAGTTGTGGGGCGGCCTCTGCAGGGGGTGTCGGGGCCTGGGCCTGGGCGCCATTGGCCAGGGTGAACAAGGCCAGCGCAAGGCAGGAAAGACGGGGGGATGTGGACTGCATGGGAAAGCGAGAACGAGTGGATGAAAAATGGGCGGACAAGGCGCTGCCCGACACGAGCGGTCTCGCGCCTTGTTGTCAGTAGGGAGGGGGAAGCCTGGCGGCTCAGTCGGTCCGGGCTTTGGGCTTGGCCCGGGCCAGTTGAAGCACGGCGGGCGGGCATGGCGCCGCTTGCGTCTCCTGACTCAAGCTGCCCAAAGCCTTTTGCAGGGCCGCCTTGCTGGGCGTGTCCACGAACGCACAGCGCTTGCCGGTGCGTTTGCAATGCTCTTTCACGCGCCAGTAGGCATCGTGGCTGATGCAGCCGGTCTGGCAGATGACCAGATCGGCCGCCGCCAGGGTGGTGTCGAGCTTGCCGATGCAGTGGTGCTCGCCGCCATCGTGATGGAGGAAGTGGCCCCCCGTGCGCTCGATGACGTAGCGGTAGAGGGGCACGGCGGCCGTTCTCCCCCCTACGCACAACACAGTCTGATTGGTCAGGGGCGTGGCGTCCTTGGCCTGTTCCGCAGCAGGGGCGGGCTCCGACGCGGCCACCGACCTGCCGGCCTCCATGCGGGCCAGTTGTTCCTGTAGCCTCGCCTTGTCGGTCTCGCTGCGGATGAGGTCACCTCTGAGCCGCACGAGCGTGGCTTCCAGCGTCTGAATGCGCTGGGCTTGCGCCTGCGCGATACAGGTGCTGCGCTTTTGTGCCGAGGCCAGTTCACGGGCCAGCACGGCGTTTTCATCCATCAGGGCGGCAAGATGGGCCTGATGCTGATCGAGGTGGTGTGGCATGGGACGTGCGCGGCGGTGCGCCTGGTTTGCGATGCTTATCAATGTAAATAAGAATCATTCGCAAATGCAAGCAAGGCACGCAACAAACCTGATGCCATCGTGGTTGTTCGAGTGTGGCCGCTCGCCGGCCACGCGGGCGGGGCGGTTTAGTGTTGGCGCATGAGCACGTTGCGCCTTATCAAAGGGCAAAGGTCTGGCTGACCAGATCATGGAAACATGAACAAGCGCATTCTGATCATTCAAGGGCACCCTGATGCAGCTGGCGGCCAGCATCTGTGCCATGTGTTGGCCCAGGCCTACGCGCAAGGGGCGATCACCGCCGGCCACGAGGTGCAGGTGGTGGATGTGGCCACGCTGGACTTCCCTCTGCTGCGAAGCCAGCAGGAGTGGGAGGAGGGTGCGGTGCCGCCCGCGTTGATGGCTTCGCAAAAAGCCATTGCCTGGGCAGATCACCTCGTGCTGTTCTTTCCCTTGTGGCTGGGTGACATGCCGGCCTTGCTCAAAGGCTTTCTGGAGCAGGTGGCGCGGCCCGGTTTTGCCTTGAGCAAGGGCGGGGAAGGGCGCCTGCCTGCCAAGCTGTTGACGGGGCGCTCGGCCCGCGTGGTGGTGACCATGGGTATGCCCGCCTTGATCTACCGGTGGTACTTCCGGGCCCACAGCGTGAAGGCGCTGGAGCGCAACGTTCTGGGTTTCGTGGGCATCGCACCCATCCGCGAGACCTTGATCGGTGGTGTCGATGGCCTGGGCGAGGCAGGCGTCGCCACCTGGTGTGGCAAGTTGAGCAAGCTGGGGCGAAGGGCGTATTGAGTCGCCTGTTGAGCCACCTGATAGGGGGCAGACGTGGTGAATCGTCACCAATTCACGGGGGATACGGGCTGACGCGTCTTGATCTGTATTGAAATGCGAATCATTCTTGATTACAATGAATTAACAATGATTCGCATTTGCAGTAAGCATGCCAGCCCAACTTGCCATCCACGGTGGCCAGCCTTCCGCCTTCAGGATCTCGCCAACAGCCATGGCGATGGTTGTGGCGGCGCACGTGGGTGTCGCGCTGCTGCTGACGGTCTCCCGCACCTTGCCGATCACGCCGCCTCGGCCGCCATTGATGGTCGAGGTCATCACGGCCAAGGCGCCCACGCCGCCGGCACCCAAGGCCCCCGACATCACGCCGCCCAAGCCCAAGCCCGTGGCCAAGCAGGAGCGGGTGACCCGTGCGCAAGACGTGCCAGTGCTGGCTGCCAAGCCCATGGCGCAGGAGCCCGTGGCCAACGAAGCCAAGACGCTGCCGCCCGCACCCTTGCCGCCCATTCAGACCCCGCCGGCTCCCGCGCAGGCCGCACCGGCCGCGCACGCCGTGCCGGTGCCCGCCGCCACACCCCTCCCCCCCAAGTTCGACGCCGACTATCTGGACAACCCCAAGCCGGTCTACCCGCCTATCTCGCGCCGTGAACGCGAGCAGGGCAAGGTGCTGCTGCGTGTGCATGTCGAGGCCTCTGGCGCAGCCGGCAAGGTGGAGCTGGGTACCAGCTCCGGCTACGAACGGCTCGACAAGGCCGCTTTGGCTGCGGTGAGCCGCTGGCGCTTCGTGCCCGCCCGTCAAGGATCTGAAGCCGTGGCCGCCTGGGTCACCGTCCCCATCATCTTTAGTCTCAAGGATTGAACTGCCATGAACGAGTCACTTGACCTGGCCCACTTCTGGGCGCATCTGGACCTGGTTGCCCGCTTTGTGCTGGCGATCCTGCTGTTTGGCTCCATCACCTGCTGGTACCTGATCGTCACCAAATCGGTTCAGGTCTACCGCACCAGCCAGCGCAGCCGCCGCTTCCTCAAGGCCTTCTGGGATGCGCCCAATCTGGACGCCGTGGCACGCGACATCAAGGCACAAGGCTCTTCTGACCCGTTCTCGCATCTGCTGCACCACGGCTTCACGGCCTTGGACCACCTCAGCCGCCGCGAAGAGGCCGCCAGCCTGATCGACGCCGGTGCCCCCGACGAGATGCTGACGCGCGCCCTGCGCCGTGCCATCGAGGAAGACAAGGCCAGCATGGAGTTCGGCCAGTCCTTCCTGGCCACGGTGGCGTCAAGCGCCCCCTTTGTCGGCCTGTTCGGCACGGTCTGGGGCATCTACCACGCGCTGGCGGCCATCAGCCTGACGGGGCAGAGCACGCTCGACAAGGTCGCCGGCCCCGTGGGCGAGGCCCTGATCATGACCGGCATCGGCCTGGCTGTGGCCATCCCCGCGGCCATTGCCTACAACTCGTTTGCCCGTGTGAACCGCAACGTGATGTCCCGGCTGAACTCCTTTGCCTATGACGTCTTCAACTTCATGGCCACGGGCATCAAGGCGGCACCCCGCATGGCTGGCAACCTGGCCGGCGCGGACAAGGTGATCGACCTGCCGCGCGCTCAAACGCACGCAGTGCGCTGATCGGGAGCACGAACATGGCATTCGGAAGCCTGGAAGGCGAAGAGGACAACGCCCCTCTGGCGGAGATCAACATGGTGCCGCTCATTGACGTGATGCTGGTGCTGCTGGTGATCTTCATCGTCACGGCGCCCATGCTCACGCATGCGGTCAAGGTGGACCTGCCCAAGGCAAGTTCTTCCCTTAATGTGACCAAGCCGGATCACGTGCAACTGGCCATCGATGCCCAGAGCCACCTGTACTGGAATGGCGCCCCCATCGAAGCCGATGCGCTCAAGGTGCGCCTGCATGACTCGGCGGCCTTGCAACCTCAACCCGAGCTGCACATCCGTGCTGATCGCACCACGCCATACGAGAAAGTGGCGCAGGTGATGTCCATGGCCGCCAGTGAAGGCCTGGGCAAGATCGGCTTCATCACCGACCCAAGCACGCCTGCGCCGTCAGCACCATGAGCACCACCATGGACAGCAACCCGGCCGAGGACAACACCCCGGCCTTGTCGATGCGCCAGCCCTTGCCCCCACCGCCCCGCGTGGACAGCCAGCAGCTGTTCGAGGGCCAGCGCGAGCTGATCATCCAGCATCAAGGCGAGGAATACCGCCTGAGGATCACGCGCCACGACAAGCTGATCCTCACCAAGTAATTCCCCCGACCGTTTCAGACCACTGATTCACCGCAGCCAGCCAGTCGCCATGATGTGCACAAGCCAGCCAGCCTCCATGACTTCACCATTCAGGATTGACTGACCATGTCTCATTGCAAGAAAAAACGTGCAGGCCACCAGAACCTGCTGCCATTGGGCGCACTCATGATGGCCGGCCTGGCGCCCCTGTCTCAACAGGCACTGGCTGAAGAGGCCACACCGGCCAAGGCCAAGGAACTGGCGCCTGTCAATGTGCAGGCCGATGTCGACAAACCCGATGGCGCCCGTGCCACCACCACCCGCGTGGGCAAGGTGCTGCAGGACCCGCATGACGTGCCCCAGGCCGTGACCACGGTGACCAAGAGCATCATGGAGCAGCAGCAGGTTGGTTCCTTGAAAGAGGCGCTGCGCAATGTGTCCGGCCTGTCGTTCAACGCCGCCGAAGGTGGCCGCTCTGGCGACAACATGAACCTGCGCGGCTTCTACACCTTCGGGGACATGTACCTCGATGGCATCCGCGACACGGCGCAGTACAACCGCGAGACCTTCAACCTGGAGCAGATCGACGTGCTGCGTGGTGCAGGCGCCATGCTGTTTGGCCGCGGCCAGGCCGGCGGCGTGATCAACCAGGTCAGCAAGACCCCGTTGGCCCGCGACCAGTACAAGCTCACGGGCAGCGTGGGCACGCATGGCTACCAGGAGGCCACGGCCGACCTCAACAAGGTCATCAACGAGCACACGGCCATTCGCATCAACGCCATGCAGCGCGACGAAGGCAGCTGGCGCAGCAACCCGACGACGGGCAGCGAGCCCGAGGTCCATCGCACCGGCCTGGCTGTGAGCCTGGGCTTGAACCTCAACACGGACAACCAGTTCTGGCTGAACCATTACACGGCCTATGGGCGTGACAACCCGGACTATGGCAACTCGTTTGATGCGTCCACGCGCAAGCCGGGCGAGCGTCTGCCGGCCAGCACTTACTTTGGCAACGAGAAGACCTTTGACGACAGCGACACCAACATCACCACGCTGGTCAACGAGTACCGCATCACGCCGAGCACGCAGTTGCGCACGCAGTTGCGCAGCGCCGACTACAAGCGCAGCTACTGGGCCAAGACGCCCAACCTGACCACGCTGCCTGACGCCGTGGGGGCCGTCGGTGGCAACGTGGCGCGAGTACTGGACTACCGCACCATCACGCTGCAGTCGGACTTGTCCACCAAGTTCGAGCTGGCGGGCATGAAGCACGAGGTGATCACCGGGCTGGAGTTGCTGCGCGAGGACAGCTTCCGCAAGGCCTTGCAGAACTACGGCACGAACACCGCGCCTGACTATCGCCCCTATGAGGAAGCGACCACCGGCACGGCCACAGCCTTCACCAGTGATTCGTATGCCTACTATGTGCAGGACACCGTGGAGTTCATCCCCAAGTGGAAGGCCACGCTGGGCGTGCGCCGCGACCAGATGGACGCCGAGTACAGCAGTGCCACCTCGCCCAAGTTGAAGTACGGCGAGAACAGCTACCGCAGCGCCTTGTCTTACCACCCCACGGACGACACCCACTATTACCTTGGCTGGAGCGACTCCTTCAGCCCGACGGCCGACCTGTATCAGCTGACGGTCAAGCCTCAACCCCCCGAGCGCAGCGACGTGCTCGAATTGGGTGCCAAGTGGCTGGTGATGGAAGGTGACCTGGCCTTGCGTGCCGCGGTCTACCAGGCCACGAAGAACTGGGAGCGCAATGGCGACCTGGAGTCCACCGCTGCCATCCTGACCAAGAAGCGCCGCACACGGGGCATCGAGCTGGAAGCCGCTGGCCGCATCAACGAAGACTGGGAAGTGTTTTCCGGCCTGGCGCTGATGAACGCCAAGATCCTGGAAGTGGCAGAGAACGTGAATGCCACCACCGGGGCCATCACGGTGGCCAACCCCGAATACACCGGCAAGCGCGCCCGCAACACGCCCGAGTACACCTTCAACCTGTGGTCGACCTACCAGCTCAACTACCAGTGGAAGGTCGGTGGTGGTGTCGAGGCCAAGGGTGACCGCCAGGCGGTGAACCCCAGCGGTACCGGTGCCGTGCCCACACTCAATGGGGTGTACTACCCCAATACCGCGCCGTCGTATGTGCGCTGGGATGCCATGGTCGAGTTCGAGCCGACCAACAAGTGGCTGTACCGCGTCAACGTCAAGAACCTGTTCGATAAGGTCTACTACGAATCGGTGTATGACAACGGTGGCTTTGCGGTGCCCGGTCCTCGTCGTACCGTCACTGTGACGGCCGAGTACAAGTTCTGATCTTTGCCACATGGAGGGGCCATGCTCATCACGATCGACGATGTTCTGACGACGCAAGAGCTGGCCACCGCCCGCGACCTGCTGGCCCGCTCCGAATGGCAAAGTGGTGCCATCACGGCGGGGCCTCAGGCCGCCCAAGCCAAGAACAACCAGCAGTTGCCCGAGAGCGCCGAGCACCTGACGGCCTTGCGGCAACTGGTACTGGGGGCCTTGAACCGGTCCCCCCTGTTTTTCGCGGCAGCCTTGCCACTCAAGGTCTTGCCGCCTTTTTTCAACCGCTACGGCGGTGATGCCAATACCTACGGTTTTCACACCGATTGCGCCATGCGCCTGTCGCCGCAGCGCGGCGAGGGCTATGTGCGCGCCGATGTGTCGGCCACGCTCTTCTTGTCCGAGCCCGAGGAATACGACGGCGGCGACCTGACCATCGAAGACACCTTTGGCACGCACGGCGTGAAACTCAAGGCGGGCAGCCTGGTGCTGTATCCCTCGTCCTCGATCCACGCCGTGACACCGGTGACACGGGGGCAGCGTCAGGCATGCTTCATGTTCATCCAGAGCATGGTGCGCGATGCAGGGCAGCGCCGGCTGCTGTACGACATGGACATGGCCTTGCTGCAATTGCGCCAGGAGGTGGGCGAATCCGACCCGGTGGTGCGCCTGACGGGCACCTATCACAACCTCCTGCGCCGTTGGGCGGACAGCTGATGAGCTTGCCGCTGATTGACCGCGCAAGCGACTACATGCCTTTGGCGCGCGAGCGCCTGGACGAGGCCACCTGGCGCTATCTGCAGGACGGCGACGGCACGGGCAACGAGCATGCGCTGTCCGAGGTGCGCCTCATGCCCCGGCCTTTGAGCGCCGTGGCGGGCGGGCACACGCGCCTGCGCTTGTTCGGACAGGATCTGGCCCATCCCTTCTTGCTGGCACCGGTGGCCTACCAACGCCTCTTTCACGCCGATGGCGAGGTGGCCACCGCCATGGCCGCAGCAGCACAAGGCGGCCAGCAGCTGATCAGCAGCCTGGCCAGCACGGACATCCAGACCATCGTGCAGGCGGCCGTCGAGGGCGGTGGCCTGGCGCCCTGGTTTCAACTGTATTGGCAGCGCGACCGGCAGCGCACGCAGCGCCTCTTGCGCAAAGCTGTGGACGCAGGATGCTCGGCCATCGTGTTCACCGTCGATGCGCCCGTGAAGCTGGCGACCATGCGCCTGCCTGCTGACATCCGCGCGGTCAACCTGGAAGCTGAGGCCCATGCGGCCGTGCCTGTGGAGGGCGGGAGCCTGGTGTTTGATGGCTGGATGGTCCAGGCGCCAACCTGGGACGATGTGGCCTGGTTGCGAGCGCAGACGACGCTGCCCTTGTTGATCAAGGGGGTGTTGCACCCGGACGATGCCATGCGCGCCCTGGACCTGGGCTGCGATGGCGTGGTCGTCTCCAACCATGGTGGCCGCGTGCTGGAAGGCGCAGCCCTGAGCCTGGCTGCTTTACCGCGTGTGGTGGCGCGTGTGGCAGGCCGTGCGCCCGTGTTGTTTGACAGCGGTGTACGCGGTGGCCGCGATGCCCTGGTGGCCATGGCCCATGGTGCGGCGGCCGTGTTGCTGGGGCGGCCTTATATCTGGGGCCTTGCCAGCCACGGCGCCCTGGGTGTGGCCCATGTGATCCGCCTGATGCGTGACGAGCTGGAGATGACGATGGCGCTCACGGGATGTGCCACGCTGGCTGATGTCACCGCTCAGGTACTGGACGCAGGTCAGCCTCTCTGAGGCTGCAGGGATGGCAGCTGGGACGGCCGGGTGCTCAGGCCAGGGCCATGACCAGCTCGCACAGGCGGGCCAGGTTGCCTTGTTCGTCTTCCACGGTATGCCGCTGAGAGACCGCTTGTGCATGCATGCGAAAGTGAGGGTCATCGATCAGTGCATGCAGGGCTTGAACGCCCGTGCTGTCGATTTCATGGGGCTGTAGCGCGATGCCTGCGTTCAGCTCGCAAGCACGATAGGCAACGAGCCATTGCTCGATGTGGGCTGGCAACAAGAGCAATGGTTTGCCGCGCGACAGCGCAGAAAACACCGTGCCCGAGTTGCCCTGGCAGATCACCACGGCAGCTTGCGCGATGGCCTCGGTCATGTTGATCGGCGCCCGTACCGTGTGGATGTGGGCATGCGCCTGCAGCTTTGCCAGGTGTTCGGGCGTGGCTTCGGGCAGAACGAGCAAGGTCGGCAAGCGGGCCGCCATCAGCATGGCCAGGATGGCGTCGATCCCGGGGTGGCTCGCCTTCACATAGGCCAGGCATGTTGGCGGCGCCTGACTTGGCCAAGCCCCCGATCGAGAGACCAGGGGTGGCGGCAGCGGCCCGGTGAAGGTCTGCCTTGGTGAGGCCCTTGGGCCGTAATGGTGCAGTTCCGGCCAGGTCAGCAGGGCATCCACGTCGGTCTGCAGCAGCTCGGCCAGGCTTGGTAGCGGCTCGATCCCGCAAGCGCCTTGCGCAGACTGGCAATGCGCCAGCAAGGTGGCTTCATCAGCAGGGTCGACGGGGCTGGTGTCCCAGAAACGGAAACTGGGAAATGGGTTGCCCGTTGGCGGCTGGAAATAGCCGTTGCCGACTTGCGCCGTGCGCACGCCGGGCATGTCCTTCGCCGCAAGCAGTGCTGTAGGGGCGTGGTCGGTGACCAGCACTTTGGGTTGAATCTCGCGCAAGAGATCCAGCCATGCCTTGACGTGGCCGCGCAAGAACGGTGCATCGAGGTAGCCACAAAAGCACAGCAACTCCGCATAGGTACGCGCAGCCGCTGGCATGCCCGGTGCGTTGGCAGCGCCCCGCCAGCTTGGTGCGCGCCACAGGCGCAAGCCGGGTTCGTCGAGCAGATCGCCCAGGCAGCTGTTGACGGCGCTCAGATCACGCCAGACCAGGTCCACTTCATGGCCGTGTTTCAACAGTGTTCTGGCGAGCTGGGCCAGCGTGGCAGCATGGCCCATGCCCCCACCTTGTTCCCAGGCCAGTGCAAAGCGGGCCATGTCAGCCAGCGCGCGCCGGTTCGCTGCTGGCGGTCACAACTCGCTTCGCACGCCCAGGGTGAAGCGCCAACTGCTGACGTTCTTTTGAGCAAAACCCGTGTCGTAGTCAGTGAACAGGGTCAAACCGCGCTGGAGGATGGCCGAGGCACCCAGGCCGAACTGGCCATATTGGCGGTCAATGGCCCATGGGTTCGGTGTGGGCAGCGGCCCCGTACCAGCGGCATAACTCATGCCGGATTCACCCTGCAGGTGCCAGCCTGTGATGTGCGTGAATTCGAGGCGGGCGTGAGGCGCGATCAACCCCCAGCTGGTGGGGATGCTGGTCTGGAGCTGGGAGCCGGCACTGACCGAGCCACTGCGGGCCGTGGTCGAGCCAGCGCCATCCCCAAAGCTGCCGATGCGGCTGCTTATTTCATCGGCGCGCGCGTAAGGGGAGAGGGTCCAGGCGCCCAGGTTCAGGTCATAGCCGGCAGACAGGCTGATGCCCAGGCTGGTGCCGCTGGCGCGATCCTGGGCACTACTGGCCGCGTCGGTAGACCGCACGGTGTAGTGGGTCTTCTCGGTGCTGATGGCCAGGGCCACATAGCTGGCGGGGCTGGGGCTCCAGCTGCCATAGCCGGTGAGGTTGCCGCTGTTGCCGTCCACTTTGGCATCGTCGCCAAAATAGCGCATCCGCGTGCGGCCCAGGCCCAGCGACGCACCCGCAGTCCACTGGTCATTGAACCGGTAGTCGGCGCCCACGGTGATGTCCACCCTGCTGACGCGCAGGGCCGACGAGCCTGATGCCGCATCACCACCTTCTCTGCGTGATTGGTCAGAGCCAAGCGCATACAGGTTCAGCGGTGCCGAGTCCGTCGATCGAGGTTGCAGACGCAACTGCGCGACACGGCGCAGCGTGCTGTCCAGGCTCTCGCGCGTGCGGTGTGCGCCTTGTGCCGCCAGCGGTGCGCCAAAGGCCTCGGATGTGCAGGCGGTGACGTCGTTGAATGCTGTCGCGGTGGCCGCCGCTGGCGAGGCGTTGGTGCCGGCCGCCTGGGCGGTCAGGCGATTGCGCCCGGTCTGAATGGGGGGCAGTCCGCCTTGGAAAAGGTTGTCGCCTGCGCCGCCATATGCGACGTTGTCGTCAATGGGTGCAGGGTCCGGGATCGATGTGACGTTGGCCGAGCAGGCTGCGTGGCCTTCTGATGGCGTGAGGGCTGATGCGCCGGCGAGCGCGACGCCCACGGAAATCAGCGGAATGGTAGTTTTGAACATAGGTGCACCAGCGAGTTTTATGGCCTGCGCGCGGTCACCAAGAGCTGGCACGCGGCCGAGCCCCCTTGATACCCCCTGGTATCTCCCCTGTTTGATGTGACGCACGCGCTTGGTAGGCGGCTTTATGGTGCGGATTGTTCCACACGCGTGGTGGCGGGCACCCCCCCTTCTTGGTGGGGGCTGGCTTGGCTGACAATGCCGCCGAAGGGCTTTCGCGATGCACAAGTGATGCACAAGATGATGTTGATTCATGGCGGCAATGGCGTGCCAGCGGGCATGGCCCTGCTGGCCGAACAGTTGCGGCCATATGCCGACGTGTGGTTGCCAACCATGCTGGGGCACGGGGGGCGCCCGCTGCCGCCGGCCTTGTCGGTGCCCGCCATCGCGGCGGACTTGCTCGCCCAGATGGACGAGCGGCGCATCGAGCGCTGTTTTGTAGGCGGGTACAGCTTTGGTGGCCTTCTGGCCTTGTACCTGGCCCGGCAGCACCCGGCGCGGTTCTGTGGCGTGTGGACCTTGGCGGCCAAGGTCATCTACGACGCCAAGGCGGTATCGCATGTGGTGCATTTGACCTCCCCGCAGCGCGTGAGCCGGTTGAGCAAAGCGTATGCGAAGGATGTCCGTCAGCGGCATGCACCACAGGATTGGCGTGCGGTGATGTTGCTCAACCAGGCGATGTTCAAGTCATTGGAGGGGGTGCCACTGCTGGGGGAGGACGCCTGGCCGGCCAGCGAGATGCCGGCCCTGGTCATCTCCGGCGAGCTTGACCCATTGGTGTCGGCCGATGAGACCAGGCGTCTGGGGGCCTGGCTGCAAAGTCCGGTGCTGATGTTCCCGGGGGCGGCCCATCCTTTGACGGCCGTGCCGGTGCAGGCCCTTGCACACGATGTGAAGGCCTGGATGGATTGGGTCAGTGCAGCGCCTGAATCAGGCCTTGGGGTCAGAGGCCAGCTTGCCGGCCAGCAGCAAGGCCATCAGGGGGATGAACTCCGCAAAGATGCGGATCTCTGACAGGTTGCCCACCACCATCATGCCCAGGAAGAAGGGGATGAAGCACAGCATCATGTTGCGCAGGCGCGTGTCCGCCTTGCCGCGCATGAAGAGCAGCGCCCAGGCGAAGCCGAAGGCAAAGAACACATTGGCCGTGCCGCGGTACTCTGGCCCCAGCCAGGCGAAAGCGAAGTTGTAGTACAGGCGCAGGAAGCCGGGTACGTGGTAGAGCGAGACCATGTCATCGCTGGAGGCGTTGAGCAGTGTCGAGATGATGACCTTGACGGCCACGCTCACGGCCAGCATGGCGAGGAACGGCCGCCACACGGCACGCCAGGCTGGCCAATGGAAGGCCAGGTAGAAGAAGGGCAGGAGGATGGCCGTTTCCCGGTTCATCATCGCGGGCACGCAGAACGCGAGCAGCATGAGCCAGGGTTGCTTTGACACGATCATCCACACACCGATGGCCATGAAGGCCAGCGAGGTCATGTCATACGGGTAGTAGTAATTGTTGTAGCTCGACACAACAAAGGTCGCGAACAACTGCCACCAGAACAGGAAGAACATGGTCAGCAGGCTGCCCTTGTTCTTGCCCATGGCAGACCAGGCCTTCCACACGAAAATGAAGGCGATGACGGTCGCGGTGAAGTCCATGGCCATGAACAGGAAGGCCAGGCCCCGGTCGCCCAAAGGGTGAAGCCTGTCGACGCCATTGGCGATCATGAAGGTCAGCACGCGGGACTGGAATGGCTGTTCGCCATCGAAGTCGACCAGGAAGCGCCACTTGAACAGCACCCGGCTCTTGGCCGCGTGGCTGAAGGTCAGCATGGCTGCGAGCAGCACGTTGACCATGGCGATCAGCAAGATGTGGATCTTCTTGGGCTGGCTTGTTGTGCCGCTTGCTTCCATTTGCATGACTGGGTGTGGGGTGAGCCGGATCCGGCTGAATGTAGCACCCGCTTCATGCAGGACAGGGGCCGGGTAAATGCCCGGAGCCACTCAAGTCGGGGTCATCCTGAACCACTGGGGGTGTTGCTGGCGGTAAACCCGCAGCCACATCATCAGGGCAGGCGTCAGCGCGCGTGCACCGAACACCAGGGCGTCGTCCAGTTCCCGGCCACCGGGGCCCGCAAGGGCTTGCCCGGCCACGGCGGTGCCGGCCCAGTCCACCTCGGGCATGCCTTCGCGCAGCTCGGGGGGCAGGGCGGCGGCCGCTTCCGTGAGCAGACGCAACTGCCGCGCCACCTCCTGCCGGGTCAGGCGTGAGGCCAGCAACTCGCTGTCTTGCAGGCCTTCGGTGAGGGTCAGCACGGCAACGCCGGCCTCTTCGATCGTCTTGAGCAGGGCGGCGCCAAACATGGTCTGTCTCAGTGGGCTTGAAGGGCGCGGCTGCACAACAGGTCGTTGGTGGCCCAGGCGAATTCCACCCAGGCGGCAGCCAGGTCGGCGGTGATGGCGCGCAGGTAGTCCCCGTCGGGCTTGTGCTCGTCGGGGAAGTTGGACAGCGCGCAGGACTTGGCGTTGAAGACAAGCGCGTCGGCCACCAGCTCCTTGCTGAAGCCGGCAAACGTGGCCAGCACCGGCGGCGTCAAGGCGTGGCGGCCTGACGCGTGCCCAGGCTCGGCGGGCTCGCTGGCGCACAGGTCCAGGCTGGCCAGTTGCTCCAGCGCGCGGGTGTAGGTCTGCTCGACGGCGGCCAGCACGGCTCGTTGGGTGAGCTGCTCGCGGTCCTGTCTGGACAACATCTGTTTGACGTGTTGCTGGTAGCGGGGCATGGCTTGTTCGCGCTCGGCTGCCACCCATTGTTGAAAGCGGGTCAGGGCTGCATCTCCCTGCAAAGACTCGGGCGCGCGGCTTGCCGGCACGGGGCGCAGGAAATCGGCCAGGCGGGCGGCGGACTCCAGTGCGCCCTCCATGTGGCCTGCGGCCTGCCTGGCCGTTTCCGTGCCGCCGAAGAAGAGGCGACCGGACCAATGCGGGCGGCGCAAGACCGGGTCGGCTTGAGGTGGGGCACCAAGCTGGTCGGTGCGGTCCAGGTCGCTGCAGGTCAGCGGGTCGGTGGCCCAGTCCTGTGTGGTGATGGTGTCGGCCTGTGCTTCAAGACCGAACAGTTGCGCGAACTGGCTGGACACCAGCAGGGGCATGCTGCGCTCGAAGCTGGGGCGGGCGTCGGGTGGGATGGCGTGAAAGCCGGCCAGGGCCGCACCGTGTTCGTCACTGGCATCCCACACTTCGCGCAACACGGCCTGCACATGGCCCACGAAGGCGCTGCCTGACCAGCCGTGCTGGAGCCAGAAAGGCTGGTCATAGCGCGCAATGGATTTGGCCTCGCGTGCCATCCAGGTCGAGACGGCATTCATCGCGTCCACCGTGAAGGCCGGCAGCGGGGGCTCGAACCGGATGCCCTGGGCCATCAGCCTGGGCGGCATGGCCAGCACGACACGCCTGGCCTGCACCTGGGTCAATTCGGTCACAGTGCCTTGGGTATCGGGTGTGGTGCCACTCAGGCGCAAGGCGATGTGGTCGCCCTGGTCCTGAAGCGACACCAGTCGCTGGCCCAGTTGCACCGTGCCCTCAGGCAGGTGTCCTGCAAGGGTGCGCACCAGTTGCTGCATGCCGCCCGACAAGCGGCGGGCGCCACCATGGATGCCTTCGGCGTCCAGTGGCTCGGGGGCGCGGCTGGCGTCGGGCAGGTTCAGCACGACGCCGCTGTCTGGTTGGGGAAAGGAGCGCAGGCCCAAGGATTCGATGAGCGCGGTGATGCGGGGCTCGGTATCCGGCCAGTACCAGCTGCCACCGAGGTCCACGGCGGCCCCGCCTTGTGTGGGTACATCGGTGAGGATGCGCCCACCCGCTCGCGAGCGGGCATCGAACACGGCCACACGCAGGCCCTGCAGGTGCAGCTGCCTGGCAAGCGCCAGCCCGGTAAGGCCGGCTCCAACAATGGCGACATCGATCATGGCGGGCCTCCCGTGGGCTTGCTGGCCGGTTCAGCGTGGGGTCAGACGAAGCTCAGCAGCTCGACCGTGACGGGCTCTTCGCCCAGCGTGGCCTGACAGGCCAGACGCGACTTGGAGCTCACGCCCACCAGGGCATCGAGCTTTTCGTTCTCGGTGCGCTGGATCTTGGACAAGCTCTTGCGGCCTTCCTGGATGAAGACATGGCAGGCGCCGCATTGGGCCTTGCCTTCGCACTTGCTCATGATGGCAGCGCCAGCGGCCTTGATGGCGGCCATCAGGGTGGTGCCGGGGGCCGCGTCGAAGGTGATGCCGGCGGGCAGGATGGTCAGGGTGGTCATGGTGCTACTCCTTTGTGGTGGTCAGCGGTTGGCGGGAAACAGAATGAACGGGATGGGTCAGGACGCGCACAGCAGCGCGGCCACTTCAGCCAGGCTCAGGTCGATGCGCGTCACGTTGTTTTCTTCCAGGAAGCGCGCTTCCATGCGGGTGGGCTCGTTGGGCAGCACCGCCCAATGGCGCTCGCTGGAGCGCTTCATGATCTGGCGGGCAAAGCTGCGCGTGAGCTGGTCGTTGAAGCGGCAGCCCATGAACAGGAAGCCTTTGCCTTTGCGCAACGCCTGCACTTCGGCGGGGATCGGGGTCTGGATGTCGATCTCGGTCAGCACCTCGACATAGTCCGAGTCCGACACCAGGTAGTTGCTGGCCGGTGAGCGGCCGCCGATGGGGCGGTAGACCAGGGCCTTCCAGGCGGGCGGGCAGCTCTCGGCCAGTTGGCCGTCGGCGTCGTAGAAGGCCGTCCAGGTGCCGAAGTGCTCGGACTGGGACAAGCCCTGCACCTGACCCCAGTCCTTGGCGGGGCGCTGGGCGGCGTAGGCCTTGACCAGGGTGTCGTCGTACCAGCTCTCGACCACCAGCGGTGGGGCGAGTTTGGCGATCCAGTCGTGTAGCGGGCTGGCTGTGGGTACCTTGGCGAACGCCTCGTCCATCTGGCCCACCACGCTCTTGCGGTGCTTGAAGTTCTCGATGTACTGCGCGGCCTGCGTGAGCCGGTTGCGGATCTTGTGCGGCACGGTGACCTTGGCGGTCAACAGCGCCACCAGGGCTTCGGGCGTGGAGGGCACGGGGCAGTCGGGGATCAGGTCCAGCAGGCCGGGGCCCAGGTAGGGCACGACGCGGCCTTCCTTGAGGCCCCCGAGCAGCTCGGGCAGCCACTCGTTCACGTTGGCGGCGGCAAGGGGCTTGTTCTGGGCTTCGATGACGGGCATGTTCAACTCCGGTGTGTTCGGTTCGTGTCAGTAGATGGCGGCACCTGCGCCCACATTGACGGAGGCGTCCTTGAGCGTCTTGACGATGTACTTGACCTCGTCTTCGTCCAGGTGGGTGTGAAAGGGCAGGGTGAGCGAGCGGTCGGCGATGCGCTCGGTGTTGGGCAGCAGGCCGCGGTGCCAGCCGCTTTGCTGGTAATGGAACTGCTGGTGCAAGGGCACGCAGTAGATGGCGGACTCCACCGAGTTCGAGTCCATGTCCTCGATGATCTGGTTGCGTGCGCTGCCGGTGAAGCGCTTGCCCAGATGGATCTTGTAGAGCATCCAGTGCACCTCGTCGATGTTCTCGGCGAGATAAGGCGGCTTGATGCCTTCAAAGCTTTGCATCTGCGTGTGGTACCAGGACTCGACCTGCTTGCGCTTCATCAGGATCTCGTCGATGCGCTTGAGCTGGGCCAGGCCGATGGCCGCATCCAGATCGCTCATGCTGGCCTGCCAGGGCACACGGCTGCCTACCGACACCGAGTTGCGGTCGCTGATGCGGCGCTCGCGCAGGTAGCCCAGTTCGCTGGCGATGGTGGGGTCGTCGGTCAGCACCATGCCACCCTGGCCGCAGCACAGGGCCGAGGGCTGCGAGAAGTCGAAGATGGCCACATCGCCAAAGCTGCCGGTGAGCTGGCCCTGGTAGCGTGAGCCAATGGCTTCGGTGCTGTCTTCGATCAGCTTGAGGCCGTGCTGGTCGGCCAGGGCGCGCAGGCCTTGCCAGTCGGCCGGGTGGCCGTTGACGTTGCTGGCCAGGATGGCCTTGGTGCGCAAGGTGATCTTGTCGGCTGCCTTGGCAGGGTCGATGCAACCTGACCAGTAGTCGATGTCGGCCAGGATCGGGGTGGCGCCCACGATGGTGATGGCATGCGCGATCTGGTGCCAGGCGTAAGCCGAGGTGATGACCTCGTCGCCCGGGCCGATGCCCATCACCTTCAAGGCCAGGCAGGCACCCAGCGTGCCGCTGGCCACAGCTGCAGCGTGCTTGCGGCCGATGTAGTTGGCCATGGCCTGCTCGAAACCGGCGACCAGCGGGCCGGCGGACAACTGCTGGCCGCGCAGGGTCATCACCACGGCTTCGAGTTCATCGGTGCTGATGTCGGGGTCCGACAGCACGATCCAGTCATCAGGCCCTTCGTCTGCGGTGGTGGTGGCAACTTCGGTTTGGGTTTCCATGGCGGGCCTTTCCGGTCTTCAGTTCTGCGTCAGCACGAAGGCCGAGGCCTGCTGGGGTTCGGCGGTGACCGTCCAGCAATGGCCATCGGTGGACATGAGGTAGATGGCGCGCTCTGGCGTCACCTGCATGGCGGGTTGTTCGCCGCGCATGTCGAAGGCGTCCAGCACCAGCGCGCGCAGCGGGGCAAAGCGCTCGCGGATGGTGGCCGCAGCAGCACGCACCGTGGCCGACTGGCCCAGGATGGTGGCAGCTTCACTCAACTGTTCGCTGGAGATGGCCATGTCAGACCTCCTCGCCAGTCGTGGTGCGCCTGGCCTCGACCGTGATGGGCAGCCGAGTGTCGTCAGGCATCTCGGGCAGGGCAAGCTGCCAGCCATTGGCCATGGTGACCAGGCCACCCCACATGGTGGGCCGCTCCATGGACACGATGGGCTCTTCCAGGTCCTTCTTGGGGATGTAGACGGACAGGATGCCGTCGGCGCCCTTGCGGATCATGACTTTCATGCAAATACTCCAGTTGAGACTTGGGAAGGGCTTGCCGACGCTGCACCAGCAGCAGCGCGTTCGGCCATGAGGGGGGCGAGCTCAAGCGGCAGGCGCTCGATCACGGTCTGGATCTGTTGGGCGGTGGTGTGGGCCGACAGGCTCAGTCGCACGGCGCACAGGGCTTCTTCACGCGTGAGGCCCATGGCCATCAACACCGGCGAGGGCTCGTTGCCGCTGGCCGAACAGGCCGCACCGGACGAGGCCATCACGCCCATGCGGTCGAGCTTGTGCAGCACCACATCGGCGTGCACATGGCCGAAGCGCAGGTAGCAGGTATTGGGCAGGCGGGCGGCCTGCGCCCCGAAGATGACGGTGCCAGGCAGGGCGGCCAACAGGCCTTGTTCCAGCGTCAGGCGCAGGCGGGCTTGCGTGGCCGTGTGCGCCAGCCAGGCCTCGGGCGTCATGGTGAGCTTCTCGGCGGCGGCGCCCAGGCCCAGGATGCCGGGCAGGTTCTCGGTGCCGCCGCGTCGTGCGCGCTCCTGCGTGCCCATGAAGAGCGCGGGCCAGTTCAGGCCCTGGCGCACCAGCAGCGCCCCCACGCCTTTGGGTCCATGAAACTTGTGGGCAGACAGGGATACCAGGTCTGCACCGGACTTGGCAAAGTCAAAGGGCAGTTTGCCGATCAGTTGGGTGGCGTCCACGTGCAGCAGGGCGCCTTGCTCGTGTGCGAGGCGGGCCAGTTCGCCAATGGGCATCAGCACGCCCGTTTCGTTGTTGGCCGCCATCACCGATACCAGGGACACCTGGGGCGTGATGAGCTGGCGGGCTTGCTCGATGTCGAGCGTGCCGTCCGGCATGAGGCCGATCCAGTCCACCGCGACCTGCTGGCGTTGTTCCAGATGGCGGGCCAGCTTTTGCACGCCCGCATGCTCGCCTGCGCTCAAGACCAGGCGCTGGCGGCCATTGAAACCCACCGCACCGCGCAAGGCGATGTGGTTGGCCTCGGTGGCACCGCTGGTGAACACGACTTCGGCTGGCTTGCAGTTCAGGAAGCGGGCCACCTGTCCGCGTGCCATGGCCAATGCCTGCTTGGCTTCCTGGCCCATGGCGTGGGAAGACGAGGCATTGGCCCAGGTCTGGCTCAGTGCCAGTGCGATGGCCCCGACCACGCCGGTAGACGGTGCCGTGGTCGCGTTGTTGTCCAGGTAGATCCAGTCTGGGTTCATGATTCACTCGTGATGGACAGGGCTTGCAATCAAGGCCAGAACACCCGCATGGGGTCCACGCAGATTTCGTCGAGCAGGGGCTGCAGGTGCCGGGACTCGTCATGCAACACCCAGCGGTCGTGCACGTGGTCCTTGAAGTACAGGGCCCAAGCGTCTTCCACTGGCTCCACCCAGGCAATGTCGATCACGCCGCCATTGGGATCGATGTTGCGCGAGCAGCAGGGGCTGGTGATGACCCAGCCACCCCACTCGGATCGCTCGATCTGGGGCTGCACATAGCGGTAGCGCACACGGTGACGCAAGGCACGCTCGATGCGCACGCGGTCCATGTTGTGAATGCGGGCCGCTTGCCTGGCCTGGGGGATGGGCATGGTGTTCACGGCTGGGCCCTCCGACGTTGTGGCTCAGGCGGTGGCCGTGTCCGGGCTGCTGTCGCTCAGCAAGCTCAGCTGACCACTTGTTTGCCCCCGTGCATCGGCGAGCATCTGGTCCAGCTCCATGCACAGCAGGATCTCTTCTTCCAGGCAACCGATGACCAGGCCACCTTCGAACTCGACCATGTAGACGGGCTGGTTGAGTTCATCGTGGCGGCCCACCTGCACGATTTCGCCTTCACTGCCGGTTTCCACCAGCACCTCATCGGGCGCGCGATCGGGGTAGGTGCCGTCATTGACCAGGTCAACCAGGGCCACGACTTGCTGGCCCCACTGGTATTGGGGTTCACGGGGTTCGATCATCATGGTGGGTCCTTATCAAAGTTCTTTGAGCGCGCCGGCGCGTTCGCCCAGTTGTGCCAGGACGTCGTCGGGCAGGTTGTCCAGGGTCATCAGCTCCTTGGCCCGCATGCCCACGCGGTAGCCGTATTCGGTGAACTCGACCGCGTAGATGTAGAACTGCTGCAAGAAGGTGCCGATCGACACCACGTAGCCGATGTCGCCCTTCTTGACCAGGACATCACCGATGTCCTTGCCATTAAAGGTGCCGTCGTTGCGGATGGTGGTGCGGCTGACCACGCGTTCGCCAAACACGAAGCGCGGTGGCTCGGCCACCTCGATCACATCGTCATCTCGGTTGATGTCAGCCATGAGGGATTCCGGTGTCGTTGAGGCGTTGCAGCACGGCGGCGCGGACTTCGCTGTCCTCGTCGTTGCGCATGCGCTGGAGCAGGTCGGGCAGGGCACGCTGGGCGGTTTCCCAACGCACGATGAGGTCGTCGTCAAAGGCCAGCCGCTCAAGCAGGCCGACGGGCAGGCGTTGTGCGACGATGCGGCGCACCTCCGGCGCGGGGTCGTCGATCAGGCGCATCAGGGCGGGCATCTCGATGCGCTGGGCCACTTCCTGGCGCACCACGGATTCGGGGTCGCTGGCCAGCACGGCCAGCAGCGCGGTGGGCAAGCGGCGCGCCACCCATTGGCGCACGCCATAGTCCTCGTCGTGAACCATGGCGGGCAGCTTGTCCGTGTCCAGGCGCTGGGCCACACGGATGCGCACTTCGCGGTGCGGGTCCTGGATCAGCTTTTGCAGCGCACGTTGCGGCAGGCGCAGGGCCAGTTGCAGGCGCACGGTTTCATCGGGGTCCGCCAGCATGCCGGGCAGGTGGAAGACATCGGCATAACGGGCCGAGATGGCACGCACCTCGAAGTAGGGGTGGTGCAACTGCTCTTTGGCCAGCTCGGGGTGCCAGCGGAAGAAACGGTCGATGCGGCGCGCGTAGCCGTCCTGCATGCAGGCGTGGCCGATCTCGCAGCCGCCCTGGGCCTTCAGCGCCTGATACGGGCAAGTGCTGCAATCGATGGGCTGGCCGTGCCAGTCCATGGCGACGATGTCGCCGGCAGGGGCGCGTGTGGCGGCCATCATGCGCTCCCCCAGCCGCGGTGGGGCAGGCGGCCTTGCGAGCGGGCGCGGGCGTCGTAGTCCTCTTCGCCGTCGTCGTCATGTTGGTCGCCATATTCGGATTGACCACGCTCGGCGCGGGCCAGCACCACGGCGAGCACGGCACCACCCACGCGGTCTTGCGGATCGAGCTGGCGCAACTCTCCCAGTGCGGCACGGCCGACCTCGATGTCACCCAGGCGCAGGTTCAGGTAGGCAAAGCCTTTGAGCGTGAACAGGTAAAAGCGCACAGCGGCATCAAAGCGGGCCTGCTCGTCCGAGATGGGCGGCAGGTCCGCGGCGACCGGGTCCGGATGGCCTGCGGGCAGCAAGGCCGCACGGGCAATGCCCAGTGACTCGCGCGCCACCTCACGGGCCTCGCGCAGGCGGTGCCCGTAGAAGTGGAAGCGGTACAGCGCGATCAGGGTGGCCGGGTGCGTGGGGGCCAGCGCCCGGGCCTTGAGCAGCAGGGGCTCGGCCTGGGCGCGGTTCTGCCTGACCAGGCCGGCTGCGGCGATCAGGGCTTCAACCTCGGTGGGCAGGCCTCGGCCCAGCACCGCGCTGTCGAAGCCCTGCTCGTCCATGAGCGTGACGCCGGGGCCAGTGTCGGGGGCGGCGGTCGCGTTCATGTGGGCCTGCCGGTCTGGATCAAGCCAGTGGCCGTGTGGCCGGGCTCAGCTTGATCAAGCCAATGTCGATCTTGGACACCGAGGGCGGCGCCGAGCTGGCCGCGTCACCACTGCTGCTGCACGCGCAAGGTGCCGCACCCGGGTTGACGAAGGTCAGGCCCGACTTGGTCGGGGTGTCGGCGAAGTCCACGATCACGCCATCCAGCAAGGTGCAGGTGTCTGCAGGCAGGAAGACCTGGATCCCGTTCACTTCGGCGATGGTGTCCCCCGCAGCGGGCTGGGCCTCCACCGTGAACTCCGAGTTGTAGCCGGAACATCCACCAGGCGTCACGGTGAGGCGAAAGCCTGCCGTTTCTGGCAAACCTGAAAACTTCACCATGCGCCGGATGAATTTCTCGGCTGCGGGAGACACGGTCCAATTCACCGATGTGATGGGTAGCATGATCGTGTCCTTCCTCAGACCTTGACGATGCAACCGTCAACCGGGCACACAGCCAGGCATTGGGGTGAATCGAACTGGCCTTCGCACTCCGTGCACTTGGCCGGGTCGATGATGAAGGTGCCGCCCTTTTCACGGATGGCAACGTTGGGGCACTCGGGTTCACAAGCGGAGCAGCCGGTGCAGGTGGAGGCGATGATCTTCAGGGACATGGTGGTTCTCCTTCAAGGGCTGTAGGGCAGGGGGCGACGCCGTGAGGCGTCTGGGGGATTCAAGCGGCTTCAGCGGTGTAGGCACCCTGGCGGATCGAGGCATCGCCGCGAGGCTGATGGGTGATCTCGCCGCGGGCGATGCGGCCTGTGTAGTCGGCAAACCAGCTCAGTGCGGCCTTCTCGATGAACTCGTGGGCAAAGGCGTCTACTGGTTCGATGCCGGCGGCCTTGAGCTCGTCACGCGGGCAGGCACCGATCTTGGCCACCAGCACGGCGTGGCAGTCGTTGATGGCCTTGACGATGGAGGGCAGTTGCTCGTCTTCGCCATAACCGCCCTGGCAGTACAGGTCCACACGGCGGTGGCCGACGAACAGGGCTTCGGCAGCCGAGACCTCGAAGATCTGGAACTCGGTGGCGTGCCCGAAGTGCAGGTTGACGCGACCGTGGCCTTCGGTGGCCACCGCCACGAGCACCTTCATGTCGGGGGCCACTTCACCCATCTGGGCCTTGGCGCTTTCCAGGGCTTCGATCTTGGCGGCGTGCTGCGACTGGCGCTCTTCTTCGACCTTGTCCTGGTAGCTCTTGCGCTTGTCCAGGTCGTAGACGATTTCCATCTCTTCGATCTTGTCGAGCGTGAACTCTTCAGAGCGGTCTTCACCCAGCAGGCCCACCGCGTCCGCGCGGCATTGCCTGCAATGGCGCATCAGATTCGCGCCGCCCATGCAGGCGTCCTGCACGGCCTTGAGCTCCTGCGCGGTCGGGCCACGCTGGCCGGTCAGGCCGAACACGGTGCCGTGCTCGGCTTCCGAGATCAGCGGCATGATGTTGTGCAGGAAGGCGCCGCGCTTTTTGACTTCGCGGTTCACCTCGATCAGGTGCTCGTCATTGATGCCGGGGATCAGCACCGAGTTGATCTTGGTGAGCACGCCGCGTGCGGTCAGCATCTCCAGGCCAAGCATCTGGCGCTCGTGCAGGATCCGGGCGGCTTCGTAGCCGGTCACGCGCTTGTGGTCCCAGAAGATCCAGGGGTAGATCTTTTCGCCCACGGCCGGGTCCACCATGTTGATGGTGATGGTGACGTGGTCGATGTTGTACTTGCAGATCTCGTCGACCAGGTCGGGCAGGGCCAGGCCATTGGTGGAGATGCACAGCTTGATGTCCGGGGCCGTTTCCTGCAGCATGCGGAAGGTGTCGAAGGTCTTCTTGGGGTTGGCCAGGGAGTCGCCAGGGCCTGCCACGCCCAACACCGTCATCTGCGGGATCTCGCTGGCCACGGCCAGCACCTTCTTGACGGCCTGCTCGGGCGTGAGCTTTTGCGAGACCACACCGGGGCGCGACTCGTTGGAGCAGTCGTACTTGCGGTTGCAGTAGTTGCACTGGATGTTGCAGGCCGGGGCCACGGCCACGTGCATGCGGGCATAGTGGTGGTGGGCCTCTTCGGAGTAGCAGGGATGGTTCTTGACCTTGTCCCAGATCTCTTGTGGCATGTCATCGGGCCCGCCCGACGAGCCGCAACTGGCCTTGCCTTCGCCGCCGGTGGTGCCGCAGCCTCCTCCGGATGAAACTGGTTCGACTGGTGCGCCCAGGGGGCGGATTTGACCGATGCCGATGAAGGCCGTTGAGGCCAGTGATGACGATGCGTCCATTTGGTTTCCCCGTCAATGGGCCGAGGGCCCGGAATGAAGGGCCTTTTGCCATTTCCGTGCCACCTTTCTCAGCACGGAAAATCAAGCACTTAGCGGGCTTTTGACGTCAATGGATGGGATGCGTGAATGCTTTGGTACATGCCTTGTCGCAAGGCGCTGTCATGCTTCTGACAAAGCTGACATGGCTGGCATGACGCTTTGTTGTGCATCGGGCTCGGCACGTGTCTTGCACGTTCTTCAGGTGTCTTACAGCCGCACGCACGGCCGGGAGTTGCACATGGGCGCGATCAGCATTCCACTCAGTCAGTTAGAACCCCGCTTGACGCTGCCCGCACAGGCGCGGGAGCCGCTTTCACAGCCGGTCTTGAGCTGGCAAGCCGATGCAGGCGGCCAGCACGACGATGAAATCGAAGACCTGGTGGCGCTGCTGATGGAGCACGCCACGTACCCGGGTGTGTTGTCGCGCCATCTGGCGCGGGCCCTGGCCGAGGCGAGCATGGGCTCCAATCACCTGTGGGAAGACCTGGGCCTGGTCAACCGCGTGCAGCTCAATGAGCTGATGCAGGAGCACTTCACTTCCCTGAGGGTGCTCAACGTGAACAACATGCGCTGGAAAAAGTTCTTCTACCGCATGCTGTGCGAGCGCGCGGACATCCTGATCTGCAAGTCACCACACTGTGAGCAGTGCGAGGACCAGCCACAGTGTTTTGAGTGAGTCCTTGAATGAACTACTGGGTGATGATTGGGTGATCAATTGGGTTTGCGCAAGGCCGCGTCCAGCTGGTCTACGACCTCGGCCCAGTCGGCATCCTCAAGCAGTTCTTCCCTCAGGAGGGCAGCCTGTGAAGGCGACCAAAAGGGGGCATCGGCCAGCGTCACAGTGGGCGCCAGCCGCGCGTGCGTGTTCAGAAAGCGCGCGATGCCGAGCTCGTCGTTGGGCAGGCCCAGTTGGGCAAACAGCTCTGAAAGTCGGTGAAACGAAGGGGTCATGGCAACACCTCTTTTCTCTCGTGGATGGGCGAGCGGCGGGCCGCATGGGCCCAGATCCCCATCATCATTGAAACGGGCGGGCTTGTCAGCCTTTGTGGGGCTTCACCCTCCTGACGTCGAAGCAGGGCGCACGGCAAGGCGGGCCAGGCGCATTGAATGCACAATGACCTGCTTCGACACAGGAGAGTCTCAACATGGATGCACGCCTGACCTTGAGCGGCCACGTCAGCGACCTGGGTGGCGGTTTTGTGGTGCGACGCCTTTTGCCTGCTGCGCGGCGTCAGGCGGTGGGCCCCTTCATCTTCTTTGATCATTTCGGGCCGCTGGTTCAGCAGCCTGACGCGCAAACAGACGTTCGGCCGCACCCGCACATCGGCCTGGCCACCGTGACCTACCTGTTCGAGGGCGCCATGATGCACCGCGACAGCCTGGGCTCGGTGCAGCGCATCGAACCCGGCGCCATCAACTGGATGACGGCGGGCAGCGGCATCGTGCATTCGGAGCGCACCCCCGATGACCTGCGCCAGGTGACGCGCGCCATGCACGGCCTGCAGCTGTGGGTGGCCCTGCCTCAGGCGTTGGAGGAGGTCTCACCCAGCTTCGCGCATACACCGGCCGACGCGATTCCCGAGGTCACGCTGGCTGGCTGCCGCATTCGCTTGCTGGTGGGCCAGGGCTGGCAGGTGAGCTCGCCGGTCAAGGCCGCATCCCCCACCTTGTACCTGGACGTGCAACTGGAGGCCGGTTGCAGCGTGGATCTGCCGGCACTGGCCCCGGAGATGGCGGTCTATACCGTGGCACAGCCCCTGACGCTGGACGGCGAGGCTCTGCCGGCGCAAACCATGGCGATGCTGACAGGTGCCACCCGCATCACCAATGACAGCGATGCCCCGGCGCGCTTTGTGGTGATTGGCGGTGAGCCGCTGGACGGCCCGCGCTTCATCTGGTGGAACTTCGTGTCCAGCGACAAGGCGCGCATCACCCGGGCCGCGCAAGACTGGGCCGACGGGCGCTTTGCCAATGTGCCGGGCGAAACCGAGCGCATCGAGTTGCCGGCTAAGCGGCCTTGGTGAACAGCTGGTCGAGGTCGGCCCGCACCGCTTGCAGCATGCCAGCCCAGTCACCCGGCTTGCCTTGCCGGTAGAGCTTGAGGCTGGGGTACCAGGGGTTGTCCTGGCGGTCTTGCAGCCAGCGCCAGTCGGCGCTGTGGGCCAGCAGCATCCAGGTCGGTTTGCCCATGGTGGCGGCCAGGTGCGCCAGGCTGGTGTCCACGGCGATGACCAGGTCCAGCAACTCGCAGATGGCGGCCGCATCGGTGAACACCTTTTGCTCGGCACCAAAATGCCGGATGGCCGGGTGTGAGGCGAGCACAGCCTGGTCGGATGCGCGCACGTCCTTGTGCAGGCTGATCCATTCGATGTCGTCGCCCAGGATCTGCGCAAAGTCCTGCAAAGGGATGCTGCGCTTGTAGTCGTCCACGTGCGAGGGGTTGCCGCTCCAGACCAGGCCGACGCGGGGCTTGCGTTTCTCGCCCAGCAGGGCCTGCCAGGCGGCCCGTTGGGTGGGCTCGACACGGATCACGTCGGGCGGCGGGGGCATGTTGCTCAGATCGGTCTTGAGCAACATGGGCAGGCTCATCAGCGGGCAGTGGAAGTCGTGTGCGGGTGGCTCGCTGCCTTGGGCGATCAGCTCGACCGAGGGCAGGTGCTGGAGCAGGTCCATCAGTGCGGGCTGGACTTCAAACACCACGCGCGCGCCCATGCCGGCCAGCAAGGGGGCGTAGCGGCAGAACTGGATGGTGTCGCCCAGGCCTTGCTCGCTGCACACCAGCACGGTCTTGCCCGTCAGCGGCTCGGCGCCGGTCCACATGGGAGCCGCATAGCTGTCCTTCAGGCCCAGGGCCTGGGGGCGCTTGAGCCGCCATTCGCTTTCCAGCCAGCCTTGTTCGAATTCACCCAGACGCAGCAGCAGCATGCCCAAGTTCCAGTGCGCGTCCACCGATTCGGGGTTGAGCTCGATGGCGCGGTTCAGGCTGGCGCGGGCTTCTTCGTAGCGCAGCAGGTCGCTCAGCACGGTGGCGCGGTTGTTGTAGGCTGCGAAGTAGACCGGGTCCAACTCGATGGCCTTGTCGAAGTCCTGCAGGGCTTCATCCAGGCGGTTGAGCTTGCCCAGCGTGTTGCCCCGGTTGTTGTAGGACTTGGGGGCCTTCGGGTCCAGCGAAATCGCCTTGTTGTAGTTCAGCAAGGCCAGGTCGTACTGGCGCAGCTCCATGTAGGCGGCGCCGCGGTTGTTGAGCGCGCTGACGCTGTCGCGGTCGATCTTGAGTGCGCGGGTGATCAGGTCAACGGCCTTGTCGGCATGGCCCAGTTGCAAGGAGATCACGCCGGCCAGGTGCAGGGCGTCGAAGTGCTTGGGTTGGGCCTGGATGACCTGCTCGTACAGCTGCAAGGCCTGCGCAAGCTGGCCACCCTGATGCAGCGCCCAGGCTTGCTGGAAACGCGCTTGCGCCTGCACGGCGGCTGGTTGCGCGAACATGCCGGATGGCTTCAGGGAAAAGGGCTGGTTGGCTTTCATCGTGGGCCTACTTTAACCGAGGCCCACCCCACGCCCTCCCAGCAAATCCCCCGGTCTGCGGGTCAGAACTTGCGCACTTCGATGTCGTATTTTTGCAGGGCATAACCCATCTGGCGGGGGGTGATGTTGAGCAGGCGGGCTGCCTTGGCCTGCACCCAGCCACACTTCTCCATGGCCCAGATCAGGCGGTCGCGCTCGCCTTCTGGCTTGTCGTCGGAGGCGACGGCCACACCACCATCCTGAGGCTGCCCGTACTCCGACGCGCCGTAGGCCGAAGCGGGATAGCGGGGCGGGGCTTCGGTGATCGGGATGGAGATCGGGCGCCCAGGCTTGACCGCATCCTCGCGGTCGATGTAGTGCAGCACCTGGGTCAGGCAGCGGTTGTCGTGGCAGGGGAAGCTCAGGTCCGTCAGGTCCTCGTTCAATGCCATGGTGGCCGTGCGTTCGACGCAGTTCTCCAGCTCGCGCACATTGCCGGGCCAGTAGCAACTGGTCAGCACCTTCAGCGCACGCGGCGTGACCTTGACCTTGCGGCTGTTCTCGCGATTGAAGCGCGACAGGAAGTGCTCCACCATCAGCGGGATGTCTTCACGGCGCTCGCGCAGTGGCGGCAGGAAGATGCTGACCACGTTGATGCGGTAATACAGATCAGCCCGGAATTCGCCCGCGGCCACCATTTTTTCCAGATTGCGGTTGGTGGCCATCACCAGGCGCACGTCCACCTTGATGGGGTTGCTGCCGCCCACGCGTTCGAATTCCTTCTCCTGCAAGACACGCAGCAACTTGGCCTGGAAGGAGGGCGAGATGTCGCCGATTTCGTCCAGGAAGAGGGTGCCGCCGTGGGCCATCTCGAAACGGCCCTTGCGCGAGCCGACCGCGCCGGTGAACGCGCCTTTTTCATGCCCGAACAATTCGGATTCCAGCAAGGATTCGGTCAGCGCGGCGCAGTTCACGCGCACGAACGCTTCGTCTTTGCGGGGCGAGAGGTTGTGCACCGCGCGCGCGATCACCTCCTTGCCGGTGCCACTTTCGCCACGCAGCAAGACGGTGGTCTTGGTGGGGGCCACCTGGTGCACTTCGGCAAACACTTCCTGCATGCGCGGCGAGCTGCCAATGGCCATGTCCAGCTGCAACACAGGCTTGAGGGCCTTGGACAGGCGGCGGGCCTCTTCGTACAGGCGGCCTTGTTCGGCACTCACACCACGGTGCAGCAGCAGGTTCTGGCCCATGAGGCTGGCCACCATGGACAGCAGGCGCAGATCTTCATCGAACACGCCGGAGCGGGTGGTGACGGTGCGGTCGATCGCCAGCACGCCAAGGGTGTGGCGGTTGGCCTTGATCGGGGTGGCGATGTAGGCGATGGTTTCCTCGGGTGACTGGTCGGCCGCGCCCGTGCGATTGAGAAACATCGGCTCGGCCGAGATATCGGGCACCACCATGGGCACGCCCGAGCTGAACACCCGCCCGACGATGCCTTCACCCACCGAAAAAGTCAGCTTGGCGGATTCTTCGCGCGACAAGCCGACCGAGCACATGCCGCACAGCGGGCCTTCTTCTGTTTGCAGGATCACGGATGCCCGGCGCCAGCCCATCGTGGACACCAGCACATTGAGGGCTTCACGGAAGGTTTTGTGAACGTCGAGCGACGAGCCCAGGATCTTGCTGACCTGGTAGACCGTCAACAATTCGATACTTGCGCGTTCGTGGTGCATGCTGACCATGGTTGTTCTTCCTCGCAGTGTGGTGGTGCAGACCCGCTGACGCATTCACCGACTTGGGTCGACTTTTGATCGACAAACGGGAACACAACCCTGCATGGGGCCATACGCTGGCAGGATCTGCAAAAAGCAGGCCTGATAAAGTGGCTGGCATGCCTGCAGCACAGTTTCAACCCATGGTCTTTGTCGACCTGGAAACCACCGGATCCACGGGCACCGTAGACCGCATCACCGAAATCGGCATCGTCGAGCTCCATGAAGACGGCGAAGCCCGCGAGTGGTCCAGTCTGGTCAACCCCCAGACGACCATCCCCAGTTTCATCCAGTCCCTCACCGGCATCACCAACGAGATGGTGGCAGGTGCCCCCACGTTTGCCGAGCTGGCCGACGAGGTGCTCTCACGCCTGCATGGGCGGCTGTTCGTGGCCCATAACGCACGGTTTGACTATGGCTTTCTGAAAAGCGAGTTCAAGCGCCTGGGCCTGGACTTCAAGGCGCCGGTGCTGTGCACGGTCAAGCTGTCACGCAAGCTGTTTCCGCAATACAGCAAACACAATCTGGATGCCCTGGTTGACCGGCATGGCTTGCACATGCCGGCACGCCACCGCGCGCTGGCCGACGCCGACGTGCTGCGCCAGTTCTGGCAGGTGTTGCAAACGCAGATGCCCGCCGAGGTCTTGCAAGAAGCCGTTGACGGCCTGACCGGCCGCAGCAGCTGGCCCACGCACCTGGACCCAGCCTTGTTGGACGCGTTGCCCGAGCGCCATGGCGTCTACCTGTTTTATGGCGACAACGACTTGCCGCTGTACATTGGCAAAGCCAACAACCTGCGCCAGCGGGTGCTGTCGCATTTCAGCGCGGACCACCGCATTGCCAAGGAAATGAGCCTGTCACAACAGGTGCGGCGTGTGGACTGGATCGAGACCACCGGCGAGATGGGCGCCTTGCTGAAAGAAGCGCAGCTCATCAAGCAATGGCAGCCTACGCACAACCGGCGCTTGCGCCGCACCAACGAGTTGTGCACCTGGAAGCTGGCGCCCTTGTCTGAAGCCGAAGAAGATGGGCCCGTGAAACCTGAGCTGGCCTGGGCGCGCGATCTGGACTGGGGCCAACAAGATCAGGTCTACGGCCTGTTTGGCAGCCAGAAGGACGCGCTCAAGACCCTGCGCGAGATCGCCGAATCAGCCCAGCTGTGCCTGGTAACGCTGGGGCTGGAGAAGGTGCCGGCTGGCCGCCCTTGCTTTGGTTACCAACTGCACCAGTGCAGCGGCGTGTGCATTGGCCAAGAGAGCCTGGCTGATCACAGCAAGCGGCTGCGCAATGTGATGGCTGACTGGCGGGTGCAGACCTGGCCCTATGGCGGGCCGGTCGCGGTGCAGGAAGGGCAGGGCTGGCATGTGCTGGACGCGTGGTGCTACCTGGGCACGGCCACCAGCGAGGCTGAGGTGAGGACACTACTGAGCCAGGGGCGCCCGACCTTTGACAAGGACACCTACAAGATCCTGGTCAGCTGGTTGCCCAGGTTGCGGGTCGAGCCCCTCAGTGGCACACGGCGTGATCCGTCGTGAGGAAGGCAGTCTGATTGCCATCGCGTGCCTGCGCCGAGGCGCAGCGGATGTTGCGCCCTTCGATGACGTTCTGGTCGTTCATGCGACAAGCGTCTGTCTGCAGGCACTGGCGGTTGGTCTGGGTGTCGTACCAGTCATTGCGCCAGCTCAGGCGCAGGGATTCGACCGGGCGGCGCGCGCCGCCGGTGTCACTGCAGCGGCCGTCCGTGATCCAGGTCTCGGTGCGCGAATCGCTGTATGCCACGTAAAACTCGTTGCTGTAGCGCAGGTGCAGGCAAAAGGGCTTGCCCGTCACGCCCTGGGCCAGGTCTGGCGCAAGGGCGACACTGTCGATCATCAGCTCTTCGCTGCTGGCGGGCGGCCGCAAGGTGCACGCGGTGAAAGACAGCAAGGCCGGGATGGCCAGTGCACACATCACAAGGGCAGGACGGAGCTTCATGCGCGACATGCTGCCATGTTGCCGCCTTGAGCGATAGGTTTTGATGCGCCTGCGACCAGCCCTTGTTTGCGGGATCATGGGGGGCCGGCCGCACGGGGCCAGCCCTGCTTTCAATCGGGCAGCAAAAACGCACGCACGTGCTGCGCGGCCATGTCCGGCTGCTCTTGCATGAAACAGTGGCCGCCAGGCACTTGCAAGGCTTGCACCGCATCGTTCATGGCCTGCCACCGCGCGACTGACTCGGTGACGAAAGGGAAGGTCTTTTCAGCGTACAGCACCATCGTGGGTGTGCGCACCTTGCCCAGCAAGCCCCACAGCCGGTCTGGCGCCGAGCTGAAGATGTCGGCTTCGCGGCTGGGGCGGCATTTGAGTTCCACCCCGCCTTCTGCCGAATCCTTGAGTGCGTGCGTCACGAAGGCCTGCAAGGCATCGTCCGCCCAACCTTTGTAGACCCCTCTGCTGTGCAGCAGCGTGAAGGCCTCTTCACGGCTGGACCAGTGCTTGCGGCGGGCGCGGGCTTGTCGGGCCAGGGGCGTGTGCCTGGTGACCCCGGTCAATTCACCGACCGACATGCCCATGATCATGGCGGGCGTGAAGATCACAGGGTCCAGCAGCACGGCCCGCACGAAACGCTGGCGTTGCTCGCCCAGGATCAGGGCCGTCAGCACGCCACCAAAGCTGTGGCCGGCCGCGTAGTGCGGCACGCCGGCAAACGCAGCCCCCTGGGCATCCAGGGCCTCCATGGCCAGTGCGGCATTGCGGTTCCAACCCAGAAAGCGACCGCCGTGGTCACTGTCGCCATGGCCTTGCACGTCGCACAGCCACAGGTCGAAGTCATTGCTCAGCTGGCGCAGCATGGGCTCGTACATGCGTCCGCAAAACCCATTGCCATGGAGAAAGTGCAGCAGGGGTTTGCCGCTGGGCGGCGTGTGCCAGCCTCGGAGGGTGAAGCCTTCGCGCGTGGCGTGGCACCAGGGTAACAACTGCATGAGAGAAGGGGCGCTTGAGCGCGCATCTGTTGACATTAGGGGGTGTGCCGTCAAAAGCCATTGTGCCAACATCAATCCATCAGATGTCAAGGTCACGGAGGAGGCCTGTATGCCAAGAAGCAAGAACCCCATTGTCATTGTCCATGGTTGGTCAGATACGTCCGACTCCTTCAAGCCTTTGGCCCAGTGGCTGAAGGGGCAGGGGTTCAAGACCGTCAACCTGTTTCTGGGGGACTATCGTTCGATGGACGACGACGTCACCATCGATGATGCCGCCAGGGCCATGGAGGCCGCGGTGAGGGCGCAGATCAAGGCCGGCAAGCTCACCCTGCCGTTTGACTTGATCGTGCATTCAACGGGCGGGCTGGTTTGCCGGACATGGTTGTCTGCCTATTACACCGGTGTCCAGCCCGCTGGCATGCCGGTTCAGCGCCTGGTGATGCTGGCGCCGGCCAACTTCGGCTCGGTGCTGGCCACAGCGGGCCAGACCGTCTTGGGTCGCGTGGTCAAAGGCTGGGGGCATGGCTTTCACACCGGCAAGCAGATGCTGAATGGCCTGGAGCTGGGTTCGCCATTTCAGTGGGACCTGGCCTTGCGCGACCTGTTCCAGCTTGAGCATGCAGGTGCGGGCACGATCTACGGGCAGGATCTGGTGTGGCCATTCGTGCTGGTGGGCTCCATGCCGTATCAGCATGGCCTGCGGCAAATGGTCAACGAGCACGGCAGCGATGGCACGGTGCGCGTAGCGGCGGCCAACCTGAACGCGTATGGCGCCACGCTGAACTTCACCAACCCCGCTTCGCCCACTGTGCTGGGCATGACGCTGGCCAACAACCAGGCTGCTGTGCACACAGGTGCGTTCACGCCATGGCTGCGCCGGTATGACGAGGCCATGGCCTTCCCGCTGGGCGTGATGAACCGACGTGACCACGCCAGCATCACCGACCCCTCCGTCAAAGGCGATGAAGAGTCAGATGCCGAGCAAAAGCTTTTTCAGGACTATCTGCTGCAAGCGCTGAGCTGCCCCAGCTACACCGACTACCAGGCCATGGAGCAGGCCTGGCGCGCACACTCCGATGAGGTCCAGGAGCATGCAGCGGCCGACGACGACCATCACATGCACCTGCAGCTCAACGTCTTCGTGGTGGACGAGTACCAGAAGCCCGTGACGGACTACCTCATCGAGTTCCTGGCACCCAATTACAAGCAGACGAGCGACCTCACGGGCATCTTTCATGACAAGGTGATCCAGGATGTTCACCCCTGCACGCAAAACGCCGCCTTGAAGACCATCTTCATCAACCGGCAGCACCTGTTCGACCTGTTTTATGAGCGGATTCCCGATGGACAACCCAAGGAGTTGCGTCTGAGCATCAGTGCCTCGGCCCCTGGTGACAACGTGCACTACTTCAGTGAGGCCTATGGGGCTGAAGGCGAGTTCGTCGTTCACTCGGTGGACGAGGCCTCGCGTTGGTTGCGGCGTAATGCAACCCATTTTCTGAAGATCGTCATTCCTCGTCAGCCGGCGAGCAAAGTGTTCACACTCAAACCCGCCTGAGGTGTAAAAACCGCCCCCTCCCTGAAAGTGGTGCCCGGCTTCTGGTAGAAACCGGGCAGTGCTTTTAATGCACCTGGTTGATACACACAGACAGGAGGGGCGTCATGCCCGCAAGGATCGTTCGTCAAGGTCGCTGGCTCGCGCTGGCGGTGGTTGCGCTGGCAAGCGCAGGCTGGCTGCATTCCCGGGCTGATGGTGGCAAAGGCAAGCCTGTCATGGTGGCGGCGGCAGAGCCTGTGTCCTCCGCGGCCAAGGCGGCCTTGAGTGTCCAGATCGTGCGCCCGCAGACCGGGCAATGGCCCATGGCGCTGACGGCCAATGGCGCGATCGCCCCCTGGCAGGAGGCGGTCATTGGCGCCGAGTTGTCCGGGCTGCGCCTGTCGACCGTGGCGGCCAATGTGGGCGACAAGGTGTCGCGCGGGCAAGTGCTGGCCACCCTGCAGGCCGATTCCGTTTCAGCGGATGCGAACAACGCACGTGCTGCCTTGCAGGAGGCCGAGGCCTTGATGACCGAGGCGCGCGCCAATGCCGATCGTGCCCGCACCCTGCATGGCAGTGGCGCATTGAGCCTGCAGGATTCGCAGCGCGCCCTGACCGCCGAGCAGACGGGCAAGGCCCGTGTGGACGCCGCCAAGGCCATGCTGGCCACCCAGGCGTTGCGCCTGCGCCAGACCCGCATCGTGGCGTCTGATGACGGGGTGATTTCGGCCAGGCTGGCCACGGTGGGCGCTGTGGTGCAACCGGGGCAGGAACTGTTTCGCCTGATCCGCCAGAGCCGTCTGGAATGGCGCGCAGAAGTGCCTTCGGCTGATCTGCAGCGCATCAAGCCCGGCATGGTGGCCGTGGCCACGCCGCCCGGTGGCGCCGCCGTGCAAGGCCGCGTGCGCATGGTCGCCCCGACGGTGGACGCCACCACGCGCAATGGCCTGGTCTATGTGGACCTGCCCGCCTCGGCCTTGGGCGCCGGTGTGCGCGCCGGCATGTTCGCGTCAGGCCGCATCGAGCTGGGTCAGTCGCAAGGCCTGACCTTGCCCCAGACCGCCGTGTTGTTGCGCGATGGCTTCAGCTACGTCTTCAAGGTCAGCCCGCAAGGTGTGGTCTCGCAGGTCAAGGTGAGCGTGGGCCGCCGCGTGGGTGACCGCGTCGAGATCCTGCAGGGGCTGGACGCCCAGGCCGATGTCGTGGCTTCTGGCGTGGGCTTCCTCACCGATGGCGACAGCGTGCGCATCGTGAAGGGCCAGTCATGAACGTCTCGGCCTGGTCGATCAAGAACCCGATCCCTGCCGTCCTGCTGTTCATCATGCTCACGCTGTGGGGCCTGATGGGCTTTGGCGGCATGAAGATCCAGAACTTCCCGGACATCGATCTGCCCACGGTGACGGTCACGGCCAACCTGCCGGGCGCCTCGCCTGCGCAGCTGGAAACCGAGGTCGCGCGCAAGCTGGAGAACTCGATCGCCACCTTGCAGGGCATCAAGCATATCTACACCAAGGTGCAGGATGGCAGCGTGCTGGTGTCGGTGGAGTTCCGCCTGGAAAAGCCGACACAAGAGGCCGTGGACGATGTGCGCGATGCGGTGTCACGCGTGCGGGCCGATCTGCCCGGGGACCTGCGTGACCCGGTCATCTCCAAGATGAACCTGTCCGGGGCGCCCATCCTCACGTACACGGTGGCGTCCAAACGCATGGACGACGAGGCCTTGTCCTGGTTCGTGGACAACGCCGTCACCAAGACCATGCTGGCCGTCAAGGGCGTGGGGGCGGTGGCACGTGTCGGCGGGGTGAGCCGCGAGGTGCGCATCGAGCTGGACCCGGGGCGCCTGCTGGCGCTCAATGCGTCCGCCGCCGATGTGTCGCGCCAGCTGCGCAGCCTGCAGCAAGAGGCTTCGGGCGGGCGCATGGACCTGGGCGGTGGTGAGCAGTCGGTGCGCACGGTGGCCACGGTCAAGTCGGCCGAGGAGCTGGCGACCATGGACGTGACCTTGTCGGATGGCCGCCATGTGCGGCTGGACCAGATCGCGCATGTGAGCGACACGGTGGCCGAGCGCCGCAGCGCGGCCTTGCTCAATGGCCAGCCGGTGGTGGGCTTCGAGATCACGCGCTCGCGTGGGGCCGGTGAGGTCGAAGTGGCCCAGGGCGTGCGCGCCAAGCTGGCAGAACTCAAGGCGAAGCACCCGGACATCGAGATCACCGAGGCCTTCAATTTCGTGGACCCGGTGGAGGAGAACTACCACGGCTCCATGTACCTGCTGTATGAGGGCGCCATCCTCGCGGTGATCGTGGTGTTCTTCTTCCTGCGCGACTGGCGTGCCACGCTGGTGTCGGCGGCGGCCCTGCCTTTGTCGGTGATCCCGGCCTTCGGCTTCATGCACCTGCTGGGCTTTTCAGTCAATGTGGTGACGCTGCTGTCCCTGTCCCTCGTGGTGGGCATCCTGGTGGACGACGCCATCGTGGAGATCGAGAACATCATGCGCCACCTGGCCATGGGCAAGACGCCCATGCAGGCGGCCATGGAGGCCGCCGACGAGATCGGGCTGGCCGTGATCGCCACCACCTTCACGCTGATTGCGGTGTTCCTGCCCACGGCCTTCATGGGCGGGGTGCCGGGCAAGTTCTTCGTGCAGTTCGGCTGGACGGCGGCCATTGCCGTGTTCTTCTCGCTGGTCGTGGCCCGCATGTTGACACCCATGATGGCGGCCTACATCCTCAAGCCACCCAAGGGCGAGCATGGCGAGCCGGGCTGGATGCGGCTCTACCTGGGCTGGGCGCGCTGGTGCTTGAATCACCGTTGGTGGACTTTGCTCATCGTGCTGCTTTTCCTGGTCGGCTCCTTCTTCCTGTTGTTCCGCTTGCCCACAGGCTTCATCCCGCCCGATGACCTGTCGCAGACCCAGGTGTCCCTGTCCTTGCCGCCCGGCAGCACCTTGCAGCAGACCTACAAGGTCGCCGAACAGGCGCGCGAGCTGGTGCAGCGCAACCCGCATGTGAAGCTGGTCTACACGGCCATTGGTGGTGGTGCAGCGGGCAGCGACCCGTTCATGCCGCAAGGCTCGGCGGAGGTCCGCAAGGCCACGCTGACCATCAACATGACCCACCGCAATGACCGCCCTGGCATCAGCAAGCAGGCCATCGAAGGCCAGTTGCGCCAGGCCCTGGAAGTGCTGCCCGGTGTGCGCGTGAACGTGGGCTTTGGTGGCTCGGCTGAAAAGTACATCCTGGTGCTCTCCAGTGAAGATGGTCAGGCCTTGTCGGCCCATGCCGAGGTGGTGGCGCGCGAGTTGCGCGGCATCCCCGGCATTGGCAACGTCGTGTCCACCTCCAGCCTGGTGAGGCCCGAGTTGATCATTCGCCCTGATACGGCCCGTGCAGCCGACCTGGGTGTCAACACGGCCACCATTGCCGACACGCTGCGCATTGCCACCGTGGGCGACTACGAGCAAGGCCTGCCCAAGCTCAACCTGTCGCAACGCCAGGTGCCGGTGGTGGTGCGCCTGCCCGATGCGGCGCGCACGGACCTGGATCTGCTGGCTCGCTTGCCTGTGCCCGGCGCCCGTGGCTCGGTGCCGCTGGGCAATGTGGCCTCGCTCTCGCTGGACAGCGGCCCGGCACAGATCGACCGTTACGACCGCCAACGCAACATCAACTTCGAGATCGAGTTGAACCAGCAACCGCTGGGTGAAGTGCAGAAGCAGGCGCTGGCCCTGCCCAGCCTGCGCAACCTGCCTCCGGGCATTGCGCAGTCGACGGTGGGTGACGCCGAGGCCATGGGCGAGCTGTTTGCCAGCTTTGGCCTGGCCATGCTGACGGGCGTGCTGTGCATCTACATCGTGCTGGTGCTGCTGTTCAAGGGCTTTGTGCAGCCGATGACGATCCTGGTGGCACTGGTGTTGTCCATCCCGGGGGCGTTCGTGGCCTTGTATGTGACGCAGACGGCCTTGTCCATGCCGTCGATGATCGGCCTGATCATGCTGATGGGCATTGCCACCAAGAACTCGATCCTGCTGGTGGACTATGTGCTGATCGCGCGCAACGAGCATGGTTTGCCGCGCTGGGAGGCCGTGGTGGACGGTTGCCGCAAGCGGGCGAGGCCCATCATCATGACGACGATTGCGATGGGGGCGGGCATGATGCCGATTGCCCTGGGCATTGGCGTGGACCCGAGTTTCCGGGCACCGATGGCGATCGTGGTGATTGGTGGGTTGATCACGTCGACCTTCCTGAGCTTGCTGGTGATCCCGGTGGTGTTCACGTTTGTGGACGACCTGATCCAGTGGACGGGGCGCTTGGTGAGGCGCCGGCCTCCCGTGGTGGTGGATGAGGGGCTGGAGGCTTGAGGCGCGCCTTGTCGGTGCACCGCAGGGCGGGGGCTGAGTCGGTAACCGGCTGGGCTCATGTGTTGGCGGTCCCGCTGCGCGGGACTGCACTGCGGTACTCGCGGCAAGCTTGCGCTGGAAAACTCCCTGCGCGGCCTGCAGCCGCTACGGTCAAACAGTTCCAGCGGGTCAGTTAAGGAAGCGTGCTGCGCACGCCAAGCTTGCCGCTGCGTTCCTCGTCGCCAACAAAATCGCCCAGCCGGCCACCGAGTCAGCCTTGTCCCACCCTGCTCGATGCATGCCATCGCCGAGTCCTGGTGTGCCTCGGGCTTTGCGCATTGGGCGGTAGGTAAGGTCGCGCTATCGTGAGTGCCAGTGCCAGTGCCAGTGCCAATCGAAAGCGATCCTCCCTGTGCACGGCAGCGCGATGCCGTCGAAGTACGGCGAGCGGGGCGGATAAGGGATGTGGCGGTGGCGGCTGGGCGATTTTGGTGGCGTCGCAGGCGCGCAGGGAGGCTCAGGTTTGCCCCTTGTCGCAGACAAGGGGATGGCGAGGATGTTTGAGCTGCCGAAGGCAGCGAGTTCCGCAGCCACCTGAGCCGGACGAGCACCGTAGAGCAGTCCCGCGTAGCGGGACCGTTACCATATGAGCCCAGCGGCCGCCGCCACGTCCCCCGCCTCGCGGTGTACCGGGAAAGTGCTCACATCATCAAACGCCAAGTACAGCCCATGAAAAAAGGGCCCCATCACTGGAGCCCCTTCGTCATCACCGGCCCAAGCCGGCTGTGCTGAAGATCAAGCGATCAAACGCGCTCGATGACCATGGCAATACCCTGACCGCCACCAATACACATCGTGATCAGGGCATAACGGCCACCCGTGCGTTGCAGCTCATAGATGGCCTTGGTCACCAGGATGGCGCCCGTGCCGCCCACAGGGTGGCCCAGCGAAATACCCGAACCATTGGGGTTGACCTTCTCGTTGTCCAGCCCCAGCTCCTTGGCCACGGCGCAGGCTTGTGCCGCAAACGCTTCGTTGGCTTCGATCAGGTCCATGTCGGCCACCGTCAGGCCAGCCTTGGCCAGCGCATTGCGCGAAGCAGGCACAGGGCCGATGCCCATGTACTCGGGCTCCACGCCAGCATGGCCGTAAGACACCAGGCGGGCCAGCGGCTTCAGGCCCAGGGCCTTGGCCTTTTCAGCCGAGGCCATCACCACGGCACCGGCGCCGTCGTTCAGGGTCGAGGCATTGCCAGCGGTGACCGTGCCTTCTTCCTTCTTGAACGCCGGCTTCATCTTGCCCAGCGCGTCCACGGTGGTATCGGCCTTCACGCCTTCGTCGGTGTCAAACAGCACCACGCCCTTGCGCGTCTTGATCTCCACAGGGACGATCTGGTCCTTGAAGATGCCGGCGGCGATGGCCTTGGCAGCGCGCTGTTGCGACTGCACGGCGTAAGCATCTTGCTGGGCGCGGGTGATGTCGTAGCGGTTGGCCACGTTCTCGGCCGTGATGCCCATGTGGATGTTCAGGCGCGGGTCGTGCAGGGCACCCAGCATGAAGTCCAGCATCTTGACGTCACCCATGCGGGCACCCCAGCGGTTGCTGGTGACCAGGTAAGCACCACGGCTCATGGACTCGGCACCGGCACCCACGGCGACTTCGCAGTCACCCAGCAGGATGGACTGGGCAGCCGACACGATGGCCTGCAGGCCCGAACCGCACAGGCGGTTCACGTTGAAGGCGGGGGTTTCTTGCGGCACGCCGGCGTTCAGGGCGGCCACGCGGCTGATGTAGGCGTCTTGCGGCACCGAGGGGATCACGTTACCCAGCACCACATGGCCCACTTCCTTGGGCGCGACACCAGCGCGCTCCAGGGCGGTTTTGATCACAAGTGCGCCCAGATCGGCAGGGGGAATGTCCTTGAGCGAGCCACCGAAGCTGCCGATGGCGGTACGGGCGGCGCCCACGAAGACGACTTCACGAGTCATGTTGTGTTCCTTCCAGGGGGATGGGGGTAAACGAATCTGATAGGCCCGAATCTGACGGGTTCAATTGTCAGATTATGCGCCAACGGCGCCAATCCGAGGTCAATCCATCATGATGCGCTCATTTTGGCCGATCAGCCGTCACCCGGCCGTCGCTCATCTGTCGCTCAGCCATTGCCCAGGGCCAGCAGGCGGTCCACCCTCTCGCGGCTGACACCCAGCACGGCCGGCCCGATGCTGCGCCATTGTTCGTAGGCGGGCTGCTGACCCAGGCGGGCGAAGTCCTGCACAAAGCTTTGCGCCCACTGCCCATCTACCGGTGTCTGATTCTGGTTCAACGTGTCGCTGACGGTGGTCAGTGCCCGGGCCACGCTGCTTTGCGACTGTTTGACGAGTTGCTGGGCCTGCACCACGTTTTGCAGCGTCTGGCGCAGCTCGTTGCTGTCTCCGACGCGCCATGAATCGGGGCGCAAGGCGGCCTGTTCGGGCTCCAGTTTCACGCGGTGGAACTGGCTGGCGGGGAAGCGGATGCCGCCACCGCGAACGCCGAAGCCACTTTCGGTCGATGACCAGTTGGCCTCCGGGACGGACAAGGTCGGCTCGCCCTGGGCATCCAGGCTGACACGGATGCCGGCCACGCCCAGGGTCTGGTCGAGCTTGTGGATGCGGGCCTGGAGCGGCTGGTCGGCTTCCAGCACGGCGGTCACGATGCGCCGGTCGGGCTGGTCGGCGCCGGTGGTGAAGGACAGGGTTTCTTTTTCATGGCGCTGCAGCGTGGCGGCGTCCAGGCCCCTGACTTTGAAGGTCTGTCGGCTTTGTCCGTCGGCCTGGAAGCGCAACTGGCTGTCGAGGCTGCCGCTGCTGGCCTGCGGGCGCTGTTGCCACAGGCGGTTGAAGTCGGCGAGCTTGTTGTTGAGCTGGCTGAGCTGTTGGGCGGCGGGGGCCTCAGGCGCAGCTTGGCTCAAGGTGGCGCTGAGCTCGCGCTTGAGGGACTCCAACTGGGTCTGAAGCTGGCCGAGGTAACTCAGCGCCTGCTGGCTTCGGCCGACTTGCTGGTTGAGCTGGGGGGCGAGCGCGCGCAGGCCTGATGGCGTGCCTCCGGGCAGAGGGTGCAGTGGCGCGGTGGCATTGGGCCCCGAGGGCGTGGCGGTGTCCAGCGCCCTCACGCCCTGGTCAGGTGCGAGCGGCTCCGGGCGGCCTTGGGTGCCGTCCATCTGGCCGAGGCTGCCAAGACTGCTATTGCTGCCCATACTGCCCAGAGGCAGCGTCGTGATCTGCATGTTCGGGTGTCAGCCTGTGGTCACAACACGTTGAAGAGCGACAAGGCACTCACCTTGCTGTAGGCCTTTTGCGTGGCCTGTACCGCGGTGGTGTAGCCGTTGAGCTTGACCGCCGCGTCGCCATAGTCGAGCTGGCCCAGCGACAGGTAAGCCTGCTTGTTGGACAGGCTGACATTGGCATGGTTGGTGTCGAGCGTGTCCAGGATGTTCTGGGCGCCGCCCAGTCGGGCGACCTTGCTGCTGATGGCGCCCATGGTCGTGTCGATCATGGTCAGCGTGGTGGCCAGCTGGGTGTGCACCGCCGGCGCGCTCACATTCACACCGGGTGTCTGCAAGGTGGCAATGGTGCTGTCGAGCTGGTTGAGCATGCCCGCCATTTCCTGCAATGTGACGTTGGCCACCTGGGTGACACCGTTGCCCACCACGACCTTCTGGTCGGCGAGGTTGCCGTTGAAGCTGTAGCGCGAGCCAGGCACCGCAGCGGCGTTGAAACCGACGGTGGCAGTGGACGTGAGCGTGCCAGAGAACAAATAGCGGCCTTCCTGGTCCTGGCTGTTGGCGGCGAAGTAGAGGCTGTCGCGCAGGGCTTCCAGCGAGCTGGCCATGGCGGCCACGTCGGCCGAGTTGTTGCCCCCGTCGGCGGCCCAGACCATGAGGTCGCGTGCCTGCTGCATGTCGCCATTCATGCTGGTCAGCAGGGATTCGTTTTGCTGCAGCCGGCTCTTGAGCGCACCGATGTTGTCGCGGAACTGGCTCAAGGCGGCGTCCTCACGGGTCAGGCGGGACAGGCGCACGCTGGTGATCGGGTCGTCCGAGGGTTTGAGCAGCTTTTGCCCGGAGGCAATCTGCTGCATCACGTCTTCCAGCTTGGACGATGCGTTCTGCATCGCCGTGTTCATGGTCGAGTGGTACTGGGTGCTGGCAATGCGCATGGCTTAGCCTCCGCTCATCATGGACAGGGTGCTGTTGAACAGGTCATTGGCGACCGAGATCACCTTCATATTGGCCTGGTACATCTGCTGGTACTGCATGATGTTCATGGCCTCTTCGTCGGTGTTCACGCCGCTGGTGGACTTCCAGCTGGCCTCGGACTGGTCCCGCACCGTCTGGGCCGTGCTCAGGGCCGCCTGGTTTTGCTGGCTTTGCATGGCCAGGCCACTGGTCAGCTGGGTGTAGACATCGCCCATCAGCACATTGCCCAACGAGGTCACGGTCACCGGCTGCTTTTTGAGGTCGATCAGGGCGAGCAGGTTGTCGTTGTTGCCGGGCAGGGTGGGGTCTGATGAGAAGGCCAGGTCCTGCGAGACGACGCCGGGGCGCACCGCCAACATATTGGTCGAGCTGGTGGCGTCGAACACGAACAAGGGCGTGCCGGGGGTGCCATCCAGGGCGTAGCCGCTGCCCAGCTGGTTGTTGACCTTGGTGGCAATCGCGTTGGCCGTGTCGGTGATGGATTGCATCAAGGGGCTCAGGACGCGGTGCTCGAAGTCATCAAGGCCACCGAGCTGCCCCCCCAGGTTCTGGCTGATCAGCGCAAACGATTCCTTGGCGAAGTTCAGCTTGAGCGTCTGCGAGCCATCGGGGTTGCTCTGGATGCTCATGTTCGAGGCCACGCCGCCCACCACCAATGGCTGGCCGCTGCGCAAGGAGACGCTGCGCGTGCCATCGGCCTGGTCCACCACGCCCACGCCCACCAGGCCGGCCAGGATGTCGATCTTCTGGTCGCGCTCGTCGATCAGGCCGGAAGCGTTGATGCCGGTGGCCTGTGTGGCCGCGATCTTCTGGTTGAGCGTGGCAATGCTGCCGGCCAGGCCATTGATCTGGGAGACGGCCGCTGTGCGTTGCTGGTAGACGGCCTGACGCTGGTTGGACAGCACGGTATTGAGGCTGTTGAAGCGCTGGGACAAGGCCTCTGCCGAAGTCAGCACCTGCTGGCGAAGGGGGCTGGAGGTGGGCTCCACGCTGGCGGCATTGAGCGCGCCGAAGAAGGCGTCCAGGCCGTTGTTGATGCTGGAGGCGTCGTCCCCCATCACCTGTTCGAGCTGGGTGAGGTAGGGCTGGGCGGTGCTGCGCTGCCCCAGGGTGGAGGCCGACTGCCACATCTGCAGGCTCTTGTAGCTGTCACTGAAGCGGATCAGGGCGGGGACCGTGACCCCGGCACCGGCCGACAGGCTGCCACTTTGTTGCGGTTGCACCGTGGCGATCACCACGCCCTGGCGGGTGTAGCCGGGTGTCATCACGTTGGCGATGTTCTGGCTGGCCGTGCTCAAGGCGGCCTGGGCGGCCAGGGCACCGGACAAGGCATTCTGGATGACGGTCATGGCGGTGTGGATCCTGGCGGTGGTGTTGTTGTTGGTTCAAGGCGACCGTTTCAGCATGAACATGAAATGCCATGCCGCCGCTGGTGTGAAGGATTCAACGCTTTTCGATCGCCTTGGTGCCTGATGCCGCATCGGGCAGCAGCTGTTTGAGGATGGCATCGGCCACGCCAAAGGCGCGTTGCCCGGCCAGGGCGTCGGCCACGGCCGTGTCGGCAATGTCCAGCATGTCGCTGTTGACCTTGTTCTTGAAGACGCTGTCTTCGTCGGCCAGCTCGTTGGTGGTGCGCCGCATCTGCTTGAGCACCTCGCCAATGAACATGCTTTCGAACTTCACGGCGGCCTTTTCGACCTTGCTGCGGTCGGCGGCGCTCATGGCGGGTGCGACAGGGGCGTCCTGGTCAGCCTTGTCGGGTGTGAGGGCGGGCAGGCGAGGGTCGAGGGTGGTCATGGTGGCGTCCTCAGATCACGATCAGTTCGCCGTCGATGGCGCCAGCCTGGTCCAGCGCCTGCAGGATGGACATGATGTCGTCCGGCGTGGCGCCCGTGCTGTTGATGGTGTCGATGATGGTCTGCAAGTCGACCCCACCCGGCCACTTGAACATGTGAGCGGCACCCTGGTCGACCGACACGCTGGACTGCGGCGTGGCCATGGTCTGGCCGCGGCTGAAGGGGGCAGGCTGGCTGACGTTCTGGCTTTCCGAGATCACCACCTTGAGTGAGCCGTGCGTGATGGCCGCAGGCCGCACGGTCACGCCTTGCGCGATCACCACGGTGCCGGTGCGCGAGTTGAAGATGACCTTGGGGATCTCTTCACCCACGTTGATGCGCAGGGCTTCGAGTTGCGCCACGAAGGCCACGCGCTGGGTGCGGTTCTCGGGGGCGACCACCTCGACGCTGGTGGCGTCATCCGTGGTGGCGATGGGGCCGAAGCGGCGGTTCACGGCCTCCACGATGTTGGTGGCCGTCTGGAAGTTGGGGCGCTTGAGGCTCAGGCGCACGGTGGGGCGCGTGCTGAAATCGGTCTCGATTTCGCGCTCGATGGTGGCGCCATTGGGGATGCGGCCGGATGTGGGTGTGTTGACCGTCACGCTGGAGCCGCTGTTGCCTTGCGCGGCCAGGCCGCCGACCACCAGGTTGCCCTGGGCCAGCGCGTAGATTTCCCCGTCAGCGGCCTTCAGGGGGGTGAGCAACAGCGTGCCGCCGCGCAGGCTCTTGGCATCGCCCAGCGAGGACACGGTGATGTCGATGGTCTGGCCCTTGCGGTAGCCGGGCGGGAAGCTGGCGCTGATCATGACGGCGGCCACGTTCTTCATCTTGGCCTCGTTGCGCTCGGGCAACTTGACGCCAAATTCCTTGAGCAGGTTGGTGACCGACTGGCCCGAGTACTTGGCCTGGCTGCTGTCCCCCGTGCCTTGCAAGCCCACGATGAGGCCGTAGCCGATCAACTGGTTCTCGCGCACGCCCTCGATGCTCACCAGCTGCTTGAGGCTGCGCGCGCCGCTGCTGCCGGGCATGGCCATGGCGGTGCGCGCACCAGCGGCTGCAGCGGGTGCGGCTTGCGCGCTGAGGCCGTGCAGGGCAAGGCTGCACCCCAGGGTCAGGGCGGCCAAACGTGTCGATACAGAGAAGGTGATCATGATCAGGCCAAGCTCCCGTCAGAAGGGCATCCAGGGGCTGTTGAAAAAGCGCGTGAGCCAGCCCGCGGTGTTGGCGTCGGCCAGCGAGCCTTTGCCGGTGTAGGCGATGCGGGCGTTGGCGATGCGCTGCGAGGACAGGCGGTTGTCGGTGTCCACGTCGGCGGCGCGCACATAACCACTGAGCCGGATGATTTCTTCACCCTGGTTCAGCGTCAGGCTCTTGTCACCGCGGATCTGCAGCAGGCCGTTGGGCAGCACATCCTGCACGACCACGGTGATGGCGCCTTGCAGCGCGTTCTGCTGTGTGCTGGTGGCGCTGCCGTTGAAGTCGCGCTGCGCAGACACGCCCACATTGGTCTTGAAGGTGTTGTTGCCGATGGTGGTGGGGGCGATGTCCGCGCTGCTGCTCTTGCCGAACTTGGTGTCGGCCTTCTTGCTGGCCTGCGTGGTCTCTTCCAGCAGGATGGTCAGCACATCACCAGGGCGGAAGGGGCGGTGGTCGGCGGTGAGCGAGCCGGCCATCTCCGGCACGAACACGCCGCCGGACTTGCCTTTGCGCATCGGTGTCGTGTTCGTGGGTGGAGGCTCGTCGGGTGTGGGCTCGGGGGGCAGGGGCATGCTGCCGCAACCCACCAGCAGCGACAGCAAAACAGCCCCGAGGGCAGCCAGCAGCGGGTGTGTCATCGTGAGGCTTGCGACAGGTATTGCAGCATGTTGTCCGCGGCGGACAGCACCTTGGTGTTCATCTCGTAGGTGCGCTGCGCGGCGATCATGTCCACCATCTCTTCAACCACCTGCACATTGGAGCCTTCCAGCGCGCCTTGCTTGAGCTTGCCCAGGGCATCGGTGCCGGGGTCGCCTTCAGTGGGGGCGCCGCTGGCAGCGGTCTCTTGATAGAGGTTGTCGCCCATGGCGCGCAGGCCGGCTGGGTTGAGAAAGCCCGCCAGCTTGATCTGACCCAGCTCCTGTGGAGCGCTGGCACCGGCCACCGTGGCCGACACGACGCCGTTGTCACCGATGGTCACGGCGGTGGCGTTGGCCGGCACGGTGATCTCGGGCTTGATGGCCAGGCCCTGGGCGTTGACCAGCTTGCCGTCCGCATTGAGCTGCAGCTGGCCGGCGCGGGTGTAGGCCACGTCACCGCTGGGCATGCTCACCTGCAGGAAGCCGTTGCCGACGATGGCCAGGTCCAGCGACTGGCCGGTGCTTTGCAGGCTGCCGGTGGTGAACACCTTCTGCGTGCCCAGCAGGCGGGTGCCGTTGCCCAGCTGGATGCCGGAGGGGGCAACGGTGTTGTCGTCGCGCTGGGTGCCGGGCTGCTGTTCGATCTGGTAGAACAGGTCGCTGAAGACGGCACGGTCACGCTTGAAGCCGACGGTGTTGACGTTGGCCAGGTTGTTGGCGATGGCTTGCAGCTTGGCGTCTTGGGCTTGCACGCCGGTCTTGCTGATCCACATGGCTGGGTTCATGAGCTGCTCCTGGTGAGAGGTCTGGGTATGTTCGGTGAAGTGCGGCTGGAACGTGAACGAACTTATTCACGAATCAGGCGATTGCCTGTGTCGGCCATGGAGTCCGCGGCCTTGTAGAGCTTCATTTGCAGCTCGAAGTCACGGTTGAGCGTCATGGTGGCGACCATCTCGTCAATGGCCGACACGTTGCTGCCTTCCAGGTGGCCGCTTTGCACGCGCACGGACTCGTTGCCGGGCAGCGGGTCACCACTGCGCGAGACGATGAGGCCCGCTTCGTTCTTGGTCAGCGAGCCCGGCGGGGCGGTGACGAGCTTGAGCTTGTCTACCGGCTGCATGGTCTCCTGGCCGGGGGGCTGGATGGAGATGGTGCCGTCTTGCGAGATGGCCACGCGGGTGAAAGGAGGCAGGGTGATGGGGCCGCCATCGCCCATGACCGGGTGGCCATTGGCCAGCAGGCCACCTTCGGCATCCAGCGAGAACGCACCGGCGCGGGTGTAGGCCTCGCCTTGCTGCCATTGCACGGCAAAGAAGCCGGGGCCGGTGATGGCCACGTCCAGTTCACGGCCGGTTTCGCGGTTGGCGCCTTCGCGCGAGGTCACGGCGTTGGTCTGCATGCCGCTCACATGGCGGGCATCGAAGCCATAGCCGGGCACGGCCTGGCTGCTGGCCAGCTCCAGGTCGGCGCGAAAACCGCCGGTTTCCAGGTTGGCCAGGTTGTTGGCGTGCACCTGCTGGGCCCGCATGGCGCGCTCGGCGCCACTCATCACGGTGTAGATCAGTGCGTCCATGGGCGGGTCCTTACACGGCTTGCATCAGTGCCTTGACCAGGTCGTTCTCGGTAGAGATGACTTTGGTGTTGGCCTGGTAGTTGCGTTGGGCAGACATGAGGTTGACCAGCTGGGCGGTCATGTCCACATTGGATTGCTCCAGCGCGCCGGTGGTGAGCTTGCCGGCCATGCCGCTGCCGGGCGTGAAGAACAGCGGCGCGCCCGAGCCCACCGAGGTCGTCCAGCTGGTGTCGCTCACCGAGACCAGGGCGTTCTCGTTGGGGAAGGTGGCCAGGGCGATCTTGCCCACGCTTTGCTTCTGGCCATTGCTGTACTGGGCCATGACCGAGCCGTCTTCCGACAGCTGCACGCCGATCATGGTGCCCGAGGCATAGCCATCGGTGGCGTTGACCGAGGTGGTGGCTTCGCCAGCGAACTGCGTGGTGCCGGTGTAGTTCAGGTCGATGGACAGGGCCGCTGCACCTGCCGGGGTGCCCAGTGCGATGGTGGCCGGGCCCGTGGGCGAGGTCAACTGGCCGTTGGTGCCGAAGTCCAGCACGGTGGTGCTGGGCAGGTCGGTGCCATCAAAGGTGTAGTGCGTGGTGACCTGGTTGCTGGCGGTCTTGACGAAGTACTGCGTGACGCTGTGCTGCGAGCCCAGCGAGTCGTACACCACCGAGACCATCGAGCCATTGAAGCTCAGCGGGTCGGCTTTGTTGAAAGGGGTGACGCTGGGTGTGGTCCAGTCGGCCGACAGGTTGCCGACATATTGCAGCTTGGTGCTGGCTTGCGCGGCCACCTGGCCGGTGGGCACCGTCAGGTCGTTCATGCCGCCCAGCGCCGTGCTGCCGGGGATGGTGGGGTAGCCCTGCACCTTGCGGCCAAAGCTGTCGATGATGTTGCCACTCTTGTCGCTGGAGAAGATGCCCACGCGGCTGTAGAGCATGGCCCCCGACGTGTCCTTGGTGACGAAGAAGCCGCGCCCCTGGATGGAGGCGTCCATGCCCCGGCCGGTGGTGAGCACGCCACCACCGATGTCGATGCTCTGCGTCATCGAGCCGACCTCGGCGCCCGTGGGCTGCGTGCCGGCATACATGGAGGCGAAGTTGGCACGGGTGGACTTGAAGCCGTAGGTGCTGGAGTTGGCGATGTTGTTGCTGATCTGGTTCAGCTCGGCGTTGATGGCGTTGATGCCGGAGAGGGCGATTTCAAAGCTCATGGTGGCTCCTATTGAAGGGTCAGGTGGCCGAGCGGCCGTTGAAACGGGTGATGGCAGCGGGTGCCACTTCACCGATGTGGGACACGTCCAGCACGACGCCGCCGGAGGCCGACAGCTTCACGCTTTGCAGGGTGCCGGCCACTTCGATGGCGGCAGATTCGCCCGAGGCGCTGTCAACCGCCAGGGTGTAGCGGCCTTGCGGCAGGCCCAGCTTGACGGGGTCGATGGCAAAGGTGGTTTCGCCAGCCGGGCGTGCGCCCAGGTTGACGCGGTAGTTGGCGCCCGAGGCATCGGTGAGCACGACGGCGGTGTTAGCGGAGGGGCTGCTCAAGTTGAAGGCGCCGTTGACCACGTCCTGGCCCAACTGCACTTCGCTGGCCTTGACCATGACCTGCGAGCCGACCTGCGCACCCATGCCCAAGGCCTGCAGGCTCTCCAGCATGGCGACATTGGTGCTGCTCTGGCTGGACAGGTTCTGCAGCGACTCCATCTGGCTCAGTTGTGTGAGCTGGTTGACGAAGGCGCTGGGGTCGGTGGGCTCCAGCGGGTTCTGGTTCTTGATCTGGGCCACCAGCAAGGTGGTGAACAGGTCCTTGGGTGAGCCTCCGCCCGTTGCTGCCGTGATGGCAGAGCTGTTGCTCTTGGCCGCCTGGCCATCGGTGAAAAAGCTGGTCTGCATGATCAGGCATCTCCCAGTTTCAGCAGCGACTGCTGCATGGATTTCACCCGCCCCAGCACCTCGACATTGGTCTCGAAGGCGCGGGAGGCGGACATCATGTCGGTCATCTCGGCCACCGAGTTGACGTTGGGGTAGAAGACCTCGCCCTGTTCGTTGGCCAGGGGGTTGTCGGGCTCGTAGACCTTGCGCAGAGGCTCGGTGCTCTGCACCACGTCCAGCACGCGAACCTGCGCGCCGTGGCCGTGGCCGTCGCCAGCCCGAAAGCCGCCCTGGTCCATGACAGAGGCAAACACCGGCTTGCGTGCGTGGTAGGTCGCGTCTTCCGTGCTGGAGGCGGACTGCGCGTTGGCCAGGTTGCTGGCCACGGTGTTGAGCCGCACGGTCTGTGCGGTCATGGCCGAGCCGGCGATGGCGGCGATGTCTCGAAATGACATGGTGGGGTGCTCCTTGCTGGCGCTGCTTACTGACCGGCGATGGCTTTGGCCAGGCCTTTGAGCTTCATGTTGAGGAAGGTGAGGCTGGTCTGGAAGTCAGACGCGTTCTGCGAGAACGTGGCCTGCTCGACGCCCAGCTCCACCGTGTTGCCGTCCTGGCTGGGGTGGTTGGGGACGCGGTATTTGGCATCCACATCGTCCGTGCTCAGGTGCAGGCCACCGCCCGAATCGGACAGGGACGATTGCAGACTTGCGCTAAAGTCAATGTCGCGCGCCTGGTAGCCCGGCGTGTTTTCATTGGCGATGTTGGACGCCAGAATCTTCGTGCGCTCGGCACGCAATTTGAGGGCCTCCGGATGCACGTCCATGGCCTTGTCGAAGTGGATACCCATGAGACTCCTTTGGTCGTTGACGGTGATCGTGGTGAGTGGCGTGGCCTGCCTGCCTGCGATGGCGGGGCCAGCCTCCAGGGAAGTGACAGCCCAGGTGGAGGCCGCAGCGGGCGCATACTTGGACGATGTGGCTGCCAAAGCGAACTGGCTGGAGCCACAGTGGACCTTGTCCGTGCTGGACAGCACGCCCATGCGGCGAGGTGAAGCGCCAGCCAGTTGCAGCAAGCCCCTGGCCGTGGAAGCCGTGGACACGCGGCATGTGTCGCGCATGCGCTTTGCCGTGCGCTGCCCGGCCGATGAGGGCTGGAAGCGCGATGTGGTGGTGCGGGCCCAGGTGTCGGCCAAGGTGGTGGTCATGGCCGGTGACGTGGCAGCCGGGCAGGCCATCAAGGACGACGATCTGACGCTGGAGCGGCGCGATGTGACGCTGGTGCCCGATGCCATCTCCGACACGCAGGTGGCGGTGGGCTTCACCGGCAGCCGGTCGCTGCGGGCCGGGCAGGTGCTGTCCAAACGTGCCTTGCTGACACCCTTGCTGGTCTTGCGGGGGCACAGCGTCAGCATCGTGGCGCGCAACCAGGGCATTGCCGTGACGGTGGCCGGCGAGGCGATGGATTCCGGGCGAGAGGGCGAGGTCGTGCGGGTGCGCAACATCGCTTCCGGCAAGGTCATCCGTGCCCGGGTGATCGAAGCTGGCAAGGTGGAGCCTGAGGCCATACCGGTGTCTGCTCCTGCTCAGTCGCGTGAGTGAAGGGCGGCGCGCGCCTTCACGGTGGCGGCCACGCTGGTGAGCTTGTCCGCATAGTGGGGGTCGGTGGCGTAACCGCCGCGGGCCAGGCCCTGGGCAAAGGCCTGGGCATCACTGCCCACATGTAGTGCCCCCTGGTAACGCGGGCTGTTGCTCAGGAGGCGCGTGTAGTCGCGAAAGGCCGATGCGTCATCGGCATAAGCGCGGAATGGCTCGACGCGCTGCACGGCAGCGCCCTGTTCGTACTCGGTGGTCAGGGCCGAGGTGATCTGGCCGGACCAACCCGCTTGCGCCTTGATGCCAAACAGGTTGCCGCTGTCTTGCCCATTGGCCAGACGCAGGGGCTTTTGCCCCCAACCTGATTCGAGCGCGGCGTGCGCGGCCACCAGATGAGGGTCCACGCCCAATGCGGCACCAGACTCCTGCGCCCAGGGCGCGATGCGAGCCAGGAAGGCCTGCTGTGTGGCGGGTGAGGCCTGGTCCGGCTCCATGGCGGACAGCGCCGTCTTGCCTTGCACGCGCTGCTGTTGCAACCAGCCTTCAGGGCTGACCGACAGCGCGGGGCTGGGCGCATCTGCCGAGCCGCGGGCGATGAAGTCCGTGACCTCGTCGTTCAACTGGTGGTACAGCGCGTTGAAGGACGAGCCCTGGCCGGCCTCTGCCTGGGTCGCAACGCGTGCGATGTCTTGTGCGAGCGCCTTCGGGCTCAGCGGCGCGAAGTCGACATCAGGCATCTGCATAGAGGCCTCCATCGCCATGCAGCACCTGCTGCATGATGGTGTTCTGCTCGACGATGAGCTCGCAGTTGCGCGTGTTGCGCTGCTTGCAGTCGTGCACCTTGGACTCCAGCTCCTGCCATTTCACGCTCAGGGAGGCGCGTGCCATCGGGTTCAATTGCGCCAGCACGCCATCGATGTTGCGGGGGGCTTGGTCGCCGGTCAGCGCGTGGATCAAGGTCAGGCGTTCTTCGCGGCGCTGGTCCATGATGTCCACCAGTTCGACGATGTCGTCTGCCAGCAGGCACAGTTGGTCCGTGTCGTGGCGCAGTGCGGCGTGAAACTGTTCTTCCAGCATGCCCGCGAGCGTGTCGTAGCCCTGGATGTCGGCCAGCACGTCGAGGATCAGCTTGGCGATGGCGTCCTGGCGGGTCATCAGCGGCCTCCGTGGTAGCGGGCGATCAGGCCGGCCAGCTTCTTGGCATCAAAGTTGATCTCGCCTTTGGCCAGGGCGTCGCGCACGGCTTCGACCTTGGCCTGATCGATCTCGGGCATGCCTTGCAGCGCCGTCATCGCGGGCTCCAGTGTGGCCGATTGCAGGGGGCGCGATGAGGTGGTCGGCGCATGAGGCGAGGCCGCAGCCGGGCCTTCCACGCGGGGCGTTTCCTGGACAGGGGCGCTTGCGCCAATCGTGGGCAGACTGGTGTTGTTGATCTTCATACGGCGGCCTCTCAGTCGGGTGTCCATGGCTCAAATGGGTCTGTGCTCAAGGTCTGAATTCACTGCGGGGTGGTCTTGATGTCGCTTCGGTGGCGAATCAGCCTGGCACGCAGTGCGCTCAGATCGGCGCGATCGGGGATTTCGGTGTCCACGCCACCGTTGCTTGACAGGCCATTGCCTGGCATGCCGAACATGGCGGCGATGTTGTCGGCCTGGCCTGCCGTCAGCACCAGCAGTTCGATGCGGCGGTTCACGCCAGCGGTGGGGTCCTTGAGGTCCAGCGGGGCGCGGTCGGCCATGCCAACCACTTGCAGCACGCTGCTGGACGCCATGCCGCCACCCAGGAGCTGGGCGCGTGCGGCCATGGCGCGGTTGCTCGACAGCGCCCAGTTGGAGAAGGCCGCGCGCTCCTGGCCGGCATACTGAACCGAGTCCGTGTGGCCCACGACCAGCATCTGGTTTTCGATGCGGGCAAACAGCGGGCCCATCTGGCGCAGCAGCTTGCGAAAGCGCTCATTGGGGATGGCACTGCCGCGCTCGAACATGCCTTGCTTGTCGGTGTCGTGCAGCATCACGCGCAGGCCGTAGGGGGTGACCACGCTTTGCAGGTTGCTGGCCAGGCCGGCGTCTTCGCTCATCTCGGCCAGCACCTTGGCCAGCGAGGCCAGATCGGCCGCGGACTCATAGCGCACCTTGTGCTGGGGCTTGTTGTCGTCGCTGTTGTCGGTCTGTTTGTGCTGTGCCTCGGGGTCGCGGGGCAGGGGTTCGCGCGAGATCAGGCTGCCGCGCGGGCCGCCCATGCTCTCGGGCATGATGCCGCGGCCTTCGTCCATGGTGTGACCGCCAACAGCACGCATGATTTCTTCGGCGCGCTCCTGGTTGCGCGCAGCCAGCACCCACATTACCAGGAACAGGCACATCAGCGCCAGGCAGAAGTCGGCGAACGCCACCTTCCAGGCACCGCCGTGGCCTTCGTCATCATGGCGGCGCGAGACCCGCTTGATGACCGCGGCCTCGTGTTTGTCGGCTTTGCTGTGCTGCACGATAACCTCAGGCCTGACGTTGCAGGTTGCTCACGCCAGCCGGGCGGTCGGTCGCACGGCGGCGAGGGCTGTTGTCGGTGTTGTCCGGCGCGGCGTTCTGGTCGTTCATGCCGTTGATCCAGGCTTCCAGTTGCGCAAAGCTGGGCTTGATGTTGAGTTGCACAAGGCGGCGACCGGCGTCGATCGCCAGCAAGGGAGGTTTACCAGAAAGGTGCGTGCACAGCACAACCTTGACGCACTCCAGTGTGGACAATTCCTTGTTAACCAGCTGCTTCATCATGTTGCTCAGCGGGTCGAAGATGCCGTAGCAAAGGAAGATGCCGATGAAGGTGCCCACCATGGCCGCGGCCACCTGCGTGGCGATGTCACCGGCCGTGGCGCCTTCACCCACGGTGTTCATGGCCATCACGATGCCCAGCACCGCGGCCAGGATGCCGAAACCCGGCATGGCCTCGCCGATCTTGGCCAGTGATTTGGACGGTTGCAGCAGCTCGTCGTGGATGGCTTCGAGCTCTTGCTCCAGCACGCCTTCCAGCTCGTGGCCACTGATCTTGCCCATGGCCATCAGGCGGAAGTTGTCGACGATGAAGTGCAGCAGCTTGGGCTCTTCCAGGATCATCGGGTAGCGCTGGAAGATCGCGCTTTCTGCAGGGGATTCGACGTGTTCGTCCAGCGCCTTGAGGCCGCGTGCGGCGGTCTGCAGCAGCTCGTACATCAACAGCAGCAACTGGCGCTGGAACTCCTGGCCTTGCTGGCGGCGGCTCACCGTCTTGCGCAGCTGGATCAGCATTTCATTGAGCACATGGCGAGGGTTGCCCAGCACGATGGCGCCCATGCCGGCGCCCGCGATGATCAGCAATTCAACCGGGTGCCAGATGGCATGGAAGGTGCCCCCGTTGAGCATGAAGCCCCCGAAGACGCAGGCCACGACGATGGCGATACCGAGTAGTTGTTGCATGGCGTGTCGCTTTCGTTGGTGGGCTCAATCGGGCTGGAGAACGTCGCGCATCTTTTGCAGCGCGCCCTTGTTGATCTGGCAGATTCGCGCGTCGGTCAAGCCGAGCACGGCCGCGATTTCCTTGAAGCTCAACTCGTATTCGTAGTACAGCTGGATCAGGCGCTGTTCACGTTCGTCCAGGGCCATCAGTGCCTGCTCCAGGCTGCGGCGGCGGATGAACTGGGCTTCGGGCGAGGGCGCACCGCTGGCCTGGTTGCTCAGCTCGGTGATCAGCTCGTCGAAGCTGGCCAGGTTCTCGGCGTTTTCATTGATACGGTGGGCCTGGTAGTCGGCATCGCTGATGCCGGTGGCGGCGATGATCTCGGTGTCGCTGGGCTCGCGGCCCAGGCGGCGGGTGAGGGCGCGCACGGCATCACGCAGCTTGTGGCTTTCCTGGCGGACGGTGCGCGGGCGCCAGTCCTGGCGGCGCAGCTCATCAAGGATGGCCCCTCGCACGCGCAGCGAGGCATAGGCGCCGAACTTGTCGTCGGGCACGCCATAGCGGCGCAGCGCATCGAGCAGGCCCATCAAGCCGATCTGCTCCATGTCCTCGCGGTCCATCGCGCCACCCACTTGCGAGGTGAGTTGCCGCGTGATGCGCTTGACCAGCGGTGCATAGGCCAGCAGATGGCGCTGCTCCTGAGCGGTATCGCTCTGGGCAGCGGTCGCGCAGACCTCTTGATAGCCGGTGTGGAGGTCCATGCTCATTCGATGATGAGTTTGCTGATCATGGCTTCGGCGAAGGGCTTCTCGCGCTGTTCGCGCTTGTAGCTCTCGTTGAAGGCCTTGTTGATGTCGGCGGTGAACTGGTCGATGGACATCAACCCCGCCTTGTCCAGCGTGTAGTTGGACAGCGAGCGCACGGCCACGCTGCGCAACAGGGGCAGGTGGTCCTTGACGGCCCTTTCCTGCTCTTCACGTGTTTTGATGACCAGGTCCATGGCCAGGTAGTGAGAGGCCGGCTCACCAGCCTTGCCCCGCAGCATCACGATCACCTTGTCCAGGTTGATGTACTTGTAGCTGTTGGAGTCGGGCTTGGGCTGCTCGACGGCGGCGGTCTTGTGCGGGGCTGCGGGCTGGGCGCGTTGCTGACGCAGCATGAACACGCCGCCTGCGATCAGGGCCGCGATGGCCATGGCCAGGAAAGCGCTCAGCAACAAGACGGTGTGTTTGCTTTTCATCTTGAATCAGCCCTGATCTGCTTGCATGGAGAAACCCGACTTGGCGCCAGCCTGGTCGTCCGGGCCATTCAAGGCGCGGCCCGGCTCGCGCGCAGGTGCATCCTGCTGGCTCTGCCGCTGGCCCTGGCCCTTGTAGCCTTGGGTGGACTGGTCAGACACCTGGACCTGGACATCGGCGGCCTGGCGCAGGGCCAACTCCTGGCGCAGGCCATCACTGATGCCTTGCAGTTGTTGTGCGACCTCTCGGTGCGTGGCGCTCAGGTGAACCTGCATCTGGCCGGCTTCCTGGCGGATGACGATGTCGATCTGGCCCAGATGAGGCGGCTCCAGGCGGATGAGGGCCTGTTCGCTGCCGCGCTGGATCTGCCATTGCACACGCTCGCCCAGGGTGTTGAGCAGCGGCTCTTTCCAGTGCTCGGGGCTGGGCGAGGGCAGGGCCAAGGCGGCACCGGCCTGGCCTGAGGCGCCGGCAGGGCGTTCGTTCAGGTTGGCCATGACGGCAGCCCAGTTGGCCGGGGCGCCCGATGCCGGTGCACTGGATGGGGTGTCGGCCCGGTTGGCGTCACCCGAGTGCGATGCATCGTTGAAAGAAGACAAGGCGCTCTGCGATGAGGCGGTGGGCTGTGCTGAAGAGAGCTTGCCCTGGTCGGTGTTGAAGGCGGTGGACAAGCCTGCCATTGATGGATTGGGCTGGTTGGCGGGCACGGCTTGCTGGCCTTTGTCCAGCGCGCGTGCGGCGGGCGACAGCCCCGCCAGCAAGCCCGATGAGGCCATGCGCAGGGTCTGGACTGGAGACAGGGCGGCGTTCATGCCGCTCAGCGCATTGGCCCCGTCGAGTGTCGTGCTGGCCCCATTTGCATCGGCGTCGGCGTGGGCATCGGCGAGCGGGGTGCCCGCTTGCTGCATGCCCAGTGGCATGGCGGGCATGTTGGCCGCGGTGTTGGAAGGCTGGGCCAGGAACTGGGCCAGCAAGGCCGCCACAGTGGGGTCGCCAGCAGGTGCACTGTCGATGGGTTTGTCGGCATCCGTGCCAGACGCGGCTTTGCGGGCGTCCGGCCCGGCTGTTGGCGCAGGCGCGTCGGCCTGCCGGGCATCGTTCATGGCGTGGTTGAACGAGCCATCCGGCGCGTTGCTCGCCGGAGCGGCTTCGCGCGTTGCGGGTGCGTCCGTCAAGGGTGTGCTCAGTGTGGCCAGACGCATGCTCATGCTTGACTCCCAGTCCAGTCGCTGTTGGCCGCATAGGCCATCCAGCCTTCCTTGTTGCTCAAGGTCGTCGTCAGGTGCGTGGCCATCTCTTCGGAGGCCATGGCGCACTGGAGCATGGCTTCAAGGTGCGCGCTGCGCAGCGCTGTCATGGCCTGGTGCAGCTCCGGGCTCCAGCGTTGGTCCGCGCGGACGGCGGTCAACAAGGCGGCCAGCTCGCAGTCAATCACATGCATGCCCTGCCAGTCCCGAACACGGGTGGCTTGGGCCAGGCGCGAGGTCATGTCCATCACCTGGGCGATCTGCAAGGGTTGGGGCGGGGCGGGTGCGCGCATCACTCAGTTCCCTTGGGCCTGCACGCTCTGCCAGCCGCCGCGCAGTGTGGTGATCAGCTTGCTGACCTCGTCGACCAGGGCCGCATCGAGCCGCACGCCAGCCTGGTAGAGCTGCTGCGCGCAGTAGTCATACAGCTGGCCCAGGTTGTTGACCACCTCGTTGGGTGTGTCCGCGTTGAGCGCACTGGACAAGCCATTGAGGATGTTGATGCACTTGTCCAGGCTGTTGGCCTTGAGCTCGTAGCGCTTGGCTTCGATATGGGCTCTGGCGCGGGCCAGCTCTTCGAGCAGGCCGTCCATCAGGACGATGACCAACTGCACCGGCGAAGCCTGGGCCGTCTGGGCGCTCAGGTTGATGGCGTGGTAGCTGCGGTAGGCGTCTTGGTCCAAGTTGAGGCCTCTTTGAGTGGGTTGATCTCCAGCCGCATCAGGCCGAAGGGAACAGGTTGCTCATGAGCCCGGAGGTCTGGCTCATCTGAGACTGCAGCGTCTGCAGCTGGCTGAACTGCTGGAGATAGCGTTGGTAGAAGTTGTTGTACTGAGCGTCCAGTCGGGTCTGGCGGTCGGTCAGGCTTTTTTGCGTTTGCTGGACACTGGTCTGCCTGTTCTTGATCTGGCCGGTGGCGCTGTTGAGCCAGACGTCCATGTACTTGTCCAGGCTGCCCATCACGCCGCTGCTGGTGGTCAGGCTGGCTTTGCCAAATACCTGGTCCAGCCCACCCGGGTGGGCAGCCATGGCGTTGTTGAGCTTGGTGGTGTCCAGTGAGAGCACGCCATAGCGGTCGGCGCTCACGCCGAAGTCCATCAGGCGCAGGCCGCCGAAGCTCTGGCGGATCGTGCTGCTGAGGCGGTCGCGCAGGGCACGCACGCCCGAGTCCGACGCAAACACGGCAGCGTCGGTGCCGGTCTTGGCATCGCCCGCCTTGGTCAGGTCGTCCAGGGCCTTCTCCAGTGTGTTGTAGGCATCGACAAAGGTCTTGACGTTGGCGGCCGTGCCGCTGCTATCGCTGGCAACCGTGAGGGTGAGGGGCGTGTCACCCGTGTTCATCTTCTGGGTGAAGGTCATGCTCACACCCGGGATGGAGGTGAAGGTGTTCGACCCCTGCTGAACCTTGATGCCCGTGTTCTGCGCGCCCAGCCAGATCACCGCGTCTTGCGCCGCCACGAGCTGCGTCGGGGTGCTCAGCGATGTCTTGAGCGTGCTGGCGGGCAAGCCGCTGGCATCCAGGGTGATGGCCCCGTTCTGGCCGCTCTGGCCCGAGGACATGACCAGCTGGCTGCTGCCACCAACGGTCACGATCATCGCCGTGACCTTGCCGCCATTGCCCGCTGCCTGGTTGATGGAGCGGGCGATTTCAGCTTGTGACAAGGTGCCGTCGCCATCCTGATCGGCGGCGCTGAGGTTGACGCTGAAGCTGGAGCCATCGGCCAGGTTCACGTTGATCGGGCCACCGGTTGCGACGGGCACGGCGGGCAGGTCGGCATAGGCCACCTGGTTGGTCGTGGCCAGTTGCTCGACGAAGACCGAATAATTGCCAGGCTGGGCCGTGCTGGACGCCGTGGCCGTGCCGTAGGCGGTCGAGCTGAAGCTGGCAGCGTACTGCTGCAGGCTGCTCTTGCCCGACAGGCCGGTCAGTGATGAATCGAAGGCGCGCAAGGCCGATTGCAGCTTGGTCAGCGCCGTGCTGCTGGTCTGTGCCGTCTTGGTTTGCGTGGTGATGAGCGACTGCGCACTCTGGGTGTAAGCCGTGGCCAATTGGGTGGCCATCGAGGTGGGGTTGATGTCAGCCATGCCAGACTCCTTGTCGATGCGGTAGCGAGAACGTGCCCGTTGACGAGCTGTCCTGAGGTAAGGCGACCGTGGTCTGGCAAAACTGAAATGGCTGGCGTGAATTTGTCATGTTTGCCTCCGCAACCAGACTTGCGTGGCCATGTCGTCCTGGCGTTTTTGCTCCTGGCCTGACTTGGCCTTGAGCAAGTCCAACTGCTGGCGTGACAGCACCTGCTCCAGCACCTCCTTGCTCAGCGCTGCCTTTTGCAGCGCCTGCTGCGACACCGCCATATCGGCTTCGTGCAGGGCCAGGTCCTGGCGGTGCAGATCGGCCATGTGCATGACCGAGGCCTTGAAGTGCCCGTTGTTGAGCGCCTGTACCGGCGAGGTGCAGCCCTGGGCTGCGGGGCTGGCGCACAAGCTGGCCATGCGCTCCAGGTTGCGCTGGAAGCGATCGCGCACGGCCTGCTTGGCGGCCATGTCGGCCATCCGGCTGTCAACCTCGCGGTCGCGCATGGCCACCAGGGTGTTCAGGCTCTTGACGGTGCGCGCTTGCTTCATGCCATCAACGCCTCAAGTTGGGTCACGCAATCGGACAGCGGGGCGGCCTCGTTGGTGCCCTGGTTCAGGAAGGCCTCGATGCGGGGGTACAGCGAGACAGCCTTGTCGGTTTGCGGATCGGCGCCGGGCACATAGGCACCCAGCGGCAGCAGGTCACGCACCTGGGCGTGGCGCGCGGTCATGGCCTTGAGATCGCGGGCTGCATGCAGGTGGGGCTTGCTGACCACCAGGGCCATGCAGCGGCTGATGGATTGGGAGATGTCAATGGCGGGGTAGTGGCCACGTTCGGCCAGCTCGCGGGTCAGCACGATGTGGCCATCCAGGATGGCGCGGGCGGTGTCCACGACCGGGTCCTGTTGGTCGTCGCCTTCGGCCAGCACGGTGTAGATGGCGCTCATGCTGCCTTGTTCGTTCTCGCCGTTGCCCGCGCTTTCAACCAGCTGGGGCAACACGCTGAACACCGAAGGCGGGTAGCCGCGGGTGGCGGGGGGCTCGCCCAGCGCCAGCGCGAGCTCGCGGCGGGCCATGGCGTAGCGGGTGAGGGAGTCCACCAGCAGCAGCACGTCCTGGCCCTGGTCGCGGAAGTGCGCGGCAATGGCATGGCACAGCTCGGTGGCCATCAGGCGCATCAGCGGGGATTCGTCGGCAGGGGCCACCACCACGATGGCGCGGCGCAAGCCCTCTTCACCCAGCGACAGCTCGATGAACTCGCGCACTTCGCGGCCGCGTTCGCCAATCAGGCCCACCACCACCACATCGGCCACGGTCTGGCGTGTGATCAGGCCCAGCAGCACGCTCTTGCCCACGCCGCTGCCGGCCATCAGGCCCACGCGCTGGCCCTTGCCCAGCGTGAGCATGGCGTTGATGGCACGCACGCCCACGTCCAGAGGTTCGCGCACGGGCTTCTTTTTCAAGGGATGGACGCGGGGTGGGTGCGGGTCGATTTCATGCTCGCCACTCAGGCGCCCCAGGTCATCAATGGGCTCGCCCAGGCCATTGACGATGCGGCCCAGCCAGGAGGGGCCGATCATCAGCTTGTTGCTGTCCGCACCTGGCAGCACGCGGGCACCCGTGGTCAGGCCCATGGTCTGCTTGAAGGGCATCAGGTAGGAGACCTTGTCGCGAAAGCCCACGACCTGCGCGTCCAGCCATTCGCCAGAGGCGGTCTCGATCAGGCAGCGCTGGCCGGTGTGCAGGGCGCAGCCCACGCTTTCCAGCAGCAGCCCGGAGGCACCCGCCAGACGGCCCGTGGGCGTGGCCACGGGCACATCACCGAGTTCAAGCTTGCGCAGTGCGGCACCGATCATGTGGCGCTGTCCTCTGTCTGCTTGGCCTTGGCCGGGGTGGCGCGGCGCTTGGTGGCCTTGGGCTTGGCGGGGGGCTCTGCCACGGCGGTTGCCTCTGGTGCCGCGGCCGGCGCAGCGTCAGAAGGTGCCGCCTGGGCCACAGGGGCTGCGATGGCTTCTGGCTCGGCGGCAGGCGCCACCTCGGCGTCCAGCAACTGCGAGCGCACCTGGTCCATGCAGGCGTTCAGGCGTTGGTTGCAGCCGGCATCGGCCTCGCGCTCACCGACCTTGACGCGGCATTCACCCAGTGCCAGCCGGGCATCGGGGATCAGCGTCCAGGACTGGGTGCGCACCGGGGCCAGTTCGCGGATGCGCTGGCACTCTTCGGGGTTGAGGTAGATCTCGATGCCATCGGGGGCAGGAGGCATGGCCGCCAGCGTTTCGTCGATCAGGGCCAGCAACTGGGTGGGCTGCAGCGTCAGTTCACAGCGGATCACCTGGCGGGCCACCTTGGCCACGATGTCCACCACTTCCTTGCGCAGCACCGATTGGTAGTCGGCCTGCAGGCGGGTCAGCTCGGCCAGGGCCTTGTCCAGCGGTTGGGCCAGGCCTTCAAAGCGCGCCTGGGCTTCCTGTCTGGCTTCCTGCCAGCCGCGTTGATGGCCTTCTTCGTAACCCGCACTCAAGCCGGCCTGGTGACCACGTTCCTGCCCTGCGTCATAGCCTTCCTGATAGCCCTTGTCCATGCCTTGCTGGAAGCCTTCTGCGGCAGAGGCGTGCAGGGCCGCGCCTTCCATGCCTTCGCCGCCGGCCGCGGTTTTCGCGGCCAGTTGCGTCAGCGTCGGGAAGCGGTGAGGGCGGAACATCTTCATTCGACGACCTCTTCGGCAAACAGGCGCACGTCGATCTCGCCCTGCTCGGCCAGTGCCTTGACCTGGCCCATGATGTCCTGGCGAACCTGCTCGATGCGGCTCATGGGCACGGGGCCGGTGCGGCGCATCATCTCTTCAAAGCTCTGGGCCTGGCGGCGCGGCATGGTCTGCAAGATGGCGTTGCGGATCGCAGGCTCGGCGCCCTTGAGCGCGATGGCCCATTGATCCGGAGCGACCACCTCGATGATGCGCATCAGCGTCTCTTCGGTCTGGCGCGACAGGATGAAGAAGTCGTACATGCTGACTTCCAGTGCCGAGACCACTTCGGGGTCGTGTGCGCGCAGCAACTCGACCATCTGCTGCTTGTTGCCGGGCAGGCGGTTGAGGATCTCGGCAGCCTGCTTGATGCCTTCGATGCTGGCGCTTTGCGAGCCCAGGCTGTCCAGGCAACGGCTGACGACCTCGTCCAGCTCGTTGAGCAGCTCGCGGTCGATCTCCTTGAGGCGGGCCACGTTGAGCAGCAGCATGTCGCGGCTGTCGGCGGGCAGGGCGTCGATCACCGAGCTGGCCAGGGTGGGCGGCAGGAAGGCCACGAACACGGCCTGCATGCGCACATGCTCATGGGCGATGCGCTCGGCCAGCCACTTGGGCGAGGCCCATTGCAGGCGGGCCATCTTGGGGCGGATGGCGTCACCGTAGATGCTGTTGAGCACGCTGCCAGCGATCTCCTTGCCCAGGGCCAGGTCCAGCGAGCGCTTGAGGAAGGCACGCGAGGCACCGTGCACGCCGCTTTGCTCGCGGTAGTCGTCAAAGAAGTGCTGCAAGGCGTTCTTGACCGACTCCACCTTGATGCCGCTCAGGCGCGACATCACCTGGGTGATCTCCAGCAGCTCCTCACGCGACAGGCAGCGCAGCACGGCGGCCGCGGGTTCTTCACCCATGCTCAGCAGCACGATGGCGGCTTGCTCGACCGGCGAGGGCGCGGCCTTGGGCGTCAGCGGATCCATGCCCAGCTCGCCTACCTCGGCGAGGTTATTGCGTTCGTTCATGCTTTTGCACCCATTGTTTGACGACTTCAGCCACGCGTTCCGGCTCCTTGCCAGCGAGCACCTTCAGGTGATCGACCATCACGTCCACCGGCGAGCCGGGCGGTGGCAGGTCGTAGTTCTCCATCAAGGGCACCACGGGGGCCTGCGCTGCAGCGGGTGCAGGTGGCAGCGCCAGGGTGGACTCCGGGTTGCCCAAGGAGGCCGCGCTCATGCCCGCGTCGAGATGCACCTGCTGGTGCCGGCCCGAGGCCAGCTCGGTCAGGGCGGTGGTGCCCAGCTCCTGCTTGGCAACCGCGCTGGTGGCCAGCCTTTGCTTGAGCATCTGCATGGCCGGGCGCACGACGAACACGAAACCCAGCACGGTGCCCAGCAGGTAGACCACGTTGCTGCCCAGGTCGATCACCGTATTGCGCTCTTGCCACCAGGGCTGTGCGATGGGCTTGGCCGGGAAGGGCAGGGCCGACACCACCAACTGGTCGCCACGCGTGGCATCGATGCCCAGGCCATTGCGCAGCAGCTTGTCGATCTGCGCGATCTCGGTGGGCGTCCAGGCTGCGGCGCGCCCGGTGCTGTTCAGGGCCACGGCCACGCTGAGCTTGTTGAGGCGGCCGCGGCTGCGCTTGATCTGCGTGATGTGGCGGTCATAGGCGTACTGGCGCGTGGTGGCGTTCTTGTGTGCGGTGCCGGCGGCAGCGGGGCCCGAGGCGGCCACGGCCACCGGGCGGTTGCTGAGCGAGCCGGGCACACCCAGTGCCATGGTGTCGCGGTCCTGCTCTTCGCGGGTGGCCTCGGTGGTCACCTTGGGGGTCTCGCCGTATTGCTCGCGAGTCTCTTCGACGCGGTCGTTGTCGACATCGGCCGTGACACTGGTCTTGAAGTTGTCTTCACCCAGCACGGGTGCCAGCAGCTCGCGCACATTGCGCTGCGTCTCTTCCTGGTAGCGGCGTGCGGCTTCGTTGCCCTGGCCGGTGGCGGCATCAAAGCCTTCGCTGAGGTCCACGTGCGCTGACAGCAGGTTGCCGGCCTGGTCCACCAGGCTCACGCGCTTGGGGTCCAGGCTGGCCACGCTGCCGGCCACGAGGTTGACGATGGCGGCGATCTGCTCGGTGCCCAGCTTGCGGCCAGGCTTCAAGGTCAGCACGACCGAGGCCGAACTCTTTTCGCCATCGTTGACGATGAAGGACGAGGACTTGGCGATCGACAGGTGCACGCGCGCCACCTCGATGGCGTCCAGGCTCTGGATGCTCTGCGACAGCTCGCCTTCCAGGCCCCGGCGGAAGCGCACGTCCTGCACGAACTGGCTCACGCCCAACGGGTCATTGCGGTCCATCAGCTCCAGGCCGGCGGGCAGCTTGGCGGTCACGCCCTTGGCCGCCAGCAGCATGCGCACCTTGCCCAGTTGCGCATCGGGCACCAGCACCTGCCCACTGTCGGGGTGGACACGGTAGGGGATCTTTTCGGCGTCCAGCACGCTCATCATGTCGGCGGCGGCCACCTTCTCGCGGGCACCGAACACAGGCTTGTATTCGGACTGGTCTCGCCAGACGAACATCATCACCAGCGCCGTGATGGCCAGGGCCAGCAGCGCCAGCGGCATCAGGCTCTTGAAGAAGGCCGAAGGCATGGCAGGCAGCGTCTCCTGGCGTTTGCGCCAGAGTGCCAGACCGGATTTGAGGGCGGATGCGACCACGTGTGTTGCCTCTGGTGTGGGTGCTTAAACCGGCAACTTGATGAGCTCGTCCATGGCGCCCATCACCTTGTTGCGCACCTGCATGAGCATGGAGAACGAGAGGCTGGCTTCCTGGCTGGCGAGCATGGCGCCCACCAGGTCGTCGCTGCGGCCACTGTCCACATCGGCCATCTTTTGGGTGGCCAGTTGTTCCTGCTGGTCCACGCCTTGAACCGCTGCTTTCAGGCTGTCGGCGAAATGCATGCCGCTGCCACCAGCGTCGTTGGCAGCCAATATGGGCGCGGGCGCGCCGTCAAGAGATTTGGCGTCTTGCTGAATCTGGCTTCGGTCAGCCAGAACAAGGGCATGCAGATCTAGTGCCATATTGGTTTCCTTGAAAATTTTGGCAAACAAATGGCCCTCATCCAATATCGCTGGATGATTGAAGTTGAATAAGCTGAAAAAATGAAACTGATTCAGTTTCAGGTAAACGGATGCATATTCTTGTCTGAATATTTTCTGATGGCCTGGCTCTTATTTATGATCGCAACTTCATGGCGGGGGCATTGGCATTTCAAACTCGCACCGTATATCGGATGGGGTGAGTATGTGCTGAAGTTGATTTGTGTATAAGACGTGTATCCAGTAGGGGTTTGCGGCCCACGAAAACGGACAGAAGGCGCGCGCAGACCAACGCTTCCCAGAGGGGCATGGTGGGTCGCTTCTGTTACAACTTGAGCCACCACGCGGTGTTGCCTGCGGCCTGCCAGGGTGTCTTGAACAGGCGCGCCGACCCGGTCCAGGGCCACCAGGCCGAGGCGCAGATCCTTGTCGTCAAAGCCGGTCAAATCGGACATGTTCACCTTCCAGATCAAGCAGTCGCCGCACTCAGGGCGGAGCGTTGAAAGGAAGGCCGCCCCACACGTCTCTCTGGGAGAAGTGTGGTGACGCAGACTGTGCGCGCTGGCGTTTGGGCGCAATGACCCACGGTACGCATTGGCGTGAACCGGACAGCGGCTCAGTCTGGCAACCCCGCTATCTTGATCCAGAACAGGCTGGATGGTAGACCGGAGGCTTTGCGACCCCGCCTTTCGTGCGGGTGTGCCCTGAGGTGATTGGATGCTAAGTTTTGTTGCGAGTTGTTGCAACGTGTCTTAAGTGCCCAGTTGGCAAACCTGTGTATCAGTACACAGGAATCTCGACTTCCCGATACTCCGCCTTGTGCACCTTCGTCATTAATGATCGATGGTGGCGTTGGGGCTGTTATATAGCATTGCATGGATCATTGCTGATGTATGGTGCGTGAGGTGATGCGGTATTTGAGGTGACTTTGTTCTTTCCTTGTGAACTAGTCCCGTTGCGGCCCCTTAACAATATGGAGTGATGTGCCGTTTAAATGGCGCCTGCATAGAATGCGACGTCCGGGTTTGTTGCTGGGGTTGAATATTTTTCAATTTGATCAATTCGCAATCATATTCGGTTTGTTCATTTTTTCGTTTTTGAATCACCTTGAGTTTGTTCAGGGTTTCTTTCACACCGTACGCCATGAACTTGCCACACCCATCCAAGCGCGCGCCCGTGCACCAGGTGCTGGATCCCCGATTGCTGGGGCGTCCGGTGCACCTCTTGCAGCACTTCGCCGATCGGCTCAAGGCAGACCTGACCGAGGTCTTCATTGGCAGCCTGAACCGCCGCTACCGGGCGACCTTCCAGATCGGCGAGGTGTCGATGGCCCGCACCGAGCCTGATGCGTCCCAGTTCGAGGACATCCGCTGGCTCACGCTGTCGGCCAACGCCGGGCGCATCGGCTTCAGCATGGACCGCAATGTGCTCATGACCGTGCTGCACTACCGCTACGGCCTGCAGGATGTGCGCGCCAAGGGTGATGCGGCGGTGGACAACAACAGCCTGCCTGCCACGGCCACCGAAGAGCGCCTGGCCACCACGCTGGGCCTTCAGCTGGTCAACATCCTGGCGCTGCGCATCGACACGCCCGACACGGGCTTCGAGCCTGAGATCAACCTGCCTCATGACTTTGCGCCCGTGCCCTCGGTGGTGCCCAAGGCCGGCAGCTGGACGCTCAGCGTGGTCATCCGTGAACTCACCAACGAGGTCGAAGGCGTGGTGCGGTTTCGGCTGGACGAAGCCTGGATGGACCGCCTGCTGCGCAAGCTGGCGCCTCAGCGGGACAAAGGCGCGAGCGTGAGCAGCAGCGCCGGCATGCAGCCCCTGGGTGGCCAGCTGCCATTGACGATCGTGGCGCGCCTGCTGGAGCAGGACATGCCCCTGGGCGCGCTGATGGACTTGCGTGTGGGCGATGTGATCCCGGTTCGACTGGGCAGCGCCGATGTGCTGGTGGAAGACGCACGCCTGTTCGAGGCGACTGTGGCGGAGCATCAAGGCAAGTTGTGCCTGAGCTCCTTTGAAGACATTGAATGAGGGCCCCTGACATGAGCGACAAACTGGACCTTGACAACCTGTTGGCCGATTTTTCTCAGGCCGATGCCCAAGCCGATGCCGCCAGCCAGCGCGCCGCGGCCCGCCCCAGCCGGGACTTCGCGCAGATGATGCGCAAGATCCCCGTCACCCTGACGCTGGAAGTTGGCTCGGCCCGCATTTCCTTGCAGGACCTGGCCGCGATCAAGCCCGACAGCGTGGTCGAGCTCGACACCCTGGCTGGTGCGCCGCTCATCATCAAGGTCAATGGCACGGCCATCGGGCGCGCCGAGGTCGTGGTCTCGGGTGAGAACCATGGCCTCAAGGTGGTCGAGCTGGCCAACCTCGATCTGGACGCGCTGACGAACTGATCCATGCGTATCCTGTCTTCGATGCCCGGGCGGCGTCTGGCCTGGGCCGGCACGCTGTTGATGGCGTGCCTGGCGCTGATGCTGGCCTGCGGTGTGACACCGGCCCATGCGGCCTCGGTGCCACTGGCCGTGTCCACCACCCATGGCGGCAGCACCGATTTCACGGTCAAGACCCAGGTCCTGATCATCATGACCTTGCTCGGGATGCTGCCCGTCATGGTCCTGATGATGACCAGCTTCACCCGCTACGTGATCGTGCTGTCGCTGCTGCGCCAGGCGCTCGGCCTGCAGCAGGGCCTGCCCAACCGCATCATCACCGGTGTGGCGCTCATCCTCACCATCCTGGTGATGCGGCCCGTGGGTGAGCAGATCTGGGAGAAGGCCTTCGTGCCTTATGACCAGGACCAGATCGGCCTGCAGGATGCACTCAAGATCGCCGAGGTGCCGCTGTCGCGCTTCATGCTGGCGCAAACCAGCAAGAGTGCGCTGGCGCAAATCTCCAAGCTGGCGGGCGAGAAAAACGTGGCCAAGCCTCAAGACCACGCCTTCACCGTCAAGCTTGCGGCCTTTGTGCTCAGCGAGCTCAAGACGGCCTTCCAGATCGGCTGCCTGTTGTTCATCCCCTTCCTGGTCATCGACCTGGTCGTGTCATCCGTGCTGATGGCCATGGGCATGATGATGCTGTCGCCGCTGGTGATCTCCTTGCCCTTCAAATTGCTGATGTTCGTGCTGGTGGACGGCTGGACATTGACCGTCAACACGCTGGTCACCAGCATCCAGGGAAGCTGAAGGGATGCACCGATGCTGACACCCGACATCGCCGCCGACCTCATCAGCGAAAGCCTGCACCTGGTCATGGTGCTGGTCTCGGTGCTGGTGCTGCCGGGCCTGGCCGTGGGCCTGCTGGTGAGCCTGTTCCAGGCGGCCACCCAGATCAACGAGCAGACGCTGAGCTTTCTGCCGCGCCTGCTGGTGACCCTGCTGGTGATGAGCCTCATGGGCAACTGGCTGTTCACCGCCTTGATGGATTTTTGCGTGTCCGTGTTCCAGCGCGCGGCCACCCTGGTGGGGTAGCACCCGGATGGAAGGCCTGTTCCCGACCATGCTCGCCACGCTGACGGCCCTGTGGTGGCCGTTTTGCCGCGTCATGGCCATGCTGTCCGCGGCACCGGTGATCGGCGAGGCCAGCGTGCCCGTCACGGTCAAGGTGCTGCTGTCGCTGGTGCTGGCCGTCATCCTCATGCCCACGGTGCACCCCGTTACCGCTATCGACCCCATGTCGGCGCACGGCATCGTGGTGGCCGTCGAGCAGGCCATCATCGGCGGCGTGCTGGGCCTGGCCTTTCACCTGAGCATGTCGGCCATCCTGGTGCTGGGCTTTCTGGTGTCTTCTCAGATCGGCCTGTCGATGGCGGTGATGAACGACCCGCTCAATGGTTCTTCGTCCGATGTCATCTCCAGCCTCTTGTCCATCCTGAGCATCCTGGCCTTTTTCTCGATGGATGGCCACCTGGTATTGACCGGCGTGGTGGGGGCGAGCTTTCAAGCCTGGCCGGTGGGCGGGGGGCTGAACTACCTGGCCTTGCAGACCCTGGTCTACAACGTGGCCTGGGTGTTCTCGGCGGCCCTGCTGCTGGCCATTCCGGTGGCCTTTGCCACCTTGGTGGTGCAGGTGGGCTTTGGCTTTCTGACGCGGGTGGCGCCCTCGCTCAACCTGTTCTCGCTGGGCTTTTCCGTCATCACCTTGTTCGGCGTGTTCATGCTGTCGCAGGTGGTGACCTTCGTGCCGGCCCACTACCTGCGCATGACCAACCGGATCCTGGAGATGCTGCAGGGCATGATGGCAGGAGGCGCGCATGGCTGAGCAGCAAAGCGGTGGCGACCAGACCGAAAAGCCCTCGGCGCAGAAGCTGCGCAAGGCCAAAGAGCAGGGCCAGGTGCCTCGCTCCAAGGACCTGGCCACGGCCATCGGGCTGCTGGTGGCACTCAAGCTCACGGTGGCGCTGATGCCAGGCTACCTGGAAGACTTCCGCATCATCTTTGCCCAAAGCTTTGCCGATCTGGGCGGTGAAGGCACGCTGGACAACGTGGGGGCCACGGTCATGCAGTCGGCCTTGTGGCTCCTGCTCAAGATGCTGCTGCCGCTGGCGGTGGTGCCCATGGCCGTGATCGTGGCGTCGGTGGTGCCGGGTGGCTTTACCGTGAACGCCAGCCACTTCACGCCGCAGCTGGGGCGTTTAAGCCCGCTGTCCAACCTGGGTCGCCTGGTGTCCGGCAAACATTGGACCGATGTGGGCATCTCGGTGTTCAAGGCCGGTGTGCTGGGCACCTTGCTCTACCACCTGAGCCAGTCGAGCGTGGACGCCTATGTGCGGCTGCAAGGCCTGCCTTTGGGGCCGGCCTTGCTGGGCGGCACCGACTTGCTGCTGGATGGCGTGATGGCCATGTGCGCCGTGTTCATCCTGTTTGCGCTGATCGACGTGCCGGTGCAGCACTTCATCTTCATGCGGGGCCAGCGCATGAGCAAGCAAGAGCTCAAGGAAGAGTACAAGTCCCAGGAAGGGCGCCCCGAAGTGCGCCAGCGCATCCGCCAGTTGCAGCGGGCCTTGTCACGCCGCAGCATCCACAAGACGGTGCCCACCGCCGACGTGGTGATCGTCAACCCCGAGCATTACGCCGTGGCGCTCAAGTACGACGACAAGCGCGCCGAAGCGCCCTTCGTCGTGGCCAAGGGCGTGGACGAAATGGCGCTCTACATCCGGCAGGTGGCCGCCGAGCACGCGATCGAAGTCGTGCCGCTGCCCCCGCTGGCCCGTGCGCTCTACAACACCAGCCAGGTCAACCAGCAGATCCCGGCCACGCTGTACAAGGCCGTGGCACTGGTGCTGACTTATGTCCTTCAACTCGATGCCTTCCGCAGCGGGCGCCGGCCTCATCAGCCGGCCTTGCCGACGGACCTGGCCGTGCCGGCGCAACTGGCCGAGCGCATCTGATGCAGCCTGAGCGAACGAGAGCCGCAACATGAACCTCCTCCAAAGACTGGGCGCCGAGATGCGCCGCCACCAGGTGGCCGCGCCGATCTTCCTGATGGCGCTGCTGGGCATGATCATCCTGCCGCTGCCGCCGGTGGTGCTGGACGTGCTGTTCACGTTCAACATCGTGCTGGCCATCATCGTCATCCTGGTGAGCGTGTCGATCCGCCGCCCGCTGGACTTCGCGGCCTTCCCGACCATCATCCTGGCCACGACCTTGTTGCGGCTGGCGTTGAACGTGGCCTCCACCCGCGTGGTGCTGCTGCACGGCCACGAAGGCACGCACGCGGCGGGCAAGGTCATCGAGTCCTTCGGCAATGTGGTGATCGGCGGAAACTTCGTGGTCGGCATGGTGGTGTTCATCATCCTGATGATCATCAACTTCGTGGTGGTTACCAAGGGTGCCGAGCGCATCTCCGAGGTGTCGGCGCGCTTCACGCTGGACGCCTTGCCCGGCAAGCAGATGGCCATCGATGCCGACCTCAATGCCGGCCTGATCAACCAGGAAAAAGCCCAGCAGCGCCGCCGTGAAGTGGCCTCCGAGGCGGACTTCCACGGCTCCATGGACGGCGCGTCCAAGTTCGTGCGCGGTGATGCCATCGCCGGCATCCTGATCCTGCTGATCAACATGATCGGCGGCGTGGCCATTGGCGCGCTGATGCACGATCTGGCCATGGGCGACGCCTTCCGCCAGTACGCCTTGCTGACCATCGGCGACGGCCTGGTCGCCCAGATCCCCTCGCTGCTGCTGTCTGCCGCCGCGGCCATCATCGTGACCCGCATGAGCGACGCGGGTGACTTCCAGGAGCAGATCGGCTCGCAACTGCTGGCCTCGCCCAGCGTGCTGTACAGCGCCGCCGCCTTGATGGGCGTGCTGGCCGTGATCCCCGGCATGCCCTGGCTGACCTTCATGGGCTTTGCCGCGGTGCTGGCCTTCGCGGGCTGGCGCATGGACCTGCGCCAAAAGGACAAGCCTGCAGAGAACGATGCCGACAAGTTCGGCGTGGCCTTGCTGACTTCTGAAGTCGAGCCCGAACTGAGCTGGCGCAGCCTGCCGGTGGTCGAACCCATCTCGGTGTCGCTGGGCTACAAGCTGGTGGGCTTGATCGATCAGGCGCAGGGTGCACCGCTGGTCAAGCGCATCAAGGGGGTACGCCAGAGCCTGAGCGAGTCCCTGGGCGTGTTGCTGCCGGCCATCGGCGTGCGCGACGACCTGGGCATCAAGCCTTCGCAATACGCGGTGCTGGTGGGCGGTGTGGCGGTGGCCCAGGCCGAGGTGTATGCCGACCGGCTGATGGCCGTGCCCTCGCCGCAGGTCTATGGTGAGCTGGATGGCGTGCCCGGTATCGAGCCCGCCTATGGCCTGCCGGTGACCTGGATCGAGCCCGACCAGAAGGCCCATGCCCTGGGCATGGGCTACCAGGTGGTGGACCTGCCCAGCGTGATCGCCACGCATGTCTCCAAGCTGGTGCGCGACCACCTGCCCGAGTTGTTCCAGCACGAGGACGTGAGTGCCTTGCTGGAGCGCCTGGGCGCCTTGTCACCCAAGCTGGGTGGGGCGCTGGAGAAAGCCATGCCGCCCACGCTGCTGCTCAAGGTGTTTCGGGCGCTGCTGACCGAGAACGTCTCGCTCAAGGACATCGTGCCGATTGCCACCACCTTGCTGGAAAACGCCGAGGCCGTGAAAGACCCGATCCTGCTGGCGGCCGAAGTGCGTTGCACGCTGCGGCGCCAGATCGTGTCCACCTTGTGCGGGCAGCGCACCGAGATGATGAGCTTCAACCTCAGCAACGATCTGGAAAACATGTTGCTGGGCTCGCTCAACCAGGCCCGGCAAACCGGCAAGGTCTCGCTGGACAGCTACCCCATCGACCCCAATCTGCTGGCGCAGTTGCAGACCAATATGCCCATTGCCCGCGAGCAGATGAAGCAGCAGGCGACCGCGCCCGTGCTGCTGGTCATGCCCCAGATCAGGCCCTTGCTGGCGCGTTATGCACGCTTGTTCGCGCCCGGCCTGCACGTGTTGTCCTACAACGAGATCCCCGAGACCCGCAACGTCAACATCATCGGAACCTTGGGGTGACGCCCGTGCCCATGGCGCCCAGGGTGATGAGCACCTCTGCCGTCACCCGAAACAGCGCCTGGGGCAGGGCGGTGGCATTGGTGCTGGTGGCGGGCAGGACAGTCAGGCTGCCCTGAGTTTCACTGGCTGCGTCTGGCGTGGCGTCTTCCACGGGCGGCTCGCGCAGGATCTGGCAGGTGCGCAGGCGCCAGCCGGCACGGGTCACGGCGCGGCTCATGGCGTGCGAAGCGTCCTGCAGGCGCTGCCAGGTTCGTTCGTCATCGGCGAGGATCAAGAGGCACGCCCCTTCGCTGGACAGTTGCGCCTGAAGTTCGATGCGCCCCAGACCCGGCAGGAAGCCACTGACACGCAGCCCCCAACCCGGGCAACGTTTGCGGCCCTTGCCCTGGCGAGGGCTGTGCCTGGGCGACAGCAGGTGCAGCGACATGGGCAGGCCGGCCCAGGCCTGAACCTGGAACAACCAGCGCTCAAGGGGGGCCCACATGGCGGGCGTGGCACAGGTCTGGGTGCTGGCCTGTTCGGTGCCTGGTTGCGCGGACCAGGCCAGGCCGCCAGCTTCGTGCAAGGTGCCTGTGGCCATCTGGCGCAGGTGCTCCAGCACCAGCACGCGCCAGCTCGTGGCCAGGCTGGCGGCGTCGGGCGGGGCCCAGGCCATGCGCAACATGGCCGTTTGATCGGTCGTCATGGCCGCGCTGTTGCCATGGGTGGGCGTGTTTCTGCCCAATGAGGCCGGTGCGGGTGCGGTGGCCTGGGTTGCTTGCCCCAGCCGCTCCAGTGACAAGCGGGGCGTGGTGCTCAGCACCTTGACCAGCAGCACATCGCCAGGGTTGAGGTCATCGGCCAGCAAGTCGCTGCCGACCGCGCCAGGCGCCAGGGACACGACCATGTCCTCGTGGTCCATGACGAACACCTGGCCCACCTCTCGCCCGGCGCTGCGCTCTGCGACATCACCAAGCAGGCTGGGGCGAGCGCCCTGCGCCGCGGGTGTGCGGGGGCTGATCGAAGGTGCGGGGAGCAGGGCGTGGACCGCCGAAACGCGAGAGGGGCTCATACGGCCACTCCTTTCCCGGTGTCAAAAAAAGGGCCAACCGCGTGCGGTTGGCCCATCGTCGTCACAGGCGCAAGGGCACCGCTTACTGCATCAGCGACATGACCATCTGCGACATGCTGTTGCTTTGCTTGAGCATCGAGGTGCTGGCCTGCATCAGCATCTGCTTGGACGTCATGTTGGCGGTTTCAGAAGCGTAGTCCACGTCCATGATGCGGCCCTTGGCGGCATCCGTGTTGGTGCGGATGTTGGACAAGTTGTTGTAGACGTGGTCCAGGCGGTTGGCCGCTGCGCCCAGTTGCGATCGCACGGTACCCACGGCATCGATGGCAGCGTTAACGGTGTCAATCGTGGCGTTCGGGCCGATTTCGGCGCCAGCCGCACCAGGCACAGCCTTGTAGTGGTTCGCGCTGACGGCCTTCAATGCGGCGTCCAGCGTGCCGCCGGTCTTGAGGCTGGCCGAGAAGTCCACCTTCATGGTTTCAGCCGAGCTGGCCCCGATCTGGAAGGTGACGCCTGCCACGGCCGACAATGTGCCGGTGGCGGCGTCCATCAGCTTCTGCCCGCCGAAGCTGGTGTTGCTCATGATGTTGTAGAGCTCTTCACCCAGCGCGTCGTATTCGGACTGCATGGCGGTCTTGTCATTGGTCGTCGACGTGCCGTTGGCGCCCTCGGTGGCCAGGTCCTTCATGCGGGTCAGGATGTCGGTGACTTCGTTGAAGGCACCTTCAGCCGTTTGCATCATCGAGATGCCGTTCTGCGTGTTGCGCTGGGCCACGGCCATGCCGCGGCTCTGGGCGTTCATGCGGGTGGCGATCTGCAGGCCGGCAGCGTCGTCCATCGCGGAGTTCACGCGAAAGCCGGAGCCCAGGCGGGCCATCGACGTGGACAGGGCCTTCTGCGTGGCACCCAACGAGTTCTGGGTGGACAGGGAGGCGACGTTGGTTTGCAAGCTGAGCATGGTGTGGGCTCCTACTTAGGTGATCTGGCTGGGTGATCTGGCGTGTCGGGCATCGCCTTTGATGCCCTTAACCACACAAGGCGACCCTGCCGCGGCCGGCATTAAATCGGGCAGTCAAATAAATGCAAAAAGCCAACCCCGTGGGGTTGGCTTGCAGGCCTTGGTGGCGCTTGAATGCAACCGAGATGCTTACTGCATCAGCGACATGACCATCTGCGACATGCTGTTGCTTTGCTTGAGCATGGAAGTGCTCGCCTGCATCAGCATCTGCTTGGAGGTCATGTTGGCGGTTTCCGAGGCGTAGTCCACGTCCATGATGCGGCCCTTGGCGGCATCGGTGTTGGTGCGGATGTTGGCCAGGTTGTTGTAGACGTGGTCCAGGCGGTTGGCATACGCACCCAGCGAGGAGCGGACCTTGCCGACTGAGTCGAGCGCCGTATTGAGCTTGCCGATGGTGGCGTTGGCGGTGGCCGTCAGCTCGGTGCCGGTCCCTGCGGCGGTGTAGTTGGACGAGGCCAAACCGAGGTTGGTGTCCAGCGTGCCCATGTCGGTCGACAGGTCAGCCGACATGGTTTCGGCAGAGCTTGCGCCGATCTGGAAGACCACGGGGCCGGTCCCCAAAGTGCCGCCCTTGAGCAGCTTGGCGCCACCGAATGAGGTGTTGCCCAGGATGTTGCCCAACTCTTGTCCCAGGGCGTCGAATTCGGATTGCATCGCGGTCTTGTCGTTGGCCGTCGAGGTGCCGTTGGCCGCTTCCGTGGCCAGGTCCTTCATGCGGGTCAGGATGTCGGTGACCTCGCCGAAGGCACCTTCAGCCGTCTGCATCATGGAGATGCCGTTTTGCGTGTTGCGCTGGGCCACGGCCATGCCGCGGCTCTGGGCGTTCATGCGGGTGGCGATCTGCAGGCCGGCGGCGTCGTCCATCGCGGAATTCACGCGAAAGCCCGAGCCCAGGCGGGCCATCGACGTGGACAAGGCCTTCTGTGTGGCACCCAGCGAATTCTGGGTGGACAGGGATGCGACGTTGGTTTGCAAGCTGAGCATGGTGTGGGCTCCTACTTAGGTGATCTGACTGGGTGATCTGGCATGTCGGGCATCGTCTTTGATGCCCTTGAACACACAAGGCGACGTCAGCGGGGCAAACATTAAGCCGTGGTGGCCATTAATTTCGAGTTGCCGACAGGCAAAAGAAAAAGCCAACCCCTGGGGGTTGGCCTGGCCGAGTGCGAGCGCGAGTGCGAGTGCGATCAGGGCTTATTGCATCAGCGACATCACCATCTGCGACATGCTGTTGCTCTGCTTGAGCATCGAGGTGCTGGCCTGCATCAGCATCTGCTTGGAGGTCATGTTGGCGGTTTCCGAGGCGTAGTCCACGTCCATGATGCGGCCCTTGGCGGCATCGGTGTTGGTGCGGATGTTGGCCAGGTTGTTGTAGACGTGGTCCAGGCGGTTGGCATACGCACCGAGCGAGGAGCGGACTTTGCCGACCGAGTCCAGCGCGGTGTTGAGCTTGCCGATCGCAGCATTGGCCCCGCCTGCAGCCGTCAGTTCGGTGCCGGTACCTGCGGCGGTGTAGTTGGCCGTGGCCGCCCCGAGGTCGGTGTCCAGCTGGGTCATGTCAGCCGCCATATTGGCCGTCATGGTTTCAGCCGAACTGGCGCCGATCTGGAAGGTGATCGCCCCTGCAAGCGTACCGCCCTTGAGCAGCTTGGCGCCGCCGAACGAGGTGTTGTTCATGATGTTGCCCAACTCTTGCCCCAGCGCGTCGAATTCAGACTGCATCGCGGTCTGGTCGTTGGCGGTCGAGGTGCCGTTGGCTGCTTCGGTGGCCAGGTCCTTCATGCGGGTCAGGATGTCGGTGACTTCGCTGAAGGCGCCTTCGCCTGTCTGCAGCATCGAGATGCCATTTTGCGTGTTGCGCTGGGCCACGGCCATGCCACGGCTCTGGGCGTTCATGCGGGTGGCGATCTGCAGGCCGGCCGCGTCGTCCATGGCGGAGTTGACGCGGAAGCCGGAGCCCAGGCGGGCCATGGAGGTGGACAAAGCCTTTTGCGTCGCGCCCAGCGAGTTTTGGGTGGACAGAGAGGCGACGTTGGTTTGCAAGCTGAGCATGGTGCGGACTCCTTCGTAGCTGATCCGGTGTCTTGGGGACATCGACATCGACGCCCTCAACCACACAAGGCGACACTCGGGAGGCGGCCATTAAATCGGGAAGCAAAAATTTTGCTTGCCCCTTTTTGCCTCCTTGTTGCGCCCGCGTCAGATGGCGATGGGCCTGGCCGATGAGACGGCCTGGCGCGCCATGCTGCCCAGCACCAGGGTATCGAACAGGGCCTTGGCCATGAGCAGGCGCTGTGCGCGCGCCTGCGGGGCCTCGATGTGCTCGAAACACAGCTTGAAGGTGTGGTCGATGAGGATGGCCAGCATGGGCCTCAATGTGGACTCGGGCAGGGGAGGCAAGGCCTGGCGCATCTGCAACTCGCGCAACATGTCGTCCTGCAACTGGCTCAACATGCCCTCCACGGCGTCGCGGATGGGCCCGGGCGGGCCGTAGCGTTCGCGCATGGCCACAATGAACACGTCCTGATGGGCGAGCGCGAAGTCCAGTGTCCAGCCAACCACGCTGGCCGTCAGTTCGTCCAGCGATGGCGCTTCCATGCGGGCCTGGCGCAGGCCTTCGCGCAGCTGCGTTCCGAAATCGGTCACGATTTCTTCAAGCAGGGCTTCCTGTGAGCTGAAATGCCGGTAAAAGGTGTTGTGGTTCAAGCCGGCTTCGCGAGCCAACTCGCGCAGCGACACCGCATGCGCACCGCTCAGGCGGCGGGCCAATCGCACGGCCGCGTCCATCAACAGGCGTTTGCCCTGGGCCATGCGGGGCGGGGGAGGGGCGTGTGAGGCAAGGGGCATGTCACGCGATCGTGTGCACGATCTCACCGATGGGCTCGATCACCAGGCGCAGCGTGTCGCCCTTCTTGAGCCAGTGGTTGGTCTCCATGCCACAACCGCCGGGCAGCGTGCCCGACGCAATCAGCTCGCCGGCCTGCAGTTGCTCGCCCCGCGACAGGTGGGCCAGCACCTCGCCCGGCGTGTAGCGCATGCCCTTGGTGCTGGTGCGGCTGACCACCTCGCCATTGATCTCGACATGGGCCTGCAGTTGATCTACCCGAGGCAGGATCTCGTCGGCCGTGACCAGGGTGGTCGACATGCTGCTGAGGAAGTGCTTGGACTTTTGTGGGCCCAGGCCGGACTGCATCTCTTCACGCTGCACATCGCGCGCGGAAAAATCGTTGACCACCACGAAGGCGCCAATGGCCGCTTCGGCCTCGGCTGGTGTCGCATTGAACAGGGGCTTGGACAGAACCCAGCCCAGCTCCAGCTCGTAGTCCAGCGCCCGGGTGTAGTCCGGCGGTGTCACCGGTGTGCCGCTGGGCACCATGGTCAAGTGGTTGCCGAAGTAGTAGATGGGTTGCTGGCGCCAGAGGCGATGCGGCCGGTAAGCCGGGAAGGGCTGATGGGTCAGGCGCTCGAACAGCCGGGTGACCTGGTAGCTGCCAGGCAGGAAGCGGCGCGCATACCCTCGCGAGGATTGCACCCAGTGCTGCTCGAACAGCATGCAGTCCCGAAAGGACAGGGGCTGAAACGGCAGACAGGGTTGCACTCCTGGTTGCCAGACCGGCAGCTTGAGCAACCAGTCCAGACCTGCCTGAGCCAGCTCCGCGCCTGTGCAGTCGACCCAATCGGCGCCTTGCGCACGTTGCCACGATGGCTGACCGGGGGAGGGGGGAGTCGAGGCCTTGGCAGGCAGGCGGCGCAGCTTCATGGTGCTCTGTGAGGTATCCAGATGGCTGCAATGTATCCATATGGATACTTTTGTCAACCCAAGAGGCCTGTCAATCTGGGGGGGAAGGATGGGGCAGCGGCGCGACACAGGGGGTGTCCGGGTTTGCCGTGCCTTACCATTGGCGTCAAGCTCAACAAATAAACAAGGGAAGTCGCAAGCGAGGGCATGGCGGGCATAGATGTCGCATGCACTCGGGGCAGGCCCTTTTCTCCGTTTTCCATACGATGAAACGTCTTTCTGCCCGGCTTGTGGTGATGCTTTCCTGCGCGCTTGCAGGCGCGGGTGCGTCGCATGCGCGTGAGCGCGCGGCCACCATCACCATCCTGGACGGCCAGGCCACGCTCATCCACGCCACAACCCGGCTGCTGGCGAAAGAAGGCGCCGCCATCGAGGCGGAAGACATCATCGAGACCTCGTCAAGCGGCGCCCTGATGCGCCTTGAATTCGACGGTGGTGGCACGCTGGACCTCGGCCCCGCCAGCCGCGTGATGATCCGGCCCCAACTGGCTTCGGCTGGCAACGGCGTGCTGGTCTATGTGCTGGAAGGCTGGGCCAAGCTGACGCTGGACAAACCCGGCGAGCAAGGGCCCGTGCTGCTGGCCTGCGCCCCGCTGGACGTGACCGGGCTGGCGCGTGACCTGGTGGTGCACGTCAAGGGCATGGAGGCCGAGCTGTTTGCCGAATCCGCCCAGGTGCAGACCCTGGTGATGAACAAGGCCGGCAAACCCGAGCCAACCAAGGTCGACAAGGGCGCCTTCCTGGCCCGGCGCGCAGATGGCACGGTCAGCGTGACGCCCAGGCCCGTGCCCGCCTTCATCCAGGCCGTGCCGCGCGCCTTCATGGACACGCTGCCGTCTCGCCTGGCCCTGTTCAAAGGCAAGGACATCAAGCTCGATGCCGGCGGCAAGCTGAGCTATGACGACACCCAGGCCTGGCTCAATGCCGAACCCCGCATGCGCACGCGCTTCCTGGCACGCTGGAAGCCGTTGGCGCAGGACGAGCCTTTCCGCCGCGCGCTGGTGGCGCAGATGGCCCTGCATCCCGAGTGGCACAAAGTGCTGTTTCCCCCTCAGCCGGCCGGTCAACTGGCGAGCCAGCCTGGCCGCAAGCCTGCCCCGCATCCTGTGATCTCTTCCGAGGCTCTCAAACCATGAAGCTCATCCTCAAGTTCAACCTGGCCTTCCTGGTGGTCTTCCTGATTGGCCTGGCGGTGTCGGGTTATGCCGCCCGTGACCTGCTGCAAAACAATGCCGAGCACGAGGTGCTGGATACCGCCGGCCTGCTGATCCAGAAGGCCGAAGCCGTGCGCAACTACACAGCCCAACAGGTGGCCCCGCTGCTGCAGACGCAGATGAAGTACACCTTCCTGCCGCAGTCGGTGCCCTCGTTCGCGGCCATCGAGGTGCTCAAGGGCCTGACCCAGAAGTTTCCTGAGTTCACCTACAAGGCGGCCATGCTCAACCCGACCAACCCGCGCGACCGGGCGTCCGACTGGGAGGCCGATCTGGTCACCCATTTCAAGCAGAACCCCGATGCCAAGGAAATCGTGGGCCAGCGTGACACACCGGCCGGCCGCGCCCTCTACATCGCGCGCCCGATCCGCCTGAGCAACCCGGCCTGCCTGCAGTGCCACAGCACCCCGACAGCCGCCCCCGCCACCATGATCGAGAAGTACGGCCCCGCCAACGGCTTTGGCTGGAACCTCAACGAAACCCTGGGCGTGCAGGTGGTGTCCGTGCCCCTGTCCTTGCCGCTGGCGCGCGCCGACAAGGCCTGGTGGACGGTGATGGCCATGCTCACCGGCGTGTTCGTCGTGATCGGCCTGACACTCAACCTCATGCTCTGGAAGCTGGTGATCCAGCCGGTGACACGCCTGTCTGCCCTGGCCGACCGCGTGAGCATGGGCGAGATGGAAGCGCCTGAATTCAGCGCGCCGGCCAAGGATGAAATCGGGGTGCTGTCCGACTCCTTCTCGCGCATGCGCAAGAGCCTGCAGCACGCAATGAAGTTGCTGGAGGGCTGAGGCCGTGTCCAACCATCCAACCCAGCTAGGGAAGTACGCCATCGACGGTGTGCTGGGTTCCGGTGCCATGGGGGTGGTCTATCTGGCCACCGACCCCATGATCCAGCGTCGTGTGGCGCTCAAGACCATCCAGCGCTCGCTGGTGGATGGCGACGTGTCCGGCTCGTCGATCGCCGCGCGTTTTCGCAATGAAGCCCAGGCGGCAGGGCGGCTCACGCACCCGGGCATCGTGTCCATCTACGAATACGGTGAGGACGGGGACACCGCCTTCATCGCCATGGAGTACGTGGAAGGGCAGGACCTGGCCAAGCTGCTGGGGGCCAACCCCATCATCTCCGAGCCCATGCTGCTGCAGGTGATGGACCAGTTGCTGGCCGCGCTGCAATATGCCCATGAACACGGCGTGTGGCACCGCGACATCAAGCCCGCCAACCTGATCCTGACCCAGTCGGGCCAGTTGAAGGTGATGGACTTCGGCATTGCCCGCATCCGCGATGCCGGTATCACGCAGGTCACCTCCACCATCGGCACGCACGGCTACATGGCGCCCGAGCAATACCGCGGCCAGGACTTCGACCACCGGGTGGACATCTTTGCCTCCGGCGTGCTGCTGTACCGCCTGTTGACCGGCGAGTCGGCGTTCTCGGGCGCGCCCGAAGCCATCATGTACCGCGTGCTGCACATGACCCCGCCGGCACCCAGCACGGTCGGGCGCGTCAAGCGCACCATCGAGCTGGATTCGGTGGTGTCCAAGGCCCTGGCCAAGGACGCGGCCGAGCGCTACCAGACCGCCGCGGCCTTCCGCGAAGCGCTGCGCCTGCATGCCGGCAAAACCTCACAAGGCAACCCCGTGATCGCCTCCGTACTGCATGGCGACGAAACCGTGGTGGACCCGCAGGCCGCGCAGTTGTTGCGCAACGCCGCGTTGGCTGCCTCCGCCACCTCCCCGGGCAGCAACTGGGATGCCAGCATGCTCACCACCCTGGAGCGCGCCCTGGCCAGCTTTGTCGGGCCACTGGCCAAGATGCTGGTCAAGCAGGCGGCCGCCAAAAGCGTGGACTACAACACCCTGGTGGGCGCGGTGGCGCAGCATCTGCAGTCAGACGATGAGCGGGCCCAGTTCATGGCCAAGATCATCAAGACCGGCACGATGGGCTCGGTGGTGCAGCGCACGGGGCCTGGTTCGTCCGGCGTGTCGCAAGCGGGCACCTCACCCAGCATGGGCACGGCCGGTACGGCTGGTACGGGCGGGTCTGCCGCCCAGCAGGCGCTCACGCCCGGGTTTGTGGCCCACGCCACCCGCGTGCTGGCCTCGCACATGGGGCCGCTGGCCAAGGTCATCGTCAAGAAGGCCGAAGCCCAGGCTGGCAACGCCCAGCAGTTCATCGACCTGCTGGTGCAGCACTGCGCCGATGGCGTTGACCGTGACCGCCTGCAGCAAGAGCTCAAGAAGGGGGTGGGCCCTCAGACGGGCGCCTGATCCAGCAGATTCGGCTGCTTGCTTTGCTCGGCGATGAGGTCTTCGCCATGCTCCAGCAAGAGGTAGCGGAAGGCCTCTGCCGCCGGTGACAGCACCTTGGACGCCTGGTGCACCAGGTTCCAGGTGCGCACGATGGGCGTGCCCTCAAAATCAACCAGGTGCAACTGCCCGGTGCGCAACTCCGCGGCCACCGCGTGCAGCGACAAGAAGCCGATCCCCAGCCCTGCCATGACCGAGGCCTTGACGGTTTCATTGCTGGGGATCTCCATGGCAATGCGTGGCGCCAGCCGGTGTTCGCGCAGGTAGTTGTCCAGCGTGTGCCGCACCTCCGACCCCAGCTCCCGCGCCACCAAGGGGTAGTGCACCAGCGCATCCAGCGGCGGGTGGCCCACGCCCAGCAAAGGGTGCCCCGGCGGGCAGACAAACACCATCGGGTGGCCGGCAAAGGGCTCGGAGCGCAGGGCGTATTCCTTGGGCGGGCGGCCCATCACAGCCAGATCGATCTCGTTGCTGTGTAGCCGATCGATCAATTTGGTCAGGTCCCTGGTTACATCCAGACGCACTTCGACCCCTTCATGCTCGGCCTGGAAGCGGGCCAGCAACTGCGGCAGGAAGTAGCCCGCCGTGCTGATCAGCCCGATGGTCAGCACCCCCGTCTCGACCCGTTTGAAACGGTTCATGACGTTCTCGGCATCCTTGAGGGTCGACAGCAGGCGTTTGGCATAGACGAGGAAGTACTCCCCAGCCATCGTGAGCTGGATCTGGCGGCCCTGGCGTTCAAACAGCGGCAGGCCCACGTGGCCTTCCAGCTCCTTGACCTGCATGGTCACGGCAGGCGGCGTGAGGTGCAGTGCCTCGGCCGCGCGGCTGAAGCTCAACTGCCTCGCCACCTCCGTGAACACCCTTATTTGCCGAAAAGTCACGCTCTTCATTCAGTCATTCCTTAACTGATAGATAACTATTTTTGAATTTACCTTATTTGACCGCTTTTCTACATTGAACCCAGTCCTGCGATCCACGCATTGAGCAACAAGGGGTTCAAACATGAACAAGCCGGTCGAAGAAGGCGTCATCACCGACGCGAAGAAGCGCTACAGCGCGGGTGTCCTCAAGTACCGCCAGATGGGCTACTGGGATGCCGATTACAGCCCGAAGGACACCGACATCCTTTGCCTGTTCCGCATCACGCCCCAGGATGGCGTGGACCCGATCGAGGCTGCCGCGGCCGTGGCCGGTGAGTCGTCCACCGCGACCTGGACCGTGGTCTGGACCGACCGCCTGACCGCCTGCGACATCTACCGCGCCAAGGCCTACAAGGTCGAAGAAGTGCCCAACAACCCAGGCCAGTACTTCGCCTGGGTGGCCTACGACCTGGTGCTGTTTGAAGAAGGCTCCATCGCCAACATGACGGCCTCGCTGATCGGCAACGTCTTCAGCTTCAAGCCGCTCAAGGCCTGCCGCCTGGAAGACATCCGCATCCCCGTGGCCTATGTCAAGACCTTCAAGGGCCCGCCCACCGGCATGATCGTCGAGCGCGAGCGCCTGGACAAATACGGCCGCCCCCTGCTGGGCGCCACCACCAAGCCCAAGCTGGGCCTGTCGGGCCGCAACTATGGCCGCGTGGTTTACGAGGGTCTCAAGGGCGGCCTGGACTTCATGAAGGACGACGAGAACATCAACTCGCAGCCCTTCATGCACTGGCGTGACCGCTTCCTCTTCGTGATGGACGCCGTCAACAAGGCGCAGGCCGTGACCGGTGAGGTCAAGGGCAGCTACCTGAACGTGACCGCCGCCACCATGGAAGACATGTACGAGCGCGCCGAGTTCGCCAAGCAACTGGGCTCGGTCGTGATCATGATCGACCTGGTCGTGGGCTGGACGGCCATCCAGTCGATGGCCAACTGGTGCCGCAAGAACGACATGATCATGCACATGCACCGTGCGGGCCACGGCACCTACACGCGTCAGAAGAACCATGGCGTGAGCTTCCGCGTGATCGCCAAGTGGCTGCGCCTGGCCGGTTGCGACCACCTGCACACCGGCACCGCCGTGGGCAAGCTCGAAGGCGACCCCATGACCGTGCAGGGCTACTACAACGTCTGCCGCGACGCCATCACCAAGCAAGACTTGCCGCGGGGCCTGTTCTTCGACCAGGACTGGGCCGACCTCAAGAAGGTCATGCCCGTGGCATCGGGCGGCATCCACGCCGGCCAGATGCACCAGTTGCTGGACCTGTTCGGTGACGACGTCATCTTGCAGTTCGGCGGCGGCACCATCGGCCACCCGCAAGGCATCCAGGCGGGTGCCGTGGCCAACCGCGTGGCACTGGAAGCCATGGTCAAGGCCCGCAACGAAGGCCGTGACCTGCTCAACGAAGGGCAGGACATCCTGGCCACGGCCGCGCGCTTTTGCTCGCCGCTCAAGCAGGCCCTCGACACCTGGGGTGCCATCACCTTCAACTACGCCTCGACCGACACGAGCGACTACGCCGTGACGCCGTCCGTCGGCATGTAAGTACACCTATTCACATTAACGCGACAAGGTTCGCCGCCGGGCCGCCCCAAGGCGAACGCTCCCCCTCGGGGGGGCGACGCCGAAGGCGTCTTGGGGGCCAAGGAGTTCTACCATGATGACCAACCCCACGGGCCGTTTGACCCAAGGCCAGTTCAGCTTCCTGCCCGACCTGACGGACGCCGAGATCACGATGCAACTCGCGTACGGCCTGAAGAAGGGCTACGCCTGGAGCATCGAATATACCGATGACCCGCACCCCCGCAACACCTACTGGGACATGTACGGCCACCCCAACTTCGACCTGGAAGACCCGGCCGGCATGATGATGGAGCTCAAGGCCTGCCGCCAGGCCTTCCCCCAGCATTACATCCGCATGCTGGCGTTTGACTCGACACGCGGCGTGGAAACCGTGGTCATGAGCTTCATCGTGAACCGCCCATCCAATGAGCCCGGTTTCCAGCTGGAGCGCATGGAGATGGACGGCCGCAACATCCGCTACAGCACCCGCTCGTACTCGGTCGAGCGGCCTGAAGGCGAGCGCTACAAGGACTGATGACCATGAGCTCGCTCTACCGCATCCCCGGCACCAGCGAGGCCGCCACGCCAGCCTCCGCTCCCACCACCACCGCACCCGGCATGGGGGCAGCAGGCTTGGTGGCCGCCGGTGCCGCGGTAGGCGCAGCCATGGCCAGACAGCCTGCCCGGGCCGAGCCCACCGCAGCAACGACGGCAACGACTGCCGCCACGGTGCCCCGCTCGGTGGGTGAGGTCCTGGCGCAAAGCCAGGTCGAAGCCGTGCTGGACGAGCTCGACCGCGACCTGATCGGCCTGGCGCCGGTCAAGGCCCGCATCCGCGACATCGCCGCCTTGCTGGTCATCGACAAGCTGCGCGCGGCACATGGGCTGGCCGCACAAAGCCCCAGCCTGCACATGTGCTTCACAGGCAACCCTGGCACCGGCAAGACCACGGTGGCCATGCGCATGGCGCAGATCCTGCACCGCCTGGGCTACGTCCGCAAAGGCCATCTGGTGGCCGTCACCCGTGATGACCTGGTGGGCCAGTACATTGGTCACACGGCACCCAAGACGCGCGAGGTGCTGAAGAAAGCCATGGGCGGCGTGCTCTTCATCGACGAGGCCTACTACCTCTACAAACCCGAGAACGAGCGCGACTACGGGCAGGAAGCCATCGAGATCCTGCTGCAGGTGATGGAGAACCAGCGCGACGACCTGGTCGTGATCCTGGCCGGTTATGCCGATCGCATGGACACCTTCTTCCAGAGCAACCCGGGCATGTCCTCGCGCATCGCGCACCACCTGGGCTTCCCCGATTACTCGGTGCCCGAGCTGCTGCACATCGGCACCGCCATGCTGGAGCAACAGCACTACCGCTTCGGCCCAGGCGCCCGCGAGGCTTTTGAAGACTACCTGCAGCGCCGCCTGCAGCAACCCCATTTCGCCAATGCCCGCAGCGTGCGCAACGCGCTGGACCGGGCCCGTCTGCGCCAGGCCAGCCGCCTGTTTGCCGACCGAGACAAGGCCTTGAGCGCCGACGAACTCAGCACCATCGAGGTGGCCGACATCCGTGCCAGTCGCCTCTTTGCCATCCCCTCTACAAACACAACAAGCAATGAGGAAGAAAGCCATGCATGAGATGCTCACCCTTGAACAGGCCCTGGCCCAGAACCTGTCTGACGCCGCGCCGGAAGTGGCTGCCGCCCTGATCGACACCATCGGCACGATCGCCCAGGCCTGCGCGCGCATCAGCGATCTGGCCGGGCAGGGCATGCTGGCGGGCGCCCATGGCCTGGCCGACAGCGCCAACTCGCAGGGCGAGGCCCAGAAGAAGCTGGACGTGCTGTCTGACGAGCTGATGTCGCACCACCTCAATGGCTGCAGCCATGTGGCCGGCTGGGCCAGTGAAGAGCACGAGTGCCACCTGCTGTCGAAACAGCATGCGCGCAAGGGCCGCTACCTCGTGGTGTACGACCCGCTGGATGGTTCGTCCAACATCGAGGCCAACATCTCGATCGGCACCATCTTCTCGGTCCTGCCGCATGTCTACAGTGGCATGCTGCCCACCGACTCCAGCTACATGCAGCCCGGCCACGAGCAGCTGGCCGCAGGCTATGTGCTCTACGGCCCGGCCACCATCATGGTCTTGAGCTGCCGCCGCGGCGTGCTCATGTTCACGCTGGACAAGCGCAGTGGCGGCGAGGGCCGGCCCGCCCGCTGGCTGCTCACGCAAGAGGCCGTGCAGATTCCCGCCCAGACCAAGGAGTTCGCGATCAACGCGTCCAACCAGCGCTTTTGGGAAAAGCCGGTGCAGCGCTACATCGCCGAATGCGTGGCCGGCGAGAACGGCCCCCGCATGAAGGACTTCAACATGCGTTGGGTGGCCTCCATGGTGGCCGAGGTGCACCGCATCATGACGCGTGGCGGCGTCTTCATGTACCCGCGCGACACGCGTGAGCCGCGCAAGCCTGGCCGCCTGCGCCTGATGTACGAGGCCGCGCCCATGGCCATGCTGATCGAGCAGGCCGGGGGCAGGGCGGTCAACGGCACCAGCGAGTTGCTCGACCTCATCCCCGATACCTTGCACCAGCGCGTGCCCGTGATCCTGGGCTCGCGCGAAGAGATCGACCGCATCGTCAGCTACCACGCCGACCCGCATGAGAACGTGTCCTGGCAGCTGTTCAAGACACGCTCGCTGTTCGTGCAACCTCAAGCCTGATCGAGGCCGCACCATGTCCAGACGCTATCCCATCATCGTCGTGACCGGCTCCAGCGGCGCCGGCACCAGCACGGTCAAGACCACCTTCGATACCATCTTCCGCCGTGAAGGCGTGACGGCTGCTGTGATCGAGGGAGATGCCTTTCACCGCTACACGCGCCCCGAGATGAAGCAGGCCATTGCCCTGGCCGAGCGCGAGAGCCGCAACTTCAGCCACTTCAGCCCCGATGCCAACGAGTGGGCCGAGCTGGAGCAGCAGTACCGCGCCTATGGTGAAACCGGCCGCTGCAAGACGCGCTTCTACCTGCACAACGAGGCCGAGGCCGCGCCTTATGGCCAGGAGCCCGGCACCTTCACACCCTGGGTGCAGACCCCGGTGGACACCGACCTGCTGTTCTACGAAGGCCTGCACGGCTGCGTCAAGACCGACAAGGTGGACCTGACCCGGCACGTGGACCTCAAGATCGGCGTGGTGCCCATCATCAACCTGGAGTGGATCCAGAAAATCCACCGCGACACCAAGTCCCGTGGCTATTCCAAAGAGGCCGTGGCCGACACCATCTTGCGCCGCATGCACGACTACGTGCACTACATCTGCCCGCAATTTGCCGAAACGGACATCAACTTCCAGCGCGTGCCGGTGGTGGACACCTCCAACCCCTTCATCGCGCGCGACATCCCCACGGCCGGCGAGAGCATGACGGTGATCCGCTTCAAGAACCCGCGCGGCATCGACTTCCCCTACCTGCTGTCGATGATTGGTGACTCCTTCATGTCACGCGCCAATACCATCGTCGTGCCTGGGGGCAAGATGGACCTGGCCATGCAGCTGATCCTGACACCGATGATCCTGCGCCTGATGGAGATCCGCCGCGCGCAGATGCAGTGAAGAGGCGAGCCGGCGCAGTGAGCGCTCAGCAACATGCAGGGCGCTTTGTCTGCAGGTGATTTCCCCTTGTCATGCGGCCGAGGCTGTGATTCCATCACGGGAAAAGCTCACGAAAAAGCGCATCCGCCTCGATCAGGCCCATGGATGCTCATCTCGGTCTCGCTACCGAGCCCTGCACCCGTCTCTCATGTTGTTCTTGTCGTCCTGACCTGACCGAAGCTTGAAAGGAGCGCACCATGGCCGTTAGCACCCCGATCGCCGATATTGGCTGGAAAGCCCCCATGTTCCGCCTCAAGGGCGTGGACAGCCACTACCACTCGCTCAAGCAGCTCTCGGGCATGCGCGGCACGGTGGTGGTCTTCATCTGCAACCATTGCCCCTACGTGAAGGCGATCATGCCCCGCCTGATCCGCGATGCGAAGGCGCTGCACGACCTGGGGGTGCACACCATTGCGATCAACGCCAATGACGACCGCGCCTACCCGGAAGACAGCTTCTCGAACATGAAGGCCTTTGCACGCGAGTGGGACTTGCCCTTCCACTACTTGCACGACGACACGCAGGAGGTGGCGCATGCTTACGAGGCCGTCTGCACGCCGGACTTTTTCGGCTTCGATGCCGACCTGCGCCTGCAGTACCGCGGCCGCCTGGACGCCGGCCGCAAGGACCCGGTGCCCGACGACACCCCGCGTGAGCTCTACGACGCCATGCGCCTGATCGCGCACTACGGCTATGGCCCGGGCGAGCAGCAGGCCAGCATGGGCTGCTCCATCAAGTGGCGCCTGCCCCAGGAAGATGCCGATCTGAACTGGATTCAACCAGCGGCATGACATATCACGCCAGTTCGCGAATAAATTGGCAACTGGCTGGTATTCGGACATCACTTCCATGAATCGGTTTGCACGGTAAACGTTAACTTGCTCACATGCGTGTCCGAAAACACGCAGACACCTTGATGCTTTCAAGCGGTATCGAAAGCAGTCAAGTTGGCGAGTCAAAGGTCACTCCGTCCGGCCTGGGCATCGATAGCAAGTTCCAGGCTGGCGGATGCAGGGTGACCTGAGACGTTTTTCCTTCAACCTTTTCAAGGAAGTCTCTCACCATGTCTTACTCTTTCAAGCAATTCGCCCGTCAAGTCGCCGTTGCATCCGGCCTCGTGACGCTCGGCATGAGCGCTTACGCCGCTCAAGGCAGCACGGCCAGCGCCAGTGCTTCAGCCACCATCGTCAGCCCCATCGCGATCACCAAGACCTCTGATCTGGTCTTTGGCAAGCTTGCCGTGGGAGCCGTCGGCGGCAACGTTGCTATCAGCACCGCCGATGTCGTGTCGATCAGTGGGGCCGGGACCACCGTGGCCCAGCCCGCCGGCAGCACCGGCAACCCCGCCGCCGCCGTGTTCGGCGTGACGGGTGAAGCAGGCTTCACCTACGCGATCACGCTGCCCGGTGACGGCGCCGTGACCATCAGCGATGGCGCCTCCCACACGATGGCCGTCAACGGCTTCGTCAGCAACCCAGGCACCTCCGGCACGCTGTCGGGCGCAGGTACCGACACCTTGAAGGTGGGGGCCACGCTGGTCGTGGGCAATAACCAGGTGCCCGGTACCTACACCGGTACCTTCAACGTGACCGTGTCCTACAACTGACGGGCTGATGGCGTTTCATGGGCAGGGCCGCAAGGCCAATGCTGCCCTCCGCCTCTCTGGCTTTCTGTTGGGGCTGTTACTGGCCGCATTCGAGGGTTTGGCGCTTGTTCAGGCACGTGCCGCCCCGGTTGCTGCAACAGCCAACGTCAGCGCTGTCATCCTGGCGCCTGATCCCGTGGTCAGCGTGGTCGATACCCTGCCAGCAGGGGTCAACGCGTCAACCGGGACCGTGGTGGTTCATGTGGCCACCACATCGGCCCAGGCGTCCAAGGGGCCCGACCCTGTCAATGCGAGCGAGCCTGCTGCCGTGGCGGCGGTCATGCTCAGCACCAAGGCAGGTGATGGCACCTTGCGGGACGGCGGCCTGACGGTGGCGGTGACAGCCGCACCCCGGCGCACGGCTTCGCATGCGTCTGGCAGCCCCGACACAGTCAACGTTCTCGTCGAATTCAACTGACACGTCATGAACCTTTCTCTGCATCTTGCGTGCAGAGGATGGGCTTGCCTTTGCCTGCGGATTCTGTGCGGATTGGCTGCGGCATCCTGCTGCGCGCACGCGGCTGCACAGAACGTGAGCAACACCGGCAACTTGTCCTTTGGCACCTTCGTGGCCACCAGTGCAGGCACGGTCGCCGTCCGCGCTGATGGCAGCCGTGGCCAGTCTGGCGGTGCCTTTGTGCTCAACCAGGGCAGCAACACAGCGGCCCCGGCGCAGTTCGCGGTGCATGGCAAGGCCAATACGGTCTATGCCGTCACCCTGCCTGCGGACAACACGGTGCTCATGAGTGACGGGGCAGGGCATTCGATGGCGGTCAAGTCGTTTACCAGCAACCTGAGTGGCACCAGCATCCTGTCAAAGAACGGGAACGGCCAGTTCAGCGTCGGCGCCACCCTGGTGGTGGGCGCCTCACAAGCAAGGGGTAGCTACACGGGCACGTTCAGCGTGATCGTCAACTACCAGTGAATCTTCCTTCGTTGTTCAATTGGAGTACGCCATGTCTACATCACGCTCGCCTTGGCTGTGGGCCCAGTGGCTGATTGCCGGCTTTCTGAGCCTGCACTCTCTTCCTGCCAGGGCCGATCTCATGTTGTTCCCCACCCGTGTGGTGTTTGAAAAGGAGCAACGCTCGGCACAGGTCGAGCTGGTCAACCAGGGCAAGACGCCCGAGACCTACCGCATCAGCGTGGTCAACCGCCGCATGGGTGAATCCGGCGAGTTCATCGTCATCACCGAGCCGGGCCCGGGTGAACAGTTTGCCGAGTCCATGCTGCGTTATTCGCCCCGCCAGGTCACCATCCCGCCGGGCAGCTCGCAAACCGTGCGCATCCTCTTGCGCAAGCCCGCCGACCTGGTGCCGGGCGAGTACCGATCCCACCTGCAGTTTGACCGCGTGGCCGATGCATCGGGCAGCAGCAGCGTGGAAGAGCAGGGCAAGGACAAGGCCGGCGGCGTGGGCGTGGTGCTCAGTGCCCTGGTGGGGGCCTCCATCCCGGTGATCGTACGGCACGGGGATACGGACGCGCAGGTGTCCTTGAGCAAGCTGGCCTTCCTGCCGCCTGGCTCGCCCAACGGGCCGGCCCTGACATTCGAGATCAACCGCCAGGGCAGCCGCTCGGTGTATGGCGACATCGATGTGAGCTTCACGCCCAAACAGGGCATGCCCATGGACGTGACCAAGGCCGCAGGCGTGGCGGTGTATGTGCCCAATGCCCTGCGCCGCGCGCGCATGCAGGTGAGTGTGCCCGAGGGCACCGTGCTCGCAGGGGGCACCTGGCATGTGCGCTACCGGGAGCGAGCAGAAGCCGGGGGCAAGCTGCTGGCCGAGTCCACGCTCGTGCTGCCTTGAACAGCGCAACAGGCATGCGCTGACACGCCCGCCTCACCACCATGCAACAAGATGGCCGTCTGAGCCAGGGATGCGCGCGCGCGTTGGCGCTGCTGTGTCTCGTGCTGTACCTGCTTGGATGGGCGTGCCCGGCCGCTCAGGCACAAGGCTTGCCCGTCGCGCCAGCGAGCCCCGCCGTGGGCCATGGCCGCATCGACGACAGCAACGTCATCGTGCTGGAGGCGGTGCTGGATGGGCACGTGCTGTCCGACAGCCTCACGGCCTACCAGGACGGCGATCAGTTCCTGCTGCCGCTGGGTGAACTCGCGCGCCTGCTCACGCTGGCCATCACGGTCAACGCGCAAGAGGGCAGTGCCAGTGGCTTCATCATCCGTGAAGACCGGCTGTTCGGCCTGCATGTCGGCCGTGCGCTGGTCAACGTCAACGGGCGCGAGCAGCAGATTGACCCCAGCCTGGTTCACGTGCTCGGCGATGACATCTATGTGGCGCACAAGGCCTTGCAGCAATGGCTGTCCATCGACTTCGAGGTTGATCTGCCGACCTTGCAACTGCGCATCAAGCCCAGGGCTCGCTTGCCCATGCAGGAGCGCCTGCAACGTGAGCGAGCTGGTGCACCGCCAGGCAGCCTGGGCCCGCCCGCCTCGCGCGACGGGGCTTACCCCATGGTCAGCTCACCCTATGCCATGGCGCGTGCCCCCTTCATCGACCAGACCCTGGGCAGCGATGCCCGCTTTGGCCGGGATGCCGCGCAGTACAAGACCGCTTACGCCGCCTACATCACCACGGACATGTTGGGCATGGAGGCCGCAGCCTACGTCACCGCCTCACGCGACAAGCCCTTGCCCGAGTTGCGCATGACACTGGCCCGGCATGACCCCGACGGGCAGATGCTGGGCCCTTTGCATGCACGTGCACTGGAGCTGGGGCATGTGGTGGTGCCCAGCGTGCCCAATGTGTTGATGAGCGGGCAGGGCGGCATGGGCGTGATGGCGAACAACCACCCTTTGGGGCAGCCCACCAACTTCGATCGCCACAGCATCCGCGGTGACCTGCCCCCTGGCTGGGATGTGACCCTGTACTACAACGATGCTCTGGTGGGCTACCAGCCCGCTGGTGCCGACGGGCGCTATGCCTTCGATGACCTGCCCCTGTCTTTCGGGCCCAACGAGTTCCGCCTGGTGTTCAACGGGCCTTTGGGCCAGGTCCGCGTCGAGAAACAGCACTTCCTGCTTGATCAGTCCGTGGTCAAGCCCGGTGAGGTCTTCTACGCGCTGGCCCACCAGCAGACACCCAGTGGCGCGCTGGACGTGGCGCAGCTCGATCTGGGCCTGACGCAAGCCCTGTCTGCCCAGATCGGCGTGGTTCGCCAGCCGGCGGGCGAGCGCACGCCTGCGGCCTCATACAGCCAGTTGGGCCTGCGCACCTACTGGGATGGCCTGATCCTCAACGCGCAACTGACGCAATCGCCCGGCGGAGGGCTGCTCACCGACACGGGCATCAAGACCCGTGTGGGGCGATACGCCCTGGCGGCTGAACACATCCAGCGCAACCAAGGCTTTTACAGCGAGGTGTTCGCCGCAGGGCAGGACAACATCCGCTTTCGCGACAAGCTGGGCCTGACAGGCTCGGTGCAGACAGACGAATGGACACCCATTTCGATGGCACTGGAGGCCGCACGTGACGTGCTGGCATCGGGCAGTGACAAGCTGGGCGTGGCGGCGCGGGTGTCCACCCTGCTGGGCGGCAGTGCCGTGTCCAACAGCGTGCGCTGGCAACGCGATGCGCAGAAGTACAGCACCGAGGGCAGCATGCAGGTCAGCAGGCGGGTGATCGACATCGGGCTCAACGCCCAGTTGGACTACGCGCTTCGCCCTGAGGTGGCCTTGCGCACGCTGGCGCTGACGGCCGATCACAGCCTGGCCAATGGCTACCGCATCAACGGCGGGGTGCTGCACAGCCCGACGGCCCGCAGCACCCAGTTCTCGGGCGGGCTCAGCAAGAGCTTTGGTGGCTTTGCCATGGCCGTGAGCGCCGGCTATTCCACCCGCCACGAGCTGATCGTGGGCCTGCAGTTGTTCATGGCCCTGGGCCGCGACCCACGCTCCGGCAACTGGTTTGGCGACGCCCAGCCCCTGGCAGGGACGGGCGCGGTGTCCGTGCAGGCCTTTGTCGACAAGAACATGAACGGCGTGCGTGACCCGGGCGAAGAGCCCGTGCCCAACGCCGGCTTTTTCATTGGCAGCGGTGGCCGCTACCCGGCGCGTACCGGGCGCGACGGCACCGCCTTCATCAACCGCCTGTCACCCGTGCAGTACGCTGACATCGCGCTGGACCCGTCCACCCTGGAGGACCCGCAGTGGAAGCCCGCCGTCCAAGGCGTGCGCGTGCTGCCCCGGCCGGGCGTGGTGCAGGTGGTCGATTTCCCCGTCATCTACACCGCCGAGGTGGAAGGCACCGTTTACCTCGTGGACGCGGCTGGGCGCCGGCGCGGCATTGGCGACGCACGCCTGGAGCTGGTCAACGCGCAGGGCGAGGTGCTGGCCACGACCAAGAGCTCACCGGATGGCTACTACCTGCTGCACCAGGTGGCGCCGGGGCCGGTCACCTTGCGCATTGCGCCCGAGCAGGCCCGCAAACTGCGGCTGACCGGCGCCTTGTCCCGCCCGCTCCAGGTGCCGGCCGATGGCGAGTTCCTGTCCGGGCAGGATTTCGAGTTGCAGATCCAGGCCCAGCACCAGTGAAGGGGGGGGAGGGCCGCGCCCCCGCTTTCGCGGGGCGGGAAAGTCCCCTCGGTTGACGAGAGGCGCCTCTGGAAGAATACGACCGACATCAAACATGCTGTAGTTGCCATGGATTTCGCCTCGCTTCTCGTTTTCAAATCACCTTATGCCATCGTGTTCTGGGGCGTCATGGCCTGGGCGTACACGATGGAAAGCATCCAGCACCGCAGCAAGATGAAGCGCATGGCCAGCCACGATGGCGCCGACCGCTATTCCGGCCTGGTGATCTCGATCGGCTGCGGCTTGCTGCAAATCGTGGCCTTCCTGTTGGCGGCCTACCAGCAATGGGGCGTGCCCGAATCCGAGGGCGTGCCCATGTTCTACACGGGCGTGGCCCTGATCGTGGGCGGCATGCTGCTGCGCATGCACTGCTGGCGTGTGCTGGGGGCCTTCTTCACCCCCACCGTGACCATCGCCAATGACCACCGCGTGGTCGACCAAGGCGCCTACAAGTGGTTGCGCCACCCGTCTTACCTCGGCGCCCTGATGACCTTGGCCGGCCTGGGCCTGGCCCTGGCCAACTGGGCGAGCCTGTTGCTGCTGGTGATAGGCTCCTGGGCCATCTACATCTACCGCATCGAGGTGGAAGAAACCGCGCTCGAATCGGCACTGGGCGCGTCCTATACCCAATTCAAGAACTCGCGCAAACGCCTGATCCCTTTCGTCTACTGACGCGGCAAAGGCGGGTAGACCATGTGGAGCAGGTTCCTGGCCAGCAGGTGGTTCGTGCCATGCGCGGTCCTGCTGGGTGTGCTGTTGATGGCCCCGGCCATGAACATCGGCTTGGTGGCGGATGATTTCCTGCACTGGGCCATGCTCACCGGGCGCTCGCCCAATGCGCAACCAGGCTCCTATTGGGGGCTGTTCACGTTTTTTGATGGCGTGGTGGCCCACAACCAGGCCCTGAAGGATTCGGGGCGTTTGATCTGGTGGGGCTCGGACCAGCTCAAGCTGTCCTTCTGGCGGCCCTTGTCCGAAATGAGCCTGTGGCTGGACTACCAGCTGTGGCCCCATTCGCCGCTCATGATGCACGTCCACAACCTGCTGTGGTACGGCCTCTTGATCTATGCCCTGAGCCGCCTCTACCGCCTGCTGGACCCGAATCAGCAACAGGCCCATCTGGCCACCTGGCTGTTTGCCGGCAACCTGATGCACGTGTTCGCGGTGGCCTGGCTCGCCGCCCGCAACCAGTTGACCGTCGGCGTGTTGCTGGCCGGGGCGCTGGCGGCTTTCCATCTCTGGCGCACGGGGCGGGGTGCCCGCTATGGCTGGGTGGCCGCCGTCTTGCTGGCCATCGGTTTGCTCAGCGCAGAAGCGGCCATTGCCATCGTGGGCTACATGGTGGCTTACCTGCTCACCATGGAGGCTGGCAAGCCCGTGTGGGGCCGGCTTCGCGCCATCGTGCCCTTTGTGCTGATCGTGCTGGTGTGGAAGGCGGTGCACAGCCACATGGGTTATGGCAGCGTGGCGTCACCGGCCTACATTGACCCGGCGGCCAACCTGCCGCGCTTTGCGCAAAGCATGGTGCTGCGCCTGCCAGCCTTGATGGCCGCGCAGTGGTTTGGCGCCTCAACCGGCGTGTTCGAGCAACTGCCGCGCCAGATGCAGGTGCTGTATGCCGGCGTGTCGCTGGGGCTGCTGGGTGGCCTGGGCCTGGTGGTGCATTACCTCAAGGGCTTTGCCTCGCCGCTGGCGCGCTTTTACCTGTTGGGCTCCATCTTCGTGCTGGTGCCCGCTTGCGCCACCCTGACGATGGACCGCCTGGTGCTCAACGCCAACATCGGCATGAGCGGCTTTTTGGCCATCGTCATCAGCCAGGTGGTGGCGCGCCGGCAAACGCTGGTGGGCTGGCCGGCTGCTGCTGCCAAGTGGGTGGTGTATGTGATGGCCGCCATCCACGTGGTGTTGTTCCCGCTGGCGTCGGGTGTGTCGTCGGCCTTGCTCAAGACCATGCTGTGGCCCACCACGCAAGGCGAGCCGCTGTCGGTGCCCGATGCCCGCCAGATCAAGGCGCAGCACGTGATCCTGGTGAACCCGCCGACGGCCGAGATGGTGTTTTACTACCCTGTGGTGCGTGCGTACCTGGGCGTGGCCAACCCGCCCTCCATGCACGCGCTGGGGCCGGGCATCCAGGCCATGAGCCTGAGCCAGTTGGACGAGGTCACGCTCAAGTTGTCGGTGCCCGGGGGCATCAAGGCGACGATGGCGCGCGACGAGGTGTCGCAGCCTTTCAAGGTGGGGGATGTGGCCATGATGGGCGGCATCCGCGTCGAGGTGCTGGAGATCACGCCGGAGCGTGTGCCCAAGACGGTGCTGTTCCGCTTCCCGGCGCCAGTGTCTGATCCGCAATGGCAGTTCTATGCCTGGAAGGACGAGGGTTACGCGCCGTTTGATTTGCCGGGTGTGGGCAAGTCGGTTGACCTGCCTGCGGTGGATCTGGCCAAAATGGTGGCTTCGCGTTTGAAGTCCTCCCATTGACTGGATAGAAGATGAGCACACCCGTTCGATACCTCAACCCTGAAGCCCGTTATTCGGATGCGGCCATCCACGGCGGCGTGGTGTACCTGGCGGGGCAGGTGCCCACGGATACCAGCGCTGACATGGCGGGGCAGACACGGCAGGTGCTCGATCAGATCGATGCTTTGCTCAAGGAGGCTGGCAGCAGCCGTGGCCGCATCCTGATGGCGCAGGTCATCGTGAAGGACATCGCGGATGTGCCGGCGATGAATGGGGTGTGGGAGGCGTGGTTTGCTGGGGTGACGGCACCGCCAAGGGCGACGTTTCAGGCGGCGTTGGTGAATCCGGCATGGCGGATTGAGGTGATTGTGACGGCAGCTTTGTCGGTCTGACCTTGGTGTGGGACAGGGGCACCGGGTGGTCAACTCCGCTCATGTCCCCCGGATTGGGCTCGCCCAATCCTCCTCCTTTACTTCGCTCTGTTGACCACCCGGTGCCCCTGTCTGGGAGAGGTCGGAGCGTGCGGGGAATGGATATCCTGCTCCAGTTACTGACGAGCTGGTTTGATGAACGTCTTTGACAGTGTCGCTTGGAGAAAGTAGTCTTTCATCAGGGAATCAAATCAGGACCGACTATGAATGAGCCCACGATGTTCATTACTTGCGAAAGAGGTCGTGCCTCTAGCCTTTACTATATTTCTCACCATTGGGTGATTCGGTGCTCGGGGCACACAGATGGCGAACGTGTTGCGACGACGTTTATTCGCCGACGTCCCATCGAGTACCAGCGAGGCAATCTCACTTCCCATATTCCGGCGATCGGTTATGAACCGATAGAAGGCGGACATACAGGCCATCCAATCGTGCAAATTCTCGGTACGGGATACAACGCCAGTCAGTTGCCATTGCAATGGGTGTCTGCCAGCGGCGTTTCGTGGGCTGTTGCCGTCAAAGAAATCGACGAAGCCGTTGCCTACGCGCAAAAGACCCAGTACGAGCGAGCGAGTCGCGTAGTTGGCGATTCAGAATTCATCCGAGACTAGCGAGTCGATTTTGCGAGGCGCTTGGATGCGTTGAAGCGTTTGCCGGACGCGAGGACGGTAGTGCCGCGCATGTTATTCAATCAGCCTGAATATGGATGCAGGCCCAGTAGCCATCCCGTTTTCGCCCCCGCGCATCGGTGGCCCAAGTCAGCCCTCAGGCCTGGTCTCCTCAGTAGAATGGCTATATGGCTCAGTCATACAAGATGGCACACCCGCTGTCTGAGTCAACACCATTGAAAAGGGAGCCCTTGTGAAGCGGTCTGTGATTTTTGGCGCCATGCTGGCGGTTTGCGGTTTGGCGTCGGTGCACGCGCAAACTTACACGTTCACCGATCTGGGGCATGCCAGCGGGGTGGCCTCGGCGGCGGCGAACATCAACAACTTTGGGCAGGTGGTTGGCCTGGTGCAGGATGCCAACGGGTGGAACTATGCTGTGACCTGGCAGGATGGCCAGGCTACTCAGTTGGGTTTGGCGTCGACCAATTGGGGTGCCTCTGACAGGTTTTCCAACCCATGGGGCATGTCCGGTTCCGCCGTTGGCATCAACGATGCCGGCCAGATCGCCTGGACGAACACCGACCTCAACAAGGCGGTCTATGCCACAGTGTGGGCCAACGGCGTGACCACTGCGCTTGGCACACTAGGTGGCGCGCAGAGCGATGCCCGAGGCATCAACCAGGCTGGTCAGATCGTTGGTCGGGCGCAAGATGCGAATGGCAATTGGCGGGCGGTCGTCTGGAGCGGTGGGCAGCCTACCGAGTTGGTGACACCGAACGCTTCGTCCTCCTCTCGGGCTACTGCGATCAACAATGCTGGCCAGATTGTTGGATACGAGCAAAGGCAATCGGAACAGTTCCCCTTGCATCCCGTCCAGTGGGACCAGGGCGTAGCAAGTAGCCTGGATGAGTCCTTGGGGCATACGAATACGCATTTGCCTAATGCCTATGGCCTCAACGACCTCGGCCAGATCGTGGGCAGCGTGAAGGCGCCCAACACGGTGGACTACTACCGCGCGGTGCTGTGGGATCACGGCGTATCCAGCATGCTGGACATGCCTTCGGGTTTCTACGCCGCTGAGGCCAAAGACATCAACAATGCGGGTCAGATCGTGGGCTTCATGCTGTCCCATGACCGCAACGTTGATTTCCGCGCCGCAACCTGGATCAACGGTCAGGTCATCGATCTGAATTCGCTCTTGCCGGCCAGCGTGGTGGATGCAGGCTGGGTACTGCTGGGTGCCAACGCCATCAACGAAGTTGGGCAGATCGTGGGTCAAGCCCGCAATACCAAGACGGGCGTGATCGATGCCTTCGTGCTGACCCCCGTGCCGGAATCTGGCACCTGGGCCTTGATGCTGCTGGGCCTGGGCGCCATGGCCATCCATGCCCGTTGGCGCAGCCCTCGCAAGCGCGAGGCTTGATCAAGGGTTGCAGTGCTCGCAGTGCTGCGGCTCGGCAAACAGCCGGTCGGTGCGCCGCTCGCTGTGTTGGTGGCCGCAGCTCACGCAAGCCCATTCCTGGCTCAGGTAGGTCTTGGTGGGTTGCTTGCAAGCCTTGCAAGGCAGGCCGCCTGTGCGTTGGGTGATCCAATACCCGGGCTTGGCGCAAGCCGGGCTAGTGGACTGCAGGCGCTTGAGCAAATCCTGAGCGGCCTCGCCAATGCGGGCCATGCGTGTGGGGTTGGCGAAGGCACGCAGGTCCAGTTCGACGAACACCTGGCCGTTGCTGGCCTGGCTCACGCAGGCATCAAAGGCTGTGCGCAGGGCAGGCCAGTCGGTGATGCCTTTGATCAGGCGCGGGTCGTCCTGGTCCTGGGGCCGTAACACCAAGTGGTGGCTGGGGAAGCCTTCTTCGTCGGCGAACCGCTCCAGGGCGGCCCAGTCGCCTGTTTGCAGGTGGCCGCTTTGTGCCGGGCCTTGGGCCATGCCCACCACTTCGATGCCGAGGCGGTCGTCCTGCCACACCAGCATTTCCACGTTCCAGGGGAACATGCCGGTGAATGGGTCAGGGCCGAAGCTGCCTTCGCTGGCCAGGCCCACGGGCAAGCCTGACAGGGTCATGCCCATGCGGGCCTTCTGGCGGGCGGCTTCCAGTTGCGAGCCCGGGCGGGGCACGTCGCGCGTGAAGGTGCCGAGTTGGTCGGTGTCGAAATGATCCACGTGGTGGACCACGCAGCCCAGCGCGGGCTCCAGCACCGGGGCGATCACCCGCTCTTTGCCATGCTGGGTGAGCAAGGCCACCCACTGATCTGTCCAGTGCTTCATTGCAGTGCCTCCAGGCCATGCCATTGCCCGTGCACTCGGCGCTGCAGGCCCGCATCATCCATGCGCCACAGGTGCAGCCATTCGTTGTCCAGCAGCTGCCGCACGACGGTGTATTTGGCCACGATGGCGTCGATGGCGGCTTGCGGCGCATCGATCACCACAGTCAGGCGCAGTGGTTCGTGCATCCATTGGGCACCGTTGTGCACCGACTGCTGCGACAGGCCGATGCGCAGGTCGCCGCCGTTGCCTTCGAACACGCCCAGGTTGCCGCCCACCACGTTGTGCAGCACCTTGTTGCCGCTGCCAAGGCGTGCAGGCTCGCAGGTGGAGGCGTGGTATTGCCAGTTGATCCAGTTGGTGACCAGCATGGGCGCGGTCATCAAGAGCTCCAGCACGCTGCCGTCCGTGTCCTGTTGGGCATCGTAGTCATGCAGGAAGGTGCGGCCCCCCAGGTTCAAGCCCCGGGTGCGGGCGCGTGGCGCGATGATGAACGCGGCGTTGCCGGCCAGCCCCCACTCGGGGCGGGTCTGTGCGCCATCGTTCGCACGGCGGCGGTAGGCCTTGAACAAGCTGGTCGCATCGGCTTGTGCGTCCATGCCCAGGCTGGGCGCGCGTTCGCGACGCACCTGGTCGCCAGCCTGGCGCAAGGCGGTTTGCAGCTGGGCCCAGCGCGGGTGGGCTGATTCGGGCAGCGCATTGGTATCGAACACCTCGACCTCGTCGGTGGTGGTGTTGTGCAGCGCGGCCACGAAAACCGTGTCTGGCGCGATCGACAGGCCCTGGGCCTGCAGGCCCGTCCGCACCTCGGGTCCATTGAGCAAGCCGGCCAGCACGCGGGCGTTCACTTCGCCGGTTTGTCCGCCACAGGCGCCGCAGTTGAGTGATGCGGCATGGGCGTTGTTCGTGCTGTGGCCGCCGTGGCCGACCAGCAGTACCAAGGGGGCGAGGTCATGGTCCAGGCCCATGGCGTGCAGCACGCGCGCAGCCAAGGTGACTTTGGCTTCGGTGCTCAGGCCTGTCAGGGCAGGGCAGCACAGGGGGCGGTAGCGAGCGGGCATGCCGGCCAGATCATCACGCGGGCGCTCGCTGTCGCCCGGTGCCAGCCAACGGCCCAACTTGCCCAGATAGCCCACGCCTGCTGCTTCCACGAACGAGAACGCGGCGGCGGGCCAGCGGCTGGCGGTCTGCAGGGCTTCGCTCCAGGCAAAGCGGTTCTGGCGGGCTTGCGCCATCGCCAGGGCATCGGGGCCGGTGTCTTGCACATCCAGGGTAGGGGCCAGCAGGCCGGGCAGTTGAGGCCGGCGGGCGGTGGTGCCCAAGGGGGTGTAAGCCACAGGCAGACCAAAGAAGCCGGCAAAGCCCACGGTCTGCACGGCAGGCCAGGCGGCCTCCAGTGCACGGCGCAAGGGTTCGCTGCGCACGTCAATGCAAAACGCGGCTTGTACTTGCGTTGACTGGGGTGAGGCTGTGGCCTTGGGCTGCTTCATCTGGCTGGTCAACTGCAGCGCCAGTTGCCGCTGGTAGCCGGCTTCCAGGGCCACTTGCCAGACCTCGTCCACCAGCAGGCGGGCCTGGGCGTGGGCCAGCACGGCCTTGGCCTGGCGCCATTCGTTTTGCACGGCTTCAAAGGCCTGGCGCGCGGCCTTGTCGTCCTTGCACTCCAGCAGCAGGGCACCCCAGGCCAGGCGGATGGCCAGCAGGTCGCGCAGGGGCGCTGGCGCCTTGTCGGCGGCTTCGCCCTTGAGCTGGGCTTGCCAGCCCAGGTAGGCACACCACGAGGCCCAGCCATTGATCGACAAGAGCACGGCCTCCAGATAATCGGCCCATACCTCGGTGGGCAATCCCAGTCGGTGCATGGCCCAGCGCTCGGCGTCTTCACGGGTTGCAGGCAGGGCGCTCAGGCCTTGCTTCAAGTGCGGCAGGCCCATCAGCAGGCCGATGCCGTGGTCGTGCTGCAGGGTTTCGCGCCAGAAGGCATACAGGCCCTCATCGCGTTGTGGCTGCCAGTCGGCCTGGTGCGCGTCAAAGTAGGCGGCACAGGTCTGGCTCACCTGGTGGGTCACGGCCTGGCGCCAAGACAGGCGCTTGTGGCGCGCGGGGTCGTCGTCCAGCACGTCGATCAACAGGGGCAGACGTGGCAGGTTCTGCGGGCGGCTCAAGGCTTCGATGCACTGCTTGGGCGTGAGGGTGGCGCTGTGCGGCAGCTTCTGTTGCAAGGCCCAGCTCAGATCCGCCTGGCTGATGCGGCCACTTTGCCAGGCTTCGCTGATGTAAGCCCGTGTGGGCAGGACTTGGATGCCAGCCAGCACGGCCATGCGAGCGGCCACTTCGAGCACAGGGCGGCCCACGCGCTGCCAGTGAGGGTTGACGGCGATCGAGCGGTCCAGCGGCCAGGTGGGCGCCATCATCTGGCAGGCCTGCGCGCAGGCGGCCGCCACCTGCGCATGCGTGGCTTGCAGTTCTGCAACGAAGTCATTCATGTCGGGCTCCTCAGTCTTGTGCGGCCATCAGTGAGCTCGATGGCGCCCACTCGTCCTGCAGGTCGGTCTTGCGGGGCGTCCAGCGCGCGGGCCACAGGCTCAGGGTGAGGCGCGTGTACACCTCGTCCACATAAAAGCCCGCATAGCTCCAGCGGCGCCAGGCTGACAGGGTTTGAGGCCAACGCTGCAGCACCACCAGGGCGGCGTACATCAGGCCCATGGCCAGCGCGACCACCCAACCTGCCGCATGGTGTGGCGCTTCGTTCAGCCCAAGGGGCAGGGTGTGGGCCAGGGTGGCCAGCACGGCCAGGCCTGCCACCAATGCGGTGCCAGCGCCCAGCACCATGGCGATGGAGCGGCCCGCTTGCGCATGGGCTGGGGCCCACAGCAAGGGTGCCCAGGCCAAAGCCAGCACCACCGTCCACCACCAGGGCCAGCTGTGAAGGGACATCAAAGCGAACAAGGCCTGTATGGACACGACCACAGCCAGGGTCAACGCCGGTGCCATCAACAGGCTCCAGGTCGCGGGTATGGTCTGGCCACGCAGCTGCTGCAAGCGGGTCTGTTGCACGGCGCTGGAGGAAGACAAGAAGGCATGTGCCTTGTAGAGCGAGTGGCCCAGCAGGTGCAAGGCCGCCAGGGTGTACAGGCCCAGACCACACTCCATCACCATGAAGCCCATCTGCGCCACCGTGGACCAGGCCAGACGCACCTTGATGCTGATGCGCGTCATCATCACCATGCCAGCCAGCAGGGCCGTGATCACGCCCGTGCCCACCAGCAGCCAGCGTGCCACAGGCGAGGCCTCGATCAGGCTGGACTGGCGAATCAGCACCCAGCCGCCCAGGTTGACCACGCCCGCGTGCAACAGGGCCGACACTGGCGTGGGGGCCTCCATCACCTGGATGATCCAGCCATGTACGGGCAGCAAGGCCGTGCGCAACACCACCGCCAGCACCAGCAGCACCGCGCTGGTCTGCAAACCCAAGGTCACCGTGCCCTGGCTTGTCTGCTGGGCGACGTGTTGCGCCAGTTGCGACAGTGAGCCGCTGCCCGCTTCCTGCCATGCCAGGGCGGCCGCGCCCAGAAGCAGGATGTCGGCCAGGCGGTCGGCCAGGCGCTTTTTGTGGGCAGCCAGCAAGGCAAAAGGCCGGTCCGCGTAGAAGCACAGCAGGCGCTGCAAACACGCGCCCACAGCAGCCCAGGCCGCGATCAGCAGCAACCAGTGATCGGCCAGGAGCAGCACCTGCACCGAAGCCAGCACCCCGGCCAGGGCGGCGGCATACCGGCGCTGGCCTGCCAGGCCCTGCACATCACCTTGCAGGTAGCGCCCGGAAAACGAGGCAATGACGCCGGCCAGCCCCTGCACCAACAAGGCGAGGGTGGCACTCAGGGGTGTCAGCGCCAGCAGTTCACCCCAGGCAGCTTGCGCGGGGCTGATGGCTTGTGAGACCGCTGCCCCAACTGACGCGATCAGGCCCGCCCAGATGGCACCTTGCACGCCACGCCAAAGCTGGGCTGCTGTCGACGCCTGACCCGTGTGTGCCCACCCCGCCACCAGCAAGGCCAGGGCCGGGGCCACGAGGGCCAGAGCGACTGCCAGGTTGCTGGCCAGGCTGGCCGAGAAAACTGCCCATTGATCCATGACGTCGTACCTCCAAGACACGCCCGCCATGGTGCCGACTGGGTTTTATTCTGTAAATTACATTGATTGGAACGTTTTGATCTATTAAAAAGAACGAATGAACCTGGATCAGCTCAATTTCCACCACCTGTTCTATTTCTGGCGCGTGGCCAAGATGGGCCACCTCACGCGTGCTGCGCAGGCGCTGCATGTGTCCCAATCGGCCTTGTCGGCCCAGATCAAGCAGCTGGAAGACCGCCTGGGCGAGCCCTTGTTCGAGCGCGAAAAGCGTCGTTTGCTGCTGACCGAAACCGGGCAGCTCGTGCTGTCTTACGCTGAGAACATCTTCGGACTGGGGCAAGAGATGCTGGGCCGACTGCAGGGCAGCAGCGAGGGCATGACCCGCCTGCGTGTGGGCAGTGTGGCCACCTTGTCGCGCAACTACCAGGAAAACTGGATTCGGCCGCTGCTGTCCGATCCGTCCGTCACCTTGACCCTGGAGTCGGGCTTGTTGCATGACCTGCTGGATCGCCTGCTGCAACACCAGCTCGATGTGGTGCTGGCCAACGAACCCGTTCCCAGCGACCCCCAGCAACCCCTGCATTGCCGCTTTCTGGGCAGCCAGACCATTTCGTTGGTGGGGCCTGCTTCGCCATGGCGCGGGCAGACCTTGGCCATTCCGCAAGGCTTGGACGGGCTGGAGCTGGCCCTGCCTGGCTCACGCCACGCATTGCGCGCGCAGTTTGATGCCCTGTGCTTCTCGGCCAGTGTGAAGCCCCGCATCCGCGCCGAGGTCGATGACATGGCCATGCTGCGTCTGATCGCCCGCGACAGCGGCTGGCTCACCGTGTTGCCCGAGGTGGTGGTTCAGGACGAATTGAGATCGGGCCTGCTGGTGAAGGTGGGTGAGTCAAGCGAGCTGAAGGAAAACTTCTACGCGATCACCACGCCCCATCGATACCGCATCGAGCGGCTTGAGCGCCTGCTCGCGGGCGTGTCATGAAGTGTGGTTCGAAGGGATGGCAGCTTGTCGGCGCGCAGGCTCAGGCGATCGCGGCCATGTCCTGCACCGGATGCGCGAGTGCAACCCCTTGCGCTTTCTCTGCGCACCGGCCCCAGGTGTGCGAGTTCGACACCTCGATGCCCGCCATGCCCTCGTCCCAATCGGTGGCTTGCACGGTGTGCCAGTCGCGGCCCAGTCGCACGGCGCCTTGGGCATCCATTAGCACCACCATGGAGCCTTCGATCAACGGCGCTGTGAGCGCCTTGAAACCTTGGGATCGAATGAGCCTGGCGGCCTGCTCGTCAGACAAACCATGCAGCATGTCGCGCAGCAGGCGGGCCAGCTCGGACGTGTCGCTCACGGTGGGATCTTGCGGGGCCAGGTGCGCAATGCTGCCGTTGTGCATCAGCAGCAGGCCCTGGCGGACGATGTAGGGGTGCGCCATGTCGTGGTTGACGTCGCCGTAGGTTGCGCGGCGCAGGTGCAGGTAGACCTCGGCGCCCAGCGGCAGGCGGGCGTTGTGTTCGATCAGCTCGCCCAGGTGCAGCCCGCGGGCCCAGATCACCTCGCCTTGGTCCATGTGGAAGCAACCCCAGCCGTGGGAGTTGCGCTGCCAGGCGTTCTCCAGGAAGTCGGCAGCAATGTGGCGTCCGAGGGGCTTCTTGATGATCAGGCACATGTCGGGGATTATGGGCAGCAAGGGGCTTCGTCAATATCGACAAGAACCGGCTGAACCTTAAGCTGTTCCTGATTTCCCGCAAGAAATATTCCATCAGATGGATATGCGGCAGCCTCATGCCCTGCAAGGTTCATCCAACTCTGATAACTTCGCGCCTCGACATGAATTGAGGAGAGTGCGTTTGACCAGCTTGATTGACCGCCTGCGTGCGCTGAGCCCGGAACGCCTCCAGGGCATGCGCCGTGGCATCGAAAAGGAAAGCCTGCGCACGCGCCCAAGCGGTCAGCTGGCCCTGACGCCGCACCCCCGTGCGCTGGGTTCGGCCCTCACCAACCCCCACATCACGACCGATTTCAGCGAGTCGCAGGTGGAGATCGTCACCGGCGCGCACACCCGCGTGCCCGATTGCCTGGACGAGCTGACGCGCATCCACCAGTTCGTGTACCGCGCCATTGGCGACGAGCAGTTGTGGGTGAGCAGCATGCCCGGCGAGCTGCCGCCTGACGATGAGATCCCGATCGGCCAGTACGGCACGTCCAACGTGGGGCGGGCCAAGAGCGTTTACCGCATGGGGCTGTCGTACCGCTACGGCCGGCGCATGCAGACCATCTCCGGCATCCACTACAACTGGTCGCTGCCGGGCCTGAGCAACGACGATTACTTTGGGCTGATCCGCAATTTCCGGCGCCGCTCGTTCTTGCTGCTGGTCTTGTTTGGTGCGTCGCCAGCCGTTCCTGCAGATTTCGTCAAGGGGCAGGCGCATGGCCTGCAGCCCTTGGGAGAGGGCACGCTGTACCTGCCGCACGCGACGTCGTTGCGCATGGGGCGCCTGGGCTACCAAAGCGATGCGCAAAGCGCGCTGGCCGTCAGCTACAACGGGCTGAAGGGTTATGCCGCCTCGTTGCAAGATGCCTTGACGCATGCCTACCCGGCCTACGAGGCCCTGGGGCTGCTTGATGAGCACGGCAACTATAAGCAACTGTCCACCTCGCTGCTGCAGATCGAGAACGAGTTCTACAGCACCATCCGCCCCAAGCGGGTGATCTTCTCGGGCGAGCGTCCCTTGCATGCGCTGCGCGAGCGGGGTGTGGAGTATGTCGAGGTTCGTTGCATGGACCTCAACCCCTTCCTGCCGGTGGGCATCGACGAAAGCACGGCGCGGTTCCTCGACGTCTTCCTGTTGCACTGCCTCTTGTCTGACAGCCCCTTGGACACGCCGCAGGAGATCGCCGCCTTGGCGCGCAACCAGCAGGCCGTGGCCTCGCGAGGGCGTGAGCCGGGCCTGCGCCTGGAGCGCGGCGGGGAGCAGGTCTTGCTGATGGACTGGGCCCAGGAGGTGCTGGCCGAGTGCGCGCCCATCGCCGAGGCTTTGGATGCCTTGCAAGGTGGTGAAGGCTACCGCCAGGCTTGCGCCGCGGCAGCGGCGGCCCTGCGTGACCCCGCCACTTTGCCCTCGGCACAGGTGGTGGCGGCCATGCAGCGTGATCTGGCTGGCGGCCATGTGGGCTTTACCCAGGCCCGATCAGCGCAGACCCGCAAGGCCTTGATGGCGCTGGATCTGCCCTTTGACGTGCTGGCCCACTTCGAGCACGAGGCTCAGGCGTCTCTGGCGGAGCAGGCGAGCATCGAAGCGGCAGACAGGCTGTCGTTCGAGGCCTTCCGCCAGGACTACATGTCGGCCTCGCACCTGGTGGTGTGAGCGCGTTGGCTTGCCCTGGCTACTTGTGCTTGTCCAGGTAGCGCATCACGGCCTTGCCGATGTCGTACGAGGCGATGTCGAGTGACTGCCCAACGGCCGGCAGGCTGACCTGGTACAGGCCTTCTTCGCGCCAGGCAAAGAAGCGCCAGTGGGTGTTGTCAACCGAGTCCGGGAAGCGGTAGAGCACGGTCTGGGGAACGCCATCGGCCGTGAGGGCCTCTACCCGGGCGGTGATGCCACCCATGCGGGCCGTGTCACCCACCTTGAAGGGCTGCAGGCGCACGTCGCGGGTGATGGTGCCCTTGAAGCCCGTGGGCACGTTGACGCGCAGCGTGGCGTCGTCCACGCGGGTGAGCGTCAAGGCCTGGTTGTTGGGCCCCAGGGCGTGCATGGTGGCCGGGTTGTGCATGCCGTGATACTCACGGGTTACCGGGAAATAATACGTGGCCTCGGCCGAGGGGGCATTCAAAAGCAGGTAATGCAGATTGGATGCCTCGCCTGCATCTGGCAAAGCCAGCGCGCCCAGTGCTTCACCCGAGGTATTGATGGTTTTCATCATGGCGGATGAAATCAGTTTGCCAACCGGGAACACCACCACGTGGACCAGACCGATCAGCAGAATCAGGTATTTGGCAGAACCTTGCGCCCAGCCTGTCAATTGTTTGCGCCGTTGCCAGACGCTGATCAGTACAATGGCCAGCAGGCCGCTGGCGCCAATATCTGAATTCACCGTCAGACGGTCAAATGGATAACCGGCGCAAGCCGGTGCCAAGGCCATGATGGATGCCGCAGCATAAAAACGCACCAGGGCTGATTTGAATCCACCGAGATAATGAATGGCATAAACCAGGGCGAGCAATAACAGGGCGGCACCACCCGCATACATATATTGCACCGGCCGGCTGAGTTGCTCGAACATCACCGACGACACGCCATACCACTGTGCGAGCATCAAGGCGGGCAGGCGCAGCACCAGGCTGGTCAGGAAGCCGCTTGCGTTGGAGCTTGGATCCACATAACCGGGTGAGCCGTAGCTGCCGTAGCCCAGGTGGCTGTGCGTGGCCTTCCAGACCAGCACGATCACGATGAAGGGCAGCAGGGCGCCAAAGCGGCTCAGCAGGGGCTTGCCCGCCTCCAGGAACAGGGCGTAGGCCACCAGATAGCCCATGGTCTGGATGGCGGCCTCGGCGCTGAACAGGCCCACGATCAGGCTCACAGCGGCCAGCAGGCCATATAGGGCCGATTGCCCCTGGCGCCAGCGGTGATAGGCCAGCACGGTGAGCGCCAGCAATATGCCGCACAGCATCTGGTTGCGGCTGGCCAGCCATGCCACGGCAAATACGTGCAGCATGTTGCCGGCAAACAGCCAGGTGGCCGTGCCGGCTTGCTGGCGGTTGGCGTCCAGCTCGTGAAACAGTTTGCCGATCAGCAGAATCATCACCCCGTACAGGAGGAGATTGTGCAGGTGCATGAGCACGGGGGAATCAGGCCACAACTGGTAATCGAGCTTCTGGCTCAATTCGGCCAGCGGGCGCCAGAAGGCAATGCGCAAATGGTCGCTGGCCCACCAGACGAGTTTGCCCGAATCCATCAGGATTTGATTGGCGTGCTGGCTGCCATCGGCAAAGGTGAACAAGCCGAAAAAGGAGCCTGGTTGTGCGTTGGTGGCACGGCCCGTAAGGAGCGACCAGTGCAGATAATCATCCCCCATGAGGCCCATATTCATGGCGGGGGCGATGAGCAACATCCCGATCAGGGCTGCGAGCCAGATATTCCAGCGGCCCGATATCAATCTTTCCAACACGACCCAATTCCTTGGAAAATAATTTGATCTTACGCACGCAGGCGTGTTTATCAATTCGAGTTTACCTTTATTCATTCATTGGTTTGACCTGGGTTCACGCAAACAGGGGGTGGGAAAGTCCTGCACGGGGTGGCTTTGGGGTTCTGGAAAAATCCGGCAACCCCAATCTCAATTCACTGACTGTTTTCGGACGTTACATGGCCAAATCGCGATCCACCCTGGTTCTGGAGAAGCGCGTACGCGCGGGTGTGACCGCCTCGCCCCAATATCTCTCGGGGCTGGACATGTTCCATTCGCACGCCAGCTTCCCGCTGGTGCTGGTCTACAAGCGTGGCCTGGATCTGGCGCTGCTTGAAAAGGGCCTGAGCGAGGCGCTCAAGCGCTACCCGCTGGTGGCCGGGCGCTACAAGAAGGACGCGCAAGGCCAGGTCTACATGGACTGCAACGACGCCGGGGTCGACTTCAGGGTGCACCGCTGCGAAGGCAAGATGCCTTACAGCGAAGAAAACCCGCTGGGCAAGGACATCATGAAGCACGTCAAGGTGCAGATGCCCTGGGCCATGGTGGGCAAGGACAAGCCGCCGCTGCAGGTCAATGTCCATCAGTACGAGGACAAGGGCGTGGTGCTGTGTTGCTACGCCACGCACTCCGTGTTCGATGGCGCCAGCTTCTGGAATTTCATGATGGACTGGTCCAAGGCCTGCCGGGGCATGGTGCTGGAGCCCCATCAGGCCTTGAACCGCAATTTGATGATCGATGCGGGCAAGGCGCAGGTCGACCCGGCCAGCTACGACCTGCTGGAGAAGCCCCCGCTGTTCAAGCTGATCGGCCTGTTTGCCCGCCTGGGCTGGCGCGCCGTCAAGGGCATCGACAGCGGGCTGTTCCGCATCCCGGCCGAGACGATCCAGGCCTGGAAGGACCAATCGGCTGCGGCCCTGCCGGGTTCGTCAGGCGTGAGCACAGGCTCGCTGGTGACGGCCTACATCATGAAAGGCATCTCGCCGGCCTTGCAGCCGGGTGTGGACCGCAGCGTGGGCCTGGTGATGGACCTGCGCTACAAGCGTGACCTGCGCTTGCCGCGTGACTACTTTGGCAACGCGCTTTGTTATGCCGAGGCGCGCTACACGCCCGAGCAGCTGGCGAAGGAAAGCCTGCCGGTGCTGGCCGAGAAGTGCCGCGCGCCGGCCGAGCAGGTCAACACGGCCAGCCTGCAGCGCATGCTGTCAGACATGGAGGCCTACCGGCAGAAGAAGGCGAACTGGCGCTTGCTGTTCAAGCCCACGGTGGAAACCTTGAAGGCCGGCCTCATCCTGAACAACTGTGTGCAGTTCCCGATCTATGACATCGACATGGGCAGTGGCGCGCCAGACTGGTACGAGATGTGCCCGGCCACGATCCGTTTGCTGCTGATCGTGCCGACGCCCAGCAAGGACGGCGGCGTTGATCTGCTGCTGAGCGCCAGCACGGCGGAGTTGAAGTCGCTGCGGGCGCAGTTTGCGGCTGATGGCATCAACACCACCTTGAAGACGCCCAGCAAGGCGCCTGCCGACCTGGCGTCAGTGGGCTAGGCTGCCGTCGTTGGGTTTGATCGTGCGCGCGTAGGCCAGCAACTGGGCATGGTCTTCGGGCAGCAAGAAGCCCTGGCTCAGCAACTTGTCGGCTGCTTTCTTATAGGCGTCGAAGTAGGCCTGGTCAGTGGGGTAGAGCTTGCGCACCACCTCCAGGGGCAGCGGGTTGCGGCTGCCGCCCGCCATGCAGGCATAGAACGACCACGCGCCCCACTGGCTGCTGGGGAAGTTGCTGTACATGCCATGCTGCGCCAGCGGCACATCCAGATCGGGCAGGCGCAAGCCACCCATGGCGTTGCCGTATTCATCGTCCTGAACGAAGCCCAGGCCCGTGCGCTGCATGCGCGGGGCGATGGGCGGTGCCTTGCCTTCGGTGACCCAGGTGCGCAGTGCGCGCAAAGCCGTGCGGTTGAACAACCTGGCGGGCAAGGTGTTGGTGGGCTTGCGGCAATGCGGCATCTCCAGCGCCTTGCCGCTCAGGTCCACGGCCAAGGCCTCTTGCTGCATGTACTTGTCCAGGTGCGAGGCGCCCGGGATCTCCCAATGCCGCAGGGCGTTCGTGTCCGGCGTGCGCGACAGCTGCCAGCCCACCATGACTTCCATCTCGGTCGACACTTGCATGACGGGTGCTTCGGGCGTGGCGCGGTACTGCGGGCTGAAGTACCGCGAGCCCGAGGTGGTCAGCGGCATGCCCACGGCCGCCGTGCTCATCAGGTAGAAGCCGTCAAACGCGTGGGTGCGTGGCTGGAAGGCGTTGAGGTAGGTGATCAGGTAAGAGCCTGACTGCGAATAGCCCAGGGCCAGCAGGCGCACCCCCGGTGCCTTGCCCGCCTGGCTGGCCAGCACCCATTGCGGTGCGAGCTGGCGGATGAGCCCGGCCGCCTGGGTGTAGATGTCGAAAGCCTGGCCGTTGTCTGCCTCGGCCTTGGCCTGCGCGTAGCGGGGCGGGTTCAGGCCCTTGAGAAAGCTCACGCTGAGTGCCTCGGCGCTCACGCCCACCCAGGCATAACCTTGGCGCATGATCTCGTCGCGGTTGAGCATCCAGCCGCCGTCCAGATCAAAGCTCAGGGCGGTGTTCATCCACTCAACCAGCACGATGCCGTTGAAGCGGGCCGGGTCCTTGGGCTTGCGCACCAGGATGCGTGTCTCGTAGGGCTGAGGCGGGTGCGAGGCCTTGACGCGCCACAAGCCGTCATCCTGCCATTCGCCATCGGCCACATAGCTTTGGGCCTGGCCGCGCAGCCGCCATTCCTGCTCGCTGTAGTCCGTGGCGGCCAGTTGCGACTGGCGGCTGGAGCTGGCCTGGCCTTGCGTGAAGGCCTGTAGGCTGGCTTGCGCAGCAGGGGGGGCCGCTGGCGCCGTTGCCGTGGCGGCGGCCGCGGTGATGGCCGCGGTCGCGGTTTTTGAGGGGTTGGTGGCCGCGTCGGTAGCAGGTGTGCCGGCCTGCGCGCAGCCCACGCTCATCAGCCCCGTCAGGCCCAGCAGCAGGGCGCCACATGCCCTGGCCTGGGTGCCCCAAGCCAGATGAGGGAGGAGGGCGCGTATCAGGCGCATGGTGGCATCAGGCCTGTCGAAGGCATTCGATGATGCTGAGTTGGCCGGCGCGCCAGGCTGGCACGAAACCACCCAGGAAGCCCATCAGCAGCGCAAAGGACATGGTCTCGATGCCCACCACCCAGGTCAGCTTGAAGCGAAATGCCAGCTCGGAGAACGTCGTCATGTTCAACGTGGAGATGTTGACGGTTTGCATGACCGATGCACCCGCCAGGCCCAGCAGCCCGCCCACCAGGGCCAGCCCCAGCGCTTCACCCAGGAAGGCGATCAGCACGGCTTCGCGCCTGAAGCCCAGGGCACGCAGGGTACCGATCTCGCCGATGCGCGAGGCCACGGCGGCGAACATGGTGATCATCGCGCCCACGATGGCTCCGATGGAAAAGATCACCGACAAGGACAGCCCCAGCAGGGTGATGAACTTGGTCATGCCTTCCGATTGCTCGGCATAAAAGCGCTGCTCCAGCTTCACATCCAGCTGCAGTTGCGGGTCGTCGGCGATGGCCTTGGCGATGGGGGCGAAGGCTTCGATGCTGGTCAGCTTGAAGACGATGGCCGAGTACACCGTGCGGCGGAAGGACTGCATCACCTGGTCGCTGTCGCCCCAGATCTCGGAGTCAAAGCCGCTGCGCTTGGCGTCGAAGATGCCGACGATGGTCCACTCGCGGCCGGCCATGGACAAGGTGTTGCCCAGGCTGATGTTGGCAAAGCCCTTGGCCACGGACTGGCCCACGATGATCTCGGTGGTGCCGGGGCGGAACATGCGGCCTTGCACCAGCGTGACCTGCGGGCGGATGTTGATGCCGACCGCGGACGTGCCGCGCATGGTCACGTTGGCGGTGTCTTCCGAATCGCGTTTGGGCAGGTTGTTGAGCACCACGGATTCACGTGCCACCTGGCGTATGCCCTGGCTGTCGGTCATGATGCCAGGCAAGGCCTCCAGGTTGGTCGCCTGAGCGCGCAGGATGGCCGAGTTGATTTCCGTTCCGGAGCCCTTGCGCAGCACGATCACGTTGTCGGGCTGGCCGGTGGCGACCATGGTCTCCTTGATGCCCTCGCTCATCATCAGCACCGTGGCGAACACAAACACAACAAGGGACATGCCGCCAGCGGTCAGGACCGTGGTGACACGGCGCACCCAGAGGTTGCGCATGACGTAGGACAGGGGAATGGCTCTCATCTGATGTCCCCGTTCAGGCAACGTGCCGCAAGCCCTGGACAATGTCGATGCGCGACATCTTCCAGGCAGGCCAGATGGCCGCGATCACGCCGACGAACAGCGCCGCGATGGCCTGATAAACCATGGTGATCTGGGAGACCTCGAAGACCTTGAACACATTGTTGGTCTGCATGAGGAAGCCCTGCGCCAGCGGGAAGGTCATGCCGATGCCGATGACCCCGCCAATGAAGGCGATCAGCATGCTCTCGCCGAACAGCAGCTTCACCACAAAGCCGGGCGAGAAGCCCAGGGCCTTGAGCGTGGCGTACTCGGCCAGGCGCTCACGTGCCGTCATGGTCATGGTGTTGGCCATCACGGCCATGATGATCAGGATCACCACGAAACTCACGGCGCGGATGGCCATCAGGATGGCGCGGCTCATGGACACGACCCCGAGCTGGAAGGCTTTTTCGGTCTCGGTGCGGGTTTCGGCCACGGAGTTCTTGAACAGGCCGTCAATCTCCTGCGAGATGACGGAGGCCCTGGCCGGATCCTTGATGCTCACCATGAACAGGCCGACCTGGTTGGCGGCGTTCGAGCCCAGGCGCTTGCGCACGCTCTGGTCGATCAGGTTCCAGTGCATGAGCATCAAGGTTTCGTCGTAGCGCGCGTCCTTGACGGTGTAGATGCCGCGGATGTTGAAGGTCCAGCTGCCGGGGTAGATCGTGCCGCTCAAGGGGATGGTGTCGCCCACTTGCCAGCCAAAGCGTTGTGCGGTCTTGCGGCCCAGGATCACGCCTTGCCGGTCGGCCATGAAGGCGGCCTTTTCTTCGTCGCTGATGTTGAATTCCGGAAAGAGCGAGAAGTAACTGGGGCCATCGATGGCCATGCGCGCGAAGAAGTTGCGGCGGTCGATGTAGATGCCGCCGAACCAGTTCATCCAGGTCACGCCGGTGACGCCGTCGACCTTCTTGATCTTGTCGGCGTAGTACACGGGCAGCGGGTAGCCCAGCGAGATGGAGCTGCGGGTGATCAGGCGGGTGTTGGAGGTGCCCTCCACGCCGGCATACCAGGCGTCCACGATGGTCCGCAGCAAGCCGAAGGCGCTGATGGCCACGATCAGGCCGACCATGGTCAGCAAGGTGCGCAGCTTGTGCCTGAAGGCGTTCTTCAGGAGGAGCTTGAAGAGGAACATGTACTACCTGGCCTCGGCCTGCTCAGTGCCCATCGGCGCCGGGGTCATCGACCAGCACGCCCTTTTCCAGGTGGATCATGCGGCTGGCGCGTGAGGCGGCCTTGGGGTCGTGGGTCACCATCACGATGGTCTTGCCCAGATCGCGGTGCAGCTCGTCCATGAGCTTGAGGACTTCCTCGCCGGTGGCGCGGTCCAGGTCACCGGTGGGTTCGTCGGCCACGATCAGCGTGGGGTCGGTCACCAGGGCGCGGGCAATGGCCACGCGCTGCTGCTGGCCACCCGAGAGCTCGTTGGGGTAGTGGTCCATGCGGTCGCTCAGGCCCACCATGGCCAGGCAGGCCTCGACGTGCGTCTTGCGCTGGCGGCGGCTCAGGTTGGTGAGCAGCAGGGGCAGCTCCACGTTCTCATAGGCCGTGAGCACGGGCATGAGGTTGTAGAACTGAAAGATGAAGCCCACGTTGGCGGCGCGCCAGTCGGCCAGCTCGCTTTCGTCCAGCGTGGCAATGTCCACGCCGTTGATCGAGATGCGGCCCGAGCTGGGGTGGTCGATGCCGGCGATCAGGTTGAGCAGCGTGCTCTTGCCCGAGCCGGATGGGCCCATGAGCGAGACGAACTCGGCGCGGCCCACTTCCAGGTTGATGTCCATCAGCACGGGGATGGGCTGGCCGCCCCGTGTGTAGGTCTTGCTCAGGTGTTCGATGCGGATGACGGGCTCACGCACGCCTGCGGTATCACTCATGGTCGGTGCGGGCTGGTTCAGGGGGTGCCGATGTTGACGCGCGAGCCGTTGCGCAGGGTGGCCGGCGGGGTGGACACCAGCTTGTCGCCGGCCTTGATGTTGCCGCTGACCTCGCGCAGGTCGCCCAGCTTGCGCAGGGCTTTGACGGGCACTTCCTCGACGGTGTTGCCGCCGCCTTCAACAGGCTTGAGTTTGAAGACCACCTGGCCGCCATCGCGGCTGACCAGTGCCGTGTTGGCCACGGCCATCACGGGCTCCTGATCGGAGGCGCTGATGTCTTGCGACAGGAAGCTGACCTTGGCGCTCATCTCGGGCAGGATGCGTGGGTCGAGCTGGTCGAAGCGGATCTTGGTCATCACGGTGGCCTTGGCGCGGTCCACCGTGGGCACGATGCCGGCCACGTGGGCACGGAAGCGGGCCGAGGGCAGGGCGTCGAGCGTGACTTCAACCGGCTGGCCCACCTTGGTCTTGGACAGGTTGCCCTCCGACACGTCGGCTTCGACTTCGAGGGTGCTCATGTCGGCCATGGTGACCACCGCACCCTGGGCGCCCGCGGCGCTGGACATGGGGGTGATGATGTCGCCCACGTTGGCGTTCTTGACCAGCACGACGCCATCAAACGGCGCGCGGATTTCGGTGTAGTCCTGGGCTACCTTCTGGGCTTTGAGTTGGGCCTGGGCCTGCTCCAGCGCGGCCTGCGCGGCGGCGGTGGCAGCAAAGGCGGCCTTGTTCTTGGCCAGGGCGTTCTCGACGGTTTGCGGCGAGACAAAGCCTTGGGCTTCGAGGCTGCGGGCGCGGGCCAGGTCGGCACGGGCCTGGATCAGCTGCACCGTGCTTTGCCTGACGTTGGCTTCAGCCTGATGGACCGCGGCTTCGGCTCCCAGGATGGCGGCCTTGATGTCGCTGGCGTCCAGGCGGGCAATCAGGTCGCCCTTCTTGAGTTGCGAGCCTTCGCGGGCGTTGAGTTCAATCAAGCGGCCCGAGGCCTTCGAGGCCACGGCGGCGCGGCGTTGTGCCACCACATAACCGGAAGCGGTCAGTTGCACGTATTGCTGAGACGGGGTGCTCATCACCACGGCGGTGGTGCCGATGTCAACCGTGCGGGGCACGAAGTAATAGGCGGCGGCGCCAACGGCGGCCACACCAGCCAGCACCCAGGGCAGGATGCTTGTTTTTTTCTTTGCCGAAGCCTGAACGCCTCTGTCGATCTTGAGCTGGGAGAGGGCCGATGGAGCGGCGGCGGGTACATCAGTCATGGCGTTACTAGGCTAAAGATGGAGATTTTGCACTGACCCGACACCCTTAACGATAAGCGTTGTGCCGACCCTTGAACGGATGGCCGCCTGGGGTAGCCCGGGTGGACAATATTGTTACGGTATGTTATGGATGCGGGTTGATCGCCATTGTTGCTTTCGAACTCGTCTACCTCGAAAGGTGGGGGTGCACGAAGACTAAGGCAGGCGGGATGCGTCAAAGCTAGGGGATTGCATGGGCACCCCTTCATGTGAATGGTGCGTGCACCGCCAAGGTGCGATTTCACGAGTCAACGTGCCGTGGCCCGGTTGCTGATGCCTGCACGCAGGCGCTGTTTGCGGTATTGGCCGGGTGTCATGCCGGTCCAGCGCTTGAAGGCATGGTGAAAGCTCGATTGCGTGGCAAAGCCCAGCATGTGGGCCATGTCGATGAGCGAGATGTCGACGTCGCCCATGTAGAGCAGCACCTGCGCATGGCGCATGCGGTCGAGCAGGGCGCGGAAGTTCAGCCCGCTTTCTTCGAGCCGGGTTTGCAGCGTGCGCACGGACACCCCTGCCTCTGCGGCGATGTCGTCCAGGTTCACCTCGCCGGTTTCCAGGCGGGGCTTGATGATGCGCTCGACCTTGTGCACGAAGCTGGTCGAGGTGTCTTGCAGCGAGGCCATCTCGGCCATGAGTTGGGCGCGCAGGGTTTCCTGCACGCCATGGTCACCACGCGAGACGGGCAGCGTTTCGTATTCGGCCGGGCCCAGCAGGCACGAACGCGGCGCTTTGAAGGTGAGGGTGCCGCCAAAGGTTTTTTGCAGCGCAGCCGTCAGCGAGGGCGCGGGCATGTCGAAGGTGAAGGTGGCGTCGAAGTGCAGGTCAGCGCGGCGAGACAACCAGCGTGCGTGCCAGCAGATCGTGGCCAGCGTGAGCCGCTCCAGGCTGGGCGAGATGTGTGCGCTCAGGGGGCGCATGGCGATCTCGAATCGCTTGCCCACGAGTTCGGCGTCCAGCGTGTAGACGTCGTTGAGCAGGTTGTAGAACTGCGCCAGCGCCTCGGCCGCTTCGCGCAGGTTGTGGCTGGCCATCGTGATGAAGCCGATGGGGCCGGTGTCCCAGGGTTTCACGAACTCGGCCATGCGCAGGGCCACATCGCGTTCGCTGCGGGGCTGGGCCTGCTCGACCAGGGCTTCCCACTCTTCAATGGGGCGGCGGGTGTTGGGATCCAGTGCGTTCAGCGTCTGCAGGTAGTCGCTGCCAAAAAGCCCGTCCACATCGATACCGTCCTGCTTGAGGCAGTCGATCAGCATCAACAGGTAGCCCAGGTGCACGGTGCACAGGCTGGCTTGGGGCAGGGACATGGATCAGCGTGTCGAGGTGGCGCTTGCTGCGTCCAGCAGGCTGCGGCGGCTGGTGTCCGCGCGCGCCTCAAGTTGCAGCGTGTTGGTGGGCTCGGCAGGCTCGGCATCGTGGGCCGCAGGTGTGGGCTTTTGCTGCTGCTGGAACGATTCGGACGCCGACTGCGCGGCCAGCTCGCTCTGGTCGATGATCGGGGCCTGCTTTTCCAGCTCGGATTTGGCCTCGGCCAGACGCGTGTGCTGCAGCTGCGGGTTGGGCTCCAGATCCTTGATGAGGGCTTTGGCCATCATCAGGGCCTGGCGCCCCAGCAACTCGCCGCGGCTGTAGTGGTCTGGCAGCACCTTGAGCAGGTGCTGGCCCAGCGTGGCGCGCTCACTGTTCATGGGTCCGTTCTGCAATTCGTTCCACAGTGCGATGCGCTTCTGGAAGCGGCTGTGGTCCACGAGGCGGGTCAACTCGCCATCCTTGTCCTGGCGATCGGCCAGTGTCGATTCAATGGCCTGGATCTCCTGCTCGCTGGGCTCGGTGGCGAGCACCCATCTGGGCTGGGTCGCCCCTGGTGCCGCCGGTTCACGCCCGGCGGGGCCGAAATTGCTGTGGCCAGGCTGGATCCAGCCGGCAAACAGCGGGCGGGTTGCCGTGGCGCTGTCTTCTTGAGGCGCCTGTTCGTTGTCACTGGGCCACCAGAAGCCAAGGGCCGCCAGGAGCGTCACCGTCACCACACCTGCTGCTGCCATCCTGCCGTGCCGATGGGGCCTCGGCGCAGGAGCGGTACTGCTGGTCGTGGATGAAATGTTCATGTGCTGCGGTCCTCTCTTGCGGCGGGACTGTGCAGCCTTGTCTCGCCTGTGTCATGTCGTGTTTTCCCGGGGCCGTGAAAGCCGCTTGAGGCCTTTCCCTCGGTTTGCGCCTGAGCGCAAAACCTTTGCACGCGCGGGTAAGACAGCTTACCGCGAGTTCGCCAAGATCCACGCCGGCCTTCCACGTGACACGCACGGTATGGATAGGCAGACAAACACAGTACATGAGCATGTTGAACGAGACGATCCTGAGCCGAGATGGTTTGAAGCTGGTGCGCCGGCACTGGCGCGTGGCACAGCCCCGCGGCACCGTGGTGCTGGTGCACGGCATCGCAGAGCACAGCGGGCGCTACCACCATGTGGCGGCCCAACTCAATGAATGGGGCTGGTCGGTTGAAAGCTATGACCAGCGTGGGCATGGCGAATCCGAAGGGCCCCGCGGGCGCCTGTGTCGTGATGATGACCTGGTGCAGGATCTGGCTGCCGTGGTGGCCCAGATTCGTGCCGAGCAGGCGCCGGGCCCACTGTTGCTGATGGGGCACAGCATGGGCGGGTTGGTGGTGGGCTGCTATGGCGCCGATCTGCTGGAGCCCCGCTCACAGACGGCGCCGCCCGACGTGGACGGCGTGATCATGATCTCGCCCGCGCTGGCCATACCCATGAACTGGTTCCGGCGCTTGCTCATGGCCAGCATGGGGCGCCTGGCGCCGGATCTGTGCGCGCGCACTGGCTTCAACCCCAAGGCGATTTGCCGTGATGCCGCTGTGGTGAGGGCCTACAAGAGCGACCCGCTGGTGCATGACCGCATCAGCCCGCGTCTGGCCCGCTTCATTCTGGAAGGCGGCGGCTATGTGCGCGCCCTGGCCGGCCAGTGGGTCAAGCCGACGGTGTTGCTGTATGCCGGGGCCGATGAGATCGTGGACCCGAAGGGCACCCGGCAGTTCGCGGACGCCGCACCGGCGCATGTTCACACCCGTTGCTTTCCGCACATGGCGCACGAGATCCTCAATGAACCCGACCAGGTCATGGTGTTCCATGCGCTGCATGCCTGGCTGGAGGCACGCTTCGCACCTCACCTTGCGTACCCCGGGGGCAGCTTGAACGCGGCCTGATCCCTGTTGGCTGGATGCCTCGCTGGTGCGGGCCAGCCCTGGTGGTCCTATCATGGCTTCATCGAGCTTTGCGCTTGCTTGTGGCCACCAGATCAGATGCCCTCTTCGATCCATTTCCATCATGCCGAGTCAGCACAGGCGCTGGCCCAGGATCTGGCGGGCTTTGTGGCGCAGCAACTGCGTGAGAGTCTGGCGCGGCGGGGGCAGGCCTTGCTCGTGGTCTCGGGGGGCAGCACGCCCTTGCCCTTTTTCAAGGCCTTGTCGGGCATGGCGCTGGATTGGTCGCGTGTGTGCGTGACCCTGGCTGATGAGCGCTGGTTGCCACCCGATCACGCTGACAGCAACGAGCGCCTGGTGCGCGAGGGGCTGCTGCAGGGCTTGGCGGCGCAGGCACCGTTCCTGCCGCTGTTCAATGGCGCTGCTTCGCCCGAGGCGGCGCAGGCAACGGTCTCACAGGCCTTGGATGGCTTGCCCTGGCCGGCTGATGTGGTGGTGCTGGGCATGGGAGGCGATGGGCACACCGCGTCGCTGTTTCCGCATGCACCCGAATTGGCCGATGCGCTGGCCGACGGCGCGGGGCCGCGTTGCCTGCCCGTGGCCGTGCCGGCCCTGCCCAATGTGCCTGTGCCCCGCCTGAGCCTCACCCGCCGTGCCTTGCTGGACACGCGGCACCTCGTCATCCATGTCACCGGGGCATCCAAGCTGGCCTTGATCAAGCAAGCCATGCAGGACGGGCCTGTCGAGCCATGGCCGATCCGGCTGGCCTTGTTGCAAAGCCAGGTGCCATGCGAGGTGTTCCATGCAGACTGACTACCCCAAGTTGCTGGGTGACATCGGTGGCACCAATGTGCGGCTGGCACTGAAGCTGTCGCCTGACGGCGAGATCAGCCACATCCTCAACCTGAACTTGCGTGACCATGCCGATGCGGTGTCGGCCGTGGAGCATTACCTGACGCAGGTGGGGGCTGGCAGCGGCCCCATGCGGCCGCGCACCGGCAGCATCGGTGCAGCCGGGCCGGTGCTGGGCGACCACCTGCAGTTGTTCAACGCGCCCTGGGGCTTCTCCATCGAGGGCTTGCGCCAGGCCCTGGGCTTGACACGGCTGAGGGTGCTCAATGACTTCACGGTGCTGGCCTTGGCCTTGCCGCATTTGCCCCAGGCCGAGTTGCGGCAGATCGGGGGCGGGGCGCCTGTTGCGGGCATGACCATGGGCCTGCTGGGCGCGGGGACGGGCCTGGGCGTGTCCGGCCTGGTGCCCGATCTGCAAGGGCAGATGTCGCCCATTGCGGGGGAGGGCGGGCACGTCACCTTGGCCGCTTCAGATGACAACGAAGAGCGCCTGATCGCCTTGCTGCGTCGGCGCTTCGGGCATGTGTCGGCCGAGCGGGTGCTGTCTGGCTCAGGGCTGGTGGTGCTGTATGAGGCGCACGCGCAACTGGCGGGGCAGCCCGCCGAGGCGCTCATGCCGGCCGATGTGACGCAGCGTGGTCTGGCCGGACAATGCGCCCTGTGCGAGGCGGCCTTGAACAGCTTCTGCCTGTTCATGGGGACGGTGGCGTCCAACCTGGCCGTGTCGCTGGGGGCCCAGGGCGGGCTGTTCATCGGCGGCGGTATCGTGCCGCGCCTGGGCGAGTTCTTCGAGCGATCCGGCTTTCGCGAACGCTTTGACGCCAAGGGACGCTATGCAGACTACCTGCGGCGCATCCCCGTGTTCGTCATCCACTCGCCATACCCCGCTTTGATCGGCGCGGCGCAGGCTTGAGTTGATTCCCGATGACCCCGCTTACTCCGCTTGCAGGCGGGGCTGCATCTTGGCCGGGCTGCTGGGGAACGAGTGGCGCACGATGCGCCAGATCACCTGGCTGAACTGCGAGACCATGGAGCCGGTGTTGTACTGCACGCCATAGCGCGCGCAGATCTCACGCACATGGGGCGCCAATTCGGCGTAACGGTTGGCGGGCACATCGGGGAAGAGGTGGTGCTCGATCTGGTGGCTCAGGTTGCCCGTCATGATGTGCAGCAGCTTGCTGCCCGACAGGTTGGACGAGCCCAGGATCTGGCGCAAATACCACTGCCCGCGGGTCTCGTTCTTGACGATGCTCTTGGGGAAGGTTTGCGCGTTGGTGGTGAAGTGGCCGCAGAAGATCACCGTGTAGGTCCAGACATTGCGGATGCCGTTGGCCACCAGGTTGCCCAGGAACACCGACCAGAATGCGGGCCATGCCAGCAGAGGGAAGACAAGGTAGTCCCTGATGAGCTGGCGGCGCGTCTTGCGCAGCACCGGCGCGGCCTCCTTGAACAGCTGGCGCCAGGTGATGCGGCCAATGAAGACGCGGCCCAGGCGCAGGTCCTGCACGGCCACACCCCACTGGAACAGCAAGGCGAAGATCACGGCGTACAGCGGCTGCAGCAAGGCAGCGGGGTACCACTTCTGTTCGGGGAACAGGCGCAGCACGTCGTAGCCGATGTCGTCGTCCATGCCGTGCACATTGGTGTAGGTATGGTGGCGGAAGTTGTGGGTCTTGACCCAGTTGGCGCTGGTGCCCACGATGTCCCACTCGAAGGTCTTGCCATTGAACTTGGGGTCGTTCATCCAGTCGAACTGACCGTGGATGACGTTGTGGCCCAGCTCCATGTTGTCCAGGATCTTGGAGATGCCCAGGATGACCGCGCCAGCCAGCCAGGTTGTCCACAGCCAGCCCTCGGGCATGAACAGGCCGGCCATCAGCAGGCCACGGCCCAGGACCTCGGTCCAGCGTACAGCGGCGAAGATGCGGCGGATGTAGCGGGCATCGCGTTCGCCCAGGTCGGCCACGGTGCGGGCGCGCAGGGCGTCGATTTCAGCGCCGAAATGCTGGAGCTCGTCGGCAGTCAGGGGGCGGCGGAGGGCTTGGCTCATGTCTCTTGTCTCAATCAGATGTCCAGCGAGATGTCGCTCACGGCGCGGCTGACGCACAGGCGCACCTGGGTGTCAGGCTCGGTGTCCTGATCGCCCGTGTTGATGTGGCTGGTGGTGCCTTCATGCTTGGTGCACACGCAGGTGTTGCAGATGCCCATGCGGCAACCGGAGGCGGGGTTCATGCCCGCTTGCTCCAGCGCGACCAGCAGGGACTGGCCGGACGACACATCCAGTGCGCGGCCGCTCTTGCGCAGTTGCACGCGCACGGTGGTGATGGCCTCGGGCGTCAGCGCAGGCGCTGCAGGGGTGAAGCCCTCGGCCAGGAAGCTGCGGGCCGTGCCAGCGGTCAAGGTGCGGGCGGCTTCCACGAAACCGCCGGGGCCGCAGGCATAGATCTGGCGCTCGGGCAGGTCTTTGACCAGCTCGGCCACTTGTTCGGCGCTGATCAGGCCCCGGGCCTCGTCGGCCAGTGTCTGGGCTTCGTGGGTCAACACCACCTGCAGCTTGAAGTTGGCGTGGCGCTGGGCCAGTTCGCGCAATTCGCGCAGGAAGCACAACTCGGCGCGGGTCTTGGCCCAGTAGATCAGGCTCAGCTCGACAGGCATGCCTTGCGCGGCCAGCTGGCGCGTCAGGCTCATCAGCGGGGTGATGCCACTGCCGGCGGCCAGGAACAGCCATTTGCCCTGGGGGTGGGCGTTCAGGGTCATCTCGCCGAAAGACGTGCCCAACTCCACCACATCGCCTGCGCGGACATCCCGGCAGAGGTGGGTGCTGAGCTTGCCGCCCTCGACGCGCTTGACGGTGATCTCGATGCGCCCGTCACGGCCGGGCACATTGGTGATGCTGTAGCTGCGCGTGGTGCGCCGGCCATTGACCTCGGCGCTCACATTGATGTGCTGGCCGGGGCGCACCTTGCCGCAGTGGCGGTTGGGCTGCAGCACCAGGGTGATGGCGTCCTGCGCTTCCACGCGGCGCTCCACCACGCGGGCCAGCGGGCGCGCCCAGGACCAGGCCGGGTTGATCAGGCCTGCCCAGAAATCGAACACCGATGGCTCGATCAGCGGCGCGACCAGCCTTTGCAGGGGGCCGGCGCCGGGGCCGACCGAGGAGGTGGGGGCAGAAACGGACACGTGAACCACTTTCAAAAACAGCTCTTCAGGCTGGTTGGCCTGGGAATGCGCGCAAGTATACGCAAGCATAGACAATTGTCTATACACTTGTGCATTAATTGCTGGCGATATGATGTCGGACCTTCAGATCGGCATCAATGAGTACGAACCTGTCCCCTGTTCAGGTGGCCACCCCAGGCCGCAAACCGGTGATTTCCCGCGAGGACATCATGACGGCGGCGCTCAAGCTGGTGGGCCCGCACCGCAGCGTGTCTTCCTTGAGCCTGCGCGAAGTCGCGCGGGAAGCGGGCATCGCGCCCAACAGCTTTTACCGGCAGTTCCGCGACATGGACGAGCTGGCGGTCGCCCTGATCGAGCGCGCGGGTGCATCGCTGCGCCAGATCATCGGGGAGGCCCGTCAGCGGGCCACTGCAGATCGCAGCGTGGTGCGGGGCTCTGTCGAAGCCTTCATGGAGCAACTGCACACAGACGACCGCTTGCTGCAGATCCTGCTGCGTGAAGGCACGGTCGGGTCATCGGCGTTCAAGCAAGCCGTGGACAAGCAGCTCAATTTCTTTGAAGAAGAGTTGAAGCTGGATCTGATCCGCCTGGCAGAAGCCAACAAGACAGGCTTGTTCGAGCCGGCACTGACGGCCAAGGCCATCACGCGGCTGGTGTTCACCATGGGCGCCACGGCCATGGACCTGCCGCAGGACAAGTACACCGAGCTGACTGAGCAGGTGGTGTTGATGGTCCGCATGATCGTGACGGGCACGCAGACGCTGGCGGTGACGGGTTCACCGGATCGCTGACGGCCGCTGCGCTGCGCATGCAGGCGTTTGCTGTTCTCACCACACCAGGTTTTTGCACCTTGTTACGTGGTGTATAAATAAATTAATAAGACCCAGCAAATGGGGCGGGAGTGATTCATGGTCAGGTGCGTCGATGGCGCGCGCCTGCTTCACGGCTGTCCACTTGTTGTTGTCGATGTCTGACCTCAGGTGGAGTTGTTTGCTGTGCCCCTTTTCCGACTGAACGCGAATGCCGCGATGGGCTGGGTGCTGCTCGCCAGCGGCGCTTTGGCGTTCGCTGGCTTGGCCTTGTCGAACCTGCAGCAGGCTGCGGTCTTGGGGCTGGGCCCGCTCATGCAATGGAGCGGTGCGACGGGTGGGCTTTTTGCCGTGCTGGCCCTCTGCATGGCCTGGCTGTCCCGGGGCCTTCCCCTTTCCCTTTCATCCGGCCGCGACCTTGCCCTGCGTCAGCTCGGCAGGTTGGTTTGCCTGGCCTACCTGCTCGTGCACCTGTATGCCTTCACCCGTCTCGCCGCGCTGTGGACGGTGGGCTGCATGAGCCTGGCCGCGTTCGGCCTGGTGTTGAGCAAGCTGCCCGGCGGTGCGCGCCGTGGCGCTGCGTCGTGAATTGTTTTCTCTGTGTTTTCAACCAAGGCAAATAAAGGAGCCAAGCATGAGTTTCGTCCGTACCCTGGCCAAAGTGGCCGTCGTGTCTTCGATCGCGTTGATGGCCGGTTGCGCCAGTGTGAACAAGGCCCCCGCGTCTGTGGACGCCGAGTCCAAGCAGTTCAAGGTCAACGCTGCAGTGGCACAGGTTTATGTGTACCGCAATGAAACCTTGGGTGCGGCTTTGTCCATGCCCGTGGCGGTGGATGGCAAGGTGGCAGGCTCGACCGGCCCGCATTCCTTCTTCAAGTTCAACCTGCCTGCAGGCAGCCACACGATCACCTCGCAGGGTGACGAATCCAAGCTGGCGCTGAACACCGAGCCGGGCAAGCTGTACTTCGTGTGGCAGGAAGTCAAGATGGGCATGCTCTCGGGCAGCTCCAAGCTGCAACTGGTTTCTGAAGACCAGGGCAAAAAGGGCGTGGCGGAGTGCACGCAGATCCAGTCGAACTTCTGATCACCTTGTGATGTAAAAAAATTCAGTCCCCCCACCCATCCGGGTAAACACATGAACTGCACATAGCCATGCAGCGGGAGCGATGCGGCCCCAGTGGAGAGATCGGGTCTGGAGCAAGCCCGGACAGGCTGGGTCCTTGGGGGGACTGAACAAAACGTGTTGAAGGCCCGGACGATCAGGCCCTCAACACCCACCAATTGACGCGCGGGTTGAGCTCTTCACAGATCACCTCGCGCTTGACGATGTATTCGATGGTGGGGCAGTGCTCGGCCGGGACCACCGGCGCCTGGGTGAGCCAGTAGTGCACATGCGCCTGCGTGATGCCGTTGCCGATTTCGCGCGCGAGCCGGGTCTGCGAGCCGACGATGCCGATGGCTTTGAGTAAGGCTTCCTGGGGTGTCATTGTTTTCTCCTGCAGACGTATTTGTAGTCAATTATCGATATTTCTGCAAGATGCCCAACAAAGAGTTTTGTAGCATCCACGCATGAGCAAGAAAAACAGCGAATGGGACAGCTATACCGGGCGCCTCCTGTGGGCCATGAGCCGGGCAGGCAAGACCAACCAGAGCGAGCTGGCCCGCGCGGTCGGTGTCAAACCCCAATCCATCCAGTACCTGTGTGATCCCAATGCTGGTGCGCGTGGCAGTTCGCACACGCCTTCGCTGGCGCGTGAACTGGGCGTGGGCGCCGAGTGGCTGGCAACGGGGCAGGGGCAGCCAACAGGTGCCATGGCACTGGGCACACGTGAGGCCGCTTCACCGGGGTATGCCGTGCGGCAGGTGGACGCGGGGCAAAGCCGTGCCCTGCGGGTGACAGGTGCCGTGCGTGTGGGGCCTCACGTGGGTGCCCAGCCCGGCGAGTTGCACAGAACGGATCTGGCCAAGGGGCAGGCTGACGGCTACCTGACCTTGCCTTTGATGCTGCCCGGTCCGCCCGTGGTGTTGCGCGTCCAGGGGGCGGCTTTAGCCCCAGGCATCAAGGACGGGCAGTTCCTGGTGCTGCAGGCTGTCCATGACGCCTTGCAACTGGAGCCCGAAGACACCTTGCTCATCACACTCACCGATGGGCGCGTGATGCTGCGCGAGTTGATGGTGGTGCGGGAAACCAGCTTGCTGGTGCTGCCCGTGGCGGGTGGGCAGCTCGCGCCCCTTGCGCGCGAAGACATCGCCAGCATTGAGTTGATCGTGTGTGTGGTGCCGCGCCGCTGGTGGCGTGTGGGGACGTGAGGCGTCCCTTCCCGATGCCATATTGAGGCCCCGCGCCAGCAATGGCCACGCACCAAGGTGGTCCATAACTTGCTGCTGTCACACAGACGCCTGCACACTGGTGCGGGCCAGCCCTAGCCGGAGATCTGTGTGTCCATTCACGTCGCCCTCAATCACGTCACGCACTACAGCTACGACCGCCTGGTCAACCTGTCGCCGCAGGTCGTGCGTCTGCGGCCTGCGCCGCATTGCCGAACCCGCATCCTGTCGTACTCGCTGAGGGTCGAGCCGGCCGTCCACTTCGTCAACTGGCAGCAGGACCCGTTCTCCAACCACCTGGCCCGCCTGGTCTTCCCGGAGCAGACCCAGGAATTCAAGATCACGGTGGACCTGGTCGCCGAGATGGCGGTCTACAACCCCTTTGACTTCTTTCTGGAGCCTGAGGCCGAGAACTACCCCTTCCAGTACGACGCCTCCACGCTGCATGACCTCGGGCCTTATCTGGTCAAGAGCGAGCTGACGCCGGCCTTCAAGGCCTTTGTTGACAGCATCGACCGCACCGAGGTGCGCACCATCGACTTCCTGGTCGGGCTCAATCAGCGCCTGCAAAACGACATCAGCTACACCATCCGCATGGAGCCGGGCGTGCAGACGCCTGAGGAGACGCTGACGCTGAAGTCCGGCTCATGTCGGGACACCGGCTGGCTGATGGTGCAGGCCTTGCGCCACCTGGGCCTGGCGGCACGCTTTGTGTCCGGCTACCTGATCCAGTTGAAGGCCGACGTGGCCGCGCTGGACGGCCCCTCAGGCACGGAGGTGGATTTCACCGACCTGCATGCCTGGTGCGAGGTCTTCCTGCCCGGCGCTGGCTGGATCGGCCTGGACCCGACCTCCGGCCTGCTGGCAGGCGAGGGCCACATCCCGGTGGCCTGCACGCCCGAGCCCACGGGGGCCGCGCCGGTGGCCGGTGCCGTGGACGAATGCGAGGTGAGCTTCGAGCACCGCATGGGCATCACCCGCATCTATGAAAGCCCGCGTGTCACCAAGCCTTATACCGATGACCAGTGGCAGGCCATCGACGCGCTGGGCGCCAAGGTGGATGCTGACCTGCGTGTGGGCGATGTGCGCCTGACCATGGGCGGCGAGCCCACTTTCGTGTCCGTGAGCGACCGCGATGGCGCCGAGTGGAACACCGACGCCCTGGGGCCAACGAAGCGTGGCCTGGCCACCGAGCTGGTCCACAAGCTGCGCCAGCGTTATGGCGAAGGCGGCTTCCTGCACTTCGGGCAGGGCAAGTGGTACCCGGGCGAGCAGTTGCCGCGTTGGGCCTTGTCGATTTTCTGGCGCACCGATGGCCAGCCTTGCTGGCACGACCCCAGCCTGTTTGCCGACGAGCGCAACTCGGTGCGCTACACCAGCCAGGACGCCCGGCTCTTCATTGACACCCTGGCCACCAAGCTGGGTGTGGGGTCGGGCTACGTTCAGCCTGGTTATGAGGACACCTTCTACTACCTGTGGCGCGAGCGGCGCTTGCCCGTCAACGTCGACCCCTTTGATGCCAAGCTCGATGACGAGATGGAGCGCATGCGCCTGCTGCGCGTGTTCGATCAGGGGCTGGAGCACCAGGTCGGCTATGCCTTGCCCCTCAAGCGCAACGATGCGCTGGGCCTGAGCGGCCCCAAGTGGGTGACGGGGCCGTGGTTCTTCCGCGATGAGCGCATGTACCTGTTCCCGGGCGATTCACCCATGGGTTACCGCCTGCCACTCGATTCCCTGCCCTGGGTGAGCAAGGGCGACTTCCCTTACAGCCATGAGCACGACCCGTTTGCCCCGCGCGGGGCCTTGCCGGCAGCGGCCTCGCTGAGGGCCCAGTACGGGCAGCATCAGGTTGGTGGTGGTTTTGCGCAAGGTGGCGTGGTCGGCACGCAGGGCCAGAACGTGGCCGGTCTGGGGGGCGCGGGCGTCAATGGCGAGTGGGGTGCCCTGGGCGCCAACCCGCCCGCAGGCCTGGGCGAAGCTGGCAAGCCGGGCGGCGACCCCACGCGCATGCCCAGCCGTTTTGAGTCGGCGCACTGGATCACGCGCTCGGCCTTGTGCGTCGAGGTGCGCAACCCCGATCGTGCCAGCGGCCCCAAGGTCGAAGCAGAGGGCCAGGGCGGCGGCGTGATGTATGTGTTCATGCCGCCCCTGACCTTGCTGGACGACTACCTGGACCTGCTGGCCGCTGTGGAAGCCACGGCGGCCGAGCTGGGCATGGTCATCGTGCTGGAGGGCTACCCACCCCCACGCGACCCGCGCCTGAAGTTGCTGCAGGTCACGCCCGACCCCGGTGTCATCGAAGTCAACATCCACCCTGCCTCCAGCTGGGAACAACTGGTGGACCACACCGAGTTTCTCTACCAGGCCGCGCACGAAACCCGCCTGTCGACCGAGAAGTTCATGGTCGATGGCCGGCACACCGGCACCGGCGGTGGCAACCACTTCGTGCTGGGCGGGGCCACGCCGTCTGACAGCCCCTTCCTGCGCCGGCCCGATCTCATCCCCAGCCTGTTGACCTTCTGGCACAACCACCCCTCCTTGTCCTACCTGTTCTCGGGCCTGTTCATCGGGCCGACCAGCCAGGCACCCCGCATCGACGAGGCCCGCATGGACCAGGTCTACGAGACCGAGATCGGCCTCAAGGAGATCGAGCGGCAGATGGACATCTGGGGCCAGTGCCCGCCCTGGTTGATCGACCGCACCTTGCGCAACCTGCTGATCGACGCCACCGGCAACACCCACCGCAGCGAGTTCTGCATCGACAAGCTGTACTCGCCCGACGGGCCCACGGGCCGCCTGGGCCTGCTGGAGTTGCGCGCCTTCGAGATGCCGCCCCACGCCAAGATGAGCCTGGTGCAGCAGTTGCTGCTGCGGGCGCTGGTGTCGTGGTTCTGGAAGACGCCCTACAAGGGGCATGGCGCCCAGCGCCTGACCCGCTGGGGCACGGGCCTGCATGACCGCTTCTTGCTGCCCAGCTTTGTCGAGCAGGACTTTGCCGACGTGCTGGCCGAGTTGCAGATGGCCGGCTACGACTTCCAGAACGAGTGGTTTGCGCCGCATTTCGAGTTCCGCTTCCCCTATATCGGCGAGATCTCGTCCGCGGGCGTGCGCCTGACGCTGCGCGGTGCGCTGGAGCCCTGGCATGTGATGGGTGAAGAGGGCTCGCCAGGCGGCACGGTGCGCTACGTGGACTCCTCTCTGGAGCGGCTGGAAGTGCGTGTGACGGGGCTCAATGGCAACCGCCATGTGGTCACGGTCAATGGCCAGATCCTGCCCTTGCACCCCACGGGCCGGGTGGGCGAGTTCGTGGCGGGCGTGCGCTACCGCGCCTGGCAGCCCCCGTCCTGCCTGCACCCGACCATCGGCTCGGACGCCCCCCTGACTTTTGACGTGGTGGACGGCTGGCTCAAGCGTTCGCTGGGCGGCTGCCAGTACCATGTGGCCCATCCGGGTGGCCGCAATTACGACACCTTCCCCGTGAACGCCTATGAGGCCGAAAGCCGGCGCCTGGCGCGCTTCTTCCGCATGGGTCACACGCCAGGCTTGATGCCGATCAAGCCCAAACCTGCCGGTATCGAGCACCCGTTGACGCTGGACCTGCGCACGTCACGCTCAGCTTGAGGGTGGCAAGGGGCAACCCTAGGTACCAGCAGGGCCGGGGTTTGACACACTGGACTTATGGGTTGTAATCCCAACCCGTCGTTCATTAGTCAGTACCCATGTCGGTTTCGCCCCCCAGTGGCACGCGTCAACCATCGGCCTCGTCTTCCGAGACGGCCTTGGGCGAGGCTGTGTACCGCGATTGCTTTGATCTGTCCCCCGCCGCCCAGGTGATCCTCAATCACCGGGGCGAGTTGCTGGACCTCAACCTCCAGGCCTGCACGGTGATGGGCCGCGATCGGGCCGCGCTGCTGGGGCACCGCCTGACGGACGTGGTGCACCCGGATGACCGCGCCGAGATCTTCGCGGCCATCGAGCACAGCACCGAGCACAAGGTGCCTTTCGAGTTGGCCTGCCGCGTGCAGTCTCCGGGGCAGGCGCTGCGCTGGTTCCTGGTGCAGTCCCGCCCTGCCAGCCATGCCGAACACGGCACGCTCTGGTACACCTTGCTGGCCGACATCACCGAGCGCAAGAAGCAGGAGGCATGGCTGGCACACCGCAATGCCTTGCTCACCGCCCTGTCGCAGGGCTTGCCCGGCATGATCTATGTGTTCCGTCCCGGTACGGACAAGGGCGGTCGACTGGATTTTGTCAGCGAAGGCGTGCGCCATTTGTTTGGAGCCTCGCCCGAAGAGGCCCTGGCCAGCCCATGGGTGCTGTACAACCGCGTGCCACCCGAAGACCTCAACAATTTCTTCCAGCAGCGTGACCTGGCCATTGGCGAATCCAGCCGCCTGCACAGCGAGTTTCGTGTCCGCAACGCCGAAGGCGAGTTGCGCTGGTGTGCGGCCGATTCGGTTGCCGGCCTGGACGCCGATGGCAACGAGGTACGCTGCGGTTACATCGCCGACATCACCGAGCACAAGCTGTATCAGGATGCGCGTGTGGCCGCGGAGACGGCCGAGCGTGCCAGCCGCGCCAAGTCGCAGTTCCTGTCGCGCATGAGCCATGAACTGCGCACCCCGCTGAACGCCGTCATCGGGTTCGCGCAACTGCTGCAGATGGACAATAGCCCCGCGCTGGCCGACGGGCAGCGCCAGAAGGTCCAGCTGATCGAGCGCTCGGGCGCGCACCTGCTGGACGTCATCAGCGACGTGCTGGACCTCTCGCGCATCGAGGCTGGCGACATGCCCTTGTCGGTCGAGCCCATCATGCTCGGTGGCGTGATCAACGACGCCCAGGCCATGGTGGCCGAAGCGGCGCACCGGGCGAATGTCCTCATGACGGAGTCAGGGCGCAGCTGGGACATGTATGTCATGGCCGACCGCGTGCGCCTGCGCCAGGTGCTGGTCAACCTGCTGAGCAATGCGGTCAAGTACAACCGGCAGGACGGCCAGGTCTGCGTGTCCGTCCGCATGGAAAACGACACCCGCGTTTTGCTTGAAGTCACCGACACCGGCGTGGGCCTGAGCGAGAGCCAGATCACCCATCTGTTCGAGCCCTTCAACCGCCTGGGGGCCGAGCACTCGGGCGTCGAGGGCACCGGCATTGGCCTGGTGATCGTGCACCGATTGGTGGAGCTGATGGGCGGCACGATTACCGTGCGCAGCCAGGCCGGGCAGGGCACCACCTTTTCCTTGAGCCTGCCTGCCGCCGAGGTGGACCTCGCCTCCGATCATGGCGTGCTGGACGAAGCGCTGCCCGAGTCTCGTCAGGCCACCATCCTGTACGCCGAAGACAACGAGATCAACGTGCTGCTGGTGCGCCAGATCCTGGAGTTGCGCCCTTCCTGGAAGCTGGAAGTGGCCCACAGCGGTGCCGAAGCACTCAAGCTGGTGAGCAAGATCCAGCCCGATCTGCTGCTGCTGGACATGCACCTTGGTGACATGACCGGGTTCGAGCTGGCAGACCTGCTTGATCAGAACCCGGCCCTGCAGGGCGTGACCAAGGTGGCCCTGTCGGCCGACGCCATGCCTGATCGGGTTCATGCTGCCCGCGCCAAGGGCTTCAGTGCCTACCTGACCAAGCCGCTGGACGTGGCCGCGCTGCTGCGTTGCCTGGACGAGCACCTGGCTGCCAGGTAGGTGCGGGCGCTTGTGGCTCAGACCTTGAAAACGTCCACCACCTCCGCCAGAGTTTGCGCCTGGTGCTTGAGGCTTTCAGATGCGGCCGCCGACTCTTCAACCAGGGCGGCATTTTGCTGCGTGACTTGATCGAGTTGCGACACGGCATCGCTGACCTGCGTGATGCCCGTGGTTTGCTCGTTGGTGGCGGCGGCGATCTCTGAAATCAGATCGGTGACACGGCGCACCTGGACCACGATGTCGTCCATCTGGCGGCCGGCCTCGTTGACCAGGCCCGAGCCGTTTTCAACCTTGGTGACACTCTCATTGATCAGGCTTTTGATCTCCCGGGCGGCTTGCGCGCTCCGTTGGGCCAGGGTGCGCACCTCACCCGCCACCACGGCAAAACCCCGGCCTTGCTCGCCTGCACGCGCGGCTTCGACCGCCGCGTTCAAGGCCAGGATATTGGTCTGGAACGCGATGCCGTCAATGACACCGATGATGTCCGAGATCTTGCGGCTGGACGTCGAGATGTCACCCATGGTGCTGATCACCTGTTCCACCACCGAGCCACCCGTCGTGGCGGCCGAGGATGCGCCCTGGGCAATCTGGACCGCCTGCCTGGCCGTGTCGGCGTTTTGCTTCACGGTGGCGCTCAACTGCTCCATGGACGCGGCGGTCTGCTGCAGATTGGACGCTTGCTCCTCGGTGCGTTGAGACAGGTCGGCGTTGCCGCTGGCGATCTCGGTTGAGCCGGTGGCAATCGAATCGCTGCTGTGGCGGACCCGGCCCACCAGGCTGGCCAGGCTGTCATTCATGCGCTTGAGTGCGCTCAGCAACTGGCCGGTTTCATCTTGCCCATGGGCGTCGATGTGTGAACGCAGGTCGCCGGATGCCACCAGTTCGGCCACCTTGACTGCCTGGCCCAGTGGCACGGTGATGGAGCGCGTGATGTACAGCGCGGTCACCACGCCGAGCAGCACCGCGATGAAGGCGATCGAGAGCAGGGCCGTGACAGACCGGTGGTAGGTGGCCTTGCTTTGATCGGCCTGCTTCTGCCCCAAGGTCTCGTTATAGCCCCACCAGGCGTTGATGGCGGTGGTCAAGGTCTTGTAAGCGGTCCAGGACTCGCCCATGGCGATCGCGCGTTGCGCGACGAGCTGAGCCTGATCCAGGTCGGCCTGGATGCTGGGGTCGGCTGTTTTCCTGACCTGAATCACGTAGGCGCTGAACGCGGACTTGACCTGGTCGAGGTGGTGTTGGTCCTGCGTGTCGTCAACCAGCTTTTCATAAGCCGCAAGGCCTTGTTGCACCGCTGTTTCGGCCTGGGCGATGTCCTTGAACGTGACCAGACGCTCATTGAGCGCAGCCTGTTGCAGTGCACGCAACTCAAAGCGTCGCAGGGCGTTGAGGCCGTCGTTCACCTGGTAAATGACCTTCAAGGACGGCAGCAGGCGCGTGTTGTAGGTGTCGGCGTTCGCGTACAGGTTGCCAGCTTGCACGGCCGCGAAGCCGACCATGCCCGCGAGCATGAGCAAGATGATGGCGAAGCCACTGGCCAGGCGTTGGCCAATTTTCAGTCTGCTCAATACATGCATGGCAAATCCCTCTCGTTCAATTCCGGTGGACGATCTGATTGGGGCTATTTCCTGGCAGCTCATAGGGTTATCGAACAACCGGGACCCAGCTTGAGGCCATCTCTTTTGCGCTGGATCAGGGAGAGTCTCTGGCCGGTCTCTTGCTTGCATGCCTGACAATCGGTCTGGCTGATACCAGCTGTCTTGCCCTCAAGCACCCCTATGTCCTCGACCCTTCAGCTTTTTGATGACCCTGCCGAGCCGCTCTCGGTTGCGGGTGACATGCAGCGGCAGGCGCGCGCGGTGGAGCCGGGGCATTACGACGAGCTGCGCGATGACGAGGGCCAGTTGCGCCCGGCCTGGCAGGCTTTTGCCGAGCACCTGGGCGCGCCGCTGCCGGACCTGACGCGCCGCCAGAGTCTGCTGGCGCACCAGATCCAGGAAGACGGCATCACCTACAACGTCTACAACGCACAAGGGGGCCCGAGCCGCCCCTGGTCGCTGGAGGCTTTGCCGTTGATCCTGTCGGCGGCCGACTGGCAGGCGCTGGAGCGCGGTGTGGCCCAGCGCGCCAACCTGCTCAACCGCGTGCTGGCAGACGTGTACGGCGAGCAGACCGTGCTCAAGGAGGCCTTGCTGCCTTCCGCGCTGGTATTGGGGCACCCCAGCTACCTGCGCGGCCTGCAGGGCGTCAAGCCAGTGGGTGGCGTCTACCTGCACGTGGTCGCTTTTGACCTGGTGCGCGCGCCCGACGGCGCCTGGTGGGTGGTGTCGCAGCGCACCCAGGCCCCATCTGGCCTGGGCTACGTCATGCAGAACCGCCTGATCGTGTCGCGCTTGTTCCCTGAGGCCTACCGGGCCATGAACGTGCAGCACCTGGCCAGTGGCTACCGGCGCCTGCTGGACACCATGACCGAGCTGGCCAGCCTCTGCGCCGAGGGCGAAACACCGCGCCTGGCCCTGCTCACCCCGGGGCCTTACAACGAGACCTACTTCGAGCACGCTTACCTGGCGCGCTACCTGGGCCTGCCCCTGGTGGAAGGCGGCGACCTCGTGGTGCGCGACGAAGGCCTGTTCCTCAAGACCGTGCAGGGCCTGGAGCCCATCCACGGCTTGCTGCGCCGCCTGGACGATGATTTTTGCGACCCGCTGGAGTTGCGGTCTGACTCGACGCTGGGCATACCCGGCTTGATGCAGGCCGTGCGTGCCGGCAAGGTGGTGCTGGCCAATGCCCTGGGTACAGGCTTTCTGGAGTCCCCCGCGGTGCATGGCTTCCTGCCGGCACTGTCGCGCAAGCTGCTCGGGCAAGAGCTGGCACTGCCCTCGCTGCCAACCTGGTGGTGCGGCGAGTCGGCCGCCTGGCGGGACGTGCGCGACGAGCTCACCGAGCGTGTGATCCGCCCCAGCTACCCCCATGCCGGCACACCGGGCTTTGGGGGCTCCAGCACCGTGCGCCAGAGCTTCGATGCCGTCATCGGGCGCGTGCTGACCCCGGCTGCGCTCAAGGCCTGGCGAGAACGCATCGACCACGACCCGGCCGCCTACACGGTGCAACGTTTCGAGCCCTATCCCCAGGCGCCGGTCTGGTCGGGCGGGGCGCTGAGCATGCGCGGTGCGTCCTTGCGGGTGTACGCCTTGTCCGACGGGCAGGGCGGCTGGCAGGTCCTGCCCGGGGGCATGACACGCATCGCCACGCGTGATGCCGGCCCGGTCTCCATGCAACTGGGCGGCAGCAGCCTGGACACCTGGGTGCTGACCGACGAGCCCGTTGACACCTTCTCGATGCTGCCGGCCTCCATCAAGCTCGACGAGCTGATGCAGCGCCAGCGCCCCGTGGCCAGCCGCACCGGCGAGAACCTGTTCTGGATGGGCCGCTATACCGAGCGCACCGAGCAGCAACTGCGCTTGTTGCAGACCTCGGTCAGCCTGCAGTCCGGTGACGACGAGATGCAAGAGCGCGTCTCGCTGGCCTTGTCGGATCTGGCCGAGTCCAATGGCCTGGTGCCCCCCGGTACGCCCAGCCTGATCAAGTCCCCGCGGGTGTTCGAGCGTGCGGCGCTGGACGCGTTGGTCGACGTGTCGGCCAAACAGGGGGCTTACAGCCTGGGCTTCAACCTGGGCGCCCTGGCGCGCTCTGCGCAAAGCCTGCGCGAGCGCCTGTCCCCAGAGCACGCGCGCCTTTTGCGTGCCATGGGCAGCGACTTCCAGCACCGCCTCACACAAGCGGCCTTGCAAGCGGCCTTGCCACATGAGGAACACGAGCACGACGATGAGAGCGTTGAGCAAGCCACCCGCACGCCGCAAGCGGCCAGGCTGCGCAGCCTGACGCAGGCGCAGGATGCCTTCGAGCACCTGGGCATGCAATTGGCCGCTGTGACCGGCGCCCAGACCGACCGCATGACGCGCGACCCCGGTTGGCGCCTGCTGACCGTGGGCCGGCTCATCGAGCGTCTGACAGGCTACGCCAGCATGCTCAAGGCCTTCTGGGAGAGCGAGGCCCTCACGCACCCGCAGGGCTTTGACCTTGCGCTGGACCTGTTCGACAGCACCATCACCTTCCGTGCGCGCTTCCAGCGTCGCCTGGAGGTGCCTGCCTTGCTGGCCTTGCTGGTGATGGACGAGACCAACCCGCGTGCCCTGGCCTGCGTGCTGCGCCGTTTGCGCACCGAGCTGATCAAGCTGCCCGCACGCGGCGGCTCGCACGCCGACATGCTGGCCTTGCTGCCACATGAAGGCGTGGGGGCTTCACTGGCCGAGCTGTGCGATGCAGACAAAGGCCACGAGGCCGTGCTGGCGCTGCTCAACCGCCTGATCGACGCCGGTTGGCGCTTGTCCGACGAGGTGGGGCGCCGCTATTTCGCCCACGCCGAGCCGACCGACTCCATGGTGAGCGCATGAGCGAACAGTCGAGCGAGCCCCTGCCAGACAGCGCGCGCCTGTCCGTCGAGCACGAGACCCTGTACGAGTACAGCCGCCCGGTCGACCAGGCGCAGCACATCGCCTGCCTGAGGCCTTTGAGTGACGCCGGGCAACAGCTCGAAGTGTTCGACATGTCGGTCAGCCCGACACCCTCGCAACACAGCACGCGCCGCGACAGCCATGGCAACAGCCGCGCCTATTTCGCCTTGCACGCCGCACACAAGACCTTGCGCGTCACGGCGCGCAGCCAGGTGACGGTCATGGCGCGCTACGAGGGCCTGGAACCCGATCAGGGGCCCACTTGCGGCGAGGTGAGGGCGCTGCTGGCCTACCGTGCCAAAGCCCCGTTTCAGCCGGCCAGCGAGTTCGTGTACGCCTCACCTTACGTGCCTTGCCTGACCGCCCTGCGCGAATACGCCGAGATATCGCTCAAGGACGATCGCCCGCTGGCCGAAGCCGCCATCGAGTTGATGAACCGCATCCACGAGGACTTCGACTACGCGCCCGCGTCCACCGACATCTCCACACCCATCCTGGACGTGTTTCTGCAACGCAAGGGCGTTTGCCAGGATTTCGCGCACCTGATGCTCGGTTGCCTGCGTGCCTGCGGCCTGGCGGCGCGTTACGTCAGTGGCTACCTGCTGACGCGCCCGCCACCGGGGCAGCAGCCTCTGGTCGGTGCAGACGCCTCGCACGCCTGGTGCAGCGTCTGGATCCCCGGTCTGGGGCTGGAGCGGGCCCAGGACTGGCTCGATCTGGACCCCACCAACGACTGTGTGCCCGGTATTCACCACGTCAGGGTGGCCCATGGGCGCGACTTTGGCGACGTCACCCCCTTGCGAGGCGTGATACGGGGCGGGGGGCGCCACACCTTGTTGGTGCGTGTCACCACCCGCTTGCTGGACGAGCCTGTCCGACAAAACCCTGCCCGCACCACTGCGGCCTAGCGGCGCCCCAGGATGGGGTGCATCATGAGGTGGGTGCCCGAAAGCTGTGCCAACTCAATGGCCCTCATGCCGACCCTGGCACACTCTGTGCATGACTGAGTTGACCGCAGCTTTATTCACCCCTACAAGGGGCCAGACGATGCGATTCTTCGACGAGATGCATGTGAGCAGCGCCCAGGTGCGCGACCACTACAAGACCTACGACCGCTGGTTGGGGCGACAGCCTCGCGAGCTGATGGCCTCGCGGCGCGAAGAAGCAGAAATGATCTTCCGCCGGGTGGGCATCACCTTTGCCGTCTACGGCGACAAAGACGAAGACGGTGCAGGCACCGAGCGCCTGATCCCCTTCGACCTGATCCCCCGCATCATCCCCGCCAGCGAATGGCGCGAGATGGAAAAGGGCCTCAAGCAACGCGTGACCGCGCTCAACCGCTTCATCGAGGATGTCTACCACGGGCAGGAAATCCTCAAGGCCGGCATCATCCCCGCCGAGCCCGTGCTCAACAACGCCCAGTTCCGCAAGGAGATGGTGGACCTCAAGGTGCCTGGCGGCATCTACTCCATCATTGCCGGCATCGACATCGTGCGGGCCTGCAACCCAGATGGCTCGGGCACCTATTACGTGCTCGAAGACAACCTGCGTGTGCCCAGCGGCGTGAGCTACATGCTGGAGAACCGCAAGATGATGATGCGGCTCTTCCCGGACCTGTTCGCCGAGCACCGTGTGGCACCGGTGGCGCACTACCCGGACTTGCTGCTGGACACCTTGCGCGCCATGGCGCCCGCATCGGTCAACGAGCCGACCGCCGTGGTGCTCACCCCCGGTGCGGCCAACTCGGCCTATTTCGAGCATGCCTTCCTGGCCCAGCAAATGGGGATCGAGCTGGTTGAAGGCCAGGACATGTTCGTCAAGGACGACTTCGTCTACATGCGCACCACCCGTGGCCCGCAGCGCGTGGACGTGATTTACCGCCGCCTGGACGACGACTTCATGGACCCGGAGGTCTTCCGCAAGGACTCGACCCTGGGGGTGCCCGGCCTGCTGCGTGCCTACCGCGCCGGCAACGTCACCCTGGCCAATGCCTTTGGCACCGGCATTGCCGATGACAAGTCCATCTACCCCTATGTGCCCAAGATGATCGAGTTCTACCTGGGCGAAAAGCCCATCCTGCAGAACGTGCCCACGCATGTCTGCCGAGAAAAGGACGACCTCAAGTACACGCTGGACAACCTGGCCGATCTGGTGGTCAAGGAAGTGCACGGGGCAGGGGGCTACGGCATGCTGGTGGGGCCTGCGTCCACCAAGGCCGAGATCGAGGATTTCCGCAAGGCGCTGCTGGCCAACCCCAGCAACTACATTGCCCAGCCCACGCTGTCGCTGTCGACCTGCCCGACCTTTGTGGAGTCCGGCATTGCGCCGCGCCACATCGACCTGCGGCCCTTTGTGCTGTCAGGCAAGACGGTGCAGATGGTGCCCGGCGGCCTGACCCGCGTGGCACTCAAGGAAGGCTCTCTGGTGGTCAACAGCTCACAAGGCGGTGGCACCAAGGACACCTGGGTGCTGGAGACCTGATCACCCCATACGGCGACGAAGGAGGACACCACCATGCTCAATGAACGCATCGAAAGCCATCTGCCCTCCCACGTGATCGAGACTGAAACAGGGGCCTTGCGTGTCAGCAACGCCTCGCATCTGGAGACCAAGCCCATGCTGTCGCGTACCGCTGACCACCTCTTCTGGATGGCACGCTACATGGAGCGCGCCGAAAACACCGCTCGCCTGCTCGATGTCAATTACCAGACCTCCTTGCTGCCGCAATCGAGCGAGTCAGCGCAGGCGGGCTGGCGCGGCTTGCTGGGCATCAGCGAGTTGATGCCGGAGTACACGGCCAAGTACGAAGACATCAACGCGCGCGATGTGATGGCCTTCATGGTGACCGACGCATCCAACCCGTCGAGCATCCTCAACTGCCTGCGGGCCGCGCGTGAAAACGCCCGGGCCGTGCGCGGGGCCCTGACCACCGAGGTGTGGGAGACCATGAACCAGACCTGGCTGGAGTACAACCGCCTGGTCAAGTCCGGCGCCCTGGCCAAGGACCCGGGTGAACTGTTCGAATGGGTGAAGTTTCGCTCGCACCTGTCGCGCGGCGTGACCCTGGGCACCATGCTGCAGGACGAGTCTTTCCACTTCCAGCGCATCGGTACCTTCCTGGAGCGTGCCGACAACACCGCCCGTTTGCTGGACGTGAAGTTCCACGCCCGCAACACCGAGTTCTTCGGCTCCGGCCTGGGCAACGAGGGCAAGGAGGTGGACTTCTACCACTGGTCGGCCGTCCTGCGCAGCGTGTCGGCGTTCGAGGTGTACCGCAAGGTCTACCGCAACGTGATCCGCCCGGAGAAGGTGGCCGAGCTGCTGATCCTGCGCGCCGAGATGCCACGCTCGCTCGTGTTCTGCATGGACGAGGTGGTAAGCAACCTGCGCGCCGTGGCCAACGACCACAGCCACGAAACCTTGCGTCGCGCCGGCCGCCTGCGTGCAGATCTTCAATTCAGCCGCATCGACGAGATCGTGGCCACCGGCCTGCATGCCTACCTCACGCAGTTCCTGGACCGCGTGGGTGACCTGGGTTATGGCATCAGCCGTGACTTCCTGATGCCTGCTTGAGTTCACGCTGGCTGACGACAGGCGTAAAAAAGCCGACCAGAAGGTCGGCTTTTGTTTTCAGCGCGGTGCGCGATCGGTGATCGATCAGGCAGCGCGGCGGCGGGCCATGATGGCGCCGAAGGACAGGCCCAGGGCCAGGTAGGCCAGGGTGCCCGCTTCAGGCACTGGCGCGGTGGTGCCGCCCACCACGAAGCGGGTCTGGCCGGCCGCGATGGCGGCGTTCAGGTTGGTCAGGAACGCGCCGTTGAGCGCGAAGGTCTGGTTCGTGTAGCCGGTCGAGACCAGGTCGCCACCGTACGTGGCACCCGTGCCCAGGTCGGCGTAGATGCCGGCGTCACTTTCGCTGTTGAGCAGCGTGTCGACGTTGCCCGTGTAGTCCACCAGGGTGTACTGCAGCGGTGCCGTGACGTCGAAGCTGTTGAGCGTCAAGGAGGCGCTGGTCACCGGGGTGGTCACACCGGAGATGTCGAAGACGAAGAAGTTGTTGTAGTAGTGGCCGCCGCAGTTATTGCAAAAGCCTGCGATGTAGTTCTGGTTGGACGGAATGTGCATCGCGTCGTCGCGGTACCAGCCGCTGTTGGTGGCCTGCACGATCTGGCTACCGTTCAGGGACAGCACGTTGCTGGACGACGTGTCGCTCGAACCGAAGATGTAGGCATCGCCTTCCATGGCGTGTGCAGATGCACCGAAGAGCAGGGCCGAAGCGAGCACCAGCGTGGAGGCGCGGAAATTCATGGTCATCAAAATTCTCCCTTGAGTGATTTGAACATCATGAAGACGTTGCCATTGAACGGCATGCTGCCAGCTCATGCTGCGTCTTCGCAAGCAGAAACGATTCTAGGACCTGCCCACTCGCAAAAGCCGGCACCACGATCGCCCGAATGGGGGGTTACCCTCAATCAAGGTGTGTGGTGCCGGGCGGCGCTCAACGCGAGGGCAAGGGTGCCCCCGTGACCACAGCCTTGGCGAAATCGGTGCCGATGACGAGTGAGCCCGCTGCGGTCGGGTGGTTGCCATCCCAGAACAGGTGCTTGTCAGGGGCGTCGCAAACGGGGCCGGGGATGCCCATGAACTTGGGGTCGTAGCAGGCCTGCATCACATTGAAGCCTTCGGCGGCAGCCTGGGTCACGCGCGTCTGGGAGTAGGTGAAGGTCTCGAAGGTGCGCACGGTGGCCAGAGGGTAGCTCTTGGCAAAGCCTTTGAGCATGGTGGTCAGGGCCGCGGCCATTTCCGCGCTGCGCGCCTTGGCGTTTTCGTTGTAGTTGGTCAAGGCCGCGTTGTGGATGCGGGCCGAGGGCGTGATGCTCAGGTCAGGCATCTGCGGCACGAAGAAGTGGCGTGCACCCCGCTGGTACAGGCGCGTCATGCCCAGGCGGATGTCGTTGATGATGGTGGCCGTCGTGCCGGTGTTGAACACATTGCCGTCGGCATAGTAGTCATCCGGGCCGGTCCACAGCACATACAGGCCGTTGGTATCCAGCCGGGCGGTGGGGCTGGGTTGGTTGTCCAGCAAATCCTGAATCTGCTGGAGCATGCCCTTTTGCATGCCGTACACCGGCACCAGGTTGTTGTAGCCGGAGCGGGCGCCAGCAAAGGCGTAGTTGACCAGTGGCAGGTTCAGGGCATTGGCCATGGCCTCCAGCACCACCGGCCCGTTCGAAAAGCGGCCCTGGTAGTTCGGCGTCGTGGGCAGCGGGATCTTGGCACCGTTGGCGCGCATCGCGGCGTACATATTGCCCGTGTCGCTCATGCTGTCGCCGAACGAAAAAATCTGGGTGTAGCTGTTGCCATAGACCTGGGCCGGTGGCGTGGGCGCGCTGGGCACCGGGCGCAGGCGGGGCGTCTTCTTCAGGGCCAGTTGGCGCAGGTCTTCGGAGTAAGGTGCCATATAGGGCACCACCATGTTGACCAGGCCGTTCCACAGCGAGGGGGTGACGGCAATGGTGTACATGGTGACCGGCGACACCACCACACCGGACAGCTGGCCTGTCGTGGCCAGAAACAGCGTCGGCAATTCAAGTTGGGCTTGAGCCGATGTGGAGAGCAGCGCGGCTGCGATCGACAGGCCCAGGCGCCTGCGCATACGGGTGGTGTGCTTCATGTTTCGGGTGACCCTGTTTAGTACGAAAGATGTGCGCACAATGCCATCCGTTAAAGCGCCATGCTTGCCCAAAAGCGCCAGTTAAGGGTAGGTCCCACCACGCATTCATGCGTGACGCAACTTCACCCCACGTCAGGCGCCTACCCCGATCGGATCATGTCGGGCGCGTGGGTGTCAGCGGTGCTTCTTATTGGCCGCCTGTTCAGCGCACAAGGCTGGTACTGGCCGATGGCATGCCTGACACGAGCGCTTCCTATCCTGATGGCAGGTTGAAGGACCGGTTTTGAGGTCCGCCGAAGTTTTTCAGGGAGCTTCTCGTGATGCACATTCGATTCGCCATGGTGGCCTTGACTGCGCTTGGCCTGCTGTCCACCACATCGGCCTGGGCCGATCCGGCCAACCACGTGGTGGCCAACTATGGGGATGTGACGCTGCCGTTCACACGCAGCATCGGCAACACCTTCTCGGGCTCACTGGCCACGGGCTTTGTGTCGCAGGACGGCCAGCCTGTGGTTTATGCGTCGTTGGGTGGCTTGTCGTACTTCTATGACGACTATGTGTTCAACCTGCCCGTGTCACCTCAGGCCAGCTTCAACGCCGCCGCCGTGTCGATCGACTTGGGCAGCTTCCTGAGCCTGCAGAACTTTTCGGCCCGGCTGTACAAGCTGGACGCGGGCCTGGCCTCTTTGACGACCGGCCTGCCCAGCAGCGGCAAGCCCATCCAGGCGTGGACGTCGACGGCACTGCTGGCGCCAGGCCTGACGGGCACCACCGTGCTGTTCCAGAACGTGGATCTGCAAGCGGGTGCCAGCTATGCGCTGGAGTTGCGCGGCACGATCAACGGCAGCTTTGGCGGCAGCTACGGTGGCAACTTGAACATCACGCCAGTGCCGGAGCCCAGCGGCATCGCCTTGCTGGCGGCCAGTCTGGGGGTGATGACGCTGGTCAAGCGCCGTCGCCGTTAAAGCCAATCAAGCGGCTCGCCAAGGAAAAAGGCCGAACATCGCTGTTCGGCCTTTTTGTTCCGAGGTGGCGCAGCCTTATTGAGCTGGCGGCACGTAGCCTTGCACCTGCTCGGCACCGGCGCCAAAGAAGAACTGCTCCATCTGGCGGGCCAGGTACTGGCGCGCACGGGCGTCGGCCAGGTTCAGGCGGTTTTCATTGACCAGCATGGTCTGGTGCTTGAGCCACATCTGCCAGGCTTCCTTGCTGATCTCGTTGTAGATGCGCTTGCCCAACTCGCCCGGGTAGGGCGCAAAGTCCAGGCCTTCGCCTTCCTTGTTGAGGTGCTTGCATTGAATGGTGCGTGCCATGGTTGTCTGTCCGAGAGAAAAAATCGATTACTTGAGTTGCTTGACCAGCACCTGAGAGCGCCGGTCCCACTTGTAGCTGCGTTTGCGGGCTTCGGGCAGCCAGGCCGGGTCGACCGGCGCAAAGCCACGCTTGATGAACCAGTGCATGGTACGCGTGGTCAATACAAACAGTGTGGACAGGCCCATTGCCCGAGCACGCTGCTCGATTCGCTTGAGGATGCGTTCGCCGTCGCCCTGGCCCTGCACGCTTGGTGAAATCGTGAGCGCGGCCATCTCGGCCGTGCTGGCTTCAGGGAAGGGGTAGAGAGCGGCGCAACCGAAGATCACGCCGTCGTGCTCGATCACGGTGTACTGGGCCACGTCGCGTTCGATCTCGGTGCGGCTGCGTTTGACCAGGGTGCCATCCTGCTCGAAAGGCTCGATCAGTTGCAGGATGCCGCCCACATCGTCTGGCGAGGCCTCGCGCAGGCTTTCGAGCTTTTCGTCCACGATCATGGTGCCCACGCCATCGTGCGTGAACACCTCCATCAGCAGGGCGCCATCCACCAGGAAGGGGATGATGTGCACACGCTCGACGCCCCCTTCGCTGGCCTTGACGGCGTGCTGAAGGTAGAAGGCCGTGTCGGTGGGTTGCAAGGGGTTGGGCAGGGAGGCCAGCAGGCGCTTGGCCTCGGCCAGGGCCAGTTCCTGGTCGATCTCGACTTCGGGGTCGTGTTGTTTGGCTTCCAGTTCCTTGGCTTTGGCTGGTTCCTGCACGATGTTTTGCAGGATGCCGCGCACCTCGGTCACGAAGATGAGTTTGTCAGCCTGCAGGGCGATGGCGGCGCTGGTGGCCACGTCTTCCATGCTCAGGTTGAAGGCCTCACCGGTATGTGAAAAACCGAAGGGCGAGAGCATCACCAGCGCGCCGGTGTCGATGGCGCGGCGCACGGCCATCGCGTCGATCTTGCGGACCAGGCCGGTGTGCATGAAGTCCACGCCGTCCACGATGCCCACGGGGCGGGCCGTCACGAAATTGCCCGAGATCACGCTGACGGAGGCGCCAGCCATGGGCGTGTTGGGCAGCCCCAGCGAGAAGGCCGCTTCAATCTCGTAGCGCAGCTGGCCGGCGGCCTCCTGGGCGCAGTCCAGCGCCACCGGATCGGTGATGCGCATGCCGTGGCTGAATTTGGAATCCTGCCCCTTGGCACGCAGTTGCTCTTCCAGTTGCGGGCGAAAGCCGTGGGCCAGCACGATCTTGATGCCCATGGCCTGCATCAGGGCCAGGTCCTGCACGAAGCTTTCGAGCTTGCCGGCTGCAATCAACTCCCCGGACAGGCCCACGACAAAGGTCTTGCCGCGGTGCGCGTGGATGTGGGGTGCCACGGAGCGAAACCAGGGCACGAAGGTGTGGGGGAAGACCAGGTCCATTGAGCGGGTGCAGGAGGGGCGAGCGGGGCGCCAGCGAGGCGGCCGATCAGAAAGGTGTGGCGAAATGCGTCAAGCCGTAATGTTACGGGCAATGTGCGCTTTCCACACGTTGTTGAACGAGCCTCGCGTGCGCCAGTGCGCCGCCTCTCACAGTTTCGGGCGCTTGTCGAACCAGGGCCGGGCCTGTTCCAGCTGGGCGGCCAGTTGCAGCAGCAGCACCTCCGAGTTCACGCCCCCGACAAATTGCACACCCAGGGGCAGGCCTTCAGGTGTCCAGTACAGCGGCACGGACATCGCCGGGCGGCCGGTGAGGTTGGCCAGCGGGGTGTAGGGCGTCCAGGCCAGGTTCTTGAGGATGATGTCGCGGAAGAAGCGGGTCTTGCGGATCACCCCGAACAGCCCCAGGCCCGACATGACCTTGTTGACCAGGTGCAGGGCTGGTGGGGTGGTCAGCGCGCCGATGGGGATGGGCGGGGCACTCAGCGTGGGCGACAGCCAGAAATCGAACTGCGTGTGGAAACGGGCCAGGTCCATGGTGTGCAGGTGCCAGCGCTCCAGGCAGGCCAGCAGCTCCGGCGCCGACACGGTGCGCCCGACGGCGGCCAGCGCCTGGGTGTCAGGCTCGAAGTCAGAGGGCTTGAGGCCTTCGACCCGTCCAAGCTCGTCGATCAACATGGCCTGGGCGCAAGACCAGGTCATCAGGAAGTCGGCAGACAGCTGTTCGCCGTCAAAAGGCAGCTTGACCTCTTCGACATGGTGGCCCAGCGCGCTCAGCAATTTGACGGCGTCTTGCGTGGCGGCGACCGCCTGCGCGTCCACCGGGGTGCCTGTGGGCGAGATGGTGGAGTAGCCGATGCGCAGCGTCTTGGGTGGGCGGGTGATGGCCTGCAGATAAGGCTGCTCGGGCGGTGGCATCCAGTAGGGCGCGTGGGGTTCGGGGCCTTGAAGCAGGTCCATCATCGCGGCGGTATCGCGCACGCTGCGCGACAGCACGCCTTGCACGGCGGCGCCAAACAGGCCCTCGGCGGCCAGCGGGCCCATGGAGATGCGGCCCCGCCCGGCCTTCAAGCCGAACAGGCCGCTGCAGGCGGCAGGGATACGGATGGAGCCACCGCCATCGTTGGCGCCAGCCACCGGCACGATGCCGGCTGCCACGGCCGAGGCCGATCCGCCCGATGAGCCACCGGGCGTGCGGGAGGTGTCCCAGGGGTTGCGGGTCGGGCCGCAGGCCAGGGGTTCGGTCACGTTGCGGGCGCCGAACTCGGGCGAGTTGGTGGCGCCGAAGATCACCAGGCCGGCCTCGTTCCAGCGCCTGACAACGTCGCTGGTGAGCGGAGCCGGGTTGCGCGCATGCTGGCGATTGCCCCAGCCGCAGGGCACGCCTTCCCACTCCTGGAAGAGGTCCTTGATCAGGAAGGGCACGCCGGCAAAGGGCTGTTCAGCCTGGAAGCCGTGTTTGAGCCGTTGCTGCGCGCGCTCGTCGTAGCGACGGATGATGGCGTTGAGCTTGCCGTTGACCTCGTCTGCCCGGCTGCTGGCCGCTGCCAGCAATTCCGCGGGCGAGACCTCGCCGCGGCGAACAAGGTCAGCCAGGCCCAGGCCGTCGTACTGGATGTAGTCGTGAAATTGCATGGCGGGCATCATGGCCGACTTTGCCCGGGCCGTGCATCCGTTTTTGCCTTGAAATGTGTCGCGTTGTTTTTGACATCGCGCGCCAATTGATGACCTTGGAAGCCCGTGCCGGGTGCTGCTGGCGCACGCTGGATAATGTGCGCCTTGCCTGTGTGCCCCAAAGCCTTCTGTGTCTGCCCGTCCCACCCTCATCGAGTTTCCCGAATCCCTGCCCGTCAGCGGCAAGCGCCACGAGATCGAGGCTGCCCTGCGCGAGCACCAGGTCATCATCGTCTGCGGTGAAACGGGCTCGGGCAAGACCACGCAGCTGCCCAAGATCGCCCTGACCATGGGCCGGGGCGGCTGGGGGCAGGAGCGGGACCCGAATGCCCCGCGCCACCTGCGGCCCAAGCTGATCGGGCACACCCAGCCTCGGCGGATTGCCGCATCAAGTGTGGCCAAGCGCATTGCGGAAGAGCTCAACACGCCGCTGGGCGAGGTGGTGGGCTACAAGGTCCGTTTCCAGGACCGTCTGCAGCCGGGTGCCTCCGTCAAGCTGATGACCGACGGTATCCTGCTGGCCGAGACCCAGGGGGACCCAGACCTCAGGGCCTACGACACCATCATCATTGACGAGGCGCATGAACGCAGCCTCAACATCGACTTCCTGCTGGGCTACCTGCGCCAGTTACTGCCGCGCCGCCCGGACCTGAAGATCATCGTCACTTCGGCCACGATCGATGCCGAGCGCTTTGCCAAGCACTTTGAATCGGCCAAGGGGCCCGCGCCGGTCATCATGGTCTCGGGCCGGCTGTTTCCGGTGGAGCAGCGCTACCGGCCGTTCGAAGAAAGCCGCGAGTACGGCCTGAACGAGGCCATCACGGACGCCGCCGATGAACTCTGGCGCGAGGGCAGCGGCGACATCCTCGTCTTCCTGCCCGGCGAGCGCGAGATCCGCGAGGCGTCCGATCACCTGCGCAAGCACTTTGCCCACCACCGCGTCACGGCCACCATCCTGCCGCTGTTCGCGCGCCTGAGCCAGCAGGAGCAGGACGAAGTCTTCAAGACCGGCGGCGGGCGGCGCATCGTGCTGGCCACCAACGTGGCCGAAACCTCGCTGACGGTGCCGGGCATCCGTTATGTGATCGATTCGGGCATGGCGCGGGTCAAGCGTTACAGCTTCCGCAACAAGGTCGAGCAGTTGCAGATCGAGCCGATCAGCCAGGCCGCCGCCAATCAGCGCGCCGGGCGATGCGGCCGGGTGGCCAATGGCATCTGCATCCGCCTGTACGACGAGAAGGACTTCACCGCCCGCCCGCGCTTCACCGACCCGGAAATCCTGCGCTCCTCGCTGGCCGGCGTGATCCTGCGGATGAAGTCCCTGCACCTGGGGCTGGTGGACGACTTCCCCTTCATCGAGCCACCGCTGCGCAAGGCCATTGCCGACGGCTACCAGTTGCTCAATGAACTGGGCGCGGTCGATGACAACAACGAGATCACGAAGCTGGGCATGGACCTGGCCCGCCTGCCGCTGGACCCGCGCGTGGGCCGCATGATCCTGGAGGCCAAGGACCGGCAAGCCCTGGCCGAGGTGCTGGTGATCGCTGCGAGCCTGAGCGTGCAGGACGTGCGCGACCGGCCCATCGATCAGCAACAGCAGGCCGATACCAAGCACAAGCAGTTCGACGACGAGAAGTCGGAGTTCATGGGCACGCTCAAGCTGTGGAAGTGGCTGGATGACTCGCGTGGCGGGCACGCACACCACGAGCCCGGTCAGCCAGAGAAACACAAGCTGAGCCACCGCAAGTACGAGCAGCTGCTGCGTGACAACTACATCAACCCGCGCCGCGTGCGCGAATGGCGGGATGTCTACACGCAACTGCACACCGTGGTGGCCGAGCACAGCTGGCGCCTCAACGGCAGCCCGGCCACGTATGAGCAGGTGCACCTGTCGCTGCTGGCTGGTCTGCTGGGCAACATTGGCTGCAAGAGCGACGACGAAGACTGGTACCTGGGTGCACGCGGCATCAAGTTCTACAAGCACCCTGGTGCCAACCTGAGCAAGAAGCCGGGGCGCTGGATCCTGGCGGCCGAACTGGTCGAGACCACGCGCTTGTTTGGCCGCGGCATCGCCAACATCGACCAGCAGTGGCTGGTGTTCATGGGCGGGCACCTGCTCAAGAAACAGTTGCTTGAACCCCATTGGGAAAAGAAGGCGGCCGAGGTGGTGGCGATCGAGCGGGCCACGCTGTATGGCCTGGTCGTCTACAACAACAAGCGTGTCAACTTTGGCCTGATCGATGCGCCCAAGGCCCGCGAGATCTTCATCCGCGAAGGCCTGGTCAACGACGAGTGGGAAACGCGCCTGCCATTCCTGGCGGCCAACCGCAAGCTGATCAACCAGGTCGAGCAACTGGAGCACAAATCCCGCCGGCAGGATGTGCTGGTGGACGACGAGCTGATCTTTGCGTTCTACGACGCGCAGATCCCGCCCGAGGTGATGAGCGGCCACAGCTTCGAGCGCTGGTACAAGCTGGCCAGCCGCGAGAACCCCAAGCTGCTGTACCTCAGCCGCGACGAGTTGATGCGCCACGAGGCCGCCGGCATCACCAGCAGCGCCTTCCCCAAGGTGCTGCGCATGGGCGGCGTGGACTGCAGCACCAGCTACCTGCACGAACCCGGCGACGCCCGCGATGGCGTGACCGTGACGGTGCCCATCTTTGCGCTCAACCAGGTCAGCGAAGAAGCTGGCGAATGGCTGGTGCCGGGCATGCTCAAAGACAAGGTGCTGGCCCTGATCAAGAGCCTGCACCAGAAGCCGCGGGCGCGCCTGGTGCCGCTGCCGGACTACGCCGAGTCCTTCGTCGAGTCTGTGGACTTTGGCAAGGGCGGCTTGATGGATGTGCTGCTCAAGGCTGTGCGCGACAAGACCCAGCTGGATGTCAAGCGTGCGGACTTCAAGCTCGACATGCTCTCACCCCATCTGTTCATGAACTACCGCGTGGTGGATGAACACGGCCGCCAGTTGGGCATGGGGCGCAACCTGCCTGCCATCAAGGCCGAGCTGGGTGCGTTGGCTCGCGGGGCCTTCCAGGCGCTGGCGGCGCTCAAGGCGCACGCCGTGGTGCAGGGTGGTGAGGCGGCGGGCGCGCACTCGCCCGAGCCCGCGCAGCAGGCGGGTGGTGCGCAAGCGCCAGGCCACAAGCCAGGTGTGCAGCGTGTGCAGGCTGCGGGCCAAAGAGATGGCAAAGGGGGCGCCAACGTGCCGGCATCCAGCAGCAAGCCCGCACCAGCCGCACAAGCCCTGACCGACTGGACGTTTGGCGAGCTGCCCGAGCTGATGGAAATCCAGCGGGGTGGTCACACCCTGATCGGCTTCCCGGCCTTGATCGACAAGGGGCAGCACGTCGAGATCGAGGTGTTTGACGAGCCCGATGTCGCCGCAGCCAGACACCGCGCCGGCCTGCGCCGCCTGATCGCCTTGCAGATCAAGGAGCCGCTCAAGTACCTTGAAAAGAACATCCCCGATCTGCAGAAAATGGCCATGACCTACATGAGCCTGGGCACGGCCGACGAGCTGCGCGACCAGATCATCGAGGTGGCGCTGGACCGCGCTTACCTCAACGACCCCTTGCCGACCGACGCTGCCAGCTTCAAGGCCCGAGTGGAAGAGGGGCGCACGCGCCTGAACCTGATCGCGCAGGAAGTGGCACGGCTGGCGGGCAGTGTGCTGACCGAGTACGCCGCCGCCACGCGCAAGCTCAAGGACGCGCGCCCACCCAAGGACGTGGCCGATGACATCACGGCGCAGTTGCAGCGCCTCATGCCCAAGCGCTTTGTGGCGCTGACACCGTATGCGCAGATGCAGCACTTCCCGCGCTACCTCAAAGGCATCACCCTGCGACTGGACAAGCTCAAAGGCGACCCGGCGCGCGACGCGCAGCGCCTGACCGAGCTGCGCCCGCTGGACCAACGCTTGACGCGCCGCCTGAGCGAGCTCAAAGGCACGCATGACGCGCGCCTGGACGAGTTCCGCTGGCTGCTGGAAGAGCTGCGCATCAGCCTGTTTGCGCAGGAGTTGCGCACGCCACAGCCTGTGAGTGTCAAGCGCCTGGAGAAGGTCTGGTCGCAGATGACGTCCTGACGACGCCATCTTCTGCGAAGTGGATCAGGCCTGATCGACTTGCAGGTCTTCAGGCTGGCGGCTTTGCAAGCGGAACGCCGAGGGTGTCTGCCCCGTCCAGCGCTTGAAGGCATGGGCAAAGGCGGCGGTCTCGCTGTAGCCCAGTTTCTCGGCGATCAGCTCGATGGGTAACTGGGTGTGGCGCAGATGATGGATGGCGCGCTGCTGCTGGACCTGCGTGACCAGATCCTGAAACGTGCAGGACTCGCTTTGCAGACGTCGCCGTAGCGTGCGCTCAGCGCAATGCAGGCGGTCGGCCACGGTGCCCAGATCCGGCATGGGGTGCGTGCTCAGCAGCAGGTTCTCGACCTGCCTGGACCAGGGGTTTTGCTGGCGCTTGAGCAACTGGGCCTCGCACTGCTCCTGCATGATCTTGAGCGTGATCGGGTTGGCCAGCCGCAGTGGTTTGAGCAGTGATCGCCTGGGGGCAATCACGCGCGTTTCGGTCGCGCCAAAGTGCAAAGGCCAGCCAAAGAAGGCTTTCACGGCTTCCAGCTCGGCGGGCGCCGCCATGGCGATTTCCATGTCGTCCACCAGCTCGGCCCAATCCTCGGCACCGGCTTCCTTGCTCAGGTTGCGGATGAAGGCCAGATCCCGCATGAGGTAGAAATCCCGGCAGTCTCCCAGGTCCATGCAGTCCACATAACGGGCGCAGACCTGTTCGCCATCTTCTTCCATCAGGACGCGAAACGGTGTGAAGGTCAGATCCACGTAGCGGGCCAGGAAGCGGCAGGCCTCCAGCATGGTTGGGTGGCTCACCAGTGCCGCCCCCAGCGTGCCAAAGCTGTTGTAGTGATAGAAGGTGCTGGCCCGCAGGCCCGGCACGCTCTCTCGGGTCAGGCGCAGGTAGTTGCGAACCACGATCAGCTCAAGGCTGAAAGGGACGTCCCGGTTGGCATCGCGCAGCAGGGCTTCGGTCAGCCCCGTGCCTGCCAGCAGCTGTTCGGCAGGCAGCCCCTCATCCTGCGCACATTGGAGCAGGGGGTACACCGACATGGTGGAAACGCGAAGCGAGCGAAGGTCCATGACATCCAGATTTGCGCAGAACTACCCCATACAGCGAATTGGCCAGATCGATCAGTAGCTTGACCGATCACAGCATCCACACCCGATCACCCGCCACCTAGCATCACTTCGTTCATCACAACAAGGAGATGTCGTGCAATTGAGCGATGAAGACATCGTCATGATCGACGACAGTTTGCAGCACATATGCAGGGATCTGGCAGAGGATGTGTTCGCGCGGCCGGAGCAGACATGTGAGCCATCCCGGTTCCTGGCGGTGCTGGATCTGTTCGTGGATCAGGGGTTTGTCAATACAACAGACGATGACGGATGCGGGCTGTGGGAAGGATGCGAACAAGCACCGCAACTGGCCTTGACCTTGCGCAACCTCACCACAATTGCCAAGGTGAGCGCATCGCTGGCGCTGAGCTTGCACCGATCGGCCCTGGCGCTTCATCTGCTGAGACAGCTGGGTGAAAGCAACATCGGCGAGGCTCATCCCTGTATCAGCCTGCATGGCCGCCATGGCATTGGCCGTGGCGAGCTGGCCAACTGGTGGTGCGGGCAGCCAGTGGATGAACCCTTGCTGCAAGATGTATTTGATCCAGATCGGGTTTGTAGCGGCGTGATGCATGGGCAGGTGCGTGTGCTGCTGGCCCCCGTGTTCACTGCAGGGGCGATGGCGTGGCAGCTCATCCGGGGCGAGGTGCGTGGCAGCACCTCCGGGCATGGCCTGGACGAGTTGCACGACGGGGCTTTTGAGTCGGGCCAGGCGCGCACCGTCCAGGTGCCCGCGCACCGGGCCAAGGCGCTGGCCCGCGACATCTGGCACCGCGAGTGGTTGGGCCTGTTGGCCATCCAGCAAGGCTGCGTCCAGCAGATGATGGAGATGGCGCAGCAGTTCAGCGCCCTGCGTTTTCAGGGCGGGCGCGTCATTGCCGGGCACCCGGCTGTGCAGATCATGCTGGCTGACATGCAAGCGGCCCTGACCGATGTGCGCATCGTGCTGGCAGGCCAGGCCTTGAACGAATCAGGTTTTGTCGATCTGCTTCGTGCGCGCAACCGATTGCATGAAGGCCTGGCCTTGGCCGCCAATGTGGCCATGCAGACCTTTGGTGGCCTGGGCTATATGCGCGACAACGGCATCGAAAAGCGCTGGCGTGATGTCAATCACCTGCGCCAGCAAAGCGGCGGCGCATTGGACATGCAGCTGATGTCGGCCAATTGGGCCTTCACCAGGACCACGGCAACCGGAGCACACGCATGACCACACTCGATCACATCGAAGGGCATGTACCACTGCTTCACGGGCTGAACCCCTTGCAGCGGATCAAGGAGCTCAACGCCCTGGGCCGGGCCCTCACACACTATGGCCCTGCCGACCTGTGGGAGATGGACACGGCCAGCCTGCCCACCGCGCTGGGGCATTTGCGCCGGCGCGTGAGGCAGTTCGCGCAGGCCCACATGGCGCCCAACGTGCGTCTGCTGGATGAGGCCGAACATGCCCGGCCTGGCACCTTGCATCCCGTGGCGCGGCAACTCTTGATCAAGGCGGGGCGTGCTGGCTTCATGTCCAATGCCGTGCCTGCACCGCTTGGTGCTGCCTCACTGTGGGACATGCGTTTTTCACCCGCGTACCGCATGGCCATCCAGGTGGAGGAAATGTCTGCCGTGTGTGCCGGCCAGATGCTGCTGCTGAGTGCCCATCATCTGGGCCTGGCGCCCGTGCTGCTCAGTGGCGACCTGAATGCAATGTGGCGCTTCATCCGCCCCATGCATCACGACTTCATGCAAGGGCGGCCCCATCTGTTTGCCTACGCCATCACCGAGCCGACGGCGGGCAGCGATGCAGAGGATGGCCATGGCGCGCACACCAACCGCCCTCGCGTGGTGGCCAAGGCCGTGCCCGGCGGCTACCGCATCAACGGCCAGAAGTGCTACATCAGCGGCGGTGATGTCGCCCGCAAGGTGGCGGTGTTCGCGGCGCTGGAAGGCGAGGGCTTCGAGTCCTGGACCTGCTTCATGCTGGATGCCGGCAACCCCGGCATGAGCGCCCGCCGTACCGAGTTGAAGATGGGCATGCGCGCCAGCAGTGCAGCAGAGCTGACCTTCGAGGATGCCTTTGTGCCCGAGGCCGATGTGATTGGCGGCCTGCGCAAGGGGTGGGCCCTCAACCGCGCCACGCTGAATGCCTCGCGCTACCCGGTGGCGGCCATGGCTGTCGGTATCGCCCGTCGTGCCTGTGAACTGGCCTTGAACCATGCGCTGGACACCCGCCTGGGCGGCCGCCCCTTGATCTCGTATCAGGAGGTTCAGCTGCAACTGGCCCAGATGGTGGCCGAGACCCGCACGATCCGTTCGCTGCTGTGGCAACAAGCCCGTGGCAGTCAGCAGGCCAGGCAATCGGGTGCCTGCATCAGCAAGTTCATGGCAACCGATCGGGCCCAGGCGATCTGCGAGATGGGCATGGCCTTGATGGCCGAGCACGGCACCCGTACCGCCACCGGCCTGGAAAAGCTGCTGCGCGACATCCGCCTGACCCGCATCTTCGAAGGCACCAACCAGATCAACCGGCTGGGCCTGATCGAAGACATGCAAACCCAGCTGCTGGCCCGCATGGCTGGCGAGCCCATCCACATCAGTGTGTAAGTAAGGACAAGACATCATGCGAAGCTATTTCGAGGTGGACAGGCAGACCTACCCGACCCGAGTCGGGCCGGTGGCGTTGCCCATCCTGTACTACAACGCTGCTGCGGTGTTTGCCTCTTTCCTGGTTGACATCGACAAGGCCCAGGCCGTGTTGCCGCCGGAGCTGAAGGCGGTGCCCCTGCGCCCTGGCAAAGGGCTGGTGACCGTGGCCTTCTTCGAATATGTGGACACCTCGGTGGGGCCCTATAACGAAATGGGCGTGGCCGTGGCAGCGCACCCCGTCAAGACAAAGTTCAGGGATACAGCGGCCTGGCATTGGGGCCAGTCGGCCTTGCCTGGCATGTACGTGGCGGACTTGCCTGTGACCACCGCGGCAGCCCATGCGGCTGGCCATGACTGCTGGGGCTACCCGAAGATCATCGTGCCCATCGACTTTCAGTTGCGCGACAGGGATCTGGAATGCACCGTGCGCAGTGAAGATGGCAAAGACCTGCTGTGCCGTTTGTCCGGGCGCGTGGGGTGGGGCGTGAAGATGTCCGCGCCCAATCTGATGACCTACACGCTGTTCAAGGGGCAACTGCTGCGCACTGTGATCAATACCAGAGGGCGCATGCGGCATGGCCTGGGCGGCGATGTGAGCTTGCACTGCGACGGCGGCGGTAACCATCCCCTGAGCGCGCGCTTGCGCGATTTGGGCCTGCATGGCGCCACACCCTTGATGGTTCAGACCATCCAGGGCATGCACGCCATCCTGCCCTCAGGCATGCCGGTGAGATGATTTTCAAACAACAGCTGTACCCGGGCCAATTTTCAGCATAGAATGCCAGCTTCGTCGGGGCGTAGCGCAGCCTGGTAGCGCATCTGCTTTGGGAGCAGAGGGTCGTGAGTTCGAATCCCACCGCCCCGACCATTGAATCCAACGGGTCAGCATCATCAGGTGCTGGCCCGTTTTGCTTTGCGGGCCTGCTCATCCAGAGGCTGTTCACCCCCGAAAGCGCCTTCTAGAATCTCCCTGGTGCGGCATATTGCGCACTCGTTTCACGATGCGACAGGCTGCCAGGGAGGCCTGCTTTGAAGATCACCAACACCATTCATTCAGAACGCAAGCAGCGGGGCATGTCCTTGCTGGAGATGGTGTGCACCATCTCCATCATGGGCGGCTTGTCGGCCACGGCCTTGCCGCATTTTGCGGACCTGCCGGGTGACGCACGCAAGTCGGTCGTCATGGGCATGCAAGGTGCCATGACGTCTGCCAGCACGCTGATGCACATGAAGTGCGCGACCCAGTCAGGTTGCAAGCTTCATGAAGGCGGCTCGTCGGTGGCCATCAGCGACACGACGGTGGCCATGTCGCGTGGCTACCCGCAAGGCGGCGACCCGGCAGGCATCCAGAACGCCTTGCAGTTCTCCGGCTTCAACCCCGTTCATGTCGGCGACAAAACGGTCTTCCAGAAAGAGGGCGCACCGGATGCCGCCGCCTGCTCGGTGACCTATGCATCGCCGCAAGTCGATGGCGGCCTGCCGCTCATCACGGCCGACGTATCTGGCTGTTGAGCGGGCGCCTGTGGCGCGCCAGCCCCAGGCTTGATCAGGCCGCGCCTGATCTGACCCCTGCCGTGCCGCCCGATAACTGCTGACGCAAGAAGGGCACCACGGCCTGCGCCACGCCCTGCGGGTCATCGGCGAACGGGAAGTGGCCACTTTGCGGCAACAGCACCACCTGCGCTTTGGCGAAGGTCTCTTTTTGCTGCTCTGCGTAACGCGCGGGCAGATACGGGTCGGCCGCACCCCACACCACGAGCGTGGGCGGGTTGAGTGGCGCGAGCATCTTGCCCAGGGCCTGGCTGCGGTTGTCCAGGTCGCCGGTGGCGCGGTAGAGCTTGAGGATGGCGCGCTTGGTGCCCCAGTCCAGGTCGTCGTACATGCGGTTGACGAATTCGAGTGGCAGGCCCTTGGGGCAACCCACTGAAATCGCCCATTTGAAGCCGCTGCGGGTGGTGATCAATTGCTGCAACTCGCCCAGCAGGGGGGTGCGCCAGATGCGTGCCATGTAATGCCAGCGGTAGCCCTTGAGGATGCCTGTGTTGATCAGGGTGAGGCTGGCCAGCCCCAGGGGGTTCATGGCCGCCCACATCAGGCCCCAGGGGCCACCAAAGTCATGCAGCACCAGGTGCGCACGCAGCACGCCCAGTTGCTTGAGCGCTTCGGTCAAAAAGGCCGTGCCGCCTTCAACGGAGTAGGGGTAGTCGGCAGGCTTGTCGGCCTGGCCAAAGCCGGGCATGTCGAGGGCGATGACGCGGCCGTGCGGCGCCACTGCCTGCATCAACGCGCGCCAGTCTTCACTGGAGCCGGGGTTGCCGTGCACGAAGACCACGGCCTCCGTTGCCTTGAGATCCTGCCCGCCTTGCAGCACCCGGGTGCGGATGCCGCAGGCACTCAGGCTGGACGACTGAAGTGGCCACTGATCATGGGGTGCGCTGGACATGGGCGGGCTCCTCGTGTTGTGGATGGGGCAAGCCCCAAATCATGCACGCAAAGCCCCCCGTTCGTCATGTGCCATGTGACCAACGCCTCAGTGTTGTGACGAATGGCAGCTGGATGCCGCTGGCGGTAATTGCGCGCCGGCCAGGTCGTCCAGGATCGGGCAGCAGGCGCGCTCGTCGCCATGGCATTGCTCGGCCAAGTCGTTCAAGGTGCGCTTCATGGCTTCCAGGGCCTCGATGCGTGCCTCCAGCGCGGCCACGTGTTGCACCGCCAGTTTCTTGACGGCGGCGCTGGAGCGGCGGCGGTTGCGCCACAAATCCAGCAGTTGCCCGATGTCGGCCATGCTGAAGCCCAGATCCCGCGCGCGCCGGATGAAGTGCAGGGTGTTGACGGCGTCATCGTCGTAGCGCCGGTAGCCCGACTCGGTACGCGGTGGCGCCGGCAGCAGGCCCAGCCCTTCATAGTGCCGGATCATCTTGGCCGACACACCCGTCAGCCTGGAGGCCTCGCCGATGTTGACGGGCGTGGCGTCAGGCCTGGACTTCATAGCCTTCCTCGGTGATGGCCTGGGCCGTGGCGTCGCGGTCGAGCGTGGTCTGCACGGTGACCATGCCTTGTGGCAGGTCCACCGACACAGTGGCGGCAGCATCCAGCGCCTGGATGGCCTTGGTCACCGCTTTCACACAGTGCTGGCAGCTCATGCCCTTGACCTGAAGCTGGTGGCTGTGGGTGTCGCTCATGGGGATCCTTTCGAGGTGATGGCATTGTCAATGCAACTCAGTCTGAACCTTGCCATCATGGCAAGGTCAAGCGAGCTGGCATGACCGTGGTCAAAACAGGGTGAGATGTTCAACAGGCTTGACCTTGACATGGTGTCAGGGTTGAAAGTGCCATCATCATGGACCTATCCAAAGGCCGCGTCATGTCCTCAGTCTCTCCTTCCTTGTCCCTGGTTGAGCCCGTGCAACTGGCCGTGCGGGGCATGACCTGCGCCGCCTGTGTCGGCCGTGTCGAGCGGGCCTTGCGTAAGGTGCCCGGCGTGCAGGAGGCGCAGGTCAACTTCGCCACGGAGATCGCCAGCGTGACCTGGCGCCCTGAGGCCAGTGCCCCGAACCCGGCCGGGCTGGTGAGCGCAGTGGAGGACGCGGGCTACCACGCCCTGATCCAGCAGCCCGATGCGCCCGTGGTGGAGGAAGTCGTGCCCTGGTGGGATGTCTGGGGGGCCGTGATCCTGGGCGGCGTGGCCAGCTTGCCGCTGGTGCTGCCCATGCTGTGGGGCGCCCACCATTTCTGGCCCGCCTGGGTGCAGTTCGCGCTGGCCACGCCGGTGCAGTTTGGCCTGGGCGCGCGCTTTTACAAGGCAGGCTGGGCCGCGCTCAAGGATGGCAGCGGCAACATGGATCAGCTTGTGGCCCTGGGCACCAGCGCGGCCTGGGGCCTGTCTTGCTGGCTCTGGTGGACGCACGCCCAGTCCGCACATGCAGCACATGGCGGGCCCGATCTGTATTTCGAATCCTCGGCCGTGGTGATCACCCTGGTCCTGTTGGGCAAGGCGCTGGAAGCACGCGCCAAGCGCCAGACCACGGCCGCCATCCGGGCCTTGCAGGCGCTCAGGCCTGACACGGTTTCCCGCCTGGGGCCGCAAGGCGAGGTCACGGTGCCGCTGTCTCAGGTGCTGGTCGGGGACACGCTCATCGTGCGCCCGGGCGAGCGCATTCCCACCGATGGTACGGTCACAGAAGGTGCCAGCCATGTCGACGAGGCCATGCTCACGGGCGAGCCCTTGCCGGTGGCCAAGAACCAGGGCGATCGCCTGACGGGTGGGGCCATCAACGCGGAGGGGCGGCTGGTCATGCTGGTCACGGCCGTGGGTGGGCAGACCATGCTGGCGCACATCATCCGCCGCGTGGTGGACGCCCAGGCCACCAAGGCCCCCATCCAGCGCGTGGTGGACCGGGTCTCGGCGGTGTTTGTGCCCACGGTGTTGGTCGTGGCGCTGCTGACGGGGCTGGGCTGGTGGTGGCATGGCGTCGGTGGCGAGTTGGCCTTGATCCGGGCCGTGGCCGTGCTGGTCATCGCCTGCCCATGCGCCTTGGGGCTGGCCACACCGGCGGCCATCATGGCGGGCACCGGGGCGGCGGCACGCCAGGGTATCTTGATCAAGGACCCGCAGGCCCTGGAGGTGGCCCACCGTGTGCAGGTCGTGGCCTTTGACAAGACCGGTACCCTGACCCAGGGGCACCCCAGGCTGATCGACTGGCAGGTGGCGCAGATGACCTCCATGCCCTCGATACCCGACTGGGACAAGCCGCAGGCCTTGCGTGTGGCCGCGGCCTTGCAAGCCGGTAGCGAACACCCGCTGGCCCGTGCGGTGCTGGAGGCGGCCAAGGGGCAGGCACCGCTCGAGGCGCAGGCCGTCCAGGCCATGCCTGGCAGAGGGGTGGTGGGGCGCTTGAGCGAGGCGGGTGGCGACGCAGCTGGCCTCCTTGCGCTGTCGGGGAACTGGGGGCTGGGCAGCGCCCGCTGGGTCGACGAGCAGGCCAGCCCTGTCACCCCAGCTTTGAAGGCGCAGGCCGATGCCTGGGCCGCCTGTGGTTCAACCGTGTCCTGGTTGATGCGCCAGACGCAGGTCGCTGATGGTGAGCCCGCCTGGCAGGTCATGGCCGCCATGGCCTTTGGCGACGAACTCAAGCCTGGTGCCGCCCAGGCGGTGGCCCGCCTGCACGCCCTGAAGGTGCGCACCGTGATGATCTCGGGTGACAACCGGGGGGCGGCCCAAGCCATGGCCAGCCGCTTGGGCATCCAGCAGGTGGTGGCAGAGGTATTGCCGGGTGACAAGGCCGATCACATCCAGCGCTTGCAACAAGGCGAGGGTGGCCAGCGCCTGACCGTGGCCATGGTCGGTGACGGCCTCAACGATGCGCCTGCGCTGGCAGCAGCCGATGTCGGCATGGCCATGGCCAACCCCGAAGGCGGCACCGATGTGGCCCTGCAGGCGGCAGGCATCACCCTCATGCGCGGCGACCCCATGCTGGTGCCCGCCGCCCTGGAGATATCCCGGCGCACCTCCGCCAAGATCTGGCAGAACCTGGCGTGGGCTTTTGGCTACAACGTGGTCGGCATCCCGCTGGCCGCGTTTGGCGGGCTCAACCCCATGCTGGCCGGCGCCGCCATGGCGCTCAGCAGCGTGAGCGTGGTCACCAATGCCCTGTGGCTGTCTCGCTGGAAGCCTGCGCGCATCGCTTAAACTGCCAGCTTGGCTGCCCGTAGCTCAACTGGATAGAGCAACTGCCTTCTAAGCAGTTGTCCTATCATGATTAACCTAGCAAAACAACTGTATCGTGTCTAATAACGGGCAACGTGTCTAATCGTTTGCTCCACTTTCTTTAACTGCCGATAGCTCAACTGGATAGAGCAACTCCCTTCTAAGGAGTAGGTTGGGGGTTCGATTCCCTCTCGGCAGGCCATAGACCGTCCTATTGTCAATAGAATGGTGGGATGAAGCACCACACCAAAGACAAGGGAGACACAGGCGTCGGGTTTGTTGTCGCTGATCTGCTGAAACATGGGGTTCAGCCAGCATTCCTTTTGAGTGAGCACCTTCCGTTTGACTGCATTGCCATCTCGCCTGAAATGGCGCTGTGCCGCCTATCGGTCAAGTATCGTGCAGCAAAGAATGACCGCATTGAAGTTTCGCTGACAAGCAGTTGGGCGGACAGAAATGGCAATCATGCGAAGCACCACGACAAAGGAAGATTTGATGCGGTTGCTGTCTACTGCCCAGACACCCAGTCTGTCTATTACGTGAAAGCTGGCGAGTTTGCAGAAAACGTTGACGCATTCACGCTGAGGCTCGCTCCAGCGAAAAATGGGCAAAAGGCAGGGGTGCGCATGGCGTCAGAGTTTCTTGGTCCGCACCGCTTGTTTGCGTGAGCCGATCACTTGGCCGGTTTCACCTTGGCAATCGTCTTGCCTTCAATGTAGTGTTCAGTGGTGCGCATGTTGGCGTGCCCCAGCAGTTTCTGGGTCGCCTCCTTGCCGTCCGCCTCAGCCTTGTCCACACCGGCACGCCCCCGCATGTCGTGAATGTGGAATGAGCCGACGTCGATATTGGCGCGCTCGCAGGCCCGCACCCACGCAGACCTGATCCCGGAATAGGTGTAGGCGCTGCCCGGGGCGGTGGCCTTCTTGCTGCCCTGTCGCCCCTTCTTCAGCAGGTGGCCAACCCGATCGGTTCCTTCCGCGCAGGCGTCAATTGCAGAGCGAAGCGCAGTGGTCCACTCAATCAGGATGCGCACGCGCCCCTTGCCTTTGCCCTGCTCAACGTACAAGCCGGCGTCCGTCACATCCTGCCAGCGCATTTTGAGAACGTCTCCGATACGCTGACCTGTCAACAGGGCCAAGTCGATCATCTTTACCAGTGCGGGCCCAGAAATCGTGGGGCGCCCATCCTCGCCAACCAGAGCCGCCTTCTTGAGCCTGGCCACATCGTCATCCGTGATGATCTGCTTGCGGCCGGGCGTGGACATGCCGGGCACCTCGCGCGCTGGGTTGTCGCCGGTCCTCCACCCCTTAAGCGCCGCCTTGCGCAGGATCTGGCCAAGGCACGACTTGTAGCGGTTGTGCATGCGCGCCTTGCCCTGCTCAGCCCAGCGCTCCAGAAATTCAGCGCAGTCAGCCTCTGTCACCTCCGAAGCGTGAAATTCTCGGAACGACTCGGCTATGACGATGCCCATGGCTTCGTGCTCGGTGCGGTGCTTCGGTGACCACTTGTTGCGGGGATCATCAAGCCACTCCTGTACCGCCTCAGACATCATGCCTTCACGCTTCAGGATCTCAGTGACTGCGGCGAGGCGCCGATACATATCCGGCAAGCCATCGCGCACGGCACATAGCCTATGCCACTTGTTGGCATGGTCAACGAAGTAGTAGGCGCCATGCTTGATGTAGACACGCTTTGGAAGGCCGTCACGCTTCGTCATGCTGCAACAGGTCTAAGTTTCGGTTTTGGGCGTGCTGACTGGGCGACATCTCCGCCTCTGCTGACGGCCTCATAGTGTGGCACCTCGAGGACGACAGCGCCAGACGCGCGACAGCGCCTTGCCCGCCAAAACCCTTGCTTGTGCAGTTCGCGCAGTTGTGCGCCCGGCTGCCTGAAGCCTGTGAGCTTGACGATCTGTTCATATGGAACTACTGCTTCCATGCTTCACTTTCAAAAGAGCGTTGTGACGGTTCGCTTCGTGTACCAAAACGAGTAGTCGGTGGCGAGATGCTTGAGCTTGCAGTCCATGCAGTCGGCGTGGCCAGGCCCGCCTCGCTCGCCGTAGTCGGTGGCGCCGCAAGCGTCGCAGACATAGACCGCCTGCGAGCATTCGCCGCCGCCGATGTCTTCGGGGTGGGCGCACCCACGCCCGCCAATGCTGGACCACAGGTGATCGCCGCGATCGCAGGGCGCGTGTGCAAGCTGCTGGGCTTCCTTGATCAGGGAGGAGAGTTTTTGCATTGCTAGGCCCTCGGCGGCAGCGGCAGCATGTAGGCCATGGCATAGGCCGGCACGGGCGGGAGATAGGCGCCAGCCCTGGCTCGAGCTGCAAAGCAGCACTCAACAGCACCGACCAGGCCATGCTGAGAAACTGAAAAGCTGGTGTTGCGGCACCGGTTCTCGGCCCACCAGACCGTCTGCACGAAAAGGCGGGGAGGGTTGTTCTTGTGCTGCTTCCAGCGGAGGGTGACGGCGTTGGTCACGGCATCACCTCTAGGCCGTTGATGCTGTAGTGGACCGTCACTTCTCGTGCAGGGATGCCTGAGAACTCATAGCTGTAGAAGCAATCAACATCAGTTCTGTACATGGCGGCCGCCTGATAGTTCCGGCCCAGGCCTTCATAGCTGACCCAGTACCAGCAGCCATCCGTCAGCGGCACAAACGCGCCCGCTGCAACATCCCCTCGTGCTGAGAGGGCGGCGCGGGCTTGCCATGCTTTCCAAGTCGTTTCAGTGTTTGGGTCGTAGTACTCCGGCCCGACGATACAGATACGGCAACGATCAAGCTCGTCGCGCTGGAATCCGTGGCCTTTTGCCCACGCCTCAAACGCCTCCCGCTCGTCAGGCAACTCCACCGCCTGCGCTGGCTCAACAGGGGCCATTTGGACGGCCCTGTGTGGCGCAAGGTTGGGCCATTGAATGCTGTTTTCTATGGCGGTCTGGCGCGCGTCTTCCTCATCGCTGCATAGCGTGGCCATGCCCAGAGCGTCAAGGCTGTACCAGCGTGCCCGCACAGGCTCTGCTTGCGTGGCTTGGAGCTTGGCGATGACTGCTTGCTCAACAGCACGGGCGAATTCGATGACGCTTGATTGGTAGATGCCTCCGGCGGCATTCCGCATGCCGTCGCTTGATATGAACCAAATCTCTTCCTCCGTCAGCGCTGGCTCCACTTGCATGGATTGCGTTTGATCTGACTCATGCAGCATTTGCCTCAGAATGCGTTCGGCATATACCTCTTGCGCAACAGGTGCACGCAGTGCATCAGCAGCAAAACGGGCGCGTGACTTGGCCCATGCAATCCATTCGTCGGGCGTCTCGAAATCAGCCTTGTCTCGCGGGTTTGCGCTGGCGATGCCATCCAGCGTTATCAGCGCGTTTTGCGCCGCCTCGCGTAGCAGCGCGGCTTGTGGTGTGGTTGTCATTTGATAGCCTCTCGTTTCTTGCTGCGTTCGATCAGGGCGATGATCTCGTCAAGGTTTTGCTCGCTTGAGACAAGCACATCCGCTTCGTTGTTTCCAGGCGTGCGGGCGATGATTGTCAGTTCAGTGCCAGCCTTGAACAAAGGCTCAACCTTCTGAGCAAGGATGCTTCCGAGTCGCATATTCAGTTCATGTAGGTCGGTCATCACTTCCCCTCCCCGCCGTCCTGGCGCTGCTGGTGGGTGGCGAGCGCGGTGTACTGGTCTTCCTTGGTGACCGTGACACCCATGCGGGAGCCAAGAATCCGCAGTGATTCCCACACCGCCAATCGGCAGTCCGCCCCACCCCAGCGTGACGACTCAAACAGGATCGCATCCCGCGCATCTGCCGCTGCCTGCGCTGGGGGCGTGGGGGCGGCGGCGGCTGTGAGATGTCCGTGCAACTTTTCGAGCAAGGCCATGACTTTCTTCTTGCTGAAAAACTGCGTGTCGCCATCAGCTTCAATAACTTGGCTTTGGTTGTAGCTGTTCACGCGAAACGTCTGAATTACAAGATCGATAGGGAACAGAGCCAGTGCGGCAGCAATCTCACGCTGCACGTCAGGCACTACCGGCGCGGGTTGCGCGGCCTGGGCTGGCTGGGTGGCGCTGAGTGACGCCTCAAACTCCGCCAAAGCACACTCAAGTGTTGTAGGTTCCCTGTCTTCAGGTTGAGCCTTGCACCATTCAATGAAGTGGCGGGCCGAACCGGGCTCAAGTTTCAGTGTGTCGTGCTGGTTCATGCTGCGCCTTTCTGATCTGCATTGGGTGGGGTTGGGGCGGCGGGTGGAGTGATGCGCTGAAAGTGCGTCGGGCTAACGGGCTCGCCATCTTCAGCGCGCGCCCAATAGGCGTTGGCATCCTGTTGTCCGCAGTAAAAGCCATCGGCATCCCTGTACTCTTGGAATGGGATGCTGAGGAAGTAGCCGCGCACAACAACGCCATCGACAAGCAGCCACGCTTGACCGCCGATCTCATCTTCTTCTGTCGCCGTATCGATAGGCTGCCAGCGCACCTTCTCCAGCTCTGCCCGCAGTTTGTCGCGCTCTGCCTCAAGCTCTGAAACACGCGCCATCAACGCAAGCTCACGCTCTGCACCCATGCCGTTAAGGCGCGCTTGCTCTTGTACTTCGGCCTCAAGCTCTGGTATGCGGCGCAGGAGGGCGGCGACAACCTGCTCTTCGTCAGCATCCAAACCGTTGACAAGCAGGCGGGATGCAAGGCGCACTGCCTCGTGGGTGTCGTGCTGGGTCACTGCATGTACTCCTTGATTTCTTGAATGGATTCTTCAACCATGTGAGTGGGAAGACCCAGGCGTTCAGCCACGGCTGTGGCCAGTTGTTCGCGCGTGAGGTCCGGCTTGTCGGCCAGCACGTTGATGACGGTGGCGCTGATCTTGTTTCGTTCGATGATCACGATGCACCGCCTTCTTTTTCGCGCTGCGTCTCGTAGATGATGAAGTCGCGGAAGCTCTCGAAGCACTCGCCGACATCAAGCCAACGCTGGTACCGGCGCTGCGCGCGCGTCATGGGTCGGATGCTGCCCATGCCCAGATACTCGACCTTCCACGTAGGGTGTGCAGGCCTGATGTCGCCCGGCTTGTCGGAATCGAAGTTGACGCCGATGTGGTGACCACGATCCTCCGCGATGACGCCGGGGCGGCCATCTATGGTGACGCGGCGGCCAATGCACGCTGGCACACCATAGTGATCACGGACATACTGGCATGAGCTCATGCTGCACCGCCTTCACCCAAGCCCATAACCTGCTCACCGCCGAGCGCTTCGAAGAGGTCAGGCAGCATCTCGGACATTTCGCCCGTGAAGATGGCCACGTCAGCATCGAAGGCTTCTCCGCGATACATGTTTGTGTTTGCCTCAAAGACCACATCAAGGAAGGCGATCTTCTTGAGCTGCATGGCTTCGGTCAGCACGAAGGAAACGCGGTCACGCCATGTCATGGCCACGCGTGTGGGCACCTTGCCGGCGACGATGTGGGCGCGGACCTCATCGGTGTCCAGATCATGGCGGCCGTACTTCACGACCGACTTCATCTCGTCCGTGGACTTCAGTTCGCACTCGCGATCGATCGTGAACTGGTGGGGTGGCTCGCCCGTGCCCAGCCAGTGGGCCATGGCCACGGCCGGCGACATCTCGGTCTGCACCAGCGTCAAGGCCAGACCATCCAAGCACTTGATGAGGAAGGTGACAACCTCTTCGGCGCGTGACTGGCTTGAAGAATCAACCAGGATCAGGCCGGCCTTTCGGTCGATCCATACCAGGGATGCAGAGCGCTTCGTGAAGGCCATGGGTAGCAACTCCAGCAGCGCCTGCTCCTTGAGCTCTTTGCGTTGCTTCTTGCCAGGCTTGCGGCCGATCTCCTTCTCGATCTGATCGGCGATCTCATCGACGCGGCGTTTGACCACGGGGCCCGGCACTTGGCGCACCTCGGTCATCAGCTTCAGGATGATCTGGCCGTCAACGGCTTCAGCCATGGCGCCATGGTCAGCGCGTGGCGACACCCAGCCCGATGACTTCTGCTGTGTGGCTCCGCACGGCACAAACTGCGCGGTTGCCAAGGCCTTTTCGATGGTGGAGAGGTCGCTGGCCCAGTCAGGGCCAATGCGGTAGATGACGGCAGTTTTAAGCATGAGGTTGTTCTTTCTTCGGCGGGTTCAGGATGGCCGCGCACGTTTCGGTGTCGCAGTCCTTGAGTTGACCCAGGCGCCATGCCAGCGATGTGAGGTCGTCCAGTTTTGGGCGATCCTTCTTGATCTGCCGGTGGCAGAGCGTGGCCAGCTTCAACCAGGCACGGGACTTGATGACGCCCCAGTTCTGAAACTCAGGTGGAGGCCGGCTCGAAACTTCTTTGGCTGCCGCCCTTGCAATTTCTCGCACGGCGTTGTCAACGCCCTTGGCGACGGCCTTCTGCAGCTTCGCGCGCGCCTTCAATTCCTTCTTGGTTGGGCTGCTGCTGGGCTTTCTTGCGGCTTTTTTTGGGGGGGGGTAGCATTCATGCGGGCCTCTGATGGGTTGTGGCGCTTTGCCAGTCACTTGGGATAGGCGCCCTTGCTCGCGATCACGCCTGGTGTTGACAGTGGCCGTGGTGGGTCTCAGGCGGGAGATTCAAATCTCAATCGAGATGCCAAATTTCGCAGCGATAGATACGAAAAGTTCCTTGATGAGGACGTACCGCAGCGCGTCGCCATTGCGCTCCACAGCCTTGAGGCACACGGCCTCGGTCTGGTCCTTGACGTACTGCAGCGCGTAGCCATCGGACTCCACGGCCTTGAGGCACACGGCCTCGGTCTGGTCCTTGACGTACTGCAGCGCGTCGCCATTGCGCTCCACGGCCTTGAGGCACACGGCCTCGGTCTGGTCCTTGACGTACTGCAGCGCGTCGCCATTGCGCTCCACAGCCTTGAGGCACACGGCCTCGGTCTGGTCCTTGACGTACCGCAGCGCGTCGCCATTGCGCTCCACAGCCTTGAGGCACACGGCCTCGGTCTGGTCCTTGACGTACTGCAGCGCGTCGCCATTGCGCTCCACAGCCTTGAGGCACACGGCCTCGGTCTGGTCCTTGACGTACTGCAGCGCGTAGCCATCGGACTCCACGGCCTTGAGGCTTGCGTCGATACCGATGATTGCTTGGAATTTGATTTTCACGACTATCCTTTTGATGGTTTAACAGGCTTGCGCTTGACGTGGTCAGGCGGTTTCGGGGTGGAACTTTTCGAACGGCAGTTGCTTCAGGTGCTGGCCGAAGTGAGTACCCAGGGAGTCCGCGCCCTTGAAGGCATCGAACTGTTCTTGCGTGACGCCGGGGTATTGGTACTCGGCGCCCAGGACACGCTTGAACACGATGGCCAGGGTCTTGTTGATGGGGCAGTAGCCAATGGACTTGATCTGTCCGGACTCAACATCCGTCAGTGCGATGTTGAGTTTCTTGGGCTTGGTGGTATCGGTGCTCATGGCAATCCTCTGGTAGTGGATGGGGAGGTCAGGCCGCGACAGCGGCGCCGTGCTTGACTGCGGAGACGTGCTTGATGAGGGCTTCGCAGATCTTGGGAAAGTCGCTTTCCGGGTACTGCTTCGAGGCCTTCTCCATCGTGTGGGTGAAGCCCAGCTCAGCCAGGCCTGCAGCGGTCACAGCGATTGGAGCCAGGCGCTCATTGATCTGACCCAGGGTGATGCGGGCAACCGGTGCAGCCGTGGTGGTGGCCGTGGCGCGAGGTGCTGGAGGGGTGGGCACAGGCGGCTCGCTGTCAGGCTGTGGTGTGCGCAGCCCCGCAACTTCTTCCAGGAAGGCCATGGCAGGGGCGGCGGTGGCTGCGATCTCGGCGCGGGCGGAGTTGTTGGCGGCCACAAGAGAAACGGGCGCAGCAGCAACCGTGGCCGCCGGCTCGGGCTTGGGCTCAGGGAATGCAAACACGATGGCATGCGTAGCGGACACGCGCTGGCGCAGCAGATCTGCAGCCTGCTCTTCCAGGGCCTCGCGCTGGGCGGCCAGCTCGGCGGCCACGCGTTCGTTCTCGACGCGCTGAGCCTCGGCGGCTTCTGCGGCCTGAGCATCAGCCAGCATCTTGCGCAGCGTGGACAGGGTCGCCTGTTGGGCTGCTTCGTACTGCGGCTTGAGCTCTTCGCACTCATCACCGAAGGTCAGGCCCTCAACGAATTCCACGCCCTTGGCCATGCGCTCAGAGCTTAGGCCTCGGGCCCCTTCGACATACCCATTGATCCGGGAAATGAGTGCACGGTGCAGCGCGACACGGAAGGCCTGGCCTGCTGCCTTGCGGGCACGCTCGGCATCCAGTTCAGACTGGCGCTTGTCGATGGCCGGTGTGATCAGCTGTTCAGCCTCATCCCAGGCAGCGACGATCTGCTCTTCAGCCTCGCCCACGGCCTTGCTGGTTTTGGCCATCTTGGACTTGATGGCTTTCGAGGTCTTGCGCACCTCGGCGCGCGGCACGTTGATCAGGCTTTGGCGCAAGGACTTGAATTCATCGACCTTGGCTTGTGTAGGCATGTCCAGCACCAGGCCGGTCAGCTTCTTCTTGGCCTCGGCCACCTGGGTTTTCCAGTCGCCAAAGCCAGCCAGTGCAACGTCCGTCAGGTCGATGCTGGCAAGGTCGATCTTGCTGGAAGGTTTGATGGCAATGATGGCGCCTGGCTCAAGGGGCTCAAGGGGCTCAAACGCAACTTCTGGGAATTCGAGTGTTTCGCTCATGATGTTCAGAAGGTGAAGATGTCTTCAGGAAGATCCAGCGCCTGCTTTGCAGCGGGTAGCATGGGCATAGTCTTGATAGGTGCTGCTGCCTGAGTCGGTGCGGTGTCCCAGGGCGGATTGGCGACGTCGGAAATCGGCTCTCCGCGCAGAATGGCCAGCTTGCGGCGCACGATCTTGTGGAACTCGACCAAGTCCTCTTCCAGCTTGTTGATCACGTCGTCATCGCGGTGGATGCGCTTGATGAACAGTTCCTTACCAACGGGCGCCAGCTCGGGGTAGTAGATGACCAGGTCACACCACTTGCGGCCGGTGATCCACAGACCGCCGTTGATCTGGTGGATGTAGTCTTCGTGCGCAGTTGCAGGCTTCTCCCACACGCTGCCAACGACATCGGGCGTGCCTGGGCACTTGATCTCGATCAGGCCATCATCCCCAACGAAGCCGTCAGCCGAATAGCCAAACGCACTGTCATCGGTCAGGATCAGGCTGACCTCTTCAACCAGCTCGCCGGTCTTGGCCTCATAGGCACGGCGGGCCTGGGGCTCACGCTCTTGACCCTGGCGCATCTTCCAAGTGACGAAGGTTTCATCCAGGGACTTACGCGCGATGATCTCCATTGCGATGGTCCAGGCGTAGCTGATCGCCTTGTAGCTTGGCGAGTAGACGCTTTCGCCGGCCAGCGCCCGGGCAATCATCGAAGAGGTTGGCGCCATCTTGTAGCCGGCCATGGCCTTGGCTGACACGGCATCGCGCCCAGCCAGAATGGCGTCCACGTAGGCCTGCTGCTTGGGGTCAAGACCACCCACCTTGTCGATGGCATCCTTGAATCGAGAAGCTGTGACAACGCCAGCGCGCGCCTGCAGCCAATCCTCGCTGCCCTGCGGGTAGTGCAGCTCGATCATGCTGGAGCCCCGGCTTTCTTCAATGCGGTGCGATGCGCCACCACGGCCTTCTTGAACTGGTCGTAAATGGCGGTGTTGCCCGCAGCATGCAGCGCCTTGCTGCCCGTAGCCCAGTGCTGCGCCGCCTTGGCATCCGTATCGCACTTCTCCAGATCAGCCAGCATGGTGTCCCGCATCTTGGCAGCAATGGCATCCCTGGTGACAGCCTCAACCGCTTCGACGCCGCGTGCACCAGCAGCGTTGCCGTCGTCATCGTCTTCACCAACTGCCACGTTGAAGATCATCTTCAACAGGTAGCGCATGCCGTAGGACGAAGCCGACCCCTGTGCATGCGTCTTGGTCATCACGTCGCCGCCCTTGGCCCCCTTGCCATCGGCAGGAACGTCAAGGTGATAGGTCCGCGTGTGGCCTGCCGTGTGTGAGACATAGGCCAACACGCGAAGGTGGCCTTCTGGCGCATCGTCGCCGGCATTGAAGCTCAGCGAGAAGCCGTTCTTCGTGTAGATCGGGCGAAGGTGACTGTCCAGTTGCGCATAGGTGGCATACCGGCTGTTGGTCTGCTTGTTCTTGGCATCCGCAGAGATTCGGCCCATCTCGGACTGGGCGCTTCGCATGGCGGCGTTGAATGCCTGCTCAGCATCGCGCGCCACCAGGCGCTCATGCATGGCCCAAAGGCGCTCCATCTTCTCGATGTCAACCTGTGGATTGGCGGCAGCTGCGGTGATGACCTGAAAGAAGACCCGCGAGTCTGTTGAAGCGGCCTGCACGGCTTGGTCTGCAATCACTGCTGGCGCCTGGTGGCTCACCGGCTGTTGCTCGACAAGCTCCAGCACGTCGCCTTGGGTTGTAGTTGCTGTGTTCATGATGGAATCAGTTAGGCAGGCCAAAGCGGTCCAGCACATGCGTGAGGTCCGGGACCATATCGAAGTCAATGGCCAAGCCGACGAACGAAACAAGGAAGGCGAAGATGGCGAGCGCCAGCGATGCGTAGTAGCCAACATGCAGCCAGTCAATGCTGGACAGCCAGAGTCGAAGATCCACACACCAGAATGACCAGAAATCGACCCACCAGGAGCCGCTGGAATTGCGCGGGCTCTCAGGCATCACGTGGGCGTCCAACTCATGAGGCCTGCGTAGGTTGATCACGTTGGGCAGTCCAGCCGTGTCATCCATGGCCGCAATGTCTTGCTTGGAAAGTGGCTTCATGGCTTCCCTTTCTGCATAGGAGAAAAACAGCGTGACAAGGAGCCCAACCAGCAGGCCACATGGGATTGCGATGAGATCGCAAGGCGAGAAGGAGCGCTTCATGCAGCCACCTTCAATGGATTGAGGCAGCCCGAGCAGTTCCACAGCTTCGTGCGCTGGTTCTTGCCGCCACCTGCCTGGGGCTTCCACTTGCCGCAGCGCATGCAGTTGCGCATGCCGAGCGCATCGCGGAATGGCGAGCCCGTGCCGTGCGATCCGTTTGGGTCGGTGGGCTTGCGCAGGGCGGTCATGACGCGCTCCCGGTGGATTTGGCGATGGCGGCGCGCGCCGCCTCGTCGGTCAGCCCATCAATGAGTTTTTCGAGAGCCTGCGCGATTGCTGGACTGTCATGCATCCAGCCGGACAGATACGAAAGGGCGCTGCGAAGACGGTCTTCTCCATTCATCCACGATGGGATGTTGCTGCAAATCGCTCTGTCTACGCCTTCGGAGAAGGTAGCCTCAAGGCCTTTGACGGTGCGCTTCATGCCACCACCTCAACAATCGAAGCGGGATGCACGTTGCGGAACTGACCATTGGTGATCAGGCGAATGCGCACAGAGTTGAGGGCGGGGTATTCGCCGACAACCTCGGCCGCCAGCAGCTTGATTTCGCCCCAGCCGGTGGCGAAGCGGACTTGCACGATCTTTTTCATGCTGCCACCTCCGGTGGTTGTTCGCACTCAGTTGCGATCAGGCCGGATTCCTTCAGGGCCTCGATCAACTTGAGGTCAGCAGGGCGGGGCGAAACGAGGGAGTGCGCCGTTGCCCGGGTGTGCGCCTGAGAGATAAAGACCGTGGCAGTGCCCAGCGCGACGAAGCAGGCCACGCGACCAACTCGCCACGTCGGAACGCTGTCGATGCGAATGCCCAGCGCACGGGCCTTGCTGTGCCAGTCGGGCGCGTCATACGTGCCGTTTACAGAAAACTCAATGCATGTGACAGGTTGATTCGGCACATGGATCGAGGTGGCAATCCCTGCCGTCTCATCCATCGCTGCAAACTGTTCTGATTCTGGTAGGGTGCACATGGTCACCACTCCTTCTTCCAAATGATCCGATTCGGACCGATGAACAGGTGCTGCGTGCCAAGCCCAGCCAGGTTGCCCAGCAGGTCGAAAGCAAAGTCCTGCCACGATCCGCACTTGTCGCGCTTGCTGTCGCTGATTTCGATGGCAGCGCCGACGATGGCCGAAGCGAAGAAGCCAGCTGTCTTACTGTCTGTGGCCTGAGCCACAACGCCAGAGATGACGCCAGAGCCAACAAAGTGCTTTTGCTTGTCGGGTGCAAATTTGTAGTCATCGCGGCATGTGGCGGACGCTTGGCTGACACCCAGCACCAGAAACGTGGAGGCAACCGACAGCGCCATGACTGTCCGTCCTGCGGCGCTCATGATTTCACCGCCTCGCCAATGGCCAGGGCGTCAGCGCCCTCGTGCTGGACGCTGGAGGCGCCCTTGAACTTGACCAACTTCAGCGCATCGCGCGCCTGATTCAAGCGGCTGCAGTTGGCATCGAACCGATGCGGCAGACCGCCGACGGCAATGTGTGCATCAACGTAGTCGAGCGCTTCGGCGAGGGCATCCCTCAGGGTCACAAGATCAGCGTGTAGCATCTTCACTCCTTGTTGCACTGTTGTTTGTGCGAGTGAGTGAAGAATAAGGCAAATACGCCTAAGCAGTCAAGGCGTTTATGCCTACGAAATGAAACTGTTACATATTGCCCCCTAACACTAGGGGCAAACGAGAAGACTGTCGCAAAGGCCTGCGCTGCAATCTTGGGTGTGCTGCTGTGCGCGCCTGGTTGCTATGGCTGGGCCGTATGGGCGTAAAAAAGCCCGCACTAGGCGGGCTGGTTGTGTCCTGCGTTGGCGCTACATGTCGCCGTCGCGCTCCTTGCGCTGCTGCTCGGCGTGCCTGGCGGCGTTTCTGGCCTCCCTGCTGAGCTGCGCGTGGACCATCCGGTAGACCATGGCAAGCCACCTGTCTAGGGCTTGCTTGGCCTTCAGCAGATCTTCATCCTGGCTCACTGCATTGACACCAAGCGCACGGAATCGCCATCAACTATGACCGTGCACGTCTTGCGATTCAGGATCAAGGCGCCAAATCCGTTTTTAGCCCTGAACTCCATTGTCACAGCCCATGTGTAAGCGGAGGCTTGCGAGATTGGCCACCCTAAGGCGTTGACCCAATCGATGCTGTCTGGATCATTGGCCATCCGCTTGACAAATGACTTGCAGGACGCACGAGCCTGGGATGGGTAATCAATCTGCTCCGGTGCTGCCTCCTTGGCGGGTGTTGATTCATGGGTTGCAGTTTTGAAAACCACGAACACAAAAAAGGCGGCGAACAGGATCTTAAATACACCCCATCCAGGCGGAACCGGATGCTTTACGCCGCATCTTGGGCATGTAGGCGCTGTATCAGCCACCATAGTCCCGCATTCCTTGCACTTACCCATCCCCATAGAGCACCTTAAACCTTCCTGAGTTATTCCATGATGTGGACATTGTCCTTCTCCACTGTGGCACCTTGCGTACACACATCATTTATGCGTATGGCTGACTTACGAGGGAATGTATAAATTTGAGCGACCGGAAGGCCGTCTAGCCGACTGCGTGCGCAGCTTGTCTTGGGCGGCTTGACTGAGAGCCTTTTCCCAATGCATCACCAGCATTGAGGGCGCCGCCCATGTTGCCTGGTCTCCTAAGATCTTGGAATTTCACGCCCTGGGCGGCAATGGCCGCCTCAGCTTCAACGGGCATAAGTAGGCGCCAAACAGGAATACCTGTTGCGTCAGAAATTGCCTGAACTTTGTCGATGCCTGGCGCATGCTGCCTGGCAAGAAGCCTGCTGAAGTACTTCTGGTCAGTAAGGCCCAAGGCCTTGGCCTTTTCTTTTTGGCCAGCACCACTCAGGTCGTTCGCCTCAAAGAATTGCTCGATCCTATGCAGTAAGACATTGAGCGCAGCAACATCAACCGGTTGCTTTGCTTTGTCTGGGTTGGGCGGCCTTGGCATTAGGCAATTATGCCAACTGCACATAACAGCAACAGAGAACCATCGACGCCCAGAATAAGGCAAAAGTGCCTTGACATCGTAGGCAAAAACGCCTTACGATGGGCGACATGGAACAAAAAGACCTTCTCAGTGACGTGTGCGCGGCCCTTGAAAAGAGGGTCGGTGACCTCCGTTTGATCTCCAAAGAAAGCGGCGTTGCTTACGACACCGTTTTGCGGATCAAGAACAAAGAGGGCGAGCCCGGCTACTTCAAGGTGAGGGCTCTGGCTAAGTACTTCGGCCTTCTTTCCCCCAAGCCCCGCACCAATAAGCAAACCAAGGCGGAGGCCTGACCCATGCGAGCCGCATTCATCGCAGCCGTAGTGCTGCTGACTGTCATCAGCATCATTTGCTGCGGGGCCCTGGCCACTGCTGGCGTTTTGCTCAGCGGCATTGCCTGGCCCATCAAGCGCGCAAGTGATCTGTGCTTCGCGGTCGCTGACGTCTTCTTGCCGGGTGATTGAGTCATGCATCACTTGGCCCTCTTTTCGATTGCTGCTGCGTTGCGCTTGAGCTCTGCAACGAGTGCACGCACGCAGTTGTCAATGGTCCAGCGCAGTTTGTCGCGTGCCCATTGCTCATCAGTCTTGACTGGATTGGGTTGGGTTTGTTTGGGTCTTTGTTTGTCCATGGCGGCCATGTTCCCAGGCCGCTCGACGAACGTCATTCATAACGCATTCGGCGCCGTTCGCGCGCCTTCGCGATCGTTCGGGAGCACCACTTGAAAACCACCTCAGCCGATGCAATCGACGCAGCCATTGGGCGCCGCAAGCAGGCGGCGATTGCCCTTGAGCTCGACTGGCCAGAAAGCAAGGTCAGCGAAGTCAAGACCAAGTTAAAGCAGGACGGCGCCATTTTGCTGGCCGCCCTTGGTCTGCGAATCGTGCCAGCCGACCTTGAGTGCTACGACCCCCGCAAGGTGGATGTGATCGTGGAAGCGCTCAAGGTTGCTGCCCAGTCGCTGACATCAAACCAACTCAGATCGGACAACTGATGCACAAGCTCATCAGCAACCCACCGCCAACATTTGATGAGGCATTCGAGTACGCGGCAAACAAATTGTTGCCCGCCATGCCCGCCGAGGTGGCTGCGATTGCCCTGGAGTTTGGCCGCCTGTTTTTCACGGTCGGCACGGCGTGGACTGCATCGATTGTGATGAAGCAAAACACCTGCGTCGTTGATGACCGCCGCGCCCCGTGCGCTGCTGCTCTCGACATCCAGATCGAGGCCGAGAAGATCCTCGCGCAGTCGTGCCCAGCAACGAATCACAAGGACTGAATCCATGACTCCCACCGGCCAATACCGCAAGGCCAGCAGCCCACGAACACATGCTGTTGCGCTGTACGTCAAGCGCGCCAAAAAAGACGAAGCCCACGATCAGCAGCAACTGAGCGCGGGCCTCTGACCACAACGATACGGAGCATCGAATGGCTAAATCGAATTCTAAGCGCGGCAAGGCCTACAAGCCAAGGCCAGTCAGGACAGACACCATGGACATGGTCAAGCGCCGCAAAAGCGCGCTGACACCCAAAGAGGTGGCGGCCATCATCGACCCCACGCGAGCTTCGCTTGAAGCCTTGCGCATGGGCCAGGCTGTTGAGCAAGACTGGTTCCACCTGTGCGAGGCCGCGGGCATTGCCCTGGACCTCTCGCGCATTGGCATCTTCAGCGATGACGGCAGCATCAAGGTCTTCCTGGAGATGTACCAGGCCTGCGGCGAGATCGGAAAGCGCTTCAACGCCATGGGCCGCCTGGTTGCCAAGGGCCCCGAGCTCAACGCGCTGGCTGACGGCCTTGATCACCACGAATTGCAGCTGGGCTACGCATCTGCCGATGAGTTGGTCCGCGCCTGCAACGCACGCAAGGCCCAAGTCCTCAACGCTAGGACATCCAAGATCGAGCTGATCACGCTGCAATACCGGGAAGAGGTGGCTGCATGAGCGAGAACACCAAGATCGAGTGGTGCGACCACACCTTCAACCCGTGGGAAGGCTGCCAGAAGGTCGGGCCCGGCTGCGACCACTGCTACGCCGAAACCCGCAATGCCCGCTTCAGCGGTGGCCAGGCGGTTAACTGGGGGCCTGGCGCGCCGCGGCGCCGAACCAGCGATGCCAATTGGCGCAAGCCGCTGCAGTGGCAGGCCAAGGCCGCCGAGTTCATGGCTCAACACGGCCGCCGTCAGCGCGTGTTCTGCGCCAGCCTCGCCGACGTGTTCGACAACCAGGTGCCTGAGGTTTGGCGGCGCGACTTGTTCAAGCTGATCGCCGAAACGCCGGACCTTGATTGGTTGCTGCTGACAAAGAGGATTGGAAATGCTGGCGACATGATCGCCAATGCGCTGCTTCAGCAGCCCGGCCTTGAATCCCATGTGCCTCGGTGGCCCTGGCCGAACATCTGGTTGGGTGCCACCATCACCAGCCAGGAAGAGGCATGCCGCGACATACCGAAGCTGCTGGCAGTGCCCGCCAAGGTTCGGTTCTTGAGCATGGAGCCGCTGCTTGGACCTGTGAGCTTTGAAGGCATGTTTGCCAACCCGGCAGATGTCCGAGACGGCACGAACGCGCTCGAAGCACTGGACTGGGTCATCGTCGGCGGCGAGTCGGGCCCAGGAGCGCGCCCCATGCACCCCGCCTGGGCCCGCAGCCTGCGCGACCAGTGCCAGGCGGCCGGCGTGCCCTTCCTGTTCAAGCAGTGGGGCGAGTGGCTTCCAGAGGGCCAGCAGACCGCCAAGGAACTGTCGCTGAACCTTCATGGGCGCCGCTGGTGTACCGCCGACGACGGCGATGACCGCTACACCCGCACTGCTGCGGCAGTGCACCACGTGGGCAAGAAGGCCGCGGGCCGTCTTCTGGACGGTGTCGAGCACAACGGCTTTCCGGGTGCAGCATGAACCCAGCACTCGCTTACTACCTCTGGTGGCAGGTTGTTCTCATGTCATGGGGATGGATTCCTCCCAAGGGGGATGAATGACGCGTCCATCCTTCCAGTTTTACCCCGGAGACTGGCAATCCAACAGCAACCTGCGCCGCTGCTCGCACGCTGAAAAAGGCGTGTGGGTTGATGTCATGTGCCTGATGCATGACCAGGCCGAATATGGCGTGCTGCGCTGGCCGCTCAAAGAGATTGCGGAGACGGTCAATTGCCGCGCCGCAGACCTGCAGAGCCTTATCCGTAAAGGCGTGCTGAAGGGCGGCGACAAGCAACTTGCCGAGCCCTTCGTCTACATCCCGCGCAGTGGCCGCAAGGATGGCGAACCCGTCATCCTTGTCCCCACCCAAGCCGGCCCAGTCTGGTACTCAAGCCGCATGGTGAAGGACGAGTATGTCCGCACCATACGCGCTGAATCTGCTGCAAATGGTGCGACACCAAAGGCATCACCAAAGGGTGGCTTAGGTGAAGGCAAAGGTGAGTCCATTGGTGGGGGCTTTGGTCCCCGTGGTTCTTCATCTTCATCTTCACCTTCAGGTAATACACCCCCCCCACCACCGCCCGCGAGCCCGACCGATTCGATCGAGGTTTTCGCAATCGCCGCCGATTGGCAGCCGTCACCGCAATTCGCCACGCTGGCCAAGCTGGCCGGTCTGCCGGTGAAGGACCAGGCCGCCATCGATGCCGGGCTTGGCAGCTTCAAGGCTTACTGGCTGACCCAGCCGCACACCATCCGAACCCAGGCCGAGTGGGAACACGCCCTGGTCAAGAGCCTCAAGCACGAACAGGCCCGTGCTGCTTCAGCGCCGCGCAGCCCTGCACGCCGCGCTGGTGGCCACGCCGGTTTCGACACCAAGGACTACACCGCAGGAGTGAACAAAGATGGATCGCTTGCTTGATCGCCTTGATATCACCGACGAGGTGAAAGCCGAACTGTGCCCGAAGCATGGGCCGTTCGATTCCCGCCGTGTGGCGCCGCGGATCTGGTCGCGCTGCCCTGTCTGCCAGGAAGAGGCCAGGGCGGAAGAAGCGCGGCAGGAGGCAGAGGCCCAGCGCCGGCAGGCCGAGGCGCGCCAGCGCAAGCTGCTTGGTCGGGCTGCGATCCCTGAGCGCTTCATCGGAAAGAGCTTCGACAACTTCAATGCCGACACGGAAGCCAAGCTGGGCGCGCTCACTGTGCTGCGCGACTACTCGGAGAACTTCGATCGCAACTCGCGCGCAGGTAAGGGTCTGATTCTGTCTGGCAAGCCGGGCACCGGGAAAAGCCACCTGGCCGGCGCCGTGTTGCAGGACCACTTGGACAAAGATGTGCTGTACGCCACGTGCATGGACATCATCAGGGCGATCCGTGAGACGTGGCGCAAAGACTCGGATCGGTCAGAACGCCAGGTGCTGTCATACCTCGGCGGCCTGGACCTTCTGGTGATTGATGAAATGGGCGTGCAGTACGGCACCGATGGCGAACAGACGATCCTGTTTGACGTGCTGGATCGCCGGTACCGCGAAGTGAAGCCCACCATCCTGCTGACGAACCAGGATGCGGAAGGCCTCAAGACCTACCTGGGTGAGCGCACCTTTGATCGCCTGCGTGAGACGTGCCGAATGGTGCCATTCGAGTGGGAAAGCTATCGCCCGCAGGCGCGCCGGGAGATCGGCGCATGACCCGTCCCCAATGGATAGAGGCGCTTTTGCCTCCCGCAATACCCCCAAGCGTGCGCCGTCAGGCTAACGACCTGCTCGACGCTGCGCGCAATGGCATGCATGTTCCAGACGACCGCATGGACTGGGCGCTTCGCATGACGGGCGACCTGAATGAGCGACCAGCATGCCATGGCATCAATGCAGGAGGCACCCAATGAAGAAGGTCAAGCGATGCGTTCTCACCATCGAGGATCTGAGAATCAACTCAGAGCGCCGCCCCGGAAGCGACTGCTGGCACTACCTGGGTGCGCTGGATCGCCACGGTTGCCCACGGATCTATACCTTTGATCATCGGCGCATTGAAAAGCGCCTGCTTGGCGCGGCCACGGCGGTGTTCAATATCGCAAAGGGATCAAGCCCGCACCCGCTGGTGCCGTACCGCTGGTGCTGGACTTCGGATTGCGTTCACCCCGGGCACATTGCACTGGCCCGAAGTCAGGGTGACCTCATGCGCCGGCTTGGCGCCGCGGGCAGGCTGTCAGGTGAAAAGAAGATGACCAGGGAGCGCCTGGATCAGGCGGCCGGCGTGTTCGGCGCCGAGGTGACGCCAGACGAGGTGGTGCGTCAGGTACTGCAGTCCAAGGAATCCGGCGTGGCCACGGCCAAGCGCTTGGGCATCTCTCAGCAGGTTGTGAGTCGAATTCGCCTCGGCCAGTCCCACAAGTGGGTGCCGCGAGGTGATGCAGCATGAGCAAGCCCCTGCCAAAGCTGATCCCCATCGCGCCCCACACCGTGGAGCCATACGACGGGCACGAACGCATGGTGACGTGCAGCACCTGCAAGCGCGGCGCCGTGCCCGACTACATGGGCCGCGGCGGCTGCATCCGCTACGTGCCCAGCATGCGCCATGTGCCCCAGCACTGCGGCCGATTTGTTGGGGGCGCCCGGTAATGCCAACCATCGTCATCACCCGGGCGGACGACGGCAAGGTGTGCGGCCTGTCCGACATCGACCAGCGCGCCTACTGTCGCTTCAAAAAGCGCATCGACACCATGGCACCGGGCGACACGCTGGAATTCACCTGGAAGGCCGCCAGATCGCCCCAGTTTCACCGCTGGCACTTCCTCATGCTGCGCTGGATCTTCGACAACCAGGAAGTCTTTGCTGGCGAGTACGAGTTTCGTAAGTGGGCCGAGATGGGCGCGGGCTGGTGCGCCTGGATACCAGGCCCCAGTGGTGTGCCCCAGGCCATCCCCAAGAGCATCGACTACGTCACCCTGGATGACGACGAGTTCAAGGAGCTGCACGCCGCCGTCAAGGACTTCATCCGCAGCCCGCGCGGCCTGGCCACGCTTTGGCCACACGCTGAACCGGGCGAGGCCTGGCAGGCGGTCGACCACCTCATGGAAGGAATGCGATGAAGTGCGTTCGCTGCGGCCGAGCCCTGAGCCTGGCCAAGTTCACGGTAACCACCAGGGCAGGGCAGTCCTCATGGGGGCCGGTGTGCGCCCGCAAGGCCGGGCTGATCTTGCCCAGGGCCCGCGCCGCCCGGGTCATCCGCACACCCAAGACCAAGCATGAAGAAGACACGTCACAAATGTCACTGGAGCTGATCGGTGAAGCGTAGCCCTCTGAAGCGATCGGCGCCGCTGAACTCGAGCAAGGCGCCCGAGGCGAAGGTGAAATCCTTCAAGCCCAAGGCATGCAGCGCCAGGAAGGGCGGATGCGGTCAAACATTCGTGCCAAGCAGGGCCATGCAGTGCGCCTGCAGCATCCCATGCTCCATCGCCATGGTGGGCAGGGCCAACGAGAAGAAGGCTGCCAGGGTAGCGATAGACGACCGCAGGGCTACACGCGCTGCCCTGGATGCCATCAAGACCAGGCCCCAGCTTGAGAAGGAAGTAGAGCAGGAAATGAACCGCTATGTCCGCCTGCGTGATTTTGCGCGAGGTTGCATCTCCTGCGGTAGGCCATTCAACCCGGGTGCGCTTGGTGGTTCCTGTGATGCCGGGCACTACCGAAGCAAGGGAAGTGCCAAGCACTTGCGCTTTGACCCACGCAACCTGCACGGTCAATGCAAGCACTGCAATGACTACCTGGGTGGAAACCCAACCGGGTACAGGGTGGGCCTGATTGCCAAGATCGGCATAGAGGCCGTGGAGGCGCTGGAATGCGACCAGGCCCCGCGCAAACACAGCAAGGACGAACTGCGCGCTATGCGTTCGCACTACCGATCTGCGGCAAAAGCGCTTGAAAAAGCGTCTACCTAGCATTTGCCCACAAGCAGGACAACGAGGCGTAAGCCATGGGAAATGCGACAGAGACAACCGGGATTGGTGAGCAGCTGAGCTTGTTCGCCTGCCTTGACTCGCCTGAGGCGGTGAAGGCGCCATCGCGGCGCAGATCCGCATCGCGTAGCCTGCGCCGATCTGCATCTCACGCCGCCCAGATGGTCATAGACCTTCGCGAGCGCATCCAAGAGGCAGAGGAAGACTGGGCGGACAGGTGGGCATCACGGCCGGTTGTGCATGCCATCATTCCGGCAACCCAAACCAAGATGCCGGAAACGCGCGCCGCGGCTTCCATCTTTGACCTGGCCTACCAGTTCACCGCGGAGCAGGTGATCTCTGAATTCATGGTGGGGGACATCAGTCAGCCCAAGGCGAATTCAAAGAAGAAGACCAAGCTGCCAGCCATCCAAGAGCAGATCCACACCAGGGTGATAAGGGATGCCGGAACCGTCCGTTGCATCCGCATGCACCACACCGACACGACCGAATGGCAGGAGCGTGAGGCAGCCCGCCGCGCCCGCCAGCGGCCCCCCAAGCCGGGCACCAAGTACAAGACCATGAGCGAGAAGCTCAAGGAGACGATCTGATGGGTAGGCCGTCCAAGTTGACGCCAGCTCAATGGGATGAGATCCACCGGAGGCTCCTGAAAGGGGAGAAGACGGCAGACCTCGCGCGTGAGTTCAACATCTCCAAGACTCGCATTTCGGAGCGCTTTTCCGGTCGTTTCGAAACAGTGCAGTCCGTTGCAAATCAAATACTTACGGCTGAACAGGCTTTTCAAGCGCTTCCCGTAGCGGAACAAATCGAAACGGTTTCGATACTCAACGACCTGCGTGCCGTTTCTCAGCACCTGGCCAGTGCAGCCAAGTTTGGCGCAGCCACGGCTCATCGGGTTGCGATGATCGCAAACAGGCAATTGGACAAGCTCGATGAAGCCGACCCACTGGCAGATGACGGGGTAAACACGCTGCGTGTGGTGTCGGCCATGACCGACGTTGCCAATAAGGCTGGACAGCTTGGAATTGGCCTGCTGCAGGCCAACAAGGAAACCGTCAAGGAGATGAACCAGCAGGCCAAGCCGCTACCGCAGCGCGTTATGGTGACGGTTGAAGACGCCAGCGTGCCAGATGCCGAGACTCAATAAGCCCCAGGCCGAGTTTCTGGCGCTCGACCGCAAGTTCAAAGCGTTCGTGTGCGGGTTCGGCACTGGCAAGACCTGGGGCGGTTGCGCGGACTTGTGCAAGTTCGCATGGGAGTGGCCAGGCGTCAATGCCGGCTACTTCGCGCCTACCTACCCGATGATTCGAGACATCTTCTTCCCAACCATGGAGGAAGTGGCCTACGACTGGGGGCTAGATCTAGACATCAACGAGTCAAACAAGGAGGTGCACGTCTACGCCAACGGGCACTATCGGAACACGATCATTTGCCGCTCGATGGAGAAGCCAGGCAGCATCGTTGGCTTCAAGATCGGAAAGGGCTTGATTGACGAGTTGGATGTCATGCCCATGGTCAAGGCCGAGCACTCGTGGCGCAAGATCATCGCGCGCCTGAGGCAGAAGGCTGACGGGCTTGTCAACGGTGTGAGTGTCACCACCACGCCGGAGGGCTTCAAGTTTGTCTACCAGCAGTTCGTAAAACAGATCCGCGACAAGCCGGAACTTGCTGCCCTCTATGGAATGGTTCAGGCCAGCACCTTCCAGAACGCCAAGAACTTGCCGGCTGACTACATCCCATCATTGATGGCCAGCTACCCGCCGCAGCTCATTCAGGCGTACATCCGCGGGCTATTCACCAACCTGGCGAGCGGGAATGTGTACCCAGGCTTTGACAGAAAGCTGAATCACACACCCGAGCACATCCGCCCAAATGAGCCTTTGCATGTCGGCATGGACTTCAACGTTTTGAACATGCACGCCGGCATCAGCGTCATTCGGGAGGGTCTGCCGCTGACGCTGGAAGAGTTGACCAAGGTCAGGGATACACCGGCTATGGTGAAGCTGCTCAAGGAGCGCTACAAGGACAACGGCCACTCGATCACGGTCTATCCGGATGCCAGCGGGCAGAACACCAGCAGCAAGAATGCCAGCGAGTCAGACCTGACCATCATCAGGGCGGCAGGATTTCATGTTGAGGTCAACCATGCGAATCCGGCCGTGAAAGACCGCGTCAATGCAGTTGACGCCATGCTGCTCAATGCCGAGGGCAGGCGCCGATGGCTGATCAATACGGATTCATGCCCAACGACCACGGAAAGCCTAGAGCAACAAGCATGGGGATCAAACGGAGAACCTGACAAGACAACGGGCCATGACCACATGAACGACGCGAACGGCTATTTCCTGGCCAAGCGCTGGCCAATCGTCAAGCGGCAGGCTGGCGTGTTCACATGACCTGTTCCTAGCATGAGCACATGCGAACCGTTACATACACCCACAAGGGCTGGATGGGGGTGTGCCCCGTCTACATCGGCGACACCGAAACCGACTGCCCTTGCGTTGATGCAAGGCACTGGGCCTTGGAGCCGCTGCATGAATTGAGCCTTGGCTTCTATGGATTCCTGTTTATGCTCATGGGATTGATGGGTGTAGATCCTCCAGGATGGCCAATCCGGATAACAGGGAGGCTGTCTGACCCCAAGGTGGTAGAGGTGCATGAATGACCACAATCACCGTCAACGCATCTGAACTGGATGTCATCCGATCGCGCGAGGCCCTCGCCAGCTTTGCGGGCGCCCTTGATGCCAAGCGGCCCACGGCCTGGTGTCAGTACGGCTACAAGACGGAACTCACGTTTCAGGACTTCCTGACGGCCTATGAGCGTGGCGGTTTTGGCCATGGTGCAGTGCACCGCATTCTGGATGGTTGCTGGCAGGAGTTGCCCCGCATCAAGCAGCCCGACACCGACAAGCCGGGATCATGGGAGAAGAAGGTCGGCCAGATCATGGTGGGCATCAACGCATGGGGGAAGTTCAAGGACTTCGACCGGCGCAACCTGGTTGGCCGATTCTCGGCGCTGATCTACCGTGTGGCAGATGGCCGTAAGCTCTTTGAAGAGTTGGGGGCCGGCAAGCTGGTGGATATCGTCCCCCTCTATGAAAACCAGATCAAGCCCACGCGCTGGAACGAAGACGAGAACTCGCCCGACTATGGCAAGCCGCTCATGTTTCAGTATGAGACGGCGCCTCCATCGAGCAATGACAACGGGCGTCCGCGCACCTGGATCAATGTGCACCCGAGTCGGGTTCAGATCCTGGCTGAAGGCGCAGTAAATGGCGATTTCTACAACGGGGTTCCGCTGCTGAAGGCCGGCTTCAATTCGCTGGTGGACCTCGAAAAGATCACAGGCGGCTCTGCTGAGTCTTTCCTGAAGAACTCGTCGCGGACGATCAGCTTTGAATATGACCCTATGGGCCAGCCTTCAGCCATGGGTGAGAACGGTGAAAAGACCAGCGTCCGAGAGGCCCATGAAGAGCAGGTCAGGCGCCTAAACCGCAACATCGACAGCGCCATTGTCACGCAGGGCGCCAAGGCTGGTGTGCTGCAAACCAGCATTGCCGACCCATCCAAGCCATTCGAGGTGGCGGCTAGCTCATTCGCAGCATCTGTTCGTCTGCCTTTCACGATCTTGGTAGGGCAGCAGACTGGTCGCCTGGCGAGCAATGAAGACAAGATTGATGCCACCAAACGGTACAAGGCGCGCCAGACCTTTGAGATCACGCCTGCTCTGACGGAATTCGTCACGCGCATGCAGCAATGCGGCGCCATTGACAAGGGTGACTTTGAGATCGAGTGGCCCGACATCGCTGCGCCCTCTGACACCGAGAAGCTGGACAACGTTGGCAAGATGACTGCAGCCATGCAGCAGGGCTACCAGGCGGGTTTGACTGAGCCCATCTTCGACTCCAACGAGCTGCGCAAGGCGGCCGGATATGAAGAGCGCAAAAACGACGGCATGCCGACAGAGGGTGATCCTGGCGCGCTGCCTCCCGCTGATCCTGGCGCGACCAGCAAGCAACCAATCAAGGCATCAGCATGAACGTACAGCATTCACGCCTCACATCAGCCGTTGGCGCAGCACTTGGCATTCGGCTTATCCAGTCGGCAGAAATGAGTGATGCGGGCAACGAGCTCACGCACATAACTGTGAAGTTCATCGCTACTGAGGACCAGTTGCGCCGTATCGGTGAGTTCCTGTCAGAAGAGAAATCGGCTTCTGTTGAGGCCCTCAGAAAGCTCTAGGTTGTTGTGCTCAAGAAGCGCCCTCCAAACCCCATCATTCCAGGCACACCAAAGGACCGCACTGGCTCAGTTGGCATCATTCGACGCGCCATCTCAGAGATCAATCAGCGCTTCGCAGGCCTGCAGGCTGACGTCCTGGCCATATTCGATGGCATCCGTGTCTATGGCTCCAATGATGTCGCTTTGACCAGTGAGCGCACGATCTACGGCCTGACTGGTGAGGAAATGGCGGCGACGTCATACGCCCTGCAGCAGGCCCTTGACAGGTGGATTGCCGGGCAGCGCGATCCAGGAAAAGTGTTCTGGTGGGACAAGTACGACTCAGATGCAGCCCAGACCGGAACCACCCAAACCGTGGCCAATCTGCGCAACCTGTCTGACTCATACGCGGCAGCTCGAAGCCTGGAGCAGGTCGTTTTCAGCGAGCCCTACCGCAACCGCGTGGCCGTGGCCCAGATCAAGAGCTATGACCATTGGACTGGCGCTTCGGCCGAGATCAAGGCCGAGTTGTCGCAGATCATCGGGCGCGCTGTGGTGGACGGCAAGAACCCAAAGGCCGTCCGAACCGAGATCATGGAGCGCCTGGACGTGAGTGGATCCAAGGCGGCACAGTATGCACAGACCGACATCACGGACACGCTGCGCCAGGCGAGATGGGCCGAGGCCGACTATGCGACCGAGCAGTTCGGCTTTGCTACGGCCATGCTTTGGACATCGGCTCTGCTACCCACCACTAGGCCGACCCATGCGGCCCGGAATGGCAAGGTCTACACGACGGACGAGGTGCGTGACTTCTACGGCAAGAACGGGAATCGATATCGTTGTCACTGCGGGCAGACGGAGTGCCTGCTTGATTCGGATGGAAACCCGATCCTTACACAGGGGCTGAAGGACAAGATGCAAGCCGAGAAGTCGGCATGGGAGGCTGCGCAGACAGGGGATTGATCTTCCTAGCATGTGCAGCATGAAAGCCAAACGCGTTCACATCCTCTCGGCAGTCAATGCCGCCAACGTCAGCAAGTCGGGCAGCACATACACCATCAAGGATGTGTGCGGCGCTGTTGACGAGATTGTCATGAATGGCATGCTCTACGGTGGCGACCAGCTCGCCGCGGGCGTGGCCAGCCTGGAGGGCAAGCCGGCGCCGGCCGGGCACCCTAAGAACGATGCCGGGCAGTTCATCAGCGCAACCGATGGCGACGCCCTTTTGTCGTCATACGCTGGGGCAATCTGTCGCAACGCGCGCCATGAGGGTGGGCGAACCTTGTTTGACGTGGTTGTCAACGAGGCGCAAGCCAAGGCCCACCCAGATGGCGTCAAGCTGGTGGAGCGCCTGGATGCGGCCATCAATGGCACGAATTCCGACCCGATCCATGTCAGCACCGGCCTGATGTGCAAGGCGATCGCTGCCAACGGTGAGAGCCTGGGCAAGAAGTACAGCCGCATTGCTACCGAGATCAACTATGACCATGTCGCGTTCTTGCTTCATGAGCAGGGCGCCGGCACGCCTGCCGATGGCGTGGGCATGTTCCTCAACTCTGCCGGACAGCCTGAAGAGGTCGAGTCTGTTGAGGTCAACTCAGAGGCAGAAGACCGCCGCAGCACCGGCCTGAAGGCCTGGATCAACCGTCTGGTCGGGAACGGCAGCACAGACCTGAGCTTCGATCAGATCACGTCTGGCCTGTATGCCCTTGTGCCCAAGGATGGATGGATTCGCGACGTCTTCGACCGGTACGCCATCTGGGTTGGTGGTGACGGTCGCATCTACAAGCAGGACTATGCAGTGGGCTCTGACGGCTCCGTAGCATTCACCAGTGATCCGGTCGAAGTTGTTCGACAGGTCGAATACAAGCCCGTCACCAACCGTCAAGAGGTGGACCCAGTGAAAGACAAGATCCTCGCCGCGCTCAATGCAGCCGGTATCAACGTGGAAGGCAAGGACGACGTCCAGCTGCTGGAAGCGTACAACGCCCTGCAGGTCAAGCCGGTGCAGGACAAGCTCAACGCCAGCAACTCCAAGCTGATCGAGCTGGAAGCCAACTCCGCTGCCGCGCGTGACGCCGAAGTCATCACCCTGGCAACCGAGCTGGCCACCAACTCCAGCCTAACGGTCGATGACCTGAAGAAGCTGGGTCTGGATCGCCTCAAGGAGATCAAGGCGAACGCCGGCAAGATCGCCGCCCCCGTTGCTGCTGCCGGTGGCGGCCAGACGGGCGCGCCTGAGTTCTACGACATCAACACCCTGGGGGCATAAATGGCAGCCAATCGTGTTTTCCGCAGCGCGAAGGAAGATCCTCGCGTCATCTCTGATCGCACGGTGTCGGGCGCTTTGCTGCCCTGTACCGCTGTGTTCATCGGCGCCACGCAGTTGACGCAGGCCACGGCCCCGAGCGGTGGCCGTCTCGCATTGCTGGGCCCCCGCGACTTCTACGGCACCACGGCCAACGCCTTTTCTTCCACTGAGCCGATGCTGACCGCTTACACCTCTGGCGAAACCGGCCTGGCCTACCTGGTCGAGCCGCAAGACGAGGTGGTTTGGGCGATGGCAGCCGGCGCGTACACCAACAGCCAAGAGCTCACCGTGGCCGCTTCTGGTCGACTGGCTGCAGCCGCGAGCGGCAACGTTGTTGTCGCCCACTTCGACCAGGCGGGCGCAACGCTGTCGGCCGGTGACTTGGCGGACGTCTGCATCGCCAACCACTACACCAAGGCATAAGGAGGCCTTCATGCTGAAATTCACGCCTGAGCAGTGGGCCGCAATCGTCGCTGCTCGCAACAACTTCAACAGCCGCATGGCGGCTCTGGCCGCCAACTCGGCCGACTCTTTCGAGGGCAACGCTCTGGCGATTTCCATCGACGCCTGGCGCCGGATCGACACCCGCGCTCAGGCGCTGGCTCGCAGCCGCTTGGCTGTGTTCAATCGTCTGGCACAGGCCAGCACCATCCCGGTGAGCATCGCCGATCTGGTGAACTACTACCCGCAAGTGAGCGACTCCGGCGAAGTGCTGGTGTCGATGGACGGCCGCAATCAAGCCAAGACCGACCAAGCCAACGTGAAGTACGTGGGCACCCCGGTTCCCGTGCTGACATCCAGCGCCCGCATGGGCTGGCGCCAGATGGAGGTGCACCGCAAGGGTGGCGGCATGCTGGATGTGACCACCATCGCCAACAACCAGCGCAAGATGGCCGAGAAGCTGGAAGACATGGTGATCAATGGCCTGTCGGTGGTGAACGTGGATGGCAACACCATCTATGGTCTGCGCAACCTGCCGGCTCGCAACACCTTCTCTCACGGCTTCACGCTGGCCACGGCTACCGGCGCTCAATGGCTGACGGCTTTCAAGCAGGCCATCAGCGCAGCTCTGGGTGACAACCAGTTCGGCCAGATCACGGTGTTCCTGAACCAGGGCGACTACACGGCTGCCGATACCACCGACTACGCCGCCAACTACTCCGGCACGATCCTGCAGCGCCTGAAGGCCATCAACCAGATCAAGGAAATCGTCCCGGCATCGTCGGTGCCGGCCAGCGAGATCCTGGGTGTGGTGGACCTGGATGTCGGCGACTGGGGCGGCATCTTGTCGGCCATGCCGATGGTCACGCGCCCCAAGAGCCGCTCCGAGCCGGAAGATGACTACATCTTCTCGGTGATCTCCGCTGCCGCACCGCAGTTCCGCAGTGACTACTCTGGTCAATCTGCGTTCCTGCACGGGAGCACCTGATCATGAAGGCGCGAATCACTAACCTGAAAGCGCCTTGGCCCCACGGGGCCAAGATCGGCGATGTGGTCGAATTTGAAGTGGTGCCCGTATGGGCTGTTGGCAAATTCGATGTCGCTGAAGATGATGCCGATGTGACCGCGTTCTTCGAGAAGAGGGCGGAGATCATCGCCAACGTGGTTCCCGACCAAGCCTTGTTGGCTCAGGTCGCCGATCTGCAGAGCAAGCTGGAAGCCGCCCAGGCCGCCCTGGCTGAATCCGAAGGTGCTCTTGCCGCGGCCCAAGCCGATGGCGCGACCCTGCGTGAGCAGCTGGAAGCCGCCCAGGCCGCCCTGGCTGCCAGCTCCAAGAAGGCCAGCAAGTAATGATCACGAGCACGCAGGCGTCCGAGTACCTTGACAAGGCACTTGGCGTCGGCGTGCCTTCGTTCATTGTTGATGCTGCCGTCACCAAGGTGGCTGCACTCGAATCGGACATGGTCTCTGCTGGGTATTCAGCGGCCGACCAGGTTCTGATCCAGTGCATGGCCGTGACCATTATCTCTGCGGCAGGCGCCCCACGACGCATCCAGTCACAGGCGGCATCGTCTGGTGCCTCCCGTTCATTCAGGACGTTTGACAACGACCTTTCCGCACTGCGCCGGTCCCTGGTTGCGCTGGATACCGCTGGTATCACGGCGGCTGCAATCGGCTCCGATCCAGTCTCCCCCGCCATGTTCATGGTCGTGTAGTTTTCTTTGTCGTCGCTCCTGGGTTCATGTTGAGCCTTTGCCCGCCTAGCAGCAAAGCCTGGCGGGCTTTTTCTTTGCGCGCCTCCCTAGCATGAGTTGCTACTCAAGCAATCAAATGAGAGCACGCGCATGGCAGACATCTCGCAAGGCAATCACGCCAATCTGATCCTCGCACCTGGCGACGTTTACCGAATCGTCACGGGCGGTGTGGCCACTGTGCTCGCTGTGTATGGGGCGCCAGAAGGCACCACAACGGTCACGGCTGCATCGCAAGCGTTTGGGCCATACGATGCGCCGGCAAAGCTCAAAGTCACGGCTACGTCAGGATCTTGCAGTTATGCGGTTGACCAGGTTGATGCGCTGGGCGCGAATCGCGCGATCGGTCAACTCACACAGCAGTCCATGGCTGCGCTTGCAGCGAGTGGGATCAATGTCCAGTTGCGCAACTCGCCCTATCTGTCCAAGGGCAATATGTGCGGCAGGCTGACGACCAAGGCCATTGCAGCGGACCATACAAGCCAGCACGCATTCACGTTCGAGACTGCTCCCGGGTATCTGCGGGTTTTGGTTGGCAACAATCTGGGCGCTGCTCTGACAAGCATCAAGGTGTCATACGCTGCGCTGCCGACAGCAGCGAGCACCGACAACCTGGCCAACGCTGCCATCACTGGCGTCATCAATGGGCTTGTGCTCACCCCAACACCCCAAGTAAGCAGCGCGGATATGGTGGGGCGCCAGGTGAACGGTACGGGGGTGACAGCAAGCACGTACATCAAGTCGGCAAACGCTGACGGCACTTACACCGTCAACCAGTCTCAGACGGTTGCCAGCACGACGCTGACCCTTGCCGTTGGTTGGGTCAGCTTGACTTTGGCAGGCTCGAGCACCTGGGCATCGGTCTCGGCAGGAAGCGCAACGCACACAGTCGATAACCCCAACTACACCGCCAGCGACTGGGCCTATGAGGTGGTGACAAACCCCATTTCCATCGACCGTCAGGACGGTGGCACGCTGCCTATTGGCGTAGTGCGCATCGAAGTGCCGCAGGCATCAAATCCGAACATCCCAGTGAGCTACTGGGCAACGACAACCGCGTTTGAGGCTGAGGGCGATGCAAACACTGCCCCTTGGGGTCGCTTCTATCGGTGCCGTACACAGTCTGTTCTGGGTGTGACAAACAAGGCCTTGTTTACCTCGACCACAATGGATGGGCAGGTCATCCCGATCATCATCCAGTATGTGCCGCGCGACATGGCTGCAGGGGCTTCCGTGCTTGTCGTTGGCAACTCAATTGACGAGGGCGTCAACAGCGGAGCCACAGCACGCCGCCCGAGCTGGATGGCGGAAACGCAAGCACGCGTGTCCACTCCCAAGAAACCTCTCGAAATCGTCAACGCGGCAATTCATGGCGCCGCATCCAGCCGCTACGCTGACCGCGTCACAACGATGGCGCCCTTGCTCAAGACGGAGATCGTCAGCCTGCCTTGGTACAACATCAACAGCGCAACCGTTGATGGATCTGCCAATCAGGCTGCTATTGACGTTGCCGGCATGCTGGGGCAATTCAACATCGCTCGCGTCGTTCTTGACGCATACAACCAAACATTTGTCATTCCGACTGGCCTGCCATCGAACTATGCGGCCCGGCACGTTGTTGAGCAGGACAAGTTGCGGATCGCGCGAAACGCTAAAATGATGGCTTTGCCAGACTCGCCGAGAATCAAAAAGCTGGACATCGCTACACCGTTTTCTGGGTCGCTGGACGTTAACGGGCAGACAACGATTGTCTCTGGTGGCTCATCTGATGGCCTGCATGACAGCGATGCAGGGCGGGCCTTGCTGGCATCACCTGCAGTGACTCTGTACAGCAGCATTCTTAGGGGCGCAGTATGAAATCCATCATCGCAATCCTGGCCCTCGCGCCATCGCTGGCCCTCGCTCAATTCGAGTGCAAGCCATCTGCTACGCCAAACGGTGAGGGCCAGAGCGGTGACACGTTCATCCGCTTGACCACCGTCGGGGCATTTGCTGCCTGGCGCTGCAAGAGCAATGGACACATTCAACTGGCCGTGGTGCGTCATGACTTCGTGACTGATGCGCTTCGCTGGGATTGGGATCAGTTCCGGCGTGATCCATCGTTCGCCCGTATGAACTCAATCCTTGCCGCACGCAAGACAGGCGACTGGCGCACAGACCCCAAGCTGATCGAGGTGTGGGGTCCGTACAAGGCGCAGATCGAGGCGCTGAAATGAGATCGAGGGCGGAGCGTCATGCGGGATTCAAGACGCTCGTTCAAGCGGTGGACAGGCACTTTCAGTTCGATCGGGTTGTTCATTCTCCAGACGTCGAGCTGATCCGCTCTGACGTGATCGTCTTGGCGAGAGAGCTGCGGCGCCTTGGCCTGGACACGCTTGATGGCTGCAAAGCTGTCCCTAACATGGCCTCATGTCTCAAGCAGCAGCCTGGTCCTACACGCACAAAGCCACTCACTGGCCCCTGACGGGTCGTGATGACTGGACGGGTGCGCAGACGTTTGGCGCACCTGTTGTGTTTGACTGCGACTACATCGGAAAGTCTGTCCGCATGACGGACACAAAAGGCGTCGAATTCGTGACGCGCCAGGTGATCTACACGGAGAAGGGCGACATCTCGCAAGGAGATCGCGTGCTGCTGGACGAGAGTGTGCTGAGCGACCCCTTGAAGGCTGAGGCGCAAGAGGTTCGCGCGGTGACGCGCTATGCCGATATGGATGGCCAGGCTGACGACTTCGAGGTGGCGACATGAGCGTGAAGATCACGAACCGCCTGCCCGAGTTCACGCAGTCTGTTCAGCGTAATGCAGCGCGCGGCATGACTCAGGCTCTGATCCTTGGTGCCAGCGAAGCCGCAGTGATGACGCCCATTGACACCAGCACGCTGATCAACTCGCAATACAGGGATGTTCAGTCTGATGGCGATCGAATCGTGGGGACGGTTGGCTACACGGCAGCCTACGCGCAGCCGGTGCATGACCCTGATCACCCGCAGAACTTCCGCCGCGCTTCGGCTGAAAAGGAGTTCTTGCGCAAAGGCTTTGAGAACGCCGAGCCGAACATTCGCGCGGTGATCAAGGGGAGCATCAAGACATGAGCGCCGTCGACAGCATCCGCGCGTTCATTGCTCCCATCCTGCCCAACTGGCGTATCCAGTATGGAAAGTGGGTGGGTGACATTGCGGAAGACCGCTATGCAGTGATCAAGCCTGCAGGAGGCCCCAGGGTTGAGCTTGTGCGTCGACCTCAGTTCACGCTTTCGCTGATTGGGAGCGATGGCGACGATGCATCGGCCATCTCCCAGGCAGCAGAGGAAATCATTGAAGCCATGCGCTCCAGTAGTGGGGGCCTGGTGTTCTTGCAGCCGGGAGAGCCGGTATTTGTGCCTGCCAATGATGGCAGGCCAGTCTTTGAAATCGCCATCTCGGCAATCACCACCTGAAGGAGAAGCACATGAGTGCAACCACCGGTCGCGATACGACCTTCCGCTATGCCATCGCAGATGAGAACGCGACGGTTGGCTCCCTTGTCTTCAAAGAGCTGGGCATGATGCGCGGCAAGTCGATGAAGACCAAGTGGGACACCGTGGATACCACAGCCGACAAGTCTCCCGACTTCACCAAGACCAACTTGGTTACCTTCAAGTCGGTTGAGTTCTCCGGTGATGGCGTGACCTATGACGATGCCATCCACAACCAAAACGAGTTCAAGGCCCACGTCATCAGCCCTGATTCGAGCACTGCGAACCAGCCCAAAGTCTGGTTTGAGATGACCGACATCAGCGGTACCTACGTCGGCCCGTTCATCGTGAGCGAATGGTCTGACGAACGTCCCTATGCCGACACTGCAACATGGTCCATGTCGGCCATGAGCAACGGTCAAGTCGTCTTCACCCCAGCCTAAGGAGTAGCCAACCATGGCCGCCATCACTTCTATCGATGCCTCGCAAGTCGGCGCATTCACGTCTACCGGCACTGTTCTCAGCGCTGATGACACCATCACCTTCAACAGCCACAAGAAGCAGTTGCTGGTTCTGACCAACACCACGGGCGGCAGCCTGACCTGTACCATCGACGGCAGCACCGGCACGACCGTACAGGCTCCAGGTGTGGGCGCTGTCTCCGTTGCCGCTGGCCTGGCCATCACGGTTGCAGCCGGCGCGAGCAAGGCTGTTGTACTGAGCACCATCAGCGCGTACTGCCAGGGCGTTGTGCACCTGCTGGGCGCCGCTACCTTGACCGCGCAACTGTTCGACCTCTGATGCTGGTTCAATGCGGCTTCGTGCGGGCTACCGCAAGCGACGGCAGTGAATTCACCTTCACGCCGTCGTTGGGCCGCATCGCGGGCCTTGGGGGCCCCGAAGAGATCGTCACGCTGTACGCCGACCTGCACGGGCCCAAGGCGGTTGCAACGGCCACCTACATCCTGGCTTGCCTGTGCGATCAGGAGGATGTGACGCCAATGCTTGGATGGCTGGATCAGGATGGCCAGCATCCCGGCGCCATGCCCGATGCAGAGCGGGTCATCATCGCCAAGCACCTGATGCGGCACGGGATCATCGGAAAGGCTAGGCCAGGTACCGTCGGCGATGGCAAGTTCTCTTCGCGCTTCGAGGCGGACGAGTACATCAGCGCAGCTCGTGTTCATCTGGGCCTATCCAGCGCAGACGCTGAAGGCTTGAGCATGACCGAGTTTCAGACCATGCTCGAAATGAAGTTCCCTGATATCGCGAATGGTGGCGCCAAGGATGTGCCAACTCGCGAGGAATACATGGCCGCCATGGCCATGCTGAAGGAGCAGCAGCGTGGCTGAAAAGGTCGGTGAGATTTACTACGACGTTACGCTAGACACCGGCAAGATGATCGGTGAAACACGCGTAGTGAACCGTGAGCTTGACGGGCTTAAGTCGAAGTTCACGCAGGTTGCTTCTGCCGTGAGCCTGCTGGCTGTTGCCATGGCTGCGGTCAAGGCCGCCAAGCTGGCTGATGACATGCGCATGCTTGGCGCGCGCGTACAGGTCGCATCAGGAAGTATCGAGGCGGGAGCCTCTGCAATGGCTGAACTTGAGGCCATCAGCCGCCGCACGCAAACCAGCATTGAGGCAAACGCTGAAGTTTTCACCCGCCTGAATGCGGCCATGAAGTCGATGGGTGGAACGCAAGCGGACACGCTCAGGCTTACGGAAACTCTGGGTATGGCCATTAAGGTATCTGGTGCGTCTGCTGTCGAGGCGAAGGCGGCCATGCTGCAGTTTGGCCAGGCGCTGGGGTCGGGCAAACTGGCTGGCGATGAGCTGCGATCCCTCATGGAGACCGCACCATACCTGATGCGTCAGATGGCCGACGCCATGGGTGTTCCTGTCGGGTCTTTGAAGCAGCTGGGCGAGCAAGGCAAGCTGACCGCCGATGTCGTCGCATCAGCGATGCAAAAGGCGGCAAGCCAGATCGAGCGCGACTTTGAGAAGTTCCCACAGACATTTGATGCGGCCACCACGGTCATGTCGGATGCCGCGGCGCGGGCAAATGCAAAGCTGGATGAGCTAACAGGCACAAGCGCCGCGCTTGCGGGCGCAACCAAAGGCTTGGGAGAGGTGCTGAACGAGCTGGCCAAGCAGTTTGGGGCGGCCAACGAGCAGGCCGGGATCATCGGCAGAAATTCCGCTATCAAGGACTGGTCAGACTCCACAAAGATTGCTCTCTCTTACGTGATTGATGCGGCCGATCTGGCTTGGCAAACACTGAGCGTGCTGGGCCGCAATGTAGCGTTCGTGTTCCAGGGCGTCAGGTCAGAGATAGGCGGTATTGCGGCTCAGGCTGCATCTGTCGCGCGTGGTGACTTTGAGGGAGCAAGGGCCATCGGTGAGGCCATGAAGGCTGATGCGGAAAAACGTAGGGCGGACCTTGATGCTGCTGACGCCAAGGCGCTTGGACGCGCCATGCTGGCTGGACAGGCCATGCGCAAAGCATGGGAGCAGGGCGCGGGCGGCGGGCGGGGCACCATCAACCCGAGCGGCGAAGCTTCGAAGCTTAGCGCCCCTGCCGGTTCTGGATCGAAGAAGGCGAGCACGTTTGATCAGGCTGCCTACATCGCAGACTTGCGCAAGGCTCAGGCATCAGAAATCAACGTCATCAACGAGACGGAAACCGAAAAACTGCGCATTGCCAAAAAGCATCTGGACGAGAGAAAGATCGACCAAAAAACCTACAGCGAGGCCGTGAAGCTGATCACGCAAACCGCCGAGCGGGACCGCGCCGATCTGATGCTTAAGACGCAGGAGCAAATCGACAAGGACCGAGAGCAGTCTGACAAAAAGGCGCTTGATGATCGGCATAAACACGCCCAGGACATGCAGAAGGCGATGGAGTACGGCGCCCAGCTCACCAAGGCAATCAACCCCATCGACGCGCTTCGCCAGGAATACCAAGCCAAGCTTGATCTGGTCACCCAATACGAACAGATGATGGCCCTTGCTGGCGTGAACGCTGAAGAGCAAGGGCAAATGGCCAGGATGCAGATCACCAACGAATATGAACTGCAGCGCCGTGCGCTGGCTGAGCAGTCTTACAGATCCCAGGGCGAGGCCCAGGCGTTCATGGTGGATTCCCTGAATGCCCTTAGTTCAACCGCAACACAGTCAATCACAGGACTCATCAATGGCACCATGACCGCGCAAGATGCGATGCGCGCACTGGCTGGGACTGTGCTGAATGAGGCAGTGGGGGCCCTAGTGCAGATCGGCATTCAGCAGATCAAAAACGCACTGATCAGCGACACCATCGCGGCGGCCGACACTGCGCGGAAAGCTGCAAACGGCGCGGTGTACGCTGCCAGCGTAAGCGCCCAGGTTGCTGGGATGTCTTCAATGGCGGCGATGAATGCCTTTGCTGCGACGGCTGCCATACCAATTGTGGGCCCCGCCCTCGCCCCCGCTGCCGCCGCCGCGGCCGGTGCTGCTGCGGCAGCCATGGGTGCGCCAGCCGTTGCGACAGCGCCTGTAGCTGGTGCCAGGCGATACGGTGGGCCGGTTTCGGCAGATAGCCTGTACCGAGTTAATGAGTCGGGCCGACCCGAGATGTTCACTGCTTCGAACGGCACTCAGTACATGATGCCAACATCAAACGGAACCGTCACGCCGGCTGACAAGGTCGGTTCAGGTGGTGCAGTGCTGCAGGTGCAGGTGATCAACAACCATTCTGGTGCCCAGGTTCAAACAAGCATGGACCAGAGTGGGCAGATTGCGCGCATTGTGATCAGCGAGGTAGCCGGGCAGATTCGTGAGAACAGCGGCCCTGTTTGGTCGGCCCTACGATCGTCCACAAACGTTCAAGGTCGACTATGACGACACCAGCCTATCCAGCGCACTTTCGCACCATCCTGAGGACACAAAAGAGCCGCAGCCAGCCGGCTGCATTCAGGATGTCAGAGCCGCGGCGCGGCTATGGGTATGCGCAAGCGACAGGCACGGATACGCCAGTGCTGTGGGATGTGACCTTTCGATTCACCAGGCTCGAAGCGATCGCTTTTCAGCTTTGGTTCACGAAGATCATTCAGCGTGGCGTGCTGGAATTCACCATGCCCATCAGGACGGAGTTTGGCCAGATCACGCACACGTGCAGATTCTTGCCTGACAGCCTGCTGCCGACTACCGAGGATGGGGACACCTTCGGCTATACAGCCACCGTCATGGCCAGGGCTCAGGTAATTCCATCAGAATTTGCCGATGCGGCAGAACTGATCGCGGGACTTCCGGCGTGGTGGGAATGGGGTGAATTGCTGGATCTTGCCGTAACCGAAGCTTTGCCGGGTGCGTGATGGACAAGAAGACATTTTGGGCCACCAAAAGCCCGCTGGCTGAGTTCCATGCGATCGTCTTCGATCACCCATCATTTGGTGGCCCGTTCAGGATGGTTGCAAACCAGTTCCAAGAAGTGACGCTTGATGGGTTTGTGCATGCACCGGCTCCAATGTCCATCAATCCACCTGATCTGAAGGGCGACTCTCAGCCGAAGCTGTCTATGACCTTCCCGCGTCAGGTGGTAGGGCGGGCATTCAAGCGGCAGCTCAGGCTGATACAGGCGTCAGGATCTCGCGAACCAATCTCGGTTGTCTATTCTGTGTACCTTGGCGTTACGGCTGGCGCTCAAGTGGTGTGGCGTTTCTATGTTGGAGACGACGGCGGCGTCAACTTCTCGAAGGATGCCGTGACCATCAAGGCCTCCGACGACAACCCTATGCGGCGCCAGGTGGCGCCTATCTATACGCCAGACGTTTTTACTGGTCTTGAGTTGATCTGACTCCCTAGCATCAGGCCTCATGAGCTTGATGACAGCAGAACAGTTTGCCGCGCGCGCGGTTGGATTGCCTTGGGTGCGCTGGCGCTCAGACTGGCGGGCATGCGACTGCTATGGCCTGGTGATCCTGTACTTCAAAGAGGTGATGGGCGTCGATCTTGGTGGTGTTCCACACACGGATGTGGCCAATGGATTTGCTGATTCAAGCTGCTGGCAGGAATGTGGCCCAGAGGCTGGAGCAACCATGTGGATGGCTTGGCGAGATGGTGCGCCGCATCACGTCGGCATGCTGATCAGTGATCAGCGCGTGCTCCATGCAGAAGGCTCCTGTGAGGCTGGAGGAAGCGTAAGGGTGACGCGCCTTGACGTGATGGAGCGGGCTTATGGAACCTCTCGCTTCTACCGGTACACGCCATGCTGACGATTCTGTTTGACCCGGCCGGCATCAGTGGTCGACATCGCTTTGCCCTGGACACATCGAAGACCATTCAGGAAAACATCGAGCGCCACATGGCGAGCGGCTATGAATGCGACTTGCTGATCAATGGAGTCAAAGTCGATCCTCTCTCTTGCGCTGACCTTGATCGCTTTCCATCTGAGTCGGATGCGGTCACGATCATCAGGCGCCCATCTGGTGGGCTCATCAACACGTTGAGCTACGGCATCCTTGGTGGGTATGTGGCTCAGCAGGTTATGCCAGTCCCTCAGGTGGCTGCCCAGGCCCCATCAAACGTCAGCAAGGACAGTCCGAATAATTCTCTAACGTCTCAAAGTAATGTTGCTCGCGCATACCAGGCAATACCTGACGTGTACGGCTATCGCCGCGTGTGGCCAGATCTGATCCAGCCGAGTATCGTCGAATACATCGACCAAATCAAGTACGTCACGGAGTGGCTGTGCATCAGTCGCGGCAAAGGTGATGTTTCGGAGGTCCAGTATTCAGAGACGCCCATCGGAGATATTGCCGGGGCAAGCTATTCCATATTCGAGCCGGCCGCGTCATCCGGATACCCGGAGCACAGCGAAACGACGCTGACAGATGTGCTTGAGGCGTTCGCAAGCGATGACGTTAACGGCCAGGAACTGCCGCCTCCCGTCGCGTTCTCATCTCTGTCTCTAACTGGCGACGTGGCGGGCCTGGACACTGAAAGCACGTTCACGGTCGCGGTTGCAGATGGCCCAAGCCTTGAACAACTCAAGACACTCGCACCATCCGGTTCCGCTGTTGTCGGCTTCACGTACCAGCCTGAAATCATCGACCCAATGGACCCACCGCCACCGGTCGCGTACAGCAAGACATGCACGCTGCTTGGCTTCGTTGTTGCCACTGGCGTGTGCACACTCACGTTCAGCACATCACCGGCCTGGTCTGGTGATGTGGCGGAGACGGCCATTGCGGTATCGATTGTGCCGATCGGCTACGTCTACAACATCCAGGGGCCCTACACCCTGGCCGTGCAGTGCTCGCGCATCCGGTGGAATACCGTTTTCCTGCGCGGACTCAAGGGCACAGTCAACCTGCGCGTCGAGTGGTGGCAGATCGATGACGCCGATGCGGAGATCAGCGGCACGCGCGACCACCACGACGCGAGCTACACGGCCGACACATACGATCAGCGGTTTTATACCGACGAGGTGACGCCTTCGGCTGGATCAGGGCGGTATCGAATCCAGTTCTCAAGGCGCAACGACCAGATCGGCGACGGTAGCGCGGACGTGGCCAAGCTCGAAGAGGTCTACGCAGTTCGGCACTATGCAACCAAGGTATTGCCAGGAGTGACGGTCATTCGCCTGACGACCAAGGCGACCAATCAAGCGACGGGCTACAGCGATCGCAAATTCAACGTGCGCTGGCAGCGCCACGTGCGAACCCTGTCCAGTCCGACCGTGAGCGCATCGCGAAACTTCGCACGGTCCATGGCGCATATCTGGTCGATATCTGGCAACGACATCAGCGGTCTTGATGTGGCCGCTCTGGCTGCCATCAATGCAGACCTTGGTGAGTCCTCCCCGCTCCTGCGCTTTGATTGCTCGATCGATGACGCGGACATGAGTCTTGGAGAGCGACTGCAGATGGTTGCCAACAATGCGCGTTGTGTTGTGTGGCGCAATGGCACTCAGTGGACCGTCACGCGCGACCAGGCTAGGCCATATCCAGAGCTGCAGCTTGACTATCGCAACCTTGCCGCATCAGGCGATTCGGTCATCTCGTATTCGGCGCACTTGCCGGCCACGAATGACGGCGTGGAGATCGAGTACGTGGACGAGGTGGGTCAAAGCAAGAAGGCGTATGTCCGCCTCAACATCAGCAGCGGTTCGCCAGTTTCCGGCACATGCAGCAACCCCAAGAAGATCCGTCTACCAGGCTGCACAACCCAGGACCAGGCAGAGAACCGGGCGCAGCTTGAGGCGCGCCGCCTGCTCTATCAGCGCATCATCGTCAGGGAAACGGCGCTTTCTGACGGTGCATCGCTCGGCATCCTGTCGGTTGTTCGCTGGATCGATCCAAACGATTTTGCTGGGGATGATGGCCTTCAAGCCGGGGAAGTGTTGGAGATCAACGGCCTCACGATCAAGACAAGCGAGCAGCTCGACTGGAAGGGTGCGACGACTGGGCGCGTGCTGTTCACAGGCAAGGATGGTGCCCACATCGGCGCGCCAGTGGTATGCACACCAACCGATTCTGGCATGGTGCTGTCGTCAATCCAGGATGGCCTGTACGTGGCGGACGCGGGAAGGCAGTGCGGCAGCAGGTATGCATTCGCCGTGGGCGTCACCGACGCAGAGATGGAGGCGTCCGGCCTCTACTCCGTGACCGAAGTTCAGCCGACCCAAAGCGGCGAGGTGTCCCTAGCATTGACTCAATACGATGCCCGTATGTATGAGGCCGATTGAGCATGCCAACGACGAACCCAGTTCCAAGCGAATCACCTGTTGATCTACTTTTCAATGCTGGCAAATTGGATGAGGTGATCAACGGTGATCAGGACAGCTACACGGACCGAAAGGGGGTGCAGCGGCTGACAATGCACGGTGCGCTCAAGCTGATCGGGTATGAGGTTCCTGTGGCGTTTGGTGCCGGCTTGAACATCGCACGCGCATCGCAGACAGTGACGAATGCGGGCCTCACGTATCACGCAAACCCTGCATCTGTACCGTTTGTCACGACGAGCACATTCGTAAGCGGCCAATGGCTTCTGATTAGCAATGTTACGGCTCAAGACATCGCCAGCACCTCAGACACCGCCAAAGGCGCCGCCCTAATCGGCTACAAAGGCCGCACGCTATCCGCCACTCTTGATGACTTTCACCTGGCAACCAGCTTTTCCGGTGTGGACAACACGGGCGCCACCGATACGACAGCCGCTCTGAATGCTGCCATCGCTGCCGTTGGTAGCGGCACTCTTGTCCTGATCGGCACATTCAAGATCTCCGGCGCCGGCCTGGCTGTGACGTGCAATACCGTGATGTATCCGGGCTCGAAGTTCGTCACGTCCGGCATGACGGCTGATGCTGCGGTGTTCGATGTGACGGCGCGAACACACCACGAATGTGTGCGTGTCGAAGGCGTGCTTGCGACTGACCCCGCTAACGGCACGTTAGGCATCCGCGTATCGGGTCTGAATGCCTCTCGCTCTACGTTCGTCAACCCGTCTGCCATCAATTGCAAGTATGGCGGTGTGGTGCGCACCTTCAGCGTGACGCTGGATGATGGTCGATTCAACTCCAACACCTGCAACCTGTCCGCTTCTGCCGCATCCAGCAGCGTGCAGATCAATGACCTGAAGGTGCGGGGCGGCAACTACGCGAATCCGCTCGGAACCTATGCCGTCAAGATCGGTGATCCGGATTTCACGACTACGGTCCCTGCTGGGCAGCCGCATGGCCAAGGCATAAGCCTGAACGGCTTTGGTGTCGATGCTGGCTCTATAAAAGTGGATTCGGCCTTGTGCGTGTCCATCGGCACGGGAGAGCCCATCTATCACGAAAACCCATCGTCAGGAATCTGCCTAGAGCTTGGCACCGCTGGACAAGACGACTACGTTGGTGGCGTTGAGGTCGGGCCCTGCTTCTACAACAACGCGAAGTACGCAGTGTTCTGCAACGCTGGGATAAAGTCGCTGGACATCCATCCAAGCACCTACACCAGCGTGAGCAAGTGCGCGCTGTATGTGATGACGGACATTTACCCGTTTACCTATCGCAGCGGGAAGTCTGTCAGCTCGTTCACTCTGGCGCCCGAGGTGCACACCGGCCGACGCCATGCCGCGTACACATCGCATGACTTCACCTATGTGACCATGCCAACGCAAGGTATTGTTGCTGGCATCCAAACCGTCTTGAATGAGCCCGACTCACAACTGGCGCAAGCTGAATGGCGAGAAGGCCCCACCATCAAGCGCAGCAGCCCGACAGAGTATGGCTATGGGCGCCGGTACAAGACCCCCGCCACAGGCATCGCGGCAACGCTCAATAGCTACTTGCTGCAATGCACCACGGTGTCTGATGCCAAGTACTTCAACGGTGGCGATGAGTATGCCGTGTCTAGTGGCGTAACGGGCGGCGGCATCATCGACCGCGTTGATTACGAGACCGGGATCATCTACCTGTCGGACACCACAACTGGCGTAGCCACTGCTTGCCAGATCGCACAAAACGCTGCGGCGTGGATTTCCAACACCAGCACGACTACAGGCGCGGCTCCAGCCTCCGGCACATGGGCGAAGGGCGACAAGTGCGACAACGCCAATCCGGCAGTAGGCAATCCAAAGGGCTGGCTCTGCACGGTTGCTGGCGCGCCCGGCACGTGGGTTAGCACGGGCAATCTGTAATCACCACCACCGCTCACCCAGCGGCAGGTGAGCGGGTTCAGATTAGGCCAGTGACCTGGCATTTCATTTCAGGAGAGAGCATGCCACTTCAGATTCCGCCAGAGGCCAGAGACGCAGCGCCTGGCATCATCGGCGCACTGGTCGCCATTCCCTTCACACAAGGTCCGCTACTCATGCGGGCGTCGATGTTTCTGGGGGGCGCGTCGCTGAGCTACTTCGGTGCCGTGCCGATGGCTCTGGCCATGGGTATGACAAGCGGTGCAGGCCTTGCTGGCTTCGTGCTTGGCCTGTTCGGTATGTCCATCGCATCCAAGGTCTATGAGGGTATCGCCACGTTCGCCACGGCAGACGTAAGCAGAGCCGTCATCGACTGGATTCGCCGCAAGCTGGGGGTGTGACATGGCCACGCTTTCGCTCATCTCTCTGTCCATCGTGGCACTGCTGTGCGCCATCGGTGCGCTTCACCAAGCCTATCAAGACAACACGCTTCAGCGTGTCGGCATGGGCTGCATCTGCATGGCATCCATCGGTCTGATGGACCACGTTTGGCGATTTGGCGGCGTGTCGTTCGCTTGCTCGCTCATGTCGCTGGGCCTGCTGATGTTCGCCCTTGGTGTGCTGGTCAAGGTGCTCAAGTTCAATGCACTGGAAAAGCTGCCCGCTGACAACGAGGTTCACCCATGAACGACGAGCGCCTGACAGTAGACTTTCACTTGTCTGAGTTCCTGCATAGTGAGAAGGCTGTCAGGCTTGGTCTGGACAACACGCCTGATGCGGTTGTGCTGGCCGCAATCCGCAACTTCCTGGCGCCTGGCATGCAGGATGTGCGCGACCTGATCGGCGCCCCCGTGATCATCAGCAGCGGCTACCGTGCGCCGCAAGTGAATGCCGCCGTGGGCGGCGCCAGGGACAGCCAGCACATCCTCGGGCTGGCCGCCGACTTCATCGCGCCATTCTTCGGGACTCCCCTGCAGGTTGCACGAGCTATCGTGGCATCTCGGATCACCTTCGACCAGCTGATCCAGGAAGGAACCTGGGTGCACATCAGCTTCAGCGCCAAGCCGCGCCGGTCTGTGCTGACTGCCAAGTTCACCAATGGGGTGGCGTCCTACTCTCCGGGGTTGGTATGAGCTGGGCAAGGGTAGCTATTGCGCTGGTCCTTCTGGTGGTTGGCTTCATTTCCGGAGCCAAGTTTGATCGGGCCCAGTGGAATACCGAAAAGCTGGTGCAGAAGGACGTGGTGATCAAGTCTCAAGCCAGCACCATTGCAACCAACCAGGCGAAAGACGCCAAAGCCCAGAAGGTGGATGCCGATGTCAAAGCCAAGTATCAGACCGTGGACAGCTCTGTGTCTCGCGTTGTTGCTGAGCGTGACAGCTTGCGCGACACACTCGCCAGAGTACGTGCCGACGCCATGTCCGAAGCCACAACCCGTTCCCGCCTCGCTGCGGAACTTGCCGCCGCCGCCGACAGCTTCAGCGAGTGCAGCGGCCGATATTCAGCGCTGGCAGAAAGCCATGACCGACTCAGCATTCAAGTGACTGGGCTGCTTGAGCTGGATCCTGACGACTGAAGCGGCCCATTCCTGATAGCGGGATTTCGGCTACGCTTCGCGTATGTGCAACCTGCATCATGAAGTCCCGAAGGAAGACTTGGAGCGTTATGTGCGCAAGCACATGCGCGATCTGTGGCTGCCCGGCCTTGACCCGACCTATGCAACCAAGCCGGTTGGGCCTTTTGGCACTGGGCTGTTTCTGCGCCCTGATGGCCCGGTGTTGCGCGGTGTGCTTGGGCAGTGGGGGATGATCCGGCCAGGCCAGCCAGAGCGCATCGACCACATCCAGGGCAAAGCCGCCCCGGGCAAGAAGGCGCCGGCCCCGCGGCCGCGGTCCACGAACAATGCCCGGATCGAGGGCATAGAGAAGAAGCCGACCTTCTCGCACGCCTGGCGGACAGGAAAACGCTGCCTCGTGCCGTGCACGTGGTATCAGGAGCCCAACTGGGAGACGGGCAAGAACATCTGGTGGCAGCTCAGGCGCGCCGATGGCGAACCGTGGATGATCGCTGGCCTGTACGACGAAGAGTGGCACGACAAGGCCACGGGCGAGATCGTGCCCAGCTACACCATGATCACCATGAACTGCACTGGCCACCCATTGCTGGGGCGCCTGCACAAGCCCGAGCTTGACCCCGTCACAAAGGAAGTGCTGCCCGCCGACCAGCAGGACAAGCGCTCGCTTGTGCACATCGACCCAGCAGACTGGGACCAGTGGCTCAACGGGTCAGAAGATGACGCCAGGGCGCTGCTCAGGCTACAGCCCGCCGAGGTCTTCGACCAGGCCGACGCCCGGCGCACCGACGCCGCCATGGCCCAGCTCAATGGCAGCCGCGACCTTTTCTGAGGAAACCATGTACGTCCTGCAAGTCTTCGACCCCCTCGGAGGCCCGCCCGGCTGGCAGTTCGCCAATGCCGTGTGGGAATGCGAGGTCGGCCTGTGCTACCACGTGACCGAAAACACGCACCAATATGTCAAGCTGGAAGACGCCTCAGCCGCGGCCACCGACGTGGCGAAAGTCTGTGAAGTGACCGCGGGCGTCTTTGACCTTGAGCGTGGTGCCCTGGTGTTCCAGGCGAAGCCGTGAGCCGGCACGTCAGCTGGTTGTTTCATCCTCTGGAACCAGCATCCACGACTGGGCATAGTCGGTGAACCGGCCATAACCAGACTCGATCCGCTCGAATCCGGTCATGACCCAGCATCCCAGGTGGGCGGACAGCAGTACCGCATCCAGCAGGGGAGGCAGGCCGGTCAGCGGCTGATTGAGGTCATCCACGATGGTGGCCACCCGGCAGAGCCGGTGCAGGTCTGGGTGCATGCTTTCGCGCACCTCCAGTCGGCCGAAGAACTTGTCGTTGCCCCAGGCGTGGCGCATGCGCTCTTGGCCTTCTTTGCGGCGGCGGTAGACGTGAAACTTCATGCTGTGGATTTATACAGCCAAATCTGTCTAAGCAATTGGCCAAAACCACGATGGATAGTGGGCTGTATGGTTGATTTGTTGTTAGACAAAAGCGCTGTAACGTGTTGTTTTTGTGCAGAAACACAACTGCCTTCTAAGCAGTAGGTCGGGGGTTCGAGTCCCTCCGGGCAGGCCAGATTGATTCAGGGATTTCGCCATGTGTATTTCAGCAACCTGAACAGAGGCGCTCAGGTAGACTGGCTCATGGATAGACCCTCTGTTCCCTCGGGAACCACCCTCGCATGTTTGCCTCCATCAAGCGACTGATAGGTTCAGCTGGCGCCGCGCGCGACGAGGGGCAAGCCTTGGGTGCCTGGGCCAAATCGCAAGGTTTTGCGTTCAAGCGCGTCAAGGACAAGACAGGCGGCGGCTATGTGGTCGAGACCGACAAGGGCTGGCGCGTGGAGTGGGGCTCTTCGCAGCGTCCTTACATCACCGGACACGAGTTGCGTTTCCGCTGTGACACCGGCCTGCCTGGCGATGTGCAGATGATCCTGCTCAGCAAGGTGGTGGCCCAGACACTCGAGTCCGATGTGTTCAGCCGCTACACCAACGCGATGCAGACGCAGATCGACAACACCTTGCCCGATGAAATGCGCTGGCTGGCCATGCACCCGCGTGTGAGCCTCAATGCCTCGGCCGTGCTGGCCAAACGCTTTGCCTTGTTCTGCAACGCCGAGGCCGTCATGCAGTCCTGGCTGGACGCCCCGACGATTCAGGAGCTGGAAAGCGCCGCAGCCAACTGGTGGACCGATGGCCTGTTGCTGGTCATGACAGTCAACCGGGGCATGCTCACCTTGCGCATGCCCGGCCAGAACGTGGAGCCCGGCCAGTTGCAGATGGTGGGCAAGCTGTTTGCCCAGACTGCCGCACGCATGCGCCAGGTGGCCTTCGAGCTGACCTGATCTGGCTCAGCGGCCTTTGCCCTGCAGGAAGCGCTCGATGGCCTGGCCGGCTTCGGGTCGGCTCAGGTTCACCAGGAATTGTTGTTTTTCAGCGTCCAGTTGTGCGCGCAAAGGGCGGTCCGCGTCGTTGACCAGCTCTTTCACGCTCGTCAATACCTGAGGGGCGACCTGTGCCAACTGCTCGGCCAGCTGGAGCGCGTGGTCCAGTGCCATGCCAGCAGGTGCCAGGCGGCTCACCAGGCCCAGGGCCTGCCATTGCTGCGCGGATTGCTGCTCACCCAGCCACAAACACTCCAGCGCCTTACCGCGGCCCAAGGCCCTGCTCAGGTGCCAGCTGGCGCCGCCGTCGGGTGACAGCGCGACCTTGTTGTAGGCCATCACGAAGCGGGCGCCCTCGGACGCCACGATCAGGTCACAGGCCAGGGCCAGCGATACACCACCGCCGGCGGCCACGCCCTCCACAGCGGCGATCACCGGTTTGGGGAAGCTGCGCAGCGCCTCGATCCATTGGTGGAACGCATCCAGATTGGCGCCTTGCACCTGCATGTCGTGCTGGCGGTTGTGGGCCAGCCTTTGCAGGTCGCCACCTGCGCAAAAGTGGTCGCCAGCGCCCGTGAGCACCACGGCGCGCACGTCCGGGCTGGACTCGGCCATGTTCAGGGTTTCGATGCCCGCGGCGTAGACCTGCGGCGACAGGGCGTTGCGGGTGGCCGGGCCCGACAGCGTCATCACCAGTGTCTGGCCCTGTCGTTCAGTCTGCAGTTCGGTTGTCATGCTTTATTTCGATGAAATCGGACGTGTTGTTGTCAGCAAGTCTCAAAGTGAGGAGTTGGCCTCGTTCTCACGGGCTTCCCACCAGATGGGAGCGAAAGCCTTCATGCTAGAGTCAAAACCTGGGCCTCATGATGCACCGACATGAATAACTTTAAGCGGGTATCGGCCGCGGTTCTAGCTGGTATGACGCTGCTGTGTGCGGCCGGGGCTTCCTACGGCTTGGGCTTCGGTCACGCTAGCAGCCGTGCCGTTTTGGGCGACACCCTGAAGGTGAGCGTTCCTCTTCGCCTTGAACCCGGCGAAGAAATTCCCAATGAATGCGTTGCCGCCGATGTGTATTTCGGTGATGACAAAGTCTCGCCCAAGGTCATCTTCACGGAGGTGCTTGCAGGTGAGGGGCGTGACCGCGTGCTGTATGTCGGCAGCACCATTGCCATCAGCGAGCCCGTGGTCACCATCTACCTGGCGGCCGGATGCAAGTCCCGCATCACGCGCAAGATCGTGACCTTCCCTGATCCGCCTGGCGCCTCGGTTCCGTTGGTCACAGAGGCCTCGCCGGTCAACGTGGCCGAAACCATCCAGGCTGCTACCTTGCCCGCAACCGGCACTGTCAGCCCGCCTGGCGCCTTGCCAGGGCGCAAGTCCCCCTCGCGCATGGCGTCACCCCAGGCGTCGACACTGGGCGACTCGCCTGTGCAGGCAAACAAAGCGGCCAGGTCGGCCAAGGCTGTCAAAGCCAGAAGCGCCGTGATGCCCAGCATGACGGTGGCTGATGTGGCCGCGCCAGCGAGCGACAAGCCTGTGTCGGCCGGGGCTGCGCCATCGCGCAAGGCGGGTACCAAAGGCCGCGCTTCGCCAGCCAGTGAAGATGGCGGCCGCCTGCTGCTGGATCCGGCCGATACGGATGCCATGGTCATCCCCAATCTGCGCATGACGCCTTCACTGGGCTCGCCCACCTCTGCCGAGGACGCGTCCCCCGAAGTGTCGGCTCGTCGGCAAACTGCCGCGGCCATCTGGCTCGCGCTCAATGCCTCGCCCGAGCAAATGGCCCGCGACCGTGATCGCCTGCAGCAGCTTGAGCAGCGCCTGGCGCAACTCAAGCAGGAGGGTGATCAGGCCCAGCAGAACATGGCCGCACTGAAGACACGCCTGCAAAAGGCCGAGTCCGGAACGGGCAGGTCCTCCTATGTTCTGTGGCTGTTGCTGCTGGCGGCGCTGGGCCTGTCGGCCTATCTCTATCAACGTTTGCGCCAGGAGCGCAAGCGCAGCGAGTCTTGGTGGCACTCGCAGGCCCAGTCCAACCTGAGTGAGCAGGATCTGGACCGCGAGCCGGAGCTTTCGCGCACGTCTGCCGAGTTCGTCCATGTGCCCTCCGGGTCATCGTCCACGGAAGGCCAGACCGAGGCGGGTGTGTTCACCCCCATGGCAACCGAGCCCAGCAGGCCGCTGACCTCGGCGACGATCCACAAGTTTGTGCCGGATGCCGTGCCGCCGGCCATCCAGATGCCACCGGTCGGTGCCGCTCACAGCGAGCCGCTCAGAGAGGTGTCGGTCGAAGAGTTGATCGACCTGGAGCAGCAAGCCGAGTTCTTCGTGGTGCTGGGGCAGGACGATGCCGCCATTGACCTGCTGGAAGGCCATGTGCACCACACGACCGGTGCCAGCCCCTTGCCCTTCCTGAAGCTGCTGGAAATCTACCGCCGCGTCGGCAAGCGCGCCGACTACGAGCGCGTGCAGGCCGAATTCAACCAGCGCTTCAATGCTTACGCACCCGCGTGGGATGCTGATCTGCAGCAAGGGCACATGCTCGAGGATTACCCCGGTGTGATCGAGCGCCTGCAGGCCTTGTGGGCCGAGCCCGTCCGTGCCATGGCGGTGCTGGAGAAATCCCTGACCCGGCCTGAGAGCGGCGATGACACCTTCGAGTTGCCGGCCTACCGTGAACTGTTGTTCCTCTACGCCGTGGCCCGTGACCTGTCCGAGCGCGACATTGTGGATCGCCACAGCGTGGACCTGCTGTTGCCCGTGGTGGACCTGTCGGCCAACGAGCCCGCCGCCTCGGTCCACGCGGCGCCGGTGATCGAGCCTCTGATGGCCACGCGGCCCATCAAGGCCCAACCAGAAGCCAGCCCCAGCATGAACCTGGATCTGCACCTGGACGATCTGCACGTGACACCGCCCGATCAGCGGTCGTGATCAGGGGCAGCCGTCAAAGGCCGCATCACAGACCACTTCACAAACCGTAGTCGACCTCGCTCTGGCCATGGGCCGGCGATTGCATGGCCTGCATGATCAGCGCCTTGGTCAGGCGATCCGAGATCAACTCGGCAAAGGCCAGCACAAACTGGCGCAGGTAAGCGCCACGCTTGAAAGCCAGCCTCGCCATATTGGGCCCGAACAGGTGACCAACGGGGCGCCAGACCAGTTCACTGCCGGGCGTGCTCATCGTCGGGTCGTCCTTGACGGCCATCTCGGCCACCAGGCCAATCCCCAGGCCCAGGCGCGTGTAGGTCTTGATCACATCCGCGTCGATGGCTTCCAGCACCACGTTCGGCGTCAGCCCGCGTTGTGCAAAAGCCTGGTCAATGCGCTTGCGGCCGGTGAAAGACGGGTGATACGAGATCAGTGGTTCGGCGGCCAGTTGCTCCAGCGTCAGGCGCGGCACCTGCGTCAGCGGGTGCGTGGCCGGCATCACCACCACGTGCTGCCATTCGTAGCAAGGCAGGGTGACCAGCTCTGGGAAGTCGCTCAGCGACTCGGTGGCCAGGCCGATGTCGGCGGTTTCGTCCAGCACCATCTGGGCAACCTGCTCGGGCGTGCCCTGGTGCAGGCTGACCGACACCTTCGGGTACTTCTTGCGCAGCGCCGCCACCGGCTCGGGCAAGACATAGCGGGCCTGCGTGTGCGTGGTCGCGATCGACAGGGTGCCCGCATCCTGCATGGCGTACTCGTCGCCAATGCGGCGCAGGTTGCCCAGCTCGCGCAGGATGATGTCGATGGATTGCAGCACCTGCTGGCCAGGCTCGGTCACGCGCTTGAGGCGCTTGCCGTGCCGCACGAAGATGTCCACGCCCAGTTCTTCCTCCAGCTCCATGATGGCTTTGGAGATGCCAGGCTGCGAGGTGTGCAGCGCTTTGGCGGTCTCAGTCAGGTTGAGGTTGCGTCGGGCAGCCTCGTAGACAAAGCGGAACTGGTGCAGGTTCATGGCCGCGCTTCCCTCAGTCTTCGGGCTGGGCCAGCTGCCAGGCCGCGTCCACCAGGCCCTGGATCAGCACGTCCGTCTCACCGACCGCCTGGCTCAGCGTCCAGCGGATATCGGGGTGCTGGCGGGCCATGTCATCCAGCAGTTGCGGCAGGTCCTTGCGCACATGGCCGCCAGCCCCCAGGAACAAGGGCACCACGGTGATGCGCGTGCAGCCCTTGCGAACCAGGTCGGCGGCGGCTTTGGCAATGCTGGGCGACATGAACTCCAGGTAGGCGAGCTCGACCTCGTCGCCACTGGCCGCGGCGCGGGCGCGCAGCCGGTCGGCCACGATTTCAAACGGGCGGGCCCAGGCGGGGTCTCGTGCGCCATGGGCAAAAAGCAGGATGCCGGATCGGTCCATGAGTCAACCTCAAAACGTGAGCGTACGGGTGTTTCAGCGGTAGCGCACCAGCCAGACAAAGGCGCTCAGTGACAGCAACAGGTAGGCGATGCTGGGTGCGGCCGCTGCCAGCCAGGGTTGCCATTGGTGCAGCAGGCCCAGGTGGCTGGAAATATGGTTGATCAGCACGAAGCTGATGCCCAGCATGATGCCGCCAAAAATCTTCAGGCTCATGCCGCCGCTGCGTGCGTGAAGATAGGCGAAGGGCAGGGCCAGCGCCACCATCACCATGCAGACCAGCGGGTAGAAGGTCTTCTTCCAGAACTCGATTTCATAGCGCTGGGCAGCCTGGGCGTTGGTGGCCAGATGCTGGGTG
>Ga0265327_10000057_pt1 | contig 242754 bp, 204 predicted proteins | sample 41621metaG_FD_202089 | JGI IMG/M metagenome (GOLD analysis project Ga0265327, IMG submission 202089) | Rhizosphere microbial communities from Carex aquatilis grown in University of Washington, Seatle, WA, United States - 4-16-21 metaG | ecosystem: Host-associated > Plants > Roots >... | reverse complement strand
TCAGCAGCACGACGACGCCCGAGACCAGCGGCGTGAAGACCTTCCGCAGCCGCGTGATGAAGGGGGCCAGCACGATCAGCAGCGGCGCGGTCACACACGACATGCCCAGCATCAGCGCCAACCCGCCGGCCTGCCCGGCGAGGGTGAGCGGCTGCAGGAAGGCAAAGCTCGTGCCCGTTACGCTCAGCAGGCCGGAACCCACGGGGCCGCGCTGCCGGCACTGAAGCCACGTGCCGAAGGCCGAGGCGAGCAGCGCGATGCTGACGAGGTAGGCGGTGTCGGCCTGGGAAAACTTCAGGACGCCGGCGAGGATAAGCGGCGGGGTGACCGTGCCCACGACCATGGCCGAGACATGTTGCACGCCGACCAGCACGGAGGCGCCGAGTGGAATGTGATCCTCCAGGCCGTAGACGATGTGCGGGGACTTTTCCGGCGTCGCCGGCGGGGGCAGGATTTCCATTGAGCGCTTAGAGCAGGCGGCGGGCCAAGGAGCTCAGGGCGCGCGCTCGATCCGCACGGTCCAGGTGCCCCCGGAGGACAGGCCGTGCTTCTCCGAGAAGCTGCCCATGTTCAGCGCGAAGGCGACGTTCATGAGGCTGTTCAGGTAGAGCAACGGGGCTCCCTCGGGCACATCGCCGAAGGTCCGCGTGTAGGGAATGACGCCGCGATAAACTTGCTTGCCGTCATGGAAGATCACGACCGTGAACCTGTCGCCGAAGGCCGGCTTGAGCTCGTTGAACAGCGTATCGGGGATGTTCGTCCAGACATTACCGTAGTGAAAATCGATCATCGGGATCGTGCCCTTCAACGCGCCGCCGGCGACCGCGGCGTGCTCGTAAGGCAGGCTGACCACCTTGGGCTCAAGCAGCGGGCCAACCTGCTCGTAGGTGATCTTGCCCGAGGCCAACCGGGCGCCGGTGTAGGCGTAGATATCGCGGCCGTGGAAGGTGTAGCTCTTCTCCGAACCGGCGCGGCGGTTAACCTTCTCGTCGATGCGGCGGACAGCCGCGATGCCGAGTTCCTCGGCGACGAGGGTCCAAGTGCCGTTGTCCGGGCCGACGAAATAGTGCCCGCTCTTCGTCTGCAGCACAATGGAGGCGCGCTCGGTGCCGACGCCCGGGTCGACGACGGACACGAAGACCGTGCCCGCGGGCCAGAAGGGCGCGCTCTGCTTCAGCCGGTAGGCGGCCTCCCAGATGTCGTAGGGCGTGTTCTCGTGGCTCAGGTCGAAGATCGCCAGGTGCGGATCGACGCCGAACGCCACGCCCTTCATGGCGGCGACGGCGCCGTCCTTGGTGCCGAAGTCGGTCTGGATGACGAGGGCGTTCTGGGCAAGCGCCACCACGGAGGCGGCCAGGGCAAGGGACAGCAGGAGCAGTTTCTTCATGGTGAGGGCAGGAAATAAGAAAACCGCCGGGAGACAAGCTCCCGGCGGTTTGGTTTGCTATGGACCAGGCTAAAGGTGAAGCAGGCTCAGAACTTGTATTTGATGTTGAGCGAGACCGTCGTGCCCGCCAGCGGGAGGATCGAGGCGTTGCCGTAAACCGGATTCGGCGGCGCCCAGTTCTTCTCGTTGGTCACGTTGCCGACACTGATGCGGTAGTCCCACTTCTTGCCGTAGGCATACCAGATGCTGGCATCGATGTTGAACTGGGTCGGGATGACCAGGGTCCCGGCATAGTTGTTGTTGATCGGGCCCGTCACCTGGGCGTCGGTGGAAAAGCCCCAGCCGCCGTCGAACGAGTAGGAAATCAGGCCGTTGACGGACTGCTTCGGCAGGCCGGAGACCTGATGCACGTTTGCATAATCGATCCCCTCGGTGGGAAGCAGGGCGATGCCGCCGTCGGACTGGAACGGCGCAGTGACCGTGGCATCGATGTAGGAATACGACAGGGTCGCGTAGACGTGCTTGTTCGGCTGGTAGTTGATTTCAGCCTCGAAGCCCTTGGCCTTGAATTTCTGGACCACCGTGCTGCTGGTGGACTTCGCCGTGCGGGTCTGGTCGTAGTAGGCAAAACTCAGGAACACCTTGTTGTGATCGAGGGCATACTTCGCGCCGAGTTCAAAGAGCTCGCTCGGCTGGAGGAAATTCTGCTTGTCGAGCGCCGTGCCGGCCGAGTTCCAGCCCGTGATGCCACCGCCGTTGCCGACCGCGCCGGAGGTGTTCTTGCTGTAGTTGTAAGTGGCGTAGTAGCTGGTGTTGGTCGTCGCCTTGTAGACCAAGCTGCCGTTGTAGTTGGGATCCCATACGCTGATGCTGTCGTGCACCACCGGGCTGGTCAGCGGGTCCTTGACGTTGGCGGAGAGGTGGTCGCCGCGCACGCCCGTGACGACGTTGAACTTGTCGGTCACCTTCCAGGTGGCCTGGGCAAAGGGCCCGACCGTGGTGCCACTGCTGTCGTTGGTGTCGCCGTTCGTCGTGCCCGGGGTCGCGTAGCGGCCCGGCCAGCCCGGAACGGCGGTGGCGAGGAAATCCGTGCTCGGGAAATACACCGAGTTGTAAACGTTGATGTAGGCGTGGTTCTGGGTCAGGTCCCACACGTTGGCCGGCTCGTAGAAGTAGTCGTCATAGGCCTTGGTGCGCTGGTATTTCAGGTCGAGGCCCGCGTTCAGCACCACGAAGGGCTTGGTGATGATGAATTCCGTGCGGTTTTCCAGGAACCATGACGGATCGATGATCTCCATGTAATAATAGCTGCTGAGGGTGTTGCGCGCCGTGTAGCTGAAGAAGCTGTTGTTCACGATCTTGAAGCCGTCGCTGACCGCGAAAGTCTGGATCGCCTGCGCGTTGAACTCGCGGCCGGTGGAGTGGTCGCCCGGCATCAGGAGGCGGTCATGCCGGTCGATCTGCACGGTCGGGCCGAGCGCGAGGACGTTGCCCGGCTGGCCGGGATAATTGGCGCCCGGCGAGTTGCCATAGACATATTTGGAGTTTTGCGCGTCCGAAGGCGCCGCGGGAGCGTTGTTGACGTTGATGCCGGTCTGGTAGGTGCCGTTGTCGATGAGGGCCTGGGTGACGCGATTGAGACCCCAGTTCTCCGTGTAGCGATACCAACTGGCGGACGCGTTCAAGAAGAGCTCGTATTTGTCGGTCGGGCGGAAGGTGAACGCGCCGTAGAACGAGTTGTTCTTGTTATAGTAGTCGTGCCAGTAACCGTTGCTGTCCGTGCCGGAATAGCTGAAGCGGTAGGCCGTCTCCTTGGAGAGCGGGCCGCCCACGTCGATGTTCCATTCCTTCTGGCCGTAGGAACCTACGGTCGCGCTGATCGAGCCCTTGAACACGTCGAAGAACGGGCGCTTGGTCACGAGGTCGATGAAGCCGCCGACATACATCGAGGCACCCTGCACCGCGGTGGCCGGGCCCTTGACAATGTTGACGGACTCGACGGAGTTGAAGTCAAGCGGCAGGCCGTTGCCGTTGGAAGTGATGCGGCCGCGCACGCCGTTGATGAAGAGGTCGGCGGTCTGGCCGCGGATCGACGGATTGGAAGGCGCGCCGAAGTTCGTCGTCGTGTAGGAACTCGAGGTCAGCTTCGAGAAATCGAGGACGCTCGAGATGTTGATATCGCTCAGCTGCTGCGTGGAGATGATCGTGACGCTGCGGGGCAGGTCGACGATGCTGTCATCCGTGCCGAACACGGAGTTGAACGGACGGGCGGTCGGCAGGATCTGCTGATCAGGCGCGACGCCGTTCACGCTGAACTTGTCGAGTTCAAGAACCTCCTCCTTCGCAGGCGCCGGAGAGGCGGATTGGGCGGACATGAGTCCGGTGACACTGGCGACGGTCAGCACGGCCAGAAACGTGCGTAGTAAGTTGGTGTTCATTTTTGGTGTGGTAGGATGCGGCTTTCGCGGGCCGGATAAGCACGGCATGTGCCACACATATACGGGTTTCGTAAAATATTTGCCGCTGCGGTATGGACTCTGCTGAATCGCCCCACATGCGATTATTCGATTCGCGCCGCCTGGCGCTTTTGACCGGTCTGGCGGCCCTTGCCCTTCTCCGGCTGAACGCAGCCGAGGACGTCATCCGCCCGAAGGTGGTCGTCGTCACCATGTTTGAGATCGGGCAGGACACCGGCGACGCCCCCGGGGAATTCCAGCTGTGGGTGCAGCGCGAAAAACTCGACCGGGTCATCCCCCTTCCCGCCGCCCACCACGATGTGCGGGTGAACGCCGACGGTTCCGTCATCGGCATCGTCACCGGCATGGGCAACTCCAACGCTGCGGCATCGATCATGGCGCTAGGGCTGGACCCTAGGTTCGACCTCCGCAAAAGCTACTGGCTGGTGGCTGGCATCGCCGGTGCCGACCCCGCCGACGCTTCCCTCGGCTCCGCCGCGTGGGCCGAGTATGTCGTCGAGGGTGACCTCGGCCACGAGATCGACGCCCGCGAGATCCCCGCGGACTGGCCCACCGGCTACGTGCCACTCCGCAAGAGCAAGCCCTACGAGTTGCCGCGGCTAACGTCCGAAGAAGCATCCGACCAGGTCTATCACCTCGATCCCGGCTTGGTGAACTGGGCCTACGAACTCACCAAGGATACCCCGCTCGCCGACAACGAGGGCATGAAGAAACGCCGGGCCGATTTCACCGGCTACCCCAACGCCCAGCGTCCGCCGTTCGTGCTGAAGGGCGACAACCTCGCTTCCAGCACCTACTGGCACGGCAAGTTGATGAACCAGTGGGCCAACGACTGGGTCAGCTACCACACGGACGACCGCGCCAACTTTGTCACCACCGCGATGGAGGACACCGGCACGCTCCGCGCCCTGACCAACCTGACCCGCGCCGGCAAGGCGGACGTGCGGCGCGCGCTCGTGCTGCGCACCGTCAGCAACTACGACATGCAGAGCCCGGGGATGACCGCCGCGGAAAGCCTCGGCGGCGAGAAGATCGGCGTCTACTCGGCCTATCTGCCCTCGCTCGAGGCCGCCCATGCCGTCGGCAGCCGCGTCGTGCACGCCCTCGTTGCCGGTTGGCCCGGGTATGCGGACAACCTGCCAAGCACCTCCGCCAAATGAAAAGCCCCACTCTGCTCTCGATCCTCCTCTTCGCCACCACGGCGCTGCGGGCCGAGCCGGCCGACGTTCTCCTCGCCGCCGCCACCGACACGGAACTCCAGCCGTTGATCGCCCAGCTCGGCTCCCCGCACACCGAGACCCGCGCCGCCTGGCAATTCTGGACCGGCACGCTCGACGGCAAGAAAGTGGTCCTGACCCGCACCGAGGGCGATCCGCTCAATGCCGTGGCCGCCACCACCCTCGCCATCCGCCGCTACTCGCCGCGGCTGATCATCACCTTTGGCACGGCCCGGCCGCACGATCCCGCGCTCCACGCCGGCGACATTGTCGTGAGTGGGAAATTCGCCGCTTTCGACGGCATTGTGTCCCGGGTGACACCGCTCGATGGCGGCGTGGCCTCGGCCACTTGGTATCGCCTGCCGCATCTGCTGGCCACGGCCGGCGAAAAGGAGACGCCGGCCTACTCCTTCCCCGCGGACAGTGCGGCACTGGCCGCGGCGAAGAGTCTGCAATCCGCTCACGGCAAGGTCATCCCCGGCGTCCTGGGTTCCGCGAACCAAGTCAACCTCGAGGCCGATCGCATCGCCTGGCTCCATCAGACTTGGGGCACGAGCTGCGAGGACGGTGAATCAGCCCATGTCGCGGGCTGCGCGCAGTTGCTCGGCGTGCCGGTCGTCGGCCTCCGGGTCATCCAGAGCGCAGACGGGAAGCCTGATGCGGCCGCGGAGAAAATCGCGGGCGAAACCGCCCGGCAACTGCTGGAGGCGATCAAATGAGATACCTCACGCTGCTCCTCCTCTTGGCCGTGACCCTGCGTGCGGCCGAACCGGTCGATGTGCTGGTGCAGGGCGCCGAGAACCTCGAGGTGCAGGAAATCGTCGCCGGCCTGCGTGATGCAAAGAAAATCCAGATCGGTCGCTTCAGCTTCTGGACCGGCCGCATCGGCCCGCACCGCGTGGCAGTCCAGCTCACCGGCCAGGCGCTCCTCAACTGCACGACCTCGACCATCATCGGCATCGAGGAGTTTTCCCCGAAGCTGATCGTCAATCAGGGCACCAGCGGCGCCCAGGCACCCTACCTGACCCTGCACGACATCATCGTCGGCCGGGGCGCGATCGACTACGGTAACTTTACCACCCCGCCCAAGGCCGCCGGCATGGGCAGCGACCCGCTCCACTGGACGCCCGTGCCGCAAGGTTTGCGCAACCTCACGACTGGCGCCTTCGAGACCTTTCCCCACGGCTTTGCCGGTGACCCCGCGGCCCTGGCCGTGGCGCTCCGCACCCGCAACCCCATGGGCCGCGTCTTCGCCGGCATCATCGGCTCGGCGCACGAAGTGAACCTCGAGATGGATCGCGTGCGCTGGTCGCACCAGACCTTCGGCATGGACGTCGAGGAAATGGAGTCGGGCCACGTAGCCGCCATCGCGCATGCCTACGGCATCCGCTACATCGCCTTCCGCGTCGTCAGCGACGCGCCCTACGAAGGCGTGCCCTTTTACGCCCTGGCCGCCCGCGCCACGGGACTCTTCACCGTCAACTTCCTCGAAAACCTGCCGCCCCTGCCCGCCACACCCTGACACCCTGCGCCATGCTCAACCGTTTCTTCAAACTCGACCAGCACGCCACCACGCCGCTGCGTGAATTCCAAGCCGGCCTGACCACGTTCGCCGCGATGGCCTACATCCTCGCGGTGAATCCCGCCATCCTCGCCAACACCGGCATGGACAAGGGCGCGCTCGTCACGGTGACCGCGATCACCGCCGCGCTCGCCACGGCCCTGATGGCGCTGCTGACGAACTACCCGATCGCCCTGGCGCCGGGCATGGGCATCAACGCCTTCTTCACCTTCACGATCTGTCTCGGCAAAGGGCTGCCGTGGTCGGAGGCGCTCGGCATGGTGTTTGTCAACGGGCTGATCTTCCTGGCGCTCTCCGTCTCGGGCATCCGGGAGAAGATCATCGCCTCCATCCCGCAGCCGCTGAAGATCGCCGTCACCTGCGGCATCGGTCTCTTCATCGCCTTCATCGGGCTGAAGAACGGTGGCGTGATCGTCGCCAACCCCGCTACCTTCGTCGGCGCCGGCGACTTCTCCTCCGGCCCCGTGGCGCTTTGCCTCGCCGGCATCCTGCTCACGATCATCCTCGTCGCCCGCCGCGTGCCGGGCGCAATCGTGCTGAGCATAGCGATCACTACATTTATCGGCCTGTTCGTGCCCGCCGGCGCAGCCAAGGTCACGCAGCTGCCGGACAGCATCATCGCCAGCCCGCACTCGCCCGCCCCCGTCTTCCTGAAGCTCACGTTCCACTTCCTGACGAGCTGGGCCGCCTTCTCCACGGCGCTGCCGCTGATCCTCACCCTCCTGCTCGTCGACATGTTCGACAACATCGGCACGCTCGTCGCCGTCACCAAGCGCGCCGGGCTCCTCGCCGCCGACGGCACCCTGCCCCGCGCAGGCCGCGCCTTGCTCGCGGATTCGGTCGCCACCATCGCCAGCGCGCTCTTTGGCACCTCGACGGTCGTCAGCTACATCGAGTCCGCCTCCGGCGTCGAGGCCGGCGGGCGCACCGGCCTGACGTCGCTCACGACCGCGGGCTTCTTCCTTTTGGCCCTGCTGTTTACGCCGCTGATCCTGATCGTGCCCGCTGCCGCCACGGCGCCGGCCCTGGTGGTCGTCGGCATCTTCATGATGCAGTCCGTCATCGAGATTCCCATGGACGATTTCAAGACCGCCGCCCCGGCCGTGCTCACGATCTTCGCAATTCCCCTGACGTTCAGCATCGCCGAGGGCATCGGCCTCGGGCTCATCTCCGCCGCCGTGCTCGCGCTGGGCTTGGGCAAACCGAAGTCACTGACCACGGTCGGCTATGTGGTCGCCGCCGTTTTCTTCCTGCAGTTCTTCCGGATCTGGCCGTTCAGCGGGTGAGATTGATTTTGGAGGCGGGGTGCTCTCACCCCGCTTTCGGTGGAGCGGCACATAACCCGCGGGGTGAGGGCACCCCGCCTCCAACTTGAAAACAGCATTGCCGCCGCTCGCGCCGCTGCGCGTTAATCCGGCCATGCGCACCATCATCCTGCTGTTCGCCCTGATCTGCGTCACCGTCGCCCGCGCCGCCGATTTCTCCGCCCGCTTCGACGAGATCCGGCGCACCGCCACGCCGGCGGAGCTCTACACCTTCCTCTACGCGCTGCCCAAGGGCGGCGACCTGCACAACCACAGCGGCTCCGAGCGCCCCGAGTGGATCTACGCCGTCTGCATCGACCCGGCCCGCAACGGCGGCGACACATTCTACACCCGCGCGCACTTCGTCGCCGCGCCCGACAGCATCGACCCCGCGCAGCGCTTCCACAACCTGCGGCAGAGCGGCTACGACCGGCTGCCCGCGAACGTCCGGGCCGAGTATGTGCGCCTCGACGCCCTGACGCCCGACGAGCGCGCCGCCTGGTGCAACAGCCTGCGCCTCGATGCGCCGGGCGAGGGCCGGAAGGAGTTCTTCGAGGTTCTCTGGCCCCGCCGCGGCCAGATCGGCACCAGCCTGCCCGTCAGCACCGAGGTTTTGGTGGAGAATATCAAGGCCTTCGGCGCCGAGCACCTGGCCTACCTCGAGACCCAGTTCGACGTCGACGACATGACGGACAACACCGGCGCGCGGATCCCCGTCGAGGACGCGATCGCCTTCGTGAAGCGCCGGCTCGCTCAGCCCGACGTGGCCGCGTCAGGCGTGACGGTGCGTTTCCAGCACGCGGTGCTCCGCTTCCGGCCCAACGCGGAGGCCAACCTCGCGGCCGCCTACGCCTTCGTCGCCGGGCACCGCGACCTCTGGGTCGGCATCAACCTCGTGGGCATCGAGGAGAACGACAAGGGCAACCCCGCGCGCTTCCTCGCAACGTTCCGCCAGCTGCGCGCCAAGTTCCCGACGCTCGCGCTCTCCCTGCACGCCGGTGAGATGGACGGCCCCGACCATCACATCCGGGACACGCTTCTGCTCGGCGCCAGCCGCATCGGGCACGGCGTGAACCTCATCCAGGACCCCGACACGCTGCTGCTGCTTCAACAGACCCGCCGCGTCCTGGTCGAGGTCAACCTGATCTCCAACCGCCTGCTCGAATACACGCCCGATCTCGCGAAGCACCCATTCCCCGAATACCTCCGCACCGGCGTGCCCGTCTGCCTCAATACGGATGACCGCGGCATGTTCGACAGCAACCTGACGGACGAATACTACACGGCGGTCACGACCTTCAACCTGTCATGGGACGAGATCGTCCAGCTCGGCCGCAACTCGCTCGCCTTCTCCTTCGTCCAGCCGGATGTGAAGACGAAACTTCTCGCCGACTACGAGCAGGCCGTCGCGGCTTTCACGGCAAGGTTCGGGCCCGCGGATTCGCTGGCGAAGCTCGCGGACGTCAGGCCCGTGACCTACGGCTACGGCAAGCGCAACTGGGGTTTCCCGTTCGCGCCGTGAGGCCGGGGCGCCACGCCGCGCGCTGAGGAGCGGAACCTCAGTGCTTCAGCACCGCGCTGACCACCAGCAGCGGGATCGCCGTGTTGTGGCGGACCTTGTCAATGGTGCTGCCGTGGATGATGTCACCGATGAGCTTGTGCCCGTGCGAGGCGAGCGCGATCAGGTCGCAGCCGGACTCGGCCGCCACCTTCACGATCTCGGTCGGCGGATTGCCCAGGGCCAGCAGGGTGCCCACGGTCAGCCCATCCAGCCGCAGCTGCGCGGCGATGCCCTGCAGGTATTCGCCGTCCGCCTTCATCTCGTCGGACTCCGCGAGCTTGAGCTGCTCGAAGTTCCGCGCGGCCCAGCCGTCGGCCACGTGCAGCAGCAGCAACTCCGCGCCCACCTGACGCGCGAGCCGGCTGATGTGCGGGAGGAGCCGGGTGTCGGCTTCGCCGTTCTCAAGGGCCACGAGTATTTTTTTATACATGAGGGAAATTCGCCTTCGTCAGGAAGGCCCCGGCAGACCGAACAGGCCGTAAAGCCAGTGCGTCCACGCGTCGGGCAGCAGGGTGTCGACCAGCAGCTTCACGTTAAGCAGGATAATGACAAGCGTGACCGTCCAGCCCAGGAACTTGATCCACCACGGGTTGACGAATTCGCCCATCTTGGCCTTTTCTCCCGTGAAGCGCATCAGCGGCCAGCAGGCGAACCCAAGCTGCATGCTCAGACAGACCTGGCTGGCGAGCAGCAGCTGCGTGCTTTTGCTTTCGCCAAAATATCCAATGACGACCACGGCCGGCACAATGGCGATGGCGCGCGTGATGAGCCGCCGCAGCCAGGGTCGCAGGCGGATGTCCAGGAATCCCTCCATGACGATCTGACCGGCCAGCGTGCCGGTCAGCGTCGAGTTCTGGCCGGAAGCCAGCAGGGCCAGGGCGAAAAGGGTGCTCGCAAACGTCACCCCGAGCACCCCGTCGAGCAGATGGAAGGCTTCCTGGATCTCGCCGACCTGCTCGTGGCCGTTGCCATGGAAGGCCGCCGCCGCGAGCACGAGGATCGCCGCGTTGATGAAGAGCGCGAACATGAGCGCGAAGGTCGAGTCGATGGTCCCGAACTTGATCGCCTCGGCCTTGCCGGCGGAGTTCTGCACGAATTTCCGCGTCTGGATGATCGACGAGTGCAGGTAGAGGTTGTGCGGCATCACCGTCGCCCCGAGGATGCCGATCGCCACGTAGAGCATCTCCGAATTGCGGAGGATCTCGAGCCGGGGGATGAAGCCGCCGAGGACACCGCCCAGGTCGGGCTTGGCGACAAACAGCTCGACCGCGAAGCAGCCGCCGATGGTCAGGATCAGCGTGATGACCAATGCCTCGATGTAGCGGAATCCCCGGTGCTGGAGCAGCAACACGATCATGACGTCCAGCGCCGTGATCAGGCAGCCCCACACCAGCGGGATGCCGAACAGGAGCTGCAACCCGATGGCCGACCCCACGACCTCCGCCAGGTCGCAGGCCGCGATGGCAAATTCGCAGAGGATATAGAGGAACCAGACCGTCGGCCGGGAATAGTGGTCGCGACAGGCCTGCGCCAGATCGCGCCCGGTGGCGACGCCGAGCTTGATGCTCAGGTGCTGCAGGAGAATGGCCATCAGGTTGGAAACCATGATGACGGAAAGCAGGGTGTAGCCGAACTTCGCCCCGCCCGCGAGGTCGGTGGCCCAATTGCCCGGATCCATGTAGCCCACCGCCACCAAAAATCCCGGTCCGGAGAAGGCCAGCACCTTGCGCCAGAACGGGGCGTCCGTCGGGACCGCGATCGAGCGGTGGACCTCGGCCAGACTCTGCTGGGTATTAGCCCGGCGCCAAGCGACGACTTCAGGAGTGGAGGGAGTGGGTTCCGGAGCAGGCGCCATGGGTTGCAAATGGGTAATGGGGAAAAAATCTCAAAAGTCCAACCGGACGCTGGTGAACAAGGTGCGCGGAAGCCTGGGTCCGTAGACATAGTCGTTGTCCCGGCTGGGCCCGGACTCGAGGTCCGCCTGGTAGGCATCGAAGAGATTTTTGACGCCCAAGCTGACTGCCAGTTTGGCGAAAGCGGACAAGGCAAAGGACTTGGTCAGGCTGACGGTCACATCAAGGAACCCGGGGCTGCGGACCACCTCGTTGAACGCCGGGTCGTAGACATCCGGTCGCCGGCCCACCAGCATCGACCCGGTATACTTGGCCGCCACGAAAAGGTCGCCCGGCCAGCCGAGCTTCCGCGTGAACTGGGCCACGCCGTCCACCTTGGGCGTCTTAAGCCGCTCCGTGTTGCCGAAATCCGGCTGCGGGGCGTCGAACGGCGAGTTCTGGCGCACCACGCCCAGGTCAAGGCGGGTAACCTTGGACGGCTCATAGACCACGTTCAACTCGGTCCCGCAAACTTCCGAACCCGCCGTGTTCGTGCGCAGATCTACAAATTCGCCGGGGCTCAGCTCGATACGTTGTGTCGTGAAGCTGTGGCTCAGCCGGGTGAAAAAGCCCGTGAGCTCGAACCGCAGCTTGCCGTCGCCGAACGCCGGCAGGTAGTCGACGTCGCAGGTCGCGCTGAAAGAGTTCTCCCGGTCGAGGCCGGGGGCGTTGCGGGTCTGCACCGGGGTGCCCCCGACGTTTTCACTGTGCAGGTCCTCCGCGAAGACCTCGGGCGGACGGTAACCCGTGGAGAGCGTGCCGCGCACGCTCAGGCGCTCGGACGGCGCGTATTTCAGCGCCGCGCGCGGCGACGCGACGGGCCGGGCCAGCACCGAGCTTTTGTCCAACCGCGCCCCGTAGACCAGTTCCCAGGACGATCCGATGCGCCAGTCATCCTGGAGGAACACGCCGTCGGTCGTGAAGGTGTCGGCCAACGGCACGAAGAGCGGGTTGGCCGTTTGGTCGTGGATCCGCTCCCAGCGCAGCTGGAACCCGCCCGTGACCACATGGTCGCCGTGCGTCCAGTCGAACTGGCCGTTGAGGTAGCCCGCCGGGTTGGTGGTGTGGCCGTAATAGGTCAGCGCATCGGCCCGCGCGACGGCAGGGTCGTAGGTGCCGGCCGCGGTGTTCGGCGCCGCCGGATCGCCGAGGCCGCCATAGTAGCTGTGCCGGTCGGTGTAGGCGCCAAACGCCGTGATCCGGTAGTCGAAACCCTCGTCCGGCCGCGCCGCCCAGCTCAGGCCGCCGAAATCGCGCTTCGTGTTCAGCGACTCGGTGATGTTCGCCAGATGATCCGGCTGGTCGAGGTCGTTGCCCCCGCGCCGGTATTCGAACGCATGCGTGTAGTCGACCGTGAGCTTGCCGGCCCCGAAAGTCCGGGTGAGCCGGAGCCCGGCCACCTCCAGGTCGCGCTTGTCGATTTCGGTGTAACCGTCGCCGTTCACATCCACCGGAGTCACGCGCTGGAAGTCGTCGAACACCGTCAGCACCAGGCGGCGGTCGGCGGAAACGAAATCGTAGTCGGCCGACACCCGGTTGGTCGGACGCCCGAGCGTCGATTCCAGGTCGTAGCCGATGGAGCCGCCGGTGCGCACCGGGGTGCGCGGGATGATGTTGATCGCGCCGCCCACCGCGCCCGCGCCGTAGAGGGCCGACGCGCCGCCCTTGATCACCTCGAGGCGGTCGTAAATCTGCGCCGGTATCTGGTCGACCCCGTAAACGCTGGCCAGCGAGGACAGCAGCGGCTGACCGTCCATAAGCACCGCCACATACCCGCGTTCCAGCCCGCAGAGCCGGATGTTCGACTCGTTGCAATTCTGACAATCGCTCTCGGTCCGGACGCCTGGCAGCAGCCCGATGGCGTCCCCGAGGTTGCGCGCTCCGAAGGCGGTGATGTTCTCGCTCAGGATCACCTGCGTCCGGACCGGCGTGTCGAACAACGGCCGCGCCGTCAGCATGCCGGTGGTCACCGTGATCTTGTCCAGCGCCAGCGAAGTTTCATCCGCGGACAGGTCCGGCCCGGCGACCGCGATCAGCGCGACGGCCGGCAACAGGCCGGAGAGACAGGGAAAGGAGGCGCGAAAAGTCATGTCGAATAATATTAGTGGTGACTAATTTCAACAGCCCGCCACTTGGCAAGCCCATATATTAGTCTATACTAACTTTCATTGCCTAACCGCACCTTATCCGCTTAACGCTCAGAATCCCCAGTTGACCCGGACCACCGGGCTCCATGCCGGGGCGCCGCGGGCGATGCCGCGGTAGACGGCGAAATCCCACCAATAAAACGGGGAGAGGTGCACCTGCAACCCGCCGCCGATCATGCCCGCCCACGGCGTCCCGGCCCAGGTCAGGCCGCTCGTGGCCTTGCCGACAGTCGCCTCGCCGTAAAACTTGAGCAGGCTGGTCAGCGGCTGCACCAGCGCGACGGTCGCCGTCCAAGTGACGTCATAGCCGTTGTCGCCGGCCTGGCGGAGCAGGTCCACCTGCGCCATCGCACGGAACTCCCCTCCGCTCGGCAGCATGGTCGCCCACGGCACGATGACGCCGCCCTGCAGGCCCGGCCCGCCCGTGTCGCCGGTGCTGGTGGGCAGCCGCACATAGGGCATGAACGCCACCGCCGAAAACCCGTCGCGCCAGAAGGTCCACTTGGCGCGCAGGTAGAGGTCGCCGAAGCCGGTGTTGCGGTCCGCGAACCCGCCCCGCTCGTATTTCTGGCTGACGAACATGTCCGCGCCCACCTGCACGTCGAGGCTGTCCGTCAGGCCGGTCGTCAAGAAGGTCCGCCCCACCGCGACCGCGCTGGAGGTGCCGCCGGCCGATTCGTGGATGTTGGTCGCGATGGACAGCGCGTCCACCTTCACCAGGAAATGCCCGGGCGCCACGGTCTCCGGTGTCTCGGTGACCTGCGCCCGTCCGGACACAGCGGCCAGCATCAGGACCGGCCAGAGGCGCCGACCCAGGCCCGGGACGGAGAAAATCGAAAACCTCATGGCCGCGTTTACTTGGCCAGCGAACGGCATTACGCAACACCCGTTCCGCCCCGGCGGCTCCTTCGCGCTTGTCTGGGACGGGTGGCGCGGGCATTCCCTCGGGTGCATGTCACGGAACTTCGCGCGCCTGGTCTTCGGTTCGACGCTCGTCTTTTTCTGCGTGTTTTTCCTCTGGCCGATCCTGCAGATCCTGAAGGGCGGTTTCATCGATGCCGATGGGCGCCTGACCCTCGCCTACCTCGGGTCGCTGCTGACTGATCCGGTCTACCTGGGCGGCCTGGCCAACTCCTTCCTGCTGGCGCTGACCTCCACGGCCTTCGCGCTCGCGATCGCCCTGCCGCTGGCGTTTGTCTCGGACCGCTTCGTCTTCCCGGCGAAGGGCCTCCTCAGTTCGCTTCTCCTCGTGCCGATGATCCTGCCGCCGTTTGTCGGCGCGATCGGACTCAAGCAGATCCTCGGGCAATACGGCGCGCTCAACGCGCTGCTCATCGATGTCGGACTCCGGCCGACCGGCTGGACCTTCGACTGGCTCGGCGCAAACCAGTTCTTGGGCGTCGCGCTCGTGAACGGCTTCAGCCTCTACCCGATCATCTACCTCAACGTCGTCGCCGCCCTGGCCAACATCGACCCGGCCATGGAAGAGGCCGCGGAAAACCTCGGCTGCACCGGCCTGCGCCGGTTTTTCCGGATCACCCTGCCGCTGATCAAGTCCGGCCTCTTTGCCGGCGGCACCATCGTTTTCATCTGGGCCTTCACCGACCTCGGCGTGCCGCTGATCTTCGACTACTCGCGCGTGATGTCGGTTCAGATTTTCTACGGACTGAAGGACATCGGCGGCAACCCCTTCCCCTACGCCCTCGTCGCCGTGATGCTGGCCAGCTCAGTGTTGTTCTACGCGGTCGGCAAGGGACTTTTCGGCCGGGACCCCTACGCGATGATGGCGAAGGCGACCTCCACCGGCGGGCCCAAGGCCGTGTCGCGCAGCCGCGCCTGGCTGTGCACCGCGCTCTTCGCCGCGGTCACCTTCGTCGCCATCCTGCCCCACTTGGGCGTGGTGCTCGTCGCGTTCTCGAGCGACTGGTATGCCACGGTGCTGCCGCGCAACTTCACGCTGCACAACTTCGAGCTGGCCCTGGGGCACGACCTCACCGTGCCGGCCATCGCCAACAGCCTGAAATACGCGAGCATCTCCACCGTGGTCGACCTCCTGCTCGGCATCGCGCTGGCCTGGGTGATCGTCCGCTCCAAGCTCGCGGGCCGGCAGATCCTCGACTTCCTGGCGATGCTGCCGCTGGCCGTGCCGGGGCTGGTCCTCGCCTTCGGCTACATGGCGATGAGCCAGGACGGGAAATTCTTCGCCTTCCTCAACCCGACGCGCGACCCAACGCTGCTGCTCATCATCGCCTACTCGATCCGCCGCCTGCCCTACGTCGTGCGCTCCGCCGCCGCGGGTTTCCAGCAGACCAGCGAGACGCTCGAGGAGGCCGCGCAGAATCTTGGGTGTCCGCCGCTAAAGGCGGTCTTCCGCATCACGCTGCCGCTGATCGCCGCCAACCTCATCGCCGGCGGCCTGCTCGCGTTCTCCTTCGCCATGCTGGAAGTGTCCGACTCGCTTGTGCTGGCGCAGAAGCAGTATTATTATCCGATCACGAAGGCGATCTACGAGCTCTTCCAGCTCCTCGGCGACGGCAAGTTCATCGCCTCCGCCCTTGGCGTCTGGGCGATGGCCTTCCTCGGCATCACGATCGTGGGCATGACGATCCTGCTCGGCAAGAAGCTCGGCGCGATCTTCCGGGTTTGACGACGTTAAAGCCGCCGCGCCGAAGCCCAACGGGCGAAGGCGGGCCGGCAAACATTTGACCACGGATTACACGACCTAACACGGACGGTCCTATCCCACGGTCTCTATCCGCGACCATCCGTGAAATCCGTGGTCAAAGCCCTTGTCCAAACCGGTCGCCGGCGCCGCGCGCCATCAACGATGTCAGCCCCAGCACGCCCAGGCCGAGCCCGGCGCTGAACAGGAAATACCGACCGTCCTGCTGCAGCCCGAGCGCGGTGATCAGCACCGGCGCGAAGCCCGCGAGGATCCGCCCGAGGTTGTAGGCCGCACCCGAGAGCATCGTGCGGAAGGCCGCAAAGGCCTCGTTGAAATACGCCCCCATCAGCCCGTAAGGGATGCCGTTGAGCAGGGGCAGCACCAGGGCGAACACCAGCGAGGCGCGCGACGACCCGCTGACCCACGCGCCAACGGAAAGCATCAGCAATCCCGCGGCATACAGGCCCATCGCCCGGCGGACGCCCCACCGCTGCACGACCCACGCTCCCAGCAGCATGCCGGGCGCGACGTTGCCCCAGAAAAGCACCGTGTAGAACGGCGACTGCGGCAGCTCCTTGGCATAGAAAACATTCATGGTCCCGCTCGCGATGGTCAGGCTCGCCAGCCCGAAACAAAGCAGAAACGGCCGCCAGTTGCGGCTGATCGCCTGCGACAGGTGCGCCTGCGGTAGCGGCGCTTGCCCCCAAGCGCCCGGGCAGTGACCCGCTTCGCTTGCTGTAGGAGGGGCTTTACGCCCCGACAGACCGGCCGAATCGCTGGATAAACCCGCTCCTACAGCTGAATCGCCGCCAGCGAGCGCCCGCCACCGCACCGCACTCAGCACCGCCACCGGCAAAATCGACGCCGCAAACAACCACCGCCAGCCCATCAATGGCAGCGCATAGCGCGCCGCCATTGCCGCGAGCAGCCCGCCCAGGATCGAGAACTGCAGCAAGGCGGCAAACCGGTAGCGCCGCGGGCCATCCACGCGCTCCGCGAGATAGGTGTGGCTGATCCCCCACTCCGCGCCGAGCGACAGCGACGACAGCAACCGGAAGCCCAGCAGGCTCTCGTAGTTCCAGGCCCGGCTCAGGCCGAGAATGCCAGCCGCATAAACGACGAACACCGCCAGCATCAGCCGCCCGCGACCAAAACGATCCGCGAGGTAGCCGAACACCAGCGCGCCAACCCCGACGCCCGCCAGCCCGGCGAACTGCAGCCAGGAACTCTGCGGAGGGGTCAGCGCGAAATACGTCGCGAGAACTCTCTCCAGATAGATAAAAAGATAGAGGTCGTAATAGTCGAAGAACAGCCCGGTGAACGCCGTCCAATAGACGCGCGCCGCCGACTCGGAAGTTTTGACCACGGATGCCACAGATGGACACGGATAAGACCGACTCCGTCGCCTCGGTCAACCTGCGTATGACGCCGCTGCCCACCGCCCCGAAGGGGTCCGAGGGTCGTGCCAGTTCGATTTTTGGAGCGAGCTAAAAGGCCTTCGGAAGGCCAGAGGGCCGCTAGTCCTGAGGCGGCGTCTGCTTGCTGGAAAGCCGCGCGGCCTGTTCCAGCGCCGCGGCCTTCGCCTCGTCGTTGAGCTTGCCGCGGTAGTTGCCTTCCGTCTCCCAGTTGCCCTTGGCCATCGTGACCGCGATCGACGCATTGCGGAGCAGGGTCTGCGCCTCGGCGTGGTTGGGCTGGACGCGGAGGGCGTCCTGCGCGGCTTGAACCGCCTCGCGCGCCCGGCCGGCGGCGAGCAGCGCCAGCCCATGCGAGAGATTCAGGTCGGGGCGGTCGGGCTCGCAGGAACGCGCCGCCTCGCAGGCGAAGACCGCGGTCTCCAGCCAGCCGAGCGCGGACGCGCCCTGGCCGAGCAGTGTCAGGGCGGAAATGTTGTTGGGATCCGCCAGCAGGAGCTTGTCCGCGGCCGTCACCGCGTTCTGCGGCTTGTCCTTCAGCTGCAGGTTGCCGCCCAGCACGAAGGGCGCGCTGGAGACGCTCGACAGCATCCGGCCGAAAAGCCCGCCCTTGCCCGCCGCGAGCTTGAGCTGTGCGGCACGCATCAACTTGCGCACGGGCAGGCAGGACGGCTGCTCGCGCAGGACGGCGGCGGCGGTCTCGACGGCATGGTCGTAACGGCCGCGCTCAAAGGCGACGCGGGCGCTTTCCACCTGCTTCTGCAGACGCAACTCGAGGGCGGTGACGGCGACTTCGGGCATGGAGGAACTACCTAATAGAATTTCACAGGAGGCAACTGAGATAACGGAGAATCCAATCGATCCATTCACACCAAGGACGCAAAGCCCGAAGCGTTGCCTTCGCTGACTTTGCGCTCTTGGTGTAAAATTCCTGATCTCTGGCTCCGTTCCCTCGGTTTCCTCCTGTAAACCATCTCGGGCTTACAGCAGCTCAAGGTCTGCGCGGGTGGCACTCTCTAGTCGCGCCATCGCCGCCTGCACCACCGCGTCAGTCGGGCCCTCGACCAGGAGCCGCAGCTTCGGTTCGGTGCCGGAGTAGCGGACGAGGACGCGGCCGCGCGCACCCAATTCGGTCTCGATCGTCCGGATCACACCGGGCAGTGACGGCAGCGATTCCAGCGGCTTCTTTTCCTTCACCTTGAGCGCGGCGGACAGCTGCGGGAATTTAACCAGCGCGCGGCGCAACTCCGAAAGCGGCTGGCCCGTGGCGAGCATGACCTCGATCACTTTGAGCGCGGCGACGAGGCCGTCACCAGTGGGCGAAACATCGGCGCAGATCACATGGCCGGACGATTCCCCGCCGAAACCGGCGCCCTCGGCGAACATCCGCTCGATCACATAGCGGTCGCCCACCTGCGTGCGGCAGACACGCCCGCCCGCGGCGGTCACGGCGGCGTCGACTCCCAGGTTGCTCTGCACCGTGACGACAAGGGTCTTCGCCGCCAGCCGGCCGGTCCGCAGCGCATGCAAGGCCAGGATCGTGAGAATCTCGTCTCCATCGAGCACCTCGCCACGCTCATCACACAGGATGCAGCGGTCACCGTCGCCGTCGTGGGCGATGCCGAGCCGGGCGCCGTGCAGGCGGACGGCCTCGCACATTTTTTCCGGGTGCTCGCTGCCGACGCCGGCGTTGATGTTGCGGCCGTCGGGTTCGGCCCCGATGCCGAACACCTCGGCCCCATAAAACCGCAGGGCGGCGCCGCTCGTGTGCACGGTCGCCCCGTGAGCGGTATCGAGCACGATCTTCCATCCCGCCAGGGATGAGGGCAGCAGGGTTTTCGCCGCATCCAAGTAATCGCCCACGCCGTCCAATTTCTCCAACGAGACAACGGTGTCGTCCAGGCGGACCGCCGGCATGAGCCGCTCGATCTGCGCTTCCTCGTCGTCCGTCAGCTTCGTGCCCGCCGCGCCGAAGAACTTGATGCCATTGTCGGAGGCGGGATTGTGCGAGGCGGTGATCACCACGCCCAGCGCCGCTCCTTTCGTGCGCACCGCGCGGGCCACCGCCGGGGTCGGCAGCACGTCGAGCGTGTAGACCGAGCAGCCCTCGTGGGCGAGGCCGTCGGCCACCGCCTGAGAGAGCGACGCACCCGAGGCGCGGGTATCGCGGCCGATGACAACCTTTCCGGCCGGCACGCCCCTGGCCGTTTTCAGCCAGCGGGCGGCGGCCGCGCCGAGGCGCCAGGCGAAGGCCTCGTTCATCAGCGGGCTGCCGTAAGGCCCGCGCACGCCGTCGGTGCCGAAGTATTGTCGTTTCATGCGCGGTAAAACTCCTTCGTCGCCGCGATGCGGGCCCGCACCGCGCCGCCCAGCAACAGCTCGCGCGCCGGCGCGATCCCTTCCCGGACCGAGGCCGTTCGGCCGACGGCGTGCAGGCCGACGGCGGCGTTGAGCACAATGGTGTCGACCAGCCCGGCCGGACCGCGGCCCGCCAGGACGGCATCGACGATGGCAAGGTTTGCCGCGAGGTCGCCGCCCTGCAGTTCGCTGAACGGAGCCGCCGCCAGGCCGAAATCCTCCGCGCGCCACGTCGCCGGCAGGCCGCGGAGCCGGCCGACACCGCGCACCTGGTTGACCGTGGCCGTCGTGAGCTCGTCGATGCCCGAGTCCGCCGTGATGACCCCGTGGCCGACGACACCCGCCTCCTGGCCGAGCTCCTCGAGCGTGAGGGCCAGCTTCTCGACCAGCGGGAGCGAATAGACGCCGAGAATGACGTGGGCGGGCCGGCCGGGATTGATGAGCGGCCCAAGGATATTGAAGACCGTGCGCCGGCCCTGAGCCGCGAAGGCCTTGCGGACGGCCCCGATATGCTTGAAGGCCGGGTGATAATTCGGGGCGAAGAAGAAGACGTAGCCGAGCTGATCGAGCGCGGCGCGGAGTTTTTCCGGCGACGCGTTGAGGTCGACGCCCAAGGCGGCCAGGAGGTCGGCGCTGCCGCACTTCGAGGTGATGCCGCGGTTGCCGTGCTTCATGACCGTGACGCCGGCGCTCGCGAGGACGAGCACGACGAGACTGGAGACATTGAAGCCGCCCGCATGGTCGCCACCGGTGCCGACGATGTCGATGGCGCGCGGCGCCCAGGCCCCGACTCCGGGATCCACCGCCAGGTTCCGATAGGCGCGGGCCAGGCCGGCGATTTCGCCCGGAGTCTCGCCCTTGGCCGCGAGGGCAGCGAGAAAATCGCCCTTCGCCAAGTCAGTCTCGGTCGTCCCGGCCAGGCCGGCAGCCGCAGCCGCGACCTCGGGCGGGGAAAGATCCTGACGGGCCTGCAATTGGCCGGTGAGCTCGACGAGTAGGGACATCGCCCGCCGAGCAGAATCATTTCCCCAGGTGGCGCAAAGCATAAAACTCGACAGCCACGCCGGCGTATTAAAACCTCCGCGCGTGTTTTTCCCGCCACGCACCCTCTTCCGCTGCCTCGTCGTGAGCGCCGGCCTCCTGCTCAATGCCCGCGCCGCCGAGGAAACAACCAAGCCTCTCGCCGAGCTGAGCACTTCCGATGCGATCGTGCTCGGCGTTGTCGAAGGCGTCACGGAGTTCCTGCCGATCTCGTCAACGGGGCATCTCGTCATCTCCACGCAGCTGCTCGGGCTGGAGTCCGACCGTCAGCTCACGGACAAATCGGGCCAGCCGCTCTGGCACAAACCCCCGACCCGGGAAAATCCCACCGGGGAACCGCTCACCGTGAAACTGGCCGCTGACACCTACACGGTCGTCATCCAAGTCGGAGCCATCGCCGCAGTGGTGTTCCTCTATTGGCGGCAGCTGCTCGCCATGCTGATCGGCCTCTTGGGCCGCAGCAGTTCCGGTTTCCGGCTGCTGCGCAACGTCATCTTGGCCGTCGTGCCGGTGGTGATCATCGGGCTGCCCACGCACAACCTGATCGACAAATACCTCTTTTCCATTCCGACGGTGATCGGAGCGCTCGTCGTCGGAGCGTTCCTGATGCTCTGGGCCGAGCGCTGGCGTCGGGCCAACAGCGGCATCGGCTTCTCGAAGGGCGACCCGGCCGACCTGACGCCGCGCAAGTCCCTCGGCATCGGTTTCGCCCAATGCCTCGCGTTGTGGCCGGGCATGAGCCGCTCGATGGTCACCATCGTGGCCGGGTATCTGTCGGGACTGAATGCGGCGAAGGCCGCGGAGTTCAGCTTCCTCGTCGGCCTGCCCACCCTGGCCGGCGCCGCCCTTTTGAAGTCGCTCAAGTCGGGTCCCGACATGATCCAGGTCTTTGGCTGGGGCAACGTGCTGCTGGGCGGGCTGGTCGCCGCGGTTTCGGCCCTGGTCGCGGTCAAATTCCTCGTGCACTTCATCTCCCGCCACGGGCTGGCGGTTTTCGCCTATTATCGCCTTCTGCTGGCAGTTGCGTTGTTGTTGCTCTACCTGTTTTGAGCCGTTCCCGGGGGTCTGACTATAACTCTTGACGGCGCTTGGGGGCAACCTTACGACCCTCGTCTTTATATAACAAATTCACGCTGGTTTTAACCGGCGGCCCACGTCACAACTTCCTCTTCATATGGCTAACCCGAAACGCAAACAATCCAAGCGCCGCAGCGCCAATCGCCGTGCCGCCAACGCTTTCATCGCTCCCGAATTCGCCAAGGACACGGACGGCGGCCAGTTCCGCCCCCACCGCGTGAACCCGAAGACGGGCATCTATCGCGGTCGCCAGGTGCTGAACGTCGAGGTCTAAGGTCGGTCCGTTCAGTTTTTCCGTCATCAATCCCGAAACGGCCAGTCCCGCGGGAGCCCAGGCGCGCATTGCGGTCGACGCGATGGGTGGTGACCTCGGGCCGGCCGAAGTGGTCGAGGCCGTCAAGCTGACGCTCGCCTCCGGCGAGCCCATCAACCCCATCGTGCTGGTCGGCGACCAGGCGGTGCTTGAACCCCTGCTGCTGCAGGCCGGTCTCAACGGCCATGCCCGGCTCTCCGTCGCCCACGCCTCCGAGGTCATCACGATGGAGGACAAGCCGCTGCGCGCGATCGCCCGCAAGAAGGACTCCTCGATGGTCCGCGCCTTCAACATGCTGAAGGACGGCCAAGCCGGCGCACTCGTGAGCTCCGGGAACACCGGCGCCCTGATGGCCGGCAGCAAACTGATCGTCGGCTCCATGGACGGCGTGGAGCGCCCCGCCCTCGCCCCCGCGATTCCCCGCGAAGGCGGCTACTTCGTGCTGATCGACGCCGGGGCCAACCCCAACTCGGAGGCGATCCACCTGATGCACAACGCCATCATGGGCTCGAACTACGCCCGGGCCGTGCTTGGCGTCGCCTCGCCCCGCGTCGGCCTCCTGACCATCGGCACCGAGGAGGGCAAAGGCACGCCGCTCACCAACGAGACCAACGACCTGCTCAAGAAGATCAACGGCGTCGTCAACTACATCGGCCCGGTCGAGGGCTTCCAGGTTTTCCGCGACCACGTCGACGTGGTGGTGTGCGACGGTTTCGTCGGCAACGCCCTGCTGAAGTCCTGGGAATCGATGGCCAAGTTCATCAAGAACCTCCTGACCGAGGAGATGAAGCGCAACCCGATGCGCATGGGCGGCTACATCCTCGCCAAGGGCGCGTTCGACGCCATGAAGGAGCGCCTCAATCCCGACCGTTACGGCGGCGCGCCATTGCTCGGCATCAAGGGCAACGTCCTCAAGGCCCACGGCTCGAGCAACCGTTACGCCTGGGCCAGCGCCATCCGCGCCGCCGACAAGGTCCTCCGCCAGGATCTTTACCACCGCATCGAACAGGACGCCGCCCGCGCCAACGCCCTCATCGCCTCCCCGGGCTCCGACGCCGCGGCCAACTAATCTTCGCTTATGACCTCAGTCATCATTGCCGGTGTCGGCTCGTATGCCCCCGAACGGGTAGTCACTAACGCGGATATGACCAAGATCGTCGATACCTCCGACGAATGGATCCGGACCCGATCGGGCATCCGCGAGCGCCATCTGGCCGCCGCCGACGAGGCTACTTCCGACATGGCGATCAAGGCCGCCCAGTCCGCCCTGCTCGATGCCGGGATCAGCGCCGCTGACATCGACCTGCTGATCGTCGCCACCTGCACGCCCGACTACCCGGTCCCGTCCACGGCCTGCGTGGTGCAGCACAAGCTCGGCATCCCGCCCCACGCGACCTGCTTTGACATCTCGGCCGCCTGCAGCGGTTTTCTCTACGCCCTGGAAATCGCCTACGGCCAGCTGCTGACCGGTCGCTACAAGCGGGCCCTGATCATCGGCGCGGAGAAACTCTCCTCCATCGTGGACTGGACCGACCGGACCACCTGCGTGCTGTTCGGCGACGCCGCCGGCGCCGCGGTGCTCAAGAAGGTCGACCAGTCCGGCATCGGCATCATCGGCTCCGACCTCGGCGCCGACGGCGAGATGCTGGAGCTGCTCTACATCAAGGCCGGCGGCAGCCGTTGCCCGACCTCGCCCAAGACCATCGAGGACAAGCAGCATTTCCTCAGCATGAAGGGCAAGGAAGTCTTCAAGAACGCCGTCCGCGTCATGGAAACGGTCGCGCGCGAAATGGTGGAACAACATCATCTGACGCTGGATCAAATCAACCTCGTGATTCCCCACCAGGCCAACATCCGCATCATCGAGGCCCTCTCCAGCAACCTCGGTGTGCCGCTGGAGCGTTTCTACATCAACCTCGACCGTTTCGGCAACACCTCCGCCGCCTCCATCCCGCTGGCGCTTGACGAGGCGCGCCGCGCCGGCCGGATCAAGCCCGGTGACTATACCCTGCTGGTCGCCTTCGGCGCTGGCTTGACCTACGGTTCCACTCTTATTCGATGGTAATCCTTCGTTCCATGCGCCGACTCTCCCCCACCCTTGTTCTGGCTTCGTTCCTCGCACTGCTTTTCGTGCCCGCCCGGCTTGCGGCCGACCTGATCTGGACGCCGCAGGGCGGCTGGCACGTGGAAGGCGGCGTGCTGGAAGGACTCGGGGGCAACGAGGGCCGCAACGCCCTGGAGATGATGAACAAGGCCCGGGCCGCCGAGGAAACCAACAGCACGGGCTCCGCGCTGAAACTCTACCGCAACGTCTCCAAGAAGTATCCCAATTCCGTCTTCGCCTCCGAGGCGCTCTATCGCACCGGCCTGCTCTACCAGAAACGGCAGCAATACTACAAGGCCTTCGACAGCTACCAGCAGATGCTGGCGCGCTACCCGAACTCGGAGAAGTTCACCCAGGTCATCGGCGAACAATACCGCATCGCCTCCGACCTGTTCGCCGGCAAGCGCAGCCGCATCTGGGGCTGGCTCCCCGGCTTCCGGAACCGGGAGAAGGCCCTCGAGTATTACGAGACCATCGTCCACACCGCGCCCTACAGCGACTATGCGCCGCTCGCCCTGATGAACGCCGCCCACGGCTACAAGGACATCGGCGAGAGCGAGGCGGCCATCGATGCGCTCGACCGCATGATCAACACCTATCCGCGCAGCGTGCTGACCCCCGACGCCTACCTCAAGATCGCCCAGACCCACGCCTCGCTCGTGGACGGCCCGTATTACGACCAGGCGTCGACCAAGGACGCCATCACCTACTACGAGGATTACATGATCCTGTTCCCGGGCGACGCCGGCATGGCCTCGGCGGAGAAGGGCCTCGCCGACATGAAGAAGGTCCTCGCGCAGAGCAAGCTCACCATCGCGGACTACTACTACAAGTATCGGAAAAACTACAAGGCGGCCAAGGTCTTCTACAACGAGGCCATCACCGTCTACCCCGATTCCTCGGTCGCCGTCCAGGCGCGGGCCAAGCTGGTCGACGTCGACGCCAAGCTCGACGCGCAGGCGAACGCCGCCTCCGGCAAGCCCTCCGTGCAGCCCGAGCCCAAGAAGAAAAAGCGCTTCTGGCTGTTCTGAGCGCACCCGCGCTTTCCTCATGTTCCGTTCCGGCCATTTGCTGCGGCTGATATCCGCCTGCTTCGCGGCCGTCCTGCTGGCTGGCTGCGCGGGTTACCAACTAGGCACCGGTTCGGCGCCCAAATTCTCCACGCTCTTCATCGCGCCGGTCCGGAGCGAGACCCAAGTCCCGCAGGCGGTGACCCTCGTCACCACTCAACTGCGGGAGGCCATCATCAAGGACGGACGCGTCCGGTTGGTCGACTCGGCCGCCGCTGCCGACGCCACCCTGCAGGTTGCCCTGACCGGCTACGACCGGGCGGTCTCCGTCGCCCGGGCCGACGACACCGGGCTTGCGCGCCGCTTCGATGTCTCATTGCGCGCTGCGGCCACGCTGACCGACAATCGCAGCAAGACGGCTTATTTCACGCGCCGTCCCCTGACGGCCACCCGCGGCGCCTTTACCGACGGCGGCCTGGTGCAGGCGGAATACCAGGCGCTCCCGCTGCTCGCCGAGCAACTGGCCGGCGAAGCGGTGCACGCGATGCTGGATACGTGGTGAGCGGTTGGCCCGCGCCCTTGGGACGCGTTTTTGCAGCCGCCCTCGTCTGAAAGCGCGTCAGGAGGCCGCGCTCCACCCGCAATCAAGGATTGAGCCCCGTGACTCCTCCGTCTTCTGTCGCGCCAGCCATGCGCCATCCGCCCCAACTAGCCCCGTCCCTCCTCGCCGGCGACCACGCGCATCTCGCCGCCAGCGCCCAGGCCGTCGCCGACACCGGTGTGACCTGGCTGCACTGCGACATCATGGACGGGCATTTCGTGCCGAACCTCAGCTTCGGCCCCGAGACCCTCGCGGCCCTGCGCCGCGCCGGGATCAGGCTGTTTTTCGACACGCACCTGATGCTCTCCGAGCCGCAGAAATACATCGAGGCCTTCGCCAAGGCCGGCGCCAACCTCATCAGCGTCCACATCGAGCCCGCCTACGACCACCGCGCCACACTCGGGCGCATCCGCGAGCTCGGCTGCCAGTGCGGCATTGTCCTCAACCCCGGCACGCCGGCCGACGCCATCGAGGAACTGATCCCGCTCGTCGACCTCGTGCTGGTGATGACCGTGCAGCCCGGTTTCGGCGGCCAGTCCTTCCGGCGCGACATGCTGCCCAAGCTGAAGCAAGTCGATGGCTGGCGCAGCGAACGCGGCCTCAAATTCCGCCTCGAGGTCGACGGGGGCATCGACTTGGCGACTGCGGCGGAATGCCGCGCCGCCGGCGCCGACACCTTTGTGGCCGGCACCTCGTTCTTCAAGGCCGCCGACAAGTCCGCTTTCGCCGGCACCATCGCCGCCCTGTCCTGAATGCCGCGATGCAGCAGGTCCATGGTGACTATCTGATCTCAGACGATCCCGCCCGGCTGGATACGGGCGCCATTCATGCCTATCTCAGCCGGTCGTATTGGTCGCCCAATATTCCCCGTGCGTTGGTGGAGCGCGCCCTGCAGGCCTCGCTTTGCCTTGGCGCCTACACGTCGGGCGGAGCGCAAGTCGGGCTCGTGCGCGTGATCTCCGACTACGCCACTTACGCCTACCTCTGCGACGTCTACGTGCTCGAAGACCATCGCGGCCACGGCCTCGCCAAGGTGATGATGGCCGCCACCGTCGCCCACCCGCGCCTGCAGGGTCTGCGCAGCTGGAATCTGCGCACGAGGGATGCGCAAGGACTCTACGCCCAATTTGGCTTCACGCCCGTCGACAATCCGGCGAGCTGCATGGTTCGCCGCTTTCCGGACGCATATGGCAAGCGGGCCGAAATCCCCTGATCAGCGCCCGGCCGCCCGGGCGATTTCCGCCGCCCTCGCATATTGGCGGCGAAAGGTGTCGGCGAGCTCGCTCGCCAGCCTGACCGCATCCACCTTGTCCTTCGAATTCAAGGCGCGCCGGATCCGGCCGTTGGTCTCCGCGTAGGTCACGGCCGACATGTCGCCCATGACGGCGAGAGCCGTCGGCGGCATCCCGGCACGGATAATCTCGCGCCACGCCGTCACCAGCTCCGGGTGGGTATCCTGGCACATCACGCGCGTGACGAAAGCCATCTCCCCCACCAGCCCGCCCGTCCAGGCCCCGTGATAGATCAGCGGGTTCGCCTCCGCGTAGGGATTCACATCGGGATCGGAGCGATACTTGGCAAAATCCGCGTTTGTGTAAAAGTCCCGACGAACCGGCAACCGGCGGAGTTCGTAGCGCTCCGTGCCGCCCGGCACGCCCACCTTGAAGTTCCAGAGCTTCTGCCCTTCCATGGACAGGGCATACTCCATGAAGGCCTGCGCCACCCGGAAGTTAGGCGCGCCACGCAGCACCGCGATCGGGTCGGGCGAAAGCACCGTGCCGTCGGGCGGAGAAAAATAGCCGATGCGTTCGCCCCTTCCGTCCACCCGGAGGGCCGTGGCCTGGAAGCTGCCGCGCCCGTAGAAATCGATGCACATGCCCACCGCCGAGTTGCCCTGGATCACGTCGATGGGCGGCTTCTGCGACGTGTCGGTGAAATAGCGGGCGTTCGCGCCGATGCGCTGCAGCAGCTGGAGGCCGTCGACCCAACCTTCCGCCACCGCCTGTGCCTCGAGGCTTTCCCGGCTCCCGCCGGTGTCATGCACCAATTGCTGCCAGCGCCGGTGAATGTGCTGTTGGATGACATTCTCGAAGGCCTTGGCGATGGAGCTGCTCTTGGTCGGATCGCACAGTGCGATCTCGCCCTGCAGCCGCGGATCCGCGAGGTCGTCCCAGGCCCGGGGTTCAGCCGCGATGCCCAGGCGCTTGTAGGAGTCGCGGTTGTAGATCATGCCATAGCTGCTCAACACGTCTCCGACCCACAGACCACGCGGATCCCAGTAAGGCTCGCCCGTGAAGGACTGGGGAATGACGTCATCGCGGAACCACTCCGGGTGCTGCGCCATGATGCCGGAGTCCACCAGCCGGCCCGCCGCCGCGTGGCGGATGTAGTCGTAGCTCCCGCCACCAAAGAAGACATCCAGCCCGCAGCTGACGCCCGACTCCAGGAACGCCCGGCGCGCCGCCAGGTCCGGCGTGTCGGCCGCCGGGTCCGGCCCGGGCACGAGCTGGGGATTTTGGAACGCTCCCTGCACGTCCATGCTCCAGACACGTCCCAGTTTTCGCGTCCAGTAGAGCTGGAAGGCCGACAGGTATTCCGACTCGATGTAGCGGTTGATCTCGCTGGTGCCGCCGATCACGCGCCAGTCGATCGATACGGTCCGGCCCGTGCGGGCCAGATACCACTCGCGAAAGCCGCGCGCGCATTCGTATCGGAGGGCCTCGTTGTGCGGCGTGATCACGACCAGGGTGTCGTCCCCGGCCTGCACTGCCGCCTGCTTCGGCCGGAAGACAAACGGCAGCCCGACAACCGCGGCCAGCGCGAGGATGATGAGGGCGCGCTTCATGGTGGGCGCTCGGCGCGTCAGGCGGTCAGGATGACCACGTCGTCCGGAGCCACCGCCGCATACAGCTCGCCGCGATCGGCCCCGTCCACGAAGCGCGGATTGCGCTCGAAGATCTTCAGCTTCGTGTCCCCGGTGATGAATTCATATTGGGCGACATCGCCAAGATAGACGCACTCGCCGATCCGCCCCCGGACCGCGTTGCTCGGCTGCGGCGCACGGTGCAGCTCCCAGCATTCGGGCCGGATCGAGACCGTGACCGCATCCCCCGGCGCCGGCGGCTGCGCCGGGTCGCCCGGCCGGCCGGCGAAAATGCCGACCGCGGTCTCCACCGTCAGATGGCCGCCATCCCGGCCGAGGACCTTGCCCGGCAGGAAATCTGTCTCGCCGATGAAATTGGCCACCGTCCGGCAATTCGGCCGCTGATAAACCTCGCGTGGCGTTCCCACCTGCAGGATACGGCCGCCATCGAGGATCGCCATGCGGTCCGCGATCGAGAGCGCCTCCTTCTGGTCGTGGGTGACGTAGACGGTCGTGAGCCTGAATTCCTTGCAGACGCGGCGAATCTCCGCGCGCATCTCGAGGCGCAGCTTCGCGTCCAGATTGGACAACGGCTCGTCGAGCAGCAGGCAACGCGGGCGGATGACCAGGGCCCTCGCGAGCGCCACTCGCTGCTGCTGACCGCCAGAGAGTTGGTTGGGCTTGCGGTCCGCGTATTGCTCCATGCGCACGGAGGCCAGGGCCTCGGCCACGCGCTGGCGGCGCTCCGCCTCCGGCACCCGGCGCTCCTCGAGCCCGAACGCCACGTTGCCCGCCACACTCATGTGCGGCCAGAGGGCATAGCTTTGAAACATCATGCCCGTATTCCGCTTGTGCGGCTCGAGGCGGGTGACGTCCTCGTCGCCGAAAAGGATGCTGCCCTGCTCCGGGATATAGAAGCCGGCGAGGCTGCGCAGCAGCGTGGTTTTGCCGCAGCCGCTCGGGCCCAGCAGGAAAAACAGCTCCCCCGGGTTGATGGTCAGGTCGAGCCCGCGGAGCGCAACGACACTCCCGAATTGCTTGGTCAGTTGCTTAACCTGAATCGAAATCATCGGCTGCGCGGTGGCGGCGAGGCAACCGGCCGGCCGAGGTTAAGTCAAAAATAATAAAGCCGCGGCGCGGTTTGTAACGGGTTGCCTTGGCCTCCTGTTCCCCTCTGATCGCTGCATGCCCCAGAAAAAAGGCCTGCCGGATCTCAAGCATCTCGATCACATCCTGGTGACGCCCACCGCGATCAAGCGCCGCATCGCCAGCCTCGGCGCGCAGCTGAACCACGATTACGCCCAGAAGGACCTGATGGTCGTGGCCATCGTGAACGGCGCCCTGATCTTCACCGCCGACCTGCTGCGCCAGCTGAGCAGCCCGCTGCGCCTGGACTGCCTGCGCGCCTCGAGCTACCACGACGGCACCAAGGCCATGGGCGAGCCGCGCATCGTGGACCAGATGAAGCTCGATGTCCGCGGCCAGCATGTGCTGCTGGTCGACGACATCCTCGACACGGGCAAGACCCTCGCGGCCGTCGCCGGCCTGATCAAGAGCAAGGGCGCCGCCTCCGTGAAAACCTGCGTGCTCCTCGACAAGAGGGCCCGCCGCATGGTGCCCTTCGAGGCGGATTACGTGGGCTTTGAGATCCCCAACGAATTTGTCGTGGGCTTCGGGCTGGATTTCAACGAGCGCTACCGCAACCTGCCCTGCATCGGCGTCCTGAAGCCCAAGTTTTACGGGGGAAAATGAGGCAGCAAAATGCCTTGCACTCCCTCGGAGCGGGCTTTTTCTTGCCCCTCACCCTTGGAGGGGTGGCCGAGTGGTTTAAGGCACATCTTTGCTAAAGATGCGTAGCGGAAACGTTACCGGAGGTTCGAATCCTCTCCCCTCCGCCACTTTTCTTTCCAAAGTGGAAAGAAAAGTGCCAGTCGAAGCCTTGGCGAAGGCTGGCCTTCCGCGAGCGAAAGCGTCCAAGCCCGCCCCGCTTCTGATCGATTTCGCGAACCTGACCGTAACCCGCGGCGACAAAAGCGTGCTGCACGGGTTCAGCTTGCAGGTGAAACGCGGCGAGCACATCGCCCTCCTCGGGCCCAACGGCTCCGGCAAATCGACCCTCGTCAAGCTCATGACCTGCGAGATCTACCCCCAGGCCGGCATCCGGGGCACGCGCTTCCGCCTGTTCGGCGAGGAACAGTGGTCGCTGGAGGATGTGCGCCGGCGGGTCGGGATCGTCACGCTCGACATGCTGCAGCATCTCTCGCACGAGATCACCACCCGCGAAGTGACGGCGCGCGACATGGTCCTATCCGGTTTTTTCAACAGCCTCGGTCTCTGGCCCCACCACGTCGTCACGGCCGCCCAGCGCCGGCGCGCCCGGGCGATCCTGGGGTTTCTCGGCATCACTCATCTCGCGAACCGTCCGCTTTCGGCCATGTCCTCCGGCGAACAACGCCGGGCGCTCATCGGCCGGGCCCTGGTGCACGATCCGGAGGCGCTTGTCCTCGACGAGCCGACCACCAGCCTCGACCCGGGCGCGGTGCAGGAATTCCGGCGGGTCCTGAGCCGGCTGGCGCGCATGGGCAAGAGCGTCGTGCTCGTGACCCACAACGTGGCGGACCTCGTCCCGGAAATCGAACGCATCCTCCTCATGAAGGGCGGCCGACTGATCGCCGACGGCCCCAAGGCACGGGTGCTCAGCTCGGCCAGCCTTTCCCGCCTGTTCGGGAAGAAACTGCGCCTGATCCGCCACCGGCGGCACTACGACTTGGTGAACGGGTGAAGGCGGTGGAACCGGGCCTCCGGAACGGTTTTCCCAACCGGCAAATCATGAAACGCGCCCTGATGGTCGCGTTTCACCGTTGAGGGCGTTTCCGGTTGCAGCCTTCAGCTGCGGTGCCCCGCAGAGGCTGAGCAGGAGAGCGGCGGATCGACAGGTCAGGCCGAGGCTCTTGTCGTATCCGAACGGGGAAACGCAGGCACAAAAAAACGCCGCGGATCGCTCCGCGGCGTTTTGAATGGGTTCAATAGCGATAATGCTCAGGCTTGTAGGGGCCCTCGACCGGCACGCCGAGGTATTCAGCCTGGGCCGGCGTGAGCTTCGTGAGCTTGGCGCCGATCTTCTCGAGGTGCAGGCGGGCCACCTCCTCGTCGAGGTGCTTCGGGAGGCGGTAGACGCCGACCTTGTAGGTGTCCTTGTTCTTCCAGAGATCGAGCTGCGCGAGCGTCTGGTTGGTGAAGCTGTTCGACATGACGAACGACGGGTGGCCGGTGGCGCAACCGAGATTCACGAGGCGGCCCTCGGCGAGCATGTAGATGCTGTTCCCCTTCGGGAAGGTATACAGGTCGTATTGCGGCTTGATGTTGGTCCGCTTGGCGTCGGACGCGTTGAGCTTGTCGACCTGGATCTCGTTGTCGAAGTGGCCGATGTTGCAGACGATCGCCTGGTCCTTCATCTGGCGCATGTGCTCCAGGGTGATGATGTCCTTGTTGCCGGTCGTGGTGACGTAGATGTCGGCCTTGCCGAGCGTGGACTCAATCGTGTTGACCTCGAAGCCCTCCATCGCGGCCTGCAGGGCGTTGATGGGGTCGATCTCGGTGACGATGACGCGGGCGCCGAAGCCCTTGAGTGAAAACGCGGAACCTTTGCCGACGTCGCCGTAGCCGCAGACGCAGGCGACCTTGCCGGCGATCATGACGTCGGTGGCGCGCTTCAGGCCGTCGGCGAGCGATTCGCGGCAGCCGTAGAGGTTGTCGAACTTCGACTTGGTGACCGAGTCGTTGACGTTGATCGCCGGGACGCGGAGCTTGCCCTTCTCCAGCATCTGGTAGAGGCGGTGCACGCCGGTCGTCGTCTCCTCGGAAACGCCACGCCATTCCTTGGCGATAGTCGTCCAGCGGAGCGGGTCCTCTTTGTGGACGCGCTTCAGGACATTCTTGATGACCTGCTCCTCATGGGAACCGGAAGGCGTGTTGACCCAGTCGCTGCCCTCCTCGAGTTCGCAGCCCTTGTGGATGAGGAGCGTGACGTCGCCGCCGTCGTCGACGACGAGCTGCGGGCCCTTGCCGCCCGGAAACGAGATGGCCCGGAGGGTCAGGTCCCAGTATTCCTCAAGCGTCTCGCCCTTCCACGCGAAGACCGGCGTGCCGGACTTGGCGATGGCCGAAGCGGCGTGGTCCTGGGTCGAGAAGATGTTGCACGAGCACCAGCGGACGTCGGCGCCGAGCTCCTTGAGCGTCTCGATGAGGACGGCCGTCTGGATCGTCATGTGCAGCGAACCGGTGACGCGCACGCCGGCCAGCGGCTTGGCCGGGCCGAACTTCTTGCGGACGGAAATGAGGCCGGGCATCTCGTGCTCGGCGACGGAGATCTCCTTGCGGCCCCAGTCGGCGAGAGTGATGTCCTTGACGTGAAAATCCTGCGCCTGAGGCGAGGTGGAGGTGGTAGGCATGATGGTAATGGTGTTGCGGGTTACTTGATGGCGGCGCGGAGGGCGGCGACCTTGTTGGTCTGCTCCCAAGGCAGGCCGACCTTGCCGAAGTGGCCGTAGTTGGTCGTCTGGCGGTAAATGGGGCGGAGCAGGTTGAGCTGACGGGTGATGTCGGCGGGCTTGAAGCCGAAGACCTTGGTGACGGCCTTCGCGATCTTCTCGTCGGAGACCTTGCCCGTGCCCATCGTGTCAACATAGACGCTGACCGGATCGGGATAGCCGATGGCGTAGGCCACCTGGAGTTCGGCGAGCTCGGCGAGGCCGGCCGCAACGATGTTCTTCGCGACCCAGCGGCACATGTAGGCCGCGGAACGGTCGACCTTGGACGGGTCCTTGCCCGAGAAGGCGCCGCCGCCATGGCGGCCCCAGCCACCGTAGGTGTCGACAATGATCTTGCGGCCAGTGAGACCGGAATCGCCCTGCGGACCGCCGATAACGAAGCGACCGGTCGGATTGATCAGGAACTGCGTCTTCTTGGTCAACATGCGCGCCGGGATGACCTTCTTGATGACGTTGTCGATGAGATAGCTCTCGATCTGGGCATGCGAGACGCTGTCCGTGTGCTGCGTCGAGATGACGACGTTCTCGACGGAGACGGGCCGGTCGTTCTCGTAGCGGATCGAAACCTGGGACTTCGCGTCGGGACGCAGCCAGTCGACCTTGCCGCTCTTGCGGATCTGCGTAAGCTTGCGGCCGAGGCGGTGGGCAAACATGACCGGCGTCGGCATCAATTCGGGCGTCTCGGTGCAGGCGTAGCCGAACATCAGGCCCTGGTCGCCGGCACCCTGCTCGGCGGTCTTTTTGCCCTTGGCCTTCTTGGCATCGACGCCCTGCGCGATATCCGGCGACTGCGCGGTGAGGTAATTGTTGATGAAGACGGTATCGGCGTGGAAGACGTCATCCTTGTTGACGTAGCCGATCTCGCGAATCGCGGCGCGGACGATCGCCTCGTAGTTAAGCTTGGCCTTGGTGGTGATTTCACCGGCCAGAATGACCATGTTGGACTTCACCATCGTCTCGCAAGCGACACGACTGGTGCGGTCCTGGGTGAGGCAGGCGTCCAGCACGCTGTCAGAAATAAGATCGGCGACCTTGTCCGGGTGACCTTCGCCGACCGACTCAGAGGAGAATACGAATGATTTTGCCATAAATGTTGGCCCCTAAAAAGGCGCGTCATGAGCGTCGCCGCAAGGAGAATATCAACATATCTGGATTTTATGATACGTGTCCAACAAAACGATTAATCTGCAGCGCCTTGTGCCGATAGAAACTAATGATGCCCGTCTTGGAGCAACCCCCTGCTTCCACCTCCATCCTGAAAGATCGCAAGATCCTGTTGGTGGATGATGACCGCCTCAATATGCGGATTCTGGCGGGCATTCTCCGACCCGAGGGGGCGATCGTGGCCGAGGCGAACTGCGGGGAAGCCGCCCTCGAACTCTATCCCACCTTCCTGCCCGATCTGGTGCTGCTCGATGTGATGATGCCGGGCATCAACGGCTATCAGACCTGCCGGCAGCTGAAACAGCAACATGGCGACGCCTGCGCCCCCGTCATTTTCATCACGGCCAAAAACGAATCCGATGACATTGTCGAGGGACTGGAGGCCGGCGGAGTTGACTATCTGCCCAAACCCTTCCGACCCAAGGAGGCCCTCGCGCGCATCCGGATCCACGTGCAAAACCGCATCCTGCGCGAACAGCAGAACCAGTTGGTGGAACAATTGAGCCACGCCAACGCCGCCAAGAACCGGCTGCTGGGCATGGCGGCCCACGACCTCCGCAATCCCCTCGCCTCCATCCGGGCGCTCTCCGAATTCCTGAGCGACGGGACAGTCGGTCCCCTGACCGCCGAGCAGCTGGATTTGGTCGGCACGATCCATGAAGCAAGCCAGTCGATGCTCACCCTCGTCAACGAGCTGCTCGACCTCTCGGTCATCCAGTCGGGTGAATTGAAGCTTTACCGAGAGGAGCATTCCCTCGCCGACCTGATCGCCAAGTCGGTCGGCATCGCCAACCTCAACGCCGCGGCCAAGGGCACGACGCTGGTTTTTGCGCCGTCCCCCGTTGCCAAAATCTTGCTCGACGAGGAAAAAATCAAGCAGGTCGTCGCCAACCTGCTCAGCAACGCGGTCAAGTTCTCCCCGCCCGGCTCGGTGATCCGGATCGGACTGCAGGCCGAGGACGCGCACGCCGTGGTCCGCGTGCGCGACCAAGGGCCGGGCATCCCCGCCGGCGAACATGGAAAACTGTTCCAGGACTTCGGCCGCACCTCGGTCAAGCCGACCGGTGGCGAGCAAAGCACCGGCCTGGGGCTGGCGATCTGCAAGAAGCTGATCGAGGCTCATGGCGGACGGATTTGTGCCGATAACGAGCCGGATGGCGGCTGCACCTTCAAATTCTCCCTGCCCCTGAATCCATGAAGTTCGAGGGCAAAATCCTGCTGGTCGACGACGAGGCGCACATCCGCAAATTCGTCGGATTGCTGCTGCGCAAGCATTTCGCGCCGACGGTCCTCGAGGCCGGAGACGGCCTCGCGGCACTCGCCATCTATGAACAGCAGCAACCCGACCTGGTGCTGCTCGACGTCAACATGCCCCACCTCGACGGGCTTCAGACATTGGACCGGCTCCGGAAGGCCTACCCGGACGCCAACGTCGTGATGCTGACCTCCCTGACCAACCGCCAGACGGTGGAGGAATGCCTGCGGCTGGGTGCCATCGACTATATCCGCAAAGACACGCCCAAGGACGAACTCGCCGCGCAGCTTCAGCGCATCATCGAGGAGTGTTTCGCCGAGGACCCTCCGCCCACCACCGCTTCCCTCCCGCCATGACCCCGACGTCCAACCCGGGCGGCTTTCAACCGGTCGCCACTCCCGGCATCGCCGAGGTGCGTTACTCCCTGCCCGCATTGCTGAAGGAAGTGCAGGTCGAGCGCACCGCGTCCGCTTTCGCCATCGAGAAGCTCGACCAGGTGGAGATCACCAAGCTTTTCCAGAAAAACCGCACCCGCCGTGTCACCCGAGCCAGAAAATAGCAAGTTCCTCGCCCTGGTCCGGAAGCTGCCGAACTTTGATTTCGAGGCCGAGCTGGAATCGAGCGCCACCATGCACGGGGCCGGCAGTCTCGCGCAGTTGCAGGCGCTCATCGACCTCAAGCTTTTGTCCAAGGAAGAGGCCACTCACCAGTGGGCCAATTCCATCGGGATCGCCTACGTGGACGTGCTTGCCTCGACCATCACCGACGAGGCTGTCGCCTGCCTGCCCCAGGAGATCGCGCGCAAGGCCCGGGCCATCGGCCTCTACGTCATCGACGGGGTGCTGACGGTGGCGATCGCCACGCCGCTGAATGCCGAACTGCTCCGGCGGTTGCAGCTGATCGCGCAGATGCCCGTAAGTCCCGTCTTCGGACTGCCCTGCGAGATCAACGACGCGATCGCGATCCACTACGCGACGGAAAAGACGCTCAACGACAGCCTGGCCGACCTGGAAAAGGAGACGATCTTCAGCCGCCCTGACACGGGCCCGGAACGTCTCGAACAGATTGCGGAGTCCGAGTCGCTGGTTAAGGTCCTGGACGAGATCATCTATTTCGCCCTGCGCGAGCGCGCGAGCGACGTCCATATCGAGCCGCTGGAAAGCCACACCCGGATCCGTTTCCGCGTCGACGGCATGATGCGCGAAGTGATCACCTACTCCCGCAAGCTCCACCGCGCCGTCATCTCGCGGCTGAAGATCCTGTGCAGCCTCAACATCTCCGAGTCCCGTTTCCCGCAGGACGGCCGCTTCTCCATCTCCATCGGGACGAACCGGGCTGATTTCCGGTTCTCCTCCATCCCCACGGTCAACGGCGAGAAGGCGGTCATCCGCGTGCTGGCCACCGCAGGCCGCCGCACGATGATGTCGCTGGACAAGATGCTCATCTCCCAGCCGATCCTGCAGCCGCTCAAGCGGCTCATGCAGAGCCCCAACGGCATCCTCTTCGTCACCGGCCCGACCGGCTCCGGCAAGACCACGACGCTTTATTCCGCCCTCTCGGAGATCAACACGCCCGGGGTCAACATCTCCACCATCGAGGATCCCGTCGAGATCCAGCTGAGCGGCGTGAACCAGAGCCAGGTGAACTCGCACATCGACCTGAAATTTTCCACGCTGCTCCGCTCCTTTCTCCGCCAGGATCCCGACGTCATCCTCATCGGGGAGATCCGCGACCTTGAAACGGCCAAGATTGCCACCGAGGCTGCGCTCACCGGGCACCTCGTGCTCGCCACGCTGCACACCAACACCGCCCCGCAGGCCATCGTGCGACTGATGGAGATCGGCGTCGAATCCTACATGGTCGCGCCCGCCGTCATCGGCGTCCTCGCGCAGCGCCTCGCGGCGCGGATCTGCGACAAGTGCAAGGAGGCCTACTACCCGCCGCGCGAGACGCTGCTGCGCTACTTCGAGGAGGAGGGCCTGACCGACGTGCCCTTTTATCGCGGTCGCGGCTGCCCTCATTGCCGCGGCACCGGCTACCGCGGGCGCATCGCCTTCCACGAACTGGTCCTGATCACGGAGGAAATCCGCCAGCTCATCGCCGAGCGCAGGAGCACCCAGGAGATCACGCGGGCCGCCGCGCGGGTCGGCTACCGTCCGCTGCGCTATGATGGCTTGCGCAAGGTGCTGCTCGGGCTTACCACCATCGAGGAAATTGAGCAGAACACCTCCTCCGAATGGGCCACCTAAGTCACCGCCAGCATGCCAGCTGACCCGAGCATCGACCCGCAGGTCATCGAGGGATTGCGTGCGCTCAGCCCGGAAGGCGGCAACGAGTTCCTCAAGGAACTCGTCGACATTTACCTGCAGGACACACCGGAACGGCTGACCGAACTCGATCAGGCGCTCGCCCGGCAGGACGCACCGACGGTGACGCGCGCCGCCCACACCATCAAGGGCAGCTCCAGCAACTTTGGCGCCCGGGAGCTCGCGCGACTCGCCTTGGAAATCGAATTGTCCGGCAAGGCCGCCAACCTGGCCGCCGCCGCCGCCGCCGCCCCCGGGCTCAAGGCCGAATACCAGCGCGTGGCCGAGGCACTGACCCAGATCTCCTCCGGCACCTGAGCCGGACCTTGCGGTCAGAACCCAGCATGCGCCGCTATTTTCCACTGTTGCCTCTGTTGTCCGCTCTCTTGTTGCCGGCGGCTGCGCTGGAGTGGAAATCCGACAAGCTCGAATTCACCACAAAGCCTTTCCAGGTCACGCAAGACGTCGCCTTTACCTTCAAGAACACCGCGGCGAAACCGGTCACCCTGCTCGACCTGCAGACCAACTGCGACTGCCTTGAGGCGACCGCGGACCTGAAGACCTACGCGCCCGGAGCGACCGGCACGATCAAGGCCCGCTTCACGATCGGCGACCGCTCCGGCCTGTATGAACGCATCATCACCGTCGTGACCGACGAGGCCGCCGGCCCGGTCAGGCTGCTGGTCCGTTTCGAGGTCCCGGAAATTTCCGATCTCACGCCGCGCAGCGTGAGCTGGAACTTGAAGGCCGAAGCCACCGAGAAGGTCGTGGAGATCGTCCCTGCCGCGGGTCTCGAGATCAACTTCACCGAGGCCCAGGCCACGAACGACGCCTTCACTACCCGCCTGGAAACCGTCACCGCGGGCCGTCGCTACCGGCTGCATCTCCAGCCGCGCAGCACGGCGGAGTCCGCCAGCGCCGCGATCCGGGTCTTCGGCCGGGAAAAGGCCGGTCACGACGTCGTCGTCAGCGCCTACGCGAGCGTGCAGTGACGCTCAGCGGTAGAGCGCGGTCACCGGCGTGGCCGTCAGCACGTTGTATTGGCGCATCGCCAGCCGCCACCACTCGGAGAGTTGCCCCGCCGGTTGCTTCCACAGCGTTTCGTGGAGCCAGATCATGGACTCCGCATCCAGCAGCAGCGCCATCTTCTCGCGGTGCGTCAGGTTCGCCGGCCCCTCGGCGAGGAGTTTCTTGCGCAGCGTGATGAAATAGGACCGCACGGCGTGGCTGCCTTCGCGCTGGCGCAACAGCGAGACGTGCACCGCGTTCACGTAGGGATCGAGCACTGCCTGCAACAGGCCGTAGTCGGCCTGCAGCTGCGGGATGGGCTGCATGTGCCGGTAGCACTGCTCCAGGTTCCGGGCGAGCCGCGGCAATTCGGGCGGCGGCTCCGTCTCGTCCGGCGTGAGAAACAACCCGAGTTCGCGGGCGCGGCGGCCGAAGCCGGCCGTGCCGAGGATGATCGACAGCGGGGCGGAAAGCACCATCCCCGCGATCACGGGACTGAGCCACCAGAAAAAGGACGGCACGAGAATGAAGGCCGAGACGCCCCACACGAGGCCGATCGTCATCTGCCCGGAGTGCGTGATGATCGCCTCGCGCCAGTCCGTGTCCTCGCTCGCCTCGCGCTTCTGCGTCACCCAGCCCACGCCCTGCCCAAGCAGGATGTAGAGGACGAACTTGGAATTGAACATCATGTTGATCGGCGCCAGCAGCGTCGAGAGCGCCACCTCGAGCAGGACGCTGGCGATCAGGCGGAACGGGCCGCCATAGGCCACCGCCCGCCGGTCGCGCAGGGCCATCAGGACGCTGATCGCCTTGGGCAGAAAGAGCAGGAGCAGGGTGAACAGGAAAAGGGTGAACGCCTCCGGCACCTCGATCCGGTAGCCGAGGACGTAGGTGATCATCTCGGCGTGGAAGTGGGTGAAGCTGCCCGCCAGCACTTCGCGGAAGGTATGGATGCTGCTGATCAGCAGAAAGAGCAGCCAGAGCGGCGAGGCCACGTAGCCCATGATGCCCTGGAGCAGATGGAACCGGTTGGCCGGGTGGAACCCGCGGGCGAAGAGCAGCCAGCTGTGCTGCATGTTCCCCTGGCACCAGCGCCGGTCACGCTTGGCGCTGTCAATCAGCGTGGGCGGCCCCTCTTCATAACTGCCTCCGAGGTCGTAGGCCAACCACACGCCCCAGCCGGCACGGCGCATCAGGGCCGCCTCGACGAAATCGTGGCTGAGGATCCGTCCCCCGAACGGCTCGCGGCCCGGCAGTTCGGGCAGGCAGCAGTAGTCGATGAAGGGCCCCACGCGGATCACGGCGTTATGGCCCCAGAAATTGCTTTCCCCCTGGTGCCAGTAGTTCAGGCCCGCCAGGAACAGCGGGCTGTAGAGCCGGTTGGAAAACTGCTGGAGGCGCGAGTAAAGCGTGACGCCGTTCACGACGCGCGGGGCGGTCTGCAGGATGCCGACCTTCGGGTTCCGCTCCATCATGGCGACCAGCTTCACCAGCGACTCGCCGGTCATGATGCTGTCGGCGTCGAGCACGGCCATGTAGCGGTATTTGCGCCCCCAGCGGCGAAGGAAGTCGGCCACGTTGCCGCTCTTCTTGTTGATCGAGATGCGGCGCTTCCGGTAGAAGATCCGGCCGAAGCCGTTCAGCTGCTTGCAGAGCTCCACCCACGCGACCTCCTCCTGGATCCAGTTGTTGGGGTTGTTCGAGTCGCTGAGGATGAAAAAGTCGAAATTCTCCAGTCGGCCCGAGGCCTGGAGCGAGCGGTAGATCACGCGCAGCCCCTCGAACACGCGGCTGGGGTCCTCGTTGAAGATCGGCATGACGACCGCGGTCGAGGCCAGCGGCAGCGTCGCCAGCGGCTCGCCCTCGATCGAGCGCGTGATGCGGTAGGGATCGCCGTTGCGGTTCAGCACGTAGAGTCCGAGCAACGCCGTGCTGAAGCCGACCGCGATGTGCGCGAAGAGAATGACGAAGAGCACCAGCACGACCCATTCGACCGCCGTCATGCCGTCGCGCCACAGCAAGTCGGCCATGAACCACGTCGCGAGGCTCGTCAGGAGGAACACGAGGGTGAAGAAGGTGATGCGCCGCCGGCCCACGCGGGCACGATCCACTTGCTCGACGGTAAAGGGCTGGCTCATGGATCAGCGGGTGGCGAAGAAGACCGCGGTCAGCACCGCCACGAATACGGCCCACAGCAGCAGCACCCGCACGATCGGCAGCCGCTCGATGCGTTCCAGCGTGCTGCCCGCCGCCTCGGTAATCACGCCGAGATCGATCTCGCGGGGCACCATGCTCGAGATCGCCAGATCCGGGCCCGCCTTCATCGAGCTCTGCTTCATGAGGTGCACGAACTCAGCGGGGACGTTCTGCTCGGCCAGGAAGACGAAAGGCCAGCGCTCCATGCCATCGGCGAGCAGGAGCGCCACCCGTCCCTCCGTCGCAATGCGGTCGTGCGGCAGGTCCTTTTCATCCAACAGCTCGCCGAACCAGCCGTCCATCAGGCGGTCCGTCTCCTCGATCGCGAGCGTGGCGGGGTCCAGTGACGGATTTTGCTCGTGCCGGGCCGCGGACGCCAGCAGCACGGTCTGGATCAGGCGGCTCTGGTGGATCCGGTTGTGGATGCGGTGCGCCCGCAGGTAGTCCTCCACCCGGACGTAGGCGGCATTCCACTGTTCCAGCGTGCCGGTTTTGGGCCGGAAGGATCCTAGGGATTCCAGAGATAGCTCCATGTCTCAGTCAGCACATGCTGGCCTTTACGCAGAAAGCAACGGAGTTCCACGGGCCGGCCGGAGGCGTCGGGCTTGATCTCAAACACGACCCGCCACGCCCCGGTGAAATGATTCTTCTGCACGACGGCCGCGCCCTCCTGCTTCGCCCCGTCGCCCAGGGAGATCACGGCCTCGATCTCGGGATCGTCCGGCTGCGCATTCAGGTATCGGCCGGCGAACTCGACGACGAAACGCCGGAGTTCCGGCCGCCCACTGACGTCCGCGGTCCGGGTGGAGGCGACGTAGCCCGCGGGCGGACGCCGGCCCGGATCGGTCATCCAGTGGAGGTTGTATTCAAAAGTGATCGGTTCTCCCGCCGGCGGCAGCTGCTCCGGCACCCAGAACGCCACGATATTGTCGTCAAACTCGCCCGCAGTCGACAGCTCAACAAGGCGGACCGAACCCGGACCCCAGTTGCCGACCGGCTCGACCCAGGTGCTCGGCCGCTGCTGATAGAAGGCCTCGAGGTCATCGTAGTGCTCGAACTGCCGGTCGCGCTGCAGCAAGCCGAAACCACGCGGTGACCGATCCAAGAACATGGCGGTGCGCATGACCTTGGGATTCGTCAGCGGTCGCCACAGCCACTCGCCCGACCCGTTCTCGATCAGCAACCCGTCCGAGTCGTGGACCTCCGGGCGGTAGTCATCCCGCGCCCAGCCCGTGTTCTCGCCGTGGGCGAACATGCTCGTGAGCGGCGCGATGCCGAAGACCTTCGGGTTGGTCCGGCAATAGACGGCGGCCTTGACGCGCATGACGGTTTCGGTGCCGGGAACGATGACAAACTTGTAGGCCCCGGCCACGCTCGGGCTGTCGAGCAGCGCGTAGACCGTCACCGACCGGGCCCCCGGAACGGGCCGCTCGATCCAGAATTCCTGGAAGCTGGGAAATTCCTCCCCACCCGGCTGGGCGGTGTTCAAGGCGAGGCCACGGGCGGAAAGACCGTAGCGCTGCCCCGCCCCCAGGGCGCGGAAATAGCTCGCCCCCAAAAACACCGCCAGCTCGTCGAGGTAGTCCGGATTGTTCAGCGCATAATGGATGCGGAAGCCGGCAAAGCCCATGTCCGACGGGATGCGGCCGGGCCGGTTCGCGCCGTAGGTGAACAGGTGGCTCGCAAAATCAATCCGCTCGGAATCCTTGCCGTTCAGCTCGTTGATCTGCACCGTCTGGTTGAAGATGCCGCCCGGGTGGAAAAACTGCAGCTGAAACGGCAGCCGCTCCTCGCGCCACCAGGCGCGCATCGGGTCGAAGCGGATGTCGCGATACTGGTCGTAATTGTATTTCTGCAGCCAGGCGGGCACCCGCGACGGCGCCGGCTTGTAGGGCTGGGCCGCCAGCGTCTTGGCGCGGAACTGCAGGACCTCGAAGTCGAAGACCTCGGCCACGGCGGACAGGCGCAAGGCGCCGCAAGCCAGCACTCCCAGGAAGATGAGCGAACGGAGTTTCATGTCAGAGGAAGAAATGGCGCTGCTTGTCGGAGACCGGGAGGCCGGCGCGCTCCATCACCTGGAGCAGGTCCTCCCAGATCGCGCGCTTGGAGCGGTTGCTGTTGTTGCGCAGAATATAGGACGGATGGTAGGTCACCATGACCGGCCTGCCGCCGAACTCGTGCCAACGGCCCTTGATCTCACCGAGGGTCTTGAAAGTCCCGGGGCCGAGCAGGCCGCCCGCGGCGGTGGCGCCGAGCGCCACGATCAGCTGCGGCTGCACGATCTCGAGCTGCGCTTGCAGGAAGGGCAGGCAGAACCGCATCTCCTCCGGTGTCGGCGGACGGTTGCCGATCTGCACGCCGCCGGGGCCGACCGGCATCTCGGGGCGCCAGTTCATGATGTTGCCGATGTAGACCTGCTCGCGCTTGAGGCCCATGCCTTGGATCATCTTCGTGAGCAGCTGGCCCGCGGCGCCGACAAAGGGCTCGCCTTGGATTTCCTCATCCGCGCCCGGCGCTTCTCCGCAGAAAAAAATCTTCGCATCCAGGTCGCCCGTGCCGAGCACGACCTTCTTGCCCGGGCGGACGTGCGCCCGGCAAACCGGATGGTTGACCACCAGGTTGCGCAAAGCGGCCCAGCGGGCGGCCTTGTCCCCGGCGGGCAGGTCCACCACCGGCGGGGAGACCGGGATCGGGGCGATCTCGACCACCGGCGCCGCAGCCAGTCGCCGCACCACGGAAGCCACCGGGGCCGCCGTGACAAAAGGAGCAGGCGTCTCGCTCGGCCTCGCGGGCACAGCAGCCTCCGGCGACCCGGCCGTCGTCGCGACCGCCGACTGGAGCAACGCGAGCGTCTCGGCCGTCACGCTCACGGTCCGCTGGCCGCCGGCCTTCAGGCGGCGCAGCTCGTCGTTGAGCGCTAGCAGTTGGTCGCGGGGTGACACGGGCGGATCAGGTGGGACGGACGGCGGATATCTTTTCGACATACTTCGCCAGCAGGTCGAATTCCAAGTTCACCGCGTCGCCGGTCTTTTTCTCGCTCAGGTTGGTCGCCGTCAGGGTGTGCGGGATGAGCCAGACCGCGAATGAGTCGCCCTCGACCTCGGCCACCGTGAGGGAAATGCCGTCGATCGCGACGCTGCCCTTGTAGACCAGGTAGCGCGCAAAGCCGCCGGGCGCGTGGACGCGCAGGTAGTGGTCCTTGCCGCGCATCTCAAACACCTCGATCCGACCCAGCAGGTCGACGTGGCCGGTCACAAAATGCCCGCCCATGCGACTCGTCGGCCGGAGGCTGAGCTCGAGGTTCACCTTCGAGCCGGGCGTAAGCTGCGCGAAGTTGGTCAACCGGCGGGTCTCTCCGAGGACGTCGAACCAAAGGTGCCCGGCGTCGAATCTCGTCACGGTGAGGCAGCAGCCGTTCACCGCCACGCTGTCACCAAGCGCGACCTCGGCCGGCACGCGCGGCGCGGCGACCTGCAGCTTCCAGGCGTCGGCCGCCTGGGCAAAGGAAACAACCCGACCGACCTCCTCGATGATTCCCGTGAACATAATCAGTTAAGTTTGATGCGCAGCACCGAGGTTTCGCCCCCGCGGCTGACGAGCAACACGAATTCCGGGCGGTTTTTGTCGGCCTCGATGGCCTGCAGCTTGGTCAGCGCCTGGGCGTAGGTCGCGATTTCATCGCCGTCGATTTCGCGCACGAGATCGTCCGGCCGCAGGCCGGCGGTGGCCAGCTGGCTGCCGGGCTTGACGAAGTTAACGACCACCCCGCCTTTTTCACCCGGCTTGGTCCGGTGCATCATGCCGTCGGAACTGAGAAATTCCCGCACCGTGAGGCCGAGCCGTTCAAAGTAGTGCCGGTCGGCCTCGCGCACGAGCTTGGGCTCGTCCCCCAGCTTCACCTTGACGTCCTGGCGCTCCCCGTTGCGCAGGATGGACAGGGTCATGACATCGCCCGGCGTCCGGCGGAGCACTTCCTGGCCGAAATAGCCGACGACAACCCGGTCCGGCTTCAGCCGGGGCAGCGGCTGGCCGTCGATCGCAAGCACGATGTCGCGCTCCTGCAACCCGGCTTGGGCGGCCGGACTGCCATCGGCGATGTCGCTGATGACGACCCCGGATTTGTTCTCCAGCTTGATGAGCTTGGCGACCTCGGGGTCGAGCGGCTGCAAGCCGTAGGCGCCAAACCATGAAATCGGCCGGCCCGTGACGGAATTCGGCACGCGGCCGAGGTGCGGCAGGATCTCATCGGTCAGCAGGACCACGCTGCTCTCCTCGACGTTGACGAGGAGGATCGGGTTGCCGTGCTGGTTGTGGGAAAAGAGCAGGAAATTCTGGCCGAAGGAGGTCTGCGCCAATCCGGCGAAGCGGCCGCTCAGGTCGAAGACCGGCAATCCCGGACCGGCCACCTCGTTGCCGAGAATCGCGGTCTTCTGCGGCAGCTTCATGACTGTCGCGACGCGGGCGCTGAGGAAGTAAGGGAGGAAATCCTCGTCCTTGTTGCGCAGGCCGATGCCCCAGAGCTCGTCGCTCAGCGCCGGCTCGGCCGTGATCGGGGCATACTGCGTGATGGGCACCAGTTCGGCGCGGAGCTTTTCCTCCACGCGGAAGAAATGCCAGCCGGTGAAGGCATCCTGCCCGAGGTAGACCGCGTTGCTTCCCTCGGTGCTGCCCGGACGGTAGACGCGGAAATCCTTCAGCTGGTCCGGGGCGACGTTCGGCAGGATCGCGGCGGCCGGCACGATGATGGTGCCCTGGGCATCGATCACGGTGCCGAGCACGGTCACAGGCTGGCGCTCGGTCTCGGATTGGACGAAGAACTCGACGGCAACCACGGATTTAAGCCGGTCGTTGAAGAGCTCGGAAAGCGTGGCCGCGGTCAGGCTCACAGCGGCGGTCAGGCCCAGCAGGCAGAGGCGAAGGACGGTTTTCACGGTTTGATCACGTAGAGGGAAATACGGCGGTTGCGCTGGGCTTCGATCAGCTGCGGCTCGGGCTTCGCCTCGTAGGCCGCGTAGAGCTGCTTCAGTTTTTCCAGCTCCAGGATGGGCGCGCTGCCGACCTTGGTGATGATGTCCCCCCGGGCGAGCCCGGCCACATCCGCCGGATAACCCGGCTGGACGCCGATCACCACCACGCCGGTCTCTGAGGTCAGCTGGTTGCTGCGCGCGAAGGCCCGGGTGACCTGCCGCACGCTGAGGCCCCATTTTTCAAAGGCCCATTCGGCGCCCACGCGGCTCTCCAGTTTCTCGGTCAACATCGTCAGGGCTACGGTCTGGCCGCCCCGCTTCACCTCGAGGACGACCTTGGTCCCGACCGGCAGGCCGGCGATGGTGGCCTGGATCGGGGCGAGTTGCTCGGGGAAACGCCCGTCGAGGCGGCGTCCGTTCATCGTCAGCACCACGTCGCTGGCCCGGAGGCCGGCCCGGGCCGCCGGCGAGCCGGGATCAACGTCGTTCACCAAGACGCCGTTGTTGGCGGCCAGGGTGTAGAAATTCTCCAGGTCCTGGAGTTCCTTCAGGGCGAAGCCCAGGTAGCTGCGGGTAATGGCCCCCTCCCTGACGAGACCGGCGGACACGGTGCGGACCACGCTGGAAGGAATGGCGAAGCCGAGGTTGTCGGCGCCGATGTAGCCGCGAGCGTTAATCCCGACGACCTTGCCGTCCTCGGTCACGAGCGGGCCGCCACTGTTGCCCGGGTTGATCGCGGCGTCGGTCTGCAGCCAGTTGTTGAAGAGACCTGTCTCGTAGCCGCGGACCCCTTGGTTGTCGCGGAACGGGCGGTTGGCGTTCGAGATTATCCCGCGGGTCACCGTGCGCTCCAAGCCGTAGGGCGTGCCGACAGCGTAGACCGTCTGACCCGGATAAAGGGCGGCAGAGTCGCCAAACTCGGCGACCGTGAAGGTCAATTTCCGCCGGTTAACCTCGGTCATGTTCAGACGGATGACAGCAAGGTCGGTCCAGTGATCCCAGCCCACGAGCTTGGCTTCCACCTTCTCGAGGCTGGCCAGGGTCACGGTGATCGACACCGCCTCGGGGCTGGCGACGTGCGCGTTGGTCACGATCAGACCGTCGCCGGATATGATGACGCCCGAGCCCGTGCCGCCGGTCAGGCGCTTGGTGCCGGCCTCGAACTCGATCTCGCTCACGTCGATGCGCACCACGGCCTCCAGCACGCGGTTGAATCCGCGGTTCATCGCCGCGGCGGCTGGCGAGGAAACCGCCAGAAAGGCAAGGGCGCCAACGGCGAGCAGGCGGATGATTGACGGAGGAAAGGAATCTCTCACTGTGATGAATTCTAATCGATGGCCACTAATTGCAAAGACTACGACTTTCTCCAGATCGAGCCGCATTGGCAATCTTTCTGGGAGCAAACCAAGGCATTTCGCGCGGACAACCAATCGTCGCTCCCGAAATACTACGTGCTGGACATGTTCCCCTACCCGTCCGGGGCCGGCCTGCACATCGGCCACCCGGAGGGATATACGGCGACCGACATCCTCGCCCGCTACAAGCGCGCCCGGGGCTTCAATGTGCTCCACCCGATCGGCTGGGACGCCTTCGGTTTGCCCGCCGAGCAGCACGCGGTGAAGACCGGCACCCACCCGGCGGCGAACACGCAGAACAACATCACCAACTTCCGCCGGCAAATCAAGGCGCTGGGCTTTTCCTATGACTGGGACCGCGAGGTCGACACGACCGATCCGAAGTATTTTCGGTGGACGCAGTGGATTTTCCTCCAGCTCTTCCGGAAGGGACTGGCCTATGTCGACGAACGCCCGGTCTGGTGGTGCCCGGAGCTCCGCACCGTGCTCGCCAACGAGGAAGTCGTCGACGGCAAGTCCGAGGTCGGAGGTTTCCCGGTCGAGCGTCGCAACCTCCGCCAATGGGTGCTGCGCATCACAGCCTATGCGGAGCAGCTGATCGACGGCCTGAAGGACGTCGACTGGCCGGATTCGACCAAGCGCATGCAGGAAGCCTGGATCGGTCGCAGCGAAGGGGCCGAGGTCTCCTTCAAGCTGGAGAACCCGGCGCTGGGCGAGCTGAAGATCTTCACGACGCGGCCCGACACCCTATTCGGCTGCACCTACATGGTCGTCGCACCGGAACACCCGCTCGTCGACGCCCTCACCGTGCCCGCGCAGCGCGACGCGGTGAAGGCCTATCGATTCAAGACCGCCAGCAAGAGCGACCTCGAGCGCACCGATCTCGCGAAGGACAAGAGCGGTGTCTTCAGCGGCAGCTACGCGATCAACCCGATCAACGGCGAGCGCGTGCCCGTCTGGATCGCCGACTACGTGCTCATGGGCTACGGCACCGGCGCCATCATGGCCGTGCCGGCCCACGACGAGCGCGACCACGAATTCGCCGTCCAATACGGCCTCCCGATTGTCCGGGTCATCGCCGCGGAAGATAACTCGACCGAGCTGCCCTACACCGGCGACGGCAAGCTGGTCAATTCGCCCGGCTACGACGGTCTCCCCTGGCCCGAGGCCAAGAAACAGATCACCGCCGCCCTCGCGTCCCGCGGCGTCGGCAAGGGCACCGTCAACTACAAGCTCCGCGACTGGCTTTTCTCGCGGCAGCGCTACTGGGGCGAGCCCTTCCCCATCGCGTGGGTCAGCGAAGCGGACTACCGTCACGCCGCCAGCTTGCGCAGCGACCTGCCGGACGCCCCGGTCACCTTCACCGAGAACGGCGTCACCCAATACGCCCTGCCCCTCCCCGATGTGGCGTTGCCGCTCGTCCTGCCGGATGTGCAGTCCTATTTACCGAGCGGCACCGGGGAAAGTGCGCTCGCCAACGAGACCGCTTGGCTGGAAATCTGGCTCGAAGTCACCACCGGGGCGAGCGTGCCGGCCGCCCAGGCCAGGCCCGCCGGCAACGGCTGGGTCCGCGCGCGTCGCGAAACGAACACGATGCCGCAATGGGCCGGCTCCTGCTGGTATTACCTGCGCTATCTCGACCCGCGCAACGCCGCCGCCATCGCCAGCCCGGCGGCCCTGAAATATTGGGACGTGCCCGACCTCTATGTCGGCGGCGCGGAACACGCGGTGCTGCACCTGCTCTACGCGCGGTTCTGGCACAAGGTGCTGTTCGACCTCGGCGTCGTGCCGCAGAGCGAGCCCTTCAAGAAGCTCTTCCACCAGGGCATCATCCTGGGCGAAGACGGGGTGAAAATGTCCAAGAGCCGCGGCAACGTAGTCAGCCCCGATGAAATCATCGCCGCCTACGGCGCGGACTCGCTGCGCCTGTATCTCATGTTCCTGGGGCCGCTGGAGGCCATGAAGCCTTGGAACACCAAGAACATCGAGGGCGTGCATCGCTTCCTGAAAAAAATCTGGCGCGAGTGCCTCGATGCCGAGGGCGCGGTCAGCGCGCGCATCAGCGAGGGCGCTACACTCTCGCCCGAGGCGGAAAAGGTCCTGCACGAGACGATCAAGAAAGTCGGCGAGGACACCGAGGCGTTGAAATTCAACACGGCGATCTCCCAGATGATGATCCTCGGGAACGCCCTCCAGAAGGAACCGGCCGTGCCGCGAGCCGTGATGCTCAATTTCCTGCGCATCCTCGCGCCGTTCGCTCCGCATCTGGCCGAGGAGCTCTGGGCCCGTCTCGGCGAATCCGGGTCGATCATGAGTGCCGGGTGGCCCAGCTACGATCCGGCCAAGCTGGTCGCTTCCACCATCACGATCGTCATTCAGGTAAACGGCAAACATCGCGGCGACGTGAACGTCGCGCCCGAGATCAGCGAGGCGGAATTGGTCCAATTGGCCTCAATCCATCCCAAGGTAACACCCCACATTGCCGGGCAGCAGATCAAACGAACCATCTACGTGAAGAAGAGGCTCATTAACTTGCTTGTATAAAATATCTAACGGGATTTAGGAATTCCTGTAAATTTGCCCTTGAACTAGGGATTAATACCTAGTTTATTTTGGGTGCCGAAAAAACAGAAATTTCCAGCCGCCCAATCCCGTCCTATACTCCAGCCATGAAGACAACCTCGACCCGCCTGCTCGTTATCATGGTCGCAGCCATTGTTACCCTCAGCCCGAGTGCTTTTGCCCAACGCCAACTCGGCAAGAAAAAAGGGCCCACCAGCAAGATCTACCTGGCCGAAGCAAAAGGCGATACCGAGATCCAGACGGGGGACAAGGTTTACGCCGGCAGGCAGGCGACCGCCTTCGACGCCCCCGGGACCGTCATCGAGACCAAGGGGGACTCGCACGACGCGTTCGTCTATTCGAACGGCACCGGTCTGTTCGTGGACCAGAACACCCGGGTGGAAATCGACCGCTTCGTGCAGGAGCCCTTCACTCCGCGGCGTGATCAAAGCGCCGATACCCCGGTGGAGCCGTCCATCTCGCAAAGCGACGTCTTCGTGGCGCGGGGGGCCGTCGGCATCTGCACCAGCCAGCTCGTTTCGGGCAGCAGTATGAACTATTCGACCCCCCAGGCCGGGGTGAACATCCGCAACGGGAAGGTCTCGATCGAGACGAACGCGGACACGACCACCATCGACCTGCTCGATGGCGACCTCACCGTCCGCGGTGGCAGCAAGGACATCGGCGGCCAGATCCTCCGCCCGGGCGAGCGGGCGGTCATCCAACCCGGTGCCATCGGCCAGCCCCCGAAAATCACGATCAGCCGCATTCCGCCCGAGCAGCTGCAGGCGGTCGACGAGCGCGTGACCATCGCCTGCAACGCCCGCAAGACCGTCACCTTCGCGGTGATCGAGCAAAAAGCGACGGTCGGCCTTGATACGGCTGAAACCAGCACTGCGCCCGCCGGGTCCGCGCCCGCGACCAGCGGTGCCAGCAACGACCCCGGCACCGACCAGGAGATCGTGGCCCAGCCGACCGTGCCCGCCCAGTTGCCGACCAATGTCGTCATCAGCCCCGACCGGCTGCCCGGCGGTTGAACCGCCGCCCGACTTCACGTGATTCTGTCGACCAAAGCCCGCCAGCTCCTGCTGCTCAGCCTCGCGCTTGCGCTTGGTCAGCCCACGGCCCGCGCCCTGCTGAACATCGACGGATCGCGCAACCAGGTGTTCGTGTTCGGCAGCGTTAATTTCGCCTACAGCTCGAACATCTTTTCCGATTCATCCGGGCGGGGCGACTACAGCAGCACCTCCGAGGTTGGTTTGGAACTCAAGCGCCGGGCCGGCATCATCGCCGTCGACGCAACCTTCAAGGTCGATTACCAGGGGTTCAACAAATACACCGGCGAGAATTCACTCAACCCCAGCTTCGCCATCGAGTTCGACAAGACGGTCGGCCGGACCACCGGCGCCTTCACGGTCAGCGCTTTTCGCGAGACCCGTTCCGACACCGTCGCGAACCTGCTCACGAGTTCCTGGAACTTTCCGCTCGGCCTGAACATCAAATACCCGATCAACGACAAGTTTTATTTCACCTCGAGCAGCAGCTACCTGCAGCGCAACTACAGCACCAGCACGGTGCTGACAAACCTGACCGATTACTCCGAGGGCGTCGACCTCTTCTATGTCTATACGTCGAAGCTGGATCTCCTGGCCGGCTACCGCCTGCGCGTATCCCGGACCACGAACGGCAACGACACGACCGACCACTGGTTCAATATCGGCGCCACCGGCGGCCTGTTCGCCAAGCTGAACGGTTCGGTGCGCCTGGGTTACCAGATCCGCGACGACCGGGGCGGAAACGAAAGCTTCACGCACGTCAACGCCCTGGCCTCGGTCGGCTGGCCGATCACGCGAAAGCTCACCCTCGCCAGCCAAATCAGCCGCGACTTCAACACCGTCGCCACCGGTGCGTCGATCGACTCGAGCAGCATCAGCCTGCGCGCCATCTACGCCTACTCACGCAAGTTGGAGTTGGACGGCGGCGTCTCTTACGGGCGCAATCTCTTCCTCGGCCAGACCGGGCCCCAACGCCGGGACGACTTCTTCAGCTGGGATGTCGGCGCCCACTATAAACTCAACGAGCACCTGACCCTCGGTGCATCCTATACCTATTTCAAAAACTGGTCCACCGTGAGCCTCTCGGATTTCGACCGCACCGGATTCTCTTTCGATGCCAGCAGCCGCTTCTAATTTCACGTCATGAAACCCGTCCGCTTCCTCTCCTTCCTTACCGCCGTCCTCCTCCTCGCCGCCCTGCCGGTCCACGCGCAAAACGCGGCCAAGACGGATATCAAGAAGACCTACGTCCATACCCTCACGCTGGCGGACCGCCTGCGCATCGCCGTCTACCAGGAAGAGGATCTGACCACCCTCACCCGCGTGGATGCCCGCGGCCGGGTCAATCTTCCCCTGCTGGGCGAGATCGCCATCGGCGGGATGACGGTCACGGAAGCCCAGACCGCCGTGGAAAACGCCTACAAGGAAGGCCGGTTCCTGCGCAACCCCCAGGTCACGATCAACGTCGAGGAATACGCCGTGCGCGAGGTCTCCGTCTCCGGCCAGGTCCGCAACCCCGGCCGCTACCAGCTGCCAAACGAATCCACCTACACGCTGGCCGAGCTGGTCACCAAGGCCGGCGGCATCTCCGACATCGGCAAGGGCAGCGCCGTCACCGTCACCCGCATCCTGCCCGACGGCACCAAGAAGGTGTTCACCATCGACGTGGACAGCATCATCAAGGGCAAGAAGGGCGCGAATGTTGACGACACGTTCTTGCTCCAGGCCGGGGATAATGTCTATGTGCCCGAGCGCTTAATCTGATTTTCACCGATGTCCGCCTCAGAAATCCTTCCTGCCACGGCCCCCGGGCGATCGTCCGGGCCTTCGCTGCATGGCAATGACAACCAGGTCGTGGAGCGCCGCTCCCTGAGGGATTATTATGTGATCCTGCGCGAGCGCCTGTGGATCGCCCTGCCGGTGGCCCTGCTGGTGAGTTTGTCCGTCGGCTACTGGCAGGCCCAGGAGATCCCGATGTATTCGAGTTCCGCGACCATGCAGTTCGAGCGCCCCGACCGCGTGGTGCTGAACGAGCAGGTGGTCGACAACTCCGTGCGCTCCGACATCGATCTCAACACCTACCTGCAGATCCTGAACAGCGGACGGCTCCGCACGATGATCGCCCAGTCGTTGACCCCGGAGGAAGTGAAGATCCTGCAGCGGCCCTACCTCAAGGACCTGACCCCCGGCGTGAACCCGCCGCCCGTTTCCGGGCTGATCGGCGGCGCCTCCATCGCCTCCATCCGCAACAGCTTTCTGATCAATATCACGGTCACCAACCGCGACCCCGAGGGTGCCGCCCTGATCGCCAACCGCTACGTCGAGCAGTTCATGCGCTACCTGATGGAGAAATCGAGCGGCCAGAACGAGTATGCCACGGACTACCTGCGCAACCGCGCCGAGGACCTGCGCAAGGAGTCCGAGCTGGCGGAAGTGAAGCTCCAGGACTACCGCCGCAAACACAACCTGGTCTCGCTCGACAACAGCATCAACATCATCGGTGAGCGGCTTCGCGCCATCAATTCCACCCTCACCACCGCCAAACTCGCCCGGTTGGACGTGGAAACGCTGCTCGGCCAGATCGAGCGCATGCAGAAGGCCAACGGCAGCCTGCTCGAGATCAGCTACATTTCCAGCTACGGTAACATCCCGGTCCTGAAGACCCAGCTGGCCGAGCTGACCCGCACCCAGTCGATCCTCAGCGAGCGCTACCTCGAGCGGCACCCCAAGATGGTCGACATCGCCAATTCCATCGACGTCGTCACCGGCCAGATCAACAGCAATATCGAGCAGTCGATCGCCGACCTCCGCACCCAATACGTCAAGCTGCAGGAAACGGAGGCCTCCTATCAGCGCGAATACCGCGACGCCGAGAAGGACCAGCTCCGCCTCGGCGACCTCTCCGTCGAGTTCAAGAGCCTCGAGAACCAGGCCCAGGTGGCCAAGACGAACTATATCCAGATCCTGGACCGCCTGAACCAGACCACCACGACCAAGAATCTGGAGAACATCCCGGTGAAGCCGCTGGACCGCGCCCTCCCCGCCGGCAGTCCCTACACCCCCAACCTGCACAACATCATCAAGACGAGCCTCGGCCTCGGGTTGCTCGTGTTCGCCGGCGTGGCCATCGGTCTCAGCTTCATCGATGACCGCGTGAAGAGCGCCTGGGACATCGAGGGTTTCATCGGCGCCAATCTCCTCGGCATCATCCCCGAGCTGGGCGATGTGCCGGACACCGAGAAACACTCGCTGGTCAACAGCAACCGCACCTCGCCCGGTTCCGAGGCCTTCCTCAGCGTCTACAGCGCCGTCAAGATCCAGTCCAAGCTCGATTTCCCCAAGTCCATCCTCGTCACCAGCACGATCCCTGGCGAGGGCAAGACGATGATCAGTTGCAACCTGGCCGCCTCCTTCGCGCGCCACGGCAAGAAGGTCCTCCTGATGGACTGCGACATGCGCCGCCCGATGCTCCACCGGCATTTCAAGCTCACCAACGAGGTCGGTCTGATCGCCTGGTTCGAGTCCGGCGCGAAGATTCCCGCCGATCCGTTCACGGACGCGACGCTCGGCTTCACCAAGGTCGACGAGAATCTCTATCTCCTCCGCTCCGGCGGCCGTTCCAAGAGCCCGACCGAGCTGCTCGAGACGCCGGTCTTCGGCCAGTTCATCGAGGCCATGAAGCAGCACTTCGACCTCGTTGTCGTCGACTCCCCGCCGATGGGCGCGGTCACCGATTCGCTGCTTATCTCCGAGCGCACGGACGAGGTGCTCTACGTCTGCCGCTTCAATCGCGCCTACCGCAAACACATCCGGCTTTACATCAAGCAGCTCAAGGAAAGCAAAAACGAGCTCCTCGGCATCGTGCTGAATGGCCTCTCCGCCCGGCGCATCGAGTATTATTCGAACTACCGCTACTACCGGAGCTATAAAAAATACTACGGCTCCCAGTCGTAGGCGCCGTTGCCTCCCTCCCAGCCACGCCTTTGCCGGCGTGGCTTTTTCTTTCCTCCGGCTTCTTCCTGCTTCATTGCCTTACTCGTGCCCTCCGCCTTCCAGCCCAAGGATTTTGACCCGAAACGCCCCGTCGCCCTGATCGCCGGCCGCGGCAGCTATCCGGTCATCACCGCCGCCGCCATCCGTGCCGCCGGCGTGCCGTTGCGGCTCATCGCGATGGATGACGAGACCGAGCCCGGGCTGATCGCCAGCTTCCCGGCCGCCGACCGCGTCACCCTCAATGTCGGCCAAGTCGGCAAGATGCTCGACACCCTGAAGGCCTTCGGCGCCGGCTACGCGCTCATGGCCGGCCAGGTGAAGCCCAAGAAACTCTTCCACGGACTCGTGCCCGACCTGAAGGCCGCCTCGATTCTCTTTTCCCTCAAGCGCCGCAACGCCGAGACCATCTTCGGGGCCATCGCGGCCGAGATCGAGAAGCTGGGCGTCACCCTCCTCGACGCCCGCGCCTTCATCGACGACCAGATGGCCGAGGCCGGCACCATGACCGGAAAGCTCGCGATCGATGACGAGTATCTGCAGCACGGCATCCACATCGCGCGCGAGATCGCGCGGCTCGACATCGGCCAAGGCTGCGTCGTGCGCAAAGGCACCGTCCTCGCGGTCGAGGCCTTCGAGGGCACGGACGACATGCTGCGCCGCGCCGGCACCTTCAAGACGGACGAAACCCTCTTTGTTAAGACCGTGAAGGCCAGACAGGACTTTCGCTTCGACGTCCCTGTTTTCGGCCTCCGCACCCTAGAGACGATGCACGCCGCCGGCCTGACCGCCGCCGCGCTTGAGGCGGGCAAGGTCATCATCCTCGAAAAGCCGGCCGTGCTCAAGCAGGCCAAGGCTTGGGACATCACCCTCCACGGCTTCTGAGCAGGTAGGGCGAGTCCTCCGGCCGAGCCGTCTGACCGCCCCGCCTGACTTGCACTTTCCCTCCGACCACGCACATTTTCCCCATGCCCGCCGATATCGTCGAAGTCACCATCAAAGGCCTGATGCCCACGGCCAATGGCTGCGCCGTGTTCCTCGGCAACGACGAAAAGGTGTTTGTCATCTACGTGGACCCCAGCGTGGGCAGCGCGATCTCGATGACGATCAACGGCGTGAAGAAGGAGCGCCCGCTGACCCATGACCTGATCGGCCACATGCTCCTCGGCTTCGAGATCAGCCTCGAGCGCATCGTCATCAACGATTTCAAGTCGGCCGACGGCACCTACTTCGCGCGCATCATCCTGCATATGCAAAACGAGCTCGGCCGCAAATTCCTCGAACTCGACGCGCGCCCGAGCGATTCCATCGTCCTCGCCCTGCAGCAGAAGCGGCCGATCTTCGTTGCCCGGAAGGTCTTTGATCCCGTCGAGGACATGACCGAGATCCTCGAGCGCGTCCTGAAGCAGCAGAAGGAAGAACCCAAGGAAGAGGAAGAGCAGTGAGTCACTTGCACAATCATGTGGGCGGGGTGCCCTCACCCCGCGGGTTATGAGCATCGTCTCTCCTTCCGTTTCCCGCGCCCTTCCCGCCGCCATCCTTCCGGGCCAGCCGCTCACCGCCCTGGCCCCGATGCAGGACGTGACCGACCTGCCTTTCATGCGGGTCGCGGCCCACTACGGCGCGCCGGACTATTTCTTCACCGAGTTCTTCCGCGTGCACGGGCAGTCCCGCCCCGAGAAGCACATCCTGCGCTCCATCGCCGAAAACAAAACCGGCCGGCCGGTGTTCGCCCAGCTCATCGGTGAGCACATCCCGGACATGATCCGCACGGTGAAGGAGCTGCTGCACTATCCGGTCGCCGGCATTGACCTGAACATGGGCTGCCCGGCACCGAAGATCTACAAGAAGAACGTCGGCGGCGGCCTGCTGCGCGACCCCGCCAAAATCGACGAGCTGATCGGCGCGATGCGCGATGCCGTGCCCGGGCTCTTCACGGTAAAGATGCGGATCGGCTTCGACTCCACGGACAACTACGAGCGCATCCTCGGCCTGATCAACAAGCACGGCGTCGACCTGCTCAGCGTCCACGGCCGCTCCGTCAAGGAAGGCTACCGGAGCGAGGTGCATTACGATTTCATCGGCGTCGCCGCGCGCGCGGTGCGCTGCCCCGTCCTGGCCAACGGCAACGTCTCCTCCGCCGACAAGGCCGCGAGTGTCCTCGCGGAGACCGGCGCCGCCGGGGTCATGATCGGCCGCCACGCCATCCGCAATCCCTGGATATTCCGGCAGACGCGGGAGAAACTCGCCGGCCTACCGGTCACGCCGGTGACCCTCGCCGAGGTGCGCGAATACATCGGCCGCCTCTACCGCGAGACCCTGGGCCCGGGTGTGCCGGAAGCGGCCCACGTCGCGAAGATGAAGAAATACCTGAACTTCGTGGGCCAGAGTGTGGACGCGGAGAGCGCTTTCCTCGGCGACATGCGGCGCGCCATGACGGAGGCCGAGCTCTTCGCCGTGTGCGACCGCCACCTCCTCGCGGAACCGGCAAAACTTTTCTCCACCGAGCCCTACCCGGGCGTGATCGCCCGCCCGAACTGCGAGACACCGCTGCAAAGCTGCTCGCTGGATACGGTGACCGCCTGACTACTCAAGCCCGAGGATCTTCCGCCCGGCATCGGAGATCATCTGCGGCACCCATTGCGGGTCCCACACGATGTGCACCTTGGCGGAGTCGACGGTGGGCAGCGCGGCGATCTTCTGCCGGGCGTCCTCAGCGATGACCGGGCCCATGCCGCAACCGGGCGCCGTGAGCGTCATCTTAACTTCCACCGTGTGTTTGCCGGCGGGGGTCTCGTCGATGGCGAGATCGTAGACGAGGCCGAGGTCGACGATGTTCACCGGGATCTCGGGATCGAAACAGGTTTTCAACGCGGCCCAAATCGACGCCTCGCTGAAGTCACCCGCAGCGGCGGGAGCCGCGACCTCGGGCTTGAGCGTGAAACCGGCGATGGTGGACGCATGCTCGCGGGGGATCTGGAACAGGCCTGCGTCGGTGCGCACGGTTACATTGCCGCCCAGGCTCTGCGTGACGAACACGCTCGTCCCCGCCTTGAGCACGACCTTGTCGCCGGCGGGGATGACCGTCGCCGGGCAGTCTTGGGTCAGGGTGTGTTCGTGGTTCATTGCAGTGGAGAATGGCGGTTGTCTGCACGGGCGCAACTATTGCGTAAGGTGGGGCGGTGAGTCCCTTCACCGCCGGGAGCGGCGCGGAACGGAGTCCGCGCCCTGCCTCGAACCAGCAGGCAGGGACGCCTGCTGCTACAGAACGATCAGTTCAGGCGCAGTTCCAGCGGCAGGCGCGCGTAGAGCCCGCGCGGGTCGTTGAATTTGTTCAGCGACTGCAGCTGGTCGACCGCCTCCTTCACAAAGATCCCCACGGGGCCACCAAAGGACTGGTCCCGGTGCCGGCCTTCCAGCGCCTCGGAGATCGACTCGGCAAAAAGCTTGCGGCGCGGATATTCGGCGACGCGAAAATCGCCGCTCAGCTTCACTTTGTCGGCGGCGTATTTGATCGCGGCGGAAAGACCGCCAATCTCGTCGACCAGGTGGAGCTTGACCGCCTCGGTGCCGGACCAGACCCGGCCCTGCGCGATCTCCTCGACCACCTGGCGGTCGAGCTTGCGGGAATCCGCCACCTTGCTGAGGAACTGGTCATAGACCCAGTCGACGTTGCTCTGGAATAGCGCCAGCTCATCGTCGGTCTTGGGCCGGGTGACCGTGGCGAGATCGGCGAATTTGGCGGTCTTCACGGTGTCAAAGCTCAGGCCCATCTTGTCCGTGGCGAGCCCCTGGAAATTCAGGAAGAGACCGAAGACGCCGATCGAGCCGGTGATGGTTGTCGGCTCGGCGAAGATATGATCTGCGTAGGTGGTGATCCAATATCCACCCGAGGCGGCCACGGTGCCCATTGAAACGACAATGGGCTTCGTCTTGCCGATGAGGCGGAGTTCCCGGTGGATGAGTTCGGACGCGGACACGCTGCCACCCGGGCTATTCACCCGCAGGACCACCGCCTTGACGGTGTCGTCGAGCCGGATCTGGCGGAGCATCCGGGCCGTCTTCTCCCCGTAGAGGTAACCCTCCTCGTTGCCCGTGCCGTCGACGATCTCGCCCTCGGCATAGACGATGGCGATCTTGCCCCCACCACTGGAGCCAAGCTCGATGCGACCCTCGTTCTGCCTCTTGGCCACGAGGCCGCCGCTCGAGACGAGGCGTGCATAATTCTTCAGCGCGACCTGCTTGAAGGACTGGCTGGAGCCCCGGCGGCCGGTGGCCGCCTTCAGCTCATCGAGGACTTCGTCGAAATACGCGACCCGGTCGACCAGCTTGAGTTTCTTCGCGGCATCCGGGCGCAGGAAGCCCTTTTCGTCGACGGCCTTTTGCAAGGCGCCCGGAGCCAGTTTGCGGGACTGCTCGATCGAGGTCGTCAGGGTGCCCCACACATCGTCGAGCAGCTTCTGCGTCTGCGCCCGGTTTTCCGGGCTCATGTCCTTGCGGGTGTAGGGTTCGACCGCGCTCTTGTATTTGCCGACCCGGGTGACCTGCACGCCGATGCCGAGTTTTTCAAAGGTGCCGGCGAGGAACATGGGTTGGGAAGCCAGGCCCGGGATCACCACGGCGCCGTAGGGATCCAGGACGATCTCGCCCGCGACCGAAGCGAGGTAGAAATCACGCGTGTCCGCATATTGCAGGTAGGCCTTGACCGGCTTGCCGGAGGCCTTGAAGGCCTCGATCGCCTCGCGCACTTCGCGGAGCGCCGCGTAGCCCGAACCGTAGCCGGAGGGACGCAGGTTACCGGTTAGATACAGTCCGGTAATGGAGCTGTCGTTCGCCGCCGCCTGCAGGGCGCGGGTGACCTCCCGGAGCTGGAGAACGTGCGGGGCGTTGCCGCCGAAGGCCTCCATGATGTCGTCCAGACCGTCGACCTGGGGCGGGGCGTCCTGGATATTCGCCGACAGATCAAAGACGAGATAGGAGCCGTTCTGCACGACCACGGGCTTCTTCTGCCCCATCGCCGCGAGCGCCGCGACCAGCAGGAACAAAAGCAGGCAGCCGCCGACGAGGAAGACGATCAAGGCCGACAGCGTGGCGAAGAAGGAGGTAAAGAAATTCTTCATTGGCGGGAACGTAGGCGAGACCTCCCCCACGGCCAGCGAAAAGCGTTTGCCGGACGGCAACTTGGACAAACGGTAATCCGGCCCGATAAAAGGCAACACGGTGCTTAATAAGCGGTCCGATGCACCGATTTCACCATCTAGTCCTTTTCATTTGGGGACAAAGCCACCTATATTGCCCCCCATGAGTGAGAAAAAAGAACTGCTCACAACCAACCGCAAGGCGCTGACCATCAATCTCGAGGGCACGCGCTACGGCACCATCGCGGAAATCGGCGCCGGACAGGAAGTGTCCCGCATCTTCTTCCAGGTCGGCGGAGCCTCCGGCTCCATCGCCAAGACCATGTCGGCCTACGACATGACCTTCAGCGACGCCATCTACGGCAAGGCGCCGCGCTACGTCTCGCGCGAGCGCCTGCAGACCATGCTCGACCACGAATATCGCCTGCTGAAGGAGCGCCTCTCGGACAAGCGCGGTGACCGCACGCGGTTTTTCGTGTTCGCCGACACCGTTGCGGCGAAGAGCTTCAAGGGCGGCAACGACGGCCACGGCTGGCTGGGCATCCGCTTCCAACACGAGCCGCTCGCCGAGCCGAGCGACATCATCATCCACGTCCGCCTCTGGGATAAGGAAAACATCCAGCAGCAGCAGTCCCTAGGCATCGTCGGGGTCAACCTGATCTACAGCGCCTTCAACTACGCCAACGACCCGGAACAGCTGATCAAGTCGCTCGTCGACAACATCGGCGCCGACCGCGTCGAGGTCGACATGCTCAAGGTCAGCGGCCCGGCGTTCGCCCACTGCGACAACCGCCTGCTTTCCCTCCGGCTGGTCCAGTTCGGCCTGACCAATGCCGTCATGTTCGCCCCGAACGGCGACGTGCTCCAGCCCTCCGAGGTGCTGCACCACAAGGCGGTCCTCGTCGAGCGCGGCAGCTTCCGACCCGTCACGCACGTCAACGTCGACATGCTCAACTGCGCCACGGCCCAGTTCATGCAGGAGCCGACGGTCAAGGGGAAGGACATGCTCGTCCTCATGGAGATCACCATGAACAACCTGCTCGCCGAGGGCGACCTCAACGCCGACGATTTCCTCGCCCGCGTCGACATGCTGGGGCACATCGGGTTCACGACGCTCATCTCCAACTACTCGGAATTCTACCGGCTCGTCTCCTACTTCCGCCGCTACACGAAGGAGATGATCGGCGTCGCCATGGGCATCAACACCCTCCTGGAGATCTTCAACGAGAAATATTACGACTCGCTCGAGGGCGGCATCCTCGAGTCCATGGGCCGCATGTTCCGCAACGCGGTCAAGCTCTACATCTACCCGATGCGGCAGGACGCCTACGACCGCTACCTCGCCGGTGGCCAGCCCGTGACCTTGCCGCACACGGCGAGCAACCATGCCTTCTCTTCGGAGGTGATGATCACCGCCCGCAACCTGCAGGTCTCCCACCGCCTCCGCAACCTTTACGCCCATCTCCTCGAGAACGACAACCTCGACTGCATCGTGGGCTGTAATCCGGACTACCTGAACATCTTCTCCCGCGACGTGCTCCAACGCATCAAGTCGGGGGACGACACTTGGGAGCGGCTCGTGCCGGCCAAGGTCGCGGAGATCATCAAGGAGCGCCGCCTGCTCGGCTACAGCGCGAAAGCGGCCGCGGCGGTCTGAGCGAAAGCACGTTCCATCCTGGACGCGGGAGTGTCCTGATTTGCCTTGTCATCGCGAGGGGCGCGAAGCGCGCCGTGGCGATCCACGCAGGCTGGATTGCTTCGGTCGCCCCCCCCCAAGCGGAACTCCTCGCAATGACGAATTCGAACACGGGCTGGTCTTCGTCCAGGATTTTTTTCGTGTCTTTCGCCCGATTCGCGGACAACTGTTCCGACCTGATGCGCTTCTACAAATACCACGCCCTCGGCAACGACTACATCGTGATGAACCCGGCCGATTTTCCCGGCTGGGCCGCTCCTACCCGCGAGCAGATCCGCGTCATCTGCCACCGCAACTTCGGCGCCGGCTCCGACGGCATCCTGTGGGGTCCGATCAAGTCCGCCAAGGCCCAGTTTGGCCTGCGCATCTTCAACCCTGACGGCTCCGAGGCCGAGAAGTCCGGCAACGGCCTGCGCATCTTCTCGCGCTATCTCTTCGACCAGAAACTCGCCGATGCCGCCCCTTTCACCATCGAGGTGCCCGGCGGCGTGGTGGAGTCCCGCGTCGAGCAGGGCGGCCAGCTGATCATGGTTGAGATGGGCCGCGTCACCTTCCAGAGCGACCTGATCCCCGTCGCCGGTCCGGTGCGCACGGTGCTCAACGAGAAGTTCACCATCCAGGACCGTGAGTTCACCTTCTGCGCCGCGGGCATCGGCAATCCGCACTGCGTCATCGTGCTGCCCCAAATCTCGGCCGCGCTCGCGACCAAATACGGCCCGGACATCGAGGCGCACAAGAACTTCCCCAACCGGATCAACGTGCAGTTTCTGAAGGTCCTCGACCGCCGGAACGTGCAGATCGAGATCTGGGAACGCGGCGCCGGCTACACGCTCGCCTCCGGCAGCAGCTCGAGCGCATCGGCCGCCGTCGCCCACAAGCTCGGCCTGGTCGACGCCAACCTGACGGTGCACATGCCCGGCGGCCGGATCGAGATCGAGATCTCCGCGGACTTCGCGATCAAGATGAGTGGCCCGACCACCCGCGTCGCGGAAGGCACGCTGCATCCGGAGCTCTTCACGACGAAAGTCTGAGGCGTATTTTGCGGGAGCGAGCTTGCTCGCGATTTGCGGGCCGTCGCGAGCAAGCTCGCTCCGACGAAACCAATCCGGGAAAACAGCCTCAGTATTTGACCGCGCAACCGTAGGGCTGGGAATGCGGCGTGCGGACCGGCCGGCCGGCCTTCAGGTCTTCCAGCGCGGCCGTCACGTAATTGGTAGCCTTGGCGATATCCTCCACCCGGCTGGAGCGGATGCTGTCGATGCCCCCGGCGTAGACGAGCGTGCCCTGCGCGTTGATGACATATATGTGCGGCGTCGTGCGCGCGTCGTAGAGCCGACCCACGGCGCCGTCCTGGTCGCGGAAATAGTCCGTGGCGGCGGCGTTGACCCGCTTCTGCCAGGCCGCGACCTCCGCGGCGTCGTAATCGCCCTCCTTGCCAGCGGCCGCCGAGTTGATCGACAGCCAGACGACACCGTCGGCAGTAGCGGCCTTCTGTAGCTTCGGAATATTGCCGCTCTGGTCATAATGTTTCTGCACGAAGGGACACTCGGGGTTCACCCATTCCAGCACGACCATGCGGCCCTTGAACTCGGACAGGGAGTGCTTCGCTCCGCTGATATCCGTGAGCGTGAAATCAGGCGCAGGCTGGCCGACCTGCGCAGGGGCCGCGTGCCCGAGGGTCAAGGCAGCCAGCGTGGTGACGCTGGCGAGGAGATACTTCGGGGAGGATTTCATAGGGAATGCCGTATCATTTGCACACCATACTCCTTCTGTCAAAACGCGGCCGCTCGCGCGGATTATTGTGCTTTGCGGCGTCCCACCGCCCCCCTAGCTTGGGTCCGTGTCCGGCTGGATTGGAGATTTTTTCCGTTTTTGGTGGGCGTTGTTCTATTGGAATACGCGCAAGGCCTGGTTCCGCCTGAGCGGGGCGCACCGGGACGACTGTCCCTGCCAGAATGTCAGCGATTCCGGCCTGGCGATGGAGACGCGGTGCGAAGCGATCGTGCATTGGAACCGGCCCCGCCGTTTCCGGCGGGTATGCCCGCTGCTCGTCCAGGGACCCGAAGGCTGGCGTTGCTCGGTCGAGGCGGAGGGGGTGAGGCCTTTTTGGTTGCATGCCACCCGTTATGCCACGGCCGCGCTGCTCGCCCTCTATTTGGTGGGCGCAACCGTGGCCTATGTCGCCCTGCGGGTGGCGAAATACGACGTCAGTTATCTCACCGTTGTCTGGCCGCCGCGCTGGCACGAACTGCGCGGGTCCCAGGAACAGCTCTATGCCCGGCGCGCCCAGGAAGCCATGGCCAAGGGAAATTACCAGGAGGCCATCCTCTCGTTGGAGATGGTCTGCCAGATCAACCCGCAGAACTACAGCGCCGGGCTGGCGCTGGCGGCGCTGAGTCAGGTCGCCGCCCAGCCCTACATCTCCGATCACATCTATGAACGCCTGATGAGGGACGTGCCCGAGCACCGCGTGCAGACTGCGCAGATCTGGTTCCAGACCCTGCTGGCCCGCTCGGCCTATGACAAGATCATGCCGCTCGCGCTGGCCATGCTCAGCGAGGACCCGGAACAACGCGGCGCCTGGCTCAATGCCCTGCTCTTCTCCGCCCGCCAGACCCACGCCAGCGAATTCCTCGGCACCGCCCTGCAGGCCAACCCACACCTGCCCGAGTGGTGCACCGAACTGATCAACATCGAGCAGGGCCTGCTCGAGGACCGGGTGGAATCGACCCTGCCGCGCCTGACCCATATCTACCGCCAGCCGGCGGCCAGCTACCTGCCGTATTATCAGGTCGAGCGCCTGCTGGTTGGCGGTCGGGCCGATTTGGCCAACACGGTGCTGGGATCCTACACCAATCTGCTCCAGCCCGATGAAGCCGCATTCCTCCGCCTGCGGATCTTCCACGCCAAGGGCTGGCTCTCGCTCCTGTCACCGGAATACGACAACCTGCTCCAATATCCCCTCACGCCCCGCCTCGCGAACGAGTTTTGCGCCTACCTGATCATCCATCCGTCGCCGCAACTGCTCGCCGGCTACTTCGATCGTTTCACCCGGCAGGGTCCGCCCCTGACCGCCGAGACCCTGCCCCTCTATCAGGCCACCTATCTGGCCACCGCCCTCGCCGATGACTCGGTCCGGGTGGAGAAAATTCGCGATCAGCTGGCCCGGTTCACTTCCTCGGACGCACGCGTCCTGCGCGGCTTGGTCGAGCTGTTGAAAGCCGGCAAGCCCGACCCGCGCCTCTCCCGCATCCTGCCGCTGGTGCACCTCCCGACCGAGGTGGTTTACGCTATTCTGGAACAGCAGGCGGCCGCACCGGCAAAATGAGTTCCGCCGCGCCTACCTCCGACCTTCGACTTCACCGGCCCGTCGGCGGCATTCTGGCCGTCGTTGTGACCATGGCGGCTATCGGCCTCGGCCTCGGGGTGTTGCTCTGGCCCCAATGGAAGGACAACCCCGACCTCTCGCACGGTTTTTTCGCTCCCGTGATCTTCGTCCTTCTGCTCTGGGAAAGCCGCCGGCAAGGGGTGCCGCGATGGGTCCCGGCCGCGCGCTGGCCGGTGGCGGCGGTCGGCCTGTCCATCCTGGCCGCAGTCGCCCTTTTCAGTCTCGCGGGAATTTTTGCGGCCACGCTGGCTTGGACTCATGCGCTCGTTCTCCTGCTGCTCGCCGCCGCCGCCGCCGGTTTTCTGTTTGCCGGACTCTTCATCCTCGCCGACGAGCGGGTGCGCCTTGTGCCCTTCAATTGGATCAGCCTCACCGCAATCTTCCTGTGGCTGCTGGTCACGCCCCTGCCGAACGGCACCTATGCCCGCCTGACCTTCGCCCTGCAAGGCTGGGTGACCGGCAGCGTGATGCACACGCTGCATCTGCTGGGTGTGCCGGCCCGCCAGCACGGCAATGTGATCGAACTCGCCCGGACCACCGTCGGGGTCGAGGAAGCCTGCAGCGGCATCCGCAGCCTTCTCTCGTGTGTCTACGCGGGATTCTTCTTTGCCGCCTGGCAATTGCGCCACTGGGCCGCCCGCCTGGTTCTGATCGGAGTGGCCCCGTTGCTCGCGCTCGGCATGAATTTCCTGCGTTCGCTCACCCTCACCCTGCTCGCCAACGCGGGCACCGACATCACCGGTTTCTGGCATGACGCCACGGGATTCGCCATCCTCGGCGTGACGGCGGCGGTCCTGGCAGGACTGGCGATCCTGCTTGAAACAAAGGCGCCGGCTCCGGCGGGCAAACCCGAAGCCGCCCGAGGCCCCGCGTCGCGCTGGTCGCAGCGTCTCTACTGGACCGGCTGCAGTGCCTGCCTCCTGCTTGGGGTGTTCTATTTTGCCAATTCCCGCCCGTCCGCCCGTCAGGGACTGCCCGTGCCGGATTTGGCCGCCCTGATGCCGACGAAGCCGGAAGGCTGGCAGGTCCTGACCCCGAAGGATCTCTACCAGTTCTCGGATATCCTGCACACAACCCACCTGATCGAGCGGACCTACCTGCGGGCCGACGCTGCCGGCCAACTGACGCAGCTTACGGTCTATGTCGCTTACTGGGAAGCGGGACAGACCTCGGTCAGCCAAGTCGCCTCCCACACGCCCGACGCCTGCTGGCCGGGCGCCGGCTGGTCCTCCACCCCGCTGCCCAATCCCCAGGAGGTGCTGGAGCTGCCGGGATTGCGGACCTTCCCGGGTGAGCATCGCGTCTTCCACAATGCCGAGGGATTCCCGCAGAATGTCTGGTTCTGGCACATCTATGACGGCCATGTGATCAACTACCGCGATCCCTACTCGTTGCCCGCCCTCTTTCATATCGCCCTGCAATACGGTTTCCGCAAGCAGGGCGACCAGGTCTTCATCCGGGTCTCCAGCAACAGGGACTGGAGCGATCTTGCCAATGAACCCCTGGTTCATGAGATATTCACCAACCTCGCCACCCTCGGCCTCTGATTCCATGCCATTCGCCGTCACCAAACAGGAAAAGGTAATTCTCGCCGTGCTCGCGGGCCTCGTCATCCTGGGCCACATTGGCCTGTTGGTGCTGTGATAAGGTGAAGTGCGCATTGCAGTTGCCAAGAACCGGCAAATCAAAAGCTTTGGCATCTCTGACGTGAGTATGCGCGTAACAATCATGAAATGCTTCTGGCCGCTGCCCGATCCTTCATGGTGCTCCCGTCGCCGTCCGTGCGACGCCGGCCGTCCGTTTCCGCCCGCCTGACCATGGACGACCCGACCACGCCGAACCAAGACGAACTGGCCCGCCTGCAGGCCGGACTGCTCCACGCGATGGCCCGCGGCGACAAGGGTGCCCTGGCCCAGCTCTACGATTCCCTCGCTAAGCCGCTCTACTCCCTCGCCTACCGCGTGCTGAACGACGCGAGCGAGGCGCAGGACATCGTGCAGGACGTCTTCGTCCAGATGTGGACCAAGTCGGCAACCTACGACACCAGCCGCGGCTCGGTCTTCGGCTGGGCCGCCACGCTCACCCGGAACCGCGCCATCGACCGCGTCCGCATGCGCAAGCGCCGCGCCGAGCTTCTCGCCGAATCAGCCCCGGATCTCCAGCCCGCGCCGCCGGCCGGCGAAGGCGACTCCGCCGCTTCGCTCTGGATTCAGGAAAAGGCCGGAGCCGTGAGAACCGCCCTGTCCCAACTCGCCCCGGATCAGAAAAAGGCCATCGAACTGGCCTTCTTCAGCGGGCTCACCCAGCAGGAGATCGCCGAAAAACTCTCCGAGCCGCTCGGCACCATCAAGGCGCGCATCCGCCGCGGCCTGCTCAAGCTGCGCGAAAGCCTTCCCTCCCGTCTATGATCCCGGAGCGCCAGGAAGAACTCGCCGCCCTGCACGCCTTCGATCTGCTCGAAGGCGCGGAGAAGGCCGCGTTCGAATCGGAGCTGAGCAACAGCCCCGAGTTGCGCTCCCTCACCGCCAGTTTCAGTGCAGACGCGGTCAACTTGACGCTTGCCGCCCCCCAGATCGAGCCGCCGTCCGGCCTCAAGGTCCGAGTGATGGCCGCCTGCGGCGCCGCCCGGTCGAACGCGCCCACGGCGCCCGCCAGCAACGTCGTCGCCTTCCCGCTACTGCGGGTCGCCCCGTGGGCCGCCGCCGCCGTGCTGGCGGTCACCGCAGCGTGGTTCGCCCGGCAGGCCGTGGCCCTGCGCGATGAAAACACCTCCCTGCGCACGGAGCGCCAACTGGCCGAAGTCGCCTACAAGATGGCGCAGAGCCAGCTGAAGGAGCGCTCCCTGCTGGCCGAGAGCATGATCAACGATCTGGGCAACAAGCTGCGCCGCTCCGAGGACCTCGCCCACCTGAAGGTCACGGCCCTGGCCTCGCTCGCCGGCAACACGAAGGAGGCCCAGGTCATCGCGGTCTGGGATCCGCAGCAGCAGACCGGCCTGCTGACCATGGAGAAGCTTCCGGCCATCGCCGACACGCAGGACTACCAGATCTGGATCGTCGATCCGGCCTATCCGAATCCGGTCAACGGCGGGGTTTTCCATATCGATTCCGACGGCAGGGTGGCGCTGCCCTTCAAGCCGGACCAACCCGTGGCGAAGGCCGCCGCCTTTGCGATCAGCCTCGAGAAGAAGGGTGGCGTGCCCAAGGCCGAGGGCCCGATCATCCTCCTCGGAAAGTAACCGGCAATCGCACGGTTGCGGGGGATCCGGGCGCACTGGCGAGCATAATTTTCCGAGCCGTCACTTGACACTTGTCACTCGGCGCGGTGCAGCAAGGCTTTGCCTCCCATGATAATCAAACCGAAGGTTCGCGGCTTCGTCTGCGTGACCGCCCACCCCACCGGTTGCGCCGCGCACATTCAACAACAGATCGACCACGTCCGGTCCAAGGGCCCGATCAAGCAGGGTCCCAAGAACGTCCTGGTGATCGGCGCCTCCACCGGCTACGGTCTGGCTTCGCGCATCACCGCCTCCTTCGGCTCGGGTGCGGCCACGCTCGGGGTCTTTTTTGAGCGTCCCTCGGAAGACGGCCGGCCGGCCACCCCGGGCTGGTATAACTCGATCGCTTTCACCCGCGCCGCCAAGGCCGCCGGTATCTATGCCGGGAACATCAACGGCGACGCCTTCTCCGACGACATCAAGCAGCAGACCCTGGCCATGATCGCCCGCGACATGGGCCCGATCGACCTGGTCGTCTATTCTCTCGCCTCTCCGCGCCGCACTCATCCGAAAACCGGCGTGGTGCACAAGTCCGTCCTGAAACCTCTCGGGGCCCCCTACACCAACAAGACCGTCGACACGGACAAGGGCATCGTCAGTGAGGTGACCATCGAACCCGCCACCGAAGCCGAGGCCGCCGACACCGTCGCGGTGATGGGAGGCGAGGATTGGGAGATGTGGATGCAGGCCCTGGCCGACGCCAAGCTGCTCGCTCCCGGCGCCACCGCCGTCGCCTACTCCTACATCGGGCCCGTGCACACCTGGCCGATCTACAAGGACGGCACCATCGGCCGGGCGAAGGTCGACCTCGAGCGCGCCGCCCGCGCGATCGACGCCAAACTCAAGGCCCACGGCAACGGACGCGCCTTTATCTCCGTCAACAAGGCGCTCGTCACGCAGGCCAGCTCGGCGATCCCGGTCGTGCCGCTCTACATTTCCATCCTCTACAAGATCATGAAGGCCGCCGGCACGCACGAGGGCTGCATCGAGCAGATGCAGCGACTGTTCGCCACCCAGCTCTACAACGGCAGCAAGCTGCAGTTCGACAGCGACGGCCGCGTCCGCGTCGACGACTGGGAGATGCGCCCCGAGATCCAGAACCCCATCTCCGAGATCTGGCCCAAGGTCACGACGGAGAATCTCGCCGCGCTGACCGACATCGCCGGCTACCGCACCGAATTCCTCCGCCTCTTCGGCTTCGGCCTCGAGGGCGTGGACTACGACGCGGAAGTCGAGCCGCACCAGCTGTTCTGAGCCGCGCGCCATGCGCGTCGTCCTGCAACGGGTCTCCTCGGCCAGCGTCACCGTCGATGGCCGCGTGACCGGACAGATCGGACGCGGCCAGCTGGTGCTGGCCGGGATCGAGGACGCCGACACTGTCGCCGACGGCGAATGGCTGGCGCAAAAACTGGTGAAGCTGCGGATTTTTGCCGACGCGGAAGGCCAGATGAACCTGTCCGTGCAGGACATCGCGGGGGGCATCCTGCTCGTCAGCCAGTTCACCCTCTTCGCCAGCACCCGGAAGGGCACACGGCCCTCCTTCAACAAGGCCGGCCGGCCCGAGCACGCGCGACTGCTCTACGGACAGTTCATCGCGCAGCTCTCCGCCGCGTTGGGCCGGCCCGTCGCGACCGGCGAGTTCGGCGCCATGATGGAGGTCGCCCTCGTCAACGACGGCCCCGTGACGATCATTCTGGATTCCAAGGCACGGGAATAGCTCGCAGCCGGCTGCGTTTCTCTCCTCAAATTCCGCCATTGGCCCGATGCTTCCCTTCGAACACGCGCTCATCCTGCTACTGCTGATCGCCTGCCTGAGTGTTGTTGGCCGGTGGCTGCCATGGCCGCAGCTGATCACCTACCTGCTCGGCGGCGTGGGGGCGGCGCTCCTGCCGGCGTTTCCCCGGATGACCCTCGACCCGGGATTTTTCTTTCTCTGCTTTCTCCCGCCCCTGCTGTTTGCGGACGGCTGGTTCATGCCCTTGCGCGAGTTCGCCAAGGCGAAACGCCCGATCCTGCTCCTCGCCATCGGGCTGGTTACCTTCACGACATTGGCCGTCGGCCTGGTGGCCCACTGGCTGGTGCCGGACCTGCCCTTGGCGCTGGCCTTTGCTCTCGGCGCGATCGTGTCGCCGACCGACGCCGTCGCGGTGAACGCCATCACCGAACGACTCCGGGTCCCGGCCCGTCTCACGACGGTCCTGAACGGTGAGAGCCTGATGAACGACGCGACCGGCCTGGTCGCCTTCAAGTTCGCCCTCGCCGCGGTCGTGGCCGGCACTTTTTCCCTGAAGGCGGCCGCCATGGAATTCGCCCTTGTCGCCTTCGGGGGATTCGCCCTCGGTTTGGCCATCGGCTACGGCATCGGCCGCCTGCGCGACCTGCTCCTGCACCTGCGCGCCAGCGACACGCTGATCGAGATCACCCTTTCCATCCTGACCCCCTACGCCGCCTACCTGGCCGCCGAGCACCTCGGGGTTTCCGGCGTGCTGTCCGTCGTGGCCGCCGGGCTCTACTCCGGTTGGCGCGATCCGGTCCGGATGGAGGCCGAGACGCGGCAGACCACCTACGGCGTTTGGTCCCTGCTCCTGTTCTGGCTCAATGGCATCGCCTTCATGCTGCTGGGACTGCAGTTTCCGACCCTGCTCAACGCCGTCAGCGGTCACTACACGGCCGTGCAACTCATCGGCTTCACGGGCGCCGTGGCCGGCACCGCGATGGTCGCCCGGATGCTCTGGGTCTTCCCGGGCGCCTACCTGCCCTTCTGCCTGAAAAGCATCCGCGCCAAGGAGACCCCGGCGTCCCTCGCCGCCATCTTTGTCACCGGCTGGGCCGGCATGCGGGGAACGGTGACGCTGGCGGCGGCGCTCTCGATCCCGCTCCTGCTTCCGGATGGCTCTCCTTTCCCGGGCCGGGATATTGTCATCTTCCTGGCCTTCGGGGTCATCGCCGTGACCCTGCTGGTGCAGGGCACCACCCTTGAAAAACTGATCCACCGCCTCGGCTTGCGCGAGGACGAGGACCGGCCCAGGGAGGAACGCCTGGCCCGTATCACCGCCGTGCAGGCCGGGCTCACCACCCTGCGCGCCTTGGCATCCGCCGCCACCTCGCCCGAGCAGAATGCCGCCCTCGGCCACGTGGTGGCCGAATACGAGCACCGACTGGCCGTCCTCACCACGGAGGGTGAAACCCGCGCCCGCGCCTATCGCCGCCGCAGCGCCGGTCACCATTACCGGACCCAGGCGCTCCAGGCCGAACGGCAGGCCCTGGACGACCTGTGGCGCCGGAACATCATCGCGGACGAGGTGCACCGTCCCCTCCAGCAGCTGCTCGACCACGAGGAAAGCCTGCTGCACGGTTCCCGGCCTGAACCCGAGGGCGACGAACCCGTTGCCTAATTTCGGTGGCAGAGCGGCACAAATTGGCTATCCTATTGTCACTTCGCCCATGAAAACATACCCTGTTCTCGTCCTCGCCGCGGCGCTGTGCGCCGGTGGCTGTCAGTCCAGCCAGACCGCCGCCGCGCCGGCCGCACCGAGCAACGTCGCTGTGAATTTTCACGACCCGGACAACTTCACGGACGTCCGCGACTCCATGGGCAGCGGCACCAGCCAGGCCTACCTTGATATGATCAGCGACTACCTGAAGAAAACCGCCGGTCAGAGCCTGTCCAAGGGCCAGCAACTGACCGTGACCTTCAACGATATCGATCTCGCCGGCGACATCCCTCCGGGCCGGATTGACGGGGTGCGCATCATCAAGCCGATCTACATCCCGCGCATGAGCCTGACATTCCAGCTGAAGGATGCCAGCGGAGCGGTCATCAAGGAAGGCGAGCGGAGGCTCACCGATTTGGATTTCCAATCAAGGCTCGCCTTGCCGGTCGACCGCAGCGATCCCCTCTTCTACGACAAGCAGCTGTTGAAGGATTGGATCAGGAAGGAATTCCCCGCGAACAGCTGAGTCAGTCTTCGGCCCCGGGAATGCTGACGGACCGGCCGTTGTCCCGGGCACTGAGTTGCAGGATGAAGGGCGCGGCCACTTTGGCCCAGGCTTCCGCCTTCGGGTAGGCTGAGGCCCCGTCACTCCAAGCCTGGCGCAACATGTCGGTGTCGATGACGCCGGGATTGAGCGGCACCGCCGCCATGCCGGCCGGCAGTTCCTGGGCCAGCGACTTCGTCAGCCCCTCGATGGCAAATTTGGTGGCGCAGTAGGGAGCCACTTCGGGTGACGTGCTGCGCCCCCAGCCCGAGCTCAGGTTCACGATGACGCCCTGTTTGCGCTCCACCATGAGCGGGACGAAATGCCGGAGCACATTGGCCACGCCCTTGATGTTCACGTCGATCAGCCGGTTGAACTCCGCCGCCGGCACTTTCCACAGGGGTGCCGGGGTGTTCATCAGGGCCGCGTTGTTGATCAGCAGATCCGGCGCCCCGACCTTCGCCGCCCAGATCGCCACCCGGTTCTCCTCCGCGACATCCAGCGCCGTAAAATCATGCGGGGCTGGATGGGCAAAGCGAAGCGTGAGGATTTCCGCACTGCGGCCGCAGCCGATGACGGTGTGCCCGTTCGCGATATACCATTCGGCCAACGCCCGGCCGAGCCCGCGGGTGACGCCGGTGATGAGGATGGTCTTCATGCCGGCCAGTTGAAGGTTGAATGAGGAAAGTTGAAAGAGCGTAAATCAGCGCCGGAGTCTCACTGCTCCCGCCTTTCGCCCGTCAACCGGCGGCTATCAGCGACTCTGCAGCCGGATCTTGTTCAGGCCCTGCTTGCGGCAGGTATCCATCGCCTGGGTCACATACCGCAGCGGGGTGTTTTCGTCCGAGCGGATCACCACCGTGACATCCTTGCTGATGCGGCCGATTTCCTTCACCACCTCGTCCAGAGTTTCCATGGTGGCGGGCTTGCCGTTCACGTCGACGCCGCCCTCCTTTGACAGGCTGATGGTGAGGGAATCCTTGAGTTCGCTTTTGCCGGCCGTCTCCACCTTGGGCAGGGTCAGGTTCATCGTCGTCGCCTGCTTGAACTGCATCGTCACGAACGCGAAAAAGACCAGCATCACGAGCACGTCGATCAGCGGCACGAGGTTGAGCTCCGGCCGCTTGCGCTTCCTCTGATAAAGGGCGCTCATGCTTGGTCCTGCTTGGCGGCGCGGGCCAGGATGCGCTCGAGGAGCAGGTCGATCTTCACGGCATAATTCTCGATGCGGCGCGACAGATAACCGGCCGGAATCAGGGCCATCATCGCCACCACGAGGCCCATGACCGTCGCAGACAGGGCCAGGGCGACGCCCGAGGTGAACGCCACCGGGTCCGGCAGGCCGGTCTCGGGGGAGATCTGCTGGAATACCTTGAGGAGGCCGGTGACGGTGCCCGTCAGGCCGATCAGCGGGGCGAGCGTGTAAATGACATCGAGGTATGGCACCCCGCGCTCCATACGGTTGATTTGGAGACGGGCGAAGGCCTTGATCGCCTCGGGGTCCTCACCGTGGGTCTGGGCAAAGTCGATGATGCGCGCCAACACCGAATGGCGCCCACCCGTGGCCGCCCGGCCCTCGACGACCGCATCCACCAGATCGTCCGGCAGCACCGCCGCGTTCCGCAGCGCGTAGATCCGTTCCGCAACGATGTATACGACAATGATTGAGCAGAGCAGGAGGGGCCAGAAGAGGAGTCCGGCACCTTTGATGATATCGAGCATAGTGGTGGGTGAAGTGAAGTCGGCTCTTAGACGCCCTCAAGCCGTAAAGGTTCATTGGAACGGTCAATTTTCCACTATTTGCCCGACTTCAGGCGGGCCGTAAAGGCGTTCAGCTCCGCCTCCAGCTGGCCGCCCCTCTCCATCCGGAGGTAGGGTCTGGCCCTATCCAGCGCCAAAAGCGCCGCAGGCAACTGGTGCTCCTCCCCCAAGTGGCTGGCAAAGGGCCGGACTATCTTGTCAAAAAAGTCGATGCCGGCCCCGCGACCGTAGGATTCCAGCACCTGCTCATAGACCCGCATCTGGGTTGGCACCGGGTCCTGGCGCATGCTGTGCTCCAAGGTGTCCGCCGCCTGCTGAATGCTCAAGTCCGTCCGGTCCGTCCGGTATTGCCGGGCGATCCGCTGCTCCTCGATTGCCGCGACGCTGCCCTCGCCGCGGGACCGCAGCGAAGCAACCAGCTGTTTGGTGAACGCCACGTCCAGGTCGGGATAATTCTGGAAAGCCAGCATGGCCTGGCGAAGCACACCTTCCCGCGCGCGGGCGTCCCCCCGGGCCAGGCCCTCCTGGGCCTGGAGGTAGGTGTTCCACGCCGGCAAATTGTGCCGCTCACGGTTCACCGCTTCCTTGGCGGCCTTGATCGCGAGCGAATACTTCCCGTCCTGCAAGTATTCGGCGGCGAACTGGGCATCGAGAACCGAGACCCGGTAGGTTGGCAGCGCGCGGAACCGGTCCGTCAGAAACAGGAGTTCATGGTCATTGATGTCACCCCAAGTCTGCGGGTCATAAGCCAGGCCGACGACAAACTTCTGCTCGGCATAACGTCCACAGTCGGTCTGCCACCTGTCCTGCCCGTCAAGGTAGCCGAACCACGCATGCCGGCCGTCGAGCCCGGCACCGCGGAACATGATGGTCGGAATCCCCTTCGCCTTGCCCGCCGTGGACGCAAAATAGGCCTGGTCGACGCAGATGCCGCCCTCGCGCAGGATCGTCGGCAGCCGGTAGTCCGGCAGCGGCCACATGTAGGCGTTCTGCGCCGGCCGGTCCTTCCGGTAGCGGATCAAGTCGTAGGCCCGTCCCAGTTCCGCGATGCCCGGCCCGACGTTGTGCCGGGCCCAGTCTAGCTCGGCGAACGGCGCCACCTCGTCGACGAGGAACTTGAGCTCGCTCGCGGGCAGGCGCCGCAGCCGGTGCATCGAGATGTTGCCCTGGTCCAGCTTGCACCAATAGGCGAACGCCGCCAGCGGGTCGGGCAGCCGCCGGGGCAGCGCCGCCGCACTCACCTGCCCGTGCGGCCACTGCGGCGGGGGAGGCACGTCGAAGACCACCGCGATCGCGATGGCGAGGTTCTGGTATTCCGCGAAGCGCGCCGGTTCCGCCGCATAGAGCTGCTGCAGGATCGAGAGCACCGCGACGGGATTGTCCACCGGGGCGAGCGTAACGAAAAACTCCTCCGAGAATGGCAGCGAGCCGAGCATGAAATTCTGCAGCGCCGGCGAGCAACAGGCCGCCAGCGCCCCCGGCTGCGGCGTGTAGCGGGTCGGCATGTTGGGATGCCCGACCTTCGCCTTCTCGACGGCCTCGATCCACTGCGGCAGCGCGCGTGCCTGCGGAGTGCCAAGCAGGGCCGCCCAGCGGTAAAGGTAATACCAGGCGCCGGCCGCGCTGCTGTTGGTCTCATAGGCCGCGATGGCGGTCTGCCGCAGCATGGGCGCCGCCTCCGCCCAGCCGCGCTGCCCGGCGTTCTCCATCAGGGAACCGATCCGCCCGGGCATCGGGGCGTTCTTCAGTTCCTCCGCCGTGATGCCGGCCTCAATCCCCATGACCCGACCGGCAAGGGCAAGGCACAGGACGACGTTTAAGAGGCGCGGGAGCACGCAGTCAGGAAAACAAAACGCCGCCGGCACACAAGGCGCCGGCGGCGTGAAATGACTGGCGCAGGACTTAGGGCGACACGCCGCTCTCGGCCGTGGGCGACTTCACCTTGAACTCGAGCTTGTCGCCGTTGCGCACGACCAGGATGGGCTCCCCTTCCTTGACCTCGCCCTTGAGCAGGGCCTCGGCCAGGGGATCCTCCAAGTAGTGCTCGACGGCGCGGCGCAACGGGCGGGCGCCGTATTTCTCGTCGTAGCCCTTCTCGATGAGCAGGGTCTTCGACTCGGGCGAGAACTCGATCTGGATCTTGCGGGCGGCGAGCCGCTTGACGACCTTGCCGGCCTCGATCTCGACGATCTTGAGCAGGTCTTCCCTGTTGAGCGGGCGGAACACCACGAGGTCGTTGATGCGGTTCAGGAACTCGGGCTTGAAGATGCGCTTGGCCTCCTCGAGCACCTTCTCCTTCAGCTTGTCCAGGTCGTGGAAGTCCGAGCTGTTGGCAGCAGCAAAGCCCATCGTCGTCTGCCGCTGGATGAGCTGCGCGCCGACGTTGGTCGTCATGATGATGATCGTGTTCCTGAAATCCACGGTGCGGCCGAGAGAGTCGGTTAGGCGGCCGTCTTCCATGATCTGGAGCAGCAGCTGCAACGCATCCGGGTGGGCCTTCTCGATCTCGTCGAAGAGGATCACGGAATACGGGCGGCGGCGGACGGCCTCGGTGAGCTGGCCGCCCTCCTCGTAACCGACGTAGCCGGGAGGCGATCCGACCAGGCGGGACACGGCGAACTTCTCCATGTATTCCGACATGTCGATCTGGATGAGCGCGTCCTGGTTGCCGAACATCTGCGCGGCGAGCTGCTTGGCGAGCTCGGTCTTGCCGACGCCGGTCGGGCCCATGAACATGAACGAGCCGATCGGGCGGCGCGGGTCCTTGAGGTCGGCGCGTGAGCGGCGGAGGGCGCGGGCGATGGCGATCGTGGCCGGGTCCTGGCCGACGATGGCCTTCTGCAGCTCGGCCTCGAGGGCGAGCAGGCGCTCGCTCTCCTTCTTCTCCAGGCGGCTGAGCGGGATGCCGGTCCATTCGGCGACGACGACGGTCATCTGTTCCTCATCGACAATGATGCGGTGCTCGTCGCGGGTCTTCTTCCAATTCTCCACCTGCTCCTCCTGCTTGGCGCGGAGCTGCTTCTCCTTGTCGCGATATTTGGCCGCTTCCTCGAAGTGCTGGGCGGCGATGGCCTGCTCCTTGAGGACGCAGACCTCGTCGATCTCCTTGCCGAGCGACTCGATGTCCGGCGGGCGGACTAGCGTCGTGATCCGGGCGCGCGAGCCGGCCTCGTCCATCACGTCGATGGCCTTGTCGGGCAGGAAGCGGCCGGTGATGTAGCGGTCGGAAAGCTTGGCGGCGGCCTCGATCGCCTTGTCGGTGAACGTGGCCTTGTGGTGCTCCTCGTATTTGCCACGGATGCCCTTGAGAATCTGGATGGTGTCCTCGACCGAGGGCGCCTCGACCTTGACCATCTGGAAGCGGCGGTCGAGCGCGCTGTCCTTCTCGATGTATTTGCGGTATTCGTTGAGCGTGGTCGCGCCGATGCACTGCAGCTCGCCGCGGGACAGGGCGGGCTTGAAGATGTTGGAGGCGTCCATCGCGCCCTCGGCGGCGCCGGCGCCGACGATCGTGTGCATCTCGTCGATGAAGATGATGACGTTCTTCGCGCGCTTGATCTCGTCCATGACGGCCTTGATGCGCTCCTCGAACTGGCCGCGGTATTTCGTGCCGGCGACCATCAGCGCGAGGTCGAGGGTGATGACCTTCTTGTCGGCGATGATCTCGGGGACGTTGCCCTTGGCGATTTCCTGCGCGAGGCCCTCGACGATGGCGGTCTTGCCCACGCCGGCCTCGCCGACGAGGACCGGGTTGTTCTTGGTGCGGCGGCAGAGAATCTGGATGACGCGGCTGATCTCCTTCTGGCGGCCCACGACCGGGTCCATCTCGCCCTTACGGGCCAGCTCGGTGAGATCGCGGCCGAAGGCCTTAAGCGCGGGCGTCTTCACCTCTTTCTTGTCGTCGGCGCCGCTGCGCGGGGAGACTTCCTCACCGCCGGCGCCCGGACCCTGTGCGGACGGGCCGCCCTCGGCGGCTTGGCCGGCGGAGAATTGCGGATCGAGCTCACGGAGGATCTCGTTGCGTGTGCGCTCGATGTCGATCTCGAGGGTCTTCAGCACGCGGGCGGCGACACCCTCTCCTTCGCGCAGGAGACCAAGCAGGATGTGCTCGGTGCCGACGTAGGAATGATTGAGGGCCTTCGCTTCCTTGCCGGCGAGAGCCAGGACTTTCTTCACCCGGGGGGTGTAAGGAATGCTGCCGACCGGGGTCTTGGTCTCCTGACCGATGCCGACCTGCTTCTCGACCTCGCCGCGCACGGTTTCGAGATCGAGGCCCATCTTCTGGAGGACGCTCACCGCCACGCCCTGCCCCAACTTGATCAGCCCAAGCAGAAGATGCTCCGTGCCAACGTAGTTGTGGTGGAAGCGGTCAGCTTCCTTGCGGGCCAGGGCGAGCACCTGTTGGGCCCGCGGCGTAAAATTATTCATCGGTTCCATCGTGTGGTAGGTGATATATCGGTTAACGACTCGTGTTAGTAAAGTCCGGGGCCGGCATTTTGGCAAATTCCGCCCTCAGGCGCTCGGCCCGGAGCACATCGCGCTGCGCGGGATCGAAGGCCCCCTTGGCCGCGTGCTGGACGTGGCCGGGCTGGCACTCGATGAACAGCCGGTCGACCACGCCGCGTTCGGTGTCGGCGTAGACGCCGAGGTCGATGCCCAGGCGGATGAGCGAAAGCAGGTTCATGGCCTCGCCGGAATTCAGCAGGTAGCCGTTCTGCAGGATGCCAAAAGCACGGCCGATCTTGTCGAAAAGCTTTTTGGGGTCGGTCTCCAGGAGCTTCTCGCGGGCATTGAGCTCCTGGTCGACGATCGTGGTCAGCACGCCGTGCAGGTGCTTGATTATCTCCTCCTCACTCTCGCCCAGCGTGGTCTGGTTCGAGATCTGGAAAATGCTGCCGCTGGCGTCGGAGCCCTCGCCAAACAGACCGCGCACGGCCATGCCGAGCTGGTTGACCGCCCGCACGACCTTTTCCATCTGGCTCGAGATGACGAGCGCCGGCAGGTGCATCATAGCTGAGGCGCGTATGCCGGTGCCGAGGTTCGTGGGACAGGCGGAGAGGTAGCCAAGTTTCGGCGAGAAGGCGTAGTCGATGTGCTCCTCGAGATCAGTGTCGAGAGCGTTGATCGAGGCCCAGACCTTCTTGAACTGGAAGCCAGCGCGCAGGACTTGGATCCTGAGGTGGTCCTCCTCGTTCACCATCACGACGCAGGACTGGTCCTTGCTGATGACGATGCCGGAGCCGGACTTCGAGTGGCAGAGCTCGCGGCTGATGAGGTGGCGCTCGACGAGGATCTGCTTCTGGAGCTCGTCCAGCGACTCGACCGGGATCGCCAGCCCGCGCTTCATCTGCGGCAGCGAGGCGACGGCCTGCATGCACTGGTCGCGGATTTCCTTCTTCTGGGCGTCCTTCGCCCAGCCGGGAAACGGATGCTTCGCCAGGTTGCGCGCCAGGCGAATGCGCGTCATGAGGACGACGGCGCTCTTGCTGGCGGCGGTGTCCGTCAGCTCGGAGTGGGAATCGATGAGCTCGTTGATCTTCATGTCAGGCGTTCTGCTTCGGGCCGGCGGCCTGGCGAACCTGGTTGATCTCGTCGCGGAAACGGGCGGCGTCCTCGTAGCGCTCGGCCTTGATCGCCTGGTCGAGGTCCGTCTCGAGCTGCGTCAGCTTTTCATAAATGGATTTCCGTTCGAGCGCGCGCTTCGGGATCTTGCCGGTGTGGGAGATGCCCTTGTGCATCGTGTCGAGCATCGGCTCGAGCAGGCTGCCGAAATGATCGTAGCAGGACGGGCAGCCGAAGCGGCCGGATTTCTTGAAATCCTGCTGGGTGAACCCGCAGGACTCGCAGCGCACGTCGCCGGCGGGTTCGGGGTTCAGGGAGGCCTTGAGCAGCAGGTCCGCGAGGGAGAAGCCGCTCGGATCGGTCACGCCCTTGGCCTGCGCGCACGCCTCGCAGAGATCGACCTTATGGATCTTGTTGTTGACGATCTGGGTAAGGTGGACGGTCGCGGGCTTGGAGCAGAGGTCGCACTTGAGTGAATTGGCCATGTCGGAGTGTTAGGCGATGATAGCAGCCCGCGCCGGAAACGCAAATCGCGCCCGGGAACGGCCCGTCTTCCCTGCACCCAACGTGCCAACCGCCCGCGCCTGAAGCAAGCGCAGAGGCGGGTTAAGACACCTCAAATCCGCGTGCCCTCGACGAGCACTTTTTTGCGGAAACTCGTGAGCACGCGACCGGTGATCGGACCGGGCTTGCCGTTGCCGATGACGCGGCCGTCGAGCTTCACCACGGGAATGACCTCTGCGCCGGTGCCGGTGAGGAAGCACTCGTCGGCGCACCAGATGTCGTAGCGCGTCAGGTCGGCCTCGCGCATCGGGATACCGAGTTCCCTGGCGATGTCGAAGACGGTGCCGCGGGTGATGCCTTTGAGCGCGCCGGCCGAGGCCGCGGGGGTCAGGATCTCGCCCTTGTGGATCGCGAAGATGTTGTCCGCCGTGCACTCCGCGACCAGGCCCTGGGTGTTCAGCATGATGGCCTCGAGCGCGCCGGCCTGCCTGGCCTCGATCTTGGCGAGGATGTTGTTGAGGTAGTTGAGCGACTTGACCGTCGGCGGGAGCATGTCCGGCGAGATACGGCGCGTCGGCACGGTGACGATGCTGAGGCCGTTGTCGTAATACTCCTGCGGATAAAGGGAGATCTTGCTCGCGATGATGAAGACCGTGGGTTTCTCGCAAAGCCAGGGTGCCAGGCCAAGGTCGCCGGCGCCGCGGGTGATGACGAGGCGGATGTAGCCGTCCGTAAGCTTGTTCTGCCGGCAGGTCTCGCAGACCGCAGCAGCCATTTCGGCACGCGGCAGCGGCATGGCCAGCATGAGGGCCTTCGCCGAATACTCGAGACGCTCGAGATGCTCGTCGAGCCGGTAGACATTGCCGCCGTAAATACGGATGCCCTCGAAGACACCGTCGCCGTAGAGGAGACCGTGATCAAACACCGAGACCTTCGCGTCGGAGGAATCGACATACTTACCGTCCAGATAAACGACCATGATTGTCACATTTCAGCAAAGCCCGAGCCGATGTCCAGCCCGCTCGCGAAAATGGACTTGTGTTGGTCCTTTACCGCCCTGCACTCTCCCGTCGCCGAATCACATGAAATACGATTACCGTCGGTCGCACCACGCTGGTTTCACCCTCATCGAGCTGCTCACGGTCATTGCCATCATCGGCATCCTGGCGGCCCTGATTTTTCCCACCGTCGGCAAGGTCCGTGAAACCGCCCAGCGCACGGTCGACGCGAACAACCTGCGTGAGATCGTCAAGGGCGCGACGATCTACGCGGCCGACAACAACGACCGCCTGCCCGATCCTGCGGCCATCGTGGCCCAGAGCCCGCAACCCGTCTCCGGCGGCCAGGGTCCGTTCCTTTGGGCCGGTATCCTGGCGCAGCGCGGCATCCTCACGGATCCGACGTTCTATTTTGCCAAAAACGACCCGCAGTTCAACGGGGTTTACCCCACCGCCATCGTCAGCCCCAACAACCGCGCGACCCTCGACCCGAGCTTCGTCACGAACCGCGTGCTCAGCTTCGAATTTGTCGGCGGCCTCCGGATGAGCGACGCCCCGAGCACCCCGGTCGCCTTCACCCGCGGCCTGCTCGCCACCGGCCTCTGGAGCGCGGACAACGGCACTTACAAGGATGTGGGCGGACACATCGCCTTCCTCGGGGGCAACATCCAGTTCTACCCCAACCTGACCGAGGCGGCGACGCAGTTGACCCTGAACAGCGGCCGCAAGGGCGTGTCGATCCTGCAGGCCCTGCCCTTCAACACCAACGCCGCCAGCAATCCCCGCGTCTATGCCACCCCGCCGGCGGGCGTGGGCAGCCTGGCCGGGACCCCGGCGGAAAAGGCCCCGTAAGCCGCTTGGTTTTCGCTTTTCCCAACCCGGCCCGCCGCGGCCGGGTTTTTTATTTCTTCACCTTGGCGCTCCCGGCCACGTAGTCTCCGCCGACCTCCACCATGGCCAACGCCTCCCCCACCTACGTCATCGGCCACAAGAACCCCGATGCGGACTCCATCTGCTCCGCCATCGCCTACGCGGCCTACAAGGCGGCCTGCGGCGAAGCCGGCTACCTCGCCGCCCGCTGCGGCAACTCGAACGCCCGCATCGACGCCATCCTGGAACGCTTCCACACCCCGCTGCCCCTCTACCTGAGCGATGTCTCGCCGCGCGTCCACGACCTGATGACCGTGAACCCGATCGCCGTAAGTCTAGGCGCGACCTGCGCCGAGGCCCTGCGGCTCATCGACCGCCACCACCTCAACGTCCTGCCCGTTGTCTCGTCCGAGAACCGCGCCATGGGCAGCATCACGCTCGCGCAGCTCGGCCACTTCTTCATCCCCCGTCTCGACGAGCCGCGCGCCATGCGCACCGTGCGCACGAGCCTGGCGCGCGTCGTCCAGTCATTGCACGCGACCGTCATCAACCTCGCCGACGGCGACCGCCTCGAGGAGCTCTTCGTTCGCATCGGCGCGATGGACGTCGGGACCTTCTGGAAGATATCCGAGAAGGACAACATCCCGGCGAACCGCTCGATCATCATCCTCGGCGACCGCCGCGACGTGCAGCTGCGCGCCATCGAACTCGGAATCCGCGCCCTCATCATCAGCGGCAACCTGCCCGTCGACCCCGAGATCGCCGCGCTCGCGAAGGCCCGCGGCGTCAGTGTGCTCGTCAGCATGCACGACACCGCCACGACCGCGTGGCTGGTCCGCACCGCCTCCACCATCGAGCAGCTCGTGGACCGCCAGCACCCGGCGCTCAAGCCGGACGTGCGGATCGCGGACATCCGCAAGAAATTCGCCCAGAACGCCCCGCACGCCATGATGGTGACCAGCGAGGACGGCACCCTGCTCGGCATCCTCACCAAGTCCGACCTGCTCAAGCCGGTGCCCACCCGGCTGGTGCTGGTCGACCACAACGAACTCACCCAGGCCGTCCCGGGGGCGGACGAGGTCACCATCACCGAGATCATCGACCATCACCGGCTCGGGCCCATGGCCACGCCCCAGCCGATCCTGTTCATCAACGAGCCCGTCGGGTCGACCTGCACCATCGTCGCCGACCTCTTCCGCCGCCACGGGCTCACGCCTTCCCCGGATCTCGCGGGACTCATGATGTCCGGCCTCATCTCCGACACTCTTCTCCTCCAGAGCCCCACGTCCACGCCGAAGGATGCCGACGTGCTCGCTTGGCTCGAGTCACACGCCAACATCAAGGGCAGCGCCCTCGCCCAGCTGATCTTCAGCTCCGGCTCCGTCATCCTGGCTAGCCCGCCGGAGAAAGTGGTCCGCTCGGACTTCAAGATCTACGACGAGGACAGTGTCCGTTTTTCCGTCTCGCAGGTCGAGGAGCTGGGCTTCGACAATTTCTGGCAGCATGCCAAGGCCATCGCCCAGGCCCTTGCCGAGCTCCGGGCCGACGAGAAGCTGGTCTTCGCCTGCCTGCTCGTCACCGACATCAACACGCAGAATTCCCTCATGCTGGTGAAGGGCGATCCCGAGGTCATCCGCCGGATTTCCTACGCGCACGTCGAGCAGGACGAGATCTTTGACCTGCCGGGCGTCGTGTCGCGGAAGAAGCAGCTCATTCCCTACCTGACCAGCCTGCTCAGGGAAATGGGCGCCGACGGCGTCGTGCCGACTTCCCGCCGCCGCACCGCGCCCCCCTTTGCCAAGGGCGGCTGACGCCGCCGGCCGCGCGGGAGGCTCGGCCGGCTCCCTGCGTCATCAGTCACAGCCGCCGCCACCCCACCCCTATGACCACCCGATTCCGCCTGTGTGGATTGATCCTCGCCGCGCTGGCTGCCGGCGCCGCCCGTTTGTCTGCCGCCGCCGAACCCGCGAAGAGCGCCGACCCGGTCATGGTGCTGCCCGACATGAAGGTCACCACCACCACCGACCTGCCGCCGCCTGAATCCTGGCGTTACGCGAGGGTCGGCCACTTCGAGGTCCTCTCCAACGCCACGGACAAGGCCACCCGCGACCTGCTGGCCGACTTCGCGAAGTTCACCCAGGCGATGACTCTCGTCTGGCCGGCGTCGCCCACGCCGCTCGCTTCGTCCACCATCATCCTGTGCGGCCGGGGCGGCAAATTCGACGCCTTCGCGCCGGTCGGCGCCACCAAGGAAGACGCCATCGTGCCCAGCCTCTTCCTGCGCAACCGGGAACAGGCCGCGATCGTCGCCGACCTCCAGGCCGACCGCATCTTGATCGACCCGACCAACGTCGCGGTGATCGGGGCCGGCTCCGCGGACTACGAGGTGGATCACTACAAGCAGCTTTACCGCGACTACGTCCGCTACCTGCTGAGCCAGGCCCAGGTGCGCCCGCCCGTCTGGGTGGAGGAAGGCCTGTGCCAGATCATCATGGACATCGAGCTGAACGACACCTCGCTGATCTACGGCAAGATCAACACGCTGAAAGGCGCCGCGTCCGGCGGCGAATCGGCCGACTCCGACGGCACCGATCCAACCGCCAACACGGACGCCGTGGTTGGCGAGCAGCCCTTCAACGTCGTGCTCCTCCACCGCAAGCTCATCCCGCTCGACCGGTTCTTCGCCATCACCGCCGACTCGCCCGAGACGCACAATCCGCTAGGCAACAACCTGTGGGCCAAGCAGGCCTACCTGTTCGTCCACTTCTGCCTCTTCGGCGAGGATCTCCGCTACCAGCAGGCGCTCAGCACCTTCGTCGGCCGGCTGGCGCACGAGCCGCTGAGCGAGACGCTCTTCAAGGAATGCTTCAAGGTCGGCTACGACCAGATGGCCTATGAGCTTCGCGGTTACATCCTGCGCACGAAACACAAATACCAGAAGTATGCGCTCAAGGATGACGACAAGTTCACGGCCAAGTCCATCGAGCTGCGCGAGGCCACGCAGGCCGAGATCGGCGTGATCACGGGCGACGCCCTCCGCCTCGGCGGACACCGGGAGGAGGCCTACGCCGCCTACCGCGACGCCTTCCTCCGGGGCGAACGCGCGCCGCTGCTGCTCGCCGCCCTTGGCACGGCGGAAAACCAGGCCGGACATCCCGATCGCGCCGAGCCGCTGCTGGAGGCGGCGGTGAAGGCCGGCGTAAACCGCCCGTCCGCCTATGTCGAGCTTGCCCGCCTGCGCCTCGCCGGCTTTACGGCCAGGCCCGGGGACAAGCTGAACCCCATCCAGGTCGGAGCGGTGCTGAAGCCGCTCTTCACCGCTCGCCAGAACCCGCCGCCGCTGCCCGAGACCTACGAGTTGATCGCCTCGACCTGGGCCGGGAGCGCCGTCGCACCCACGGCCGACAACCTCGCCGTGCTTGACGAGGGCATCAAGCGGTTCCCCCGCGACAACGACCTCGCCTGCGGCACCATCCGGCTTTACCAGTCGATCGGGTCCACCGCCAAAGCCTCAGCCATCGCGCAATTTGCGCTCAGGTTTTCCGACGACGCCGGGAAAGCCCGGCTGAAGGCCATTCCGAACCTCCAGCCGGCACCGGGCACCGGTGGCTAGGAATCAGGGCGAGTAGGTAACCGTGCGGGCTCCGGCGACACCGGCGATCGTGATGGTGATGCCCTGGGTGTAACCCGTGGGATAGGTCTCACCGGCAACCGTGTTGACGGCCTTCACGTAGTTTGTTGCACCGACCAGGCCGCTCACGTCAGCCGTGGAGACACCGTTTTCCAGGAAGTATTGATCCGCCGCCGCCGACAGCTGGCGGGCGTTGTTGAGCACCGCCTTGTCCTGGGAGGACTGGCGGACTTTTTGGAAGGCAGGAATAGCCATCGCGGCCAGAAGGCCGATGATGACGACAACGATCATGATTTCGACAAGGGTGAAGCCCTTGCTAAGGCGTGTATTCATTTTGGTATATATTATCGGGATTATTATTTATCTGCGCTGGCGAGAGCAGAGTAGCCGATGTGACGCCGGGAACCAAGATAGTTGCCCGCTAAAGCAGCCCATTTGCGAAAAATAGGGCCACGCCCTAGATGCCTTCGCTCTCCGGGGCCTACCAAACCCCTGAAGCCACCGTTTCCCCCGGGAAATGACATGGACCGGCGGAACCTCCCTCACCTGAATCCACCTGCCCGGGGGTGTCTCGGGAACAAGCCCGGCGCCAAAACTTAGTCGCTAAAACCCAATCGCAGCGCATCTCATCGCAGGTGGGCAAACGGCAGTGCCGCCGCCCATTTCAAGAAATCAAATCCACGGCATGAAAGCGCCGCCCCACGCCAATCACCCCTCTCCGCCGTTCTGGCAGGATGCTGGCAGCTTGTGGCAACGGATCACTACCCAGTCGAACCCGGCGATGCGGCGTCTGCAGACGAGTGTCACGCTCGCCCTCGTCGTGGTGATCGGCCTCGCCGACTTTCTGCTCGGCACCGATTACTCGATGCAGGTGTTTTATTTCATCCCCATCGCAACCGCTGTCGTGGCCCGCGGCTGGAAATTCGGCGTGGTGATCGCCTTGGTCAGCGTCAGCAGCTGGATCGGTGGAGATCTGATCAATGGCGTGCGTTACACTTCACCCGTGGTGCCGTTTTGGAACGCGACCATCGCCCTTCTGACCTATCTCGTCCTGGTGGGCCTGCTGTCCGGCCTGCTCGCCCTGCAGCGGGAACTGGAGGAACGGGTGCGTCTGCGCACGGCCGCACTTTCGGAGGAAATCGCCGAGCGCGAGCGGCTGGAGCGCGTCATCCTGGATATCCGGGAGCGCGAACGGAACAGCATCGGACACGACCTGCACGACGGCCTGGGCCAGCATCTCACGGGCACCGCCCTGACCGGACAGCTGCTCGCCGAGAAGCTCCGGGAACGCACCGCCCCGGAGGAACCCGACGCGCGCCGCCTCGTCGCCCTCGTCAAGTCGGCGATCGAGCAGACGCGCGATATCGCGCGCGGCCTGCTCGTTCAGGAAATCGATGCGGAAGGCCTGCCCGGCGCCCTGCGGGAGTTTTGCAGCGCGGCCGGCCGGCAGTTTGGCATCTCGTGCCTTCTCCGGCTCAACGGTCCCGTCACGCTCCCGCGGAACGATCTGGCCACCCACCTCTACCGCATCGCCCAGGAAGCCGTGCACAATGCGGGTAAACACAGCGGGGCGAGCCGGATCGAGGTGGAGCTGCTGGCGCGGGACGGTGACTTGACGCTCACCGTCCGGGACAACGGCGCCGGCCTGCCCAACGCCGCCACCCGGGGGCACGGCCTGGGGTTGCGCATCATGGCGCATCGCGCCGCCCTGATCGGCGCATCTTTTTCCGTCGAATCCCCGGCGGATGGCGGAACGCTGGTGCGTTGCCGCGTGTCGCTGCCTTCCCATGAATGAGTCCGCTTCCACCTCTCCCTCCGTCTCCCCCGGCCCCAGCCGGCAGATATTCATCGTCGACGATCACCCGCTGGTCCGCGAATCGCTGGCCGCCCTGATCAACCGCCAGCCCGACCTCCGCGTCTGCGGTCAGGCCGGCGACAGTGCCTCGGCCTATGCGGCCTTGGACCGGGCCCCGGCCGACGTCGTCGTGGTGGACCTCTCCCTGCCGGGCGAGTCCGGCCTGGAGCTCATCAAACGCCTGCAGGCCCTCACTCCCCGGCCGCGGATTCTCGTGGTGTCCATGCACGACGAGGCGTTCTACGCCGAACGCGCGCTGCGCGCCGGCGCCCTCGGCTACATCATGAAGCATGAGACGACCGACAAGGTCATCGATGCGATCCGCCACATCCTGCAGGACCAGCTGTTTGTCAGCTCACGGGTCGCCGCCCAGTTCACCGGGAAGTTTGTCGGCACCCGCAAGGTGCAGCCAGGCTCCAGTGTGGAGCGCCTCAGTGACCGCGAGCTCGATATTTTCCGCCTCATCGGGCACGGGCTCGAATCCAAGCGCATCGCCCAGGATCTGCACCTGAGCGTCAAGACCGTCCAGGCCCACTGTGCCAACATCAAGGAAAAGCTCGGGCTGGAAAACCTCAACGAGCTCATCCGCGAGGCTGTGCGCTGGGTAGAGCGTGGCTGATCCCACCGGAAGTCCCGCGGACCACGGCCCGGCTGCCCAAGCTAACGCCAGCTCAGCAGGTCAAGTCGGGCAATTTCCTCCTTCACCATGTTCACGCGCTCACGAATTGTCCCGCGCGCTTCTATCCAGTGGACCCCGCTGGCGGTCAATTCATCCCGCAATTCGTCCTGCGCAATCCGCCGCCGGCCATCGCCCACCCGCGTGCCATCCTGAACGTAAGCAATGTCGTCTGAACATAGCACGGCCAAGGGATAGCGAGCCCGGGCCGCTTCAGCCAGTGCATTGAGCTCGGCGGCAACTTCTCCTTCATGATACCAACGCGCATACTGCCGGGTGATGCGTGCATCAGTGTCGACAAACAGAAGCCTCCGGGCATCTCCCCTGGCCTTCTCCTCGCTGGCTAGATGCAACTGCGCAAGTTCAGTAAGTTGCTCTGAACCAAGCGTGCCATCGTGCCGTTTGTGCCTGATCCAGTAGTCACGTCCCAATTCCGGCACCCAAACGGTGGAAAACTCCTTGGCTAGCATTTCTGCCAAGGTTGATTTGCCCGTCGACTCCGCGCCGAGGAGAACGACGGGTTGGACCAGATCGCGGTAGACCAATGGCGCAACCCAAGCGCGGTTGGCCCAGGCATCGGTCCTGATCTTGGTGCCTGAAACGGGCACGGCCGAACGCGTCTCGTCTACTCGCACGTCCCGGGCACCTAGAGCCATGCTGACGTGTTCCCCATACCACTCGCTGGAAAAGAAATCCGTGATCGGTTTCGGCAGCATGCTCCGGATATAATCCTCCTGCATTTTCATGACTTCGGCCGTCCTCCCGGTGGCTCCAGGCGCACCGGGTCCTTCGATCACGTAAGCAGTCGGATATAGGCGCCTGATCCAATTGGCGCGGATTCCAATCGGGACACGCGTCACTTCAGGGGCATCGTAAACAAGGACAAACGTCTCCCCACACTCCGCCAGCGAACGTTCGATGAGGAGCTGATGCCCCTTGTGTAAGGGGGCAAATTTCCCGAGCACCAGGCCTCTTTTCATATTCTTTCTCCACGAACCAGAGCCCGCCTCCAGGCGATCAACCCGCCAGTGGCAATGCCGAGGTAAATGGCGTGCAATCCCAAGGTCACCCATGCCGCTTTCGCGGCATAAAGCCATAGCGACAGGATATCGATTGCGATCCAGAGCACCCATGAATCCCAAATCTTGCGCATCATCAGCAGCTGGGCGCCTACCGACATCACTGACACAGTCCCATCCATCCACGGGTTGACCGAATCAGTTTTGGTGTGCAGGAACCAGCTGGTTGAGAGTATTCCGGCGAGGATCAGTGCCGACCCAACTATTCGGTTTCGAACGCTCAAAACCTTGATCAACGCTTTGCCCCGGTCAGGCCCTCCCTGAGCCCAGTGCCACCAGCCATATAGTCCAGTGAGCAGGTAGAACAACTGGAGCCCGCTGTCTGCATAGAGCTTGATGTGGAAAAAGAACCACAAAAACACCACGACACTGATCAGGCCTACCGGCCAGCTGAGCACACTCCGACGCGCGGTGAGAACAACCGATGTGAGCCCGGTTATCGCCGCCAGCCATTCCAGATAGATCTTATCCATAGAGATTTCTGAACTCCGGCTAGCGCATCGGTTCGGCGGATGAAGGCAACTGCAACGTTGCCTTGCACGGGCCTATTCCCCTTCTTTGACGAAATGCCTGAAGAGACCGCCACACCCGCGCCTGCACCCACTGACTTCGTCCGCGACATCGTCGCGGGCCACGTCGCCGAGAAACGCTATGCCAAGATCGTCACGCGTTTCCCGCCCGAGCCCAACGGCTACCTGCACGTCGGCCACGCCAAGTCGATCTGCCTGAACTTCGGCATCGCCCGCGAGAACAACGGCCAGTGCAACCTGCGCTTTGACGACACCAACCCGGTCAAGGAGGACGTCGAATACGTCGACTCCATCACCGCCGACGTCCAGTGGCTCATCGCCGGCTGGGCCGACCACTGCCTCGGCTTCAAGCCCAAGGGCGCCCATCCCGCCGCCGTCGTGAGCAACGGCAAACCCGATTACTACCTGGCCCCGGTTCCGCCCGGACCGGGCAGCGAAGCCTTCTTCGCTTCCGACTACTTCGACCAGCTCTACGAATACGCGCTCGTCCTCATCCGGAAGGGCAAGGCCTACGTCTGCGACCTCACGCCCGAGGAAACCGACCAATACCGCGGCGCCCCCGATCGGCCCGGCAAGGAAAGCCCCTACCGCAACCGCACCGTCGCCGAGAACCTCGACCTCTTCCAGCGCATGAAGGCCGGCGAGTTCCCCAACGGCGCCCGCTCCCTCCGCAGCAAGATCGACATGGCCTCGCCCAACATGTGGCTGCGCGATCCCCTGCTCTACCGGATCCGCCACGTCCCGCACCATCACGCCGGCGACAAGTGGTGCATCTATCCGCTCTACGACTACGCGCACTGCCTCAGCGACTACCTTGAGGGTATCACCCACAGCGTCTGCACCCTCGAGTTCGTCGACCACCGCGCGCTTTACGACTGGGTCCTGGAAAACCTCGATCTGCCGCGCCCCCTGCCGCACCAATACGAGTTCGCCAAGCTCAACCTCGGCTACACCCTCGTCTCGAAGCGCAAGCTCCTCACCCTCGTCACCGAGAAGGTCGTCACGGGCTGGGACGACCCGCGCATGCCCACGCTCTCCGGCTTCCGCCGCCGCGGCGTCCCGGCCAGCGCCCTCCGGAAGTTTGTCACCGGCGTCGGTGTCACCAAGTTCGACAGCCTCACCGACATCGCCGTGTTCGAGCACGCCGTGCGCGAGGAACTCAACCAGTCCTCCGCCCGTCGGCTCGCCGTGCTCAAGCCGCTCCGGATCGTCCTGACCAACATCCCCGCCGGCGAGATCCTCGAGTGCGACGCCACCAACAACCCGCAGAGCGACACGCCGACAACCCGCAAGATCGCCCTCACGCGCGAGGTGTTCATCGAGGCCGACGATTTCGCCGAGGTGCCGCCGCCGAAGTATTTTCGCCTGAAGCCGGGTGGCGAGGTCCGCCTCAAATACGCCTGCATCATCAAGTGCGACGAGTTGGTGAAGGACGCCGCCGGCCGGATCACGGAGATCCGCTGCACCGCCGACCTCACGACCCGCGCCGGCGGCCCGAATGTCGACCGCAAGGTCAAGGGCACGATCCACTGGGTCAGCGCCGCCACCTGCATCGACGCCGAGGTCCGCCTCTATGACCGCCTCTTCATCGTCCCCGAGCCGGCCGCCGAGGACGACTTCCTGAAGGTCGTGAATCCGAAGTCCCTCGAGATCGTCACCGCCAAGCTCGAAGCCTCCCTCGCCAACGCCAAGCCCGAGGAGCGCTACCAGTTCGAGCGCCTCGGCTACTTCTCGCTCGAGACGAAGGAACGCCCTGTCGGGCCGTCGCTCGCCGACGCGCCGCGCCTCGTCTTCAACCGGACGATCACCCTTAAGGATACCTGGGGAAAGTAAGCCCTTCCCGGCCCGACGTCCCATGCTGAGCCGCGTTCGTCTTCTCCTCGTCCTGCTCGTGGTCAGCATGGTGGGCACCTGCTCGGTCTTCTGGGTCTACGAGCACGATGTGAACCCGCACATCAAGACGACCGGTGATACGCTGTGGTGGTGGTTCGTCAGTTCGACGACTGTCGGCTACGGCGATATCTCGCCGGTCACCACCCAGGGGCGCCTCGCCGGCGTGTTCGCCATCCTCATCGGCGTCTATTGCTACACCAACTTCATCACCATCACGGCTGACTCGCTCCACGGCGTGACCAACCAGAAGAAGCTCGGCACCGCCACGGTGAAGGCCGCCGGGCACGTGGTCATCTGCGAATACACCGCCTTTGCCGACGAGCTGATTCAAAGCCTGGACCGCTACCCCGAGCTCAACGGACGCGAAGTGGTCATCCTGACCGATCTCGTGGCCGTCCAGCCCTACCCGCAGCATCACTTTGTGCGCGGCGTGCCGCTCAGCCCCACCGCCCTGCGCCAGGCCAACATCAGTGCCGCCGGCTTCATTTTCGTTTTCGCCAACGCCCGCTTCCAGGATCCCGACCTCAAGACCCTGCACGTGGTCTCACGCATCCAGAAGCTGAACCCCACGGCGCGGATCTTCGTCGAGATGATCGACCCGCAGTCACCACTGCTCGGATATCTGGGAAACTCACTCACCATCATGCCCAGCCGGCAGCTGCTGGAATCGATCCTCAGGAACAAGGTGATGGATCTGTCCGCGGTGCTGGCCACCAAGCCGGACGACCAAGCCAAGCCGGGCGTCGCGTGAGTCGGCCGGTCGGCCAAAAGAAAACCCGCGCTTGATAGCACGGGCTGAAATAAACCGAAGAGGTAAGCTCCTTACTTGGAGGCTTTCTTCTTATGTTTCCGGTGCTTCTTGCGGGCGACTTTCGCGCCACCCTTCTTGGCGACCTTGATGGTCTTGTGGTGGCTGGGGGCGGACGTGGCGACGGGCTCGGTGGCGGCCTCGGCGAAAAGCCCCGTGGTGGCGAGGGCGAGGAGAACAAAGCAGTAACGAAGAGTGTGTCTCATGGGCATGATGGGTATGGGAGCGAAGACGGTGACTGGGTTAGCTAGTTACACAGCTTTTGGACTGCCGCCAGTAATTTCTGCGCCCTTCGCTCAATCTTCGGCCACCACCACGACCCCTGCCCGCACTTCATCTGAACCGAGCGGCTCGAACCTGGCCTGGAATAGATCCCACGCCTCCGCATTGATCATCAGCACCCCTTCCCCGCCGCAGAGGGTGCGTTCCACTGTCCGGCGCCGGGCCAGATCGTGCGGACAGTTGCACTGATAGAGAACGCTGCCCGCGCCGATCGCCCGGATCCGCCGGCGAGCGTCGTCCCTCTCCGCCCGGGTCCAGAACCCCCAGTCAAGCACGACGTCCCGGCCGCCAGCCAGATAACCCGCCGCTTCCGCCCACAGTTCCTCGGTGACGCGAGCGGCGGCATCGGCAAAGATCGCCGCCGACGGATTCGCGCCGTGTCTCGCCCGCATTCGCCCATCGTGATTGAGCAGGACGGCCTTGCCCCCGGCGCTAAGCTGCCGGGCAAAGGTGGTCTTTCCCGTTCCCGGCAGCCCGCAGATCCAATGCACCGTCGCCATGGGGCGCGTCCTTCCAGGCGGGGCTCAGGTCCCAGCCAGCAGCTTCCGGAGCCGGACCAAAACCCGGTCTTTCCCCAGCACCCGGAAGATGCTGGTGATGCTCGGACCGGCGTTGGTGCCGGACACTCCGAGCCGGGCGACGGCCTGGTAGTCGCCGAAGCCGAGGCCCTTGCTGTCCGCCAACCCTTTGATGTCGGCCTCGATGGCCGCATCGCTGGAGAAATCCATCACCGGCACCGCGGCGATCAGTTCGCCGAGCCGGGCCTTCGGGTCGCCCTTGGCCATGACCTTGTCCTTCACCTTCGGGTCGATGGCGAAATCGTCGCTCCAGAAATAGCCGGTGTAGGCCGCCAACTCCTCGATCCCTTTGATCTTGGGCTGCGCCAGCAGCATGATCTCGCGGAAATAGGCCTCATTCGCCAGCGCGACGGCGCCGGAAGGCTGCTTCTGGAAGTAGTCGCGCGCCAGCGCGAGGAAACGATCGGCCGGCTGCTCCAGCAAGTAGACCATGTTCATGTGCGCGAGTTTCTTGCCGTCGAACTTGGCGTTCGACTGGTTGACCTGCGGCAGGTCGAAGAGCCTCACGATGTCGGTGATCGCCATTTTCTCGCGATCATCGCCGGCGTTCCAGCCGAGGAGCGCGAGATAGTTGACCAGCGCCTCGGGCAGAAAGTGGCGCTGCTGGTATTCCTCGATGAGGGCGCCCTTGTCGCGCTTGCTCATCTTGCCCTGGCCCATCTCGGGCGACTTCAGGATGAGCGGGATGTGGGCGAACACCGGCGGCGTGACCCCGAAGCCCTCGTAGAGCCGCACGTGCTTGCTCGTGTTGGAAAGGTGGTCCTCGCCGCGGATGATGTGCGAGATTTGCATCGCGATATCGTCGACGACGTTCACGAAGTGAAACACCGGGTTGCCGTCCGAGCGGAAGATCACGAAGTCCTCGTCCTCCATGCGCTCGACGCGGCCGCGGATCTGGTCGTCGATCACGACCGGGTCGCTCTTCACCTTCTCGACTTCCTTCTTCCGGTGGTCGTCAAAGGTCTTGTAGCGCTCGCCGAGCAGCTTGAACCAGATGGCGCCGTCCTTCTCATAGGCGCGGCCGGTATCGAGCAGTTTCTGCAGGTAGAGCTTGTAGACGTCCGCCCGCTGGCTCTGCCGGTAGGGCCCGAAGTCGCCGCCGCCGTTCTTCCGGAACACCGGGCCCTCGTCCCAATCCATCCCGAGCCAGTCGAGGCTTTCGTAGATCAGGTTCAGGAACGCCTCGCTGTTGCGGGCCTGGTCGGTGTCCTCGATGCGCAGGATGAACTTGCCCCCCGTGTGCCGGGCATAGAGCCAGTTGAACAGCGCGGTGCGGGCGCTGCCGATGTGGAAGAACCCCGTGGGGCTGGGGGCGAAACGGACACGGACTTGGGACATGGGAAGTAGACAGGATTAACGGGATGGCTGAGCCAAGGCTATTGATGCCGGGGTTCCGTTCATGTGAATCTTGTTAATCCTGTCAAAACCTCCCCTACTCCCACCCCGGCATGGCACCCGCATCTGATCTTCCGCTCGACCCGGCCCGGTTCTCGGCGCAATTCGAGGCCGCCGCCCGGCCGGTCGGCTTCCGGTGCGAGCCGTTCGGCGAAACCCACGGCCAGGCCCTGCTGGCCTACTCCAAGCGCACGCCCGGCCCGCGTCCGCGCGTCTACCTCTCCGCCGGCATCCATGGCGACGAGCCCGCACCGCCCTGGGCGATGCTGCGGCTGATGGACGAGGGCTTCTTTGACGGACGCTGCAACTGGTTTCTCTGCCCGTTGCTCAACCCGGCCGGTTTCGTCCGGCAAAGCCGGGAGAACCCCGAAAAAATCGACCTGAACCGCGACTACAAGGGACCGGTCAGCCCCGAGGTTCGCGCGCATACCGCCTGGTTACAGCGCCAGCCCGCCTTAGATTTTGTCCTCTGCCTGCACGAGGATTGGGAAGCCACCGGGTTTTACCTCTACGAATTGAACCCGGAGAACCGTCCGACCCTGGCCAACGCCATGATCGCCGCCGCCCGCCAAGTCGGCCCGATCGAGCCGGCCACCGTGATTGACGGACGCCCGATCGCCGAGCCCGGCATCATCCGGCCCGTGAGCGACCCTCTGCTGCGCGAGACCTGGCCGGAGTCGATCTACCTGCGCCGGCACCACACCACCTTCACCTATACCGTCGAGACGGCGTCGGCCCAGCCGCTGGAGCGGCGCGTCGACACGCAGTGCGCCGTGGTGCGGGCGGCGATTTCCGAATTGCTGCGGTAGAGCAGTGACTCCGCTCGCCGCCGAGGCGCGGAACGGAGTCCGCGCCCTACCACGTCGGCTTCGGCAGTTTCTCCATCACAAACGCATCGATCAGCCGCTGCGCCTCCGCCGACTGCAATGCCATGTTCCGCTCGGCAAACCGCGCCATGTCCCCCGGCCAGGGCGCTTGCAGGAGGTAGTCCAGCCCGGTGGCCCGCAGGTCGATCGCCGCGCAATGCAGCGCCTGCCGCGTCATGCCGAGCAGCGCCGAGTGCCGCGCCGTCCAGCCTTGCTGCGCAAACTCCAGGTAAAGCCCCGGATCGGGCCCGTAGAGCTTGTCGCCCACGACGCGCCGGCCCAGCCACTCGGCGTGGGCGCGGATCTGGTGCTTGCGGCCGGTCACCAACTCCACGCCCGCCAGGGTGAATCCGCCCCGGGCCAGCAGCGGGTGGAAGACCGTCACGGCCTCCTGCGAACCCTCGCCGGCGACGACGCGTGATTTCACCGTGACATTCGCCCCCAGGTCCGGTCCCAGCGGCTGATTGACCGTGATGGCCTCCTTCATCTCGCCTTCCAGCAGGGTCACATACAGCTTGCCGATCTGGTGCTTGAGCACGGCTTTGCCCAGCCGTCCGCCCACGGCCTCGGTCTTGGCGAGAATAATCACTCCACTGGTCTCGCGATCGAGCCGATATATAAGGCGGATGGCATCAGGCTTAAACTCTTCTCGCACCGCCCCGGCGAGACTCGACCAGGGCCCGTTCTTCGATGGATGGCAGACCAGCCAGCCGGGTTTGTTGAGGACCAGCAGCTTGTCGTCGTCGAGCATGACCCAGCTGCGCAGCTCCGCCGGATCCACCAAGGGTGGCGCGGCCGGGGGCAAGGGTTCGCTGGCATCAATCATGCTTGGACGTGTTCAATATTATTTATGCCACATCCGGCCAAGAAGGTTTGCAAACCCGACGACCCGGAGTAGCACTATTACCAGTCGAATGAAGCGGTTGTTCCCAGTGACAGTCGGGCCGGTCCTCAGGACGGCGTCGGTGTCAGGCCGCCAGTCAGCCATTCCCCTCCTTCGCCCGGCTTTTTGCGTCGTTAACCCATAAGGAAAACCATGAATAATACAGATCATCCCCACGAGGTCATCGTGTCCGGCATCCATCTTGAACTCACCGCGTCCCTCAAGAGTCACGTGCGTGAGAAAATGGAGCGACTGTTTCGACACGAAGGGCACATCGTGCGGATCAAGGTCGAGCTCGAGTGCGACCGCAAGCACGACCGCCAGCACCAGTTCATCGCCAAGGGCCACATCATCATCCACGGCCCCGACATCATCGCCACCGTCGACTCCGACGAATGCTACAAGGCCATCGACCTGCTGGTCGACAAACTCGACGAGGGCCTGCGCCGCCGCCACGGCGTCGCCAAGGACAAGCGCAACCACCCGCGCGCCGTGGAATTCGACGGCGTCGAGCTGCCCAAGGCCATCTGAGCCGCCCTCCCCGCTTCCTCCCTTTTCCCAGCCCGCCGCCCGGCGGGCTTTTTTTCGCCGCTTGTCCCATGTAGGGCTGGCGCTTGCCGCCACGCCGGTCCGAACCGCAACGCAACGGCCCGCTGGCGAGCGACGGCGCTGCAGACAACCAGGCTAACCCGGACGGAGTAATCCACCTGAATACAGTTTTCAATTTCCCTCCGGGTGCTTTCATCGGCGCATCCTCATGCCCGGCACCCTGATCCTGTCTGGTCGCAAACTCACCCTCGCCCGCCTGCGGGCCGCTATCGCCGGTGACGAGCGCCTCGCCCTCTCCGCCAGTGCCCGCGCCCGCATCCGCGCCTCGCGCCGGATCGTCGACCGCCTCCGCCACGATCCCGCGCCGCACTACGGCATCAACACCGGCTTCGGCATCCTCGCGCACCAGCGCGTGCCGGCCGCCGACATCGAGAAGCTCCAGGAAAACCTGATCCTCAGCCACGCCGTCGGCGTCGGTGACGAGGTCTCCGCCGAGATCGTCCGCCTGATGCTCCTGCTCAAGGTCAACGGACTCGCGGTCGGCATGTCCGGCGTCACCGAGCGCGTCGTCAACTACCTCATCCGCTTCTACAATGCCGACGCGCTGCCGGTCGTCTACACCAAGGGTTCCCTCGGCGCCTCGGGCGATCTGGCCCCGCTGGCCCACATGGTGCTGCCGCTCCTCGGCCTCGGCGAGATGGACTATCAGGGGAAACGGCTCAGCGCCGCCGCCGTCCTCAAGTTCCTCGGCCTCAAGCCGCTCAGGCTCCAGTCTAAGGAGGGTCTGGGCCTCATCAACGGGACCCAGTTCATGTCGGCCTACGCGGTCCACTGCCTCCTGCGCATCGACAATGTCGCGAAAACCGCGGACATCGCCGCGGCCATGACCCTCGAGGCCGCCCGCGGCAGCGCCTCGCCCTACGACGCCCGCATCCACGCCGCCCGTCCGCATCAGGGCCAGATGGACGTTGCCCGCAATCTGCGCCGGTTGCTCCGCGGCTCGAAGATCCTCCCGTCGCACGCCCACTGCGCCAAGGTCCAGGATCCCTACTCGCTGCGCTGCGTCCCGCAGGTGCACGGCGCCGTCCGGCTCGCCATCGCCCACGCCCGCTCGGTCGTGGAGACGGAAATCAATTCCGCCACCGACAACCCGCTGGTGTTCGACAACGGCGACGTCATCAGCGGTGGCAACTTCCACGGCGAACCGCTCGCGTTCATCCTCGACTATCTCGCCATCGCGACCGCGGAAATCGCCTCCATTGCCGAGCGCCGCATCTACATGCTCCTGCACGGCGACACCATCGGCGACCTCAAGGTCCCTCGCCTGCTCATGAAGGACACCGGTCTCAACTCCGGCTTCATGATTCCGCAATACACCGCGGCGGCGCTCGTCTCGGAAAACAAGGTCTTCGCCCACCCGGCCTCGGTCGATTCGATCCCTTCCTCCCTCGGTCAGGAGGACCACGTATCGATGGGCTCTATCAGCGCGACCAAGCTGCTGGAGGTCGTCAAGAACACCGAGACGGTCCTCGCCATCGAGTTCATGTGCTCGGCACAGGGCCTTGAGTTCCTCCGCCCCCTCAGGTCGGGCCCGGGCGTCGAGGCCGCCTTCGCCGAGGTCCGCCGCTACATCCCGTTCGCGCAGGCCGACCGTCTCTTCCACAACGACGTCCAGACTGCCCTCGCCCTCGTCCGCGGCGAGCAGATCGCCGCGGCGACGCAGCGCGCCGTCGGGAAACTCCTCTAGCGATGGAGGGCCCAGCTCCCGCTGGGCCGCGGCGCAGCGGCGCTGAGTCCCCCAAGGAATCCTACCTCCAATCCCCATGCCCACAGCCCCCGTCATCCGCGCCCCGCGCGGCAACCAGCGCACCTGCAGCACCTGGGCCGCCGAGGCCGCCATGCGGATGCTGATGAACAACCTCGACCCCGAGGTGGCCGAGCGTCCGGCCGATCTCGTCGTCTACGGCGGCCGCGGCAAGGCCGCCCGCAACTGGCCGGCCTTTCATGCCATCATCGCCACACTGAAAAAACTCGCCCCCGACGAAACCTTGCTGGTCCAGTCCGGCAAACCGGTGGGCGTCGTGCGCACGCACGCGGATGCGCCGCGCGTGCTACTGGCGAACAGCAACCTCGTGCCCAAGTGGGCGACGCAGGAGATATTCGACGATTTCGAGAAGCGCGGTCTGATGATGTATGGCCAGATGACGGCGGGCTCGTGGATCTACATCGGCACGCAAGGCATCTTGCAGGGCACCTACGAGACCTTTGCCGAGGCCGGCCGCCAGCACTTCGGCGGCACCCTTGCCGGCCGGCTCTGCGTCACCGCCGGCTGCGGCGGCATGGGCGGCGCCCAGCCCCTCGCGATCACGATGGCCGGTGGCACCTGCCTGATCGCCGACGTCGACAAGTCCCGCCTGCAAAAACGCGCCCGCGACCGCTATCTTGACGAAATCGCGCCCTCGCTCGACGCCGCCATCGACCGGGCGGTCGGTTATGCCAAGGAGCAGAAGGCCCTCAGCGTCGGCGTCGTCGCCAACGCCGTCGACCTGTTGGAACGCCTGCTCGCGCGGAAAATCCGCGTCGACTCGCTCACCGATCAGACCAGCGCGCACGACCCGCTCGTCGGCTACGTGCCGGCCGGCTACGACCTCAAGGCCGCCGCCGGCCTGCGCAAAAAAAGTCCCGCGAAATACCAGAAGCTCTCGCTCGCCACGATGGCCCGCCACGTGAAGGCGATGCTCGCGCTGCAGAAGCGCGGCGCGAAGACCTTCGACTACGGCAACAACCTCCGGCAACGCGCCCTCGACCAGGGCGTCAAACGCGCGTTCGATTTCCCCGGTTTTGTGCCGGCCTACATCCGCCCGCAATTCTGCCTGGGGCGCGGCCCGTTCCGCTGGGTGGCGCTGTCCGGCGATCCCGCGGATATTTTTGCCACCGACCGGGCGCTCATGGAACTGTTCCCCCAGGACGAAGGTCTGCACCGCTGGCTCAAGCTGGCGGGCGAGCGTGTCGCGTTCCAGGGCCTGCCCGCCCGCATCTGCTGGCTCGGCCTCGGCGAACGGCACCGGGCCGGCCGGCTGTTCAACCAGATGGTGGCCGACGGACGCGTGAAGGCGCCAATCGTCATCGGCCGCGACCATCTCGACTGCGGCTCCGTTGCCAGCCCGAACCGCGAGACCGAGGCGATGAAGGACGGCTCCGACGCCATCAGCGACTGGGCGATCCTCAACGCCATGGTCAACATCGCCAGCGGCGCCTCGTGGGTCAGCTTCCACCACGGCGGCGGAGTCGGCATCGGTTACAGCCAGCACGCCGGCCAGGTGATCGTCGCCGACGGCACGCCCGAGGCCGCCGCCCGCCTTGAACGCGTGCTGACCAACGACCCGATGATGGGCGTCTTCCGCCATGCGGACGCCGGCTACGAGATTGCCCAGGACTGCGCCGACCGCCTCAATGTGCCGGTGCCGATGCGCACGTGGAAATGAACCGGATTCCCCACACCACCGCCCCGATCTGGCCCGTGATCTCCACCGGCCGGTTCGCCGCGACCATTCACCGCGAATCACCCGCGGGTTGCGGCGTGGCCCTGCTCGGCCTGCCCGACGACACCGGGGTGAAACTAAACGGTGGCCGCCCCGGTGCCCGAGGCGGCCCGCAGGCCTTTCGCGCCGCACTTTCCCGCTACGGGGCAACGCAGGCCGCCTTTCCCGGAGTCTTTGACGCCGGGGATGTGAAACCGGGACGCTCCCTCGGGGAGACCCATGCGCGCGTCACGGTTGCGGCGACGGCGCTGCTCGATGCCGGCCTGTTCCCCATCGCGATCGGTGGCGGCCACGACCTGACCTTCCCTTTCGTTCGCGCCATCGCCGCAAGATATCCCGGGCTCGCCGGCATCTACTTCGACGCCCATCTCGACGTCCGTGAAACCCGCGGCTCGGGCATGCCGTTCCGCAAACTGGTGGAGGAATGCGGAGTGAGCGCCCTGCACCTGCATGGCTTCCGCCCGCTCGTGAATTCCGCGGCCCACCTGGCCTGGTTCCGGGCGCACGGGGGCAACGCTCATCCCGATGACGGCAAAGTTGCCTTGCCCAAGGCCAAGGCCCTCTTCTCCAGTTTCGACCTCGACGTGCTCGACGCCGCCCACGCCCCGGGCGTGAGCGCGCTCAATCCCGCGGGTTGGACGGTCCCGCAGGCCGAAGCCTGGGTCCGCGCCTGCGGAGCCGATCCCCGGGTGCGTTGCTTCGACCTCATGGAGTTGAATCCCGCGTTCGATCCCGAAGGGCGCACGGCCCGTGTCGCCGCCCATCTCTTCCTCACATTTCTGCAAGGATTCGCCTCGCGAACATGAATGCCTGATCTTGTCTTGTGGAGGGCCCACCTCCCGGTGGGCCACAGCTCAGCTGGAGCTGAGCCCTCCAAATTTTCCCCATGTCACTTCTCATCCGCAATGCCCGCATCCTGACTCTCGGCTCCGGCGCCCGCCCGCGCCGCGGCAAGGAACTCTCGGACTTGGGCATCATCCCCGCCGGCGACGTGCTCGTGACCGAGGGGAAAGTCGCCGCCGTCGGCCCCAGGGTGGAGGCTCCCGCCGATACAACGATCATCGAGGCCCAGGGCCGCATGCTGATGCCGGGATTCGTCGACTGCCATACGCATGCCTGCTGGGCGGGCGACCGGCTGGACGAATGGGACATGAAACTCCGCGGCGTGCCCTACCTGGAGATTCTCAAGAAGGGCGGCGGCATCCACGCCACGGTGAAGGCCGTCCGCGAGGCGACCCAGAAGCAGCTCGCCGCCAGCCTGCGCGACCGTCTCGGAGCGATGCTGCGGGAGGGCACCACCACCGTGGAGGTGAAGAGCGGCTACGGGCTCAATACCGAGGCCGAGATGAAGATGCTGCGCGCCATCCGCCGCGCGGCCGCCGAGTGGCCGGGCACCGTCGTGTCCACGGCCCTGCTCGGCCACGCCTTCGAGGGCGACCTCGGCGACTACGCCCGGATGGTGGTGAAGGACATGCTGCCCGAGGTGTCGCGCGAATTCCCCGACATCGCGGTGGACGCCTTTTGCGAGCAGGGCGCGTGGTCGGTCGACGCCTGCGTGAAGTTTTTCGAGAAGGCGCGCAAGCACCACCCGATCCGCGTGCACACCGACCAATTCACCTCCCTCGGCATGATTCCCGAGGCCGTGCGGCTGCACGCCCGCAGCGTGGACCACCTCGAGGCCGCGGGGAAGAAGGACATCATCACGCTTGCCCAGTCCGCCACCTGCGGGGTCATCCTCCCCTGCACCGGACTGCACACCGACCAGCGTTTCACCCGCTCACGGCTGTTGATCGACCAAGGCGGCGCCCTCGCGCTGGCCACCAACTGCAACCCCGGCACTTCGCCCAGCCATTCCATCCCGCTGGCCATTGCCCTAGCCGTGCGATTCTGCGGATTGTCCCCCGCCGAAGCTATTGTTGCCGCCACGGTCAACGCGGCCGCGGTGCTCGGCCTGTCCGACCGCGGCACGATCGCCGCCGGTCAACGCGCCGACCTACTCCTGCTCCGCTTCAAGGACGAGCGCCAGCTCGCCTACGAACTCGGCGGCAATCCCGTCGATACGGTCATCTGCGGCGGCGCGGTCATCGGGTAGCCAACCCGCGCCGGCCGGATCGGCCGCTTTATTTGGGATCAGAAAGTAGCTTCTGCTTGGCCTTCTGGAATTCCTCGTCCGTGAGCACACCCTGATCCTTCAGCATCTTGAGCCTTTGAATCTGTCTCGCCAGGTCTTCGATCGGCGCCCCACCCGTCATCGGTGCCACCCCCATTCCCATGCCCATCATCTGCGGAGACCCGGTGATCGGCCGGTTGTAGATGTCGAAGAGCTGGGTGAACCGGCCGAAGGACTCGACCTTCCCGTCCACCAAGCGGACAGAATAAGGCCGGTCCCGGCCGTTGCCGTCGTTGGAAAGATAATAGGTCAGATACTCGATGTTGGCTTGGGCGCTGGTGCTGTCCGCGGTGCCGAGCAGCGTGATCACCTGCTGCTTGGTCATGCCGATGCGAACGTCATTCAGTTTGTCGGCGGTGGAGCAGCCGCTGAGCAGGGCGATCAACAACACGGCCAGGGTAATCTTTTTCATGGGGGCACGGAGGGGTTGAGACAAGAGACGCAACAAGATGATACTGCGTTACGCCTTAATGTCCAACAGGCCCCTTCCTCGGAACGGCGACGCTCGCCGCTTGGAGACGTTCAGTATCCGGCCGCGTCGTAGGGCCCCTGCCCGCGCGCGTAGATCAGGATGTGCCGTTCAAAGGAACAAACGAGCCGTCCGTCGTGGGTTTTGGCCGTCGTGCGGACAAAAATGATCCCTTGGCCGGGTCGCGACTTCGACTCGCGTTTCTCCACGACGGTGGACTCGGCGTAGACCGTGTCACCGTCCCGGACCGGCTCATAATATTTCACGTTTTTCCAGGCGAGGTTCGCCACGATACGCGAAAAGGTCTTCGTCATCATGCCGGTCAGCACCGCGAGCACGTGCAGCGGGTTGATCGTCATCGGGCCACCCAGCGCCCGGTCGTGGAAATATCCCTCGGAATATTCCGGGCTCTGGTCCAGCGCACGCAGCGCATGCCGTGCGCTCTCGGCCGCGGTGAAGGTCTTGCCCGGCCGGTGCTCGTAGGTTTCGCCGACCACCACGTCCTCAAAAAACAAGCCCATGCACTCACGGAATACGCCAGGCGAAATCTCGGTGTGGGAAGCGTGACGGTTCATGGCTCAGTAATCGATCCGCGTGAAATGATCCTGCCCGGTGCGCGCGATCAGGAGATCGTAGGCCAGGTTTGCCACCGTCTCGCCCCGCTGGTTGACGCCCTGGGTGACGACCTTGAGCCGGCCGACCTTCGGATCGTCCGGCCAGTCGGCTTTCCCTGTGATCTCCGACTCCGCATAGAGCGTGTCACCGCCGAACATCGGCTTCGTCAGCGTGATCTCGTCGAAGCCGAGCAGGTGCGTGCGCTTGGCGAAAGTCTTCCACGTCATGCCGATCACGACCTTCGTGGTCAGCGTGGAATCCATCAGACATTTCCCCCACTCGGTGTGGGTGGCGAACCGCTGGTCGAAGTGCAGCATCTGCTGGTTGAGCGTATCGAGGCACTCGTCGCGGCTGTCCTGCTGAGAAAGGGTCAGGCCCGGCCGGTGCTGGAACTTCTGACCGACGGCGAATTGTTCGAAATCCAGCCCGAAGCGCTCACGGTAGCGATTCGTCCCGGTCGGAATGTAGGCGAGGAAGTCGCTCATGGCTTAGCGCGCGACGAGCTGCAGCACGCGCAGCGCCGAGCGGTAGATCGGCACGTCGATCATCTGGCCGTCGACGTTGGCCACGTTGCCACCGGCGGCGTCGTAAGCCGCGACGATCCTGCGCGCCCGGGCCACCTGCTCGGCCGTCGGCAGGTAGGCTCGGTGGATGATGTCGACCTGGGCCGGATGGATGGCGAGCTTGCCGACGAAGCCCAGAGGACGTGTGCGCGCGCATTCCGCTTCCAGGCCGGCCGGATTGGCGAAATCAATGAAAGGCTGATCGAGCGCCAGCAGGCCGGCGGCGGCGCAGGCGTGCACCACCATCGTGCGCGGCCAGAGCAACGCATCCCACGTGGGTTCGCCGCCAGTTTCAGCCGACAGATCGAGCCCTCCGAAAGCCAGCGCCGCCATCCGCAGTGAAGCCTCGGCGATCGAGGCGCAACGACGCACGCCCTGCACGGTCTCAATCAGGCAGATGAGCCGCACCCCCTCCGGGAGTTTGCGCTCGGCCAGCCGCACCTCGGCCGCGGACTCGACCTTCGCCAGCATCACCAGGTCAGGCCGGACGCCCGCAGCATTAAGGGCATCCAAATCCCGTTGCCCGGCCGGACTGCGCAGATTGTTCAACCGGATGACCGTGTTGAACGGCCGGTCGGCCGGCACCCGGACGTTGGCCTTGAAATAGGCGATTACCTCGGAGCGCACGCGGTCCTTGTCCGCCACCGCGACCGAATCCTCCAGATCCACGATGACCCCGTCCGCACCGCTGGCGACCGCCTTGGATAGGCGGTCAAGACGGGATCCCGGCGTGAAAAGCAAGGCTCCTAATCCAAGGGGGGCAGACGGCATGCACTGATAGAAGCCGGTTTCCCGTGACCGGGAAACCAAAAAGCCGGGCCCGAGGCGCGAATGCGCCTAAGGAAGTAGGTGCCGGCCCGGGCGGGCCGCGCCCGCCGATTCTTCATGTTGACAAACAACAGGAGATTCCTGTTGTTTCCCAACATGAGCCAGACCCGCGCCGATGTCCTGCACGGCACCCTTGATCTTCTAGTCCTGAAAACGCTCGACCAGCAGGGCACGCAGCACGGCTTCGGCATCGCGCGCCGGATCGAGCAGCTGTCCGCCCACGTGCTGGCGCTCAACCAAGGCACGCTCTATCCTTCCCTGCTCCGCCTCCAGCAGCAGGGCCTGATCGATTCCGAATGGGGCACGAGCGACAACAACCGCCGGGCGCGCTTCTATGCACTCACCAAAAAAGGTCGCGCCCAGCTCGTCACGGAAATGGCGCTGTGGCAGCGCGTCAGCGGCGCGGTGAACAGCGTCGTCGGTCTCGACCCTTCCCTCCAACGGTAGTCCCCATGCGTTCCCTGCTCCGCCGCCTGCGCGACCTGTTCCGCCGCCGATCAATTGCGCGGGAATTTGAGGAGGAGATGGCCGCCCATCTCGCCGAACTGGAGGCACGGGGCATCGCGCGCGGCCTGTCCCCCACCGAGGCGCAGGCCGATGCGCGCCGGGAATTTGGCAACGTCCTGCAGGTGCGGGAGGATCTGCGCCGGCAGGCGGGATTCCCATCGTGGGACGAAACCGCCGGCGACCTGAGGAATGCCTGGCGCGGCATCCGCCGCCGGCCGGGCCTCGCCGCCGGCATCATCGGCATACTCGCCCTCGGACTCGCGGCGACGGCCGTGATCCACGGACTCCTCGCGGCGGTCTATTTGCGGCCGCTGCCGGTGACCCGGCCGCAGGAGCTTTACGCCGTGGTCGACCCGGCGCCGCGGGCCGGCGGCAGGCTGAGCCGGGGGACCGTGCGCCGGCTGGAGGAGTTGCTGCCCTCCCGTTCGGTCGCCGCCTACTCCAGCATCGAGAATTGCACGGTCCAGATTGGCGAGCAGCCGGGTGCCCGGGCAAACCTGCGCCTGGTCAACGGCGCCTTCTTTGACTCGCTCGGCCTCAACCCCGAATTCGGCCGCGGGCTGACCGGCGAGGATGACATGCCCGGGCGGCCGGCAAATGTGGTTGTCGTTTCGGCGACGTGGGCGGCCAAGAACTTCGGCTCCCCGGAGGCTGCGCTGGGGCGCGAGATCATTGTCAACCGGCTCCCGGTGGCGATCGTGGGCATCCTGCCGCGCGCCTTCCGGGATGTCACGGTCGGCGGTCGCGCCGACCTCTGGTTCGCCACCGCGGTGCAAACCGCGCTGCGTTTCTACGGCAGCGCCAGCATGTCGTCCGGTGACGACCGGCCCAATGACCCGGACTGGAACCGGGAGGAACGCATCTCGTGGCTCCAGCTCCTGGTGCGGGCGCCGGCCGGCGAAACTGCCGCGCGGCTCGCCGTCCAACGCGCCTGGGCCGTGCAGCGCGACGACCTGATGCGGTCGGATCCCGACCCCAGGACGATCGACCGCCTGCAGCACCGCGTCTGGAGTCTCGTCGCTTCGCCCGGCGGGCGCTCGCAGTTCCGGGATGGCTTCCTGTCCACCGGCATGCTGTTCACCGGGGTCGTGACCGTGCTGCTGCTGCTGGTATGCATGAACGTCTCCGGTTTGCTGCTGGTCAGGTCCATGTCGCGCCATCGGGAGATCGGCGTGCGGCTCGCCATCGGGGCGGGTTCGTTCCGGGTGATGCGGCTCAGCTTCATGGAGGCGCTCGTCCTGAGCGTCGCCGGCGGTGCCGCCGGCTGGTTGCTGGCGGACTGGCTGCTGCCGGTCGCCGTCCGGCTGCTCGCCCCGGGGCAGGAGCTGAACGTCACCCTGGGACTTCAGTCGCTCCTGATCATGACCGGCTTGGTGCTGGTGGTCGCCCTGCTCAGCGCGCTCGCCCCCGCCCTGTGGATTTCGCGCATCAACCCGTTGCAGGCGCTCTCCGGCAGCCAGGGACTCGGCCAGGCGCCGCGCCGGCTCAGCCGCCTGCTGGTCGTGGCGCAGTTTGCGCTGGCCGTCGCGCTCGTCGCGGTGGCCGCCTCGCTGGGCGAGGAATTGCAGCGGACCTTCGCCGCCGACCCGGGATTCGCCCGGGACCACGTCATCACCGCCGCCTTCGATCCCCAGAGCGCGGGCTATGATGACAAGGATGTTCCCGCCTTGCTGGAGCGGATGCGGACCCTGGCGCTCGGCGTGCCCGGCGTGCAGACCGTGAGCTTCGCCGCCAACGGCATCATGGCGGGCAGTGTCTCCACGTCCGGGCTGAACATCCGCAACCCGAAGGCCCGCGTGACGCAGGGATCCTACCAGCACGACGCCGTGCAGCCCGGCTTTTTCAATGTCGTCGGGACCCCGATCCTGCGGGGGCGTGATCTGGTGCGGACCGACGGGCCGGACGCTCAACCCGTGGCGCTGGTCAGCGCGTCATTCGCCCGGGACGTGTTTGGCGACCTCGACCCGATCGGCCAGACGATGGGGTATGACCAGCAGGCCTCCGGCAAGGACTGGACGATCGTCGGCGTGGTGCCTGATGCTCATGTGAACGGCGTGCGCGAGCAGGCCCCGGCGATGTTCTACCTTGCACTGGGACAGAACGACGACCGCGTGGCCCATTTCATGGCCGTGAGGTTCACCGGGTCCCCGGACGCCGTCCAGCCCGGCCTGCGCGCCGCCCTCTCGCGCGGCGAACCCGGCCTCGTGCTCTCCTCTTGGAAAACCTTCGAGGAGCGCATCACGGACAACCTCAGCGGGGACTTTGCCACAACCCACCTTGCAATGATCTTCGGCGCCTGCGCCATGCTGCTGGCCGGAACCGGCATCGCGGCGTCCCTCGGTTATCTGGTGGTTCTGCGCCAAAAGGAGCTGGCGCTACGCCTGGCCATCGGAGCGACCCCCGCGCGCGTGCTCCGCGGCGTTCTCGGCGACGCCTTGCTCACCAGCTGCTGGGGTGGCGCCGCCGGGCTGACGGCCGTCTGGCTGGTGCCGGCCCTGCCCGCGGTGCAAAACGTCCTGCACGGCCGTCCAGGCCTGTGGCCGGCGCTCCTCGCCGTCGGGCTGGCCCTGGCGGCGGCGGCCTTGGCCGCATGGATTCCCGCCCGCCGTGCCGCCCGGATCGACCCGGCGCGAATGCTCAAGGCGGACTGAGGGAATCGCGGCGGGCGACCAGATAGGCAAAAACCGCCGCATCCTCTCGGCTGCGGCGGTTTTAAAGTGGTGCGGGCATAGGGAGTCGAACCCCAAACCTTCAGATTCGTAGTCTGACGCTCTATCCAGTTGAGCTATGCCCGCACGAAGGAAGGGCGAATAAGCTAATATCCCGGCGCAACTTCAAGCAGAATTTTATCCCTGTGCCAGACGCCAGTCATGAAGCTCCAGCTGCAGGATGCGACGGCCGTTGTAATGGTTCCAATTGAGCTGGATGGCCAGTTCGAGCGGCACCCCCACGGGCGGCAGCCGGTCTGCCATTTTCCACGCCACACCGCTCACCCGGCGACCCTGCGCGTCCTCGGCCGTGAAGCGGAAATGCTGCTCCTTGAATACATCCGGGCGGTTGCGCAGGCGCACCCCGCGCACGCCAAACACGGGCTCGGGATTGCCCATGCCGAACGGGTGCAGCTGCTCCAGCTCGGTCATCAGCTGCTCCGTCAACTGCGTGCCCTCGAGCCAGCCGGACAATTCCACGCAGAGCTCGCTGGCGGCGCCGTCGCGGCTGCGCCGGATGACCTCGTCGAACTGCGCCCGGAACTCGTCCAGCCGCAGCTTCTTCAGGGAAATGCCCACCGCCATCGGGTGGCCGCCCCAGCTCTCGAGGCAGCCCGAGCAGGCCGCCAGGATCTCGACCAGGTTGAACCCGTTGATGCCCCGACCGGAACCCTTGGCCATGTCGCCCTCGTTGCCGAGCACGATGGCCGGGCGGTTGTATTTGCGCGAGATGCGGCCGGCCACGATGCCGACGACGCCGGGATGCCAGCCTTCGTCAAAGAGCACGATGCCGGCCGCCGCCTTCAGGTTCTCTTCCACATAGCGCTCCGCGCGCTCCGTGATCTGCCGCTCGATGTCCTGCCGCTCCCGGTTGAGCTCGTCGAGCTGCTGCGCCGTCTTCTCCGCGAAATCCCAGTCGTCGGTCAGCAGCAGGTCGACCGAGAGCGCCGCGTCGGCCAACCGGCCGCTGGCGTTGATGCGCGGCCCCAGGCGGAAGGAGATGTCGCTCGGCACCAGGCCCTGGTCGGCTTTCAGCCCCGACACGCGCATCAGGCTCAGCAGGCCGGGCCGGCGGGTCTCCGTCAGCACCCGCAGGCCGTGGCGGGCGAAGATGCGGTTCTCGCCCGTGAGAACGACGAGATCCGCGACCGTGCCCATCGCCACGAGATCGAGGTAATCCTTCAGCACGATCGCCAGCGCCGCGGCGTTGTTCTCGAGCCGCAGCTTCTTGAGCAGACCGTGGACCAGCTTGAAGACCAGACCCACGGTGCAGAGAAAACGCCAGGCGTCGTCACCCGGCTGCGGGCTGACATGCGGGTTGATCAGCAGCGCACCCGTGGCGGCGGCCTCCGTGGAACGGTGGTGGTCGACAATAATGACGTCCACGCCGAGCCCGCGCAGGTAGGCGACCTCGGCGCCGGAGTTCGTGCCGCAATCGAGGGCGATGAAGAGGTCGGGCCGGCCGCCCTCCAGCGCGCGGTCGATCGAGGTGCGGGTCAGGCCGTAGCCCTCCTCCGCCCGCCGTGGCACCACATAGCGCGGCGACAGGCCGAGGCGGCGCAGGATGCTCACGAGGATCGTCGTGCTGCAGACGCCGTCCACATCGTAGTCGCCCAGCACGACGACCGTCTGCTTCGCCCGCAACGCGGTGAGCAGCCGCTCCACCGCCGCCTCGAGGTTCGAGAGCTGGAACGGGTCGCCGAGCGTCGCGAGCGCCGGCTGCAGGAAGCGCGTCGCCGCCGCGGGCTCGGCGAGCCCATTGCGCATGAGCAGCTCGGCGACGACGGGCGCCGTGCCCAGGCCACGCGCCAGGGCGGCAACGCTCTCGGCGTCAACCGGCGTGTAGTTCCAGCGCATCGTGGGAGGGGTGGAACCCGTTGGCCTCAACGGGTTGAAACGCGCCGGGGTGAGCGGCGCGTGCCACCGGCATTACTCCGAGGCGCGGGAGGAACCGGCCCACTCGTATTTGGGCGCGATGTCCTTGTGGGCCTCGACGTGCTTCCGGTCACCCTTGTGCCACCAGTAGAACACCTGGGCGGCGATGAAGATGGCGGAGAAGGTCGAGGTCACGATGCCGACGAGGAAGGTGAAGGCGATGTCGTGCAGCTGGCCGCCGCCGAACAGGAAGAGCGCCAGGGCCGCCAGGAAGGTCGTCGTCGCCGTCATGATCGTGCGGGCGAAGACCTTCTTGATCGCGCTGTTGATGACGTCCTTCAGGGCGCCGGTCGGGTTGAGCTTCAGCTCCTCGCGGATACGGTCGAACACGACGACGGTCTCGTTGATCGAGTAGCCGGCGACGCAGAGGATGGCCGCGACCATCGGCGCGGAGAACTGGTGGCCGAAAAGCACGAAGATGCCGATGTTCATCAGAATGTCGTGGAGGGTCGACGCCATGGCACCGATGCCGAAGCCGAACTCGAAGCGGAAGGCGATGTAGACCAGGATGACCATCATCGACACGCCGACGGCGAGGACCGCGTTCCAGCGGATCTCCTTGCCGATGGTCGCGCCGATCTGGCTCGTGCCGGCGTTCTCGAGGCCGGCGTTCGGGTAGGCCTTCTGCAGGGCGGTGAAGAGGTCCGCGGACTTGCCGTAGGCCGTCTCAAGCTTGAGCTGCTCCTTGCCGCTGCCGAGATCGCTGACGTAGCTCGCACTGACCTCGCCCACTCCGCTCGCCGTAGCGACGCGGCGGATGTCGCCGGTGTCGATCTTCTGCGTGAACTTGGCGGTGATCTGGTCGCCGCCCGCGAAGTCGATGCCGTAGATCTTGTCGCCCTGGTAGAACACGTAGGCGATGCTGATGACGACGAGAGCCACCGAGCCGATGGCGGCGGGCTTGCCGAACTTGATGAAGTCGACGTTCAGGTCGCCGAGCATGCGGCGCATGGTGATCTTCTTGACGAAGTTCGAGTCGATCAGGAGCTCCATGATCAGGTGACCCGTGATCAGGACCGAGAACAGCGTGGAGAGCACGCCGATCAGCAGGGTGAAGCCGAAGCCCTTGATCGGGCCGGTGCCGAGCCAGATCATGATGCCGCAGATGATCAGCTGGACGAAGTGGGCGTCGAGGATGGTCGTGAGCGCCTTGACGAAGCCGCCCTGGTTGGCGCTGGAGAGGGACTTGCCGAGGGCGATCTCCTCGCGCATGCGCTCGAAGATCAGGATGTTCGCATCGACCGCCATGCCGATGGTGAGCACGATACCGGCGAGGCCGGGCAGCGTCATCGTCGCGCCGATGCTGGCCATGACGCCGATGATGATGCAGATGTTCACGATCAGAGAGATCACGGCGACGAGGCCGCCGGTGGCGTAGAAGGTGATCATGAACGCCGCGACGGCCGCGGTGCCGATGATGGAAGCCTTCACGCCGCTGGAGATCGCGTCCTCGGCGAGGAGCGGGCCGACGACATACTGTTCCTTGACCTCAAGCGGGAGGTCGAGAGGGTTATTGAGGACGTTGGCGAGCTGCTCGGCCTCGCGGGCGGAGAAGTGGCCGGTGATTTGCGCGGATCCGCCGGTGATGGGCTCGTTGAGGCGCGGGGCGGAATAGAGTTTGCCGTCGAGGACGATGCCGAGGAGCCGGCCGACGTTGGCCGTGGTGACCTCGGCGAATTTCTTGGAACCCTCGGCGTTGAAGTTCAGGTGCACCTGGTAGCCGCCGAACTGGTCGGTGGTGGCGCCGGCGCTTTTGACGGTGTTGCCCGTCATCTCGGGGATCAGCTTGACGAGGTAATAGACGGTGTAGGACTGGCCGTTGGTCTTGTTGTCCTCATCCTGGCTCATGACCTGGTAGCCGGCCGGGACATTGGCCGGCGGTTCGGTCATCGGGCCGGTGCCCTCCATCACGAGGCGGAAGCTGAGCATGGCGGGCTTCTGGACGCTGGCGACGATGTCGGGGTTGTCCTTGATGTTCAGGCCGGCGAGCTGGACCTCGATGCGGGAGTCGCCGACGGGGCGGATGACCGGCTCGGCCACGCCCATGCCGTTGATGCGGTTGCCGATGATGTCGATCGCCTTGGCCAGCTGCTGGCGGCGGTTGTAGTCGTCGTTCGCGGTGCCTTCCTTCTTCGGCGGCGCCTCGAGGGTGAAGGCCACGCCGCCCTTCAGGTCGAGACCCAGCTGGAGCGGGCTCTTCGACTGCTTGAGCAGGTAGGTCATCAGGATGTCGTTGCGCTTGTCGATGTTCTTGAGGGAACTCTCGAGTTTGACGCTCGGGAAGAACTCGGAGAGGTCGATGCGCTCCTCATGGGCGATCGCCTTCAGGACGACGTAGAAGCTGAGCTCGCGGCCCTGAGCCCGGGCCTGCTTGATGGTGTCGTCGACGCGCGCCACGAGTTTGTTGAACTCGGCGGGTTTGGCGGAGGCTTCGCTGCGGACATATTGCGCGAAGTCACGGTCTTTGAGGGGCAGCGCGGTGAACACCGCCCACAGCACGAGGGCTGCAGATGCGATAATTTTCCAGAGGTTACGACGGAGCATGGGTATGGGTTTTGTTAAATTCAGGTGACGCGGCCGCGCCGCGCCGGTGCCGGGAAACGCGACCTTGGGGCCCTCAGGCCGCGTCGGCTTTCTTGACGACGGTGCTGATGAAGCCCTTGCCGACCTCGACCTTGGTGGTGTCCGAGATCCGGATGGTGAAACGGTCGTCCTTCACGCTGGTGATCGTGCCGTAGATGCCGCCGGAGGTCACGACCTCGTCGCCCGACTTGAGTTCACCGAGCATCTTCTCGTGTTCCTTCTGTTTCTTCCGCTGGGGGGCGAAAACCAGGAAATACATCGCGGCCATCAGGAGGGCGAGCGGCGCGAGTTGAACCAGGGCGGAGGCGCCGGAAGGCGGGGTTTGGGCTTGGGCGAGGAACACGTGTAACTTAGTCATTGCGTCTGCGGGTGTTTTGAAAAATTTGAAAAGGGCGAATAAGCCCCGCCATATTCATAAAAGCAAGCCTAACCCCTGACCGTCCGCTAAACGCAAATTGAAGAACAAAACCGCATCCAACTGGTCGGCCGCGCAGTCCGAGGAACACTATGGTTTCAAGCGCTGGGGCGCACAGCATTTCTCCGTAGATACTGAGGGTTTTGTGCAGGTGGAGCCCCTCTCCGATGGCCGCACCATCCGGCTCATGGATGTGATCGACGAGGCGACCGGAATGGGCCTGAAGGCGCCCATCGTCATCCGCCTCCAGGACACCCTCCGCCACCGCGTCACCCTGCTGAACCAGGCCTTCCACAAGGCGATCAAGGAGGAAGAGTATAAGGGCGAGTATCGCGGGGTATTCCCCATCAAGGTCAACCAGCTCCGCGAGGTCGTCGACGAGATCGTATCGGCCGGCAAGGACTTCAACTACGGCCTCGAGGCCGGCTCGAAGCCGGAGCTCATGATCGCGCTCGCCATGCACGAGGGCGCCCAGCGGCTCATCATCTGCAACGGTTACAAGGACAACGACTACATGCGGCTCGCCCTCCTCGGCCGCAAGCTGGGCAAGAAGATCATCATCGTCATCGAGCAGCTCTCCGAGGTCGACAGCATCATCGCCATCTCGAAGGAAACGGGCGTGAAGCCCATGATCGGCTTCCGCGTGAAGCTCCAGACCCGCGGCGAGGGCAAGTGGGCCCTCTCCTCCGGCGACAACGCCAAGTTCGGCCTCAACACCGCCGAGATCCTCTTCGCCGTCGAGAAGCTGCGCGCCGCCAAGATGCAGCAGTGCCTCAAGCTCGTCCATTTCCACATCGGTTCGCAGGTCCCGAACATCATCACGGTCAAGGCCGCCGTGACCGAAGCCGCCCGCTTCTACTGCCAGCTCTCGAAGATGGGCTTCCCGATGGGCTACCTCGACGTCGGCGGCGGCCTGGGCATCGACTACGACGGCTCGCGCACGAACTTCGAGTCGTCGATGAACTACACGCTGGGCGAATACGCCCGCGACGTCGTCTTCAACATCCGCGAGATCTGCACCGCCTCCGGCGTGAAGGTCCCCGACATCGTCACCGAGTCCGGCCGCGCCGTCGCCGCCCCCCACTCCATGCTGGTCGTCGAGGTCTTCGAGCGCATCAACAAGCACGAGTCCCTCGGGAAGCAGCACCAGCCCAAGTCGCGCCACAAGATCGTCGACGATCTGGCGATCCTCCTGAAGAACAAGGCCAAGCTCGGCCGCCTCGAGCGCTTCCACGACGCCCTCCAGAAGAAGGAGGAGGCCTTCTCCCTCTTCAACCTGGGCTACCTCGACCTCGAGAACCGCGCCGCCGCCGAGCAGATCTTCTGGCAGATCTGCGAGCAGATCGACAAGGAGGGCACGAAGTCGGGCTACCAGCCCGAGGAACTCCACGACCTCAAGAAGCTCCTCGCCGACCAATACGTCTGCAACTTCTCCGTCTTCCAGTCGCTCCTCGACAGCTGGGCGCTCAAGCAGCTCTTCCCCATCACGCCGCTGCACCGGCTCAAGGAGAAGCCCACGGTCAACGCCACCCTCGTCGACATCACCTGCGACTCCGACGGCAAGATCGCCAACTTCATCGACCTGCAGGACGTGAAGGACTATATTACGCTTCATCCGCTGCGCCACAACGAGCCCTACTACCTCGGCATCTACCTGACCGGTGCCTATCAGGACATCATGGGCGACCTGCACAACCTCTTCGGCCGGGTGAACGAGGTGCACGTCTTCCTCGAGGACGACGAGCCCAACGGCTATTACATCGAGGAGGCGCTCGCCGGCTCCCGCATCGCCGACGTCATCGAGGGCGTGCAATACCAGTGGGAGGAGCTCTGCCGCCGCATCAAGCAGCAGATCGACTCGGCCACCAAGAAGGACCTCATCAAGCCCCGCGAGGGCGTGCGCCTGGTCGAGTTCTACGAATCGCAGATGCTCGCCAAGACCTACCTCAACATCGAGCAGCACTCCGGGAAGAAAAAGAAGTAGCGAGGCCCTCTCGCGCTGGTCCGGGTTTGACCTGTAGGGCTGCCGCTCGTCGGGCACGCCGCCCCGCACACGCCATCCCCGGCATGGCGACAAGCGCCAGCCCTACATAGTCAAACACAACCCCATGAACCTCCGTCATCGCTTCATCGCCCTGTTGTTAGCCCCGGTCGCGCTCGCCGCCTCCGCCTTCGCGGAGCTCGCCCCGCCCAAGCTCGCCATCCCCTACGGCGAGAATCCCGCCGCCGGCAAGTTCACCGAGCTGAACGGCATCAGGCTCTACTACGAGGTTTACGGCGACGGCCCAGCCCTGCTCCAGATCCACGGCAACGGCGGCAGCATTGCCGCGATGGGCAACCAGATCCAGTTCTTCGCCCCTCGCTACCGGGTCATCGCCGCGGACAGCCGCGGCCACGGGAAGAGCGATATGGGCCCCGGCCGGCTCACCTACGACCAGCAGGCGGAGGATCTCAATGCCCTCCTCGACCAGCTGCAGGTCAAATCCGCCAATATTCTCGGCTGGAGCGACGGCGGCATCATCGGCCTGCTCCTCGCCATCCGTCATCCCGATAAGGTCGCCAAGCTCGCCATCATGGGCGCCAACCTGAACCCCGAGGGCGCCTACCCGTGGGCGCTTGAGTGGGTGGCGAAGCAGAACAAGGCGGTCGACGAAAAGATCGCCGCCGGGGACAAATCCCAACCCTGGTCCGTCTTCAAGCAGCAGCTCGACCTGCTCGGCAAGCAGCCGCAGATCCCGGTCGGCGATCTGGCCAAAATCACCGCACCCGTGCTCGTCATGGCCGGCGACAAGGACGTCATCCGTGGCGAGCACTCGCTGCTGATCTTCGAGCACATCGCCAGGGCCCACCTGGCCATCTTCCCCGGTTCGACGCACATGATCCCCTGGGAAAACCCCGCGCTCTTCAACAGCACCGTCGGGAACTTCTTCAGCCAGCCCTTCACGCGACCGGACACGAAGGACATTTTCAACTGAGCAGGCTCCGGGTTGGAGGCGGGACTATCAGTCCCGCGGCTTGCAATGGAGGGCCCGTCTACCGACGGGCCGCGGCCGATCAGGAGATCGGCCCTCCAGGCGGGGCCGTTGGCCCCGCCTCCTGGCATCGCGGTTAACGATAGCGACAAGATTGCGCTGGAGCGCCGTCCGCTTGGACACGAGCGTAAGCGCCGATGAGACCACCCCTCGCCGTCGTGCTGCTGCTTTCCTTGGCCTGGTCCGCGGCGCACGCCGCCGGGCGCCAGACCGTCAACTTCAACCCCGACTGGAAATTCCTCAAGGCCGACCCCGTCGGGGCACAGGCGCCGGGGTTCGACGACGACGCGTGGACGACGATTTCCACGCCCCACACCTTCAACGACACCGACACCTTCGACAACTGGTCGACGCCCGGTCACCGCGGCGAACAGATCCAGTGGAGCGGCCGCACCTGGTATCGGAAGACCTTCACCGCCCCCGCCGAGTGGACCGGCAAGAAGGTCTTCATCGAGTTCGAGGCCGTCCGACAGGTGGCGGAGGTTTATCTCAACGGCCGGCTGCTCGGCACGGCCAAGGGCGGCTTCACGCCCTTCGGCTTCGACCTGACACCGTATCTGAAAATCGGCGCGCCCAACGTCCTCGCGGTCATGGCGGACAACCGCTTCATGAAGGATCCCGTCGATCCCGGCATGGACCCGCAGGCCGCCACCACCGACAAGACCCACCCGAACCTCGCGCAGCTCTCGGAAAAGCTGCAGGAGTCGATCCCGGCCACCATCGACGAACTTCAGGCCGACCAGATCCCCTGGAACAACCCGCACTGGCACCCGGCGCACGGCGGCATCTACCGCAACGTCCGGCTGATTGTCACGGATCAGATGCACTTCGCCCTTCCCCTCTACAGTTTCCTGCAGACGGAAGGCCCCTATGTCTACGCCACCGACGTGACGGAAAAGTCCGCCCAAGTCGCCCTCGAGATTCCCATTCGCAACGATGCCGCCACGGCCGCCGACAGCGAGGTCCGCGCCGAAATCGTGGATGCCGATGGCAAATCGGTGTTCAACGAACTGATCCGCGTCGTGCTGCCGGCCCACGGCGAGCTGAAGGTGCAGCTAGCCGGAACCATCGCCTCGCCCCGCTTGTGGGAGCCGGCCTATCCGCATCTTTATCGCGTGGAACTCAAACTCATCTGGCGGGGCAAGACGCTCGACTCTACGGAACTTCCCCTCGGTATCCGCGCGATCCGCTGGGACGCCAATGCGGGCCTCTTCGTCAACGGCGCCCACCTGAAGCTCCACGGCTGGGGCCAGAAGCCGACCAACGAGTGGCCCGGCCTCGGTGCCGCCCTCCCCGACTGGCTGCAGTTCTACACCTCGCGGCTGATGAAGGACGCCGGCGGCAACTTCATCCGCTGGGGTCACGCGCCGGCCGGCCCGGCGCAGATCGCCGCCGGCGATCGCCTCGGCATCATCACGCTCCAGCCCGGCGGCGACGGCGAACACGATACCGTGGGCGGCGCCTGGGCGCTGCGGGTGGCTGACTTCCGCGACGCGCTCATCTATTTCCGCAACAACCCGTCGATCTTCATCTGGGAAGGCGGCAACCAGAAGGTCACCCGCGAGCACGCGGCCGAACTGCGCGCGCTGATGGACAAATATGATCCCCATGGCCAGCGCGCGTTCGCCTTCCGCCGCGCCGACGCCGCCACCGCCGAGTTCATGGACGTCGGGATCGGCACCGAGGGCGGTCGCGAGATTGCGCGCCTGCCCGTCGTCGAGGGTGAATACGATCGCGAGGAATCCCCCCGCCGCGTCTGCGACAACGCCTCCCCGCCCAATTTCGGCTACCCCGAGGGCAAGGGCCAGACCTACCAGCTCACGTCCGAGCAGTTCGCCGTCAACGAAGTCGGCCACTACGTGAAGAAGCTCGGCGCAGCCAGCCATGCCGGCGGCGCCAACTGGATCTTCTCCGACAGCACAAGCGGCGGCCGCGTCGCCACGGAGGTCGCGCGAGCGAGCGGTGAGGTCGACGGCGTCCGACTGCAAAAGGAAGCCTACGCCGTCGTCGCGACGATGTTTCGCGACGACCCGCAGGTGCACATTATCGGACACTGGACCTACCCGGCCGGCACCAGAAAGACCGTCTACATCGCCTCCAACGCGGATGACGTCGAGCTGTTCCTCAACGGCCGGTCACTGGGACACGGCAAGGTCTCGGACCGCTATCTCTTCACTTTCGCGGATATCGCCTTCTCGCCCGGCGAGCTCAAGGCCGTAGCCTCGTCCAAGGGCAAGGTCGTCGCGACCGATGCCAGGCACACCGTCGGCGCTCCGGCCGCCCTGCGGCTCACACCGCTGACCGGACCGGACGGACTGGTCGCCGACGGCGCGGACATCGCACTCTTCGATGTGGAGGCCGTGGACGCCAACGGCGACCGCTGCCCTACCTTCCAACAGCGGGTCGACTTCGAATTCTCCGGTCCGGGCATCTGGCGCGGCGGCTACAACAGCGGCAAGATCGACTCGATCAACAACCTGTTCCTCGACCTGGAGGCCGGCATCAATCGCGTGGCGGTCCGCGCCGGTCGCACACCGGGCAGGCTGACGGTCAGTGCCCGCGGCGCCGGCTTGACCCCCGCAAGCGCCAGCGTCGAATCGCACGCGTTTGCGGGCACCCTGCCCGCCAGCCCCGCGGTCGTCCTCCCGGACCACGCACCCAGCCGCACCATTGTCGCAGCAACCTCCGCCGCCACGAAACCGACCGGCCCCGTCATGCTGGGCCGGTTCATCAAGACGCTCAACTACACCGCGCCGAACGCGTCGATCGTCCACGTCGAACTCGATGCCCGCGACGGCCGGAACGCCTACGTCAACATCGACTCGCCCTTCGCCGGCCTGCCGGACGCCCTCGTCGGCGCCGACTGGGTGCAGGTCGACAACCGCGACGCCCTCTACAGCGCAGAAGACCTGATGCAGCTCGCCGCGGCCAGCCACACGGTGGTCTGGATCGCCCACGACGGTCGCCTGCCGCGCCCCCGCTGGCTGACGAAACAGTTCCCGCCCACCAAACAGGCCATCACCGTTGCCGGCCGGAAACTGGACCTCTTCCGCCGCGACACGAGGGACAACGAAAGCCTCACGCTCGGCGCGAACACCGAGAACACGAGCCTCACGGAAGCGGCGATGTATCTGGTGTTCGTGAGCGGCAAGTAGCGCCGGTTTCTCTCTCATTGTAGGGCTGCCGCTTGTCGGCATGCCGGGCTTTCACGTGCCTCGCGGCGCGGCGGCAAGCGCCGGCCCTACATTCTTGAACGGTCGCACCTCACCCCGTGTTCTTCAATCCGCCGGCGATGCCGTTGACGGTCAGCTCCATCACCGCGCGGATGCCATCCTGGTCGGATTTTTTCAGCCGGCCGCTGCGGCGGCGCTTGAGCATCTCGACCTGCAGATAGTTGAGCGGGTCGACGTAGGGATTGCGGAGCTTGATGGACTGCGCGAGCACCGGCTCGTTTTCCAGCAGCTCGCGCTGGCCCGTCGCGATCAGCACGGCCTTCTCGGCCAAATCGAATTCCTGCAGGATGCGGGCGAGCACCCGTTCGCGGATGCCCTCGTCCTCGACGAGCGAGGCGTAGACGCTGGCGATGGCCATGTCGGCCTTGCACATCGTGAGCTGGGCGTTGGCGATCGCGGTCTGGAAGAACGGCCACTTCTGATACATCTCGCGGAGGAGCTTCTCGCCCTCGGGGCCGCGCTTCAGGATGGCGCCAAGTCCGCTACCGAGCCCATACCAGCCGGGAAAATTGAACCGGCTCTGCATCCACGAGAAGACCCACGGAATGGCCCGCAGGTCGGCGACGCTGAGGCTGCCCTTGCGGCGGTAGGTCGGGCGCGAGCCGAAGTTGAGCTCGCCGATCTCGTCGATCGGCGTGGCCTGCTTCCAAAAGACGAGAAACTCCGGATCGTCGTGCACGCAGGCCGTATACGCGGACAGCGCGGCGGCACTCATCTCCTCCATCGCCTGCACCCAGTGCCTTGGCAGCTTGCGCGCGCCGCGCTGCGCCTCGTTGGAGCCGAGCAGGACGCCATAAGCCATCTGCTCGAGCACGCGGTGTGCGAGGTCGACGTCATGATAGCGGGTCGAGAGCACCTCACCCTGCTCGGTGACGCGGATGCCGCCGTCCTTCAGGCCGACGGGCTGGGCCAGGATCGCCTTGGCCGCCGGGCCGCCGCCGCGAGCGATGCTGCCGCCCCGCCCGTGGAAGAGCGTGACCTTCACCTTGTGCTTCGCGCAGACCGCCATGATCGCGTCCTGCGCCTGGTAGAGCGCCCAGTTCGCGGTGAGGTAACCGCAGTCCTTGTTACTGTCGGAATAGCCGAGCATCACATGCTGATGGCGTCCGTGCTGCGCCAGCTCCGCGGCGTAGAGGGGCGAACCGAAAAGCCCGGTCAGAATTTCCGGCGCCCGGTTCAGGTCATCGAGCGTCTCGAAGAGCGGCGCGATCGGCAGGCGCACGCCCGCAAGGGCCTGCAGCCACTGCACCTCCAGGAGGTCCGAAACCTCGTTAGTCATGCTGATGATATAGATGCCCAGGGCGTCCGGTCCGTATTCGGCCAGGGCGCGCGCCGCCAGCCGAAGCGGATCAAGCACCAGGCGGACGTCGCCGGACAAGGCCGCAATCTCCGCATCGCCGAGCGGGCTGACTTCCGCCAGCGCCGCGGACAAGGCCGCAATCTTTTCCGCCTCGGGCAGCTGCTCGTAATCGGGCCGCTTCAAAAGTTCCGCCACCGCCTTCGCATGCCAGCCGGAGTGCTGGCGCAGGTCCAGTCGCGCCATGCCAAGGCCGAATACGTCGACCTGGCTCCGCGCACCCGTCAGGTCGCCGCCGGCCAGCGGCGCCGCGGGGCCGCGCTTCAGGTCGGCGTCGATGTCTGCCAGCGTCCGGCGCACCTCCTCGACGGACACGCGGGGCGCACCCGTCGGCGCAGGGTCGATCAGGCCCTTTTCGACCTGGGCCATCAGCTGTTCGCGCAGGCTGCGCAAAATGATGCGATAGGGCTCGTGCGGATAGCGGCCGATCACGCGGGCCATCGAGGCGGAGGATTCGCGACATTGTTCCGCCATGCGGCGGATGACGGGCGAGAACTTCGCGCGGCGGTCCGACACTGTGAGGGAAGCCGCCAGCCGCAGCAGCACCTCGGCCAGCTTCTTGACCGCCATCCGGCGGTTCATATCGAGCACCTGGGCGGTAACCGCCGCGGTCACGCCCGGGTTGCCGTCGCGGTCCCCGCCGATCCAGGAGCCGAAGGACAGCCAGCGGGGCGGCGCCTTCAGGCCGGGATAGTGGAGGTCGAGCGCCGATTGCAGGTCGGCGTGGAGCCGCGGCAGGAGTTGGAAGAGCGTGCGGTCGAAATACCAGAGGCCGGTGCGCGCCTCGTCGGCCACCTCCGGCCGCTCGGTGCGGCTGCGGTCGGTGAGCCAGAGCGAGACGATCTCGCGCCTGATGTCGTCCGGCGCGTGCTGGATCTCCTCCAGCGTATGGGACCGCAGGATGGCGCCGAGCGAGGCGAGTTTCTCCAGCATCGTGCGGCGCTTGGATTCGGTCGGGTGCGCGGTGAAGACCAGCTCGACGGCCAGCTGCCCAACGAGCTTGCGCATGCGGGCCGGGCTGACGCCGGCGCGTTTGAGGTCGCGCACGGCCGCCTCGATGGACTCGCGCATGGGCTCGCTGGCCGTGCCCGCGGCGCGCGCGTTCCGGTGCCGCTGATTGCGCTCGCGCAGGAGCTGGATGCGGAAGTTCTCCTCGGCGAGGTTGACCAGCTCGAAATACAGCGTGAAGGCCATCGCCTGGTTCAGCGCCTCGGCGGGCGTGAGCCGGCTGACCGCCTGCGCCAGGCTCCGGGCCGCCGCCACGTCGCCGGCGCGGCTGCTTTTCGCAAGGGTCCGGAGCGTCTCGACGGTCGCGAGAGTCTTCTCCCCCTCCAGTTCCGCGATGGTGCGGCCGAGGGTGGCGCCCAGGCTGCGCACCTCGGCGCGCAGGTCCTTGAGCTGATCGAGTGCGTGGTTCGTGGCAGCCATGGCGGAAAATACGCAGGTATTGTGCCGGCGCGAAAGTGAAATTAGCGCCCGGCGGCGTCATAACCAGCCGCGGGGCCGTCAACCCGCCCTACCCGCGGCGGCGGTTGCGCCGCGTGAGCACCAGACCGGCCAGCCCGACGGCCAGCAGCGCCAGCGTGCCCGGCTCGGGGACGGCCGAGAACCTGATCTGGTTGCCCACGACGCTCAGCCCAAAATCGCTGGCCTGATAGCCCGCCGGCACGCTGCCGATCACCAGGCCGTTGTTGGTCAGGGTGCCGTTGAAGGTGAGCAGCGTGTAGACGTTACCGCCGTTGAACCCGCCGGCATCCGTGATGTTGAGAATACCGGCGAGGGTCAGGCCGCCGTTGGCGGTGACCACGGCCTTGTCGCTCTGGCTGCCCAGCTCGAAGTTCAGGATGGAGGTGCTGGTCAGCACCAGGCTGTTCATCGTGATGGTGCCGGCCCCGTCGCCCGGAGCCAGGATGCCGCCCGCCTCGACCGTGACCGCGCCGAAGACCTGGCCGATACCCTGGAGGGTCGCGCCTGATTTGACGTCGACCGGCCCCTGGACCGAGCCGTCAACCGCCAGCGAGCCGCCGGTGACCGTCGTGCCGCCGGTGTAGGTGTTGCTGTTCGAGAGCGTCAGGGTGCCCGTGCCGACCTTGTTGAGCGAGCCGCCGGTCTGGCCACCGAGGCCGTTGTCGGAGATCAGCCCGGAGATCGTCGTGCTCGTGTTCAGGCTGCCGATCTGGATCTGGCGGCCGCCGAGATAGATCCGCCCAGGCCCCGAGACGGAGCCGAAACTGACCGTGCTGCCGTAGTTGACCTGGCCGATGTCGAGCGTCGAACCGGTGTTCAGGATGAACTGCGAGTTGCCGCCCGTGGCCGTGTCGTAGAAATACGCGTAGCCACCCAGGCCGCCGTTGGTGCCGCCATTGATGGTCACGACGGCGTTGGCCGCGGAGGAACCGTTCTGGAACGAGAGCCCGCCCGCCTGCGAATTGGAGCCGTTGCCACCGTTTACGGTGATGGTCGAGGTGCCGCCCGAACCGCCTTGGAAACGGATGCCGCCCCCGCTCTGATTGGCCGCAAGACCGCCGTTGGCGAAGAGCGTCGAATTGGTCACATTGCCGAGGATCGTCATGTAACCCCCGCTGCCTGCGCCGCCGTTGTTGATGACGGTCGTGTTCGACAGGGTGTTGCCCACCCCCACGGTCGTGAAACCGCCGCCGATGGTCGCCGACGAACCGGCCGTGTCGATGATGGTGGAATTGCTGACCGTCGTGCCGAAGGTGAGATACAGCGCGCCGTAGTTGTTGCTCGCCGCCCCGCTGACGGACAGCGTCACCCCCGTGAGCGTCGCGGCATTGAACGTGAGGCTGCTGCCGTCGATCGAGAGCGTCTGCGGGTTAGCCGAATTGTTGGTGATGCCGCCGTTGGCGATGGTGAAGCCGCCGAGGTAAGGCACATGCAGTGTGTAGGCCGGGGCGTTGGCGTTGAACGTGATCGAGGTGATCGTGTTGGTCCCCGAGTCGGCGGTGATCGTGGTCGTGCCGGGCGTCGTGTCGAAGACGAGGTTGCTCTGGTAGGACGGATTGAGCCCGGTCGGGGTCGGCGACCAGTTGCCGGCCGTGCTCCAGTTGCCGTCGACAACCCCGGTCCAGGTGAGTGTCTGCTGGGCGGAGAGGGCGCTCCACGTGCCGAGGTATGCAATGCAGAGGGCCAGGATGAAGCAGGAGCGGCGGGAAGGATTCATTGCAGCAGGAGGGCTTTCGACGGGGAAGGCCGTGCCAACGTGCGGATGTTTGGCGCAATCGTCGAGCCCGCGATTGGCCCCGGAAGCGGGATTCGCGCGGAATTAACGAAACCCCGGATCGCAGCCCGGCTGGCGAAAATCCACCACCGCTTAGCGCCACTCGTGGCGGGGGTAGCGCCGGGACAGCTCGGTCTTGATCTTCGGGTATTGCTCCCGCCAGAAGTTGCTGAGGTCGTCCGTCACCTGGATCGGTCGCTGGTTGGGCGCCAGCACCTCGATCTTCACGGGCACCCGGCCCTGGCCGAGCGAAAACGTGGAGCTGACCCCGTAGAGTTCCTGTATCCGGGCGCTCAGGACCGGCGGGCCGTCCTTTGTGTAGGTGAGCCGGGCCCTGCGGCCGTTGGCCATCTCGATCCGCTCCGGCAAGTAGACGTCCAGCACGGCCAGTTGCTCGGCCAGCAGCCAGTCGCGCAGCACGGGCATGACGGGCTTGTCCTTCAGCTCGCGCGCGCCGTAGCTGCCGTAGCAGATCTGCTCGATGAGTGTCGCGCGGTCGGCGTCGGTGATCGGGTTCACCTCCAGTTCAGGCCACCACTTCGCGAGGCAGTTCACGCGGATGATCCACTGCTCGACGGCCTCGTTCCATTCGGTGAGCACGATGCGCCCGGCCGCGACCTCGCGGGCCAGGAGGACCGCGGCCTCGCCTTCCGGGGGCTCCTCGGCCGTCTGCTTGGACTCGAGCACAAGATCACGGAAGCGCCGCTCCCTGCGCGCAAGCACGCGCCGGGCGGTCTCGTCATAGACCACTCCCCCGGCGTCCTGGAAGTCCTCCGGGAAAAGTTCCTTCAACCAGGTTTCCTCCACCGCGGTGCAGAGATTCAGCAGCACGTTCACCTCGCCGCGGCTTTCGATCTCGGTGATCTCGGCCGCGACCAGCAGGTAGGCCTGGTCGATGCAGCTCTCCCGGGCCAGCACGCCGCGGCGCTTGTGCACGAGTTCGCAGCGCAGCGTGCCGCCGTCGAGCCGTTTCGCGAGGTGGTCGCTGAAACCGGTGAGCACGCACTTGCGCACGGCGACGCCGTCAATCCGCTTCTCGGCGACATCCAGTCCCTCGCCGGCGGCAATCTCCAGGAACTGCTCGAACAGAGGTCCGACCTGCCGGACGCCCTGCACATGGATCCCGAGCCGGCGGCAGGCCTCCATGTTGTAGCCGGCCTTGTCCGCGTAGCGCCAAGCCCGCATCAGCAGGAAGAAGTCCGATTCGTGCTCCTCGCCGAAGAGATCGTCACGTGCCTCCTGCGTGCGTTTATCGACGCCGCGGAGCAGGAAGTTGCGGCCTTGGGTGAGCGCCGCCATGAGGGCGACGGAACGCACGCAGCCGTATTCCTGCGCGGCGAGAAACATCCGGGCATAGCGCGGATGCATCGGGAAACGCAGCATGCGCCGGCCGATGTCTGTGATGATGCCGTGCTTTGTGGGCCGGGTGCCCTCACCCGGCGAGGCATCATTCCCGCGGGGTGAGGGCACCCCGCCCACAGAAAGAGCGCCAAGGTCGGTGAGCAGCGACTCCGCCCGCTCCAAGGCTCGCGGCTCGGGCTTCTCCAGCCAGGGAAAATTGAAGATATCGTCGATCCCGGCCGCCTTCAGGGTCAGCACGACCTCGGCGAGGTCGAGCCGCTTGACCTCGGGCAGTTCCTGCAGCGGACGCTGGGCGTGCTCCCGCTCGGTCCAGAGCCGCACGCAGACGCCCGGCGCCGTGCGGCCGGCGCGGCCGGCACGCTGGTCGGAGGACGCGACGCTGATCTTCTCGATGAGCAGCGTGTTGATGCCGCGGTGCGGGTCGAATCGCGCCACGCGGGCCAAGCCGCAGTCCACGACCGCTGTCACCCCGTCGATCGTAAGCGAGGTCTCGGCGACATTGGTCGAGACGATGATCTTGCGCGTATCGTAGCGGGCGACGGCGCGGTCCTGCTGGTCGGGCGGCAGTTCGCCGTGCAGCGGGTAGCACACGAACCCGCGCAGGCCGTGCGAGCCCTGGACGTCCTGCACGGTGCGGTTGATCTCAAAGGCGCCCGGCATGAAGACGAGGATGTCGCCCGTGCTCTGCGCGGCGATGCGCTCGCATTCACGCGTCGCGACGGCCCAGACCGGGTCGTGCTCGAAATCGACGGCCTTTGGCAGGTATTCGACGGCCACGGGAAAGGTGCGGCCCTGCGAGGTCAATACGTCGCACGGCGCGAGATAGTCCTTGAGCAGCGCCGCATCGAGCGTGGCGGACATCACGATGATCTTCAGGTCGGGCCGGGTGGATTGCTGGATCTGCAGGGCCCGCGCCAGGCTGATGTCGCCATAGAGGTGGCGCTCGTGGAACTCGTCGAAGACGATCGCGCTGATGCCGCGCAACGACTGGTCAAAGGACATCTGCCGGAGCAGAATGCCCTCGGTCACGAAGCGGATGCGCGTCGCCTTCGAGACGCGTGAGTCGAGGCGGATCTGGTAGCCGACAATGTCACCGAGCTTCGTGCCCACTTCCTCGGCCACGCGCTTCGCCAGCATGCGCGCGGCCAGCCGGCGGGGCTGCAGGACGACGACCTCGCCAGCGCCGAGCAGGCCGTGGTTGAGGAGCATCTGCGGGACCTGGGTGGACTTGCCGGAACCGGTCGGCGCCTGGACGATGAGACGCCCCTGCCCCTTGACCGCCGCGATCAGGCGGTCTTCGAGTTCGTAGATGGGGAGTTCGCGCGGCGCCGGCATGCTTGGGACGGAGAGGAACCTCGATAAACCGCTGGGTGGTCAATCCTGTTCATCCAACCCGAGATGGAACCTGTGAATAACCGGCGAGCAACGCGCTGCGCACAAGTTATTCACCGCTTTTCGGGGGCCGTCCGCGGTGAATAGATTGAGAGGAAGAAACCCTTCACTTTCCGAGGGAGCGGACGCACGCTTTGCCCGTTCCTTGATAGAACAGTCGCAGCGCGGCGGCATGAAAAACCCGCCGAAGGCGCGACTGGGATAATCCCGGGCAACCGGGGAAAGGTGGGCGTTAATTGGTGACGCCCTCCCCTCCATGGCGCGAGCCATGTGCAGGCAAATATCACCAGTTCCTCTGGACGGCGTCGCAGCCGATCCAGTTTTGCGACAAAGGAGCTGTGCGACGAGGCGCGATGAATAGAAACCGCGTTCGAGTCGAGTCAGGTCCAGGGCCAGTTTCGGGCCCTGCGCTGATGCAGTTACCCAGAGGGTTTCGGTTGCTACTGTATAACCAGGACGCAGCGCAATGTTCCGGTGGGTCCACCCCACCAAAAGGCCCGGTCCAAAAGACGGGGCGCGAAAGGGACGCGGCGCAGCGGGGAGCGGGCGAGTCTGGCAAAGCTCGCAAAACCTCCTCCTTGGGGCGGCGCGTAAAACCGCGTCACCCAACTGCAAGTCGAAGGCAACCTGAGAGGTAAGAGGTCAGACCCGTTACATGGGGCCAACGCCCGGCCAAAAGCCGGGGCCGTCCCCATGGCAAGGTGCTGGTGCGAAATGCAGACGTTGCAGGCGTGCCAACACCCGTCCGGCGAGTTCACCATCGGCAGATGGATCCGAACCGGGCGCAGAGGCCTCACTCAATAAATTCCGGCCTGAAACGGCCGGGACGGTCCCGCTATGAGACCGATAGCATCGCTTGCCGCGATGAGTGGCGTCGGGAAGCACACGGCCCGCGAAAGCGAGGCGCCCAATGATGTGCGCATGGGAAAGAGCGCGTGGCGAGCGCCCACCCCCAATATCTGGCCCGGGAGCCGCAAGGCTCCCGGGCTTTATATTAAACATCTTGTCCAATTTGTCAGCGCGTCGGGTCTGAGCTTTATGCCCGGAACCGGCTCTAGCCCCTGACCCGGCGCGCTGACCGTTTTCTAGGGGTTTCCCCTTAATTCTGCCGCCACTGTGCCGATAAAGCTGCAAGGCTTCATGAGCTTCGTCGTGCATCTCCGGTCCAGACCATTCCTCGTCGCGTTGGGGGCTGGCTGCGCGGGGTTTGCGATCAACTCCTTCGAGATGCCGGTGTTCGGCGTAACTTCGCTGGTTTTTGGCGGCGCGCTAAGTCTCCTGATTGCGTTTACGCTTGGTCCGGCCCTGGGCGGGCTGGCCGCCGCCATCGCGTTCTCCAGAACCTGGCTGGAATGGCAGCATCCCGCCGGATTCATCTGCTACACGCTCGAGGCCATCGCGGTCGGATGGCTGGCGCGGCGCTACCGGCTGGGCCTGTTGCGCGCCACCGCGATTTACTGGCTGTTCTGCGGGTGCCCTCTGTTCATCGCGTTTCTGGCCTGGCGCACGGAAATTCCCTTTCCCTCGAACTGGGCCGTGCTGATAAAATACCCGCTGAACGGCCTGCTGGCCGCTACCTTCGCCCTGCCGGTGGGCAACTCCAGCTGGTTCCGCCGCTGGCTCGGCTTGCCGGAGCCGGACGACTCCCGCACCCCGCTGCGGAGCGTGCTGTTCCGCCGCTTCGGCATCATCGCCGCCCTGCCGCTGGCCACACTGATCCTGCTGCTCGGTCAGAGTTTCGACCGCACGCTCCGGGCCAATGCGGAAGCAAAACTCCGGGACGACGCGCAGGAACTTTCCGACCTGGTTGAAACCTACCTGACCTATCATCAGCGCGCGCTGGCCACACTGGCAAAACAGCTGGCAACGGAGCCGGCGAACCCGGACGCCTACCCGGCCCAGCTCAACGTCCTGCTGCAGGAATATCCCGGCTTCCTCACCCTGCTGGTAGCGGATGACCGCGGCCGGATCACGGAGAATGCCCCGGCCTTCAACGCCGGCGGCGAGCCGCTCGCCCTGCGCGGACAAAGCGTAGCCGACCGGGACTATTTCCGCGTGCCCTTGCGCACCCGGCGGCCCTACATGAGCGGGGTCTTCCAGGGCCGCGGATTCGGCAGCGACCTGATCGTGGCGCTGAGCACCCCGGTCTTCGCCCCGGACGGACGGCTGGCTTGCGTGCTTGAGGGATCGCTCAACCTGAAAACCCTGATCGCCTCCCTCCGCCGCCAACAGCAGGTCAGGGAGCGTGACCTGACGGTCACCGACCAGAATGAACTGGTGCTGCTGACGCTCGGCGGCCTGCAACTGCCCGCCTTGACGAACTTCAAGAACCATCCTCTCTCGCAAACGCTGGCCGCGACGGCCGAGACGACCACTTACGACATGAGCCGCGCCGGACAGGCGCGGCCGGAACGGTATCTGGCGATCAACACGCCCACCCCGCTCCATGGGTGGCATATCGTGCTGCTCGAACCCCTCTGGTTCACGCAGCGGACCATCGCGGGATTCTACCTTTTCGCCGGCCTCTGGTCCGGCATCGCCATCGGTCTCGCCCTGCTCCTCGCCCGCGCCACCGCGACGGAAATCACCCGCCCGCTACACCAACTGGTGCAAACCACCCGCGCGCTGGCGGGACGAGAGCCGGCGCCCGACGGTCCCGCACCGTCCTATCCCTCCAGCGAGCTGACCGCCATCAGTGAAGACCTGCAAAACACCGCGCGCACCCTCATCCGATCGAATTCGCAGCTCGCCAGCGCGGTCGGAGAGCGCGACCAGTCGCACCGCCAGCTGCGCCAGGTCATCTTCCACATGGACGAGCGCGTGCGGGAACGCACCGCCCAGCTGGACGAGGCCCGGCTCGCGGCCGAGGCGGCCAACCAATCCAAGAGCGAATTCCTCGCGAGCATGAGCCATGAGCTGCGCACGCCGCTCAACGTCATCCTCGGCATGTCCGAGATCCTGCGCGAGCAGACCCTCGGCGGCCTGAACGAACAGCAGATCGAGAGCATCTCCAGCGTCGAGGAAAGCGGCCGGCACCTCCTGTCGCTCATCAACGACATCCTCGACCTGTCCAAGATCGAGGCCGGCATGCTGCAGCTCGACGTGCAGGAAGTCTCGGTGCGTGACGTCACTGAAGGCAGCCTGCGCTTCGTGCGCGAGGCGGCCCAGCGCAAGCACATCACGCTCGAGTCCACCCACCGCCACGAGACGCGCTATATCCAGGCCGACGCGCGCCGGCTCAAGCAAATCCTCGTCAATCTGCTCTCCAACGCCGTCAAATTCACGCCCGAGGGCGGCCGGATCATGCTGGAGGTGACGGAAGCGAACGGATGCCTCGAGTTCGCCGTCCAGGACAACGGCATCGGGATCGACGCCAAGGATCTCCCCAAGCTCTTCCATGCCTTCCAACAGATAGACAGCGCCCTGAACCGGAAATATGCCGGCACCGGCCTGGGCCTTGCCCTGGTCAAGCGCATGACCGAAATGCACGGCGGCACCGTCTCCGTCCACAGCGAGACCGGGCAAGGCGCGCGCTTTACCGTCATCCTGCCCGTGGTCAACCCGGCTCATGATGGAGCCTCCCCGGCCCGCCTGCCCTCGGAAATTCCATTCCGGCCGGCCCAGATTCCCGGCAATCCGCTGATCCTCATCGCCGAGGACAATCCGACCAACCGCAACCTTCTCGACGCCCACCTGCGGCCGCGCGGCTGCCGGCTGATCTTCGCCAACGACGGCCAGGAAGCGGTCAACCGCGCCATCGCCGAGATGCCGGCCCTCATCCTCATGGACGTGCAGATGCCCGTCCTCGACGGCCTCGCCGCCACGCGCCAGCTCCGTGCCAATGCGCTCACGGCGGGCATCCCCATCATCACTCTGACCGCCCTGGCTATGCCCGAGGATCGCATCCGCTGCCTCGAGGCCGGCGCCAATGCCTACCTCAGCAAGCCGATGCACCTCGCCGAACTCGACCGCCTCATCCTCGAGCAGGTGAACCGGAGCGCCCGGGCCGCCCAATCCTCCCCCCCTTATGCCAGCACCCAGTAAGATCCTTGTCGTCGACGATGAGCCCAAGGCCGTCAATATGCTCCGGAGCCTGCTGGTCCCGGAAGGATACCAGGTGCTGACCGCCCACTCCGGGCCGGAGGCCCTCGAGGTGGCGCAACGCGAATCTCCCGACGTGGTCCTGCTCGACGTGATGATGCCCGGCATGGACGGCTACGAGGTCTGCACCCAGCTCCGCGCCAATCCCTGGCTGGCGAACATCCCCGTGCTCATGCTGACCGCGCTCGACGACCGCGACTCGAAGTTGCGCGGCCTCGAGGCCGGCGCCGACGACTTCCTGCCCAAGCCCTATGATTCCCTCGAGCTGCGGGCTCGCCTGCGCACCATCACGCGGCTGAATCGCTTCCGGCAGCTCTACGAGGAACGGGCCCGGCTGGAGGCGGCGATCGCGCACGCCCCCTACGGCATCGTGCTCGCCGAACGGGATGGCAGCATCCTGCAGCGCAACGAGGCATTCACGCGGATGCTGGCTCCCGGCCAGCCGCCGCTGACGAATTTCTACGCCTATCTCCCCGCCCCCACCGCGCTGCTGCTGCGCGAGCGGTCCGACCGGCCCGGCGCCGTCGCCCCGCTCGAGTCGCCGTTGAACTTCGCCGCCGCGCCCGACGCCGTGGTCGAGGTGTCGTGCGCCCTGGTGCCCTGGCAGGGCCGTGGCATCGTCCACTTTGTGATCCGGGACCTGACCGAGGGGAAACGCCTGGAGCAGCAACTGCAGCATTCCCAGCGCATCGAGCTTCTCGGCCAACTCGCGGGCAGCGCGATCCACGACGTCAACAACATCCTCGGCGCGATTCAGGGCAGCGCCCAGCTGCTCGAGATGAAGGAAGGGGCCGACCTCGGCCTGCACCTCGGCCAGATCATGACCAGCACCCAGCGCGGAGCCAGCATGCTGCGGCAGCTCCTGATGTTTGCCCGGGGCGAGGACAGCGAATGCGAGCCGTCCAACCTCGCCGGCGTGGCCGCCGAGGTCGCCCACATGGTGAAGGAGACGTTCGGCGCAATGTATACGGTCGAATTCACGACCGAGGAGGGCCTGCCGCAGACCCTGGTCGACGCGACGCAGATTCACCAGATCGTCATGAACCTCTGCGTCAACGCCCGCGACGCTATGCCGGACGGCGGACAGCTCGTCATTGGCATCGCGCGCCGCACCGTGAGCACCCCCGTTACCGCCGTGCTCGGCGACAGTCCGCCCGCCGGCGACTACGTCGGGATCAGTGTGCGGGACAACGGCACGGGAATCCCCCCGGACGTCCTGCCGAAGCTGTTCGATCCCTTCTTCACTACGAAGCCCAAGGGCAAAGGCACGGGACTCGGGCTTGCCACGGTCATCCGGCTCGTCCGCCGGCAAAAGGGCTTCGTGCTTCTCGAGACGGAAGTCGGCGTCGGCACGTGCTTTAACTGCTGTTTCCCCGTCTGGACTGCACCGGCCGTTTAATCTTGTCCGGGGTGGGTAGCTTCCTTCTTGCCATGCGCGGAACGGCCACGCACGTTGGGACTCTTTTTCCGCAGCCCATACGCTTCCGTGCACATGAACCAGAACATCCGTAATATCGCCATTATCGCCCACGTCGACCACGGCAAAACCACGCTCGTCGACAAATTGCTCAAAGAAGGCGGCGTCTACCGCGCCAACCAGCAGGTCGAGGAGCGCGCCATGGACTCCATGGACCTCGAGAAGGAGAAGGGCATCACCATCAAAGCCAAGAACACCTCCGTCCACTGGAAGGACAAGATCGTCAACATCGTCGACACCCCCGGACACGCGGACTTCGGCGGCGAGGTCGAGCGCGCCCTCCGCATGGTCGACGGCGTGCTGCTGGTCGTCGACGCCTACGACGGGCCCCAGGCCCAGACCCGTTTTGTGCTCCGCAAGGCGCTCGCCCACGGCCTGAAGGTCGTGATCGTCATCAACAAGATCGACCGCGAGAACGCCGAGCCGGCCAAGATGTATGACAAGGTGCTCGAGCTCCTGATGGAGCTCAACGCCACCGAGGAGCAGTTCGACGCCCCGGTCGTCTACGGCTCCGGCCGCGACGGCTACATGATGTATCACCTCGGCGAGGAGAAGAAGGACATGGCCCCCCTCTTCCAGACGATCCTCGACCACGTCCCGCCGCCGTTCGCGAAGCCGAGCGAGCCCTTCCACATGCTCGTCTCCAACATCGACTGGAGCGACTACGTCGGCCGTATCGCCGTCGGCAAGATCCTCGGCGGCACCGCCAACATCGGCGAAACCGTCTTCGTCGTCCGCCACTCCGATGGCAAGCGCGTCCGCGGCAAGATCACCAAGGTCTTCGAGTTCACCGGCCTCGGCACCCGCGAGACCGACACCGCGATCGCGGGCAACATCGTCGGCCTCTCCGGCTTCGAGGACGTCGACATCGGCGACACGCTGACCGCCGACGAGGCCGGCCATGCGCTCCCCTTCACCCAGATCGATCCGCCGACCCTTGAGATGCAGTTCTGCGTCAACGACGGCCCGCTCGTCGGGCAGGAAGGCAAGCTCGTCACCTCCCGCCAGCTGCGCGAGCGCCTGATGCGCGAGCTCAAGACCAACGTTTCCATCTACATCGAGGACTCCGACAAGGCCGGTATCTTCAACGTCAAGGCCCGCGGCGCCATGCAGGTCGCCGTGCTCGTCGAGACGATGCGCCGCGAGGGCTTCGAGCTCCTCGTCTCCCGCCCGACCGTGATCGAGCGGAAAGGCGAGAACGGCGAGCGCCTCGAGCCCTACGAGACCGTCTGGATCGAGGTGCCCGACGAGTGCGTCGGCGCGATCATGCAGAACCTAGCCAACCGCAAGGGCCGCCTGACCAACATGGAGAAGCTCCCGCACTCCACGATGCTCGAGGCGACCATCACCACGCGCGGCCTGATCGGGATGGAGATCGACGTCGTCAACGCCACCAGCGGCCGCGGCGTGCTGAGCCATCTCTTCAAGGAATACGGACCGTATGCCGGCGAGGTGCTCACCCGCATCACCGGCACGCTCATCGCGACCGAGGCCGGCGAGACCACGGGCTACGCCCTCGTGATGTGCCAGGAGCGCGGCAAGATGTTCGTGAATCCCGGCGAGCAGGTCTACGAAGGCATGATCGTCGGCGAGAATCCCCGCAACGAGGACATCGCCATCAACGCCGTCCGCGAAAAGGCCCTCACCAACTTCCGCTCGCAGGGTTCGGGTGTCGCCACCGGCCTGACCCCGGCGCAGAAGCTCTCGCTCGAGCGCGCGATCGAATACATCGCCTCCGACGAGCTGGTCGAGGTCACACCGAAGAGCCTGCGTCTCCGCAAGCGCATCCTGAACAATGGCGCCCGCCAGAAGGCGATGAAGCAGGGCAAGTAAGCGGACACCCGCCCGCTCCTTTCAATCCGCGTCGCGATCATCGCGCCGCGGATTTTTTTCGCCCGGAATCAGGGTTTTCCCGGGACCTTTCCGGCCAAAGCCGCGATCTGCGCATCCAGTTCCAGAATCTTGGGGTGCTGCTCGCCGTAGCGGCCGGCGTAGTAGTCGCGCATGGCCCGCGCCAGCCGGAGTTCATACGATTCGGTCGAGGCGCCCAGCAGGTGCCGTTGCATGGCCTCTACCTTGTGACGCTGATCGACGATCTTGGGATGCTGCTCGCCGTAGCGGACGCGCATTGCCGCCAGCTGGCCCTGGGCTTCAAGCAGCACATCGGGGGACGCGGGATCTGCGCGCCATTGGCGTTCCATCGCGGCGACGACCTGCTCCTGCTCCTTCAGCTGGGGATGCTCGGCCAGCAGGTGCTCATGCATCACGGCGAGATCGACGCGGGCCAATTGCAATAGCAGGGGTTCCCGATTTCCCGTGGTGAGAAGTCGACGCAGTTCGCTCACCCGCACTTTCTGCTCCGGCAGCTTCGGATTGTTTTCCAGGTAACGCGTCCGCATGTCGGCCAGCGACGCCTCGGCCTCGGCCGTGACGGTTGCGAGGTCCTTCGGCGGCGTAGGTTCCGGTGCGACCTCCGGCGCAGCCGCAAAGCCCGCCGTCAGACTGCAGAGAAGACAAGCGGCGAGCAGCCGGGGTTTCATCTCAATATGGCCGGGGCGTTACGGCGGGCATCCCTGGCCCGCCACGTCCCCGGGATGCCTCAACCGACCAGCTTGCCGTAATCGGCGGCGGAAAGCAGCGAGCCCGCCGCGGCCGGGTCCGCCAGCTTGAGCTTGAGCATCCAGCCGTCGGCATAGGGCGACTGGTTCACCTTCTCGGGATTCGCGTCCAGGGCCTTGTTGACCTCCAGCACCGTGCCGGCCGCGGGTGCGTAGACGTCCGAGGCGGCCTTGACCGACTCGACCACGCCGAAGGTCTCGCCGGCCTTCAGGGTGGCCCCGACCTTGGGCACCTGGACAAAGGTGATGTCGCCCAGGCTGTTTTGGGCGTAATCCGTAATGCCGACTAGCGCGGTGCCGTCGGCGGCAACCTTGAGCCATTCGTGGGACTTGGCGTATTTCAGTTCGGAAGGGATGTTGCTCATGAAGATTCTGGAAATGGAAATTTGAGGGGGTCGAAAGATGTCCGGAGCCGGGAGGACCGGGCGTTGTCGAAAAATCAGTTTTTCTTTAGCGGGACGAACGGCGGTTTGACGAGTTGCAAATTCAGCAGCGTGCCGCGGATGTCGACCACGAGGGTGTTCTTCACGGCGGCCGAATCGACCAGCGCGGAACCGATGGCCTCGTTGATGATGGGCGAAAGGGTGCCGGACACGACCCGGCCGACCGTCCGACCCTCGGCGTTGAGCACCGGGGTTTCGGCCCGCACGATGCGCCGGTCTCCGGTCCGAAAAAACACGATCTTCCTTTCCGAACCATTTTCCTTCTCCGCCTTGAGCACCTCCGAGCCGATGAACGCGCCCTTGTCGAATTTCACCACCCAGCCCAGGCCGGCGGTGATCGGCGTGATGTGCTCGGTGATCTCGTGTCCGTAGAGCGGAAAACCGGCCTCGAGCCGCAGGCTGTCGCGCGCGCCGAGCCCGGTGAGTTCCAGGCCGAACGGACCGCCCGCCGCCAAGATGGCCGCGGCCAGGGCCGCACCCGCGCCGGCGGCGCAATAGAGTTCAAAACCGTCCTCTCCCGTGTAGCCCGTGCGGCTGACGAGACAGGGAACCCCGGCCACCTGTCCGGAGGCGAAATGATAGTATTTGATCGCGGAAAGATCCGTCGCGGTCAGCGACTGGATCAGGGCGACAGCCTTCGGCCCCTGGATGGCGAGCTGCGCGTAGTCGGCCGACACATCCTTGACCTGGCAATCGAAGCCCCGGGCCTGTTCCTGCATCCACGCGATGTCCTTGGCGATATTGCCCGCGTTGATGCAGAGAAGGTAATCATTTTCCGCGCGCATATAGACGAGCAGGTCGTCGACGACGCCCCCGTGCGGATAGCACATGACGGTATAGAGGATACGCCCGGGAAAGAGCTTGCTGCAGTCGTTGGTGACCAGGTGCTGCAGGAATTTCAGCGCCTCCGGCCCCTTCACGTCGGCCTCGCCCATGTGGCTCACGTCAAACAGGCCGCAGCGCTGCCGCACCGCCTTGTGCTCCTCGAGGATGCTCTTGTATTGCACCGGCATGTCCCAACCGGCGAAATCGACCATCCGGCCGCCGTGCTGCCGGTGGAAAGCATTGAGGGGGGTGGTCTGGGGAACACTCATGGCCCCACTAAGCGCGGCGGCCCCGGCACCGGCAAGGAAACTTTGGGCGACAGGTGGGGAATTACGCCAAACGACGGGTGCTAAAAGAAATTGTGTTCGGGGGGCGCTTCGGGCCTAAGGATGCCATGTTCGGTTTCGTCTTTGCCGTCGTTTTCACCCTGGCCGTTTCCTTCTGGTGCTCCCTGCTGGAGGCCATCATCCTCAGCACGACGACGGCCGAGGTGGAGGCCCTGAAGCGGGCCAAACCGGCGCGCGGCGAGCTGCTGGAGCACTTCCGTCACCACATGGATGAGACCATTTCGTCCATCCTCACTCTCAACACGATGGCGCACACGCTGGGCTCGGTCATTGTCGGCGCCCTTGGCGCAGACTTGTTCGGCCACCCGGCGCTCGGCTTCATTTCCGGGGGCATGACCTTCGGCATCCTGATCTTCTCCGAGGTCATCCCCAAGAACCTCGGGGTAAACTACCGGCCGCTGCTCCTGCCCCACATCATCTACCCGCTGCACTGGATGCGACGGGTGCTCCGCCCGGTCACCTGGCTCTGCAAACAGATTGTCCGCTTCATCATTCCGAAGCAGTCGCACATCCATGCATCCGACCGCGAAATCATGCTGCTGGCCGAAAAGGGCGCGCAGGACGGCACGCTGAGCCGCAGCGAATCCAGCATCATCACCAACGCCCTGTCCCTCGACAACGTCCGCGTCGGTGAGATCATGACGCCGCGCATCGTGGTCACCGCCCTGCCCCGCAACGCCACGGTCGGCGAGGTCTTCCGCGAGCACCCCAACATTCCCTTCGCCCGAATCCCCGTCTACGGCAAGAATCTCGACGACATTGTCGGACTGGTGCGCCGGCGCGACCTGCTCAAGGCCAAGGCCAACGACCAGGATTTCGACCTCGTCGAGAAACTGATGCAGGAGGTCCAGTTCATTCCCGAGACGGTGACGGTCGCCCAGGCTTTGCAGCAGTTCCTGAAGGCCCACCAGCAGATCGCCATCGTCGTCGACGAATTCGGCGCGACCTCGGGCGTGATCTCCATGGAGGACGTGATGGAGCACATCCTCGGCAAGGAAATCTTCGAGAAGGACGATGTGGCGGTGGACATGCGCGAGCTGGCCCGCAGCAAGACCCAGAAACTGTCCAAGCCGCGCCGGGGGGACGATTCCGGTCCGGCCCGCCCGCCCTTCAAAGCCTGATGAACCCGCCGCCCTTCGCCTACTGGGTCCACGACCTCAGTCCCTTCCTCATCCGGTTCAACGAGAACTTCGGCATCCGCTGGTATGGCTTGTCCTACCTGGCGGGATTTGTCACCGCCGGCTGGCTCCTCGCCCGCTACCACCGCGCCGGACGCTCGCCCCTGGACGCGAATGCCATCTTCGACCTGATGACCGCTCTGATCACCGGGGTGATCGTCGGCGGGCGGCTCGGATATTTTTTGCTCTATCAGTTCGACTCGCTGTTCCGCGACCCGCTCGTGCTGTTCCGCGTCTGGGAAGGCGGCATGGCGAGCCACGGCGGCATGCTGGGCGTGTTGGCCGCGCTGTGGTGGTTCACCCGCAAGCGCGAGACCGGGCTGCTGCAGGTCGCGGATCTGATCGTCAGTGCCGCCCCGCTCGGCCTGTTTTTCGGGCGGGTCGCCAACTTCATCAACGGCGAACTCTGGGGCAAGCCCACGCGGGTGGCCTGGGCCGTCATTTTCCCCGCCAGCCCGCAACCGCTGATGCCGCGCCATCCTTCGCAGCTCTATGAGGCCGGTTTGGAGGGGCTGCTGCTGTTCGCCTACATGCAGTGGCGCTTTTGGCGAAGCGATTGCACGAAGGTCCAGCCCGGCCGCCTGTCGGGCGAGTTCCTCATCGCCTATTCGCTGGCCCGGGCCATCGGCGAACTGTTCCGCGAGCCGGACGCCGCGCTGGTGCTCGGACTGAGCCGCGGCACGTTCTACTCGATCTTCCTGGTGGCGGGCGGCGCGGCGCTGATCGCGTTCGCGCCGCGCCAGTCCTCAGAGCTTAAAGCCTGATGGGATCACGCCGCCCTTGGTGACGCAAAGGATGCCGTCGCGGATCACGACCCCGTGGTCGTAATCGCCGTCCGGCTTGCCGGCGGGCGAAAGGGTGACGCCATCGCCAATGCGCGCGTTCTTATCGATGATCGCGTAGCGGATGTTGCAATTCTTGCCAACCCCGATGGGCGGCCGCCCCTCCGCCCGGTCGGCCAGAACCTCGGCCTCCGTCTGATAGTAATCGGCGCCCATCATGACCACGTCCTCAAAGTGGGAATTTTCGCCCAGAATCGACCGGATGCCGATCACGCAGTGCTTGAGGGAGGAATCGGTCACCAAGCAGCCGTCGCCGATGACCACATGATCGATGTTGCACTTGTTGATCTTGGACGCGGGCAGGTAACGCGGATGCGTGTAGATCGGGGCGCTACGATCGAAGAAATTAAACGGCGGCAGCGGCTGGGCCAGCGCGAGGTTGGCGTCGAAGAACGCCTTGACCGTGCCGATATCCTCCCAGTAGCCCTCGAAGATGTAGCTGAAGAGCTTCTTCTTGCCGAGGAGCGCCGGGATAACCTCCTTGCCGAAGTCCTTCATGTTGTTGTCCAGCGAGTCGCGGAGGACCTCGCGGCTGAACACATAGATGCCCATCGAGGCGAGGCAGTGCTTCTCCCTGGACCGGTGCGCGAGCTTGGCCTCCAGGTTCGGGCTGATGGCCAACCCCTGGATGATGGCCGGATCCTTGGGTTTCTCGACGAATTCCGTGATGGAAAGGTCGTCGGCCACGCGCATCAGGCCCAGTCCCTCCACCTTCGAGATGGGGAACGGGATCGCCGCAATCGTCACGTCCGCCCCGGTCGCGATGTGCTGGTCCACAATCTTGCTGAAATCCATCCGATACAATTGGTCGCCGGAAAGGATCAGGATGAGATCATGCCCGTGGCGGTGGAAGTGGACCAGGTTGCGGCGCACCGCGTCGGCCGTGCCCTCATACCAGGCGCTGCTCTTCTCCGTCTGTTCGGCCGAAAGGATGTCGATGAAACCGCCGCCGAACGGGTCGAACTGGTAGCTCTTCTGGATGTGGCGGTGCAGCGAGGCGGTCAGGAACTGCGAGAGGACAAAGATCCGGTTGCAGCCCGAGTTGAGGCAGTTGCTGATCGGGATGTCGACGAGACGATATTTGCCGGCCAAGGGCACCGCCGGTTTGCAACGTTCCTTCGTCAACGGGAATAGCCGCGTGCCGCGGCCGCCACCCATGATCACGGACAAAACTCGTTTTGATTCAGGCATAGGGGTATATGTTCTAATTCCTTGCGGTATGATTTGATCCCCTGCAGAAATCGCCAGCTTAAACCTACCATGTGCGGAATCGTCGGATACATCGGCAAACAAAAGGCTGCGGCCATCATCCTCGAGGGCCTGAAACGCCTCGAATACCGCGGCTATGATTCCGCGGGCGTCGCCCTGCTGCACGACGGTCGCTTCGAGGTCGCCAAGAAGGCCGGTCGCGTCGACGGACTGATCAAGACGACCCCCGCCCAGAAAATCATCGGCTCCACCGGCATCGGCCACACCCGCTGGGCCACGCACGGCGGCGTCACCGACGCCAACGCCCACCCGCACATCAGCAGCGACGGCAAGTTCGCCCTGATCCACAACGGCGTGATGGAAAACTACGCCAGTGCGAAGAAATTCCTCCTGACCAAGGGCTACACCTTCAAGTCCGAGACGGACACCGAGGTGCTCTGCAACCTGGTCGCCTACCACTACCAGAAGGAGCCCGAGTCCGGCGAAGGCAGCCGCTTCCTGGAGGCCGTGCGCAAGACCCTGCGGCACGTCGCCGGCACCTACGGCATCGCCGTGCTCTGCATCGACTGCCCGGCGGAAATCGTATCCGCGCGCAAGGGCTCGCCGCTCATCCTCGGCGTGGGCGACGGCGAATACATGCTGGCGAGCGACGTCTCCGCGATCATCAGCCGCACGCAGAACGTCGTCTACCTGAAGGACGGCGAGATCGTCCACATCACGGCGAAGGATTTCTCCATCACCACCCTCGACGCCGAGGATGTCTCCCCTGTGATCGACACCGTCACCTGGAAGGTCGAGGACGCCGAGATGGGCACCAACGCCCATTTCATGGAGAAGGAGATCTTTGAGCAGCCCGCCGCCCTTGAGAACTCCATGCGCGGCCGCTTCTCCGAGGACGGCAGCACCGCCCAGTTCGGCGGCCTGAACATCTCGGCCGTGGATCTGCGGCAGGTCGACCGCCTCCATTTCCTGGCCTGCGGCAGCGCCTGGCACGCGTGCCTCGTGGCCGAACAACTCATCGAGCGCTTCGCGCGCGTGCCGGTGGAGGTGGACTACGCCTCCGAGTTCCGCTACCGCAACATGCCCCTTGGCAACGGCACGCTCTTCTTCACCTACAGCCAGTCCGGCGAGACCATCGACACCCTCGCCGCCCTGCGCGAGGCCAAGCGCAAGGGCTACAAGGTGCTCGCCGTGAGCAACGTCGTGGGCTCCAGCATCGCACGCGAGTCGGACGGCGGCGTCTACCAGCACGTCGGCCCGGAAATCGGCGTGGCCTCGACCAAGGCCTTCACTTCCCAGCTGCTTGTCGGCGCGATGCTCGCCCTTTACCTCGGCCGCATGCGCGACATGAGCTTCAGCGACGGCGTCGAGTTTGTGAACGCGCTCAAGGGCGCGCCCGACCTCGTGCGCCGCGCGCTCAAGCTGGCCCCGCAGATCAAGGAGATCGCGAAACGTTACGCCCATTACCACGACTTTCTTTTCCTCGGCCGGCTCTCGCTGTTTCCCGTCGCGCTCGAGGGCGCGCTCAAGCTCAAGGAGATCTCCTACATCCACGCCGAGGGCTATCCCGCGGCCGAGATGAAGCACGGCCCCATCGCGCTGATCAGCGAGCAGTGCCCGTCGGTGTTCTTCGTGCCGTCCGGTGAGATGTTCAACAAGGTCGTGTCCTCGATGCAGGAAATCAAGGCGCGCAAGGGCAAGATCATCGCCATCGCCACCGGGGAGTGCGATCTGCCCGACGGACTCGCCGACGAGGTGATCCGCATCCCGGAATGCCACGAGGCCGTGCTGCCGATCGTCGCGACGGTGCCGGTCCAACTACTGAGCTACTACATCGCGGTGGAGCTGAAACGGGACGTGGACAAGCCGCGCAACCTGGCGAAATCGGTCACGGTCGAATAGCATGCAAGTCTCCCCCACCCGCGAGGAATTCCTGCGCCTGAGCAGGCAGGGCAACATTGTCCCGGTGCGCGCCGACCTGCTGGCCGACCTCGAGACGCCCGTCTCCGCCTACGCCAAGCTGCGCGGCAACGGGCCGGCCTTCCTCCTTGAATCGGTCGAGGGCGGCGAAAATGTGTCGCGCTACAGTTTCATCGGCTGCAATCCGCGCAAGATCTACCGGGCCCAGCCGGGCGACAAGGATCCGCTCGCCGCACTTCAGCAGGAGCTGGCCAGCTACAAGCCCGTCAGTGTGCCCGGACTCCCGCCCTTCACCGGTGGCGCCGTGGGCTACCTCGGCTATGAGTTTGTCCACAGCGTCGAGGCCTCGGTTCCGCTGGCCGCGCGCGATGAACTCGGCGTGCCGATGATGTGGTTCATGCTCTGCGACTCGGTCCTGGCGTTTGATCGGGCGCACCAGACCATGCGGCTGATCGTGAACGCCCACGTCGGCCACGATGCCGGCGCCGCCTACGACGCGGCCTGCGCGGAACTGGTCCGGATGCAAACCGCGCTGGCCCGGCCCTCCCCGCTCGTTTCGGCCGCGCTGGGCGATACCGGCGCGGTGCAGGTGCCGGCGGGCAACTTCACCCAGGCGGCCTTCGAGAAGATGGTGAATGACACGAAGGAGTTCATCCGCGCAGGCGATATCTTCCAGATCGTGCTGTCCCAACGGTTCAGCCGCGAGTTCACAAAGTCCCCGCTCGATCTCTTCCGCGCCCTGCGCACGGTCAACCCGTCGCCCTACATGTTCCTGCTGGAGGCTGACGACTTTGCCCTGGTCGGCGCTTCGCCCGAGGTCCACGTGCGGCTGACGGAGCGCAAGGTGGAGATCCGCCCGATCGCTGGCACCCGCCCCCGGGGCAAGACCCCGGCGGAAGACCTCGCCTTGGAAAAGGAACTGCTCGCCGACGACAAGGAGCGGGCCGAGCACCTGATGCTGGTCGATCTCGCTCGGAACGACATCGGTCGGGTTTGCGCCTTCGGTTCCATCAAGGTCCCCGAGTTCATGACGATCGAGCGCTACTCCCACGTGATGCACATTGTGTCACAGGTGGAGGGACAACTTGCGCCAGAAAGTTCCGCTTTCGACCTCATGCGTGCCACCTTTCCCGCCGGCACGGTCAGCGGCGCACCAAAAATCCGCGCCATGCAGCTCATCGCGGAAAAAGAAGCCACCCAACGCGGAAGTTATGCCGGCGCGCTCGGGTATTTCAGCTACAATGGCAACCTTGACTCATGTATAACCCTGCGCACCGCATTGGTTAAAGACGGGAAGGTTCATATTCAGGCGGGCGCGGGCATCGTGGCCGATTCCGTGCCTGCGTCCGAGTATCAGGAGACGATCAACAAGGCATCCGCCTTGTTCAAGGCCATCAGCTTGGCGGAAAAGCTGTAGCATAGGGCGTCCACGCGGCACAGAACCGCGTATTATCGGTCGAACAGTGCAGGCGGGAATTTCCTCCCGTTCTCCGGCATCTAATATGCAAGGAGACCGGGAGAAGTCCCAGTCAGACCAACGTTCAACCATCACAACCATGCCTTATCGCAAAAAGACTCTCCGCTCCACGCCGGCTGAAGTCGCGATGCCGGTGGATCGCACCTCTTCCAGTGTCACCATTCCTTCGCCCGACGAAGGTCTCACCGTTCGTCCCGAAATCAAGGTTGCCGCCGAGCCCTCTCAGTTTGACCAGGCCTCCCCGGTAGATCGCCGCGACGAGCGCTCCAACCTTCAGCTCTATCTCAACGAAATCCGCCAGACTCCGCTCCTGACCATCGAGGACGAGATCCGGCTCGCCGCCCGCATCAAGAAGGGCGACAAGGCCGCGCGTGACCACATGATCCGCGCCAACCTGCGGCTCGTGGTCAAGATCGCCTACGATTACAACCAGATGGGCCTGCCCCTCATGGACCTCATCAGCGAGGGGAACCTCGGCCTGATCAAGGCCGTCGAGCGCTTCGACCCCGCCAAAGGCGGCAAGCTTTCCACCTATGCCGCGTGGTGGATCAAGCAGTGCATGAAGCGCGCCCTGGCCAACCAGTCCAAGACGATCCGCCTTCCGGTCCACCTCGTGGACAAGATCTCTCGCATGCGGAAAATGATCGCCAAGCTCACAGACGAGCTCGGCCGCGAGCCCGAGAATGAGGAGATCGCAGCGGAGCTGCAGATCCCGACCGCCAAGGTCGCCCTGCTCAAGACCGTCAGCGTGCGTCCGGCCTCGCTCGATGCCCCCGTCGGCGAAGACAACGACTCCGCCACCCTCGGCGACCTGGTCGGCGATGAGATGGCGGTCAGCCCTGATCAGGGTTTGGGTGACAAGAACCTCAAGGAGGACCTTGCGGCCATGGTTAACTCACTGGACGCCCGCGAGGCCAGCATCATCAAGATGCGGTTCGGCCTTGAAGGCGAAAAGGAACTGACCCTCGAGGAAGTCGGCAAGAAATTCAAGGTCACCCGCGAGCGCATCCGCCAGCTGGAGTATCTCGCGCTCTCCCATTTGCGGAAGCAGATGCAGAGCCACAACAAGCAGCGCACGGCCGACGAGGTCGAGCAGGAGACCCTCGCCGACCAGCGTGCCGAGGTCATCCGCGACTTCATCGCCAAGCAGCCGGTCCTGGCCAAATAATCAGCTGCATGTTTTCCACCGAGGCGTTCTGCAACCGCAGGGCGCCTTTTTATTGGGCCCCGCAGTAGGGCGGATCCTTCTGGTGAGCCAAAGTTGGCGTACAAGGGCAGGACTCATCCGGAGGATTCGCACTACCCGTGGAGATCCCCGGCAAAGTCCAGGACACTCCAAAAAACACGTCACTCTATTTGGGGTAGCTAGCTCCAGGGTGTTGGACCCACGGGAAATAAAAAAGGGCGCCCCGCGGTGAAGCGGGGCGCCCTTGAAGTTTTCTGCGCGGGAAGCGCGGCCGGACGTTACTCCTTCTTGGAAGCCTCGTCGAAGATATCGCCGAGGTTCGTCATGTCGGAGGCGCCGGTATTCTTGGCGAACTGGTCGTAGGTCGCGGTCTCGGCGGCGAGCTGCTCGGCCGAGTAGTTCGCGGCCTTGATACTCAGGCCGATGCGGCGCTGTTCGCGATCGATCTTGATGACGCGGGCCTGGACTTCCTGGCCGGGCTTCAGGACATCCTTCACCTTGTCGACGCGGTCTTCCTGGATCTGGCTGATGTGCACGAGGCCATCGATACCGTCCTTGAGTTCGACGAAGGCGCCGAAGGTCGTGAGCTTGGAGATCACGCCCGGAACAACGTCGCCGATGCGGAAGAAGGCGTCGATGTCCGTCCACGGATCCGTCGCGAGCTGCTTCATGCCGAGGCTGATGCGCTGCTGGTTCGGATCGACGTCGAGGACGATGGCGTCCACTTCGTCGCCCTTCTTGAGCATCTCGGACGGGTGGTTGATCTTGCGGGTCCAGGACATGTCGGAGACATGCACCATGCCGTCGATGCCTTCCTCGAGTTCGACGAAGGCGCCGTAGGTGGTCATGTTGCGCACCTTGCCGCGGACGCGGGCGCCCACCGGATAGTTGTGGCGCACCATGTCCCACGGATTCGGCTCCAGCTGGCGGAGGCCGAGGGAGATTTTCTGCTCTTCCTTCTGGATGCCGAGGACGACCGCATCGAGCTCCTGGCCGACCTTAAGCAGCTCGGAGGGTTTGCTGATGCGCTTGGTCCAGGACATCTCGGTGATGTGGACGAGGCCCTCGACGCCGGGCTCGAGTTCGATGAACGCGCCGTAGGGGACGAGATTGACGACCTTGCCGTGGATCTTGGAACCGACCGGGAACTTGTGGTCGATGTTGTCCCACGGGTTGTTCTTGGTCTGCTTGAGGCCGAGGGACACGCGCTCTTTCTCGCGGTTGATGTCGATGATCATGACCTCGATTTCCTCGCCCTGCTTCAGCATCTCGGACGGGTGGCCGATACGGCCCCAGCTCATGTCGGTGATGTGCAGCAGTCCGTCCATGCCGTCGAGATCGATGAACGCACCGAAATCGGTGATGTTCTTGACGATGCCCTTGCGGACTTGGCCGGGTTGCAGCTTCTCGAGGAGATCGCGGCGCTTGTTGATGCGCTGCTCCTCGATGAGCTCGCGGCGGGACAGGACGATGTTCTGGCGCTCGTGGTTGATCTTGAGAACCTTGAAGTCGTAGGTCTGGCCGACGTATTGATCCAGGTTCTTCGGGGGCTGGATGTCGATGTGCGAGGCCGGCAGGAAGGAGTCGACGCCGATCGAGACGATCAGGCCGCCCTTGACCTTGGCCTTGACGCGGCCGGGGACGATCGCGCCCTCCTGGCACTTCACCAGGATGTTTTCCCAGTTCTTCTTCTGCTGGGCCTGCTCGTAGGAGAGGATGGGATTGCCCTCCTTATCCTCGAGCTTCTCGAGAATGACCTCGATGGTGGAGCCGATCTGGAGCTCGCCAAGATCGACGAATTCATTGGCGGAGATAACGCCTTCGGCTTTGCCGCCGATGTCGACGACGACTTCATTGGCGCGGATTTCAGTGATGACGCCCGAGACGATCGAGCCTTCCTTCAGCTTGTCGAAGGAGCTCTGGGCGAGCAGGTCTTGCATTAACGAACTCATATTGACTGTGGTCGGAATGACGCGCACCTACTCCATGGCGCTCATCTTCCGGCGTGGACCCTTGCGGGTCCTTGGTGGTTGAGGGTTGGACTGTGGGACAAGCCGGCGGGAGTGCCGCGGCAACACCGGCTTGACATAAGAACGCCGCGAAAGGGGTCGAAAGTCCCCTATCTCCCGACCTCCGGCAAGCGAAAAACTCAGTGTTTTGCGTCCGGCTTCAGGTCGCCGTTCGCCATCAGAACCTGCTCCAGGGCAGCAAAATAATCCCCGTAAAGACCATGCTCGGCGAGGGCTCTCTCACTGACTCCACCGGGAAAGCTGCCTTCGGTGTGTTCCCAGACCATCAGTTCGACCCGCGTTTCGGCGGCATCGGTTTCAAACAGGCGGATCTCAATCGTGGTTTGCCGGGCATCCTGCGTGGCGTCGCCGGAGCGGATCGGCGCATAGCCTTGGATCCGGCCTTCGCCGAAGGACTTTCGCCCGAGGAGCAGGCCGGAATTCTTCACCGCCTGCAGGGCCGCGGCGTAGACCGCCTTGGGGCTCGCCGCGAAAACCCGCGTATGCGGCGCCACGGGGGAAAAACGCTCCTCCACCCGCGACGACACGGATTCGCAGCCGGCAGCAAGCATCGCGACGCAGAAAAAAACGAGGGACAGGGCTTTCATATGGAAGGTCAGACCGCTCAGGCCGGCTGTTGTTGCGAGAGGCAATGGAGGGTGCCGAGGCCCCAGATCAGGTGGTAGCAATCAACGGGGATGATTTCGCGGCCCTTGAAGCAGCCACCGAGGATTTCGCGCACCTCGGCGTCGCGCTTGTTCTGCCGGAACTGCGGCACGAGCACGGCACCATTGATGATCAGGAAATTTGCATAGCTCGCCGGCACCCGCTGGCCGCGAAACCCGAAGGGCTTCGGCAGCGGGATGGCGACGACGTCGAACTTCTTCCCCGCCGGCGTGCGGAACGCCTTCAGTCGCTCCAGATTTTCCTCGAGCAGCTGATGGTTGGGATCGCGCTTGTTCGGCTCGACCGCCGTGATGAAACCATCCCCTTTGAAAAAGCGCGTGATGTCGTCGATGTGGCCGTCGGTATCATCGCCGACGATCCCCTCGCCCACCCAGAGCACCTGTTTAACCCCGAGGTAATCCTTCAGGTTCTGCTCGATCTGATCCTTCGTCAGGTGCGGGTTGCGGTTCTTGTTCAGCAGGCATTGCTCGCTCGTCAGCAGCAGGCCCTGGCCGTTGACGTCGATCGACCCGCCCTCGAGCACCATGTTGTTCTCGAACCGCCGCATCTTCAGTTTGCGCGCGATGCTCGGCGGAATCTTGTTGTCGAGGTCGTAGGGCGGATACTTGCCACCCCAGGCGTTGTGCACCCAGTCGGTCACGGCGACCTCGCCGGACTTCCGGTGTTTCACGAAGATCGGGCCGTGGTCGCGACACCAGGCGTCGTTCGTCGGGTGGTCATAGAAGGCGACCCGCGCCATGTCCGCGCCCTCCTGCTCGCACAGCCGCTTCGCGCGCGGCTGGAGCGGGGCCGCGCAGTTGATGCGCACCGGCTCGAACCGGCTGACTTGCGCGACGATCCCGGCGAAGATCCGCGGAATCGGCCGGAACTGGCCGGGCCAGGTCTGCAGGTTATGCGGCCAGGAAAACCAGACCGCGGATTGCGGCTCCCACTCGGCCGGCATGCGAAAGCCGAGTGCCGCAGGCGTCTTGATCGCGGCCATGCTCAATCGACGAAGCGCTTCGTGATGTCGCCGTAGGCGTCGATGCGGCGGTCGCGGAGGAACGGCCAGTGCGTGCGCGTGACGTCGACCTTGTCGAGGTCGACCGGCACAAGGAGGATCTCCTCCCGGTCCACGCTGGCCTTGGCGATGATCTGCCCGCTGGTGCCGGCCACAAAGCTCTGACCCCAGAACTCGATGCCGTCGCCGCCGATCGGCGTTTCCGTGCCGACACGGTTGACCGCGGCGACAAAGCAGCCGTTGGCCACGGCATGCCCCTGATGGCTGATCTGCCAAGCCCCGTGCTGGTTGACGCCATATTCGGCCTTCTCCTTCGGGTGCCAGCCGATCGCGGTTGGATAGAAAATAATCTCAGCGCCCTGCAACGCAGTCAGCCGCGCGCCCTCCGGATACCACTGGTCCCAGCAGATGAGCACGCCGATCTTGCCATACTTGGTCTGCCAGGCCTTGAAGCCGGTGTCGCCCGGGGTGAAATAGAACTTCTCGTAGAACAGCGGGTCGTCCGGAATGTGCATCTTCCGGTAGATGCCAAGCAGCTTGCCGTCCGCATCGATGATGACCGCGGTGTTATGGTAGAGCCCGGACGAGCGCTTCTCGAACAGCGAGGCGATAACAACGACCTTGTGCTTCTTCGCGATCTTTTGGAAGGCCGCGGTGCTCGGCCCGGGAATGGGCTCGGCCAGCTTGAAATACTCGTGGTCCTCGCTCTGGCAGAAATACTGCGAGCGGAAGAGTTCCTGCGTGCAAATGATCTTAGCCCCCTGCTTCGCCGCCTGTTCGGTCAGGGCGAGGGTTTTCTTGAGATTGGCTGCCGGACTGCCGGAACAGGCATGTTGGAGAAGCCCCAAAGTGACTTTCATAAGCCCCAGCGAACGGCTCCACGCACCAATGACAAGAAATCTCTGGCCTTCAGCCTGCTGCATCATGTTGCAACAAGGTTTTGACAAGTCGCCGGGTAATTGTAAAAACTATCTGCGTCACCTCACCCTCCTCCTCCCATGTGTGCTGAACCCCGCCCCCTGATCGTCGCCGTCGAAGACGAAGCCGAACTGCTCAAGATCATCACCGAGCAACTCGAAGGCGTCGGCATGAACGTCCAAGGTTACAACCGCTGCGCTCCCGCCCTCCGTTTTCTCCAACACAATTTCGCCAACCTGCTGTTGCTCGATCTCACCCTGCCGGACTCCAGCGGTTTCGACCTGCTGAAGGCCCTGAAGGAACAGGACATCAATATCCCGACCATCTTCCTCACGGGCAACAGCCTCGAGGACGACAAGATCAAGGGCCTCAACATGGGCGGTGACGACTACATCACTAAGCCGTTCAGCTATCCCGAGCTGGTCGCACGGATCAACGCCGTGCTGCGCCGCGCCGAGGCCAAGTCGGATTACAACGTCACGAAAAACGTGCGCACGATCGACGGTCCGTTCACTTTCCTCGGCACGCAGGTTCATCCCGAGCGCCTTGAGATCCAGTTCCCGAACGGTGCCACGCACAAGATCGGCCGCAAGGAACTCGGCATCCTCGCCTATCTGAACACGCACGTCGGCGTCGTGATCACGCGCAAGGAGCTGATCCATTCCGTCTGGGGCATCCATGCGGACATCCGCAGCCGCTCCCTCGACCAATACATCGTCAAGGTCCGCGCCGCCTTCGAGAAGAACGGCCTGTCGCTCGACAGCTTCAAGACCGTCCATGGCATCGGCTATATTTTCGAGCCGAACGGCTCTGAAAAGAAGACGTGAGGCAGGCGGGGCCTGCGGCCGCCTTCAGGCGACCAGGTCGCAGACTTCCAGGACGCGCTCGATCGCGTCATTCAACTGGTCGCGCCGGTTGAACTGGCCGATCATCTTCGGTTTGTTCTCCTCCAGTCGGTTCAGCAGCGTGGTCAGCATCTCCGTGTTGTAGGCCTGGGTGACCAGCTCGATGGCCTTTTCACGCCCGACCTTCTCGACGATCTTCTTCATTGCGGCTTTTTTTTCCATGAGTGGGTCCCCTTGAATCCATTGTTCGTCTCCGTCCGGTTTTGGCAAGCCTCCCCTTTGCAACGGACAGCCGCCTCAGAACAGTTCCTGCTGCCCGGTGTAGCGCTCCTTCGCCTCGGTCAGGCTGGAACGCATTTCCAGTGACTCAAGCAGGGCGAACAGCTGCTCCACCTGCGGTTCACCTTGCCCGATCGGCGGCAGCGGCGACTCGCGGCGGAGCGTGGTCAGCTTGAGGTTCATCCTGAGCTTGTCCGCTTCCTGCGCCACGACCGCCCGGAAGCGCTCCGGCTTCAGCTCGGCCGCGTGCGCGATGATGCCCTCGAGCGATTGATGATCCGTGAACCACTTCACGGCCGTCTTCGGCCCGACCCCGCTGATGCCGGGTATATTGTCGGACGTGTCGCCGATCAGCGCGAGGTATTCGGCGATCTGCGCCGGTGGCACCCCGAACTTCTCGACGACGCCCGGCGTGTCCAGCACCCGCCAGCCCAGCTTCGGATTCGCCGTGGGCGGCGGCAGCAGGATTTTGATCCGCTCATCGACGCACTGCGCGAAATCCTTGTCGGCACTGACGATCAGCACATCGTGCCCGGCACCCGCCAGGACCCGCGCCTGCGCGGCCACCAGGTCGTCGGATTCGACGCCGTCCAATTCCACGCCGACCAGACCCATGGCACGCGTCAGTTCCTTGATGACGGGAATCTGTTTCTCCAGCGGCTCGGGTGTGTCCTTGCGCTGCGCCTTGTATTCGGGATGCAGGGCCAGCCGGTCCTGCGATCCGCCCAGGTCGAAAAAAACCAGCATGCCGTCGGGCTTCTCCTGGTCCTGCAGCCGCCACATGGTCTTGACCCAGCCGTGCAGCGCTCCCGTCGGGAAACCGTCCGCCCGCGTCAGCTCCGGCATTCCGTAGAATGCGCGGAATGCCATGTTGTAGCCGTCCACCAAAAGCCATTTCGCCATCGGCCCAGCGAAGCGTAATCCGGCCGGGCGTAAACCCCATTTGCCGGAAATATGCCGGTGGTTTTTACCGGTTCCTTATCAGGGCGCCGTTGATCTTTTTCCCCGACCGGACAGATTGCGGCCATGAAACGCCTCGCCCTCCTCCTCCTGCTGGGAACCTCCGCCTGCCTCGCCGATGACGTGACCCTCACCAAGGCGGCCATGCTCCGGGGTGACCGCACGATCGTGTCCCTGAAAGCCGGCACGGTGGTCGAACTGATCTCGGCCGACGAGAAGACCCTGACCGTGCGCTACAACAAGGTGACCGGCACGATCCCCGCCGACAGCGTCGGGGCGCCACCGGCTTCCGCTCCCGCGAAGGACAGCGACAAACCCGCGCCGCCGCGCAAGGCGGAGACCACCTACGGCAAGGCCGTCGAGAAGGCCCGCGAAAACGCCGCCAAGCACGAGAAGAACCTCGTGAAGCCGGCGGACGAGGTCACCGACAAGTAGGCTCAGGGTTTGCCGCCAAAGAGCGACTTGATGCTGTCGCCCGCCTTCTTGGCGGCTTCCTTGGTTTTTTCCAAGCCGGCGGCCCCCGCCGTGGCCCCGACCTGGCCGAGCGCCTTCGCGGAGCCGGCGACGATGCTCCCGAGCACATTCCTCATCACCGCCGCCGCCGCCTGATCCGGCGTGATGCCGCCTTCCCTGACCCCGAGGTCGTCGATGGTGATGTCGGGAAACGGCACCGGCAGGGCCGCGGCCCCGACTCCGAGCGTCGCCTTGCCGTTCGTGAGGCGGAATTTCTTCACGACGAACTTGATCGGCTGGCCCGACTTGGTTTTCGGCGCCTGCTCCCCGCGGCCGGTGAAGGACTCGATGTTGTTGAGCAGTTCCTTGATGTTGCTGGAGACGAACTTCGTCTCGTAGTTGAACTCCGGCTGGTCGATGACGATTTCGTCGACGACAATGTGGTCCCCGAAAATGGAAAACGGCTCGAGCTTCACCGAGACGCGCCCGAGATAGAAGGCGCGGTCGGACGACCAGCCGGACGGGTTGCCCACCAGCAGGCCCCGCAAGGAGCCCGCCCCGCTGAGCGGAGAGATGTTCGCCTCGGTCAGCTCCACCTTGGTCTTCGTGAGCTTGGGCCCGAAGCTGGTCACCCCCTTTTTCACGATCGAGCCCATGAAAAAGGTCAGGCAAAGATAGGCGACAACGGCCGCGGCCAGCAGCGCGCCGCCCGTGACATAGAGTTTCTTGTTCATGAAGGTAGTGTCGCCGCAACAGAGCGGCGCGCAAGTCGAACGGACAGCAGGGCCGTTCGGCCTGTTCCCCTTTCTGTCGTGGTCGCCGCCGAATCCGTTACGGCATTGTCGCGCGCCCGTCCTGCCAGTAGACTACACCGCCCTTCATCACGAAGATAACCTTCTGGAACTGCGTGATGTCAGTCAGCGGATCGCCCGCCGTGGCGACGAGGTCGGCGTAGCGGCCGGCTTGGATGGAGCCGATTCTATCCGACGCACCGAGCAGGTCGGCGGCGCTGCTGGTCGCGGCCTCGATCGCCTGCGCGGGCGTCAGGCCCCCGGCGATCATCAGGCCGAACTCCATGGCGTGGTCGCCCTCGCCGATGTCGGTGCCGTAGGCGATGTTGACACCGGCCTTGACCGCGTTGGGGAAATTCTGCTTCGGCAGCAGGTCATTCGCAAGTTCCTTGGCGGCCGTGCCCGGGGTGAGCAGCTCCGGGTGGTCGCGCGCCGCGAGATAGAAAATCTCGAACACGGTCAGCGTCGGCACCAGGTAGGTCCCGTGCGCCTTCATCAGCGCATAGGTCTGGGCCGTGGCGAAGGACCCGTGCTCGACCGAGTCGACGCCCGCGAGGACCGCGTTCTCGATCGCGCCGGCCGGGTAGATGTGGGCGGCGACCTTCAGGCCCAGCGAGTGCGCCGTCTCGACGGCGACGCGCATCTCGTCGTTGGTCATGAGCTGCTGCCGCGGGTCGTCCCCGGTCGACGCGATGCCGCCCGAGGGCATGATCTTGATGACGGTCGCCCCGCGGCGCTTGTGCTCGCGCACGCGGAGGCGGGCCTCATCCGGCGTGTTGACGATGCCGTTCTCCCAGCCCGGATGCGAGAGCCCCGCATCGAGGCCGCTGCGCGGGTCGCCGTGGCCCGCCGTGGGGCCGAGCGGTTCGAGCGAAACCCAGAGCCGCGGCCCGGGAATCTTGCCGTCGTTGATGGCGTTGCGCACCGCCACGGTCTCGTCGCCACCGCCGACGTCACGCCCGCTCGTGAACCCCTGCTGCAGCATGGCGCGCATGAACACCGCCGCATCGAACGCGCGGTCGAGGTCGGAGTGAGTCAGCCAGTCCTCCGTGGCGTTGGTCTGGCTCGGCAGTTTCGCCGAGATGTGGATATGGCAGTCGATGAAACCGGGCATGACGGTTCGCGTGGAGAGGTCGACGACCTCGGCCCCGGCGGGTGTCACATACCCGGCTTCGACCGCGGTGATGTGCTCGTCATGAATCAGGATGGACACCTTTTCCCGGGGCGTCTCCGACACGCCGTCGAGGAGACGCCCGGCATGGATGACAACATCCTTGGCCGGGAGCATAGAGGTGAGCAGGACCGCCAGCGAGACGGAGGCCACGAGCCGCGCACGGCCCGGAAATTGGAATGACGCAGCACTCATTGCCCCAAAGCGCACCCGCCGTCTCCGCCCCAGTCAACGAGATTAGGGGGCGCCGGACGGGCCGGCGAAACCCGTGCGGCACGCGCTCAAAACTGTTTCACCACGCGGGCCCAGAAGTCCTCGCCGCAGGGCCGGCAGAAGAGCGCGAGCGTGTCCTTCAGCCGCCTCACCTTGGCCCGCAGGATCTCGTCGTCCTTCAGGAGCAGGCGGGTCTTGAGGTCGTTGACCATCAGGTTGGCGAAGATCTCGGCCTTGTCCTCCTCCACCGCGGACATCGCCCAGGAATTGAGGAAGCCCGGGGCCGGATGCGATATGAGGGACGCCTTGTTGTCTCCCTCCGCCACGGGCCCCTCGCTCCCGTAGTGGAAGCCCGGCGAGTTCAGCGCCACCCAGTCCGCGTCGCCGGGGCCGTCGTGGGACGCCTCGTCGAGCAGGCGGTAGAAGGCGTGATGGATGATCTTGCGCCGGTAGGTTTCGGAGTAGATTCCGCTGCGCACGTCAAGGTAGAGAGTGTTGTTCTCCCCGTCGGGCACCGCGGCGCGCGCCTGGCCGTTGATACTCAGCTCCCGGCAGAAAACCACCCGCTTCAGCCCGGTGAGCGAAATCAGCTCCGCGGGATATTTCCCGAACTCCTTCCGGAACAGATAGAGGTAGATATCGATGTCCGATTTCGGCACGTTCTTCCCCGCGACCACGCCGGCGCCAAGGGTCACGGGAAACGGCTCGCTGCCGGCGACGAGTTCCACCCCGCCCTTGCCCTGATACTCCTGCTTCAGCTGGTCATAGAGCACGCTCCCGCGCAGCCAGGCCGCAGCGAGGAAAAAAGCGATGACGAGCCAGAGGCGACGCACGCTTCAGGTCTGCACCGGCGGCTCCCAAAGTTCAAGCCGGTTGCCTTCGCCGTCCTTGACCCAGCCGAACTTGCCGAACTCGGTGTCTTGCGTCTTCGGGTCGACCCACACCCCTTCCTTCCGCAATTGCGCAAGCACCTTCTTCAGGTTGGCGACGCGGTAGTTGACCATGAAGGTCTGCCGGCCGGGGCCGAAATAATCCGTCTTAGCCTCGAACGTGCTCCAGACCGTCGCGCCCTTTTTCTTCGGATTCTTCCCGTCGCGCCAATCGAACGAACAGCCGCCCCACGCAGGGTCGAGCGGCAGCCCGAGGTGTTTTTTATACCAGGCCTGAAGTTTCTTCGTGTTCTTCGCCTTGAAGAAGATGCCGCCGAGGCCGGTGACTCGCTGCGTGGTGGTCTTCATTTCGGTCAGGGTTGCACGCGCTGATAGGAGAATTCAAGGCGTTTCGCCTCACCGTCCGGGCCCGGGCCCTCGAGCGCGGCGAGCAGGGAACCGTCGGGCTGCAGGGCATAGCTGACGGTCTGGGGAAAATCATGGTCGGGGTTCTCGAAGACCACCTCCGCGTCGGTCAGCGACTTCAGCTGGAACGCGGCCTCCTTCTGGCCCGAGGGCTGGGCGACATAGAACAAGGTGCCGCCCGGGCCCTCACGGATCTGGAGGAACTCGTGCTCGAGTTCCTTCCCCTTCGCGATCGTGCGCCCCATCCCGAGCATCACGCCGGCGGCCGGCGCCATCCACTGCTCGTCGACCACGCGGCCGCCCTTTTCCATCCGCCAGCTGCCAGCGAGCCACGCCAGCCGGGCGATGACGAGCGCCGGCGCCGGCTTGGCGGGCTTCTTGGTCTGCCCTGGCAGCGCCGCGGGCAGCACGAGCAACAGGCCGAGGGCCGCGGACAGCACGCGCAGTTTCATGACGCAACCCAACCACGCCTCGGCCCGGCATTCACGGAAAAAATGGCGCGGCCCGATTCACCCCGGAGCACCCACTCAACCCTTCGTCGCCAGCTTCAGCCCGACGATGCCGGCCACGATCAGCACCATGCACGCTAGCCGGGCCGCGGTCGCCGGCTCCCGGAAGAGGAAGATGCCCGCCACGGCCGTGCCAACCGCGCCGATGCCGGTCCAGATCGCATAGCTGGTGCCGAGCGGCAGCCCCTTCACCGCCTGGGCGAGGCACCAGAAGCTGGCCAGCATTAGCAGCACGGTGAGAACACTCGGCCAGGGCTTGGTGAAGCCGTCGGCGTATTTCAGCCCGACCGCCCACGCGATCTCCAGCAGGCCTGCGATGATGAGCCAGATCCAAGGCATAGGGTCAGGAAACAATCAATCAGGGAATGCGCCATAGACACGCCCAAATCATCACTGATAGACGCGGGAGGGGAAGCCCGGAAACACCGGAACCATTCCGCTTTCCCGCCCTGCCGCTTTGCCGCGTTTTGCGCGGGGGAAACCGTGTGCCACTGTCATACGCCATCCGGCGTAAATACACCTCTCAAGTTCCGCGCAGTCTCGGCCAACCCATGCAGTGTCGCGCCGCGGCGGGAATACTACGATGAACGAAACAACCCCGCCGGTTCCGGCCGCCCGCGCCGCCCGGTATTCCCCATGTCTTCCCGCCCCAAACCGTTCCTTGAGCCGGAATATTGCAAGGCCTGCCTCCGGTGCATCGAGGCCTGCCCGCGCGCCTGCATTACCCCAGGCACCGCCATCAACCCCGAGACGGGGCTCGTCCCGGTCGAGCTTAACCTCGCAAACTGCAACGGCTGCGCGCTCTGCCTGGCCGCCTGCCCCGAGCCGTTCGGCCTGCGGTCGGAGGGGGAAAGCCCGGCCAGCGCCCTGGACTTCGAGCTGCAGGATCCGGTGAAGCTCTTCGGCCCGAAGATCGTCCCGGTGCTCACCGAGGGCGACATTCCGGACCGGTTCACCGACCTGCCGGCCTGCGAGCCGATGGTGCTCAAGGGCACCTACGCCTCGGCGGTCGGCGCGCTGCTCGCGGGCTGCCGGCACGTGTTCGGCTACCCCATCACGCCGAGCACCGAGGGGGCGGAACTCATGGCGAAAATCCTGCCGAAGATCGGCGGCCACTTCATCCAGGCCGTCAGCGAGACCGCCGCGGTCAACATGATGTATGGCGCCGGCGGCGCGGGCGTGCCCTGCATCACCTTCACCAGCGGACCGGGCTTCAGTCTCATGCTCGAGGGCATCAGCTACATGATCGGAGCCGAGGTGCCCGGCGTGTTCGTCAATATCATGCGGGGGGGGCCCGGCCTCGGCAACCTCGGTCCCGAGCAGGCCGACATCAAGCTCGCCTGCCGCGGCCTCGGCCACGGCAACACCCATGCCATCGTCCTCGCCCCGGGCACGCCGCAGGAGATGCTCGACCTGACGATGCGGGCCTTCGAGCTGAGCTTCGTCTACCGCAACCCGGTCGTCATTCTCGGCGACGGCTACCTCGGCCAGATGACCGGCGTCGTGCGCCTGCCCGCCCAGCTGCGCGAGCCGGGCCTGCCCGCCTGGGCCGTCTCGGGCGATCGCGCCCACCGGCACAATCTCATCTGTTCCATCCAGCTCGCGGAGGAGGATCTCGAGAGGCACAACCGCATGCTCAACGAGAAATACGCCTATATCACCGCGCATGAGCAACGGGCCGACTGCTACTGCTGCGACGATGCCAGCGTGCTGGTCGTCGCCTGCAACACCCCGGCCCGGATGGCCAAGGGCGCCATCGAGGCCGCCCGCACCCTCGGCATCGCGGCGGGCCTTTTCCGCCCGGTCACCCTCTGGCCGTTCCCCGTCGACGCCCTCGCGGCCCAGCTCCCGCATGTCTCGCGCCTCGTGATCGTCGAGGGCAGCCCCGGCCAGCTCGAGGACGAACTGCGCCTCGCGCTGAGCCACGCCGGCATCACCCCGCCGCCGATATCGTCGGTCCGGCACTACGGCGGCGTGCTGCCGTCCCAAGAGGAGATCCTCGACTGCATCCGGGAATCCGCGGAGGTCCTGACATGAGCGTCTTCTATTCCAACTTTGCGCGACACGCCCACGGCGAGGGCCTCAAGGGTCACAGCACCCACTACTGCGCGGGCTGCGGCCACGGGGTCGTGCACCGCGATCTCGCCGAGGTCATTGAGGAGCTCGGCCTGCAGGATACCGCGATCCTCGTCAGTCCGGTCGGCTGCGCCGTGTTCGCCCACTACTATTTCAACGTGGGCAACACCCAGGCCGCCCACGGACGCGCCCCGGCCGTCGCCATCGGCCACAAGCTCGCCCATCCCGCGTCCACCGTCATCTGCTACCAGGGCGACGGCGACCTCGCTTCCATCGGGCTCGCGGAGACCATTTCCACCGCGCAGATGGGCCTGCCACTGACCGTCATCTTCATCAACAACGCCATCTATGGAATGACCGGCGGCCAGCTCGCGCCGACCTCGCTCATGGGCCAGAAGACGGCGACCAGCCCCGACGGACGCAACGCCTCGATGGGCCAGCCGCTCAAGATGGCTGAGCTCATCGCCTCGCTCGACGGCCCCGTCTACGTCGAGCGCGTGGCGCTCTACGACGCCCGCCAGCGCGTCAAGGCCCGCAAGGCCATCCGCAAGGCCATCACCCTCCAGCAGGAGGGCCGCGGCTACGCGTTCGTCGAGATTCTCAGTGAATGCCCGACGCACCTGAAGCTCTCGCCGACCGACGCCGAGAAATGGGTGAAGGAGAAGATGGAGCCCGTCTACCCGCTCGGCGTGAAGAAGGACCTGACCGTCGAGCCCTGGTTCAAACCCGCCCCGCCCAGCTTCGAGCCCGCCAAAATCCTCGGCTACTGCGGCGCGGAGCCGGCGGCGGGGTCGCCGGCGGTAGCCGTCTGGCCCTTCCATCTCGGCAAGCGGGATATCAGCCTCAAGTTCGCCGGCGCCGGGGGCGACGGCGCGCAGACCGCCGCGCTCCTCCTGACCCGCGCCGCCATCGAACAGGGTTTCGACGCCACCAATATCCCCAGCTACGGGCCCGAAAGCCGCGGAGGCACATCCTACGCCGACGTTCACGTCGCCGCCGGCGAGGTCCTCAATCCCGCCGCGCCGGAGCCGGACGTGCTCGTCGCCTTCAATGCGCCGAGCCTCGCCAAGTTCGCCGCCAGCGTGCCCGAAGGCGGGCTCATCATCTACGACAGCACCGTCATCCCGGCGCCTGGCGAACTCCCCGCGGGCCGCCGTGTGCTGGCCTTGCCGCTGACCAAGCTCGCCTCCGATCTCGGCCGGCCGATGGTCAAGAACGTCGTCGCCCTTGGCGCTTTGCACGCGGCCGTCGAGATGCTACCGGCCGCCGCCCTCCTCGCCACCCTGCGTCACGTCCTGAAGGACCGGCCGGCCGTGCTACCCTTGAACGAGGCCGCCTTCGCCGCGGGACTCCAGGCCGTCAACCCGTTCGCCGTGGTATGAAACCCAGCCTCTTCGTCGACGAAGCCGAAGCCTACGGCCTGCTCTCGCGGGCCGGCCTGCTTCCGCCGCGACACGGCATCGAGGGCGGCATCCTGCCCTTCGAGACCGGTGAGCCGGTCGTGGTGAAGGGCCTGGGCGAAAACGTCTGGCACAAGTCCGAACTCGGCGCGGTCCATTTCCTGCCCTTCGAGAGGCAGAGCGTGCTCAACGAATTCACGGGCATGCGCCAGCGCCTTGAATCCGGCGGACACCGCTGGATCGAGGGACTCGTCTGCGAGCAGATCGACATCGCCGCTCATCCGCACCTGCCGTCGGAGGCTTTCGTCTCGCTCTCCCGCGGCGAGGCCGGCTGGACGCTGCTGCTCGGCTTCGGCGGGCTGCAGGCCGACGCGCTCGCGGAGCTGGCGCCACCGCTGCGCTGGCCGCTGGCGTTCACCACGCCGGAAACGGCACTCGCCGAATTCGAGGCCCACCTCCTCGGCCGCATCTGGCTCGGTCGGTTGCGCGGCGGCCAGGCGCTCACCACGCGCGCGCAGCTCGGCCGTTTCATTTCGTCGTTGTGGACGCTCGCCGCCACCGCCGAGGCGGAGAACCTCGCACTCTTGGAATTGAATCCCGTTGCCCTCGACCTGAAGGGCGAACCCCGGCCGCTTGACGCCGTCGGCAGCCACGGCTCCCAGCCGGAAGTTCGGCTCGCCCCGCCGCCGGCCTTCCTCGGAAACCTGCGCGCACCGCGCCGGATCGCCTTGGCCGGCGTCTCGGCCACGGAGGGCGGCGTCGGCCGCACCATCCTCGACAACCTGCGCCGCTATGCGCTGCCGCCCGGCGATCTGGTCCTCCTGAAACCGGGCAAGAGCCGCCTGCTCGGCCTGCCCTGCCTGCCGGACCTCAAGTCGCTCCTGGCGGCACCCGTCGACCTTCTTATCCTTGCCCTGCCTGCTCCTGCTGCGGTTGGTCTCATAGTTCAACTCCTGCAACAGGGCGGCGGAGCTGCCACCGTGGCCCTCGTGTGTGGCGGCCTTGGTGACGGGGCCGACACGGCCGGACACGGCGTTCAACTGACCCGCGCGTTGTGTGGCGCCCGGGCGGAGGGACGCTGGACTCCAGCCGTGCTCGGTCCAAATTTTCTCGGCCACTGGGTGCCGGAGCGCGGGCTCGAAACCTCGTTCATCCCCGCGGAAAAACTGCCGCCGCCCGACCAGGTGGGCGGCGATCTCACCCTGCTAAGCCAGAGCGGGGCCTTCCTGCTCAGCCGGCGTTCGCACCGGCCCGGCCTTCGCTTCGGCCTGGGCATATCGCTGGGCAACCAGCTGGATGTGGCCCTCTGCGACGTGCTCACCGCCCTCGCCACGGAAAAGGGCCGCGGTCCCGTCGCCGCCTACGTCGAGGGCTTCGGCCCCGGCCAGCTGCTCCCCGCGGCGCACGCGATCCGCGACCTGCGCGCACAGGGCCGCCCCGTCATTCTTCATCGCGCCGGCCGCACCGACGCCGGCCAGGCCGCGGCCGCCAGCCACACGGGCGCCATGGCGGGCAATCTCGTGCTGGAGCGCACACTCCTCGAGCGCGCCGGAGCGCGGTTCGCGGACTCCATCGCCGACTTTGACGCTGCGCTCGAATGGCTCGGGAGCCATCCGAATCTGGCGGTCGGCCCCGTCGCTCTCGTCACCAACGCGGGTTTTGAAAGCGTCAACGGCAGTGATCTTCTCGGCGCAGGCGTGCCCGGTGCCGAACTGCCGGCCGAGGCGAAGGCGGCACTGGATGCTATGCTGGCGCGGCGCGAACTCACCGGCCTGGTCACTCCCCGACTGCCCCTCGACCTCACGCCGATGGCGGACGAGGCCGCCTTCCTTGACGCCGCGGAAATCCTGCTCAACACCGCCGCCATCCTGATCGTGGGTCTCGTCCCGTTCACGCGTCGGCTCGACGCCTCCACAACCGGCGGGGCGAAGCTGGCCGCGGTTCTCCACCATTTGGGACAGGTGCAGGGCAAGCCGGTGGCCGTGGTCGTGGACTCGGGGCCGGACTACGCGGCCTACCGCCAGGCGTTCAGCGACGCGGCCCTGCCGGTCTTCGACCGCATGGAAACCGCCCTGCGCGGCCTGCGGGTGCTCGGCTAACTGTTCTTGAATCTGGGCGCGGTGGCCCCACCCCGCGAGACGCTTAGAAAAACATCGCCTCGCTCAGCGCGAGTTCCGGCTCGAGGAAGTGCGCCCCGACCGTCAGCGTCGTGCGGCCGGTGCCGAGGTCGCCGGTGAACTCCGCGTGGTTCCTGGTCAGGTCCGCCTCCCAGCGGAAGACCTTCGTGGGATCCGCGTAGGTAAATTCCAAGGTGAAGCACCCGGCGCAATCCACGGGCGTGGCCGTGAAGGCGATGCCCTGGTCGATGTTCGCACCGGAGCGGACGAGCCCCTTCTTCACCCAGCCGAGCAGGCAACTCGCCTCGGCCCCCAGCTGCGCGCGGTGGCGGATCGTCACGGCCTTCAGGCCGCCGATGATGAGCGCCGGCGCATAGCGGCTGAGGAACTGCCCCATGTTCTGCCGCATCGGCAGGGTGCGGGTGTAGGCGAGGTCGCGCACGGCTGCGATGTTCGGCCACGGGTAGGTGAAGGCCTCGGCCGGCACGACGGCGCTGTCAAAGAGGATGCGCTGGGAGCGGGTGAGCAGGTAATCGTAATCGGCGAGCCGCTTCGCCACCAGGAAATGGTGCGCCCAGTAATAGAGCGGCATGTCGCTCGAGAGGCAGACCGACACCTGGCTCTCGAGGTTCTGGCGCACCGTCATCGCGTAGTGCAGGATGACGAACTCCACGCAGCGGGTGTCGTTCTTCGATTTGCCGAGGAAGCACTCGCCGTAGATTTTCGCCCGCATCTCCGCCGGCGCCGCCGGGTCGAACTCCGGGCACAGCACCACGACGCGGCAGGGATACCGCTGGGCGAAACGCAGCGTGGTTTGGAACTGCACCGCCGCGTCCTCGGGGGTGGTGCCGCTGCCGAGGTGCAGCACGAGGTTAAGCTGGACGGCGCGGCTTTCCTCGGCCGGCGAGTCGGCCCAGAGCTTGGTGAAGCCGGCGGCGATGCCGCCGACGGGCACTTCCTGTCCAGGCAGGGCGTCGTAGATTGCTGGCATGATAACTGGATTGGCGTAGGTCGGGGTTTATCCCCGACGTGTCGGGCATAAAACCCGACCTACAAAATGATGACTCACGGCTCCCTCCACGAGTGGCCGTTGGCCGCGAGGAGGGCGTCGGCCGACTTCGGGCCCCACGAGCCGGACGCGTAGGTATCCATCCCCGCGCGGCCCTGCTTCGCCCACTGCTCGAGCACCGGCGTGCAGAGCTGCCACGAGCGCTCCGTCTCGTCGCCGCGGATGAAGAGCGTGCCGTCGCCGATCATGGCGTCGAGCACGAGCCGCTCGTAGGCCTCGGGCGTGTTGGAGCCGAAGGTCGTCGCATACTTGAAGTTCATCTTCACCGGCTGGGTGCGTGTCTCGAGGCCGGGAATCTTCGCGTTGAGGATCAGGCTCAGGCCCTCGTCGGGCTGGATCTGGAAGGCGAGCGTGTTGGACGCGAGGGCGAAGCGCTCCGTCTCGGCGAACAGGCTGCCGGGCGGGCGCTTGAAGCGGATGGCGATCTCGCTGACGCGCCGCGCGAGGTGCTTGCCCGAGCGCAGGTAGAACGGCACGCCCTGCCAGCGCCAGTTGTTGATGGACAGCCGGAGCGCGGCGTAGGTCTCGGTCGAGGAGGCGGGGGCGACGCCCTCCTCCTGCAGGTAGTCGTTCGCGGGCTTGCCGCCGACGATGCCGGCGGTGTATTGCGCGCGGGCCACGTCGCTGTTCGCGCCGTCCAGACGCAGGGGCTGGATGGCCTTGAGCACCTTCACCTTCTCGTCGCGCATCGACTCGGCGTCCATCGACACCGGCGGCTCCATCGCGGTCAGCGCGAGCAGCTGCATGGTGTGGTTCTGGATCATGTCGCGCAGGCAGCCGCTCTGCTCGTAGTAGCCGGCGCGGGACTCGACGCCCACCTGCTCGGCGACCGTGATCTGCACCTGCTCGATGAAATTGCGGTTCCAGATCGGCTCGAAGATGGAATTGGCGAAACGCTGCACGAGGAGGTCCTGCACCGTCTCCTTGCCGAGGTAGTGGTCGATGCGGAAGACCTGCGACTCGGCGAAGACCGTGGTCAGCTCGAGGTTCAGGGCGCGGGCGCTGGCCAGGTCGCGGCCGAAGGGTTTTTCGATGATGACCTTGGACTGGTTCGCCGCGCCGCGGTAGCGCTTGGCGAGGCCGCTGGCCCCGAGGTTCTGGAGGATCGGCGCGAAGACCGAAGGCGGTGTCGAGATGTAGAACAGCGACTGGAGCTGCTGGCCGGTCTGTTTTTCCAGTCCGGCGATGCGTTCGCCCAGCCGGTCAAACGCCGCCTTCTCGTCATAGCCGCCGCTGACGTAGGACGTGCGGTCGGCGAGCCGGGCCCAGACCTCGGGACTGGCCTCGCGGCGGGAGTATTCCTTGATGGCGTCGGCCGCGATCTTCTGGAATTCGGCGTCGGGAATCGGCTTGCGGCCGAAGCCGATCAGATAGAAGTCGGCCGGCAGGAGGCCGTCGTGCGCGAGGTTGTAGATCGCGGGGATGAGCTTGCGGGCGGTGAGGTCGCCGGAGGCGCCGAAGATCACGATGACCGTCGGCGGCGAACCGCGATGCTTGCTCAGGCCATGCAGAAATGGATGCGTGGTTTCTTCAGCCATACGCGGGGGAAGGTCGTTCCGGGGCGGGCCGTTCGCAAGGAATTTAATCCCGGAGCCGGGTGTGATGACACGCTAGGGAGTGTCTTCAAGCCTCTCGAACGGCAGGAGCTTGACCACGAATGCTTCGCCTAACGGCTCCGCTTGAGAATGCCCTGCGCCTAATCGGCTCCGGTTGGGGTTCCGGGGAGCGGCTAGTCGCCGCAGGAAGAAGGAAGGACTCGGTTGTCGGTCGGCGATTAGCCGACCCCCGAATCCACCCGCGGAGCCGACTAGGCGGAGCGGACTTTGAAGCAGAGCCGTTAGGCGATGCATGCGTGGGCAAAACCGGATCGGTGGTTCTCGGTCCCAGGGTTCGTTCGCTTGATTGGGACGTTTGAATACACTCCCTAGCCGTCCCGCGGGGCGACCTCGTCGAGGGAGCCGCTCTGCCGCGCCACATGATAGCCCTTGGGGAAGAGCGGGACGTTCTCGAAGTGCAGCACCTGCGGCGGCAGCCGGCCGCTGAGCGTGACCTCCGCGACGTCAAAGCGGAAGGTCCGCGGCGGCGCGGCGAGGGCCGCCAGATAGGCGTGCACCGCGCGGCGCAGGGCGCGCTTCTTCCGCTCGTCCACGGCATGGTAGCCGGGCACGAGCGCACCGGCCGCGCGGGCCTTGACCTCGACGAACACCAGCACGTCGCCGTCGCGGCACACGAGGTCGATCTCGTCGCGCTGGTCCCGCGGGCTGCGCCAGTTCCGGACCACCACCGTGAAGCCGTGGCGGCTCTTCAGGAAGGCCGCGGCCTCCTCCTCGCCCCTGATGCCGTCGGCGGTCCGCGGGTTCACCGCCTCGCGCCCGGCGAGTTTTCCCCACGTGTCCTTGAGCCAGTCGAGCATGTGCAAGTTCGCCCTCGACCACGCGAAAAATTGTTCATACAAGCAAGCGCGTTTTTCAATCCGCCCGTTTGCGGTTTCAACCGTTCCCGCTAAAGTCGACGCCGTCACCTCCCCTCCCTCATGGCCACCGCTAGCAATCTCACCGGCACGCTGCGCCGGTCCCTTCTCATCAAGGTCATTTCCAAGCCGGCGCCGAGCCGCGAGGACGTCAATACGGTCATCGAGCTCACCGCCAGCAAGGTCGTCGAATCCCTGCAGGCCCAGTCGATGACCCTGTATCTGGTCGAGGCCGGCGAGATCGCGTTCAAGCAGGTCTACTACTCGCCCACCCTCTGGGGCGCGGACAAGGGCAAGGAAGTCCAGTTCCGCGACACCGCCGCCAAGCTGCTGACGCTGAAGCTGCCGGCGGGCACCGGCAACGTCGGCAAGGTCATCACGACCGGCGAGCCGCTCTTCTTCACCGGCAAGGGCCCGGACGCCGCCTCGCTGAAGAACATGAACGTCGGCTTCGAGGTCAGCTCCATGCTGACCGTGCCGCTCAAGACCAACATCGTCATCGGCGCCATCCAGGTCCTCAACAAGGAACCCGCCGCCGGCACCGGCGGCCAGTTCACGACCAAGGACCTCACCGTCCTCCGCGAGGTGGCGGAATATTCCTCCACGCTGATCCAGCGCATGCTGGATCCGAAGTTCGTGCTCACACCCGAGGACACCGCGAAGTTCATCTCGAAGTTCACCGAGCTGCCCCTCGTCTCGAAGGTCGACGAGGTGGAGATCGACGAGAAGCTGGTCGAGATCACCGGCGACGCCATCATCCGCCGCGAGTGCATCTTCCCCTACAAGAAGACCGGCGCCAACTCCTGCTCGGTGCTGATGACCAACCCGCTCGACTACGCCAAGCGCGAGTCGTTCTCCCAGGCGACCGAGATGTCGATCGACGACGTCAAGGTCATCCCGGCCAGCCTGCTCGACGAGCTGCTGAAGAAATTCTTCAAGGAGGCCGCCGGCAAGAAGGCCGGCTCCGACGCCCAGGAGGTCGATATCGACGAGGTGAAGGACCTGATCGCCGGCGCCTACACCGAGGGCGGCACGAGCGAGGTGAAGGCCGCCGACCTCGAGAGCGAGGACTCCGCCCCGATCATCCAGCTCACCAACCGCATCATCGAGGACGCCTATGTCTCCGGCGCCTCCGATATCCACATCGAGCCGATGGAAAAGGAACTGCTCGTCCGCTACCGCGTGGACGGCATGTGCTCGGAAAAGATGCGCCTCCCCAAGCAGGTCGCGTTCGCCATGGTCGCCCGCCTGAAGATCATGTGCAACCTCGACATCTCCGAGCGCCGCCTCCCGCAGGACGGACGCATCGTCTTCAAGAAATTCACGAAGAAAAACATCGATATCGACTTGCGTGTCGCCACCGGCCCGATGAACCACGGTGAGAAGGTGGTCATGCGTATCCTCGACAAGCAGAAATCCACCCTGCCGCTCACCGCGCTCGGCTTCTCGGAGGAGAACCTCGCCAAATACCGCGAGTGCGTCCGCCAGCCCTACGGCATGATCCTGCACTGCGGCCCGACCGGCTCCGGCAAGTCCATGACCCTCTACTCCGCGCTCGGCGAGGTGAACACGCCCGACGTGAACATCCAGACGGCCGAGGACCCGATCGAATACACGCTCGCCGGCATCAACCAGATGCAGATGAGCAAGCAGATCGGCCTCACCTTTGAGCGCGCGCTCCGCTGCTACCTCCGCATGGATCCCGACATCATCCTTGTCGGCGAAATCCGCGACAAGGAAACCGCCCAGATCGCCTGCGAAGCCGCGCTCACCGGCCACTTGCTCGTCTCCACGCTCCACACCAACGACGCGCCGTCCACCGTCGCCCGTATGGGCGAAATGGGCATCGAGCCCTTCAACATCTCCGCCGCGCTCGTCTGTGTCTGCGCCCAGCGCCTCCTCCGCCGCGTCTGCAAGAACTGCAAGGTCAAGTATGTCCCCGAGGGTCGCGAGCTCGTGCTCCTCCAGAACGCGCTCGGCGAGCCGGGCCCCTTCGAGATCTACAAGGCCGCGCCCGGCGGCTGCCACATCTGCGGCGGCAACGGCTACAAGGGCCGCGTCGGCATCCACGAGCTCATGGTCAACTGCGAGGACATCGTCGAGGCCATCAACAAGGAGGTCGAGGTCGCCGATCTCAAGCGCGTCTGCATGAAGAACGGCATGAAGACCCTCCACCAGGATTCCCTCCTCAAGGTCAAGATGGGCCTCACCACGATGGAGGACGCGCTCAGCAACGTGCCGCCCGACATGATCTCGCAGGAAGGCGACAAGGAGCCGGCCGGCGCCAAGAAAGGCCACGGCCACTGACCATTCCCGCCCGAACTACCCCTCGGGCGGGCAAGCAAAGGAGGCGCGATCCGCAAGGGTCGCGCCTTTTGCGTTTCGGAAGCCGAAACGCATCCGCCAAAGCCCAACGGGCGGCGGCGAATATTTTCCCCGCACCCGCCCGCCGCAACCCCCTCACATCAGCTCCAGCTGGTCGCCCGGCTTGACCGGCGGACCGCCCAGCACCGTCTGCCCATGCAGCCGCTTGAGGGCGATCGCAGCCTTGGGTGCAAAATCCTCCGCGTGATTGTTGAAGGTCACGTGCACGTCTTTGGCCCCGGCCGCCAGCGTCTTGATCCGCCCGGCGATTTCCGCGAGCTCGGTGCCGGTGTAATCGTGGTGGTGTCCTTCCTTGTCGCTGCCGGCCCGGGCGTAGGCCGGATTGCGGCCATGGCACCTCAGGTAGGCGAGCCGAGGGTCCGTGACCCGGTCGACGGCCGGCATCAGCCGAGGAGCCTGCCCCTGCGCCATGTCCACCGCCACCCAGGCAATCTGGTGCGCCGCAAAATAGTCGAGCGTCGCCGCCCTCGCCGGTCCCTCCACCCAACCCCGGTGCCGCAATTCCACCGCCAGGCGGTGCGGTCGCAGCTTCGCGACCACCCCGTCGAGTTCGGCCAACCGCCGGGTCCCCGGGGAAAACGACGGCGGCAGCGTGAGCAAAAATGCGCCCAGCTTCCGGGCCGCGATGATCGGCTGCACCGCGTGGAACACGGCGCCGCAGACCGGCCCGAGGGCGGCGGCCGCGGGGTTGTCCGAGAACTGCGGCGGCAGCTTTACGTCAAACAGGAAGCCAGCCGGCGTCTGCTCCACCCAGCCGGCGACGTTGCGCTGCGGCGGGATCGCGTGGGTAAAGGAATTTATCTCGATCCGGTCAAACCACTGGGCGTAGGCCTTCAGCCGTTCTCCTTTCGGCCAGCCCTTGCCGTAGAGCACGCCGGCGTAGGCGTCGTCCGTCCAGCTGCCACATCCGATGTGAATGGCCATGGGCGAATCCTATTTGCGTCACCGCCCCGCGCAAGCGGACATGGCGGCGCGATCCTCAGGCCTGCGCCGGCGTGCTCGGGGCGGCGGCGCGGACGGAGTCCGCAATCGTCACCGGCAGCACCTCGGCCTCGCCCTTCTCCTGGTCGAACTTCATCGACAGGGTCCGGGAGACGCCGCGCTCCTGCATCGTCACGCCGTAGATCGCATCCGCCGCGGCGATGGTGCTCTTGTTGTGCGTGATGATGATGAACTGCGATTCCTTCACAAACTGCTTCAGCAGGTTCGTGAAACGGTGGATGTTGGACTCGTCGAGCGGCGCGTCCAGTTCGTCGAGCAAGCAGAACGGCGACGGCTTCACCATGTAGAGCGCGAAGAGGAGCGCCACCGCGGTGAGCGTCTTCTGCCCGCCGGACAACAGCGTGATGCCCTTGAGCTTGGTGCCCGGGGGCTGGGCCACGATCTCGATGCCGCTCTCCAGCGGGTCCTCGGCCGTCACCAGCTCGATCTCGGCCCGGCCGCCGCCGAAGAGGATCTGGAAGGTGTAGGCGAAATTCTTGCGGATCTGCTCGAAGGTGACCTTGAACTGCTCGAGCGACGTCTGGTTGATGTCGTCGATGGCCTTCAGCAGCTGCGCCTTCGCGTTCGCGAGGTCCTCGTTCTGCGTCTTGAGGAACTCGTAGCGTTGCTTGAGCTCGGAATATTCCTCGATGGCCACGAGATTCACGGCGCCCATGGAGCCGATGCGCTGGCGCAGAGCGTCCACCTCGGCCTTCACCTCGTCCCAGTTGGTCGAATCCAGCGCGGCCAGGTCGGCCTCCGTCGGCTCGCCCTTGTTTTCCTTCTTCTTGCGGCGCTTGGGCGCGGCCGGGGTCGCCGGGGCGGCGTCAGCGCTCGCCGGCAACGCGGCGACCGTCGGAGCCGCCTCCTCGTCCTCGTCCAGATCCAACTCCTTGAGCCCCTCGGGCTCGTCGTCGGCGTGCCAGATCAGCTTGCGCCACTCGATGGTGCCGACCTCGGTCTGGAACTCGCGGGTGACTTCCTCGGTGAGAAACTGCACCCGGGCGCCCGTCTCGGCGACCTTCACCTCGTGCTTGGAAAGCTCGGCCTGCGAGGACTCGGCCTCGCTGCGGATCGAGGTCATGCCCTGCTCGACCGCGGAGATCTCCTGCTCGACGCTTGAAAGTTCGGCGCGGACCTTCTCCACGTTTTCCTGCGCGATGCCGAGGGTCACTACGATCTCGCCGGCGCGAGCCTGCTGGGCGTCGGCTTCCTGCTCGAGTTGCGCCACCTGCTCGGACCAAGTCTCGAGCTCGATCTGACGCTGCACCAAAAGCTCGTCGAGCTGGGCCCGGCGGCGGCCCATCTCGCTCAGGCCGCGGTCGAGGACCTCGACCTTCTGCCGGCGCTCAGCCAGCTCAAGGCGGGCCTGGGCCAGGATTTCCTTCTTCTCGTCACGGGCGGCGCGCTTCTCGGCGATGACGGCCTCGGTGGCGGCAATCTTTTCCTTCTGCGCGTTGACGCCCGCCTCGGCCTCGGCGAGCTGCACCTGCGCCTTCGCCAGCCGCCTCAGCGCCTCGTCGTGGTCGCGCTGGTGGTTGGCGAGCTCGTTCTCCAGCCGGGACAGGCGGTTGACCGCCTCGTCGTGGGCCCGCTGGGCGTTCTTTTCCTCGGTTGTGACGGAAGCCGCGGCCTGGGACGCGGCCAGCACGTCCTTGCGCTTCTGTTCGAGGGTGGCCTCGGCCTCGACGAGGGCCGCGTTCAACTGGTCAATCAGCGCGCGCTGGTCGTCGTGGGCCTTGGACTCAGTGACGACGGCCTTGCCCGTCTCGCGGAGGTCGACCTCGCGCTGCACGATGCTGTTGGCCGGCTTCTTGTGGTAACCGCCGAAAATCAGACCGCGCCGGTCGACGAGGTCGCCCTTGGCCGTCGCCACCATCAGGAAACTGAATGACGGATTCGCCTTCCAGAAGTCGAGGAACGCGCCGAGGTCGTCCGCGAGATAGCAAGCCGACAGCACGCTCGCCGCCGGATGAGCCGGATCGAGGTTCGCTACCGCCTCGCTCGCGGGCCGCAGGCCCGCCGGCAGCCCGACATCGGCCGCCTGGCCGCGAAAATCAGGGACCTGGAGGCAAACGCTGCCGATCTGGTCGCCCTCGAGGCGGGAAAGGATCTTCTGCGCCGTGGCGAGATCGGAGACCGAGATCGCCTCCACCGAGGCCCCAAGGATCGCCTCGAGCGCCTTGGCGTATTCGCCGCGGACCTCGAGGTCCTTCGTGATCGGGATGAACTTCTGCTCGCCGAGCTCGGCGGCGAAGCGGCCCTGCAGCAGCGCCTTGGCGCCCTCGCCGAAGCCTTCCCACTTCTCCTGCAGCTGCTGGAGCAGCTTCAGGCGGGCGGTCTTCTGCGCGAGGCTGCGGTCGATTTCCTGCAGCTTGCGCTGGCCTTCCCGGAAGGCCTGCGTCGCGGCCTGCAGCGCGGTCTGCGCGGTCTGCGCCTCGTTGCTGCTGCGGCTCTGCTCAGCGCGGGCTTCCTCGACCCGGGCGCGGACCTGGGCGAGCGCCTCGGTCGCGAGCATGACGGCCTCTCGCAGTTGCGCGAGCTCGGTGGAGAGCTGGTCAAACTTGTTCTGGCTCGTGCGGGCGTCGACCTCGAGGCCGGAGCTCTCGGTGCGGTGGCGGGCGACGGCGCTTTCCACCTGCAGCATGTGGAACTTGTCCGCGCTGAGCTGCTGCTCAGCCTTGGTGAGCTCGCCCTCGAAAACGGCCAGCTCGCGGTTGCGGTCTTGGAAAACGGCGTCGGAGCTGCCGAGCATCGTCAGCTGCATCTGCTTGTCCTGCGCGCCGGTGTCGACCTGCGACGCCAGTTCGCGGAGTTGCATCTCGAGTTCGCTCAGGTCGTCCTGCCCCGCGGCGATGCGCTCGGCGAGGCCGCTGCGCTTCACCTGCGCCATGCCGGCGGCGTTCTCCGCCTGCTCCTTCTGCGAGCGCAGGTCGAAGACCGCCTGCTGGGCGTCCTGCACCCGCTGGTTGAGCGAGCTGCGGGCGGCCTTCTTCTCGTCGAGCGAGCGGGTGCGCTCCTCGAGCGAGGCGCGGCGCGTGTCGGCATCGCCGCGCAGGGCGGCCACGCGGCCTTCCAACCCGGTGAGCGAGGTGCTGAGCTGCGTGAAATGGAAGCCGCTGTGGGCGAGCGCAAGATGGCGCAGGCGGAAGCTGACGCGCTTGAACCGCATCGCCTTCGCAGCCTGGCGCTTGAGGGAGCCGATCTGGCGGGCGACCTCGTTGATAACGTCGGACACGCGCGCGAGGTTCTGCTCGGTGAGCGCGAGCTTGTTCAACGCCTCGCGGCGCTGGCTCTTGTATTTGGTGATGCCGGCCGCCTCCTCGAACACCACGCGGCGCTCCTCGGGCTTCGACGACAGGATCTGGTCGATCTGGCCCTGCGCCATGATCGAGTAGCTGGTCCGGCCGACGCCGGTATCCATGAAGAGCTTGTTGATGTCCTTCAGGCGGCAGGGCTGGCCGTTGAAGTAGTATTCGCCGCCGCCGTCGCGGTTCACGCGGCGCATGATCTCGATCTCGTGGAAATCGCTGCCGAGCTGCTTCTCGCAGTCGGTCATGACCAGCGCGACCTCGGAGAACTGCGCGGCCTTGCGCGTGTCCGCGCCCTCGAAAATGACGTCCTGCATCTTGCCGCCGCGGAGGGCCTTCGCGCTCTGCTCACCGAGCACCCAGCGGATGGCGTCGGCGATGTTGCTCTTGCCACAACCGTTGGGGCCGACGATGGCGGTCACGCCAGGCTCGAAGCTGAGGGTAGTATTGTCGGCAAAACTTTTGAAGCCGTGTAGTTTTAGCGCCTTAAGATGCATTGAGCTGAGCGGAAAACTAGAGGGCGGGCCCATCGGCTGCGCAATGGCAAAAACGCCGCGGAGGCTCCGGGAAAAACATTTCTTTGGCCTTGCCTCGGGCCGGGGCGTAATTACCCGCGGGCGCTCCCGTGCCGGGAGCTTGGGCTGGTGTTTTTCCCACCGTATGCAACAACTTCGGCGAAAGGACGTCCAAACCGTTGCCCATGATTTCCCCGCCGTCCCGCGCCCAGTCCCGTGCCATTTCATTTCCGGGCTGGTGGCTGGCTGGGATCGTCGCGGCGGCTGCCGCCGCGCGGGCCTGGCTGCACTTCCGCACCCCGCTGGCCCCCGGCATCAACGGCGCCTATTACTTCGTGCAGGCCCGCGCCGTCCTCGAGCACGGCCTGCCCGGCGTCCCCGACCTGCCCCTCACCTTCTGGCTGCACGCCGCCCTGGCGTGGCTGGTCGAGCACCTCGGCGGGCTGGCCCGCGATCCGGCCGTCGTCCTCGCGGTCAAGTCCGCTGATTCGCTTCTGCCCGCCCTCGCCGCCGTCCCGATCGCCTGGCTCGGTTGGCGCTGGCAGAGGACGGCTGCGCGCCCCTCATTCATCGCCGCCCTGGCTCCCGCCGCCTTGGTCGTCCTCGGCGCGCAGGCTCTGGGCATGACGGGCGAGTTCCAGAAAAATTCCCTCGCCCTCGTCTGGCTCGCCACCCTCGCGCCCGCGGCCCACGTGTTTTTGACCCGACCCGCCTTCCGGACGGCCCTCGCCCCGCTTGGCCTGCTCGCCCTGCTCGGCCTGACCCATGTCGGCGTGCTGGGCGCATCGCTGGTATTCTCGGCCCTGCTGGCAGTGGGTGCCATCGTCAGCGCTGAGCCAGGCCGCCGCCGGAAAATCCTCGCCCTGACTTTGGGCGGCGCCGTGATTGTGGCGGTCGCCGCAACCATCATCTACAAGGTCTACGATCCCAGCCGGGTGGTCCGGCTCATCAAGGCGTTCAGGGAACCCTCGACCTTTCTCGACAATCCCGGCCAGGGCAATTTCCCCGGCGCCAGAGGCGGCCTGCCACCCTTGCCGCTGCCTCTTGGCGGCGGCCCGCCCGGCGGCGCAGGCCTGATGCGGTGGGCGCAAGGCCTGGTTTTCCTCGCGGTCGCCGGCACCGGTCTCGGGCTCGCCTGGGGCCGGCGCAAAAGCCTGCCGCCGGCCGACCGCACGGTCCTCGTGGCCGCCGCGGTCACGGCGGCGGCCCTCGGCGGGCCGTTCTATGACATGGACAAATCACATCGGCTGATGCTGATCGCCGCAGTCCCGGCCGCCATGACGCTCTCCTTCGTGCTCGCGGCCATGACGAACGACACGGCGCGCCGAATCGTCGGCTCGCTGGTGATCGTCGGCACCCTTGCCAGCGCCGCGCTGTTCCTGCCGCACGGTGGCCAGCCAACCATCTCCGAGGCCGCCCGCGACGAGCTGCGGGCACTCGCCCAGGCCACCGCCCCGGCCGACCGCTCCCTGATCGTCGCACGACACGGTCTGGAATGGTGGGCCGCCTGGATCCTGCACACCCACATCGCACAATTCCAGGCCGTCAAGGACTCGGACTGGACCAAGTTCGACCACGTTTTCTACCTCACGGAAAAGAAACGCCAGACGCCCCCGGGCGGCCCCGGTGGCCGACCGCCCCGGGGCCCGGGAAGACCCGCCGATGCCAGGGATGCCGCCATGGGCCCGCCAAATGGTCCGCCTCCCGGCGGGCCGCCCGGCGGATTCCCCGGAGGTGGCCCTGATTGGCTGGCCGCCAAGATTCCCGGCAACGTGACGACTGTGCATGACGGCTCCGAATTGAAACTCGTCCTGGCTCCCACGCCCCCACGGCACTAGGCTTCCGCCGGCCACCCCGTTAGCCGGCCGTGATCATAGTTCCCCTTAGGAGAAATTATATTTTCACGGCCGGGGACTTTAACTGCGCGACTGCCGCACCCGTCCGCTTGCCTCGCCGGTCCGGCGGGCTATCTAAGCAGCCATGCCCGCGACGAGCACTCACCTGACCGCCCTCGACCAGACCAAACGGTTCATGCCGTGGCTGGTGGCCGTGGCGCTCTTCATGGAGAACCTCGACGCGACCATCGTGAACACCGCCGTGCCGACGATGGCGACCAGCCTCGGCGTCACCCCGCTCAGCCTGAAGGGCGTGCTCACGAGCTATACGCTTTGCCTGGCCGTTTTCATTCCCATCAGCGGGTGGATGGCCGACCGGTTTGGCACCCGGCGCGTGTTCACGTGGGCCGTCTGCCTCTTCACCCTCGGTTCCCTGCTCTGCGGGCTCGCCCAGAACAGCCCCATGCTCGTCGCGGCCCGGGTCGTGCAGGGCATCGGCGGAGCGATGATGACACCCGTCGGCCGCCTCGCGCTCGTCCGCACTTTTCCCAAGTCCGAGATGCTGGTCGCGATGAACTTCGTCGTCATCCCCGCGCTCATCGGCCCGCTGCTCGGGCCGTTCACCGGCGGCATGATCGTGCACTGGCTGCCGTGGCGGACGATCTTCTTTGTGAACCTGCCCATCGGCCTGCTCGGGCTCTGGCTCATCAAGCAGCACATGCCGGACTACCGCGACAAGGACGTTGCGCCGCTCGACCGCTGGGGCTTCCTGCTCTTCGGCAGCGGCATCGCCCTGCTCTCCTACGTGCTCGAGATCTTCGGCGAGCACAGCCTGCCGCCGGGGCCCATCCTCGCCCTGCTCGCCGTCTCGCTCGCGCTGCTGGGTGGCTATTATTTCCACGGCCGACGGATGCCGAACCCGGTGATGCGACTCACGCTCTTCGACATCCGGACCTTCAACGTCGCCGTGCTCGGCGGCATCATCACGCGCCTCGGGATCGGCGGCATGCCGTTCCTGCTGCCGCTGCTCTATCAGGTCGGCCTCGGCTACCCGGCCTGGCAGGCGGGCCTGCTCACCATGCCCCAGGCCGCCGCCGCGATCACGATGAAGATGATGAGCAAGTCCATTCTCGCGCGCTTCGGCCACCGGCAGGTCCTCATCCTCAACACCGTGTGCTTCGGCGCCACCATCATGGTCTTCTCCCTCGTCGGCGCAGCCACCCCGGTCTGGTCCATCCTGCTGCTGAGCTTCACGCAGGGCTTCTTCTCCGCGCTGCAGTTCACGAGCATGAACACCCTCGTCTACGCCGACATCAGCGACAAGGACGCCAGCATGGCCAACAGCATCGCCAGCACCGCGCAGATGATGGCGCTGAGCTTCGGCGTTGCCTTTGCGTCGCTCACCGCCGCGTGGTTCATCGGCAAGACGCCGCAGACCGATTCCGCGAACTTCGTCCGCGCCCTGCACCATTCGTATATCGCCCTCGGCTCGATCACGATCCTGTCCTCGCTGATGTTCTGGCGCCTCGCCCCGGACGACGGCAACAACGTGAGCAACCGCTCCACCTCGCCGGAAGCGGCCGAGGCGGCGTAAGGTTTCCTGTAGGGGCGCCGCTTGACGGCACACGCGATTCCGTGCGACCGGGCGGCGTCGAGCGGCGCGACTAGACAAAGCCGATGCTCCGCTTCTTTGCTGACACCGCCGCTTCGTCCGGCAAATCATCGGCCTGCCCGTCGCGGCCCATCCCATGCAAAGCACCGTTCGTATACTCGGAATCTGCCTCGCCCTCGTCGCCGGTCCGTTCGCCGCCTCCGGCCTCGCCCAGGCCGCCGCGCCGGCGGCCCCCGCCGCGCCGCCGGTGCCCGGCGAATACTCCCGCGCGCACTACACCAAGTATGAGTTCCGCATCCCGATGCGGGACGGCAAGAAACTCTTCACGGCCGTCTACGTCCCGAAGGACACCTCGCAGGCCTGGCCCTTCCTCATGGACCGCACACCCTACGGCGCCGGTCCCTACGGCGAGGACGTCTACAAGCCCGAGCTCGGGCCCTCCGACCAGTTTGAGAAGGCCGGCTACATCTTCGTTTACCAGGACGTGCGCGGCCGCTACCTCAGCGAGGGCGAGTTCGTCGAGATGCGCCCGCATATCGACGTCAAGCACGGCCCGGCCGACGTCGACGAAAGCTCCGACACCTACGACACGATCGAGTTTCTCCTGAAGCACGTGCCGAACAACAATGGCAAGGTCGGCATCTGGGGCATCTCGTATCCCGGCTTCTATACGTCGGCCAGCATCATCGACTCGCACCCGGCGCTGAAGGCCGCCTCCCCGCAGGCGCCGATGACCGACCTGTTCCTGGGTGACGACTCCTACCACGGTGGCGCGTTCATGCTCGCCGCGAACTTCGGTTTCTACACCTCCTTCAAGCCCTTCGCCGAGCCGGCGCTGCCGCCGAAGAACGAGGCCCGGTTTGAGATGAGCACGCCCGATGGCTACGACTTCTACCTGCGCGCCGGGGCGACCGGAAACCTCGACAAACAGTTCCTCAAGGGCTCCAACCCGCTCTTCACCGACCAGGTGCACCACAACACTTACGACACCTACTGGCAGGCCCGCGACCTCTCGCGGCACATGAAGAACATCAAATGCGCCGTCCTCACCGTAGGCGGCTGGTTCGATGCCGAGGACCTGTCCGGTCCCTTCAAGACCTACCACGCCATCGGGGAGAAAAATCCCGGCCTCGACAACCGCCTCGTCGTCGGACCCTGGGTCCACGGCGGCTGGGCGCGCAGCGACGGCGACCACCTCGGCGACGTGTCGTTCAACGCCAAGACCGGCGAGTTCTTCCGCGCGAACATCCAGTTCCCGTTCTTCGAGCACTACCTGAAGGACAAACCCAACACGCTGCCCGAGGCCTACGTCTTCGAGACAGGCACCAATGTCTGGCGCCAATATCCCGCCTGGCCGCCGGCGCCCGCCAAGCCGCGCATGCTCTATTTCCGCAGCGGGGGGAAGCTCAGCTTCGAGGCTCCGACCGAGAGTGAAGGCGCGGATGCCTACACCAGCGACCCGGCGCGGCCCGTGCCGTTCACCGAATACACCACCGACAGTGTGCCGCAGCGCTACATGGTCGACGACCAGCGTTTCGCGGCCCGCCGCCCCGATGTGCTCGTCTACCAGACCGAGCCGCTCGATGAGGACATCACCATCGCCGGCCCGGTCTCACCCAAGCTTTTCGTGTCCACGACGGGCACGGACTCCGACTTCGTCGTTAAGCTGATCGACGTCTACCCGCCCGACTACCCCGACAAGACCGAGGCCGCCGGTGGCAAGCGCGTGCTCGGCGCGCCGGCGGTCCGGATGGGCGCCTACCAGCAGCTGCTCCGCGGCGAGCCGATGCGCGCGAAGTTCCGGCACAGCTGGGAAAAGCCCGAACCGATGACGCCCGGCAAGATGGAGCCGCTGGCCTTCACGATGCCCGACCTGAACCACACCTTCCGCAAGAACCACCGCATCATGGTGCAGGTGCAAAGCTCGTGGTTTCCGCTCGTGGACCGGAATCCCCAGACCTTCACGGACATCCCGACCGCCAAGCCTGAGGATTTCAAGCCCGCCACCCAGCAGGTCTACCACGCGAAGGCCTCCCCGTCGGGCGTCGAGGTGCTGGTGCTGCCGCAGCCATAAGTGCAAAGTGTTAGGGACGGCCGGCCACCGTCCACACACTGGAATGGGTTACTTAAACAGTGATTTCCACCGGAAAGGAACCTGCTCCAAGTCTTGCTGACAACGGCTACAGTGTCTCGGGGTGGACGGAGACTTTAATTCAAAATTGAAGACTCGGTAAACGCCATGGATGCGTTTACCGCAGCTTGGGCACGTGAGTTTGTCATCAAGGTAATCCAGGAGAATCACCCACGGGAAAACTAAAAGGGCGATCCATTCGCCAAGAAACACCGAGGCGGTAAAGATCAGGAAGAAGCCGAGTGGCAAGAAACCATACCTCAAAACCATCTCCCCCTTTCGGATTGATGTATGTTTTTTCATTTCAAGCGGGTCGGCTTCACTGTGCCTAGGCGTGAATCAGCTCGTTGCCATACTACATCAATCCACCACCAGCCGCTTGCCGAGGCTGATGGCGCCCTCGACGCTGAAGCCGATGCGCTCGTAGAAGGCGATGACGGCCGGGTTGTCGGGGCGGACCTGCAGGTTGATCTTCGGACAACCTGCGGCGCGCAGCACGCGCTCGGCCTCCACCATCAGCGCACGGCCCACGCCTTTCTTTCGCTCAGCCGGTGCTACGGCCAGGTAATTGATCCAGCCGCGATGGCCCTCGTAGCCCGCCATGACGGCGCCGACCACCTTGCCGTCAACCTCCGCCACCAGAAACCACTCGGGATTCACCCGCAGTTTCCGGGCGATATCCTTCCGCGGATTATTCTGCGGGCGGAGCAGGCCGCAGGATTCCCACAGGGCGATGACGGCCGACTCATCCGCCACGGCGTAGGGCCGAATATTCCGGTCGTGCGTCATGACAACGTGGAGGGCTCAGCTCCAGCTGAGCCGCGAGGGACGCCAGATACGGCCCAGCTGGAGCTGGGCCCTCCACATGAGGCGAGGCGACCGATGCTCATTTGTGATCCCACGGCAGCTTGATCTGCATCTTCGGGTATTTCCAGATGCGGACGACGTCGAACATCTTGCCGGGATTGCAGATGCCGCGCGGATCGAGCGCCTTCTTCACGGCGATCATCGCGCCGACCTGCGCGGCGTTGTGCTGCAGGCGCAGGAACGGCGTCTTCGCCAGGCCGATGCCGTGCTCACCGGAGATCGCGCCGCCCATCGCGACGACCGTCTCCATCAGCTTCTGCACCGCCGCCTCGGCGGCCTTCGTCTCCTTCGGGTCGGCCCGGTGATACATGATGTTCACGTGCAGGTTGCCGTCGGCCACGTGGCCGAAGGTCGGGATCGGGAGCTTCGAGTCGCGCTTCAGCTTGGTGAGGAACTTGGCGAACTTCTCGTAGTTGCGCATCGGCACGACGATGTCCTCGTTCAACTTGGCGTCGCCGAGCTCGAACATCGCGCCCGAGCACTTGCGGCGGACGGCCCAGAGCTCCTCGACCTCCTCGCGGCTCTGCGCCTCCTTGTAGGCCAGGGCCTGCGACTGCGCCCATGACAGCACCTCGAACTTGAGGTCGTCGACCTCGCTCACCGAGCCGGCGAGTTCGAGGAGTATGACCGGCCGGCCGGCCTGGCCCGGGAACACGGTCTTGCCCGTGGCCCGCTCCGCGCAGAGCACGCTCTCGCGGTCGAGGAATTCGCAGATGGCCGGCTGCACCCGCGCGCGAAAAAGCGTGCGCGCCGCCTTGAGCGCGGCCACCTCGTCGGTGAAGGCCGTCAGCAGCGTCCAGCGCGCGACCGGCTTGGGGATGAGCTTGAGCACCGCGCCAGTGACCACGCCGAGCATGCCCTCGCTGCCGATCCACAGGTCGCGCAGGTTGAAGCCCGCGGCGAATTTCTTCGTCGCCGTGCCCCACTGCACGAACTCGCCCGTGGGCAGGTAGCCGCGCAGCGAGATGATGAAGTCGCGCGTCACGCCGTATTTGCCGCCGTGCATGCCGCCGGCGTTGCAGGCGATGTTCCCGCCGATCGTGCAGTATTCCTTGGAAGACGGGTCGGGGGGGTAGAACCAGCCCTGCGCGTCGGCCGCGCGCTGGATGTTGCCCGTGGTCGCGCCGGCGCCGACGTGCGCCATGCCGGCGTCGGCATCGATCGCGACCTTGTTCAGCTTGAGCATGTCGAGGACCCAGCCCCCGCGCACCGGCGCCGCGGAGCCCATGAGCGTCGTGCCGCGGCCGCGGACGGTCACGGGCACGCGGTATTTGTTCGCGAGGGTCAGCACCACGCCGACATCGGCCTCCGCGCGCGGCGTAATCACGGCGGCGGGCAGAAACGAGATCTTGCTGCTGTCGAAGGAGGCAGCCCAGCAACCCTCCTTGGAGGTGTCGACGCGCGGGCCGAGGCGGCGTTTGAGCTGGCGGGTGGCGGCGGTAAACGAGGCGGACATGAAGCCGCATACTTACAACCGGCGACGGCGGGCGTGCAAGCGCACGATGCGGCTCCCGAATGTAGGGCCGTCGCTTGTCGGCGCGCCGCGCGCACGGAAACGGCATGGCGGCGAGCGCCAGTCCTACAGGCATGATTTCCTCTTGAACCCGTGACCGCCTACCCCGCGGTCGCTTCCTTCGTCAGCTCGATGGCGAGAAGGCGGCAGGCCTTGAGGTCGGTCTTGCCGGTGCCGAGCATCGGAATCTGGTCGACATGCCGGATGATGCGCGGAACCCAGAGGTTGGGCAGGCCGCCCTCGAGGAGTTTTGCGCGCAACTGTTCCGCGGAGATTTCCTGGGTGGTGAGCAGGACGATCGCCTCGCCCTTGCTGGGGTCGGGCACACCGACGATCACCGCCGCCGGGCCGTCGTGTTCGTCCCAGCCGAAGGCCTCGATGATGCGCTGCTCGATCGTGCCGTGCGGCACCATCTCGCCGCCGATCTTGGAGAAACGGGAGAGCCGGCCCTCGATGAAGAGGAATCCATCCTCGTCAAAGCGGCCGAGGTCGCCCGTGATGAACCAGCCGTCCTTGAAGGCCGCAGCGGTCTTCTCGTTGTCCTTGAGGTAGCCCGGAAACACGTTCGCGCCGCGCATCCACACCATGCCGGTCTCGCCCATCGGCAGCTCCTCGCCGGTGTCGGGGTCGACGATGCGCGCGGTCATGCCCGGCATCAGCCGGCCGACGGCCCCGGCCTTCTTGCCCAGCTGGTGCTCCGCCGTGGAGGTGGTGATCGGCGGATGGTGCTGGTTGATGTTCGAGGCGGGCGTGGTCTCGGTGAGACCGTAGCCCTGGAGGATCTCTATGCCAAAGGCCGCAAGAAAGCCTTCGTAAAGGTCCATCGGCAGCTTCTCCGCCCCCGTGACCACGAGTTGGAGCGATTGGAGTTCCTCCCGCGTGGCCTTCTTCAGCAGCGGCCGGATGAAGGTCGGGGCGCCCAGCATGACGGTGACCTTTTCCTCCTGGATGGACTCGGCGATCTTGCGCGTGTCGAGCGGGCTCGGGACCGTGACGACGAGGCAGCCGCGCAGCATCGGATACCACAGCGTGACGGTGAAGCCGAACGAATGGAAGATCGGCAGGCAGCCGAGCAGGATCGCCGTGTCGGGCAGGATCGAGAGCGACGAGATCTGCGCGCAGTTCGCCAGGATGTTGCGGTGCGTGAGCACGACACCCTTCGGTTCGCCGGAACTGCCGCTGGTGAACAGGAGCGCGGCTTCCGCCCGGTCACCCTCCCGCGGCAGGCCCAGCAGGCCGGGCATCCATTGGTTCGGCAGCAGCCACGCCGCAACGAGCCAGGGAAAGATGGCGCGCTTGCCGCCCATGGCCGCCAGCTCCGTCTTCAGGTCGAGCGTATGCTCCGGGAACGGGAAGGTCGGGATCTTGGGGCGCAGCGCGTCGGCCGTGATGACGGTTTTGATCTCGCCGAGGCGCAGGCTCGCCTCGACGGCCGCGCGGCCGGTGGTGAAGTTCAGGTTGACCGGGGTCTTGCCCGCGCAGGCCACGGCGAGGTTGGCGATGTGCGCGCCGATGCCCGGCGGCAGCACGATGCCCACGCGTTTCTCGGGGATGGTCCGCCGGATCCGGCGCGAGAGGGCCGCGGCGACCGCGAGCAGCTGGGCGGAATTCATGGCCCGGCGCTCGGCCGTGCGGTCGACGATCACCACGTGGCGCGGCCGCTTCGCCAGCGAGCGCACGATCTCCCGCGCGAAGTGGCGGCGCAGCACCGGGCGCTCCTGGAACGCCTCCTCGGCGAGATCGAGCATGACCTTGCGGGCGTGGGCGCGGTCCGCGAGCTCGGGCGGGATGGGCCGGCCGAAGATCACGCACACCGGGGTCGGCTTCAGTCGCGGGGATTTCCAGAGGTATTTGTTGCCGGCGAAGGAATAGATCGAGCCCCACAGCCCGTCGATGACGGCCGGCACGACCGGCACGCGCGCGATCTCGGCCATCAGGCCGAAGCCGCGCTTCAGCTCCATCAGCTGGCCGGTGCGCGAGATCGCACCCTCGGGGAACACGCACACCAGCTCGCCCTTGCCCGCCGCCTCCGCCGCGAGGCGGATGCCCTTCATGGGCTTGTTGGCGCTGACGGGAATGACGCCCGCGGCGCGCAGCAGGAACCGGGCGGCCGGGTTTTTCACCGAGCCGGCAAACGCGATGAAGCGCAGCGGCCGCGGTGAGGCGATCTGCATCACGACCGCATCGACGTAGGAGAGATGGTTGCAGATTACGATGGCGCCGCCCGTGGCCGGCAGGTGGGCGGTGCCCTTGGCCTTCACCTTGTAGAAGATCGGCCCGATCAGCCGCATCACCGTGCAGACGGTCTGGTGCGGCAGATGTTTCAGCGCAAAGAGCGTCATGAACAGCGTGATCGCGGCCAGGGTGTAGAGCTGGCGATCCGGGTCCCAGTCCAGCCGGTTCGAAGAGGCGAGCAGGTAGAAGAGGCCGTTGGCAGCGAGCGCCGCGGAGGTATCGAACAACCCCACGGCCGCCAGCACGCGGCCGCGGCGATGGTTGCCGGCGTTTTCCTGGACATAGGCGTAGAGCGGCACCAGGAACAACCCCGTGGCGAAGCCCGCGACCGCCAGCCAGCAGTAGAAGCCCGGCGTGACCTGCCCGATCAGGCCGAGCGCCACGCAGGTCACGGTCAGTAGCACGCCGCCGACCGGCACGAGCCCGAGCTCCACGCCACGCCGGGAGAAGGCGCCCGCGGCGAGGTTGCCCAGCACCGTGCCCGCCCCGGCGAAAATCAGCAGGTTGCCGGTCGTCGTGCCGGAGCCGATGCCGCCGTCATGCAGGTCGGCCCCCATCTGCAGGAACAGGAGGTAGAGGTAGGCGCCGATGCCGTAGAAAAACATGATGCCAAAAGTCGCGCGCAGCATCCGGCGGTCGCTCGCGAGGTCGGTCACCTGGGCGGCGTGCCGCCAGATAATCGCGGCCCGGAAAGGCTCGTCGGATTGCGCCCGGGTCTTCGCCACCAGCTGGAATCCCGCCCAGGAGAGGACCGATAGGACGGCCAGCACGGCGGCCGTGACCAGCGCCCCGTGCCAGGGGTCACCCGTCATCCGCGTCCAGTGGTCGAACATCCGCCCGCCGGCGAAGCCGCCGACGAGGATCATGCTGACCGAGAGCATCTCCATCAGGCCGACGCTGCGGGAGAGTTCCAGCGGCCCGACCAGCTCGCGCAGGATGCCGCGCTTGGCCGGCGCAAAGATGGTGGCCTGCAGTGCCAGCAACAGGAAGCACCCCACCGCGCCCCAGAGCGACCGCTGCGACAAGGCGACCAGCAACAAGCCCATGGCGACCACTTGGAGGCCGAGGGAGACATTGAGCACGCGGCTCTTCGGGAAGCGGTCGTTGATCCAGCCCGCCAGCGGCGAGCCGAGGATGAAAGGTGCCACCAGCAGCGTCACCAAGATGGTCCGGACCAGGTCCACATCCGCGGACCCCAGCACGCCCGGGAACTGGGCCAGCGCGATAAGCATGAGTTTGGCCGCATTGTCATTGAAGGTGACCTGGGCCTGCGCGCTCATTAGCGCAGCCAGCGAGACGCGGGGTGATTTCATGCAGGGTAGACTGAAGAAAACTGTGCCGGTCTGGCGGTCCCGGGCAAGACCTTCCTTTGCGCGTTCCTTGTTCGGCGCCGGTCGCGGATTGCGGACAAACCGGGAACGGCCCCTACCCTTTCCGCCAGCTCCGCAGATCCCGCGCCAGCGAGCCGAAACCGCGGGGAAAATCATTCTCCAGCCGGCGGAGGTCGCCATGGTGGCGCGTCACCTCCTGCACCGCCCGCTTGATCTCGTGCGGCAGGGTCGGCCGCTCGGTGCCGTAGACGCGCCACTTCAGCTCCCGCCGCGTGTAGGGCGGCCGGCCGTCGGTCTGGCCTCTGAGCCAGGCGTCCTCCGTGACGGAGGTGTCCCGCCCGCACAGATACCAGGCCTCCACCGCGGGCACCGCGACGCCCACTGCTCGCAGGACCCGGTCACGGCCGTGCGCCGGCGGCAGGTTCTTGAAGACCCGCCGGAAAACCGCCCGCAGCCGGCAGATCCGGCAGCCCTGATGAAAATAGCCGGGAGCCTCATGCTCCGCCGTGTGCACAACGGAGTCGTCGGAGTCGACGACGACCACGAGGCCGTCGGTGTCGGTGTTGAAATGCAGGTGGCGCAGGATCGCTGGCAGCAGCTGCTCGACCGACGGCCAGCCGCGGGCCCGCAGCATCGGTTCCACGCGGACAAACGGCTCGCCGAGCACGTAGCCCACCAGCACCTGTAGCGCCGCCTCATCCGCCGGCGATTCGCTCAGGAGCGCGACCTTCATTGCTCGGAGGGAATGCCGCCGAGCAATCCGCTATACCAGAGGTCGCCGAGGTTCGTCTCCTTCATCAGTTCCAACAGGTCGGCGCGTTCCGACAACCGCTCAAACGTCGCCGCGTTACCCTGCTTGTGCGCAAGCACGACTTCCTCGGGATGCTCGCGGAACAGGTCGAGCAGATAGGGCGAATGCGTCGTGGCGATCACCTGCACGGGCGCGCGAGAGCCCGGCAGCGGGTGGCTCAGCCGGTAGAGCGCGTCGCGCACCTCGCGGAGCATCCGCGGATGGACGCCCCGGTCGGCCTCCTCAAGACACACGATGCTCGGCGGCGCCGGATCGTGGGCGAGCGTGAGGATCGCCAGCAGATAGAGGGTGCCCTGCGACAGGTTCTCCGCGGGCAGGAGCTCGCGGCTGCCCTTGAGCCGGGCGGCCAGTTCCACCCGCCCCTCGCCGGCCTCGCGAAATTCCAAGCTGGCAAACTCCGGCAGGATGCGGCGGAAATCCTCCACGAGATGTCCGAAGGCTGCGGGAGCCTGCACCTCGCGCAGGGCAAGGACGGCGGCCAGGTTGCCGGCGTTGGACGCCAACTCGGCCCCGCTGTCGCGCCGGGCCGGGGCTCCCATCGCATAGTGGTCGAGCAGGAAGGCGCGGATCCCCTGCAGTTTCGTCCGCAGCCCGGCCCACTGCCCCTGGCCTTCGATCCCCGGCGGGTGGTCCACGATGAGCAGGTTGCACACGAGCTCGTTCGAGTTGCAGCCCAGCGTGACCCGCACGTTCTGGAACGGCGGCGTGAAGTGAAACTCGATCTGCGGCCCCTCCGGCGGCTGGTTCTGCCGCTCGTGGGCGTGCACCACCGGCAGGCCCGACAGCGTGCGGAGCCGCAGCAGCGCCTGGATGAGGCTGGTCTTGCCGCTGCCGCTGGGCCCGATGAGGAGGTTGAACGGCTCGAGCCGCACCGCCGCCGAGCGCAGGGCCTTGAAGTTCTTGAAATGAACCGCCGCGATCATGGGGCCACGATGCGCGTCCGCCGCCGGGGCGCAAGCGTGCACGGGCCCGGCCGACCTGCTCAGTGCGTATGGGCGTGGTTGGCGGTGCCCGCGGCGCGCGCGGCCTGGTAGTCGGCCACGAGCTTCTTCTCCTGATCGGCGGCCAGTTCCTCGTAATGGCTGAACTTCTCACTGTGCAGCCCGCGCCCGCCGGTGAGCGAGCGCAGCGCCGTGCCGTAGTGGTAGAGCTGCGCGGCGGGCACCTGCGCCTTGATGACCTGCAGGCGGCCATTGACGTCCATGCCGAGGATCTTCCCGCGCCGGCTCGACAGGTCGCCGGCCACGCGGCCGACGAATTCCTCCGGCACCCTGATCTCCACCTCGTGGATGGGCTCGAGCAGGCAGGGCCGGGCGTTCTGGAACGCCTCGCGGAACGCGAAGTAGCCGGCGATCTGGAAGGCGATGTCCTTGGAGTCGACGGGGTGCATCTTGCCGCCGAAGAAATCAACCTTCACATCCGTCACGCGGAAGCCGGCGTGGATGCCTTCCCCGCCGACGGTCTTCACGCCCTTCTCCACCGAGGGGACAAAGATGCGGTCGACGTCCTGGCCGGAGAGCGACTGGCCGAAGGCGAGCCCGCTGTCGCGCGGCGCCGCCTCGACCCGCAGCCACACCTCGGCGAACTGGCCGGCGCCGCCGGTCTGCTTCTTGTGCCGGTAGCGCGCCTCGGCCGAGCCGCGGATGGTCTCGCGGTAGCGGATGCGCGGCTGCTCGAGCGAAACGTCGACCTTGTAACGGCGCTTCAGCCGCTCGAACAGGACCTCGAGGTGCAGCTCGCCCTGCGCGGCGATGAGGAACTGGTGCAGCTCGGCGTCGGTATGATAGGTGAACGCCGGGTCCTCCTCGTGCAACGCGGTGAGGCCGGCCGCCAGCTTCTCCTCGTCGCCCGGCGCGTTGAGCTTCAGCGCCGCCTGCGTGTAGGGCACCGGATAGGTGACCTTCGGCAGCGCGATGGCGTGGCGCGCGTCGCAGAGCGTGTTGCCCGTGTGCGTGTCCTTCAGCTTCACGGCCGCGCCGATGTCACCCGCCGAGAGTGTCTCCACGGGAGTGCGCAGCTTGCCGTTGAGCCGGTAGAGCTGGCCGATGCGCTCGGCCACCCGGCGCTCGCTGTTGTGCAGCTCCATGCCGCCGCGGATCTCGCCGGAGTAGACGCGGAAGAACGAGAGGTCGCCGCTCAGCGGGTCGGTGAGGGTCTTGAACACGTAGGCGACGGGTTCGCCACCATCGAGCCGCACGAGGCAGGGCATGCCGCTGGCCGTGGTCGTGGCGCCGACCGTCTGGCGGTCGTCCGGCGATGAGCCGTATTTCGCAATGAAGTCCATGAGCCGGGCCACGCCGACGTTGGTCTCGCCAGCGGTGCAGAGCAGCGGCACGAAGACCTGGTTCTGCACGGCGGGATGGATGCCGTTGCGCATCAGGTCCTCGGACAACCCGCCGTCCGCGAAGAATTTCTCGAGCAGGCCGTTGTCGCTCTCGGCCACGTGCTCGACAAGTTCCTGGTGCAGCGCGGCGACCCGATCCTTCCACGCGCCCACTGCAGGTTCCTCCTTGTATTGACCCGAGCGGTCGGCCGCGTAGCTGACGACCTCGCTGCGCAGGACATCGAGCACCTGATGGAAACCCGGGCCCGAATCGACCGGCACCTGCATGGGGAAGATCGCCGGGCCGAAGCGCGCGCGGATGTCGCCGAGGAGCCGGTCGAAGTCGACCTTTTCCTTGTCGAGCCCGTTCACGACGATGATCTTCGGGATGCCGTAGTTCGAGGCGTATTCCCACATCAGCTCGGTGCCGACGCCCACGCCGTGGACCGCATTGATGACGACGAGCGCGAAGTCGGCGACATTGAGCGCGTTGATCGCCTCGGTGCTGAAGTCCAGGTAGCCCGGCGTGTCGATGAAATTGAAACGCCGCCCCTGCCATTCGCAGTTGAGCGGCGTGCCGTGGATCGAGATGTGCCGTTGCTGCTCGCCCACGTGGTAGTCGGAAACCGTGGTGCCTTGGGCCACGGTTCCCATCCGGTGGATGGTGCCGCTGCAGCGCAGCATGGCTTCGGCGAGCGTGGTCTTGCCACAGCCCGCGTGCCCGACGAGGGCGAAGTTCCTGATGTCTCCCGCGCGTTGACCGTTCATGAGGGGGTTCTCCTTGGGGGTTGAACCGGCCTGGCCGTGGGGTCACGCCGGCGAAAGCTATGAGCTTAAAATAACCCCGATCCCCCGCCGGTAAAGCCCCATGCCGCCGCGTATCTTGGCGGAAGGTGCGCGGCGATTTACCGCTCTGATCTCGGAGGCGGGGTGTCCTCACCCCGCGGGATTGGCGCGCGCCGTGCGGGGTGAAGGCACCCCGCCTCCAGCTGGCAAAGGGCCGCTCAATACGGCCCGCGGATGTGGGCGGCCACCTCGCGCTCGTAGTAGGCGGCGAGTTGCACGTGGCGCTGGGCGCCGAGCGGGGCGAGAACGGAGGCACGGGCGTTGGCCTGGGCCTGCGTGGCGTTCCTCGCGCCGGGAATGATCGTGCTCACCGCCTCGAAATCGAGGCACCAGCGGAGCGACATCTCGGCCATCGTCAGGCCGGAGGGCACGAGCGGCTTCAGCCGGTCGGCCAGGGCCACGCCCTTTTCAAAAGGCAAGCCGGCGAAGGTCTCGCCGACATTGAAACTCTGGCCGTCGCGGTTGAAGTTGCGGTGATCGTTGGCCGGGAACTGCGTCTGCGCCGTCATGCGGCCGCTGAGCAGGCCGCTCGCGAGCGGCAGGCGGACGATGAGCGCCACGCCGTTGCGCCGCGCGGCGTCGAACAGCACATGGATCGGTTTCTGCCGGAAAATATTGAAGATGATCTGGAGCGCCGCGCAGCCGGGCTGGGCGCAGCACCAGAGCGCCTCGTCCATCGCCTCGACGCTCGCGCCGTAGGCCCTGATCTTGCCCTCGCGCTGCAGTTCGGCGAGCCAGCCGAAAAGTTCTCCGCGCATCAGCACCTCCGGCGGCACGCAATGGAACTGCGTCAGGTCGAGCGCCTCCACTCCGAGCCGGCGAAGGGAATCCTCCGTGTGGGCGCGGACCACCTCGCGGGTGAAGTTCTTCGGCCAGCCCGGGTCGCCGCGGCGGCCGAGCTTGGTGGCGATGAACACCCGATCGCGCACCTTGGCCTCCCGGACAAATTTACCCACGAGCGTCTCGCTGCGGCCGTCGCCGTAGACGTCGGCCGTGTCGAAGAAGGTCGTGCCCGCCTCGTAGGCGGCGCGCAGCGTGCCAAGGGCGGCTTCGTCGGTGACGTCGCCCCACCCGCCCCCGAGCTGCCAGGTGCCCAGGCCCACTTCGCTGACGACGCGCCCAGTCTTGCCGAAAATGCGGGTGTTCATGGGCGGGAAGGTTGAGAGATTTGCAGTCCGCCACAAGCCCGCGAGTTCAGCGGCTGAGTAGCATTGTATCTGTAGGGGAGCTCCTTGAGGGCGCCCGCGGGCGGCGTCAAGCGCCGCCCCTACAGGAGAAATACGCCCGCCTCAATTGTCCGGCGTCAGCAGGTCGCCGAGCTTGGCGGTCGCGATCCGGGTGAAGTAGGCGGTCGGGTCGGGCTTGGCGAGCGAACCGGCGATGGTGACCGGCTCCCGGGTCTTGGCGTAGCCCAGCTCGTCCCGGTTGCCGTCGAGCAGCTTGAGCTTGCCGAGGAGCTGCTCGATGTTGCCGCGGGCCGCGAGGGAAAGCGTGGCGCTGAGCGGCTGTTCGAGCAACGGCTTGTCCGCCACATAGGTCACCGTCCCCTTGCCGAGCAGCCGTAGGTCGGGAGACACGAGGCTGACGTCCGAGAGGGTCACATTGAGCGTGTCGTCGCGAACCAGCTTCACGTTGAGCTGGTCGTATTTCAGTTCCCCCAGACTCTGGGCGAGCTGGTCGACGAAGTAGGCGGAGCCGGCGACTTTCTCCGCCGCCTTGGTGACCTTCTGCTGGCCGAAGATCGAGCCGAGCACCGAGGCGCCGAGTTCGACGGCCTTCGACGTCATGGAGACCTTGCTGCTCGTGCGCTGCAGGCCGCGGAAGATGCCCTGCCGGCTGGTAAGTTCAAACGCGCCATGGGAGCGCTCAAAAGTCCGGCCCAGGGTCTCGCCCGCGCCCGTGAAATGCCCCTGCACGGTGAACAGGCCCTCCACCGTCGCGGGCTTGGCGGGCTCGAGCGCCTTGAAGAGCTTGCCGGCGTCGAACTCGTTGAGGGAGAAATCGCCTCCGAGTTCATAGGGCGTGGCGCCGGCGCCGAACTTGATTTCGCCCTTCGCGGCCAGCCGGCTCTTCTCGCCGAAAGCCGCCTCGAGTTTTTCCAGCGAAAGCCGCGCTGGCTCGATCACCACGCGTCCGGTCAGGCCGGTCATCGACCAGTCGGCGCCGCGGGTGACGGATTTAACGTCGAGGCCAAGCGAGCCGGCGAAGCGGGACCAGGCGGGCGCCGCGTCGGCCACGATCTTGGCCGCCGGGGCGACGACCGCCGGGACGGGCTCGGCCGGCGCGGCCGATCCAGCGAAAACCCCCAGCAGGGACAAGGCGTCGGCGAGCTCGACGTGCTCACCGGTCAGTTTTCCGTCGATCCCGAACACGCCGCGCGCCGGCGTGACTTCGAGAGCAAAATTCAAATCCGAGCGCTGGCCCGCGCGGTCCAGCAGCAGCGGCGCCTGCACCGACAGCCGGCCGTCGCCCTGCGCCACGGCGCGAAAGCTGAGATTCGCCACGGGCAGGCTCTGCCCGCCATCACGGGCGACCAGGCCGTTGATGGTGAGACGCGCCTCCACCTGGCTGGTGCCGCCGAGCGCGGCCCGAACCTCGCCGCTCGCGCGGCCATCGGTCACGGCTTGGGCGCCGGCAAACAGCGGCTGCGAGGAGAGCACCGGAATCTCCACGCTGAACGTCAGAGCGCCGCGCAGGCCGGTATCCGGGGCCTGCGTCGCCTCGCCCTTGAACGCGAGCAACGTCGCGCTCGTGGCGGTCTTGACCGTCACGTCGCCGGTCTGGGCCTTGAGGAGCGAGTGGCCCGTGACCTCGAACGAGGGCAACGCCTCAATACGGAGGGCCGTCAGCGCCGGCTGACCGCCCTGCGTCAGCGACACGCCGGCGAGGATGAGGGGCTTCTCGCTCCGCAGGGTCAATTTCTCGCCGTCCGCGGCGAGGACGAACTGTCCCTGCTCCACCATGCCGGCCAGGCTGGCACCGGGTTGGTTCAGGGGCAGTTGGTCGAGCGGAATGCGGCCGAGGGCCAGCCGGAGCAGATCGGTGGTTCCGCTTTGACCGGTTGAGGCCCGGCGGGTCGCGAGGTCCAGCGTGAACGGGCGCAGCGAGACGGCCTTGAGCAGGCTGAGTCCGGCACCGTCGGTGATGTCGGCCACAAAGCGGCGCAGTTCGATCTTTTCCCCAGCCAGGGTGAGATCGGTATCGCCCGCGGCCTTGATGCGACCCAGCGGCAGCCAGGGCGACAGGAGCTGCGGCAGGTCCGCGTTGTAGCTGAGCGTGACCGCGATGGCCGGACGCGCGGCGACCGGCACCGCCACCGTGGCCTGCGCCGACACCGTGTCGCCCGCGGGAGTCTTCAGGGAGAAGGCCCCGACCTTGGCGGTCAGTTCCTTGCCCGTGAGCACGGCCTCGGCGCTGAGGCTGATCGCGGCCTTGTTCAACAGCAACCGCCCCTGCTGCACCACGGACACCTCGTCGAGGTTCAGCGGCTGCACGGCGCGCAGGAGCAGGCGGTCCTGCTCGGCGGTGACCGTGAAACGGCCGGTGAGCACCCCGCCGGAAAGGTCGAAGTCGTGCACGAAAGGCCTGATCCAGGCGAGCGGCAGGCCCGTGAGGTTCAGGTCGAGCACCTGCCCCGGCCCGGAGGGCCCGACCTGCAGGTGCTTTTCCTTGAAATTCAGCTCGGCCGCACTCGAGGCATGGAGGTCGAGCACAGGCTTCTCGCCGGCCAGCTTCACATCAAGCTGGTGGAGCCGGGCGACGCCGTCCGCCTCGGCGACGTCGAACTGGGCCGACAAGCTGATTGGGCCGATCGCGCGCAGGGCCGGTTCGACCGCCTCGAGGCGGCTCGCGTCTGCATCCACCGTGCCCTGAAGACTGGCGGCCGAGGTGGCGGGATTGAAAGTGAAGCGACCCTCGCCATGCGCGTCGAAATCCGGCAGCGTGCCTTTCAAAAGGAAGGGCTGCAATTGCGCCGCCTGCGCCTTGAGCGTCCATTGGCCGGCATATTCCCTCCCACCCGCCGGCAGCGAAGCGCGGACCGTGAGGAGGTTCTCCGCCGTGCCCTTCAACAGGGTGTCTGCGCTGAGCGAGTAGTTCTCCCCGCTCGAGTCCTTCGCCAGTTCCGCGGAAATCTTCAGCTGGCTTTGGTCGGAAAGGTTGCGGCCCGCGGCCTCGATCACGGCGGTCAGGCTGACCCGCCCGAAGGTCTTCTCCGCGGTCTGGGTCGCGCGCAGGCTGACCTGCACGTTCAGCATGGCAACGTCCGCCCCGGGCTCCGGGTTCTTCAAGGCGGCCGCCAGCAGCAGCGAGCCTTCCTGGCCGGGGGCGAACTTGCCGCCGGTGATCTTGTATTCGGTCTCGATCGACGGGGAGCCCGGCAGCAGGGCGCGGCCCTCGATGCGCACGTCGTCGAGCACCAGCTCAACCGGCAGGTGCAACTGGCCGAGCAGTCCGGGCGCGGCCGCCGGTGCACCGGCGGCCGCGGCCCGGGCCTTCGTCGGGGAGAGCCGGCTGGCGTCCACCACCAGGCCCTCGGCGGTGAGCTGGTGGATTTGCAAGCGGCGGTTGAGCAGGACCTGCCAGAGGGAGTAGTCCGCATCCAGCCGGTCCAGTTTCACGTTCAGGCCGTTGCGCTGGATGGTGACGCCACGGAGCGAAAAGTGGGGCAACCCGAGTGAAATCTCCTCCACCTCGAAGTTGAAGCCGGGACTCGGAGGAAGCGCCCGGTGCAGGGCCCAGCGCTGGACGGCGGGGGTGAGGGCGACCGCCACCGCCACGGCGCAAACTACGGCGAGAATTCCCAGGGCGATGAGGAGCGGGCGGACGGACTTCATGCGGTGCGAGTAAGACACAAAAGGGTGGCAGAAGTTACGCGCGGGGCGCGAATGAAAACGGCCCGGCAGTCTTCAATCTGCCGGGCCGGGAAATCGCCCCGCGGGGGGCGCAGGCGGGTCCTACTTCGACGGATATTTGATCTCGCCGGTCGGGCGCATCTCGTCCGCCAGGCCCATCGCCCGGCGGGTCGTGGCGACCGCGACGTTGTAGCTGTAATAGGCCTGCACCTGGTTGAGGCGGGCGGTGGTCAGGTCGACCTGCGAGGTGAGGACATCGAGCTGCGTCGCCGTGCCGGCGTTGTAGCGGGCGTTGGCGAGGCGCAGGGCCTCCTCAGCCTGTTCCACGACCTTCTTGGAGGCCGCAGCGAGCTCGTTGGCCTCCTCGAAGCTGGAGATCGAGCGGCGGACGTCGACATCGACGGCCAGCTGCGTGGCGGCCAGCGAGAGCTTGGCCTGCTCGAGCAGCGAGCGGGACTGGGCAACGCGGCCGGCGGTGGCCCGGCCGTCGAAGATATTCCACTGGGACTGGAGCCCGACCGTCCAGCCGCTCACCTGGGTGCGCGGCACGCTGATCGGCGCCTCGGCCCAGGCGTAGGAACCGAACAGCGCGAGGTTCGGGTAATAATTCGCGCGGCTGACGTAGACGCCCTGTTCGGCGGCGCTTTCGAGCTTGGTCAGGCGCTGCAGGTCGGGCCGGTGCTCCCGGGCCGATTCCAGCGCGGAGCGCAGCTCGAAGGTGGCGGGAGTGAACTCCAGGGTGCCCAGGAAGTCGGGGATCTTCGTGACGTCGGAGTTCGTGCGGGTGACAAAACCGAGGGACTGCCGGAGTTCTTCGATGGCCAGGCGGTAGTCGTTGCGCGCGGTGATCAGCGGCGTCTGCGCGTTGGCCAGCGCCACCTCGGCGCGCAGGACCTCGAAGTTGGAGACCGTGCCGGCCTCATAGCGGTTCTTCACGTCCTGCAACTGGCGGCGGAGCAGCTCCACGTTCTGTTCCTGGACCTTGATCTTTTCGCGGGTGAGCAGGACGGAGAAGAAGCGCGTGCGGACATCCAGCAGTGCGTCGTTGATGACCGACTGGAGGTCCAGCACGGCGGCCTCGAGGACCAGCTTCTGGCTGTTGACCCCGGCGGTCACCCCGCCGCCGGCATACAGGATCTGCCGGGCGGTCACGCTGAAACCCCAGCTGGTGTCCTTGCCGTTGCTGCCGATCTCGGTGGCGTTGCGCTGGTAGGCGCCGGCCGCAGAGACGGTCGGGATCTCGCCGGCGCGCACCTCGAGGACGACGCCGTCCTGCTGGCGGATGCGCTCCTTCGCCTGGCGGATGGCGAAGTTGTTATCGAGCGCGAAGGCCAGCGCGTAAGGCAGGTCGAGCGAGGCCGGCACGGCAAAATCCGGGTCCGGCTTGCCGTCGTTAAGCTGGGCGACCAGCGGGGAGCCGGTAAGCGCCAGAGCGAGGCAGAGCGAGGCGAAGGGAGTGGAAACCAATTTCATAGTGCTGGAGCGGATTAATTAAGCGGGTCGCCCGTCACTTGGCGAGCACAGGTTCGGCCCGGACCACCGCGACGGGAGCGGCGGCGCGGACCTTGGAGTGATCGCGGGCGATGAGCATGTAGAACGCCGGCACCACATAGAGGGTGAAGACGGTGCCGACCGCCATGCCGACGACGAGGACCCAGCCGATGCTGTTACGGGCGGCGGCGCCGGGGCCCGTCACGAAGATCAGCATCAGGTGGCCGAAGACCGTGGCGGCCGAGGTCATGAGCACGGGACGCAGGCGGGTGGCCGCGGCGCGCCGGATGGCGTCAGCCTTGGCCACGCCCTGTTCCTGGAGCGTGTTGGCGAACTCGACGATGAGGATGCCGTTCTTCGCGATCAGGCCGACGAGCGTGATGAGGCCGATCTGCGAATAGATGTTGAGCGAGGTCTTCCACATGAAGATCGGCACCATCGCGCCGACGATCGCAAGCGGGACGGAACCGAACAGGATGATGAAGGGGTCGCGGAAGCTGTTGAACTGCGCCGCCAGCACCAGGAAGATGAGGAGGCCGGCCATGAGGAAGGCCTTCCAGAGGGCGCCGCCCTCGACGCGCAGCTGGCGGGACTGGCCGCCGTAGTCGATGGAGTAACCCGGCGGCAGGATCTCGGCAGCCTTCGCCTCGAGCTTCTTCAGCGCGTTGTCGATGCTCGGGCCGACGCCCGTGATCTTGACGGAGTTGAGCTGCTGGAAGCGGTTGAGCGTGCGCGGCTGCACGGTGTGCTTGAGCGTGGCGATCGTGGACAGCGGGATGAGCTGGCCGACCGGGCCGCGGACGTTGTAGTTGAGGAGCTGGTCGGCGTTGAGACGCTGGCCGCGCTCGACCTGCGGGATGACCCGGTAGCTCTGGCCGTCGTTGACGAAGCGGTTGACGTAGCCGCCGCCGAGCATGGAGCCAAGGTCGCGGGCGACGTCACTGAGGTTCAGGCCCATCGAGGCGACCTTGTCCTTGTCGATCTCGATCTCGACCTGCGGGAGGTCGAACTTCAGGTCGGTATCGGCGAAATAGAACGTCGGTGCACCGCCGCCGGCATTGGCTTCGGTGTTGGCGTAAAGCGCGAGCTTCTGCGCGTATTCGAGCATCTCCTTGTGGTCGGCCGTGGAACGGATCACGAACTCCACCGGGAACTGGCCGCCCGAGGGTAGCGGCTCCGGTGTCGTGACAATCACCTGCAGGCCGGGGATCGTGGCCGCCGGGGCCTGGAGCGCGTCCTGAATCTGGATGGAGGAGCGCTTCCGCTCGGACCAGGGCTTCAGGATGATGCCGGAGAAGCCGAAGCTGGAGCTGGTGAGCTGGAACGAGTTCTCATACTCGGGCACGCCCTCGAACATCTTCTGCACCTGGGCGGCGAAGAGGACGTTCTGGTCGATCGTCGACGTCGGCGAAGGCTGCAGGATGCTGAATACCACACCCTGGTCCTCCTTCGGCGCGAGCTCGTGCTGCGCGAACATGAAGAACGGGACGAGCAGCAGCGTGAGCATGAACGCCCCGGTGATGGTGACCGGGACCCAGCCGAGGCTGCGGCCGATCATCTGCTCGTAGCGGTTGCGCACACCGTCGAAGATGTGGTTGATCCGGCCGCTCAGGCCCTGGTCCTCGTGGTCGTGGTCGTTGAGGAGGTAGGCACTCATCATGGGCGACAGCGTGAGGGCGACGAAGCCGGACACCGTCACGGCGCCGGCGAGCGTCATGGCGAACTCGCGGAACAGCGCGCCGGTCAGCCCGCCCTGGAAGGCGATGGGCGCGTAGACCGCGGCCAGCGTGATGGTCATCGAGATGACGGGGCCGACGAGTTCGCGGGCGCCGAGGATGGCGGCCTCGACGGGGACCTTGCCCTCGCGGATGTGGCGCTCGATGTTCTCGACGACGACGATGGCGTCGTCGACCACGATGCCGACGGCGAGCACGATGGCCAGCAGCGTGAGCAGGTTGATGGTGAACCCGAAGGCGAACATCAGCGCGAGGGCGCCGACCAGCGAAAGCGGCATGGCGATGATCGGGATGAGCACCGAGCGCAGCGAGCCCATGAAAAGGAAGATGACCAGCATGACGATGAGCAGCGTCTCCATGAGGGTCCGCAGGATCTCCTTCAGGGCATCGTCAATGTATTTGGTGCCGTCGTAGGCGATCTTGACGTGCAGGCCGGCCGGGAGGGCGCGCTCGATCTCGGGCATGACGTCGCGCACGCGCTTGATGACCTCGACGGTGCTGTCGGTCGGCAGCACCCAGAGGCCCATGAAGGTGGCCGTCTGGCCGCCGAACTTGACCTCGGTATCGTAGTCCTCGGCGCCGAGCACCACTTCCGCCACGTCGGAGAGGCGGATGATGGTGCCGTTGCGCTCGGCCACGACGAGCTTCTTGAACTCGTCGACGTTCTTCAGGTCGGTGTTGGCCACGAGGCTGACGCTGATCATCGAGCCCTTCGTGGCGCCGACCGCCGCGAGGGCGTTGTTGGCCTGCAGGGCGCCGCGCACGTCGGCGGGGCTGAGCCCGCGGGCGGCGAGTTCCTCGGGCTTGAGCCAGACGCGCATGGCGAACACGCGGCCGCCGAGCACGTCGGCGCGCTGGATGCCCTTCACCGAGGACAGCCGCGGCTGCACCATGCGGCTCAGGTAGTCGGTGATCTGGTTCTGGTCCATCGATTCGGAGTAGAAGCTCAGATAGGCGGAGGCGAACTGGCTGTCCGCGGTCTGGACCGTGACCGACGGCGTCTCGGCCTCCGGCGGCAGCTGGCTGCGCACCTGGTCGATCTTGGAGCTGATCTGGGCGAGCGCCGCGTTCGTGTCGTAGTTGAGGCGCAGGTAGACGTTGATGTTGCTCACGCCGGAGCTGCTGGACGACTCGATGTAGTCGATGCCGTCGGCGCTGGCGATGACCCGCTCGAGCTGGGTCGTGATGTAGCCGCGGATCGTGTCGGCGCTGGCGCCGTAGTAGATGGTCGTGACGTTGACGACGGCGCTGTCGCTGCGCGGATACTGGCGGGTGTTGAGCTTCGTGTAGGACACGACGCCCACGACCAGGATGATGATGTTCACCACCAGCGCGATGACGGGCTTGCGGATGAACAGGTCGGTGAAACTTTTGGAGAGCATGGGGAATCCTCGGAGGGATGGCTCAGGTGTTGTCGGGCTTGGGCGTCGCGCTGGACGTGGGTTGGACGGCGTTGTTCACCTGGACGGCGGCGCCGTTGCGCAGCTTGAACACGCCAGCGGTGACGACCTGCTCGCCGGGCTTGACGCCATCATCGACGGCGACGAGGTCGCCGCGGGTGTCGCCGAGCTTCACGATCTGCTGGCGGACGCCGAGGTATTCGTTGCCGTCCTTGTCCTTCATCTTCTCGACGATGAAGACGGAGTTGCCGTAGGGGGCGTAGGCGACCGCGGTGGCGGGGAGCACGACGCGGGAAGTCGAGACAGGCAGGTCGATCAGCACCTGGGCGAACATGCCCGAGCGCAGCACCTCACCGGGGTTGTCGAGGGTGGCCTGCACCGAGATGTTGCGCGTCGCCGAGTCGACCTCCGAGTTGATGGCCGAGATCGTGCCCGGGAAGACGGTATTGTGGAAGGCATCGACGGTGACCGAGATCTTCTGGCCGACGGAGATGTCCGGCAGCTGGCGCTGCGGCACGCTGAAGTTGACGAAGATCGGGTTGAGCATCTGCAGCGGCATGAGGGCGCGGCCCTTCGAGATATACTGGCCGATGTTCACCAGGCGGATGCCGATGCGCCCGTCGAACGGGGCGCGCACGTGCTTCTTGTCGATCAGCGCCTGCAGGGCGGCGACGTCGGCGAGGGACTGCTTGTAGGCGGCCTCGATGGAATCGTATTCGGACTTCGCCATGGAGGTGTTCGCCAGGAGTTCCTTGGCTCGCTCCAGATTGATCCGCGCCAGCTCGCCGCGCGCCTGGGTGGAGTTCAGCTGGGCGGTTTCCACGCTGGTATCGAGCTCGACGAGCAGGTCGCCGGCCTTGACCGCGGTGCCGCTCTCGGCCGCGATCTTGACGATGGTGCCATCGGCGTCCGCGCTGACGGTGACGCCCTGCACGGGCGCCAGCGTGCCGATCGCCTGGAGGGCGGGATGCCAAGCCACCGAGGCGGCCTCGGTCGTGGTCACGGCATTGGCCGGCTGGACGTGCGGCATGGAGGCCATCTTCTGGATCTGGGCGACCTTGACGGCGCCAAGGGTCGCAACGACGACGATGAAACCGCCGAGGAGGATGAGGAACTTCTTAAACATATGTGGGGGATGTTAGGATTATATAGGAAAGGAAAATTCAGCCGACAGACGCCGCCGCGGTCTCCGGGCCGGCGGCATTCAGGTGCGCGGCCTGCCGCTGGATCTTGCCCAAGAGGCCGACCAGCGTCTTGCGTTCGGTTTCGGACAGAGGGCTCATGAGGGAAGTGATCGCTTGGAAATGGCTGGGCAGGAAATCCTGCAGGAACCGTTCCCCGGCGGCCGTCAAACGCACCGACATCATGCGCCGGTCAACGGGATCGGGCTCGCGCTTCACAAAGCCGTCGCGCTCCAAGGTATCAATGAGTCCGGTCATCGTCGCTCTGGTGACCCCGGCGGCCTCGGCCAGTTCGGCCGGTGTGCGCGGGCCGGCGACGCAGGCGTCGGCCCCCATCAGCGTGGCGACTCGCGGTTGCACGCTGCGCCAGAGCAGCATCAGCACGCCAAAGCGCCCGTGCGAGATGTTGTGCTCGCCCAGATTCCGGTCCGTCACCCCGAAAACCTCGTCGCCGGTGCGGAGCAGGTGTAAAAACGCCTCGGCCGCCGACGGATTCAGGTCGGGAAATTCCTTCGCAGCCTCAAGGAGGCATTCATAGCGAGGCAGGTCTTTGAGCAGCAGGTAAGGCATGAATAAGGCTGCTGACGGTTAGCCTCCTAACGAATTTTGCAAGGAGACTTTTGTGAAATTAGCCGAATGGCTAATACCCCGCCAAAAAGCACACAGCCGGCCCGAAGGCAGGCTGTGGAAGTCATGACTATTGAATTATTTAGAGCGAATTTGCCGCCGCGACAACCGCCTCGGCAGTGATCCCCAATTCCTTCATGGCGATGTTGCCCGGAGCGCTCAGACCAAAGCGATCGATGCCGATCACCTTGCCTTCCAAGCCCACATATTTGTGCCAGAGGGCGGTGACACCCGCCTCGATGGCGACACGTTTGCGGCAAGCGGCCGGCAGGATCGCCTCGCGGTATTCGGCAGGCTGCTGGTCGAAGCGGAAGAACGAGGGCATCGAAACGACGCGAGTGCCGGGCCCGAGCGTCTTGGCGGCAGCCACGGCCCACTGCACCTCGCTGCCGGTGGCGAGCAGGATGTGGGTCAGCGGCGCAGTTTCCTGAATGAGGATGTAACCGCCCTTCAACACGCCGGCACGGCGCTCGTGCGGCGTGCAGTCGTTCAGCATCGGCACGGCCTGACGTGAAAGCGCCAGCAGCGTGGGTCCATCCCTGCGCTCCATGGCCGCCGCGAAGGCGCCGGCGGTTTCCTCCGGATCGGCCGGACGGATGACGTCGAAATTCGGAATAACGCGGAGGCCGGAAACGGTTTCCACCGGCTGGTGCGTCGGGCCGTCCTCGCCCACGCCGACGGAATCGTGCGTGTAGATATAGACCACCGGCAGCTTGGAAAGGGCGGCGAGGCGCATCGATCCGCGCGAGTAGTCGGCGAACACGAGGAAGGTCGCGCACGAGGTGCGGAAGATCCCGTCGTAGGCCACGCCGTTGTTGATCGCGGCCATGCCGTGCTCGCGGATGCCGTAGCGGAGGTTGCGGCCGGCGCGGTTGGTTTTGTCGAAATCCTTGTCGGCGGCGATGTAGTTGAGCGTCGAGCCGTGGAGGTCGGCGCTGCCGGAGATCAGCAGCGGCAACTCGGCCGCGATGGGCTGGAGGACATCCTTGCCAGCCGCGCGCGTCGCCAGCTTGGCGTCGGCGGGGAACAGCGGGATCTTCGCCAACAGGTGCGCCGCGCTTGGGTGCTGGCCCGAGGCGTCCAGGAGCGCCGCCTTGTCCGGATGGGCCTCGCGCCAGGCGGCGAAGGCCTTCTTCCACTTGTTGGCGCTGCGCTTGAGCCGCTTCTTGTGGTCGGCGAAATAGGCGCGGACCTGCTCGCTCACGTAGAAATGCTGGTCGGCCGGCAGGCCTAGCCCCTTGCGGGCGCCGTCGGAGAACTTCGCCCCACCCTCGCCGTGGCCCTTCGAGGTGCCCTGCACTTCCGGGATGCCCTTGCCGATGATCGTCTTCGCGATGATGAGCTGCGGTTTGCCGCTCTTCGCCTTCTTGGCCTTGTTGATCGCCTTGTTGATCGCCTCGAGGTCGTGGCCGTTGACGAGGGTCTGCACGTCCCAGCCGATGGCCTTGAAGCGCCCGGCGGTGTTCTCGCTCTGCGTCTTGTCCGCCATCGCGTCGAGCGTCACGTCGTTGGAGTCGTAGATCAGGATGAGGTTGTCGAGGCCCTGGTGGCCGGCGAACTCGACCGCCTCCATCGCCACGCCTTCCTGCATGCAGCCGTCGCCGGCGAGGCAGAGGACGTGGTGGTTGAAGATCTCGTGGCCGGGCGCGTTGAAGCGCGCCGCCGCCATCTGGCCGGACATGGCGAGGCCGACGGCGTTGCCGATGCCCTGGCCGAGCGGGCCGGTGGTGCACTCGACGCCGGGCGTCTCGTGAAACTCCGGGTGACCGGGCGTCTTGCTGTGCAGCACGCGGAAGTTGCTCACGTCCTCGATGGACAGGTCGTAACCGCTCAGGTGGAGCCAGGAGTAGAGGAACATGGAGCCGTGGCCGGCGGAGAGGACGAAGCGGTCGCGGTTGAGCCAGCGCGGCTCGTCGGGGTTGTGCACCAGAGCGTGCCCGTAGAGGACGGCGCCGATCTCGGCGGCCCCGAGCGGCAGGCCGAGGTGGCCGGAGGAGCATTTATGGACGGCATCGATGGCGAGGCCGCGGGCCTGGTTGGCAGCTTGGGCAAGAATCTCAGTCTGGAGTTTCATGATGAAAGTGGGGCGCGATGGCGCGAAGTTCCAGTTTCGCCGCGTTCGCCCGGGGTGCAAAGCCCAATTTTTGGCATAAAAAACCCGCGGCCCCATGGGATCGCGGTCCGGAATCCGCGCACAAAAAAAGCGAACCTTGCGGTTCGCTTTTCGAAACTGACCGGGCTCGGAAGCTCAGGCCTTGACCGGCTTCTCGTAGACCTTCTCCTTGACGGCCATGGCGGCCTTGCCGGAACGGTCGCGGAGATAATAGAGGCGGGCCTTGCCGGGCTTGGAATCCTTCTCGACCTCGATCTTCTCGAGGTTCGGGGAGTTCACCGGGAACACGCGCTCGACACCCTCGCCGTAGCTGATGCGGCGGACGGTGAAGTTCTCGTGGATGCCGCTGCCCTTGTGGGCGATCACGACGCCGGCGAAAATCTGGACGCGCTCCTTGTCACCCTCGCGGACCTTGGTGTGCACGCGGACACCGTCGCCGACTTTAAACGGCGCAACTTTATGTTTCACCTGATGGGCGGTGATTTCTTGGATGATGGGATTCATGGCTGGTTATTTGAGTAAATCGGGTCGGACTTGCTGTGTTTTCCCCAACTGCTGCGCGTGCCGCCACTTCTCGATTTCGCCGTGGTTGCCCGAGAGGAGCACTTCCGGCACGGACATGCCGCGGTAAACGGCGGGACGCGTGTATTGAGGAAAGTCGAGCAACTTGCTGGTGAAACTTTCCGTCGTCAACGACTTTTCTTCTCCGAGCACGCCGGGAATGAAACGGGCCAACGCATCGATCAAAACCGCCGCCGCAAGTGTGCCGTTGGTAAGCACATAATCCCCGATGCTGATCTCCTGATCGATGACTTTTTCGCGGATCCGCTGGTCGATGCCCTCGTAATGCCCGCTCAACATCACCAAATGCTCCTGCTGCGACAGCTCCAGCGCGAGGGCCGGCGAGAGCGGCGTGCCGTCGGGCGTGAGGTAGATGCGCCGGCAACCGGGCGTCTGCAGCTGCTCGATCGCGTCGAAGACCGGCTCGCACTTCATCACCATGCCGGCCCCGCCGCCGAACGGGCGGTCGTCGGTCGTGTGGTGCTTGTCCTTCGTCCAGTCGCGCAGGTTGTGAACGCGGATCTCGAGGAGCTTCGCCTCCTGCGCGCGGCCGAGCATGCTCTCGGACAGGAACCCGTCGAGCATGGGCGGAAAGAGCGTCAGGACGTCGATGCGCATGGGGTTCTAGTTCACCACGAAGGACACGGAGGTCACGAAGATTTCGGAAATGAAAAAGCCCCGGTTTGCACCGAGGCTGAGTGGAAGATGGCAAATCTTCGTGTTCTTCGCGACCTTCGTGGTTAAACCACTCAGGCCGTCGGGGCGGCGGCCGGGACGGCGCGCTTGGCGCGCTTGATCATCGAGTGCATGGTCGCGGTGGGCTTGGCGCCCTTCGAAACCCAGTAGTCGACGCGGTCGAGCTTGATGGTGAGGGTGTTGCCCTTGGCGCGGGGATTGTAGGAGCCGATCTGCTCGACGGCGTCGCCATCGCGGCGGGAACGCTCCTCGGCTACGACGACGCGATAGTGCGGTTCGTTCTTGGTGCCGACGCGGGAAAGACGGATTTTGAGTGCCATTTGATGTGTCTGGTTGCTTAAAAGATAGCGGTAGTCGTTTGGAAAAGGGTGAGAATGCACGGGACAAGTTTGCCCTTGTCAAGCCCCCAGTGTCCCCGCTGCATTCGACCCTTTAACCCACCCAATTTATGCTCAAAGCCGGCATCGTCGGACTCCCCAATGTGGGTAAATCCACCCTCTTCAACGCCCTCACCCGCTCCCGCAAGGCCGAGGCCGCCAACTACCCGTTCTGCACCATCGACCCGAATGTCGGCGTCGTGATCGTGCCCGACGAACGCGCTTACGTGTTGAAGGCCATCGCGAAGACCAACGTCGTCGTGCCGGCCGCCATTGAGTTTGTCGACATCGCCGGCCTCGTGGCCGGAGCCAGCAAGGGCGAGGGCCTGGGCAACCAGTTCCTCGCCACCATCCGGGAGGTCGACGCCATCGTCCAGGTCGTCCGCTGCTTCGAGGATTCCGATATCATCCACACGATGGGCAGCGTCGACCCGGTCCGCGACATCGAGGTCATCACCACCGAGCTCGTCCTCGCCGACCTCGACGCGGTCGCCAAGCGCATGACCAAGACGCAAAAGGCCGCGAAGGCCGGAGACAAGGAGGCGATCATCGAGCTCGCGCTCCTCCACAAACTCGAGCCCCACCTCAACGCCGGCAAGACGGCCAACACCCTCGTCGCCACGCCGGAGGAAGTCGCGCTGATGAAGCTTTTCCAGCTCCTCACCGCGAAGCCCGTGCTTTTCGCCTGCAACGTCGCCGAGTCCGACCTCGCGACCGCCGAGCAGAATCCGTTCGTCATGAAAGTCGCGGAGTATGTCCGCACGCACCACGACGCCGCCTACGTGCCGATCAGCGCGCGCATCGAGGCCGAGCTCATCGACCTGCCACCCGAGGAGGCGAAGGCTTTCCTCAAGGATCTCGGCGTCGACGACTCCGGCGTTTCCTCCCTCATCAAGGGCACCTACGACCTGCTCGGCCTCATGACTTATTTCACCGCCGGCGAAAAAGAGGTTCGTTGCTGGACGATCAAGAAGGGCTGGAAGGCCCCGCAGGCCGCCGGTGTCATCCACACCGATTTCGAGAAAGGCTTCATCAAAGCCGAGGTCGTTTCATACGAGGACCTCACCCGTCTCGGCAGCGTCGCCGCCGCCCGCGACGCCGGCAAATACCGCCTCGAGGGCAAGGAATACGTCTTTCACGACGGCGACGTGGCCCTCTTCCGGTTCAATAACTGAGCGGTTTGCCTCGCGGCGCCCGGCGGCAGAGTTGTATCAGGTTGCCCGGCTTCAGGATGGGATTCACTGAAAGTGGCCTAATAAGAGGCTGGTCTGCATTATTATGCCCATAAATAGGAGTTTTACCCTATCTTTTGCTAGGGCCGTGGTTACTCTGTGCCGATATATAGGTTCACACGAACTCTCGTTCGATGCCGAAAGCGACCAAACTCCGCCGAAATAAAGCGGCTTCAACCCACTGCTTGAAGCCCGGCTTACTGCTGGTCGGATTGTTCCTGCTGTGCGTCCCGCGGCTAGCGGCGCAAACGCTTTACTGGGACACGAACGGATCAACCGCCGGCGCCGGCTCCGCGCCATCCGCCACCTGGTCGACCGGCACCTCCTCGTGGACCTCCAATTCCGCGGGCACCAGCGGCTCCATTGTCAACTGGACCAACGGACGCGACGCCGTGTTCAGCGCCGGCACCGACGCCACGGGTTCCTATACCGTAACGGTTTCCGGCACGGTCGGAGTTTCGAGCGTCACCGTCGAGGAGGGCTCCCCGACCTTCACCGGCGGGACGATCAATTTCTCGGACAGCTCGCCTGACTTCGTCGTCGCTTCCGGCCTGACCGCGACCGTCGGCAGCGTCATCTCGGGTTCCAACGGCGTGACCAAAAGCGGCGACGGTCTGCTGGTGTTCAACGGCTCAACGAAAACCTACACCGGCACGACGACGATCACCGCCGGCACGCTCCGTCTCGACAGTAGCAATGTCATCGCCAGCACCTCCGCGCTGAACGTCGGCGCCGGCGGCACCTTCGAGCTCAACTGGAGCGTCAACCAGACGCTCGGCTCCCTCGCCGGTTCCGGCTCGGTCAACATCCGCGGGAACACCCTCACGGTGGGCGACAGCACCAGCACCACCTTCTCCGGCGTGCTCTCCGACAGCGGCTCCTACGGCACACTCGTCAAGCAGGGCTCCGGCACGCTGACTCTCTCGGGCGCCAATACCTATACCGGCCCCACCACGATCAATGCGGGGGCCCTCGTGGTCGCGAACAGCTCCGCGCTCGGCACGTCCACCTACGGCAACACCGTGGCCAGCGGTGCTGCGCTGCAGTTTCAGGGCAACGTCACGCTCACCGAGGGCGAGTTTAGCGTCGCCGGCACCGGCGTCGGCGGCACCGGCGCCCTGCGCAATATCAGCGGCAACAACACCCTCGCCGCCGCGGTGGATCTCGCCGGCGACACCACCGTGACTTCCACGGCCGGTTCCCTCACCGTGTCGGGCCAGGTCAACGTCGGCTCCAGCAGCACGCTCACCGTCGCGGGCGCGGGCAACACGGAGTTCAGCGGGGCCATCACCAACAGCAGCAACATCACGCAGTCCGGCACGGGCACCCTCACCTTCTCCGGCTCGAGCGCGAATTCATTCAGCGGCGCCCTCACGATCAATTCCGGCACCGTCGTCTTCAACAAGACCGCCGGCACCGACGCCTTCACCGGCAGCGCGCTGACGGTCGGCGACGGCGTCGGTGCCGCTTCCTCCGCGGTGCTGCGTCTCGGGGCCTCCAACCAGATCGCCGACTACGCGGGCACCCTCACGGTCAAGTCCGACGGGCTCTTCGACCTGAACAACAACAGCGAGGCCGTGAATATCATCGCCGGGACGGGCCAGATCGCCCTCGGTTCCTCCGGCTCGCTCACGGTCGGGGTGAATTCGGGTTCCTCCTCCTTCGGTGGCACGATCACCGGCACCGGCACGCTCATCAAGGCCGGCTCCGGCACCCTCGCCCTCCAGAGCGCCCTCGTGCTCTCGGGCGAACTCCAGCTCAACGGCGGCACGCTGGCGCTCGGCGGATACAACCTCACCGTCGCCACGCTCCACATCACGGGCAACAGCACCATCGATTTCGCCGGCGGCAGCTCCACGCTGAACGCGACCAACTTCATCATCGATGCGGGCGTCACCCTCACGATCGCCAATTGGACGGCCGCCGCCGACTATTTCTACGCGCAAAACTGGAGCGGCGCCACCGCCGGCGTCCGCGGCGCGGCGCCGATGAACCAGGTCACCTTCTCCGGCTTCACCGCCGCCCAGACCCAGTGGCAGAGCTTCGACCACCAGGTCACCCCCGTGCCCGAGCCCTCGGCCTACGGGGCCCTCCTGCTGGCCGGTACCGTGTGGCTCGTCCGCCGTCGCCGCGCTGCCGCCTAGGAAACCCTAACCGGGATTGCCAGCGGGCGTCCCGGCCCTCACGTTGGCGCTCCGCCATGGTCCCTCCCGCCCCCGGTTCCACCCCGCCCGACTCCGGCCCCGCCGCGCTCGATTCCGAGATCCTGCGCGTGCTCATGGAGACCATCCCGGACCGCATCTATTTCAAGGATCTCCAGAGCCGCTTCGTCCGGGTCAACCGGGCCTTCGTCGCCTGGCACGGCATCGCGTCGCCCGAGGAGGTCATCGGCAAGACCGACTTCGACCTCTTCGCCGCCGTCCACGCCGAGATCGCCTTCGCCGAGGAGCAGGAGATCATCCGCACCGGGCAGCCGATGATCGCCAAGGTGGAGCGCCTGACCCGACGCGACGGCACCGTCGCCTGGGGCTCCGCCACGAAGCTCGCCTGGCGCGACAGCGACGGCCGCATCATCGGCACCTTCGGCCTGACGCGCGACGCCACCGCCACGAAGCAGGCAGAGGAAAACCTGACCGAGGAGCGCAACCTCCTCCGCACGATCATCGACCACCTGCCCGCCCGCATCTTCGTCAAGGACACCGCCTCGCGCTACATCCTCAACAACCAGGCGCACCTCGACCTGCTCGGCGTCCGCACCCAGGCCGAGGCCCTCCAGCGCACCACCCTCGATTTCTTCCCCACCGAGCGCGGGCGCCAGGCCATCGCCGACGATCACCAGGTGCTGAACGGCGGCGAACCGATCCTCGGCCAGGAGAAATCCGACTTCGGCGCCGAAGGCCACGAGCACTGGTCGCTCACGACCAAGGTCCCGCTGCGCGACCTGCGCGCGCGCATCACCGGGCTCGTCGGCATCAGCTACGACATCACCCGGCGCAAGCAGACCGAAAAGGAACTGCAGCGGCGCACCGATGAGATGGAGACCGACCTGCGCATGGCGCGGCAGATCCAGGAGGCGTTTTTCCCGCGCGACTTCCCGGTGTTTCCCGCCGGCGTGCCGCTCGAGGCGAGCGAACTCCGCTTCGCCTACCGCTACCTGCCCGCGGCGACGCTCGGCGGCGACTTCTTCGACATCGTCCGCCTGTCCGACACGCAGTGCGGCGTCCTCGTCTGCGACGTCATGGGCCACGGCGTCCGCGCCGGCCTGCTCACCGCGCTCATCCGCGGGGTCGCCGAGGAGTTCGCCCCGCGCGCCGCGCACCCCGCGCTGCTCCTGGCCGAGATCAACCACAGCCTGATGCCGGTGATGCACCAGACCGGCCAGCCCGTGTTCGCCACCGCCTTCTACGCGATCATCGACACGGCCGCCGCCACGCTGTGCTTCGCCAACGCCGGCCATCCGCCGCCCCTGCTGCGCCGCGGCGGCCAGGCGATCGCCGAGTCCCTCGCTCTCGCCGACCCGGAGCCGGCCGCGGGCATCATCGAGGAGTTCGCCTATTCCAGCCGCACGGTGCCCTTCAGCCCCGGTGACACGTTGCTGGCCTACACCGACGGCTTCATCGAGGCCGGCAATCCCGCCGGCGCGATGTTTGGTGAAGCCGGGCTGCGCCGCGTGCTCGAGGGCACCGCGCAGCCCGCCGGCGCGGACCTGCTCGAGGCCCTGGTGCAGGCGGTGCTCGATTTCACTGGCCGCCGCGATTTCGACGACGACCTCTGCGCGGTCACGGTCGACTCGACCGGCCAGTCCTGCGCGCTGCGGCCGGAACCCACCTACGAGATCTAGGCCGAGTCTAGTGTGTCGCGCCGCCGGCGAGACGTCGGTCACGCTTCACCCGGACGGCAGTTTCTATGGCGAGGACAATTCCTTCCGTCATCTTCTCCAGCGGCAGGCTCGGCTGCCCGGCCTTGGCCTGCTCGGGCAGGAACGGCACGTGGATAAAGCCGCCGCGGATGCCCGTCCGCTTCCCCAATTCGTGCATCAGCCCGTAGAAGACATGATTGCAGACGAAAGTCCCCGCCGTCTGCGATACGCTGGCTGGAATCCCGCGAACGTGCAGTCCGCCGACGATCGCCTTGATTGGGAGCGTCGACCAATAGGCAGCCGGGCCCTTGGTCGCGATCGCCCGGTCCACCGGCTGCCGGCCCGCGTTGTCCGCGATGCGCGCGTCGTCGACGTTGATCGCCACCCGCTCCGGCGTGATGTCCGCCCGGCCGCCGGCCTGCCCCACGCAGATGACCAGCACCGGCTTGACCGACCGGATCTGCTTTTTCAGTTCCATGACCGCCGCGCCGAACACGCAGGGCAGCAGCGCACCCACGACCTCGTGGCCGGCCACGGCGGTGCCATGCAGCAGCCGCGCAATCTCCGCCGAGGGATTGACCGACTCGCCCCCAAACGGCTCGAAGCCCGTCAGCAGGACCTTCCGCGTTTCCGCTGCTCCGCGCTTCCGCGGTTTCTTCCGGGTGGGTTTCTTCATGGTCAGAATCGGTAGACGGCCAGATACATGATGAGCAGGTTGGCCGTAAAGATCGCCAGCGCGATGGGAACCTGCGCCTTCACCACGGCGTTTTTGTCCTTCAGGTCGAGCAGCATCGCGGGGACCACGTTGAAGTTCGCCGCCATGGGCGTCATCAGGGTCCCGCAATAGCCGGCGAGCATGCCAAGGCCGGCCATGATCGCCGGGTTGCCATGATGCTGTTGCACGATGAGAGGCAGCCCGATGCCGCCCGTGATGACCGCAAAGGCGGCGAAGGCGTTCCCCATGCACATCGTGAAGAGCAGCATGCCGCCGCAATAGGCCGCCACCGCCACGAAGGGAATCTGTGTGGGCAACGCCTGAGTGACGAGGTCGGCCACCACCTTGCCGACGCCCGCCGTGGCAAAGATGCCGCCGAGCGCCGCGAGCATCTGCGGCAGGATCAGCGCCCAGCCGATTGCCTGCAGCAGCCGGCTGCCCTCCACCGCCGGTGAGATTGCCGGAGCCCCGGTGGTGCGCAAGGCCACGGCGGTAGCCAGCAGCGCGCCGCAGCCGAGCACGATCAGGGTCGCCTGCTTGAGCTCGAGCCACTCGAAATAATCGCCCGGCAGGAAACGCAGCAGCAGGGTCCCGACCACGGCCGTCAACGGGACCAGCAGCGCCGGCCAGAAGAGCCTGTTGCCCAGCCGTTCCGCGGAGGCCTCGCGCTCCGCCCGGCTCGGGGTCTTGTCGTCCGCGCGCTGCACCTGGCGCAGCGCCGCGAGCGCAACCATGCCGAGCACGAGATAACCGACCACCCGCGGCGGCAGAACCTTGCCCAACAGGTAGGTGGTGGCGAGCAGGCCCCAGAACAGAGCCGTGCCCCAGCGTTTGCCGTGCCGCCGGTCCAGCGCGCTGCGCACCGCGATCAGGGCGAACATCGCCCCGATCAGCGCGTAGAAAATCTCCACCGTGATGAACGGCTTCATTTCGCCCCCTCCCCGGTCGCCACTTCTCGCGGCTCCGCGGCCTCGCGCGCGATGCGCCGGTCGAGCACCCGCATGCGCCAGACCATGACGCCGAACGCCACCAGCGCGGTCGGGATGCCCCACAGCGCCATGCCCCACACGCTGACGTTCAATCCGAGCGCGTCGAAGAATCCCCGCATCAGCAGGATCGCGCCGACCGCGATGAATACGTCCTCGCCGAAAAAATTGCCGACGTTCTCGCCCGCGGCCGCGTGCGCCCGGATGGCCTGGACCGTCTTCTCCGGGAGTTCGCCGTGCTGCGCATGCGCCGCCGCCTCCGCCATCGGCGCGATCAGCGGGCGCACCGCCTCGGCATGCCCGCCGATCCGGATCCCGATCGCGATCGCCATCTGGCGCACCGCCGTGTAGAGCAGGATCACCCGTCCGGCGGTCGCGGACTTCGTCCGCCGGATAAGCGTCTCGGCGCGCTCCTGCAGCCCGTGCCGCTCGAGCAGGCCGATGAGCGGCACCATCAGCACGATGGGCAGGGTCATGTAGCGGTTCTCGACGAAATATTTCCCGAACAGCTCCATGATCTCGTTGAACGACATCCCGGACACCAACCCGGTGACGATGCCCGCCGCCATCACCACGAGCAGCGTGTTGAACCGGAGCGCGAAGCCCACCGCGACCACGAGGATGCCGATGAGCTTGATCATGCGCCGAGCGCCTTGAGCTCCACCTGAACCTTCTTCAGCTCGGAGCGCAGCCGCATCGCGAAGAACACCGCGTTCGGCCCGTCGCCGTGCAGGCAGACCGTCTCGGCCTTGATCGGCACGAGGCTGCCGTCCGTCGCGCGCACCACGCCGTCGGCCACCATCTGGCGGACCTGCCCGACCGCCGCGGCGGCCTCCGCGATCATCGCGCCGGGATCGGCGCGCGGCGTCAGCGAGCCGTCCGCCCCGTAGGTCCGGTCGGCGAAGACCTCGTTCGCCACGCGCAGCCCGGCGGCTTGGCCGGCGGCGATGAGCCTGCTGCCGGACAACCCGAAGAGGATGAGGTCCCGCCCCGCCTCGCGCACCGCGCCGGCCACCGCCTCCGCCAGCGCCGCGTCGCGCGCCGCCAGGTTGTAGAGCGCGCCGTGGGGCTTCACGTGGACCACCTTCGCGCCGCACTGCTTCGCGATGATCTGGAGCAACCGCGTCTGCGTGAGCACCAGCAGGTGCACCTCGGCGGGCGTGACCGGCATTTCCGTGCGACCGAAATTAGCGCGGTCGTCCAGGCTCGGGTGCGCGCCGATCGCCACCCCGTGCCGAAGCGCCAGCTCGACGGTCGCGCGCATCGTGCCGCCGTCGCCGGCGTGGAGGCCGCAGGCGATGTTGGCGGAGGTGATCAGCGGCATCAGCTCGGCGTCGTGGCCGGCGCCTTCGCCGAGATCGCAGTTGAGGTCGATGCGCGGCATCGGGGGATCAGCCGGTCAGCCGGGCCAGGCCCAGGCGCGCCCGGTTGAGGTCGTGCTCGCGCGCCAGATGGAGCGCGTGCGCCGCCGCCAGCGGGATTTCCTCGAACCTCACCGTGTCGCCCGGTTGCAGCTGGGTGAAGCGCCGGAGGTCGACCGCGACGACCGCCGCCAGCCGCGGGTAGCCGCCGACGGACTGCCGGCTGGGCAGCAGGACGATCGGCTTGCCGGCGGGCGGCACCTGCACGACGCCGGCGTTGACCGACGAGGAAATCATTTCGCGCGGTTTCTCGAGCGCCAGCTCCGGCCCGTCCAGCCGCACGCCCATGCGGTCCGCCTCGCGGGTCGCCTTCCACGTCGTGCGGAAGAACGCGAGCTGCGCCTCCACCGTGAACCAGTCCCACTCGGGTCCGCGCAACGCGCGCACGACGCCGGCCGGCGCGGGCCGGCCCATCGTGTCGGGCCGCACGGTCCAGGCCGTCGCGCGCCTTGCCCCGGCCTGCAGCGACGCAAGGATCCGTTGCGCCCACTCCGAGGCCCGACCGGTGGCGAGATTGTCGTCCGCGGCCAGCGGCCGGCCCTGGTGCCCGCCGATGCCGGCGCGCCGGTAGGTGCTGCGACTGCCCATCACAAGCGGCACGTCGATACCGCCCGCTACCGCCAGCCAGGCGCGCAATCCGCTGCGGGCGAAACCGAAGCTGACCGTCTCGCCCGCGGCGACGCGCACCGCGCGGTCGCGCGGAAACGATTCGCCCCCTATCTTCGCATCAAAGTCCGCCCCGCACCACGCCACGATCATGTCCCGGGCGAAGCGCAGGTCCGGTCCGGTCTGCGCCAGCTCGAGCACGGCCGCACCCTCGTCGTTGCCGACGATCAGATTGGCCGCGCGGGCCGCGAAGGCGTCGAGCGCGCCGCCGACCACGATGCCGTATTGCTGGTAGCCCGGGCGGCCGAGGTCCTGCACGGTCGTGAGCAGGCCGGGTTTGAGCACGCGGATCACCTGGCTTCCTCCAGTTTCGCGAATTCCTCGCGCGTGATCGCCTTGAACTTCACGCGGTCGCCGGCGCGCAGCAGCACGGGCGGTTCCTCGCCAGGACGGAAAAGTTTCATCGGCGTCCGTCCGATCAGGTTCCAGCCACCGGGTGTGGCCAGCGGATAGATGCCGGTCTGCTCCCCGCCGATGCCGACGGACCCGGGCGGCACGGCCATGCGCGGTTTCGCGTGGCGCGGCGTCCGCAATTCCTTCGGCAGGCCGCCGAGATACGGGAAGCCGGGCGCGAAGCCGACGAGGTAGACGAGATACTCGGGCTTCGCGTGGCGCTTGACGACTTCCTCCGGCGTGAGCTTCGCCTGCTTCGCGACGAGACCGAGATCGGGCCCGAACTCCGCGTCGTAGCAGACCGGGATCTCGACGGTGCGGCTCTTGAATTTTTCCGACTTGGGCGGGTCCTTGATCCGTTCGCGCAGCTTCACGCCGAGCCAGTCCGCGATGTCACCCTCGGGTGCCCCCGCCCGCACCGCGGCCAAGGGGTCGTAGAACGCCGTCACCGTCGTGTAGGCCGGCACGAGTTCCGTCACGCCCGGCAGCGGCGCGGCGGCGAGTGCGCGCCAGACCTTCTGCACGCGCAGGTGCGTAGACTCGTCAATGACGTCGCCCAGTTCCAGCACCAGCGCGTTGTCGCCCAAGGGCGTGATCTGCATCACCCATGCCTAAGAACTGCCGGGCGCTTGGCAGTCAAAATCTTGCACGGGACGCCTATTTGTAGGCCGGGCTTTATGCCCGACCTCATGGCACCCTTGTCAGCCATGAAGCCCGGCCCACACCACACGCCCTTATCCCGCTCCGTGCGGCTCCTCATAGCTTCCAGATTGGGTTGCGGTCGGCCGGGCTTTGCTAGAGTCAATGTCCGACATGTCTCCACGCCTGACTGCCCTTGTCCCCGGCCTCCTGCTGCTCCTGTGCGGCTGCCGGGATCGTGAAATCACCTCGTATCGCGCCCCCAAGGACCCCGCGGTGGCCCCGGTCGCACCCAACGCGGGCATGGCGGACACCAACAGCCTGCCCGACGGCCACCCGCCCGTCGGCCCCGTCGCGACCCCGGGTGCGGCCGCCGGCGCAGGCACCATGGTCGGCACGGCCGTGCCGACCGGCAGCGACAGCCTGACCTGGACCGCCCCCGCCGGGTGGACCGCCATGCCGGACCGCCCGATGCGCAAGGCCACCTTCGCCGTCAAGGACGCCACCGGCGCGGCCGCCGACCTCTCCATCACCGCCTTCCCGGGCGACACGGGCGGCCTCCTCGCCAACCTCAACCGCTGGCGCGGCCAGATCGGCCTCCCTCCGCTCAACGAGGCGCAGCTGCCGGCCAGCGTCGAGCACCTCGAGGCCAACGGTCTCCAGTTCGACGTCGCCGACTTTGCCGGCACGGCCAACGGCGCCCCGACGCGCATCGTCGGCGCCATCGTGCCGAAGGACGGCGAGACCTGGTTCTTCAAGCTCATGGGGCCCGACGCCCTCGTCGCCGCGCAGAAGCCCGCCTTCCTCGACTTCCTCCGCACCATCCGGAGCCGCTGAACCATGACACCTCTCGTCCGCCAGTTCCGCGATTTCTTCGTCTCGCTCAAGCTCACCGTCGCGCTGCTCGTGTTGTCGCTCGTGCTGATCTTCTGGGCGACGCTTGCCCAGGTGCAGCTGGGCGTCTGGGGCGTGCAGGAGAAGTTCTTCCACGCCTTCTTCGTCCTCGACAAGCTCCCGGGCACCGACGTGCCGGTGCCGGTCTTCCCAGGCGGCTACTTCATCGGCGGGCTGCTGCTCATCAACCTCGTCGCCGCGCACATCTACCGTTTCCGCCTCGAGTGGCGCAAGGCCGGCATCCAGCTCACCCACGCCGGCCTCATCCTCCTGCTCATCGGCGAACTCTGCAGCGGCCTGTTCCAGGTCGAGAGCCAGCTGCGCCTCGATATCGGCGAGACCAAGAACTATTCCGAAAGCTACCGCGTCGCCGAACTCGTGGTGCTCGACACCACCGACCCGAAGTTCAACGAGGTCGTCTCCATCCCCGAGGCGGTTCTCGCCGATGGCGGGATCGTCCAGCACCCCAAGCTCCCCTTCCGCGTCCGCATCCGCGACTTTTATCCGAACGCCATGCTCCAGATGCGCGCCGAGGCGCCGAACGCTGCGCCCCCCGCCGCCACCACCGGCATCGGCCCGCGCGTCGCGGTCACCCCGTTGCGCCTCACCTACAAGCCGGACGAGCGCAACGAGCCGGCGGCCGACGTCGAACTCGTGGGCACCGAGGGCCCGCTCGGCACCTGGCTGGTTTCGACTCTGCTCGGCAACCCGCAGGGCTTCAGCTATGGCGGGAAGACCTGGGAGGTCGCCCTGCGCTTCCGCCGCTACTACAAGCCCTACTCCGTCACGCTCATCAATTTCACCCACGAGAAATATGCGGGCACCGACATCCCGAAGAACTTCGCCAGCCGCGTCCGCCTGAAGACGGAGGACGGCCGCGAGGACCGCGAGGTGCTCATCTACATGAACAACCCGCTGCGCCACGACGGGCTCACCTTCTACCAAAGCGGCTTCGCCAACGAGGACCGCACGACGATCCTCCAGGTCGTCCGCAACCCCGGCTGGCTGCTGCCCTACATCTCCTGCATCGTGATGACGCTCGGCCTGGTCCTGCAGTTCGGCATCCACCTCCTCGGCTTCATCCGCAAACGCAGCGCCGCCGCCTGAATTCTTACACCAAGGTCGCAAAGATCGCTGAGCAATGCACCCCAATTATCTCAAAGCCCACGCGCTGTCTGCCAAGGTCATTGGTGCGGCCATTGAGGTGCACCGGCACAAGGGCCCCGGTCTCATGGAAAGCATCTATGAGCGCTGCCTGATGCATGAACTCCAGTTACAGGGCGTTGCTTCCTCCAATCAGCTGCCGGTCCCAATCGAATATAAGGGCCTCGTTTTCGAGGAATCACTCCGCTTGGACGTCTTCGTCGAGGGATGCGTCATCGTTGAAAACAAAGTCGTCGAAACGATTCTCCCGATCCACAAGGCCCAGCTCCTATCCTATATGAAGCTCCTGAATGCTCCGCTCGGGCTCCTCATCAACTACCACGAGCCCTTGCTGAAAAATGGCATCACCCGCCTGATCCTGCCCGGTGCGGATCAACCCTGAATCCTTTGCTCTCTTTGCGTCCCTGGTGTAAAACATGAAACGCCTCCTCCCTCTTCTCGCTCTCCTCCTCGCCGTCGGCTACGTCGCCTCCTCGTTGCGGCCGGCACCCGCGGTCACGACCGACTTCGACCTCGCGGGCTTCGGCCGGCTGCCCGTCCTCGTCAACGGCCGCATCAAGCCCCTCGACACCGTCGCCCGCACCTCCCTCCTCGTCCTCCAGGGCCGCCAGCGCGTCAGCGACCCGACCAACCCCGAGCCCTTCGTCGCCTCGCCGACCGAGTGGCTCCTCCAGGTCATGTTCGAGCCGGCCAAGGCCGACACCTACCCGACCTTCCGCATCAGCAGCGCCGACGCCCCCGATCTGCTCGCGCTCATGGGCATCACCGAGGACATGGTGAAGATCAACTACGACAGCGCCGTGCTGCGCACGCTCGCGATCTTCGACTTCGTGCCCAAGACCCGCACCCGCTTCTCCTACAAGCAGCTCGAACCCAAGCTCGACGAACTCGACCGCCAGGCCCAGCTGGCCGAGCCCGTGGAGGAACAGCTGCGCACGCCGTTCCAGAAACAGGTCATCCGCCTCCGCGACACCGTCCTCCTCTACCAGCGCCTCAAGCACAGCGTCCAGGCGCCCGACGCGCCGGATTTCCTCAGTGAGCTCACCCAGTTCCAGAAGGCGCTGCCCGCCGGCGTCGAGGCCGTCCGCGCGCGGCAGAAAGGCGAGGCGCACGACGCCGACGCCTTCAAGGCCATGATCGCGATGGCCGAGCGCTACGACTACATGGCCAAGATGAGCTACCTGCTCGCCGTCCCGCCGTCCGCCGACGAGGCCAACCCCACCGCGTGGAAGACCACCGGCCAGGCGCTGCTCGAGACCTTTTCCACCGGCTCCATCAACCCCAACGTCATGGCCTACGCCGCCCTCGGCCATGCCTGGCGCGCCCACCAGCCGTCGCAGTTCAACGAGATCGTCCGCCTCTACCGCGAGCAGCTCTCCCGCCGCTACACCCCACAGCTGGCAAAGAGCGACATCGAGGTGCGCTTCAACGCCGCCGAGCCGTTCTACAAGAGCATCGTGCTCTACGCCGCCGCGTTCTTCCTCGCGGTCTTCTCCTGGCTCAAGTGGCCGGAGGTCCTCGGCCGGTCCGCCTTCTATCTGGTGCTCGTCGCCTGGATCGTCACCACCGTCGGCATCGGCACGCGCATGTGGCTCGAGGGCCGCCCGCCGGTCACCAACCTCTATTCCTCCGCCCTCTTCGTCGGCTGGGGCTCCGTCGCGCTGTGCCTCGTGCTGGAAAAGACCTACAAGAACGGCATCGGCTCCGTCGCCGCGGGCATGATCGGCTTCGTCACGCTTATCATCGCCCACATGCTGTCGCTCAGCGGCGACACCCTCGAGATGATGCGGGCCGTCCTCGACACCAACCTCTGGCTGGCCACGCACGTCGTCATCGTGACGACGGGCTACGCCGCGACCTTCCTTGCCGGCTTCCTCGCGCTGATCTACGTCATTCGCGGCGTGCTGACCAAGTCCCTCGACAAGGCCACCGCCGACACGCTCGCGCGCATGGTCTACGGCATCGTGTGCTTCGCCACGCTCTTCAGCCTCGTGGGCACCGTCCTCGGGGGCATCTGGGCCGACCAATCCTGGGGTCGCTTCTGGGGCTGGGATCCGAAGGAGAACGGCGCCGTGATGATCGTCATCTGGAACGCCATCATCCTCCACGCCCGCTGGGGCGGCCTCGTGAAGCAGCGCGGGCTCATCAACCTCGCGATCTTCGGCAACATCGTCACGAGTTGGAGCTGGTTCGGCACGAACATGCTCGGGGTCGGCCTGCACAGCTACGGCTTCATGGACCAGGCCTTCTACTGGCTCATCGCCTTCGTCCTCAGCCAGCTCGCGCTCATCGCCCTCGCCAGCCTCCCGCTCGACAAGTGGCGGAGCTTCCGGCCGGCGGCCTGAATTAACCACGAAGGTCACGAAGAGCACGAAGGTTCCGAGCTGAAACCCTCAATCGCGGAAACGCGGAAGAGCGGAAGCACGGAGGAAGTTCTAGGTGGGTTCAGACCTAACCCCGTTCAGTCCTTCCGCGTCTCCGTCCTTCCGCGTTTCCGCGATTTTGTTCGATCCAACTTCGCGCCCTTCGTGCCCTTCGTGGTTACAAAATGGGAGCCGCCCGCGCCGCGATTCCCCTTTCCTAACCGGCCGTTGCGCCGATTGATGGCCTATATTCTTGAGGCAATCAGGTAATCCCTGACCACACGGTCCGGGTTATGCTCGGTTACCACTCATCAAAACCCTTACTCTTCCCGTGAAAGTCCTGCTGCTTTCTTTGGCCATCCTGGCCCCGGTCCTTCCCTTGCAGGCGGAAGTGTCCTTTTTCCACTACCTCGTCGAGACCGCCAAGCAGGGCGAGGCGGAGTCCGAGTTCATCCTGGGCATGACGTATTGCGATGGCTGGGAAGGCGTAATCCGCACCGGGACCGTCGCCGCCCGCTGGTGTGAACTGGCCGCCGAGCTGGGCGACCAGCGGCCGGTGTTTGTCTTCAACCTGCTCCAGCGCAGCCCCGACCGGATCAAGCCCGACCGCGCCGAGGCGATCAAATGGCTCACCGCCGCCGCCGACCGGGGCGACAACTACGCGCGGGTCATTCTCGGCGAGATGCTCCTCGAGGGCGACGGGGTGCCGGCCGACTGGCGCCACGGCGCCGAATGGATCCACAAGTCCGCCGCCGCGGGATTCGCCCCGGCGCAGTTCCGCCTCGGGGTCATCTACCTGGTCGGCGACGCCGCCACGCCGAAAAATCCCGTCGAGGCCCTCGCCTGGTTCATCGTCGCCGCCGAGGCCGGCTCCAAGCCCGCCGTGGATTTCCGCGACGAGCAGACCGCGAAGCTCGGCCGGGAACTCGCCCGGCTGGCCGTGCTCCGCAGCCGCGAACTGCATCGGAAGTCCTGACGGACCCTGGACGGGACCTGATCAACCACGAAGCGCACGAAGGACACGAAGTTGAATCCTCGGGATATTTGGCATGGGGGACACGTCCGCAGGAGTAGCGCTTGAATGGAAACGACCTTTCCCGCCTGTGTCTCTCTTGGTTTTCTACTCTCACCCCCGCGGTCTTCGGGTGGAAAGCTTGGGCTCGGAACCTTCGTGCTCTTCGTGCCCTTCGTGGTTAAATAAAAAAAGCACCTAGCGGATCCTGATCTTCGAAAGATCCTCCGTCGGCTCCGGCCACCTCATCTTCAGGTTCGTCAGCGCGCGGGCCACTGTCTTGGCGATCACGTGGTCGCGATACCAGTTGCGGTCGGCCGGGACGAGGTTCCAGCGGGCCGCCGGATGGCTCGTCCGGTTGAGCATGTCCTCGTAGGCGTCGATGTAGTCGTCCCAATGCTGGCGCGTGGTCAGGTCGGCGTGGGAAAATTTCCAGTTCTTCTGCGGGTTCGCCAGCCGCTCGCGGAACCGCGCGGCCTGCTCTTTGCGGCTGATGTGCAGGTAGAACTTCAGCACGAGCACGCCGTTCGCCACCAGAAAACGCTCGAACTCCACGATCTGGGCGTAGCGCGGCGACCAGACCGCCTTCGGCACCAGACCCAGCACACGCTCCGCGAGCACGGACTCATAGTGGGAGCGATTGAAGACCCCGATGTTGCCGCGGCGCGGGACCGCGTGGTGGATGCGCCACAGGTAGTCGTGCGCGAGCTCCTCGGCGGACGGCACCTTGAAATTGGCCGTCTCGACCCCGGCCGGATTGACGAACTGCAGCACGGAGCGGACCGAGCCGTCCTTGCCGCTGGCGTCCATGCCCTGGAAGATCAGGAGCACGGCATGCTTCGCGTTCGCGTAGAGCAGCTGCTGCATGTCGCCGATCTTGCGGCCGTGCCGCTCGGTGTGCTTGCGGGTCTCGGCTTTGTCGAGCCCGCCGCAGTAGGCGGGATCGAAATGCTTGAGCCGGACCTTGCCGGTGATGACCGCGGGTTGGTGCTTCATGGGGACATGCTGGACCGCTCCCCGGAGCGAAGCAAACCCGCGGAATCCTAGAACGAAACCGGCAGCTTGAGGTCCGTCCTCACGGGAACCGGCGGGGTCCTGGGGGCGCCCTGCTCCGTCATCAGCTCGCTCTCGGCCTGCAGCCAGTGGGCGTCGGCGCAGTCGTCCGGACGGCCCTCCGCTTCCCACAGCTCATACGCCCGCCGGGCGATGGACTCGTGGATCTGCTCGCGCGAGGTCGGGTGGATCGGACCGTTGTGATGATGGTTCTTCATGCAAAGAAACGACCCGGACCGGCCGCGTCAGTTTTTCGTGCCGCGGAACCCGCCCATGAAATAGATGATGAGGCAGATCACCAGGACGAGCCCGAGTCCGCCGCCACCGTAGCCCGGACCGCCGATGTAGAAACCGCCGCCGCCGAACAGGAGAAGAAGGATGACGATCAGGAGTAATGGATTCATCCCGGCAGGGTAGCCGATCGACGCCGTCGCTCCTATGGGGCGTTTACCTACAGGCGAAACGTTTCAGTGAACCACGAAATGCGCGGAGACGCGGAAGAACGGAAACGCGGACCGGTGCCAGCAGGGGTTCAGACAGAAGACCGGCCCGTCAATTCCGTGCCTCCGCCCTTCCGTGCTTCCGCGATGAGGATTGATCCGACTTCCGGATCTCGGCGTTTACTGCTCTTGGTTCCGACCCTTCGTGTTCTTCGTGCTCTTCGTGGTTAAAAAAACGCTCACCCCCAGTGGCTGCCGCCGAAGATCCGCACGGCCTCGTAGACCGACTCCCGGATGGCCGAGCCTGCGCCGCAGGCCTCCATCGCCTCGCGCAACACGGAGTCCGCCGTCTCCCGGTTGTAGGTGAAGCCGTCCGGCAGCGTCCCCTTGCAGCTGTAGAGGTAGTCGTGCACCAGCGAAGGCCACGCGATGATCGGGTCCTCGGGGTCGATGATCGACCAGGCCGCGCGCGGGATGCTCGCGAAGTCGGTCCGGAAGGGCGCGGCCACGGTGATGGTCCGCTGCAGCTTGTCGGACACATAGACGAGGTCCTGCGTCACTTCGTAGAGCTGGACCGTGGCGCCGGCCTGCTTGATCTCGGCGGCGGAAAAGGAACGGAGGAACAGCTGGCTGGTGAACTGGCTCATGGGGCGGGCGAGTTTTGCGGTTGAACCAAACAAGCCGCCCGCGGCCCCGGGCGACGGGGAAAATCTAGGAGCCGGGAGCACGGAGCCAAGAGCAAACCGGGGGATATCCATTCACCACGAAGGTCACGAAGAACACGAAGGCCCGACTCCGGGCAATTGAACGCGGAGGCAAAGGGGGAAACCGGAGGCACATGAGTCTCCGGCCGGCACCCGGTCTCGAAAATCTCCTCTCCTTCCGCTTTGGAAATCCAGAGCCACGCATCCCCTTCGTGTTCTTCGTGACCTTCGTGGTTAACCAAGATTCCGCCGGCACACGACGAGCACCTCGTGCACGCCCGACAGGTCCATCAGGCCTTCGGTGAACTTCAGCCGGTCCTGCAGCATCAGCCCGAGCGGGAAAAACAGCCAGTTGTAGCAGAAAGCGGCCTTGGCCGGATGACGGACGAGCCCCTGCACCGCATGCCGCAGCAGCCACGGATTGTTGCTCTGCATGCCGAAGACCGCGCTTTTCTCCGCGACGAGCCCGTGCCGGGCCAGCATCGCCTGCAGCGCCGCCGGCTCGTAGCGGCGCGCATGCCCCACGTAGTCGTCGAACTCCGTCCAGTGCGCTGCATGCAGCGGCACGGAAAAGATCAGCCGGCCGCCGGGCTTGAGACAGCGCGTGAGCTCGGCGAACACCCGCTCGTCGTCCTCCGTGTGCTCGATCACGTCGAAGGCCGCCACCAGGTCGAAGTAGTCGTTCCCATAGGGGAGTTCCGTGATCTCGCCGACCCGGGCCAGGCCGCGGAGCTCCCTCAGCCGCCCCGTGACCTCCTCGCTGAGGTCGATGAAATGCGTGTCCTCCACCGGCAACCGCGGCCGCAGCCCCGGGCCGACTTCCAGGCGCCGCCGCGCTCCGGGCAACAGGTCGGAGACCAGCGGCCAGGTGTTGAAGCGCTCGGGGCGGGTCAGGTAGGTCCGGGCCCAGAAGCCGTCGTAGAATTCGCGGTTTTTGGAGACAAGGGCATCGGAGTCGAAAGTGACGGTGGTTTGCACCCTGTGAATGACCTCATCCCCTCCACCCGGTCCCGTCGGGTGCCACCGGATTGACCACTAACAGCTTCTCCCCGATGCCCCGTCCTCAGGGCTGCGGAAATTTACCACGAAGGACACGAAGCTCGCGACCACGGGAAAAATCGCGGAAACACGGAAGAGCGAAAACACGGAAAGAGGCAGGGAGTCGTTGGGGCCGGAGCCAATCCCATCATTCCGCACCTCCACCCTTCCGCCCTTCCGCGATATGGATCGATCAGGCTCCGCGCTCTCCGCGTTTAATCGTCCGGATTTCGGGAACCTTCGTGTTCTTCGTGCCCTTCGTGGTTAAAAAACGCCCCCTCACCGGTTCAGCAGACTGATCACCCGCGAGCGGTTCGCCACACCGAGCTTCCGGAAGACGGCCGCCAGCTGCGTCTTGATCGTCAGCGGGCTGCGGCGGAGTTCCCGGGCGATCTCCTGCGTCGTCAGCCCGTCGCGCACGCGCAGGGCGACTTCCCGCTCGCGGAAAGTCAGGCGGCTGAGCAGCTGCAGCGCGGTGGGCGAGATCGGGTGGTCGCGGTCGCTGCGCGGCCGCCGGTAGTCGAGTTGGAGATAAAACCCGGGCCGCACCGCCGGATCGCCCGACGGCAGGAAACGGATGAGCGCCGAGAGGTTGCGGTCCGCCTCGCTCGCCAGGTGCGGCGCATGCGGGCGGCCCGGGCCCTCCGCCTTGGTCGCGAACTCCTGGCACGCGGTCCACAGGAAGGGCGGCACGGCGAAGTCCGTGCGCTTGAGCGGCAGCGAGTCGGCGCGCAGCGGGGCGCGGTTCCAGACGGCGCAGACGATCTCCGCCTCGCGGTTGAACCAGAGCACCGTCCCCTTGGCCGACAGCACCAGGATGCCGACCGGCATGTCGTCGAGGACATGCTGGGCGATCCCCAGGAGTGAGCGCAGCTTGGATTCAACGGATGCCATGGCCGGGAGTTAGGCCAAAGCGCCCAATCCGCGCAAGCCCCCACACCGATCCATATTAACCACGAAGGACACGAAGCTCACGAAGTATAAATTCCTGATTCCCAGCACAAAACCGGAAGACCGTCACTTTTCCGCTTCAACCCGCAGGGCCCCAAACCTTCGTGCCCTTCGTGAACTTCGTGGTGAGAAACCCGCCTGCGCCGCCCCCTAAACGCAGAAAAGACGTCCACCGCTGGACGCCTTTTCAACACACTAACACACACTAAACTATCTAACACCGCTGTGTAAGATGCAGCCGGAGCCATTTCGTTCAATCTGCGCGCCCATTTCCCTGACAGACGCGTGTCATATCACGGAAATGCTTACCGCGACCGCGCTAAGGAAAGGAGCATTTTTGAAGCCTCCAAACCCGTAGGGGCGCCGCTTGCCGGCGCCCGAAACGCCCCGTCCGCGAACCGGGCTGCGCCCAGCACCGCACCTGCATGGATTGGGTGGAGGGCCCAGCTCCAGCTGGGCCGCGGCTCAGCTGGAGCTGAGCCCTCGATGCGCCGACCGTCGGCCTCACGTCTCCCGGCCCGAGAAATGCCGACACCTCCCGTCGGTTGTGACGGTCATGGATATAGCACCCCTCACTTTCCATGAAAACTCCCTCCTACGACAATATCTCCCGGCTAGCCGCCAGTATCTGGCACGACCGGGGAAGCCCGAGCGGCTGCGACGACGAGATCTGGCTCGAGGCCGAGCGCCAGTTGAGCGCCACCACCGCGCCCGCCGCTCCCGCCCCAGCCCAGACCTTCACCGAGCGCGCCAAGACCGAGACGGCCGCCGAGAGTGTGGTTGAATACCACATCTCCCCCGCCCTCCCCGATCAGGAGGCGATCCAGGCCGCCTTGCAGAAGCAGGAAGCCCGGGCGCCGCAGGTGCCCCACCACACCGGCCCCAAGGGCAAGCCCCCCGAGACCGGCAAACCCCTCTGGAACAAGCCGCACTCGTCGTAGTGTGAGTGCCCTCGTCGGCGGAAACGCCCGGAGGGTATACACCAAGAACGCAAAGATCGCAGAGGTCTGAAAAGGATCGGGAGTTCGATCACTTAGCTGTCTTTGCGTCCTTGGTGTAAAATGCCCCGGCTTCAGCCTTCAGCTGATCAACAACAGCCTCACCGGATCCCCCGGCTTCGTATCCGGCGCCCGATGCACGCAGGGCGGCACGGAACTGCCGGGCCAGTCGACCGCGATGCGCCAGAGGTTGCCCAGACCGAAGGAATACGGCCGCGCCCCCGGCACCGGGGCGTAGTGCAGGTCGTAGCAGGCCTCGCTCAGGAACTCGCGGAAGGCCTCGTCATCGGCCCCGCCATATTCCTTCAGGAGCTCGGCCCGGATCGCGGGGATATCGACTTTCTTCAGCGCCTCCTCGTTGCGCAGGCCCTCGCTCGCGGCGCCGTGATAGGTGCACAGCCAGGTGTCGGCCTCGATCGGCGCGCTGTCGGCGTGATAGGAAAACACATCCGTGGCCACCGGCCCCGGCTCCTCGTCCCGCGGATAGCCGTCGATGCAGTTGAGCACCGGATCCCGCCCGAGGTCCCGCAGCAGCCGCAGGTCCGCGATCATCCGGTCGACCGCGACCTTGCCCGCCGCACTCACCGGCAACCCGAGCAGGCGCGCCTCGTCGAGCGTGGTGATCCCCGGGCCCGCCCCGAGCAACCGCACGACCTCGCCGAAGTCCCCCTGGAGCGTCCGCTCCCAGCACAGGGCATTGACCCCGTCCGCGAACGGCGTCGCGGCCAGTTCCTGGAAACCGGCCACGTGTTTGATGCGGGGATTGGTTGGCGGAGACATGGTCGCAACTTTGCTCTTAACCACGACGCAGCGCAACGCGCGAAGATGGTCGGTCGGAGACCGGCCCCGCAGGGGTGATCGGTGTGGGCGCCCTCAGGGCGACAACGGGCACAAGGTCACGAAGAGCACGAAGGATGACCAAGGCAATTGAAACGCGGGCTACCTTTGGAGGGCCCAGCTCCAGCTGGGCGGTGCTTTCTTCACACCAAGGCCGCAAAGATCGCAGAGATTCGAACCCAACCCTGTCTTCCTTGGCTACCTTTGCGTTCTTGGTGTAAAATATTTCCGGCTTTCTTCACGTGCACGTTTGTGCGAAAAAACGCCCGCACCCGCATCTCGCGGGGCCCGGGTTTCCCCCTCCCGCGCGAGAAATCAAACCCCATGAAACGCACTCACAGAATGTAACGGAGACAGCCGGGCATCAGGCGCCAGCTCGCCTGGATCTCGGTTCCCTCTGTTTCCTCCTGTAAGAACCCACCCACGATGAATGCCCTGCTCTCCCTCTGGTTGCCGATCCTGCTCAGCGCAGTGGTCGTGTTCGTGATCAGCTCCCTCATCCACATGGTCCTCAAGTGGCACGCCTCCGACTACAACGGCCTGGCCAATGAGGACGCCGTGCGCGAGGCCCTCCGCGCCGGCAACCCCGCCCCCGGCCGCTACGTCATGCCGCATTGCAAGGAGATGAAGGACATGGCCAGCGAGGCGATGATCAAGAAATACCAGGAGGGCCCCGTCGCGCACTTCACCGTGCTGCCGAACGGCACGCCCAGCATGGGCAAATACCTCGGGCTATGGTTTCTCTGGAGCCTGGCCATCGCGGTGGTCGCGGCGTATCTGGCGTCCCGGCTCATCCCCATGGATCACGCCCTGGCGTGCAGCGCGGCCAAGCTGGTCTTTGCCGTCACCTTCATCGCGCATGGCTTCGGCACGGTCACCGAGTCGATCTGGATGGGCCGCCCGTGGTCGACGTCCGCCAAGCACCTCCTCGACGCCGCCCTCTACGGCCTCGGCTCCGGCCTCGTGTTCTGCTGGCTCTGGCCGTGAGCTGACTCAAGACACCGGAGTCTTAACACCAAGGTCGCAAAGATCGCCGAGGATCTGATTCCTCCGCCTTACTTCGCTCCCTTGGCGTTCTTGGTGTAAGACAATCTCCGCAATCCGCCTACGGAGATTTGCGTAATCGCGGTCCTTCCCAGAAGTGCCGCGCTACGGCTCAGTCGTCGCGTGTGCTTGCCCTTGAGTATCGCGCGACTGGCTTCGAATACGTCCCCGGAACGTTCCGGTAACACGCTACGCTGGTCGAGTATCGCGTCGTTGGCTTCAAGTATCGCGTCCTTGGTCTCGAGTAGCGCGTCCTTGGTCTCGAGTAGCGCGATACCTCGCTCAAGTAGCGTGGCACCGCGATCAAGTATCGCGGCACTTCAGTCGGGTAACACGATACCGGGACGTCGTATCCCGCTACCGCGCTGGAGTATCGGCTTACCTCGTTCGAGTAGCGCGATACTTGGGTCTAATTTCGTAAAAACAGGCTCCAAACACCCGATTTTGACCTAAAACACCCGTTTTTTGCCCGATAATGCCCCGAAATGGAGGTCGGGAGCCGAGAATTTGGTCAACCACGCTACACACCAAAACCCAGGGCCATAAAAAGGTAACGACAAGCACATGCCGACAGCACCAAAAGGAATAGCAGAACGAGTGAATCTCACCCAAACCGCGTGGGAGACGCTCCGGCCGGACAAGAAGTTCGGCGGGATGACGCTCGCGCAGTTCAAGGTGAAGGTGAAGCCCAGCATCGACGTTCGGACGGAGATCGCCGTGCTCGAGAGCCAGATGACCTCGGCGTTGAACCGCCGGGACGACACGGACAAGGCGACGGTGGAGACGCTGCAGTTCGTGGTGAACTCGGTGAAAGGCGACCCCGAGGAAGGCCAGGACAGCGAGCTCTACGAGGCGATGGGCTACGTGAGAAAGAGCGAGCGCAGCTCCGGCCTCCACCGCGGGAAGGGTGCGGCGAAGGCGGCACCCTGATCTGAAATCTCAAATCTGAGATCGGAGACCCCGCAGTCCATCTGGAATCTGGGATTTTAAATCTCAAATTTCAGATCCAGCCCTCCCCCCGCCCGTCGGTCCGACCCCTGCGGGCGCAGGGCAATCTCAGATTTCAGATCTCGCCCCCCTGACCCTCCGGGCATCTCAAATCTGAGACCTCAGGTCTCGTCCCCTCCTAGCCCGGCACCATCTCAAATTTCAAATCGCAGATCTCAAATCCTCCCCACCCCCATGTCCACCTACGACCACTTCGAGGATCTCCCCGTCTGGCGCTCCGCCGCTCAACTCTACGACCGGGTCGATGACTTCCTTGCGGTCGCTCCACCCCGACTTTCCCGCTCTTTCCGCGACCAACTCGAGCGCGCCGCACTCTCCGTCTCCAACAACATCGCCGAGGGCTTCGAACGCGGCACCACGAACGAGCTGCTGGCCTTCCTCTACATCGCCCGCGGCTCCGCCGGCGAGGTCCGCTCGATGCTCGTCCTCCTCGGCCACCGCCCGTGGGTCACGGCCGATCTCAAATCTCAAATTTCAAATCTCAGATCCCTGAGCGAATCCTGCTCCCGCCAGCTCCGCGCCTGGGCCGGGTCACTGCAGGAATCCGATATCACCGGTCCGCGCCACTTGACCGAGAAGAGCCGCGGCAACTACGACAAACGCCGGGCGCAGAAGGAAGGCGAAGCCGAGTTCAAGAAATTGCTCGCCGCGCACGGCGGGGCCGGGGCCGCGGGCGGCATCTGAAATCTCAAATTTCATATCTGAGACCTCAAATCCCCCTCCTTCCGGGAGCCCTTCGGCATCTCACATCTCAGATCTCGTATCTCCGATCACCCAAGCCGCCCTCGGGTCATCTCAAATCTCAAATGTCAGACCTGAGATTCCCCCCGTTGGGCGCGTTTTCCACGGGATGGCGCCTCGGTGACCTAAAACTTAGGGACAGCTTTGCGCTTGGCGTCGTCTTCCGCCAAGATCCTTTCCACTTGGTCAACGATAGCTTTGGATTGGATATCGAGCCAAGTCAGCATGCTGATGGCCATGGAACCATCTGGAGCCACCCATGAGTCCACGATACCGTTGCGACTCACCGGGGTCCATTTTCCACCATAAGCGGCGAGTGCAGCCTCGATTTGCTCCTTCGTCCACGGGTGCTGCATCTGAAACCGGACCGTCGCCAGCTGAAGCGAAGGCAGGAAAAACACGCATTGGATGTGCAGATCACCTTGGCGAAATTCCCGTGAACTGAACTGTCCCTTCACAACTACGCCGCCGCGTTTGATATGGATCGCCGGAATGGATGTGACCGTGCCCGATGATTTAGGAGGCCCATAGCGATCCACAAAATAGGCCGGAGTTTTTTCGTCCAGCGTGCCAGCTTGAATGACAAGCGGCAGGAAGGCAAAAATGCCGATAAGGAACAGTCGCACGATACTCATGAGAGTAGGCTCAGGCTGGGATCAGCCCGGCCAGTTTGGCGCGGACTTCGGTCGGGTTGTAGGTTTTGGAGGCGGTGACGTGGAGCAGCGGCAGGCCCGCGCTGGCGAAGGCAGAATCGACAAAGGCGTCACGCTGCTGGCGGTCTTCCTCGTCGTGGGAGCTGTCGTCGAGCTCGACACCGGCCAGCGGCGCCAGGTCGTTGGCCCGCACGAGCAGGAAATCCACATGCTTCCGGTTGATCCGGTTCCGGGCCGCCTGCCGCTCGCCACGTTCCAGTCCGGACTTCACGCCGAGGATGTCCTCGAGCCGCACCTTGCCGAACACGCGCACGCCCGGAGGAAGGCTGCCCTCCAGCACGCCGAGGAACGAACGCTCGGCTGGAGTGAAGAGCGACTTCCGAAGGTAATAGACCCCGGCCTTCGGCGCTCCTCCCGCGGCCTTCGCCTTCAGGACCGCCAAAGCGGCAACTACGAGAAACACCACGGCCACGACTATCAGCAGTTTGATCATTGGATTCATGACCCGTGGCCCCGGGCGATGGGCGAAGAGTTGGGCCGGCTCGGCCCTACGTCAAACGACAAGCCAAGCGGTAAAATAACTACGGCTCCAGCCAAGCCGCCCCGCTATTTGTCTTTTCTTCCAAGTAATCGTCGAGGACCCGCAGGTAGCGTCGAATGATTTTTATTTCGTTATCAGCCAAGCCTCGCTCTGTGACAGAGCAATTGGTGCCGATGAGTTGGATCTCCCGCATTATCCCTCGCGCGGTTTCGGTCTTGTTCTTCACATCATAGTCCACGGCTATACGGAAAAACTCCGGAACATTCTTCTCCAGCACGCGCCAACGCTCAGTGTAGTTCCTTAGAAAACTAAGTTCAGCATTCGGCTCCTGACCAAAATCCATCAACTGCCTCAGGAATGCACGTTCCCTTGGATCAAACTGTCCGTCCGCTGTGATGAGGTATGCTATCAACGCGAAAACGGTCTCGTTCATTTCCGCTCGAAGCTTTTCAGCAGTTGCCCCGGGAATTCTGACCGCAGATTGCGCAGCAAACTCAAAAATATTTGCCATCGCGTCACGCACGACGGTTGCAGCGATGAATGCGTCGTCGTTTAGCATACGCGGCCAAGATTCAGTTGCCCCAGCGAGTGAATCTTTGTTTCAGCCGTTCCACCGTATGCCGCCATTTCGGGGCCGTGGGTTGGCAGACTGTATTCTGATTGCCGAACAGTCCGACCTCGTTGACGGCCTTGTCTTCGGAAACGGTGTCCAGCCATTGAACGCGAACGAAGTGCTCGGCCTTGTCGGGGTCGTCGGCGCGCTCGCGGAGGCGGGAGGCGGTCGAAAGCACATCCAAGGCGGGCTTTTCGCCCGCCGCTGTCCTGATAGTGAACTGGTTCACCGAAACGACGGGGTCGACGACACGGCCGACCCCGAGGTAACCGACTCCCGGGTCCTTCACCCACACGCGGTCGCCAGGCGAGAGCAGCTTGAGCGTCTGCGTATACCAGCCGCCGCCGCCGGCGCTGATGAAGCCGTATTTCCGAGCGTCCTCCCAGCTGCGGGACTGACCGGTGCCGAAGGAAACGTAGTATTCGCCGTTCCAGGGCTCCTTCTCCCCCTTGGCTTTCGTGGTCGTGGCGACGTTGGCCTGTGTCTCACCCGGATCGATCATCCACACGCGACTGAGCAGCTGGTCGGCGCCGTGCTGGAAAACCTGAAAGAAGAGAACGTTGATGGCGATATCCCGGTCGTTGAGGTATTTGATGATCCGCTCGGTCGCGTCGTCGAGTTCGGCGGCGACCAGGACAATCTGATGCGACTCATTAAGCGTCTCCTCGTCCAGCTTGGCGCCGAACCGTTTCTGAAAGGCCTGATCGAGGCTGCCACCGTTGGAGTAGCGCTGAAAAATTTGAGCAATCCGTTCCGTGGTCAGGTTCTCCACCCACGCAGCATAGTCGAGCGCCTGCGCGACGATTTCCCGTGGCGTCTTGTTGCGCTTCAGTTCGATGAGGACAAGCGAGCCGTCCGGTGCGATGGCCAGAAGGTCGATCCGGCCGCCGAAACCCGTCTGCTCCTGCCGGCCAATGAGCATCCACTCGTTGGACAGGATGCCCGGCTCGCGGACGATCATGTCTTCCAGCGCCTGCTCGCTGGCAAGTTTTGCGGTGCTCAGTGATACCGGCTGGACTCCGACCTTCCAGATTGTGTGTTGGATGGACATGGCGACCAATGCGGAAACTTCATCAATTAGAATTGCATCGTTAGTTGATCGGGATGTCCGGCTTTTGTCCCAGCACGGCCACTAGCTCACCCCTAACGGTCAACTCGCCGGCATCGGCTCCTTTCAATACAATGTCTGAAAATCCGGGTAAACTGGAATCAGGCTTAAGCGTGATGCTACTATGTTCCCAGCTATCTTCTGTTGCCCTCTTCGAACTCTGGTAAATTTTGACCGTATACCTGCCGCCTGTTTCGGGATCTGGCGCGTCACGAAGCTGAACTAGAACTACCTTTCCCTGTCGAGAACCGGCAGGCGTATCCTTAAAAAGGCACCAAGATCCGTTGGGGATACGTCTATTCATGGATTCCCCAACCACACGGGTTACAAAGAATCCTCTCTTGGTCACGAACGATTCAGGCAACTCAACCCATTCATTGGGTTCGGTCCATTGCTCTTCACTAAATTCGCCGGCAGCTATCTGCAGATTATACACCGGGACCGCATTCACGTATGGTTTGACTTCCGATTCCGGAACCAAGCGTAGCGGCAGGCTCACATAGGGATCAGGCGATGCAGTAACTTCTTTTCCAACACCCTCCGCGGCTTCCACTAGATACTGGTTTGTTTCCGCATCGACCGAATATACAAAACAACCTTTTTGCCCGCGGGTCATCAGCGTCCGGTAAGTATTCTTGATGATTTCAGCGGCTCGTTCGCGGGCTTGCTGCGGATCGCGTTTGGCCAGCGCCTTATAGCCCTTAATTGATGCATCCATTCTGGAGCGCTTCGTCGCATCGGTTTGGACTACGCCATTCCTAACAATGAAGTCAGGCCCGATCAGCACACCAACGTAATCCAGTTCCAATCCCTGGCACGTGTGAATGCAGCCAATCTCAGACACAGACTCGGGCTTCAGAATCCACAAGCCTCCGTCAGCAGTAAGGTTCCACTTGGCACTGAAACCTTGCTCAGGAAACTCGATGTCGGGAGCGTTGCGGTTCTTCTTACTCGCCCAATCCCAGCAATATCCCGCAACCATCCTAGCCTTATTGCGAATCTTATTCTTCTCAAGAATGCGCGCGCGCAATTCACCCGGCGATGAACAGACTACGAATTGATAATCGACGCCCTCCATGGTCGGGTTCGCGGTAGCCTTGATTCCGAGGGTATTGTCGACCCACGCGAGATAACCATTCGATCCATTGCACCGAAACTGCGACTCCAAGGCCAATTCAGTGACTGTCGCTCCGCATTTCTCCGCCCAACGCCGAATGTCCTCTTTCCGCCCAATGTCCTTAAGAGTGACCCGTTGGTTCTCATCGATGAAAAAAACACTGAGCCTCGCCGATTCGATCAATTCCTTGATTTGATTGACGCCGAGATTCTGAAACATGCCCGACTTTTCGTTTAGCCGGTGGGCTTCATCAACAATCAGCGCATCAAAAGTATTGCTGGGCGTGTCCGTGTAAGCACCCGAACCAGTGAATAGATTACTGATCCGAGATTTTGTATATAGCCCGGTCAGTTTGCTCTCATATACCGCACGCGGCGCTGCGTTTTTCGTCACATATTTGACCAAGCTTTTGAGCTTGGTCAGCTCGACCAAGAGATTGACCGCGACAACCGATTTCCCCGTGCCGGGCCCACCTTCCACAATCAGCACTTGCTTGCCGGTAACTTTTGTCCCCCGCGCCAATGACAAGGCAGTCTCGTAAACCAGTTTCTGATCATCAATCATTAGGAATTCCCGGTTGCCTTGCAGCAAAGAAGCCAGGCTGTCGGCCAAGCTTTTTGACGGGCTGATTTTCCCGTCCCTGATTTGATAAATGATCTTGCCGGAATCGCCGTGCTTTACGTGTTGTTTGATGAAAGCCCGCAGTTTGGCCGCGTCGTCACGCAAAAAAGCCGGCGCCTTGGCGGTATGAGCCGCATAGAATGGATGATTGATCGTCGAACCATTGGCGCAGTTATGGAGATACGCGCAGGGGTTCAGTGACATTTTCTCGTCTCGAACCGCTTCACTAAAATCAGTTAGGAGCGCAGCATAAGACCACGCCTGAAAGGAAGGGTGTGGCGTTTCAATACGCGCACCGCCGAGCAATGTCTTAACAATCGCATCCTTGCCAGTCGTCTCCGCTTCAGACCATTGCTTCAACTCAATGATAACCGCCGAAGGGCGACTAGCCGAGTCATTTCCGGTCAGGATAAAGTCAATGCGCTTGGACGACTGTGGAACACCAAATTCAATGGCAACACCGGTCGTATCAGGGATGCCGACATCAGCGACAATTCGCTGCATGAATGCCATGGAATTTTTCCATGACGCTATCTCCGAGGCGCCGACGGTTCGTTTGTGAGCTTTCTTGAAACCGTCGAGAATCCGCTCCTCGATTCGATTGGAATCAACATCGTCAACGAACTGAGATTTTTCAGCGAGATATACGATCACTCTGAAGCCCCCTCTTGCCGCAAATATTCGGTGTATTTTTTAGAGCTCCCCCGCACTAGTGCGGCAGGATACTTCGCGGCGTTCTTCGCCAGCTTGGCCTCCATGATTTTAATCAGGTCAATGTTCAGATTGTCCGCGAGCTCGAACAAATAGACCGCAATGTCGGCTAGCTCCTCGTCAATACGCTCCTTCTTTTTCTCCACCACCTGTCTGACTTCCTCTGGGGATTTCCAGAGAAATATCTCCTGGAGTTCAGCCGCCTCGATAGAGATCGCGGTCGCCATATCCTTGGGATTATGGAACTGCATCCAATCCCGCTCATCGCAGAATTTCCGGATCTGCACTTGAATGTTCTTAATTTCGTTCATTGGGATATCAGAGTTTAGCTGGGCCATCCATTTCTGTGCCAAAGATGCTCTGCGGGATCGGCATGGAGCGTGGTGCGGCTAGGAGAACAATGCGGACCCGGCTCGGCAAGCGTTCAGGTTGACTGGCTGACCCTGAAGGTCTGCTTGCAGCGGGGAAAGTTACGGCAGCCCCAGAAAGTGCTTCCCTCGGAGCGCCCCTTGGTGGCCGTGCGTGACACCATCTTGGTGCCGCAGCTAGGACAGGTGGGCGTGGTATAGTCGCCCTTGGTGGCCAGCTCCAAGAGCTTCTGCCTGGCCCCGGGCGTGAGCTGGTTGATTCGATTGAGGAATTCCCGGCCGTTGACCAGATCGAGATTCTTGTCGCGGGCCCATTCCTCGGCTTCGGTGGTAAAATCGCCGGTCGTGAAGAAGGCGCCGTTGCCGACCTTGTCGGCGGCCATCACGCCGAACAGTTCGCGGACGGGTTTGACCCCGACCTTGTAGGCATCCCACGCCTTGCACTGGATGATCATCACCGGATGCGGCTGGCCCTCATTGAAGAGTTGCACATCCACCCCGCCGTCGGCGCCGATGCGTGTGGTCTTGGCCTCATAGCCCAGCTCCCGCGAATAGGCGGCCACGACGTCCTCGAATCGCTTCCAGTCCAACTTGCTCAACAGCTCCGGTGACCAGCTATATTTGGGCACGTAAGGGGTGACGTCCTTGTCGTCCGCCGTGCTCCTGAAGGCCTCCCTTGAGCGGATTACCAGATCCGGCCCGGTGCCAGGTCCCGGATTGCCACGGCTGATGCCGAATTGCTGATCTTCGGCTTTCTTCGCCTCCAGATGCCGCCAGATCGCCCGAGCAATCAGCCCGACGACCGCCAAGCCAACCACACAGAGGACAAGAACGAACAGCGCACCAAGCAATTGCCTGAAGCCCGGAACAAAAAAGACGCCCAGCATGACAAGTCCGGCCAAGGCGGGCACAATCTCGAGCAATAGGTCCGTGCCAGTTTTCTTCCTGCGATATCGGGGCATAACGGGAACGACTAGCAAAGCTCCAAGCAAAGCGAGAGGTGATGAGACCGCCGAGACGTCGGCGTGCGTTGGCCCGGGGAGGAAGCTAGGAGCAGGGAGCGCGGAGCCAAGAGCATTTGTGAAGGCGGCGCAGCGGGTCCGTCAGTCGCCCGAGGCTATGGAGGGCACTGCCGGGGCGCCCTGCCCCAAGGCACGGCCCGGCGGGAGACGGGCCCTCCATGTGCTACCCTTCGTGCTCTTCGTGACCTTCGTGGTTAAATCCTAATCAGCGCCCTCCAAAAAACACGCAGTCCCCGCCAAGGCATGCGGGGCGGGATCGGGACAAAAAGCAGATACTTCCGAAGCTGGGAGCCGGGAGCTTGGAGCACCCATCAGCTCCCCACGGTCACTCCTAGCTTACAGCCCCCTTCTTTTGGCTCCTCACTCCCCGCTCCAAGCTCCCTGCTCCCCGCTCCCTCCCCTCCCTCCGCGGACTCCGCGTTTAAAAACCCTCCCCTTCGTGCTCTTCGTGCCCTTCGTGGTAAATTGAGCCGCCCATTTTCCCCCATGAAAACAACCCGCCTCCTCCCCCTCCTCACCATCGCGCTCGGCTTTGCGGCCGGCACTGCGCTCGCGGCCCCGGCGGCCGACAACTGGACCGACAAGTGCGCCTCCTGCCACGGCGCCGACGGCAAGGCCCAGACCAAGGTCGGCAAGAAACTCAAGATCCGCGACTACACCGACGCCGCCGTCCAGGCCGAGCTCAAGGACGACGCCATGATCAAGGCCACCACCGACGGCGTCACCGTCGACGGCAAGGAGAAGATGAAGGCCTACAAGGACACCCTCACCGCCGACGAGATCAAGGACCTGGTGGCGTATATCCGGAAGTTCAAGGCCTGATCGGGTGATTCTGGTTTAACCACGAAGGGCACGAAGCTCACGAAGGTTCGATCCCGAGCGATTTTGAGAACAGAAACGGTGGGCCGCGGTATTTCCGTATCCTCGGCTATTGCCTGTATCTGCCCAAACTTCGTGCCCTTCGTGACCTTTGTGGTTAATAAAACCACTCCTCGTTTTTTGGCTTTGGGATAAGGGCTTGGCTTACCATGCAGTGAGACTGCTTCAGGCTGCCCGGGGAGTGTGTCATACCTTGTTTGCGCGGAAAGTGGAGGTATACTGGGGGTAACAAAATTACCCCCCATGAAAATTGCCTTCTCCGCCATCGCGGTGGCCGCTCTCGCCGGCCTCGCTTTCTACCTCGCGGGCAGCCCCCTGCAGTTACCCCACTACGTCGTCATCCTGTTCGCGACGAGCATCCTCGTCTGGACGTTTGAGCAATACAACGAGCACAACGACGACAAGAATCACCAGCAGCACTAGCTGGTGACACAGTGGCAGGCGGGAAGCTCCGGGAAGATGAGCCCGGGGTGATGGGAATTTGAGCCGGAAATCGGCCGATCCATGACTTTAAACGCGGAGGTCGCGGAGAGCGCAGAGGGTCAAAGCGGGGAAAGGCAACAATCAGCAGGTCGGGGTCTATCCCCGTAGGGGCGCTGCTTGACGGCGCCCGTGTTTTCCCCTGAACGGGCGGCGTCAAGCGCCGCCCCTACGCTTCAAGGCAAGGCGGTTGAGGGCAACCGCCCCTACCTAAGGCACGGCCCGTCGGAGACGGGCCCTCCAAGTCGAACGGAAATCAGTGGATCTCTCCGCGGACTCCGTGCGCTCCGCGTTTAATTCCGAAACCTCAAAGTCCCAAAAACTGGATCGCGCAGCCCGCGAGCAGGATCGTGCCGCCGGCCATCGCGTGGCTGTAGCGGCTGAGTTTCAGCTCGGGCAACAGGCTGATGCCCTTCAGCGCGAGCAGCACCACCGCGAGCATCGTGCCCACCGTCAGCACGCTGAAGCTGATGACGACCATCCACACATCGTGCCAGCTGCCGCGCGCGGCGGGATACATGACGAGCGGGATCATCGTCTCACAGGGGCCGAAGATGAAAATTGTGAACAGGATCCACGGCGTGAGCCGGAAGCCCTCCGTCTCGCCGTGCGGATGCGCGTGCGTGGTGTCGTGCGCATGGCCGTGCCCGTGCGCCCCGTCGGCGTGGGCGTGCAGGTGCGAATGCTCCTGGCTCCGTGAGGCGCGCTTCAGGCCCCAGACGAGATAGACCAGGCCGAAGGCGATCATCGCCCAGGCCGCGAGGTTGCCGCGCAGACCCTCGAGGAACTGGATGCGCTCGAGGCCGAAGCCGGCCATGACGCCGAGCAACGCAAGGACGACGGAGCTGCCGACGTGGCCGAGGCCGCAGAGGACGGTCCAGAACGTGGTGCGCGCCGCCGACCATTTGCGGGCCTTGCCCATGACGATGAACGGCAGGTAGTGGTCGGGCCCGGCGAGCGTGTGGACGATCGCGACACTCATCGTGCCGATGAGGAGCACGGAGACCTCAGGCGTGCTGAGGACGTTGGCGTGGAATTCGGGGGTCACGAGAGCAGGGAGCTTGGAGCTGGGAGCGAGGAGCCGTAGATTTGGATTTTAACCACGAAGGGCACGAAGAACACGAAGGGTTCGGACGGTTCGGGGTTTGTTTCAATCGCGGAGGGCGCGGGGAACACGAAGGGTTCGGAGTTTAAACGCGGAGGGCGCGGAGATCGCGGAGGAAAGATAGAGGCGGGGTTCTGGTTTTTCCTTCGTGTGCTTCGTGACCTTCGTGGTTAACCGTTCAGCTCGGCCCGGCGGGCCTGGGCGGCGAGCCTCGCGGAGAGCGCGTAGACGGTGTGCACGACCTCGGGGACGGCGGCGGCGACCTGGTCGGAGAGCTCGGTGCACATGGGTTTCACCTCTTCCACGGCGATCGTGTAGAGGTGGATCCGCGGGAGGCGGCCCAGCAGGGCCGCGGCGGCAAAGAGATCCTTCAGTCCAAAGTCATGGGCTCCCAACCCACGCGGAAGTTCACCCACGAATTCAGGCTGAAGGAAAGTAATGGTGCCGGCCGGCTGGCCGTCACGGGTGGCGTCGATCATCACGATGTCGTCCGCTCCGTCCAACTCGGTGAGCAGGTTCACCCCGCCCGTGCCGCCGTCGAGGAGCCGCACGCCCTGCACGGGCGTCTCGAACTCCAGCGCGCGCAGCACGTGGATGCCCACGCCCTCGTCCCCCATGAGCAGGTTGCCCACGCCCAGCACGAGCACGCGGTCGGTGGCGATCACCGGCCGGTAGGCGGCGAAGGCTTCGCCGACGAGGGTGCTGTCGATGAGACTGATCATGGGAGGAGAGTTTTAGTTAACCACGAAGGGCACGAAGAACACGAAGGGTTCGGATTTTTAAACGCGGAGGACGCGAAGATCGGGGAGGGTTTGGATTTTTAAATGGGGAGGAAAGGAGCCGTCAGCTATCAGCAGTCAGCTGTCAGACTGAGACACTGGATCGTGGAGTGAGCAGGGTTGTTGAGTGCGGAGACCGAAAGGGGCTGATTGCTGAGAGCTGATCGCTGAAAGCTCAGGGTTTCGCCGGCTTGGCTGCTGCGGCGGCGGGCGGGGCCTCGGTCTTGGCGTGTTTACGCCGCGGCATGCCGGAGATGCCGGTGGCTTCCTCGGCCTCGATCTTGTCCTTTTCCATGAACTTCCAGCCGCCGACCATCGACGACAGGACGCCGTGGCCCTCGACGTAGTCGTGGTAGAACACGAGGTAGATGTGGATGATGGTGAAGACGATGAACACCCAGAGCGCGCCGTAGTGGAAGATGCGCAGGTTCTGCTCGCTGCCGAAGAGCGGCATGATCCACGAGAAGAGCTGCGGGAACCACGACGGGCTCATCGAGGCGTAGAGCGCGAAACCCGAGACCACCTGGAACACCGTCAGCAGGCCCGTGCCCATGTAGGTGAAGTAGGCGACCGAGTTGTGGCCGAGCGTGTGCACGGCCTTGTCGCTCGACTGGAAGATGTCGACCTTCAGCACGGCCCAGACCTGCCTGATCTGCGGCTTCGTGATGGGGAAGAAATTCCGCCAGTGCGTGTATTTGTTCCCCACCGACGCCCAATAGAGGCGGAAGAGGAAGTTGAACAAAAACACGTAGGCCGAGGTGAAGTGCACGAAGCGGATCGTGCCGAACCAGTAGGAGGACGAGGCGTCGCCGCCGCTCATGAGGCCCGGGGGATGGGCGATCAGGTAGCCGGTGACGCCGAGGACGATGACGCAAAGCGCGTTGATCCAATGGAACCAGCGCACGGGCTGCTCCCAGACGTAGACGCGCTGGTAATCATGTGAGGCGTTCATTGGGGTGGGCCTCCGGGTCAGTTGACCATCAGTTCGTGGCGGGCGATCTCCTTCTTGTCCTCGTAGAGGTGCACGGCGCACGCGAGGCAGGGGTCGAAGGAGTGGATCGTGCGGATGATCTCCAGCGGCTGCTGGGGATCGGCCACCGGCGTGCCGATGAGCGAGGCCTCGTAGGCCGAGCGCTGGCCCTTCGCGTCGCGGGGCGAGGCGTTCCAGGTGCTCGGGACGACCAGCTGGTAGTTGGCGATCTTCTGCTCGTTGATGACGATCCAGTGCGCCAGCGCGCCGCGCGGCGCCTCGCAGGTGCCGACACCCTTGGCCATCTTCGGCCAGGAGGACGGCTCCCACTTGTCGCGCGTGAACGTGCGGGTGTCGCCGGACTTGATGTTCGCGAGGAGCTGGTTGTAGAAATCGAGGCCCCAGCGGGCGGCGAGCTGCGACTCGATGGCGCGGGCGGCGGTGCGGCCGAGCGTCGAGAAGAGGACGGCCGGCGGCGCCTTCAGCGCGCCGAGGGTGGCGGTGACGGCGTCCTTGATCTCGGCGTTGCCGGCGGCGTAGCCGACGAGCATGCGCGAGAGCGGGCCGACCTCCATGGCGTGCCCCTTCCAGCGCGGCGTCTTGAGCCAGCTGTATTTGGCGTCCGTGTCGAGGTTGGCGTAGGGCGGCTTCGGGCCGGAATACTTGAGCTTCGTCTCGCCCTTCCAGGGATGGAGGCCGGCGCCGGCGGTCTCGTATTCATACCAGGAGTGGTCGATGAACTCCTGCACGCCGGTATCGTCCTTCGGGTCGACCGGGTGCACCTGGCTCAGGTCGCGGCCGAGGATGGCGCCGCGCGGGAACTTGTAGCTGCTGATGTCGTTGAAGCCGTTCGTCGGCAGGTCGCCGTAGCAGAGGTAGTTCTCGAGGCCGCCGCCGATGCCGGCCCATTCCAGGTAGAACGGGGCGACGGCGAGGATGTCGGGGATGTAGACCTGCTCGATGAAGACCTGGGCCTGCTTCAGCAGGTCGCCGACCATGGCGAGGCGCTCGGCGTTGATGGCGTTCGCCTCGTTGATGTTGATCGAGCACGGCATGCCGCCGACGAGGTAGTTCGGGTGCGGGTTCTTGCCGCCGAAGATCGTGTGGACCTTGACGATCTCCTTCTGCCACTCGAGGGCCTCGAGGTAGTGGGCGACCGCCATGAGGTTGGCCTCGGGCGGGAGCTTGTAGGCCGGGTGGCCCCAGTAGCCGTTGGCGAAGATGCCGAGCTGGCCGCTCTCGACGAACTTCGTGAGGCGCTTCTGGATGTCCGAGAAGTAGCCCGGCGAGCTCTTGGGCCAGTGCGAGATGCTCTGGGCCAAGGTTGACGTGGCGGCAGGGTCCGCCTTGAGGGCGCTCACCACGTCAACCCAGTCCAGTGCGTGCAGATGGTAGAAATGAACGACGTGATCCTGCATGTATTGCGCGCAGAACATGATGTTCCGGATCAGCTCGGCGTTCGGCGGGATCTTGATGTCCACGGCGTCCTCGACGGCGCGGACCGAGGCGAGGGCGTGGATGGTGGTGCAGACGCCGCAGACGCGTTCGCAGAACGCCCAGGCGTCGCGGGGATCGCGGCCCTTGAGGATGATCTCAAGGCCGCGGACCATGGTGCCGGCGCTCCAGGCGTCGACGATCTTGCCATCCTTGATTTCCGCCTCGATGCGGAGGTGGCCTTCGATGCGGGTGACGGGGTCGACTACAATTCTTGTGCTCATGGGGTGAGGAGGGGGTTAGGATTTGTGGTCGGCGGAACCGTTGTGCTTGGCGTCCTGCTCGGCCTCGGCTTTCTCGGCGTTCTCGCCGTGCTGTTCGCCGATGTCGTGGCGCTTGCGGAAGTTGGTCATGACGGCGTGCGCCGCGGCGCCCGCGATGGCGACACCCGCGACGACCGCGCCGGCGGTGTCGGCGGTCGTCTCGATGCCGAAGCCCGGGAGGTTCGGGAGGCGCTGGTAGAACGGCCCGTTGTCCCAGAAGTTCGCCTCGGAGCAGCCGATGCACGGGTGGCCCGACTGGATGGGGAAGCTGACACCGCCGTTCCAGCGGATGGTGCCGCAGGAATTGTAGGTGGACGGGCCCTTGCAGCCCATCTTGTAAAGGCAGTAGCCCTTGCGCGCGTTCTCGTCGTCGAAGCTCTCGACGAAGAGGCCGGCGTCGTAGTTGGGCCGGCGGTAGCAGGTGTCGTGGACGCGGCGGGAATAGAAGGCCTTCGGGCGGCCGAGCTGGTCGAGCTCCGGGATGGCGTCGAAGGTCAGCAGGTGGACGAGCACGCCGGCCATGACCTCGGCGATCGGCGGGCAGCCCTGGACGTTGATGATGGGTTTGCCGGCGATGATCTTGTGGATCGGCTTCGCCTCGGTGGGGTTCGGCTTGGCGGCCTGCACGCAGCCGGAGCAGGCGCAGTTGCCCCACGCGATGATGGCCTTCGCGTGCTCGGCGACCTCCTCGGCGATGCTCTTGGCCGTCTTGCCGCCGATGCAGCAGTAGACGCCGTCCTCGGCGAGCGGCACGGAGCCCTCGATGCAGAGGAGATACTCGCCCTTGTATTTCGCGATGGTGTCCTGGAGGGATTTCTCGGCCTGGTGGCCGGAGGCAGCCATGAGGGTCTCGGTGTAGTCGAGGGAGATCTTGTCGAGGAGGATGTCGGCGACGATCGGGTGCGAGCTGCGGAGGAAGGACTCGCTGCAGCAGGTGCACTCCTGAAAATGGAGCCAGATGACCGGGATGCGCTTCTTGGTCTCGAGGGCCTTGACGACCTGCGCGACGCCGGAGGCCTGCAGGCCGATGCAGGCGCCCATCCAGCCGCAGAACTGCAAAAATTCCCGGCGGGACACGCCGCGGGCAATGATCTGATCGTATATCGTCACTTCCTTTTCAACAGTCACCAATTCGTCTGACATATGAGTAGGGGCGGGTCGCTGGCGGGGGGAACCAGAGGCGTCGCGTTGGGGTTGGGTTGTGGGCGTGGGCTCCGGGGGTTTCCCGACAATAGCGGAATCCATGCGCAGCGCATATGCGTCCCTTGGTATTCGCTATGCATGGATTGCGAAACGGCGGCGCACGCTGGACGCGCCGGTTTGCGCTGTGCATAGATTGGTCTTATGCACGAGCTGGGCATCATGGAGTCCGCACTTGCTGCGGTCGGGCAGGAAGCCGCCAAGCATGGCGCGACGCGCGTATCGCGGATCGTCCTGCGGATCGGCGCCCTCGCCGGCGTCGACGAGGATGCGCTGCGCTTCGCCTACGAGGCCCTCGCCCCGACGAGCATCGCGGCCGACGCCGAGCTCGAGATCGAGCGCGTGCCGGCGCGGGCCCACTGCAAGGCCTGCGCGAAGGACTTCGGCGCCGGCCAGAGCTACATCTTCCGCTGCCCGTTCTGCGGCGACTACTCCGGCGACATCCGCGCCGGTCGCGAGCTCGGCATCGCCCGCCTCGAATTTCCCAACCCATGAACTCCCCCGCCACGCCCCCCACCCCCGCGGAGCCGCCCGTCGACTACCGCATCCACGCGCTCACCGGCGCCGCCACCGGTTCCGCCCGCGGCCTCTCCGGCCCGCTGTCCGCCGAGATCACCGCCGCCCTCACCGCCAGCCCCAAGGGCGAGATCGCGGTGCGCTCCGTCGACGTGAACATCCCCCTTCTCGAGAAGAACGACATCCTCGCCGAGCGGAATCGCGGCTACTTCCTCGGCCGCGGCCTCGCGGCGCTCAACCTCGTGTCGTCGCCCGGCGCCGGCAAGACCACGCTGCTCGAGCGCACGCTCGACGAGTTCGGCCGCGAGACGAAGTGCGCCGTGCTCGTCGGCGACCTCGAGACCGACAACGACGGCGTCCGCCTCAGCCGGCCGCACGCGCCCGTCGCCCAGATCACCACCGGCACCGTCTGTCACCTCGACGCCGGCATGATCGCCCGCGCCGCGCAGTCCATCAACCTCGACGGCGTGAAGGTGCTCTTCATCGAGAACGTCGGCAACCTCGTGTGCCCCGCGTCGTTCGACCTCGGCGAACAGGTGCGCGTCGTGCTCCTCTCGACCACCGAGGGCGAGGACAAGCCGCTCAAGTATCCGCCGATCTTCAAGTCCGCGAACCTCGTGCTGCTCACGAAGGTCGACGTGGCCGACGTGCTCGGCTTCAAGCGCGACGTGGCCGTGGACAACATCCGTCGCATCGCCCCTCAGGCGCGGATCATCCAGCTCTCCTCCCGCACCGGCGAGGGCCTGCCCGAGTGGTATAATTTCCTGAGGAACCTCGCCGGCCAGGCCTGACCCCTCCCGCCATGTCCCCCCACGCCCCCACCGCCGATGTGCTGATCCGCGTGCGCGGCACCGTGCAGGGCGTGGGCTACCGGCCCTTCGTGCACCGCACGGCGACGAAGCTCGGCATCAGCGGCTGGGTGCTCAACGACGCCGAGGGCGTGCTCGTCCGCGCCGCCGGGGACGCCGG